>BNJV01000394.1_pt1 | contig 666695 bp, 723 predicted proteins | sample 8540591 | NCBI WGS metagenome assembly BNJV01 (sample SAMD00202457, study PRJDB9452) | human saliva metagenome | host: Homo sapiens
TAATTACCGGCCACTTCAGCCAACCCTACCGAAACGGGAGCGGTAATTTGCTGCGGAAGCGTGTTCCCCGCTCCCGCTGCAACTTACCGTTCCCGGAATTACATAGCTGACGCCTCGCCAGCTTCGGAACGTTATTTATTTCCTCGCACACAAGGGACGACATCCCTCAACAGCTGCGAACTGTTACTCACCGTGGGGGTCGCTGAATACGTTATTGATTTCAGTAAGAAAATCTATACTATAACCCTCTTCTTCGTCAGCCTCCGAAATAGATACTGCGCGTGTCCCATGAGTAAAGTTCTCGCCTTCAAATTTCAGGACAAGCTCCCCAGGGGCAGGAGCACTAACGCTCACCTGAATATTATTAGCTTTGGTGGTATCTGCTAGTACAAACACTGTTTCAAATATGGTTACCGGGAATTTCCACTCTGCCTTCAATGCATCTTGGATAATGTGCGAATCAGCAGGAAGTGTCAGTCCTAGGGTATTTTCAAGAAAACTAAATACATCTTTCACCGTAAAAATACACATCAAGAAAATGTACTACACCGTACTGTAGGGTACCTTCTTTATACGTTTTCGCCGGAGCATCTTGGGCGACAATACGCAGGTAGTCATCACCAGCGACGGACCCCAGCGGTATCCACCGTGTTTCAGGAAAATACCACTCCGTACAGTCTTGCATGTCGTCTAGACCTCCAGCATGCCCCACAGACAGTGGTATACCGTTAATCTCTGGTCCGTAGCCATAGTCCTCCCAGGTGAAGGTGAACTGAGAACTGCTGCGCATCATATACGGCCCTAAATCCTCTGCAAAGTTCTCAGCCGGAACACACATGACAGCAAAGTGCATAGCCTCAAAAGATACCTCGAAATTAACACGGGTATCTATATAGTCAGTATCCGTAAGATGCATCTCTACCTGCGAATCTGATATTCCCTGTAAAGTCATAGAAGCGTTAATGGAACCTCCATGTTCACGCCGTATCGCATCAAGAACGTCACGCATATCGCGTAGGGTCTGTCGGTCAAGAGTAAAAGAATTCTCCATTATGGCTCTCCTAAAATTCAGGGATTTTTGGCGTTAACTGTCAGCCGCCCTTTGAGCGTATCCTAATATCCTCGCATTTGTCTCTCTAATTCATCACCTAAACTCTACAATCACTTCTACACCCAATGCGCACAAGGTCAAGAATCGGGTCGTTTTCCGCCCGAAACATCCGTATTCTCTAGTGTTAAGACCTTGAACTAGGAGAATCTTTGAGCATCACAGACCGTTCCGCAGTGAGCACAGACCCGATTGAGCAGACCGTCCAGTTCGGGCGCATAGCCGCCGCTATCGAGTACCTGTATGACCACGCCGCAGATCAGCCCACGCTCGCGCAGGTATCCCAGGCGGTTCATGTGAGCCCCGAATATCTGCAGCGGCAGTTCCAGCAGTGGGCGGGGGTGAGCCCCAAGAAAATGCTGCAGCATATCAGCCTTGAGCGGGCGAAGGCGGCGCTCGCTGGGCAGCAGAGCACGCTCGATGCGGCCTGGTCGAGCGGGTTCAGCGGCACGGGGCGCCTGCACGATGCGTTCGTCACCATTGAGGGCATGACCCCCGGCGAGTATAAGAACGGCGGGGCGAACCTGCGCATCGTCTGGCGTTACGCCGCGTCCCCTTTCGGCACGGTGCTGATCGCCGCAACGGATAAAGGCATATGTCATATGGCCTTCGCCGATAACCCGGATGCGGCTCTTACAAACCTGCGCGCCGAATACCCGAATGCGCAGCTGCATGAGGGCGAGCATCCTTTTCACGAGCAGGCGTTGAGTATTTTCGGTGGCGGCGGGGAGCGCATCGCCCTGCATTTGAAGGGTACGCCGTTTCAGGTGCAGGTGTGGCGTGCACTTTTGAATATTCCGCAGGGGTCCGTGCAAAGTTATGGGTCTGTGGCTGGGAGTATTGGCCGCCCCCGTGCCGCCCGTGCCGTGGGAACCGCTGTGGGGCATAATCCGGTTGCCATGATTATTCCCTGCCATCGGGTGATTCGCGAGAGCGGCGTGATCGGGGATTACCGTTGGGGTCGCGGCCGCAAAATGGCGCTTCTCGCCCAAGAACTCGGCGCGGCCTAGCGAACATCGGCCCGTTCCAGTTTTACCCGCTTTTACGCTTTCGAGAGCATCCCGCGAGTATGTGTGCCCCTTCGGAAGTCCACAAAATTCAAAGGGGACCCGTTTGACTCCCCGGTGAAAGTTACACAATTGCCATCGAGAGTCACATTTTTTTGTCACGTTCACTCGCGTTTTTTTCATGCCAAAGTGACAAAAACCCGTCTGAAAGTTACATTTTGTCACCCAAAAATCACCAGATTTGTAACTTTCAGCCCAGTCAGACGTCCACATTGTCACTCTCGAGTTACAATATTTACATGTATACGCCTGAAGAAGTGACACAAACTCTGAATGAGCTACGCCTCCTCGGTCGGGATAGCCTGACCGTTGAGGTGAAGTCGGCGCATAACGGTTACCCGTCTTCTATTGCTGAGACTATCTGCAGTTTCGCCAATCTTCCTGACGGTGGCATCATCATATGCGGCGTGGACGAATCCCAAGATTTTGCACCCGTGGGCGTTTACGATCTTGAAGATTTACGAGCGAAAAATTATTGACGCCGCGCAGAATCTCAAACCCAAAAATCGCGGTAGAAACCACCGATATGGTTCTGGGCGATCATCAGGTGCTCATCGTATCTGTTCCAGGGTTACCGGTACAGGAACGCCCCTGCTTTAAAGGTAATGTGGCGTATCAACGCCTCGGAGACGGTGACTACCCGATGGATAGTTACGCGCTAAGCCTTATGTATGCCCAACGCCATAAACCACAGAATGACCTACGAAATATTCCTGACACGTCCATCAAAGATTTAGATGAGCCGTACACCGAGGACTTTCTGCGTCAGGTTCGCCTCTCCTCAGCACGTTTGCGGCATGACTCTGACCAGGAAATTCTGCACAAACGCAATGTTCTCACCGCCGCGCAGAACGATTTAACCTTGGCCGGATTATGTGCTCTGGGGGATTATCCGCAGCAGTTTTATTCTGGGGCAAGTATTATCGGCGTAGTGTCTATGAGCGGTACAGCCCGTAATGATGACCGTTTTCGGGGCGAAGGCCCTATTCCTGCCATGCTTGAAGATGCGCTTGCCTGGCTTGTGCGTAATCTTAAAAACCGCACCGTAACAACCCCTGACGGGGCGGGTCTGGTGGATGAGCCCGAAATTCCTCTAGTGGCTCTGCGCGAATTCGTGGCAAATGCCCTTGTGCACCGCAGTTATGAGCAGGATGCTTCGGGGAAGTTCGTGCAGATTTTTATTAAGCGTGGCCGTGTTGAGATCATCAGCCCCGGTGGTTTTTGGGGTATTTTACCTAGTCAGGTTGGTCTTGTGCACCGCCCTGCGGCTGTGAATGAGGCACTGTACGCTATCTGTCAGAATATTCGTCTCAGCGACGGTCGTCGGCTCATTGAGGGAGAAGGCGGGGGTATTTTGGCGGCGCAGCAGGCCTTACGCAATGCTGGTTTGCGCGAGGCTCGCATCCTTGATGAAGGTATTCAGGTACGCGTTATCATTTACCGATCCACCAACGATGCACAGTCCACACGGGAGCGACGGGCGGCACAGTCTTCCCAGCATGTTGACGTACCGCAGGAACTATCCGCCACAGAATCACAGGTGTATTCTGCCTTAGCGCAGAAGCCCGCTACGGTCACCGATCTCGTAGAAGATACCCAGTTAACCGCGCGGCAGGTTCGGTATGCACTGCCCAAATTGGTCAAACGAGGTATGGCAGAGCAGCGAGCACACTCAGGGCGTCGCGGTTCTGTATACCGTCTCATCACCGTGTAGCCACTAACCTATGAGTTCTATAGCGCAAAGCGGGTGCCCGGCGCCTCTTCTAACGAAGGCACCGGGCACCCGCCCGTATACGATACGCTCTGAGTGCGAGCGCACGTTAATCCTTGAGGACTACTCGGGAAGCACCAGACCCTTGGTCTGCGACACTGCACGGGCGAAGCGCTCAGCGACATCTGCCCAGTTCACGATGTTCCAGAATGCCTTCACGTAGTCGCCCTTCACGTTCTGGTAGTCCAGGTAGAAGGCGTGCTCCCACATATCGAGCTGCAGAACGGGAATCAGTGCAACCGAGATGTTGCCCTGCTGGTCGTACAGCTGCTCAATGATGAGGCGCTTACCCACGGTGTCCCAGGCGAGAATTGCCCAGCCGGAGCCCTGAATGGTGAGGGCAACGTTGGTGAAGTGCTCACGGAACTTGTCGAAGGAACCGAAGAACTCGTCGATAGCCGCTGCGAGCTCGCCGGTGGGCTTGTCGCCGCCCTCGGGGGAAAGGTTCTTCCAGAAGATGGAGTGGTTGGTGTGACCACCCAGGTTGAAGGCGAGATCCTTGGACAGCTTGGAGACGTTGCCGAATGCGCCGTTCTCGCGTGCCTCGGCAAGCTGCTCTAGTGCTGCGTTTGCGCCTGCAACATAGGCTGCATGGTGCTTATCGTGGTGCAGCTCCATGATCTTTGCGGAGATGTGGGGTTCGAGCGCCGCGTAGTCGTAGGGGAGCTCGGGGAGAGTGTACTTTTCAGCCATAGTGTATGCCCTTTCATTCAGAAGATGGCGTCGTTACAAGGGTACCAGCGTTTGCCAGCGAGTTCAGTGGGTTCTGAGCATTGTGCGGGGATGCTGTGCATAGGGTGGAGAAAGTTTTCCACAGGGGTGGATAAACCCGTGGATTTTATTTCAAATTCATCACGATTTCGGGATATGTGCCGGATTTTTGCGGGGTTCAGACCCGCAAATAACAGGTATGTAAGTTATCCACGCTGTGGATAAAGTCTGTGGATACTCACTGCGGAGGGTGCGAAGGGGCCGTTTTATAGCATCTCAACGCTTAATATGCGGGCAGTATATTACGGCCAGCAGGAAGAACTTTTGGCCGGTTTCGTCTTTCTGCTGCGAGTTTTCTTCAGGGGGCGGGGCAAACGGCGGGAGGTAATACATGCGGTGAATATTATGCACGGCGCAGAGGGTGAACGGTGGATATTGTGCACAGACTTTTCCACAGGTGTGTATAACGGGCGTGTTGTGGAAGGGATGCATCCGCTGAGCCCGCCTGTATATTTTGGATGGTGAGATGAGCCGCGTCCATCTGATGGAAATCCCCCGGTATTTCAAGGGTCTTTATGTCATCTCGGTATCATACCGCACGTTATTAAGATCCTATGAATAACACACCTGTAAGTTTTCCACGTTGTGGATAACACCTGTGGATACGCCAGTGGCGGAGTGAAATAACCGCATGTTGTTGGCGCGTCTTCGGCGGCAATATTAAACACACGCACCCCGCAGATGTCCCTGTATACCCCACACGCCAGAAGGCGCCTCTCCCCCGCTACGCTGCTTTTGACACTTTCTGCTTCTGGATTCGCCCCACGCGTGCACATATTTTTGCATCCCCAAACCAAGCATCCCCGAATCCTTCACATTCACCCCATACACGCATGTGCTTTGTCATTTTCTGAACAGTTAAAGACTTTTTAGATGTGGCGATCTTTATCTCATCGCTACGCGGCCGATCACTCTCAGCACCTTACGCGGGTGGTCATTGCCCGGGTGCGACATGAAAATATGGGCCTGTTCCGCGTGTTTGCAGGGATGCACCGAGCAGAAGAGAGATTTAGATGCTGTATTACTGATAGTTCATAGAATGACGGACGCTACAGCCTGGCCAGGCCGCCCCACAGTCTCTATGGCCTGTATTTGCAGGGATTGGCAGGGTAATTCCTGCATTGCTTAGTGGGTGTACCCACAAGTTTGTTCCGCGGTTAGAGGCGATAACGCCCAACAGGGCACGCAGGGGTACCAATAGGAAATCTCTAGAGGTTGTTCAGAGTGAGTGTTTGAGAGTGCCTCAGAAGGGGCTGGTTAAAAAAGATACGGCGCGGAATGCAGCCCAACCACGAACTGCATCCGCACCGCACATCCGTCAGTAGAAATGCGGGTTACCCGCACACTGACGACAATCACCGATAAATAGAGAGTCGAACCCATTCGGTTTGAGCTTCCGGTCTCGCCCCGCGGGCTTCTTTCGACCCCGTTACGTATACCAGTGTACACGGTCTTGGGCCGGTTGCAAACCCAAAATGGTACTTTTTCAGAAAAATTTGTAATCGTTTTGTTATCTTCCCCTGAAGCAGAGTTGAGAAAAGCGTACCAATTTTTTTATACCCCATTTTACCTTGATATTACGCGGTTCTTCCTCAGCTTGAGGGTAGCACTCCTAGACAACACGCTCTCGACTAGGGGCGAAAAATCACCCCTCAAGCGTTGCTTTAAGTGACCTAAACCCCAAAAATCCGTATTTTTGACCTTCATCACTCTAAAACCTTCAAGTACAGCTCGGCTTCTTAAGTACCAATTTTTTATCGATTCGGGAAGTAAACACCCAAAAATACTCGCTCCCTACTTTTCAGCGGTGAATAATAAGGAAACGTTTACTATAAGCTGGAACCTATTACATATCCGCGCGCACACTTTAGGTAAACCAAAACTTGTGAATGCGCCGCATTTACTGGTGCCGTTACCGGAATATGAGAGATGATACATATACAATGGGGAATTAATACAACCTTATATCTCGATTACTACTACGACAACATACAGCTTACTAAGACGACGGACCCGGAAGGAGCATCCTGTGTCTGACTCACCGCACGCCGAAGAACCCCGGTGGCTTACTCCCGAAGAACGGGAGGCGTGGCTATTTATAAGCTCTATTATTTTTAACCTCACTCGCAGGCTAGAAAATCAATTACAGCGTGAAGCCGACCTAAGCTATGTTGAGTACATGGTGCTTGCCATGCTCTCCGAGTCACCCGAGCTCAGCCTAACCATGACAGAGTTGGCACTGACCACAAACACTCTTCCTGCGCGCCTGTCTCGTGTGGTGGCGCGCCTTGAGAAAGATTCCCTCGTTGAACGCTCCATTAGCCGCGAAGACCGTCGTGTAAGCATCTGCCATCTGCTCCCGGCAGGGCTTGAAAGGATTCAGCAGGTGGCTCCCGGCCATGTGGCTGAAGTTCGCCGACAAATCTTTGACCATCTCAATGAACAGCAGGTGTACGACCTCGCCAATATTGGCACCAGCGTACTGGGAGACACTCCTTCGAAGCTTATATCAATCGATAGTCTTCGCCGCGGCTCGTACCCAGAGTAGGCCCGTATTACGCCGTACTGGCAGCCCCCGCAGCTCGCGCACCCTCAACATAGGTTGTGCTCGGTTAGTACACGCCGCAGGAGGGCCTAATTCTCGGTCGAGATTAGCCTGTTCTGCGTATACACACACCGAATCGGCGCATACTATGGACTGGTCAGGTTGAGTTACGCCCACTTTTTGGGCCCATAAACCACACCCCAGGAGAGTATGATGACCAAGTCTTTCTATGAACTGCTGACCGAGCAGATCGGCCACGAGTTTGCCGCATCCCACCAGTACCTTGCAATGGCTATTTGGCTTGACGGCGAGGATCTGCCGCAGCTGGCCCGTTACTTCTACCGCCAGTCGCTGGAGGAACGCGACCACGCCCTGATGATGGTTCAGTACCAGCTCGACCGCGGTCACAAGGTTCAGATCCCGGCGATTCCGGCAGTACAGAACGATTTTGCCGATGTTCAGGAAATCGTTGATATGTCGCTGGCGCAGGAGAAGGAAGTCACCACCCAGATTGAGGCACTTTTCGCTGCCGCCCGCGCCGAAACCTACCCGCTGGGCGAACAGTTCATGCTGTGGTTCTTGAAGGAACAGGTTGAAGAGGTCGCCTCCATGGAGACCCTGGTGACCATTGTTAAGCGCGCAAACGGCAACCTGTTTGACATTGAGAACTACGTTGCCCGTGAACTGGATGAAAACCACGGTGAGGACGATTCAGCTCCCGCAGTTGCTGGCTCCTAAAAACATATAGCGCATATTTTTCGCATTCCCCATCGCCTTTATACCGGCGGTGGGGAATATTTTTAAGAGTAAGTTATCTGCATTTTATGCTTTATTTTTTTGTGGGTTTATATCACCATATACAGGGAAATATTCAAATCCGTCTATTTGTTTATAAAAATTCATATACTGGAATAAAATAAGTTTTTGCTGTGGAAAGACGTTACACTGGTATAAGGAACGCCGCACAAAACCCCTGAGGAGAACATGAGTCAGAAGAGTGACGTACAACCCAACAATACGGCTTTCGGGCGAGGTTCTTACCGCGAATCAGTGCGTATTGCCGATATTCTACGCACAGAATCGGTGGGCGGCTCCATCCTTCTCATAGCGACCGTCCTCGCCATTATTTTTTTGCCAACACCCCCTTAGCAGCCGCATACTTCGGGGTGCGGGATACACAAATCGGCCCGGAAATCCCCGGATTCCACCACCTTCACATGAGTGTTGGCACCTGGGCGGCCGACGGGTTACTGGTTGTCTTCTTCTTCCTCACCGGCCTTGAGCTCAAAAAAGAATTCGTCATTGGCGATCTCAAATCCCCTGGCACCGCGATCATCCCCATTGCTGCGGCGTGCGGCGGCGTCATCACCCCCGCCATCCTCTACTTCATTGTCAATCACGCCAGCGAAACAGCTGTGCACGGCTGGGCTATCCCCACCGCCACCGATATTGCGTTCGCGGTGGCCGTGCTCGCGGGTGTGGGCACCCACCTGCCCTCGGCGATGCGCATCTTCCTGCTCACCCTCGCAGTGGTCGACGACCTGATCGCCATCTGCATTATCGCCATCTTCTACACCAATAACTTCCACGGCGAATACCTGCTGGCGGCGATTATTCCCATCGGGCTATTCGCACTCATCGCCTATAAGGGCGAGAAAATGTTCCATCTCAAACCCGCCGCAGCCTGGATTATTCTGCTGCCGCTGGGGTTCATCACCTGGGCGCTCTTCCTCGAATCAGGTATTCACGCGACCATCTCGGGCGTGGTGCTGGGCTTCTGCGTACCCGTGAAATTCAATAAACGCACCGAAGCCGCTGGTGCCGACTCCGGCCTCGCGGAGGTCTTCGAGTACCGGTTCCGGCCCATTTCCACCAGTATCTGCGTGCCCGTTTTCGCCTTTTTCAGCGCGGGTGTAGCCCTAGGCGGTTTCGACGGGCTGGGCCGGGCCCTCTCCGACCCGGTAGCAATCGGCATTATCTTCGCACTCGTGGTCGGTAAGACCCTGGGTATCAGCGGCACCACCTGGCTGGTCACCCGGTTCAAACACGCCAACCTCGACCCGGACGTGAAATGGATCGACATCATTGGTCTGGCGGTCACCGGCGGTATCGGTTTCACCGTCTCGCTGCTGGTGGCTGAGCTATCGTTCCCGCACGGCTCCCCGCACACCGAAGACGCCAAAATCGCTATTCTCTTCGGCTCCATTACCGCCGCCATCCTGGGCGCGATCATCCTCTCACGCCGTAATAAGCACTACAAGGCAGTCGCTGAAAAAGAAGAACTGGACGAAAACCACGACGGTATTCCCGACGTCTTCGAAGGCAAAGGCGACTAGCCGCCCGCGCAGTGCAGCCCTGTACCAGGTGCCGCCTACCGTACATACGGTAGGCGGCACCTGGCGTTTAATAAGGGACACCCCAGCAGGGTCTGAAGCTTCTAACGCATCCCACCGGGTTTAAACCACTGATATTTTCCCAACCAGGCTAGGGCACGCCAATCATTCGGGTGCCACACATCAAACCTGTGCCCACCAGCCGGTATGGTCACCACATTGAGCATACTGGGCTGACTAATACCACGCGTCGCATCCGCAAGCTCAGCGGTAACCGTCGTATCGTCGGCGGCGGTAAAGTACCACAGCCTCACGGCAGGCCGTTTCTCACGCAGGATGCGCGCCAGATCGTATTCGCTGTCGTCCTCGCGGCGCCACCGCTGCCCCGGCTCATACCGAGGCTTAAAATACCCGGCGAACGAGACTCCCGCCCCCACCAGATCGGGGTGACGCACCGGCAGCATTAATGCGCAATAGCCGCCCGCACTATACCCCCAGGTGGCCCACCCGTTGGCGGTAGTAGGCACCCGCAGGTTCCTCTTCATAAACGGGATAAGTGAATCAGTCAGAAAACTCTCCGTGTGCGGGGTGGGGCTGGTATTGGGGTCCCCATCCACACATTCGGTGTCTACCCCCGCATAGAACACATCTGGGACAACGAGGATCGTCTCTCCCACAGTGCCATTAGCGACTGCCCGATCAAGGGCCGGAACAAAATTCTCGTACACATCCGGCATGCCCGGGTACCCCGGGAACGCCAACACCACCGGGTACACGCGCTCCGGCGAATCCAGGTAACTAGCAGGAAGCCACACCAGCGTGCGGATACTCCGCCCGGCACTATCGGGAATATACAGCTGCAGCGGACCGTTGCCCCCGCTGGCGCGGCGCTCCTCAAATGCTGCACGCAGCGCCGGGTTAGTGTACGCATCCTTCTGTTCACCGCTGAGCTCGATCGTGGGCGCATGCGAAGGATTACCGGGGAAAAACCCGTACGTGCTCGTTGAGGCAGAGGCGTGCGGATCCGCGAAATACTCTCAAGCGTGGGGTACCAGCGGTTTTGCAGGTTCAGGTAAGCGCCCACCGTCAGCAGGGTCAAGAGGGCGGCTAAAAACATCCCCACAGCCTGCACCGCATATTTACGCGCACCGGGGCCGCGCATGCGCGGCAGCACCCCAATCACAACGCCGTAGCAGAACACCGTGAACACGCCAAACAGAAGCACCGTACCCCAGTTTGAGATATTCACCGGCTGCCTCCCCTACGCGTACTACCCTGGCGGTCAGTACCGTTGCACGTACTTTCCTGTGCCTAATCATACGCAGATTTTTTAACGTTCACTTCACCTTTGCCCCCATACACACCGTACGGTTGAGGCATTAAGGCAAAGCTGCGCGGGGGCGGGCACGTGTTTTACTCACGTGGGCGTGTTGAGGTGAAAGTGCGTATTTAGGGTTTAAACGGCGCCAGGTAGGTGCCTGCCCACTGGAGGGCGGCAGGTTCACGGCTGAACCACACATCGTACCTGTGCCCACCCGCCGGGACGGTGGCAAGCTGCACACTGGTGGGGGCCTGAACGGCTTGCGTGAATGCGGGCACCTCGTCCCGAATACTCAGGTCGTCTTCGGCGGTAAAAAACCAGATTTTTACCGGAGGCTTTTTCTCCCGCAGCAGGCGCAGCAAATCATATTCGGTGTCTTCTGCGGGGCGCCACTGCTGACCCTCAAGGTACTGCGGGGCGAAATAGCCGGCGAATGAGACGGCAGCACCAATAAGATCCGGGTGCCTGATGGCGAGCATCGGCCCACAGAAACCACCGGAGCTATACCCCCAGGCGAGCCACCCGTCAGCCTCAGTACTGACCCTCAGGGTGGTTTTAAGCAGCGGGATGAGGGACTCAACAATGGTGCTTTCCACCTGCGGCCCCTTGGGGTTGGTGCTGTCCACACACTCGGTGTCGATACCGTTATAGAAAATATCTGGGGCAACAAGAATGACATCACCAATAGGGCGGGAAGCACCAGGTTTAAGTTTGGAGGCAAGCTGCTCAAACCCTAAAGGCCAGCCAGGGTACCCCGAAAGCCCAAGAATAACCGGGTAGGTGCGTTCCGGGTGGGAGGCGTACCCCTCGGGGAGCCAAATGAAAGTTTTCATATCCGGTGTGCCGCCCCGCCCGGGTACCGTGATTTCCAGGGGTTTGCCCGGCTCGGCGTGAGCCAGTGCCTCCTCCACGGATTCAGCGCCTCGCGCATTTTCTTGCTCCGGGGTGTGCTCAGAGACCTGCTGTGAGACGGGGGTCAGGGGCGCGCCGTAGTGGCTGTCTGTAATGGGAGCATTGGGGTCGGCAAAGATACTTTCCAGGGTGGGGTACCACTTGTTTTGAAGGTTCAGGTACGAGGCAACACTGGTGAGGGTCAGCAGGCAGGTGAGGGTAAGACTCACCGCTTGCAGAATGTATTTGCGCACCCCGTTGGAGCGCATGAGCCTGGGCAGAATAAATATCATCCACCCGTAGCACAGGATGGTGGGCACGAGCAGCAGGATCACTACTCGCCATTTCACGATAATCATGGTGTTTTTCCTTAGGAAGACTTCTCTGTCTAAAAGCTTTAAATGTGTTTGAGCGTTTTTTTAATATTTAAGCTTTATTTTAAATAAAATATAAATATTCACATAAGGTTTACAGTGTCTTTATGTATATATATTTGGCTCTATTATATCTATAAGTCATTTTCGTTTTTCTCAGCACGATCACAAGCAAATTACCCGTAACTTTTAAAGGTGCACACGCCCAAAAAGATTTATAGAGTTATAGGTAGGCAGTACAGCCCGAAGGGGGATTCATGACAGGCCAGAAACGAAGCCGCGACGCGGCGGATACAGCCTCACGATACGCCGAGGTGTCGGCCCGGTGGCTCATTGGCGCCTACTCTTTCCTGACCGTCATCACAGTGTTCTCTTGGATTATCTCGCCCCTGCGCAGCGGGCGCGGCTTCCGCTGGTGGGAGCTGGGGGTGAGCCTCCTCAATATCCCCGCCACCCACTCACTGGCCAGTGCCGTCACGATGCTCGTCATCACCTGGGGTCTGATTGCCCGCAAACGTCTGGGGCTGTACCTGGCGATTTTCTTTCAGGCAGCGGGTATTGTGCTGGGTATCGACAGCACCCTCGTGGTGTTCTTCCCCGACCCGATCATGGGCCCGAAACAGTACCTCATCTCGTGGGTAGACACGATTTCGGTGGTTATTGGGCTAATCGCCATCCCCTTCCTGTGGTCTATTCGTAAGCGTTCCCAGCCCGTATTGGGCGTATCTCGTGGGCCGTGGCGGCCCTTGTGTTCGTGGGCGGTTTCACCGCGACCACACTCATCACCTGGTACTTTGGGCGGCACCTTCCCGGAGTCACCCCACAAAACCTGGTACTGCACGGTCTGGGGATTGACATCGTCCCCGAACTTAAAGGGCCTCATGCTGCGGCAGTCGTGGGCACTATCGCCTCGGTGTTCTACGGTATTTTCTCGGCGATCGCTGTGTACCTCATCCTGCGCGGGTACCGTATGCCAAACACCTGGACAGCTGAACACGAGGTGCGGCTGCGTGAGCTGCTTCAAGAGTACGGAGGAAACGATTCCCTCTCATACTTCGCCACCCGCCGCGATAAGCAGACCGTGTTCTCCCCAGATCATCGGGCCGCCATCACATACCGCATGGTGGGCTCGGTGTGCCTGGCATCCAGCGACCCGGTGGGGGATCCGGCCTCCTGGGGCGCAGCAATCCGGGCGTGGATGCGCGCCGCCCGCACCTACGGGTGGGTTCCGGCCGCTATTAGTGTGAGCGAGGCGGGTGCGCGTGCCTTCGCCAAAGAAGGGCTGAGCATTACCCGCATGGGCGACGAAGCGGTGCTCACCACCGACAGGTTCAGTCTGAATAATACGTCGCTGACGCAGGTGCGGCAGGCCTGCCAGCGAGTGCGGAAAGCGGGGTACAGCCTGCGCATCCGCCGCCACCGTGACCTCAAGGACCAAGAACTGAAGCAGATGCAGCAGTACGCCGACCAGTGGCGGCACGGCAGGGTGGAACGCGGTTTCTCAATGGCTCTAAACCGCCTGGGTGACCCCGCCGACGGCCGGTGCCTGCTGGTGTCGGCGCACGCCGCCGACGGGCAGATGGTGGGTTTACTCTCGTTCGTGCCGTGGGGCCGCACAGGGGTTTCCCTGGATGTAATGCGCCGCTCCCCTGAGGCCCCCAACGGGACTATCGAGTTCATGGTGGCCGGGCTGATGGAGCGGGCTGGCGAGTACGGCATCACCCGTGTCTCCCTGAATTTTGCAATGTTCCGTCACGTGTACGATAACGCCGAGCGGTTTGGGGCCAGCCCGTGGGAGAGGCTCGCCTCCCGTTCACTGGGGTACCTGGACAGGTTCTGGCAGCTGGAACGCCTGTACCGGTTTAATCTGAAGTTCGCCCCGGAATGGGTGGGACGGTATATGGCGTTTGAGCCGACACTGGCGTTTATTAATACGGTGGTTGCGGCGGGTGTGGCCGAGGGGTTCCTGCCGGATATTTCGATTTCGGCGCGGAGGCAGCGATCTCAGGTGCTGTTATTGGGCGAGGCTGATTGTGAGCGGGTGCGGGAGATTGAACGTCGGTCTCTGGCAGACACCCCGAGGGTGCAGACACGCCGCAGTGAACAGACTCGGCACCGCATCCGGCACGCTGAGCTATTACGCAGCGCGGGTATGGAGCCGTATCCGTTGGGTGTTCGGTGTGATTATTCGGTGGAAGAGCTCACCAATATATTACATTCAGGAAATATTTCTGTTGAGGAATTTACCCTGTCGGGTCGGGTGCGGTTTATTCGCAATCACGGCGGGGTTGTCTTCCTCACCCTCATAGAGAACGGCCGCACCCTCCAGGTGGTTATTGAACGCGCCGCCGTGGGTGCACAGGCGCTGCGGCTTCTCAGCCAGACCGTCGATACCGGCGATATCTGCTCATCACCGGCCGCATGGGAACCTCACGTAACGGCACCGTCTCGGTGCTGGCCAGTAACTGGCGGATGGCCTCCAAGTGCCTGCATCCCATCCCGTTTGACTCATTCACCGACCCGGAGGCGCGCCTGCGCCGCCGCTCCACCGATCTGCTGGTTAACCCTGAACAGGTGCAAAACCTGCGGATGCGCTCGGCTATTATTACGTCCATCCGGCGCACCCTGGATACGGAAGGTTTCACCGAGGTTGAGACCCCAATCCTGAACACGGTGCACGGTGGCGCCAGCGCCCGCCCCTTCAAAACGTTCATTAACGCCTACGGGGCGGATCTGACACTGCGTATCGCCCCGGAGCTGTACCTCAAACGCTTGGTGGTGGGCGGCATGGGTGCCGTATATGAGCTGGGCCGTGACTTCCGCAACGAGGGTGCAGATAACACGCACAACCCCGAGTTCACAGTGCTTGAGGCATACCGGCCCTACGCCGACTACACCGATATGCGCCACCTAACGGAGCGGATCATTAAAAACACGGCGCAGGCGGTGTACGGTCAGTGCGTGCTGCCGTTGGGGGCAAAGGGCAGCACAGACCGTACGCTGGACGATGTTTCAGGTGCCTGGCCGGTGGTTTCGGTGTGTGAGGCACTCCTCGACGGCGGTGGGCACCACCATCACCTTAGACACCGATTTTGAGACGCTTCTGGCCCTGGCGCGTGAACATGAGATTCACGTGCGGGACGATATGGGTGCAGGGGCGGTCATTGAGGAACTGTATGGTGAACTCGTGGAAGCAAAAACCGTGTTCCCCACGTTTTACACGGATTTCCCGGTGGAGACCTCCCCCTTAGCTGGTGCGCACCGCAGTGTTTTGGGGCTGGTGGAGCGCTGGGATTTGGTGATTAACGGTATGGAGATGGGTACCGCCTACTCCGAATTAGCCGATGCGCTGGTGCAGCGTGAGCGCCTGGTAGCGCAGTCACTGAAAGCGGCCGCCGGAGACCCCGAGGCCATGCAAGTGGATGAGGATTTCCTGTACGCCCTGGAGACGGGGCTGCCACCTACCGGCGGGCTGGGGATCGGTATTGACCGGCTGGTAATGCTCATGGCGCAGACCCAGATTCGCGGGGTGCTTTCGTTCCCCTTCGTGAAACCGTTAAAGCACGATACGCGCTACCAGTGAGTCTTCTCCCCCGCTTCTAATTACTGCTAAGCCGAGGGCGCTTTCGGTGGGCGTGGCACACGCTGCAGTGTGCGTTAATTATTCGTTACAAATTCCCTGAAACCACTTATTGAGCTTGCTCACACGGGTACTGTACCGCAACAATAGTTACCTGTAACTTCCGGAAAATATCTTTTTCCGTATGCGGGTGCTTAAGCCCCGCCCCTCCCCCGCAGTGACGCCTCGTACCGGGGGATTACTGTGTTCAATAACCCGATGGGAGCGCCCGTGGAGGGATTCGTACATTTTATTCAAGACGTCAACACCTATACCTCTGGCGCCACCAGCGTGGTTGACTCTATTCAGCAATGGGTATGGGAGAACTTTCTCTTTGTGGCGCTGATTGCCGCTGGTTTGTTCCTGACCATCCGCACCCGTGCGGTGCAGTGGCGTTCTCTGCCCGAGATGCTGCGCGTGCTCACCGACCCGTCCGGTCACGAAGCTGACGGCCGTAAGAGCATTTCCTCATTCCGTGCGTTCACGGTTTCGGCGGCATCCCGTGTGGGTACCGGCAATATCGCGGGCGTGGCGATCGCTATTGCGATGGGCGGCCCCGGCGCGGTGTTCTGGATGTGGCTTATTGCGGCGGTGGGCGGCGCATCCGCTTTCGCCGAGTCGCTGCTGGGTCAGCTGTATAAGGAGCGCGGCAAGGACTCCTATATTGGTGGCCCCGCCTACTATATGCAGCGCGGGCTGAATGCACGCTGGCTGGGCCTGATTTTCGTGGGCTTTATTGTGCTGACCTATAGTTTTGTGTTCTGCGCGGTGCAGACCAACGCGATTGTTGAGGCGGGCGCGAACTCGTTCAATATCAGCATTGAAGGCACGGACGGTATGGGGTTCCGCATCCTGGTAGGCGTGATTATTACGGGCCTGACGGCGGCCATTATTTTCGGCGGTATTCGTGCGATCTCCTCGGTGACCGAGTTTCTGGTGCCGTTCATGGCGGTGCTGTACATGGTTCTGGGCCTTCTGGTGGTGGGGCTGAATATTGGAGAAATTCCGAACGTTCTGCTCATGATTTTCCAGGGCGCTTTGGTCTGCGTGAGTTTGTGGTGGGCGGCACGATGGGTGCCGTTATTTGGGGTATGAAACGCGGCCTGCTCTCGAACGAGGCCGGTATGGGTACCGCCCCGAACGCGGGCGCAACCGCGACTATCTCGCACCCCGCCAAACAGGGCTATGTGCAGGCGCTGGGCGTGTATTTCGATACGATGCTGGTCTGCTCTGTGACCGCGTTTATTGTGCTTCTGTCGAATCCTGTCTACGGCGATAAGACCCGCGGTGCGGGCCTGACTCAGGATGCGTTGGCCGCCCAGTTGGGTGGTTGGGCCACACACTTTCTTAACCTTCGCTATTTTCCTTTTCGCGTTCTCCTCGGTCATTGGCAACTACTATTACGGCGAGTCGAATATCCGCTTTGTGACCGAAAAGCGTTGGGCGCTGACGGTGTTCCGCCTGGTGGTGCTGGGGTTTGTGTTCTTTGGCGCGATCGCATCGCTGAGCCTGCTGTGGACGACGGCGGATATGCTGAACGCGGGCATGGTGATTGTGAACCTGGTGGCGGTGCTGTGGCTTTCACCGAAGGTGGTTGCGGTTCTGAAGAATTACGAGACGCAGCGTAAGGCCGGGCTGGAGCCTATTTTCATGGCCTCCGATATGCCCGAAATTAAAAACTTGGCCGCCTGGGACGGCACGGATGAGGTGACCACCCGCGAGTTCTGGGCTAAGCGGGACTCGGATGCTGCCGCTAAGCGGGCACAAAAGACGGGTGTTTAATGTTCCGCTAGGTATGGTGCAGAACTGAGGCATCTAGGTATTGCTACAATCTGCCGCACGTTTCTAGAGAGGTGTTTTAAATAATCATCTCGCTCCAGAAACGTGCGGCAGCCACCTTTTATATGATGTTAATCGTTTATTTGGCTCTTATGGATGTGTATCGACAAACTTGGGTTACAGCTCCTCGCCCTCCCTTATTGGGGATTGGCGAGATTTTTATATCTACAGTGAAGACTTTAGAGCTATAGGTCATATTGTGTGTCTATCCTGGACCATTTCACCTTGCCGTGACAACGAACCATCCCGTCTAAGATACTCATCAAACACGGTTTTCCTGATCAGCGGGAGTCAATATCGGCGGTCGAGACGTGGAGGACCTCATAGGAGGTGGTTTTTGGTTGTGCGTGGTCGGGGTTGGCACTGCTGAGTTCAACCTGGATGAGTTTCCAAGTTGTGATGTCGACTGCGGCCAGGCGGCAGAGCGTGTTAGTGCTCTGTCCGTTAAGGAAGTCCGCAGTCAAGGACTCTATGATTTCAGACGGTGCGGCAAACTCGGGCAGGGTGACAGTTTGGATGTTAAGGCTGTGTGCCTGGGTGAGAGGTGTATTTCCTTTGATAAGTTTGTGGACTGTCCAATCTTGGATGGGGTGACGGCCGAAATCGCGCACAATTGATGAGTACCCAGGCTCTCCCCAGCAGAAAGATCGCATTCCCTCTGTATCGTTCCAGACGTAAAATGGTGCGTAGCAGTTTTCCATGGCTCCTTTGGCTTTCTCCTGGATAAGGTACGCCTTGAATTCCAGTCCCGGATATCCATCCATCAAGTGCCCAGTGCGACGGACGCGGTCCCTGATGATCTCCATATCGTAGTTCGTTGGAAGCTGGACACGGTACTGCATTGAATACATACGTCTTTCCCCATTTCTTCTTAGTCCATGCGGTCACTCACTCAGAATGATCCGACACCTCGGTAGTCAGAGGTACTGTGGCCTTGTGTAGGAGCGCAGCAGCCCCTTCAACCGCCGCATCAAAGGCATCCGTATCTCGTATGGCACGTGCTAGCACATAGCCTCCTTGTACTGTTGCTACCACCAGTGAAGCTAGATTGCGGGCATCAATGTCTGCTGCAAACTCGCCTTGGTCTCTGCCTCGCTCAAAGAGTACTGTGAGAGCTTCGAGCAGCCACACAAACGTGCGTTTGACAGGCTCGATGAGTTCCGGGGTGTTCAAGACATCGGCATCGAATGTCATTCTTCCCATGCGACACCCCTTCAGAACATCGCGCTGTCGACGCAGATAAGCTGTTGCTATTTCGTAAGCACTACCATCTGTCGCAAGCAGCTTTTCTGCGTCTTGACGCATGGATTGGGCGCTGCATTCTAGAGCTACCACGGCCAGTTCCTGCTTATTAGTGAAGTGGTGGTACATACTGCCCTGACCAGCACCTGATCGGCGCATGATATCTTTCGGGCTGGTTGCCGAATACCCCTGTTCCCACAGGAGATCCTGGGTTGCCTCCACAAGTCGAGTCCTGCTGTCCATAACCATAACTGTACATACTAGTAGTTACAATTTGCAAGCTTAGCGCCTTCATACTGGATTCCAGCTCACATATAGGTCTCAGCCAAACACCGTAAACCTTTTGACGGCAACCAGCAGCGAAGCCCCCCTAACAAGGCGTTGACGTCATGACTGCTTTGGCCTGTATACACCTTGCGGTATGGGAGGATATTGATGCTATATTCTGCCTCACGAGATAACGACATAAACCCTGCTCTAGAAGATGCACAGGCCAATAGTGACACCCATATAGAAGCCGTTAGTTGGTACAAGCCAATGAACCGTACTACACACTGGGGCAGGTAAACAATCAAGTATGGAATACTCGTCTTGATGAGATATGCTACCGGCGTGCACTTGACCTTAACTCATATTCCTAAGACCTACAAGGCATATAGTCACGTCTCAGGGTGAAGACGCCGAATACCATCACCCCTATATCATCCTTACATAACAATTATTTGGAGGGCCCCTCATGCCTAGCGGCGTGCTTGATGTACTGTGGACCGCGGTGTTTCTCGTGGGTATCGCATTGGCGCTGTACTGTCTGCTCACGATTCACCGCAGCCCGTACTTTAGTGAGGTGCAGAAGCTCAAGTGGCTCCTGTTCACCTTGGCGCTACCGTTTCTTGGCCCTATCGCCTGGATTTTACGTTCACGCGCCGAGAAGCAGGAGGCTGCGCAGCGGCCCTCACCCGATACGCAGAATACTCAGCCGCCCAGCAATGACGCCCCATAGGATGCTAAACGCCGCAGGGCGCACACCACTGTTCGGTCTTGCTGGATGTTTATGCTGATGTTTGGCCCGCCGGGTGCTGCAGACACTCAGGAAAGACGGGTATAAAAAATCCCCGGTTCAACTGAACCGGGGATTAGTTGGTGCGCGAGGGGGGAGTTGAACCCCCACGCCCTCACGGGCACACGGACCTGAACCGTGCGCGTCTGCCTATTCCGCCACTCGCGCAAGTGTCTTACAACCTGTGGTTGCAGGCAACATATAGAACTATACGCACCCCTTGGCCCCCTGTCCAATCCAATTTTAGTAACCTTATTCACATCACATGACGGATTTTTACGCCCTATTATCGGGGTGTAACGGTATGGAACATCCACGCATGGTGCACCAGAATTCACCGTAGTGCCTCTTCAGCACCCGGTTTTACCGCGAAAATAACCCCGATTCTGCATTAATCACCGCCTATCGCATAGAATAGCGTTGGGTGTGTGTATCTAACGCACGCACAGCATATGCACAGTTAAAATCGCTAGACTGTACCTTTCGCGGGCCCGCGCGGGCTCACGGCAGTACAATCGGCACGGATCGTTAGGAGGAGGCGACAATGAAGTTTATGGACAGGCTTGAGCGGCTAGAACAAGGCATTGGGCAGGCCGTTGGCTTCTCCAAAGGCTTCGGCACCTTCGAAAAAGCAGATATTGCAAACCGTATTCGCACGGTCATGGACGATGAATCCTACATCGATCCCAACGAGATGCTGATGGCCCCCAATATTTATGCGGTTAATTTCTCCCCCGCAGATTTTGACAGGATACGGGAGTGGGGCAACCCGTTTGCTATTGAGCTCTGCGACCTCGCCATTTCACACGCGCGAGCGCAGGGATACTCGCTCATTGGGGCGGTGCGCATCACCTTCCATTCCTTACCGGAGGTTCACCCCGGTGATTTCCAGGTGGTGCCCACGTTTGAGTACTTTTCCACCCCGCCCGCTCAGGGTGCCCTGCCGGTGCAGACACCGGTCAATGACGCCCCACCGAGCCCGCACGGGGCACCCTCCTACAGCCCGGTGCGCCCGCCGCGTGCACGGTCGCTGCCGACGCGCATCACCAAGCCGCAGGCCGCACCGGCGCAGCAGCCTCCGCAGGCTCCGCCCGCCCCCGCCCCGCAGCCGCTGGTACCGCACCTTGAGATTGATGGGCAGCCCATTGAGCTGACCTCGTTCCCGGTAGTTATTGGGCGCGGCAGTGTGGCTGATATCCGTGTGGATGGTAAGAGTATTTCCCGCCGCCACCTGCAGATTTCGCACCAGAGCGGGGCGTACATTGTGACCGATTTGGGCTCCACTAATGGCACGATGCTCAACGGCACCGCCCTGCGCACCCCCGCAACTTTGCACGACGGTTCTCTCCTGCGACTAGGCGATACGAGCATCTTCTTCCGTATGATGCCCGCCGGGGGTGCTCTCTAGTGGCCTCTGAGCTTACCGTCATTATCCTGCGCTTCGCGTTTTTGGCGCTGCTGTGGTTCTTCGTGTTTCTGGTGTTGGCCGCAGCACGCCGCGACTTGGGGCTGGGGAAGAATTTCCGCACAGTCTCGGTGGATGCGTTCGCCTCCCCTGCCCTGCCGGCGGCTGAGCAGGCCCCGGTGGCTGCTCCCCCGGCGCGCCCGTCCCAGTTGGTGATCACTGAGGGCGCGCAGGCTGGTGCCATGATGCAGCTGGGGGATGAGCCCATCACGATTGGACGCGCAAACGATATTGAGGTTTCGCTTCAGGATGACTACGCCTCGGGACGCCACGCGCGCCTGTTCCCGCAGGGCTCCCGTTGGTTCCTTGAAGACCTTGGCTCAACGAACGGCACCTATGTGGACGGCCAGCGCCTTAGCCGTGCCACCGTCATTGAGCCGGGCACCGAATTTAGGGTGGGTGGCACCACCATGCAGTTGAGGGGGTAGTCGGTGAAGATTGCCTTCCGTTTCGCGGCACGCTCCGATGTGGGTGTGCGCCGCAGCAAAAATGATGATTCCGGCTACGGGGGCCGGTATCTTGCCGTGGTTGCCGACGGCATGGGCGGGCACGTGGGCGGTGACGTCGCGTCCGCCACAGCTGTACTCAACCCTGACCCCGCTGGATCACCCCGATTTTTGACGGCACCGCGGGCGTGTACCTGGCGGATGAGATTCAAAGCGCGAACAGCATCATTAACGATCTGGCGCATGAGGATTCGCGGCTGGCGGGGATGGGCACCACCTGCACCGCCCTGCTCATTGACGGTGACAAGATTGAGCTGGCGCATATTGGCGATTCCCGAGCCTACCGTTTGCGCCCGGGCCCGGACGGGCAGTTCGAGCAGATCTCGACAGATCACACGTTTGTGCAGCGCCTGCTGAATGAGGGGCGCATCACCCCGCAGGAGGCTGTGCACCACCCGCACCGCAATGTCATTATGCGTGTGCTTGGTGATGTGGACGCCTCACCTGAGCTTGAGCTGCAGACCCTTGATGCGGTGCCGGGAGAGCGCTGGGTGTTGGCTTCTGATGGGCTGGACTCGGTTGTTCCCGATTCCGATATTGAGGCGGTTTTGCGCTCCACCGACGATCTGGAGCAAATTGCTGATGTCCTCATCCAGATGACCCTGGAGCGCGGTGCGCCCGATAACGTGACGGTAGTGGTCGCCCAGGTGATTGACCGCAGCGTGCTGCCTGAGGATGAGCCGGTGGGCGAGTCTGCCGTGCCGGATGCGCCCAGCCTGCCGGCTTCTATTGCCCCGGCCGTGCCCAATACCACCGGGGATGAGGATACGATGCGTATCCCTCCTGAAGACCCCACCGAGGTGAACCCTGCAGGTGGCGACAGCCCCGGTTCGGCGCATATTCGCCGCCGGTTCCGGCGTGCACGCGATTTAACCGGGTCTTTGCTGCACGAGGAGGAACTGCACAAACGCGGCGCGGTTGAGGTGATTCATACCTCCGCTGAGATTCTGCGTGGGCAGCTTGGGCAGCGCCCGCACCAGCTGGTGGGTTCAGCCGCTTCGGCGACAGAAACCGGGATGATCCCGGCCGTGGTGGACCGCACCCTGGAGCACCGCGCCACCTTGGCGCAGCGGGTGCCGCTGACTACTGAGGGTGAGACGGCGCAGCTTCCCGAGGAGCTTGAGGCCATGCTCACCGTGGATGCGGCTAAGCACCGCCCACGCCGCTGGCCGCTGCGCATTTTCGTGCTGCTGCTGGTGGTTGGGGTGCTCTCGGCTGCCGCGTGGACGGGTATGCGCTGGATTAGCGGCCGCTACTATGTGAGCGACAGCAACGGCAAGGTGTCAATCTATAACGGTATTCCGCAGACCCTTGGGCCTATCCGGTTCTCGCATGTGGTTGAGGAAAGTAACGTGTCGGTTAATGACCTCTCGGACCATAACCGTGCGCTGCTGAAAGACACGATTTCGGCTGACAATATTGATGAGGCGCGCGTGGTGGTGAACCGTCTGCAGACGCAGGCGAACCTGAACGCGCACCCGAGTCCTTCGCCTTCACCTTCTTCTTCAGCCAGCCCGTCTGGGAGTGCGAAGCCTTCCGAGAGCCACAACCCGTCGGTGACCCCCACTCCCACCCCGAGCGCGGAGGAATCCGGTAACGCCACGGTTCCGTTAATGCCCGGCACCGAGGGTGCCGCTACCACGGAAGGGGACGTGGGTACCGTAACTGGTGAAGGGGGGTGCGCATCATGGCTAGTTCCCTCTTCTCCCGACGCGACCCGAACGCCCCGAAGTCACGCCGGTTCATTGAGATTGTACTGCTGGTTTTAGCGGTGGGCATCAGCTCGGGTGCGCTGTACCTGCGGAACCCTGAAGAGGCATTTGACAGCTCGTCAAGCGCCTGGCTCATGGGCACCGTTGTGTTAGGCGTGGGCGCGCTGATTCTGCATGTGGTGCTGGGGCTTCGGGCACGGTACGCCGACCCGTTTATCTTACCGATCGTGATTGTGCTCAACGGTGTCGGTTTGGCCATGATTTACCGTATCGACTCGGATTTGAAGTACCCGGTGGGTGACTCGCAGCTGTTTTGGACGGGCCTGTCGATGCTCGCCTGCGCCGTGGTTATCTACTTCCTGCGGGATCACCGGGTGCTGCGTAAGGTCACCTACATTTCGTTGGCGTTGTCCCTTATTCTGCTGGTGCTGCCGCTGCTGCCGATTATTGGTCAGGAGATTAACGGTGCGCGCATCTGGATCTCCATTGCGGGCCGCACCTTCCAGCCGGGTGAGGTCGCGAAGATTACCTTGGCGATTTTCTTCGCCGGGTACCTTTCGACCCACCGCGATTTGATTCTTGTGGCGGGGCGGCGCATTGGGCCTATTCAGCTGCCCCGGTTCAGGGATTTGGTGCCGGTGTTTTTGGCGTGGCTGGCGAGCATTGGGGTGCTGGTGTTCCAGCATGACCTTGGGTCGTCAATCCTGTTCTTCGGCCTGTTCATGGCAATGCTGTACCTTTCAACGGGTAAAACCTCGTGGCTGGTCACCGGTGGTATTGGCGTGGTAGCTGGTGGGTTCTTGGCGTACCACTCCATTTCGCACGTCCATGACCGCATCTACGCGTGGGTGCACGCCTTCGACAACGATATTTACAACAGCTCCTACGGTGGTTCTCGGCAGATCCTGCAGGGTGTCTTTGGGCTCTCCTACGGCGGGCTGTTTGGCCGCGGCTGGGGGCAGGGACGCACCTACCTGGTGCCGTACGCTAACTCGGATATGATCATCACCTCCCTCGGTGAGGAGCTGGGCCTGCTGGGTTTGGGCGCGATCCTCATGATGTACCTGGTGCTGGTCTCACGCGGGTACCGTGCCGCGCTGGGCACCCGCGACGGTTTTGGGAAGCTGCTGGCGGCGGGGCTGTCTACCGTTATGGTGCTTCAGCTGTTTGTGGTGGTCGGTGGTGTGACTCGACTGATCCCGCTGACCGGTCTGACCACCCCGTTCATGTCTGCTGGCGGCTCGTCGCTGGTGGCGAACTGGATTATTGTGGCGCTGTGGCTGGCGATTTCGCATTCGGCACGTGCCCCGCACGGCGTTGTCGATTTTTGATGCCCCACGGGGTATTGACTACGGCAGTAACGATTATGAACCTGAAGGTGCGACCAGTGTTCTGGCGCGTATTTCTACGGCATCAACAGAAGGGAGCCAACGTGGATAGGGCGATTCGCCGCATGTGGATGTCTGCCGCGTGCGTCTTTATCTTGCTAATGGGCACCCTGAGCTATATTCAGTTCTTTGATGCGCAGATGCTCATGGAGCACAAGTGGAACACCCGTGCCCTGTACGATAACTACGGTTCGCAGCGTGGTTCGATCGTGGTGAACGGAACTGAGATTGCTTCCTCAGTGAAATCTAACGACGAGTACAACTATCAGCGCGTATATTCCGAACCTGAGAAGTATGCTGGTATTACCGGATACTTCTCGTCGGTGTACGGTTCGACGGGTATTGAGTCGGCTCTGGATAAGGAGCTTTCGGGTACCTCGGATAGCCAGTTCTATGATCGTGTGGCGCAACTGTTCTCAGGTAATTCCACACGCGGGGCCAGCGTTGAGCTGACTGTGGACGATAAGCTGCAGACCCTCGCCTACCAGCTGCTGCAGGGCAGGAAGGGTTCTATTGTGGCGATGAACCCGAAAACAGGGGAAATTCTGGCGATGGCATCCTCGCCTTCATATGACCCGAATAAGTTGGCTGCGCACAGTGAGCAGTCGGTGATCGCCGACTACACGAAGCTGACCCAGGATCAGCAGTCCCCGCTGTTTAACCGTGCGATCGCGGGTAACACCTACTCACCGGGTTCGACGTTCAAAATTATTGATGCCGTGGCCGCGCTGGAGTCGGGGAAGTATGACGAGAAGTCCGTGATTGATAACCCGGCGCAGCTTCCGCTGCCGGGCACCAATGTGACCCTGCCGAACTTTGTGAATGGTCAGTGTGCCACCCGCACGCAGGCGACGATTGAGTGGGCGTTAGCGCAGTCGTGTAATACTCCGTTTGCGAATATCGCCCTCGATTTGGGGCAGGAGAAGATTTCTCAGACCGCCTCAAAGTTCGGGTACGGCCAGGATTTGTCGATCCCGTTGAAGGTCACCAAGTCGGATTTCCCCTCCGATATGACGAAGAGCCAGCTGGCTCAGGCGTCGGTGGGCCAGTATGACGTGAAAACCACGCCGCTGCAGGTGGCGATGACTTCCGCGGCGATTGCGAACGGTGGTGTGCAGATGAAACCTAATCTGGTTCGTTCGGTGAAGACCAGCAACCTGAGCACGTTGTCTGAGTTCTCTCCCGAGAAATTGCGCACCTCAACTTCCCAAAAAGTCGCCGATCAGGTGAAACAATGGATGGTGAACTCGGTCGATAATGGTATTGCGTCCGGTGCGGGTGTGTCGGGCGTGAAGGTGGCGGGTAAGACCGGCACCGCCGAGATTGGCACGACCGGGTTGAACAATTCCTGGTTTACCGGTTTCGCCCCGGCGGATGACCCCAAGATTGCTATTGCGGTCGTCTATGAGGATATTGATGTGTCCACGGGCGCGAAGCTTTCGACTAATGCAGGTAAACAACTCTTTGAGGCGGTGTTGAACAAGTGAGGGCCTTCGGCTGATGTCACCTTGGGCGGTCGCTATACCCTGACTGAACGTATCGCTGTAGGCGGTATGGGTGAGGTCTGGAAGGCGCGCGATAAGGTTCTTGGGCGCATCGTCGCAGTGAAAATCCTGAAAGAGGAGTACACGGGTGACCCCGGGTTCTTGGAGCGGTTCCGCGCGGAGGCGCGCCACACCGCGCTGCTGAACCACCCGGGGGTGGCGAACGTGTTTGATTACGGCGAGGAGGATAACTCGGCGTACCTGGTGATGGAGCTGGTTCCCGGGGAGCCGCTATCGAACATTATTGAGCGTGATAGCACTATCCCGGCGGATCGTATCCTGAACATTATTGCGCAGACGGCGCGCGCGCTGGCGGCAGCACACGCGCAGGGCCTGGTGCACCGCGATGTGAAGCCGGGTAACCTGATTATCACCCCGGATGACCGCGTGAAAGTGACCGACTTCGGTATCGCCCGGCTGGCGAACCAGGTTCCGCTCACAGCCACGGGTCAGGTGATGGGTACCGCCCAGTACTTGGCCCCTGAGCAGGCGACCGGGCAGACCGCGACCCCCTCATCCGATATGTATTCGCTCGGTATTATCGGGTACGAGGCGCTGGCGGGGCACCGCCCGTTCACAGGCGAGTCGCAGATCGCTATCGCTTTGGCGCAGGTGAATGATACCCCGCCGCCGCTTCCTGACAGCGTCTCACCGACGGCGCGGGCACTGATTATGTGCCTGCTGGCGAAGGACCCCTCAGAGCGTCCCGCGAGCGCTACAGCACTGGCGGCGGCGATTGACGCTATCCGCCGTAACGATGTGCGTGCGGCGTTGAAGGCCGTGCCCGCACTTAAACAGTTCATGCCGAAGTCGGCGACAGCTGCGACGGCGACGCAAACCCAGACTCAGGTGCAGCAGAGCGCTGCTACAGGTGCTACGGGGGCTATCACTGCCGCGGCTGCGCCCCGGTTCGGTTCGGGCGGGCGGTTCTCGCCGAATCCGACGACCGCGCCCATCCCGCCGGTCGCTGGCACCGGTGCGCAGCCGGTGCAGCATGTTGATGATGAGGACGAGCCGGAGCAGAAGCGTTCAGGCATCGTTAAGTGGGTTGTTATCGGTGTGGTAATTCTGCTGGTGGTTGCCCTGGCCCTGTGGGCTGCCACTGCGCTGCAGGGTTCCCCTAAGAACGACCCAAGCGGCAGCCCGTCGGTGAGCGCCTCGGCGTCCCCCTCGGAGCAGGAGCCTTCGAGCAGCCCGGCTACGAATAACCCGGATACGCAGAAGCAGAATAATGTGACAGTGAACCCTGCCGAGTTCGTGGGCCGTAGCCTGCTGGAGGTGACGAACGAGCTGTCCCAGATGGGTCTGCAGGTGAAACCTGAGGGTGTTGACTCGAACGAGGCGAAGGACACGGTACTGTCGGTCTCCCCGTCAGGTTCGGTGGAGAAGGGTACAAGCATTATTGTGAAGTACTCGAATGGCCCGAAGACGGCGACCATCCCCACCGGGCTGATTGGCCAGGATAAGGACACCGCCTCTGCGGCGATCGTGAAATTGGGCATTAATGTGAATCAGATATCGGAGCATTCTGATACGGCGGCCCCAGGTACGGTGCTGCGCATTACCCCGCTGCCTGGCACTCAGGTTCCCCTTCATAGTAGTGTAGATGTGTACATCGCTGATGCCTCTTCCGGTCAGGGTCCGGAGGAGCAGCCCCATCAGCAAATACCTCTACGAGTGCGAGCGCAAGCGCGAGTGCAAGTACACCACCGAGGCAGCCTACTTCCGCTCCCGCGAGCACAAGCGCTACCTCCTCCGCCAGCGCGGCTGCTGCTGCTGCCACGCCGTCAGAGTAGTGAATGGTGCCCAGTATGTCGTGTCGCGCATGTATGAGCTAAGAGTTTAACTTCTGACCCTAGACCAGGAGATTGTATGGACCTGTTGGTTCCCGATATGGTAGATGATCGCTATAAGGTGCTTGATGTTATTGGCACCGGGGCGATGGCTACTGTCTACTCGGCGGAGGACACCCGTTTGGGCCGTAAGGTCGCGATGAAAATTCTTCGACCGGAGCAGGCCCAAGATCAGACGTTCCGTATACGTTTTAAGCGCGAGGCCGAGGCTGTCGCGTCACTGAACTACCCCGCTATTGTGGCGGTGTATGATACCGGTGCCTACTCACCCACCCCGACCACACCCCAAGAGTATGGTTTTGAGGGGGCCCAGCCCGGCGCAGAGGATGGGAGCATCCCATATATTGTGATGGAGCTGGTGAACGGCCGCACCTTGCGTGAGGTGCTGTCGTCGGGGGCGCATCTTCCGGTGCGTGAGGCTATGGCGTACGCCGATCAGCTGCTGGGTGCACTGCAGTACAGCCACGATATGGGCATTATTCACCGCGATATTAAGCCCGCGAACATTATGGTTCTGCCGCTGACTGATGAGGATATTTCCTTGGGCCAGTCGGGGAAGATTAAGGTGATGGATTTCGGGATTTCGCGCGCCCTTGAGGAGGCGGGCGAGGCCCTGACGAAGGCGAATGTGGTGCTTGGTAGTGCCCGGTATATGTCGCCGGAGCAGGTGAGCGGCCACGAGGTGGATACCCGCAGCGATATTTACTCCGCTGCGTGCGTGATCTATGAGATGGTGGCCGGACGCACCCCTTTTGATGCCGAGTCGAACGTGGATTTGGCGGCTAAGCACCTGTCAGAGGCTCCTCAACCGCCGAGCGCTTTTTCTCCGCTGCCGGTTCCTCCGCAGCTGGATGCTGCGATTATGCGCGGGCTGGCGAAGAACCCGAATGAGCGGTACCAGTCGGCGGATGAATTTGCCCAGGCGCTGCGTGCGGCGTTTGGTTCTGCCGATGATGATGCTACGGTCGCCCAGCCTGCCTTGGGCGCAGCAGCTTTTGCACCTTACCAGGGTGAGAATACCGGGACGATGGAGCCGCCGCCTGATGAGGAGGCGGGGCTGAATGATTTCTTTGAGCAGGATTATTATGACGCCTGTGAGGAGGTTGAGCCGGAGACTCCCCGCAAGCGCGCTTGGCTGCAGGTGCTGATCGGTTCGCTGATTGTGGCCCCTGCTGGCCTTTAGTGTGGGCTCGGTGCTGTACTACCAGAATAAGCTGAATGAGGTGCCGCAGGTTGCGGTGCCGTCGGTGGTTAACGTGTCGAAGGATGAGGCGGACACCCAGCTGCGTAACCTGGGGTTCACGCTGGAGTATAAGAACGCCTTCTCGGATACCGTGAAGAAGGGCGACGTGATTAGTGTCGACCCGACTGCGGGCACCATGATTGATAAGGGTGCGAAGGTGACTCTGACGGTTTCCAACGGCCCGAAGAAGCTGGTGATTCCGGATAATCTGCAGGGTCAGAGCGAGGCGTATGTGCGTAACGCCCTGAAGGAGATGGGCGTTGTGGACGGGCGTGTGACGACCGTTGAGAGTGCGACTGTCCCTGCGGGTATGGTGGTGTCGCTGACGAATCAGTCCGGTGAGGTTCTTGAGCCGGGCGCGGCTGTTGAGGCGGGCCAGACCGTCGATTTGGTGCTTTCTTCCGGTAAGGTGAAGGTCCCGTCGCTGGTGGGTCTGACGAAGGATCAGGCGGTGGCTGCTTTGACTGACCCGAATACGCACCTGAGCACGAATGTTGAGGAGGTGCAGACGAGTGCTTCCCCGGCGGGTACTGTGATCGCTCAGAGCGCTGCGGCGGGCACCTTGGTGGAGCAGAACAGCACCATCACTATCCGTGTGGCGAAGGCCCCGGCGCAGACTGCTACGGCGGCACCGGTTCCCTCGGCGTCGGCACGTTCGGGCACGTCCGGTAGCGGCAATACGTCCGGCGGCGGTGCCAATAGCGGCACCGGCACCGGCGGGAATACGTCTGGCGGCGGCGCGAATGCTGGCACCGGCACCGGCGGTAACCAGAACCAGCAGCCGACTGCTGCGCCAACGAGTGGCGCCTCAGCATCTGCGGCTCCGGCGGCCCCGTCAGCACCTGCAAGCAACCCGGCAAATGGCGGGAATAATAACGGTAACCGCGGTGATACCGGGAACAACGGGAACAACAATAACAACGGGAATAACAATAATAATGGCGGGAATAATAACGGAAATAACAACAATAACCGCCGGTAGCCGCCCGGGCGTGTAAACGCCAAACGGCTAGTGGGGTGGGTTCTCCGGTTATCCAGGAAGCCCACCCCATTCCTATTCCTTTGCACCACACATATACGCATACGAAATGCCCCCAGCAGCCTGCTGGGGGCATTGTGGTGTTTGTAGGTGCCGGGTTTAGCTGATGAGTGGAGAAAGCGTTTTTGCGTGCTGCGCGGCGCCTTGTACCCCGATTTCTTCAAGCCAGTTGCCGAGCATGAGGTAGCCGCCTTCTGTGAGCACCGATTCTGGGTGGAACTGCACACCGTGCATGGGTGCTTCGCGGTGGCGCAGCCCCATAATGATGCCGTTTTCGGTGGTGGAGGTAACCTGCAGCACCTCGGGCATGGTGTCGGGGACTACGGCAAGCGAGTGGTAGCGGGTCGCCGTGAAGGGGCTTGGGACGTCTTTGAACACCGAATCGTTTTCGTGCACCAGGGTGGAGGTTTTACCGTGCATGAGCTCGGGGGCGTGGGTGACGGTGCCGCCGAAGGCTTCAGCGATTGCTTGGTGTCCCAGGCACACACCCAGCAGGGGTTTGTGGGTGTTAGCGGCCCACTTGATGGTGTCGATAATGACTCCGGCGTCTGCGGGGGCACCGGGGCCGGGTGAGATGAGCACCCCGTCATGCTCTGCTGCGAGTGCGAGCACGGTGTCGAGGTCGTGTTCATCGTTGCGGATTACGGTGGTTTCGGCACCGAGCTGCTGCAGATATCCCACAAGGGTGAAGACGAAACTATCGTAGTTGTCGATAACGAGGATGCGTGTCATGGTTTTTCTTTCGGGTGGGGCTGCTAATGGTTAATGGTGACGTCGAGGTTGAACGGGCCGTACTGCGCGAAATTGGGGAAGATGAATTCCATGAGCACATAGACGACCAGCAGGATCAGCAGAATGGCGGTAATAATACGAACCCAGAGAGGTCCGGGCAGGTGGCGGAAGATCCATCCGTACATTGTGTGTTTTCCTCTCTTAAGCAGGGTTGTTGTTGGCTACTTTGGCGATTTCGGCGGGTGCCCCAGCGGATGCGGGCTGCCAGGACTCAAATTTGGCGTGCACAATGTACCGTTCGGTGTCGCCGTAGCGCGGGTGGCAGGTGGTGAGTGTCATAATCCGCTCGGTGGGGCTTTGCCCGGGATGCCCGGGCACGGGTTCAATGACGTCCACCTCGTGGGGCTGCACGATTTTCTGTTCGTACACGGTGTACGTGTAGTAGCCGTCTTTGGTGCGCACATAAATGTGGTCACCGTTTTGGAGCAGGTCAATATCGTTGAGCACTTTACCGCGGGTTTGGCGGTGCCCGGCGAGTGAGAAGTTGCCGACGCCTCCGGGCATGGCGGAGCCTTCGTAGTGGCCCAGCCCGAGGGCGTCGATCACGTCGTTGCTGCTGCCTTGGGCGGCGGGGCGCTGATAGTCTTCCCCGAAGCGGGGGATGTAGACCACACCAAACGCCTGCCCGTGCGCGGGTTCTGCGAGCGGTTCGGGCGGGTTTTTGGGGTCCCAATCGGTAACGGTGCGTGATTCACCGAATTCTTTAACGAGGGAATCGACGGCTTGGGCTTGGGACCGGTCGGCGGCGATATTGGTCCACCAGAGCTGCCAGGCCACGAAGAGCAGCAGTATAAACCCTGCGGTGATCAGTAGCTCGCCGAGGATTTGCACGGTCCATTGTAGGCGTGTTTTACCGGGCGCGTGCGCCTTGGTGGGGGTGTGACTCATGCTGTCCTTTGTGGTTTATGTCTTCCGTGTTTCTTTAGGCTCAACGCGGGTGAAAGGTGAAATCATCCCGGGAGTCTGCAAAGATAGTTTCTAAGGTACATAATAAGGCTACCCACTGAGTGTTATGCGGAGGAAATTATGTCTGGTTCGGCCAAGGCAAAAAAGAAGAAGGGCAGCGCTTCTAAGAGCAGCGGCGCTAAGGCTAAAGACGCTAAGAAGAAGCAGAAGGCGGAGCAGAAGAAAGTAGTCGCCCGGGATGCGTTGAATGAGGAACGTCTGCGCAAGGTTGCGGAGGAGATGGAGCAGGGTCAGCCGTTGAGGGACCAGACTCCGCTGTGGTACCGGGTGATTATGTTCTCGTTTTTGGCGGTGGGACTGCTGTGGATTGTTGTGTACTACATTTTTGAGGGTCTTTACCCGATCGCAGGCATTGGCATGTGGAATATCACAATCGGGATTGGTGCACTGATGGTGAGCATGCTGATGATGACGCGTTGGCGGTAGCCGGTATGGGTGAGCAGCCGTCTGACTCCGCTGAGACCCCCAAGCCGGAGGTGACGAACCCCGCGAACCTGGCGCCGGTGGATCCGCAGCAGCCGCGGGAGAGGCGTGAGGATATTCGCGCCGCCATTTTTGAGACAAAGCTGCGGCGGTGGGCGCTTATTGGGTTTGTGGCTGCTGGCGCCTTGTTTTGGGTGGTGACTTTGCTGCTTCAGCGTTAGGGTGGGGCAATGAGGCCTCTCACCGTTACACCGCAGGCTGGTTGAGGTTGCCGCACACGGTTCCACGCTGAAAGATACTCATAAGCATCAGGAGCTCAGCCATGGTGTGGGTGAGCGCGGCGGCGGGCGTACGGCGTGCGGAGTATGGACGGTGCGCAGCGTTCTGAAAACGCACTAATGATGGGGAAGATTGTGAAGACAGTTTGGGTGATAGTGCTTTCCAATAGCCCTTTCCAGTAACATCCAAAACCATTATTTTATAATATTCCAATATATACATAAATACTGGTCAATATGAATATTAAGAGTATTTGAACTCTATATAGTCATAGAGGTATAGATAAGCAGACTACAGTAGTTTCCCGTGTACCTGAGAAATCACTACATAGTGCAACATGGGGGCAGCAGCACAATAGCCGCTGTGACTCCTACCAGGATCCTAGATGCACCGCTTAGTGTTGCGGCACATGCACCGAAGTAACGACATGCGCATATACAGTCCGCGTTGATGCCCGACACCCAGCGGTCATTTATGAGCTTAAAAGTCCTGCTTTGGCGGCCTCAGCGACCCTACGGCTTACGGTTTCTAATACGGGTGAGTTAATGTTCCAGTGCTGCCAGTACAGAGGGAATTCAACAGGTTTGGTGGAAAGCTTCACCAGCGTATTGGCAGCAAAATGCTCACTGCACTGAGCTTGCGGTAACAGTCCCCAGGCAACCCCTTCATAGACCGCACGGGCATAATCAGGTGAGGAGGGAATATATATTGGTGGGGCTCTGTTCAGGTTCGAGGCTTGGCGGCAGTTTCATATCTTCCTCTATGAGGACACGCGCCGCTTCCTGCACAAAGTCTTTACGGTCGTATTCCACCACAGGGGCACGGTTGAGTTCTTCACGAGTGGTAGCGGAGGGAAACCCCGGCAGGTAACGGCTCATATATTCCGGTGCTGCGACGCACCAGTAGCGTGCCACACCCAGATAGTCGACTGAACATCCGGGGATTTTCCCGGGCCGTGAGGTAATAGCAGCCATAACCTCCCCGGATCGAAGCAAGGCCGATGAGTGGAATTCACCTTCACGGCGTAAGTCGCAGAATATTTCGTCTTCGTGGGCGAGCATACGTACCGCCTCCAGGAACCATGTTGCGAGAGAATCGGCGTTCAGGGCTATAGAGACTGTCTGGAATCCGCCCTCACCCACCAGTTCCCGCTCTAGTTCCAGCTGCAGAAACTCGCTCTGCCGGGCAATGCGTAGTACGCTCTGCCCGGCCTGGGTTGGGGTTACCGGGTTGGTGCGCCGCAGCAGAACCTTGCCCGCGAGCTGCTCCATAACTTTGATGCGCTGCGATATTGCGGAGGGGCTTACTCTCAAAGATTCAGCTGCCGCATCGAAGGTACCGTACTCAATGACTGCTGCGAAGGTTGTGAGGTGGTCGGTCGTAAAACGTTTCATAAGCATATCTTACGTAAACCCACATAACTTAGATAGCCTTATGAGGCTGCCGGATCTTTAATGCCTCGCTTCATGCCCATGTTCTATTTGGTGCACACCATTTTCACCATGGACACTCACCTCTAAGATAAAAGCAGTGGGGCTGTCGCCCTCCAACGTGTCTATGCTGTCACCTACCTGCCCGAAGGAATCTCACATGGTCAAGCCACCATTCATTGAAATTACATGCCCCGTTTGTTCTAAGCCTGTGAAGACTTTAGAACGTTACCCTCGCTCGCTCTGTTCCCAATGTTCTGCACGGGTGACCGATCGGTCTGGCCGTCCGGTCGTTTTCTACGATATACAGGCGCTACCGGCTCCCAATAGCTCGGGTGTAACGCTGATTGGCGGATTTTATGGATATTACGCCAATACCGGACTGCAAGAAATCTACCCCAGTTCAACCTGCTACGTTGATGGAATAACCTGCGAAGCGAAGAATGCCCGTTTTGGAGGTATTGTGATTGAGGCGCTCACCGCCCAACCCTCAGAGGACGATGAACGGTAATTCGTGTTCGGTTTCCCAGGTGTACAGCCGCTCCCCAAACGGAGAAGTCTCTGGGAAGCCGTCACAGACCCCCATATAGTACAGACCATATAATTGCCTTCTCTGGCCCCCTTAGCTCTCTAAGGGTGTGTATGTATGCTTAGCACCCAAAAACATAGCTGTGGAACCGAGCAGGAATATGTGCGCGTTGCCATTCGAGTTCTTCGGTCAAGAGTTTCCCCGAAAGCGCTTTGCGCGTGTAGCGCCCAATATTGCGTGCATGGGCACCCATATGGGCCGTTGCCACCGCTTGCCCACAGGCGCGGGCTACAGCCTGAGCGGAGCGATCTGTACACTCACGAGCCGCAGCGTGGCAGAGGAAAGCCTGCTGACGCATAGCACCAACAGATAGTGTTCCTCGCTGAAAATAATCAACCGCTTCGAGTGCATCATGAAGTCGACGATCTAAAGGGCGATGCTTCTCAAAGATAGGAAGGAGCCGACGGACGCAGCGTGCGGCCCAGCCAATGAGTTCTTTCCGGTCTTCTTCTAAAAGCGTTAAGTCATTCATGGATAGGGCTGTTTGAGGAGTAGTCATACTCTCAACGTACCAGCAGACCCCACAGCAGAATAGTGCATCGAGGAAGATATTCGGGTGAGCAGAAATGTGACGGGTATGAGGGCGAATCCCTTCCATGTATAGATAAACCATAGGATCTCTCACGGCAATACCAATACCCTATTAAACAGAAAAAAAGACCCCGAAGGGTCTTTTACCTGTTGCAACCTACCCTCTTTACGGGGATTACCCCCGTAAAGAATGGCTTGTTGTCTCAAAACTGTACAGTGAACACAAACACACAAAACAAATATGACTATAATGTAAGCCTTCGGTCTATTAGTACCAGTCAACTCCACACCTTACAGCGCTTCCATACCCGGCCTATCAACCCCGTCATCTACAGGGAACCTCACACACCCAAAGGGTGCCAGGAGAACTCATCACGAAACAAGCTTCCCGCTTAGATGCTTTCAGCGGTTATCCCTCCCGAACGTAGCCAATCAGCCATGCACCTGGCGGTACAACTGACATACCAGAGGTTCGTCCGTCCCGGTCCTCTCGTACTAAGGACAGCCTTTCTCAATTCTCCAACGCACGCAGCGGATAGGGACCGAACTGTCTCACGACGTTCTGAACCCAGCTCGCGTACCGCTTTAATGGGCGAACAGCCCAACCCTTGGGACCGACTCCAGCCCCAGGATGCGACGAGCCGACATCGAGGTGCCAAACCATGCCGTCGATATGGACTCTTGGGCAAGATCAGCCTGTTATCCCCGAGGTACCTTTTATCCGTTGAGCGACAGCGCTTCCACACGCCACTGCCGGATCACTAGTCCCTGCTTTCGCACCTGCTCGAGCCGCCACTCTCACAGTCAAGCTCCCTTGTGCACTTACACTCAACACCTGATTGCCAACCAGGCTGAGGGAACCTTTGGGCGCCTCCGTTACACTTTGGAGGCAACCGCCCCCGGTTCAAACTACCCATCAGGCACTGTCCCTGAACCAGATCATGGCCCGAAGTTAGACGCTCAGATTGACCAGAGTGGTATTTCAACAACGACTCCACCACCACTAGCGTGACAGCTTCACAGTCTCCCACCTATCCTACACAAGCCAACCCAAACACCAATACCAAACTATAGTAAAGGTCACGGGGTCTTTCCGTCCTGCTGCGCGAAACGAGCATCTTTACTCGTACTGCAATTTCACCGAGTTCATGGTTGAGACAGTAGGGAAGTCGTTACTCCATTCGTGCAGGTCGGAACTTACCCGACAAGGAATTTCGCTACCTTAGGATGGTTATAGTTACCACCGCCGTTTACTGGGGCTTAAATTCGCAGCTTCGCCCCCAAAAGGGCTAACCACTCCTCTTAACCTTCCAGCACCGGGCAGGAGTCAGTCCGTATACCTCGTCTTACGACTTCGCACGGACCTGTGTTTTTGATAAACAGTCGCTTCCCCCTGGTCTCTGCGACCCCTACACGCTCCCCACCGCACGGGCAGATCACGCTCAGGGCCCCCCTTCTCCCGAAGTTACGGGGGCATTTTGCCGAGTTCCTTAACCATGATTCTCTCGATCGCCTTAGTATTCTCTACCTGATCACCTGTGTCGGTTTCGGGTACGGGCAGCTCAAACCTCACGCCGATGCTTTTCTCGACAGCATAGGATCACCAAATCCCCCAACAACGGGGTCCCATCACGTCTCAGACACACAGCTGGCGCATTTAACAACCAACCATCCTACACGCTTAGACCACGACAACCACCGCGTGGCTTGGCTACCTTCCTGCGTCACACCTGTTAACACGCTTACCTCCAAAGCTTGGGTCCCACACACACCCCACAACACCACAAAGAAAAACTTCATGACACCGTGATCGGCATGGTTAGCATCACAATATCAGTATGGACGGTCCTTCACTGGTACGGGAATATCAACCCGTTCTCCATCGACTACGCCTGTCGGCCTCGCCTTAGGCCCCGACTAACCCAGGGCAGATTAACTTGACCCTGGAACCCTTGATCATCCGGCGCACGGGTTTCTCACCCGTGATTCGCTACTCATGCCTGCATTCTCACTCCCACACAATCCACCACACACTCCCGTGGCAGCTTCACCTCATGCAGGACGCTCCCCTACCCAACCAGCCACAAAAAGGCTGATTGCCATAACTTCGGCGGTGTACTTGAGCCCCGCTACATTATCGGCGCAGAATCACTTGACCAGTGAGCTATTACGCACTCTTTCAAGGATGGCTGCTTCTAAGCCAACCTCCTGGTTGTCTCAGCAACTCCACATCCTTTCCCACTTAGCACACGCTTAGGGGCCTTAGTTGATGGTCTGGGCTGTTTCCCTCTCGACAATGAAGCTTATCCCCCACTGTCTCACTGCTACACTCTCACTTACCGGCATTCGGAGTTTAGCTAACGTCAGTAACCCTCGCGGGCCCATCAGCCATCCAGTCGCTCTACCTCCGGCAAGAAACATGCAACGCTGCACCTAAATGCATTTCGGGGAGAACCAGCTATCACAGAGTTTGATTGGCCTTTCACCCCTATCCACAGCTCATCCCCCCAGTTTTCAACCTAGGTGGGTTCGGTCCTCCACACGCTCTTACACGTGCTTCAACCTGGCCATGGATAGATCACTCCGCTTCGGGTCTAGATCCTGCCACTACAACGCCCTATTCAGACTCGCTTTCGCTACGACTACCCCACACGGGTTAACCTCGCGACAAAACACTAACTCGCAGGCTCATTCTTCAAAAGGCACGCCACCACCCCACACGGGGGCTATAACGGCTTGTAAGCACACGGTTTCAGGTACTCTTTCACTCCCCCTCCCGGGGTACTTTTCACCATTCCCTCACGGTACTGATCCACTATCGGTCACTAGAAAGTATTTAGACTTACCAGGTGGTCCTGGCAGATTCACACGAGATTCCACGAGCCCCGTGCTACTCGGGACAAACGCCACGCGGTCAGAACAATTTCAGCTACGGGACTCTCACCCACTCCGGTCGGCCTTCCCAGACCATTCACCTACCATCCTGAACATCACGCCAACAGCCGGTCAGAACTGCCACGACGCCTCCCACAACCCCCATGATGCAACCCCCGACCGGTATCACACACCACAGGTTTAGTCTCTTCCGCTTTCGCTCGCCACTACTGACAGAATCATTATTATTTTCTCTTCCTGCGGGTACTGAGATGTTTCACTTCCCCGCGTTCCCCCCAACTGGCCTATACATTCAACCAGCGGTCACTCACCATAACAATGAGCAAGGTTTCCCCATTCGGACATCCTCGGATCAACGCCCAGTTATCGGCTCCCCGAGGCTTATCGCAGATTCACACGTCCTTCATCGGCTTCTAGTGCCAAGGCATCCACCGTGTGCCCTTAACAACTTACAAACAATCAAAGAAAAAATCACAGAAAACTCACCACACACCCACACACAAAACAGGCGGGTGCACAGCACAGCTTCCAGAAGATGCTCGCGTCCACTATACAGTTCTCAAACAACAAACCACACCACCACCAGCACCAGAGAAAACCCCTAGCACCAGCACCAGCCAGTCACACAGACCACACAGCGTGCAGCCCGAAAACCCAACAGCGCACCTCAATGGCCCCACCACAAACCAGGAAACATGACATTCCACCCATGAGCAAACCACCCATCCGACACTCGCAGATGGCATGGCCAACCAATATAGTTGAGCTCCTTAGAAAGGAGGTGATCCAGCCGCACCTTCCGGTACGGCTACCTTGTTACGACTTAGTCCCAATCGCCAATCCCACCTTCGACGGCTCCCCCCACAAGGGTTAGGCCACCGGCTTCGGGTGTTACCAACTTTCGTGACTTGACGGGCGGTGTGTACAAGGCCCGGGAACGTATTCACCGCAGCGTTGCTGATCTGCGATTACTAGCGACTCCGACTTCATGGGGTCGAGTTGCAGACCCCAATCCGAACTGAGACCGGCTTTTAGGGATTAGCTCCACCTCACAGTATCGCAACCCTCTGTACCGGCCATTGTAGCATGCGTGAAGCCCAAGACATAAGGGGCATGATGATTTGACGTCATCCCCACCTTCCTCCGAGTTGACCCCGGCAGTCTCCTATGAGTCCCCGGCCGAACCGCTGGCAACATAGAACGAGGGTTGCGCTCGTTGCGGGACTTAACCCAACATCTCACGACACGAGCTGACGACAACCATGCACCACCTGTATACCAGCCCCGAAGGGAAACGCCATCTCTGACGCAGTCCAGTATATGTCAAGCCTTGGTAAGGTTCTTCGCGTTGCATCGAATTAATCCGCATGCTCCGCCGCTTGTGCGGGCCCCCGTCAATTTCTTTGAGTTTTAGCCTTGCGGCCGTACTCCCCAGGCGGGGCACTTAATGCGTTAGCTACGGCGCGGAAAACGTGGAATGTCCCCCACACCTAGTGCCCAACGTTTACGGCATGGACTACCAGGGTATCTAATCCTGTTCGCTCCCCATGCTTTCGCTTCTCAGCGTCAGTTACAGCCCAGAGACCTGCCTTCGCCATCGGTGTTCCTCCTGATATCTGTGCATTCCACCGCTACACCAGGAATTCCAGTCTCCCCTACTGCACTCTAGTTAGCCCGTACCCACTGCAAAACCGGAGTTAAGCCCCGGCCTTTCACAGCAGACGCGACCAACCGCCTACAAGCTCTTTACGCCCAATAATTCCGGACAACGCTCGCGCCCTACGTATTACCGCGGCTGCTGGCACGTAGTTAGCCGGCGCTTTCTCTGCACCTACCGTCACTTTCGCTTCTTCGATGCTAACAGAGGTTTACAACCCGAAGGCCGTCATCCCTCACGCGGCGTCGCTGCATCAGGCTTGCGCCCATTGTGCAATATTCCCCACTGCTGCCTCCCGTAGGAGTCTGGGCCGTGTCTCAGTCCCAGTGTGGCCGGTCACCCTCTCAGGCCGGCTACCCGTCGTCGCCTTGGTAAGCCATTACCTCACCAACAAGCTGATAGGGCCGTGAGCCCATCTAAAACCACTCCATAACGCTTTCCACCAACACCCCATGCAGAGATTGGTCGTATCCGGTATTAGACCCAGTTTCCCAGGCTTATCCCAGAGTCAAAGGTAGGTCACTCACGTATTACTCACCCGTTCGCCACTAATCCACCCTAGCAAGCTAGGCTTCATCGTTCGACTTGCATGTGTTAAAGCACGCCGCCAGCGTTCGTCCTGAGCCAGGATCAAACTCTCCGTTACAAAACAAAAAGCCTGACAACCCGATCTCAAACACCAACACAAACCGTACACGGGGGTGCACGATCCACGCTGACACAATTGAAACCACAAACGGTCATCAATCAAAAAATAAATAAAATAATTGGTATCACATTTCCAAACAAAAACAATTTGCTCGAAACCAAAAAGCACACTATTGAGTTCTCAAACAACACACCACCCCAGGACACCACCACACACCCACAACAGGCACGCAGAAGCCCCCCAGACAGTCATCATTCAGAGCCAACCACAACATCAACAGCACCCCTTCAGGGCCCCTCGCCGCGGCGACTCATACAACTATACACACCCCCCACACAACACGCAAATCCACACACCATGAACTACACCACACATAACAGCTACGGTCTGGGATCCCTAGTACACCCGCGTCAGCACGGTCGTTTACCCGCACATAAAGCGCCAGCGCTACCCCTCGTACTGCGGAGGTGCATCACTAAAAGCCATATTGGCAAACCGCGAATACTTACCGCTAAACGCCAACGGAATCGTGCGGGTCGGACCGCCACGGTGCTTAGCGATCATCATATCCGCCTCACCCACGCGATCAGTATCGGGGTTATACATATCCTCACGATGCAGCAGAATCACCATGTCTGCATCCTGCTCAATTGACCCCGACTCGCGCAAATCAGAGATCATGGGGCGTTTATCGGTACGCTGCTCCGACCCACGGTTCAGCTGAGACAACGCAATCACCGGAACCTCAAGCTCCTTCGCCAAGAGTTTGAGACTACGAGAAAACTCCGACACCTCCTGCTGACGCGACTCAACCTTCTTTCCCGAGCTCATCAGCTGCAAATAATCCAGCACCACCATCTTCAGCTCATGGCGCTGCTTCAGACGGCGGCACTTCGCCCGGATCTCCATCAGAGTCATATTTGGAGAATCATCAATAAACAGAGGTGCACCATTAATCTTGCCCTGCAAATTCGCCAGCTGGGTCCACCCGTCCTGGTCAAGATCACCCTTCTTCAGTCGCGACATCGAAATAGTTCCCTCAGCAGAGAGGATACGCATCGCAAGTTCAGTGCGGCTCATCTCCAGCGAGAAAAAAATACGGTGCACTGGTTATGGTGAATCGCTGCAGACCGCGCAAAATCAAGAGCCAACGTAGACTTGCCCACACCCGGGCGGGCCGCAATCACAATCATCTGCCCCGGGTGCAAACCACCGGTGAGCTCATCAAACTCAATAAAATCCGTGGGAACCCCATACACCCCGTCGGGGCGGTTAGCGTTCGCGTCAATCTCATTCACGGTCGCCTCAAGCGCCTCAGAAAAACGTCACATAGTCTTCGGCAGTATTACCATCAGAAACCGCATATACCTCGGCCTGCGCCTTATCAACAAGCGCATCGACCTCGCCATCGCTCGAATACCCCAGCTGCGCGATCCTTGTGCCCGCCTCAACCAGGCGACGCATAATCGCGTGCTCCTTCACAATATCCGCATAATACTGGGCGTTTGCTGCGGTAGGGACGGCGGCAATCAACGTATGCAGGTAGGTGGCCCCACCCACGCGAGTCAGTTCCCCACGCTTCTTCAACTCGTCAGAGACAGTAATCGCATCAGCAGGCATACCATGCCCATACAGCGAAATCACCGCCTCATAGATAATCTCGTGGGCTGGCTTATAAAAATCGGTGGACCGCAGGGTCTCCACCACATCCGCAATAGCGTCCTTCGAAAGCATCATGCCACCCAGCACAGACTGCTCCGCCACATCATCATGCGGTAGGGTGCGGGAACCATAATCAACGGGTGTTTCAGACACGTCTCTCCCTGAACATTGAGGACAACCTTCTGCCTCTTGACGGTTACGCGCCAAGCGCCAGCTCACTCAAACAGTGTACGAGAGAGTACGCTCAAGATGCACCTTACACTCAAAGACCCTGAACCTGGGTGCGGTAGAAATCAAGCAAACGATGGGTGCCGGTCGTCTCTCCCACACAATCATGCGTTAAGCCCCACAGCATAAACGATAAAGTATCGGCCACGCGCGGTTTGATAAGTCCGATCCCCTTCACTGCACCATCTGCTAACCGGGGCGGAATAACCGTGATCTTCGTGGGGCACCCCACCGCCTCAAAAGCGTACTGCGCAACCTCGCGCCATGAGAGAACCTCGGGACCACCAATATCGTAGGAACCTTCCTGGCCAGATTCCACCTTATCAAGGCAGTATGCGGCAACATCCGCCCCATGAATGGGGTTTACCTGCCCCTGCGGCCGCAGCAGATACACCCGGCCACGGCGCGCCATCTGTGCTATAGAGCTCATATCCGAGAAGTACCCGCTTGGGCTCACCACCTGATGCGCCAGCGGCGACTAGATCAGCGCCTGTGCGAAAGCCGTCTTCGCCCGCGTGAGCTGTGAACGAATCGACTCGGCGTGTATGGCGTTCACATAGCAGAAACGGGTGACGTTATGGGCGCGCGCAGACTCCAAAATATTCAGGTTCGCACGGTAGTCAATATCCCACGGGTCGGCCTTCTGCCGGGTCACCCCCAGTGTCGAAATAACCGCATCAGCGCCATCGCACACCCCTGCCGCCCAGGAACGGTCGGTTACATCACCAACCGCCCATTCATCTACCATGTTCGTCAGCGATGGTGCGCCCCACGCCCCAGCACTCTCGGCCCGAGCCTTATCGCGCACCACGGCACGCACCCGATGCCCGCGACGATGTGCCTGCTCCACAATATGGCGCCCCGCATAGCCCGACGCTCCAACAACCACAATATTCATCGTTTCACCTCGCTGTGTGTTCTGTGCATAAAGTTTCGCTGTTTTACAGGGGATGACGATTTCTCAGATAGTCCTCAATCACGCCGACGGCGCAGGTTGAACCGTCCATGCCGCGCATTGCCTCGCCAAGCTGCCGTGCCTTGGCACGCATGGCCTCGTCTGAGAGCAAACGGTTCAGGATGCCGCGCATCTGGCCTCGGTGCACATCATGTTTTGTAAAGCGCAGGGCGTTGCCGTACTGCACACATTCCTCAATATTCCAGCGCTGTTCGGCCTGCATGGCGATACCCGCGAACGGTACCCCCGCCAGGCACGCAGTCTGTACGGTTCCTTCACCACCGTGCGTTATTGAGGCATCAATGTGCCCGGCGAGCAGATGAGCCGGAACAGTTCCCGCGCGGTGGATATTATGACCCAGCGAACGCGCATCCACATCCGATAACAGCATCCCACCGCCGATCAGCACATCCACCGGTGCTGAGGAAAGCTGCCGAAGCACCGCCGCCAGGATGTGCGCAGACCCGGACGAGCCCATCCCCACGTAGATCAGTGGTCGCTTTTTAGGTTCCCGAACAATCGGCGGAAGCCCGCCGGGGGCACGGTAGAAGATCGGCCCCACGCTGACATCCGGTGCCATTAACGGGTCGCCGCGCAGCTCGGTAAAAAGAGAACAGATAAGGTTTACGTCGGCGCTGAGCATATCGACGGTACGGCGCGGCAGTTTCAGCCCGTACTCACGCGCCACGGCTGTAAACGACGCCGGTTTATAAGAAATTACCTGCGCCAAGGCACGCACCCACCCCGGTGCCGCAGCCCTCTCCCTCTCGGGGGCAGCCGAAAAAAATAGGTGGTGGAGTATGCGTAAGGGCGCGCATAGAATAGCGGTACCCCTGCCACACGCGCGGAGATGAGCATCGTCAGGTTCGAACCAATCACCACAGCATCCGCATTAAAGGTACGAATGGCCACAAGTTCAGCGGCAACCCTGCGGCGCACCTTCTCGGTAGTGAAAGGATGCCGCACTCCCCTGCCCTGATCCAGCGCCATGAGCTGATCCGCTTCGGCCTCAGACATGAGAGGTTCGCTCAGGCACACCGGCAGTTGGGCGTCCTCTATAAGTTTCAGATGTCGGGGTGAATAGACGTGGAAAAGAACCTCATGTCCGTGTTGTACGGCGGCGCGCGCTATTTCGATCCCCCTGGTGGTCTCGCCCATATTGAAGCTTTCAGGCGAGAAGAGAATACGGATCATCGTCCCACCTCCCGTCATAACCTATAGTTCACCGCACCGCAGCAGGCACGCACTGATGCGGTAAATATGAGGGTGAAGCCGGGCCCGCCTTTACCGTAGTGAGTATTTGAAGACTCCCCGGCCCCACCATATGTGTGTGAATCTTGCGGAGAGGAAAGACCGCAAGCTTCACTTTTATTTCTTACGCAGAATCAGCCCAATAGCGCCCATGTGGTCGGCGTGGCGGCGGAATACGCTGCGCATCCCCAGCACACGTTCGCGAATCTGCGGTTTGCGGGCAAGGTTAAACATAATCTTGGCAACCCCACCAATACCTTCGTCGGCGATCATGCGTTTGGGCTCTAGCAGCGCCATCTCGGTCTGGTACACATCCAGCACCTCAAATCCGGCTTCTTCTGCAATTCGTGTCCATTCCGCAACAGTCAGCGGGCGGGCGTTCACGCGAATGCTTCGTGCCAAGTCCTTCTGAATTTCTTCCTGCACTTCGGGACGCAGGTAGTCGGGGGTTAGCGACAGCTCGTGAATGGCGTAGTAGCCGCCGGTGCGGAGGATGCGGGCGGCCTCCTGCATAATCTCAAGCTTGTGCTTATCGGTCTGCATGGTCAGCATGGCCTCACCCACCACCACGTCGTAGCTGGCATCGGGCAGCCCGGTCTCCTGGGCTCCGGCGTTCACGACCGTGTAGTTGGGGTTATCACCAATGCGTCCACGCACGATCTCGGCCGCTTTGGGGTCAAGATCTACGCCGGTGTAGGTCTTGGGTTGGCGTTTAATGATTTCGGCGGCGGTAATCCCCAAGCCGGGGGCGAACTCAACCACGTCAATCTGTCCACCGAGTGCGCGTCGTAATAGCCAGTTAGTGGTTTCGCGTCCCCCAGGGCGCAGCACTTTCTTGCCAAGCTGCGCAAGAAGCCAGTGTCCAGCGGCTTTTTCAGCGGGACGATCAGTACCGGGAACATTCGGGGTCTTGGACACAGCGTTTCTCCTTAAAGCCTTTATTTCGCATTAAATACGCAATATTTATATGACTTTATTCTACACCTGTCATCGTATCCTATGGGCCACACGTTATCCGCAGGCAGTCTCCCCCTTACCCTTGTGCCCTAGGGCAGGGAACAGCATGTTAAAAAGTTTGGGCGGCACCCAAAGGTACCGCCCAAACTAATCACACACATACATACGAAAATCAGAGCCACTTCCGCAAGGAAATTCCAACTTTCAGTTAGTCCTCTCGAACTAACTATTACAACTATGGGTTACAGCCCTTTATTCCCCGTTAGCCAGAGCTGAATAAAAACTGTGAATCAGAGATTTAGCGGTGCACCTACTTTATCCGCAGGTGAGTGGGACGATAAAGCGTACAGTCACCGGACATATGGGTATTTCAGGGAGACTTTGAACTAGAACTGAAAATATCAAAAAGTTGAAAATTATTCATAAGGATGTGATTTTTATGCACAACCAACAAAGGCCCCCTGAGCCTCACCTAAAAACTAATACTATTCATAAAGATGTATATATCACCACTTCCGGTGTTCTCCTCAACGCGCCGAAACCTTCAGCACACTGAGAAGCCTTCATGATGCTGACATACAGGGCCGTGCGGCTCGTTTACCCCACCGCCGTATCCGCGGCAGGAACTCACAATCCCGGCGTTGTGCGTACTGGTGCTTTACTCAGTACCTTCCCCAAGAAAATAGCGGTCAGAGCTCTTCGTAAAGTGTTAAAAGAAAATTGGCGAGACCGCCATGGTCTCGCCAATTTCTTTTCCGATATAGCGGTTCAGCATTCCCGCTATAACGAAACACACACATTCACATCGCAGTCCTCTCGAACCAACACTTAATAGTAAACACTAGCAACCTTGGCAGACCATGAGGTTTTTCTGAAAAAATGCTGTGAACCGGCCCGGCGGTTGCTGAGAAATATAAACCGTCAAATCGTTAGCTGTTCTGCGAAGTAAGAATAAACCCTAAAGTGAGAGGGTTAATAACGATCGACACCAGCGCCAAAAATAATATTGACAATACGGTACCTGGCAAATTTAAAAAACCCGACCATGGCACAGATAAAGGCGATACTGGCCGTAATAATCCCCAGCACATTTGCCACCAGGAAAAGTGCAAGAGCAGTCTCAAAAGAGCCGATTGGAGCCCACGAAAGCACCAGCAGGCAAACAGTGGCAACCTCCAGAAACACGGTGGTCATAAGCAGCTGGGTGCTAGGGAACAGTTTTTTACGGACGCGCGTCTTCGTTTCAGGCATAGTTCTAGGGTATATGAAATCCTCACCATTCAAGCCACCACGGGCGAAGCCGCACCCCGTGCGGGTACATAAACTGGTTGCCGCGACCCGTGATAAAACACCGGGTACGCGGCAACCAGTGAGGCACATGTAGCACAGAGAGCTCCATAGTACTAGCTCGGGATACTCGTATTTACCCGTCGGAGAGTTTAAAGCGTATCCAGCCCGCCAGCAGCGGAACAATACCCCACAGGCTAAGAATCAGGCACCGCACCTCATAACTGGGGTCACCCTTAATCTTGTCTTTGTGGTAGATCATCACATCGTTACTGAGTGAAGACGGCAAATACTTCATCGCGTCATCTACCCAGTCCTGGCCCGTTACCTTAAAGATGCCCAGCACAATACTCGCCACAAAGAGGATGGCAGCCACCAGGACGATAGCCCCAGCGCTATTACGCAAAAGCGCACCAAAGCCAAATCCCATCCAGGCCAGTACCACCAGGTAGAAGCCAAGCATCAGGCTAATACGCAGCACCCCGGTATCCATCGAAACACGCAACTTTTCCGTAAGCATCATCTGCCCTAAGAAGAACGCGACAATGCCACCCAGCGTACCGACCAGAAAAGCCACAACAGAGGCCACGAGCGCTTTAGTGAAATACAGTAGAGATCGGCGTGGCACCGTCAGCTGAGTAATCTGGATGGAGCCAGTAGCGTACTCAGTAGCGATAAAAACAGTCGCCATTGAGGAGAGGATAATACCCGCCAGTGATGCACCCACAACCCCAATAGAGTACGAAGACTCCTAATCTGGTTCACAACCTCAGAACCGCTCACCACCTCACGGTTTACGATTTGCTGGCCAGCGTGCTTCTCATAATCCGCCAGCTGCAGGTTCAACATGGGCGCCAGAAGCATCGTAAGGCCCAGAAGAACAATGATGGTTACCACAAACAGAATCTGCTGTGACCGCAAGGAACGCATTTTCAGCCACTCCGAACGGGCAACCCCGATAGGCGATAAATTCTTAGCTACCGGGGCGGTCTTTGCTGTACTCATGGGTATTATTCCCTCCCTATATTCTCGGCGCCATTACCGTTTGCGGGCGCAGACGACCACGGAGTGTTCGCTGAGGCTTGCGTGTATTGGGGCTGCTGCTGAACGAATTGTTGCCCCATCTCCGGGGCGGTGTACGGGGCTTGCGGTGCCCCACCAGTGGGACCCATAGCAACGGGCTGTTGACTGTTCACCGGTCCGGAACCAGCAACAGCAGTTGATGCATACTCCACCTCAGAACGAGTAATCTCAAGGTACACATCCTCAAGGCTTGCCTCTTGCGGGGCGAGAGTGTACAGCAGAATATGCTCATTAAAGGCCAGTTCTGCTAGGGCGCGCGCATCCGCGCTCACCAGCAGCCCGTCGGTATCGACGGGAGTATGCTGAATGGAATAGTGGTTCAGCAATTGCGCGTACCGTTCCCGCTCGTCGGTGCGCACCAGAACACGGTGCCCTCCCACCCGGGAAAGCAGCTCACTCAACGAAGTGTGCTCCAAAAGGCGACCGCGGCCAATAATAATAAGGTCATCGGCAGTCTGCGCCATCTCACTCATCAGGTGCGAAGAAATCAGTACCGCCCGACCCTCGGAAGCCAGGTGCTTAGCAAGCTGACGCACCCACACCACGCCTTCCGGGTCAAGGCCGTTCACGGGCTCATCCAAAATAACATTGTGCGGATTGCCCAGCAGCGCCACCGCTATTCCCAGACGCTGCCCCATACCGAGAGAGAATCCGCCCACTTTGCGTTTAGCGACCGCGTTCAAGCCGGTCATTTCAATTACCTCGTGCACGCGAGCGAGCGGAATATTATGCGTGTACGCGATAGAACGTAAATGGTTGTATGCGCTGCGGCCCGGGATGGGTTTTCCCTTCCAGAAGCGCACCCACAGAACCCAGTGGGGATTTAAGGGAAGTATATTGTGAACCATCCACCAGCGCCGTACCGGCAGTGGGGCGGTCAAGCCCCACAATCATGCGCATCGTTGTGGATTTACCGGCTCCGTTTGGTCCCAGAAACCCGGTGACTTTACCGTCGGGAACCGTGAAGGAAACATCATTAACGGCAGTCTTTTCGCCGTACCTCTTGCTGAGGTTTTGAACTTGTAGCATGCGCCACCTGCCTTCCGCAGAGTCAACTATGAAAACCTGCACTTTAAGTCTAGAGTTTATAGAAGAAGATGTGTAGGATTTATTTACCCTTTAACAGCTGCAGAGACTCTCTCCCACAGGCCTGCTCGCAACGCAGCTTTTGCTATGTTTCACGTGAAACATTGGAGAAATATCCTGAGAACTCAACTTTTTAACGTTGAGGAAAAGGGCTAGTAATTGAGTAGCGGTGAACCACTCGGCGCCATAACACGGCACGAACCGCTACGAGAACAATAAAACAGCTCAGCGAACCCTCAATCCCGAAGGAGCCACCAGTTATTAGCCAACTCCCCTGCTCTGTGTGCAGCGTCAAAAGGTGGACAGGTTGAGTGGTTCCGCTAACCGCTCCGCCCAGGATAATACCCAATGTAAAATTCCAGGCCGCATGTACAGCACTCACCAACCACACATTTGCGCTCAGCCAGTACAGCGATGCCAGTACCGTACCCGCTAGAAACAGGTTAATAAAAGCAATAATGCTAAACCCCGCATTGAAAGTATGGGACAGGGAGAAAAGCACAGAATTCACCAGAATACCTGCCACCATGCCCCACCGAGAACTCATGACATTTAGCAGATACCCCCGAAACAACCTCTTCAGATAGTCCTTGTACGGCATACACAAGAGCGCCTAAGAGAATGGGGGCAGCAGAAGATACGCCGCCCCATGAGAGATGAGCGGCTCCCAACAGGATCAACCCGACTAATACCACTGCAATAAGTCCTGCCCCACACAGGGAACCAATCACCCAGGATACAAACACTTTCTTCTGCGTCAGGCCCAGGTCGTTAAGCGAGAGTTTATCCATAGTCCGCGCCCACACAAGTATCCCCGTAATGGTTAATGCGGAGGGCAATAATAATCGGGCACTGGAGAACAAAGGATGATCACCGGCACTAACGGAGGGGTACAGGGTGAAAATACCCTGTGTAATCAGGGGCGAGATCACCAGAAGGATAAGAAAAGCAATAAACATACTCACCCAAGGATTCACCCTCAGGCGGTAGAATGATGAGTATTTTTCGGAGTGTTTCACAAAAAACACCGTCCTTACTATTTCCGTGTCACACGGTGATACGGAGAGCTTCCGCTCACCGTTGTTCCTCAGCTAACACTGAAACCAGTGTGCGGGGACGTCAGTGGATTACTGACTTCAGAAAAGGCCGCCTGCACACCAATGCCTATTCGGTTCTTTTGGGGTGGTGTACCGGTACAGGCGGCGCTATTGTTGTATGAAGCAGGCAAGAGAGTTAGGGTACTCATGGGTGGCGATTTTAGCACCTCATTAAGGCGGCAGACAGGTTCACAATGGGGTAAACGTATTCTCGGTGGAATGGCTCTCACCACCGCTGCATACCTGGGAGTTCAAGGCATACGATGCTACCGGGCGGTACACAAGGCCGCAGCCAAACTAGCATCATATCCGGTACAGGTGGCACATCTTAACTACGGCGAGATGGCATACCTCAATATTCCACCTGCAACTACTTGCGCGAACACGTCTGCGCCGATTATCCTCTCCCTTCACGGACTTTACGGAGGATACGACCAAGCCACTGAAAATGTGAAGGATTTCTCTAAACCCTACAGGATTATCGCCCCATCACGTTTCGGCTATCCAGGCAGCAGTATCTCCAAAAACGGAACTCCGAAGGAACAGGCCGCCGCACTTCTTGAACTTCTAGATACTTTAAATATTGAAAAAGTCTATGTTCTGGGAGCCTCAGCCGGAGGAACACCCGCTATTCGCTTCGCCCTTGATTACCCAGAACGTGCCTCAGGCCTTATTCTTCTCAGCTCCGCCCCTGTCTGGGATAAAAAGCCACAAAAGCTGCCCGGGCGCATGGGGCCTGCCTCTGTAGTAAACCGCAACTACCTAATGTGGTTGCTGTCCCCCTTCTTTCAACTGATCTTTGGGCTGCCTTCAAACACTATTTATGGGATGCTCCCACTACGTGAACGGCAGGCAGGAATAGATATTGATGCCACGATCACGAATCCAGATATGGCGGTACATTATGAACATTACCCTGTTGAGACGCTAAAACCACCCGTTCTTCTTCTCCACGCAAAAGATGATCGGGTTGTTCCTTTTGCTCCCCCACAGGGGCAGGTACAGGCGTCTCTGCACCGATACCCGAATCTCACCACGGTCCTCTTTGACACAGGTGGTCATATGATTCAGGGACATCCCGGGAAGGTACATCACGCCATTACTCAATTCATCCGCGAAACATCGTAATGATGAGGATGTTTCACGTGAAACATTCACCCACAACCTATGGTGGGCACTCATCACAGGTGTTTTACCGGGATTTTAGTTGACGGACCGCTTATTAAGGTACGGGTGGTTACAATAGACTATGGATGTCTTCACCGCAGCGCAGCAGAAAAGTTTCGACGACTTCATGACCGTCTATCGTAGCGGAGACGAACATTCTCACTACGGCGGACATTCACTTCTCTTCTATGCGCTCGCTAATTCCAATAGCGAATCTCGCTACCGTATAGCTACTTTTCTGCTTAATCAGCATGCCGACCTTGGTGACGTAGATAGTCATAAAAACAATCTTTTACATATTCTTTTTCGTGGTTTTAACCAGGAACATCATGTTGCAGAAGATATCGAATTGGCGCAACGCCTCATCGGCCGGGGAGTGGATGCAGCAGCTCCCAATAGGGCCGGAACAGTTCCATTGATGCACGTCCTGGCCGCCAAAGATTTTAAACCCCAAGACCATGAGCCCCTCATAGATCTGTGGCTGGAGCAACCGCATCCCGGACTCAAACATTATTCAATCGAATACGGCGGTACCGCTTTAGATATTGCGCTACGTAGACCCTACTGGCTTGATACCGCAAGTCGTATTAAGGGGCGCCTCATGCTCGCTGACGGTTTGGTAGCTACCGTGTCACCGCATCCTGTGCTAGCCCGGCTGGTGTTTATACTGACCGATGCGGGCATTGGTGTAACCATTAAAAATAGGGTCTTATCTATTGGCCGCGAACAAAATGTGCGCAGCGTACTGTTCTGGAGTCAGGACGAACTGTGGCATGTGGGGTATCACAGTACCCGGTTCACCGATGGGCACATTGAGAATCTAAAAATTGCTACGCTCTCCACCCCGGATATTGAGGTGGCCTTGCGCTGGCTTATCTGCCGCACCGCTAACCAGTACCGCACTCACTCAAAACGCTGTTGGGCGCAGCTGCTCCCCCTACGAACGGCAGGTAGGTTTGCTTCAGGGTGGAGTGCCGAACAGGTGAGCGTGAAGGATTCCTATGCTGGCACGGTTGAAGCGCGCCTTATCCAACCTGACGGACTCCCGCTGCACATGCGCATGGCTACCGCCCTTCCACATGCTATTGAGCTTGCGGCTCTTTCCCACCTCATGGAGTTCTCTCCCCAACAGGTACTGGATGCTTATATCGACCCCGATGGCAGCCCGCTGCCGGTGCATCTTCTGGAACGGGGAACCCCAGACCGGACTATGGGTGATGATTTCTACCGTTTGGTGACGGCACGAGGCAAAGCCTGGCATTACCTAGACGATGAGATACAGCCACCGGGCAGTTTCGATCGAGTCCCTCATTTCTGGCGTGAAGATGGATGCTGGCACTACGGCCATACGGAGCGCGGCGAACTTCGCTCCCCCGATGTATCAAGCCCGCATTTCGCGGTGATACTGCGCTGGGCCGCGTACGATGTACTGAATGATGCACGTGCGGATAACGGGTGGCCGATGCTGCTCACCAACTACTGGAAACCTCAGCTGGCCCCCGGATGGGCCACACACTCTCCACAAGAACACCCCGGCTGCGTGTGCCTGATAACTCCCACCGGCTCCATTCTCAACACGGTAATTCACAGCGCAAACGAGAAAAATGCCGCAGCACTCTCCCATCTCATGAGCCTTAGCCCAACAGAGGTGATTGACTGCTTTATTCAGGAGGCCGGCGGAAGGTTTCATGAACAGCTCGATCCGGGTCCATCTTCAACGCCGAGCAGAACGTAATCAGCGATGTTTCACGTGAAACATTCAGTTTTTATTACGAAAATCAACCTTTATACTTTATTGGTAGGGATAAACTGGCGAACGGAGGAGCCCTATGAAGTACATGCACAAGAATAAACTTGTTCCCCCAACCAGCACCTACGGACAAGGCAATCATGCCCCTACTGTGGAGGAAGCAACTGATGTATTCATTGCCTGGCTAAAGCATCGCAACCCCACACGGGAAATAGGCAACACCCCAGATAACTGGTCCATTCACCCCTACGAAAATGCGTTTACTGTCGTTCCCAGCGGCGGGCGGAGGAGCAACTACATGTACATCCTACGCGGCGATATTTGTCTTGGCTTTACACAATCTATGGTGTCGTTTAAGACGGCTTATGCCGAGGCTCAGAACGATACTGGGGCAATATCCTGGGAGGATCAAAAGAATTGTCAGGTTCGTGGCAACTAACCCCTCATCGCTGGATTTTTACCACAAAAAAATAACGATGTTTCACGTGAAACATCGCTCACAAATACCGCCACCTTACAAACTAACAGTCATCTCGCAACGGTCAAGATCTAAACTATGGGTGGCAGCTCCTCCGAAAGGCCATAAAGCACAAAGGCAAAGGCGCCACTCCCCTCCCCCATCGAGGAAAGAGCAGTGACGCCTTCCAGGCCTCTTATAGAGCCCTATAAGCCTTGTTTAGGCAGCCGCTACAACATCAAGGGTAACGTTAGCAACAACATCCTGGTGCAGGCGAGCAGTCACCTGATACTCACCGGTGCGCTTAATAGCGGAACCCAAGTGGATGGTGCGCTTATCAATCGAACCAATGCCAGCAGCCTCAATAGCATCGGCAATGGCATCTGCCTTCACGGAACCGAACAGGCGGCCATCAGCACCAGCCTTGTGGGCAACAACCACCGGCTTAGCCGACAGGGCAGCAGCAAGAGCCTGTGCCTCTTCGAGGGATGCCTTAGCGCGCGCCGCACGGGCTGCACGGATGGACTCAACCTGCTTCTCGCCACCAACAGTCCAGGTAACAGCGAAACCGCGGGGAAGGAGGTAGTTACGCGCGTAACCGTTCTTCACGGTGACGATGTCGCCAGCGGCACCTAGACCGGTTACTTCCTGAGTGAGAATAATCTTAGCCATGGTACTGTACTCTCTCCTTCTTTTTAGCGGCCAGCGCCGGAGTAGGGCAGCAGTGCAACCTCGCGGGCGTTCTTAATAGCCTGAGCGATCTTACGCTGCTCCTGAACGGTCACACCGGTCACGCGGCGGGCGCGGATCTTACCGCGGTCGGAGATGAATTTACGCAGAAGCGCGACGTCCTTGTAGTCGATAACGGTGACGTCAGCAGCCTTAAGCGGGTTCTGCTTGGGTTTGGGCTTACGGATTTCAGCCTTAGCCATCGTGGTGCTCCTTCAGTTTGGGAGCCCGCGGCGGGTAAACCGCGGGATGGATGAATAGTTTTATTGGGTGAGAAGACGAGCGGTTTAGAACGGGGGTTCGTCGTCGCCTGCGGTACCCCAATCATAGTTCCCACCAGCCTGCGAGCTCCACGGGTCAGCCGAAGGAGCCTGCTGTTGCTGCTGGGACTGGGCCGGTGCCGCACCAGCGGCGGGCGCGGATGCGCCGTAACCGGAATTATTGGAGTAGCCGTTGCCGCCGCCGGAGTTACTGTTGTACCCCTGCTGAGGTGCGGCATTATAGCCGCCAGCCTGCTGCTGACCACCGAAGGTATTGCCACCATAATTATTGCCCTGCTGGGCTCCCCCACCGGAGTTACGGTGTGAGCGGGTGACCTGTGCAGTAGCGTAGCGCAGCGCGGGACCGATCTCATCAAGATCAAGCTCCATTGAGGTGCGGCGTTCGCCTTCTCGGGTTTCATACGAGCGGGACCGCAAGCGGCCCTGAGCGATGACACGGGTACCCTTCTTCAGGGTTTCCGCAACGTTCTCTGCGTACTCGCGCCAAATAGACGCACGCAAAAACAGTGCCTCCCCGTCTTCCCACTGGCCGCTGTTACGGTTGTAGGTGCGCGGAGTGGATGCGATCGTGAAGTTAGCAACGGCCACCCCGGCGGGGGTGAAACGAAGCTCAGGATCGCTGGTGAGATTACCGATGACAGTTACAACGGTTTCGCCGGCCATGAGATGCCTCCTCGTATGGGTATCAAGTATGTTGCTTCTAGTGAAACACAAGCCCCTGACAATTTAAGGGCTGCATTCCGCCTGGAGGAACTACTTGGCGGAGATCTTCTGCTCTTCCGGGCGGATGATCTTGGTACGCATGACGGACTCGTTCAGGTTCAGAACGCGGTCAAGCTCAGCGGAGGTCTCGGGGGTTGCGGTGAAGTTAACAACCGCGTAGATGCCCTCGGACTTCTTCTGAATTTCGTATGCTAGGCGGCGTCGGCCCCAAATGTCCATATTGTCAATAGTGCCGCCAGCGTTGGTGACGATCTCAAGGAACTTAGACAGGGACGGCTCAACCGCGCGATCCTCAACCTCGGGGCTGAAGATCACCATCAGTTCGTATGCACGCATGATTAGACCCCTCCTCTGGGCTAAACGGCTATGGTATTTCCATAGCAGGAGATTCATGGTGTGCCGTGCGCGCACCCCCAGCGGAGGCAGGCGCACAGATTTATTAACTATACACGGATTTTCCGCCCAATAACAGCCACGGTACACAGAAACAGCAGGCCAGCGGATATAGCAGACCCCCGCATCCACATACGGAGGCGGGGGTTTATAGTACGGCTACAGCGAGCCCTAGCCGAAATAGGTATTACTGCTGGACGACCTGTACTACCTGCGACGTACCGTTCATCTGATTCACGCGGTCGGGGATTAAGAAAATATCGATAATCATCAGAATGCCCCACACAAACAGCGGAATTGCCCCAATAATAATAAAAAGACCTAAAAACCCGCCCAAAAATAGACACAGGTACAGCACACCCAGACCCGTCTGATTCAGGTAAAACTTGTGGATCCCCAGCCACCCCAAGAAAAACCAGAGCAGATAAGCAACGCCAGTTGATTTCACAGGCTGCATAACAACCGGGGCAACAGCAGCAGGGGCGGGAACAGCCTGCCCCTGAATCGGCTGCGACTTATCAAATGCAGAGTTGGAGGCAGGATTAAACGATGAGTTATTAAAAGGCTGGTTCTCAGACATAACGGAATCCTCTCGGTGAACACTAATCAATAGGCATCACTACCCGAGAAATATTTTACTCGCTTACCAATACCAATAGAGAAGCACCGCTCATGCTGCACCTCACACTTAACCGTTTCCGCCCTGCTGGTTACAGCCCGCTCTCCCTGCGCTCACCCCACCAGGTGAGCAGACGACGGGTTGCTTCCTCCTCGCCCAGCTCCCCCTCATCCAGGCGCAGATTCAGCAGGAACTTATACGCCTGCCCCACCACCGGGCCAGGTTTTACCCCCAATACCGCCATAATCTGCTCACCATCCAGCTCGGGACGCATCGCATCCAGCTGCTCCTGCGCAGCCAGCTCTTCAATACGCCGCTCCAAATCGTCATACGCCTGCGCCAGCGAACGCGCCATACGCTTATTGCGGGTGGTCACATCCGACCGGGACAACCGGTGCAGGCGCTGCAGCTGCTCACCCGCATCCCGCACATACCGGCGCACCGCAGAATCAGTCCAGCCAGCCTCACGGTAGCCGTAGAAACGCATGTGAAGCTCAACCAGGCGCGCCACCGCACTAATAGTGTCGTTGTCAAAACGTAGGCAGCGCATGCGCTTCTTCACAAGTTTCGCGCCCACCACCTCGTGGTGCAGAAAAGACACCGACCCGTCTTTCTCAAATCTGCGGGTTTTAGGTTTACCAATATCGTGCAGAAGAGCCGCAAACCGCAGCACAAAATCAGGTTTTGGGCAGGGACCATCAGCACCGGTTTCTTTCTCAATCGCCTGCTCCATCACCTTCAGCGAATGCCCGTACACGTCCTTATGGTGGTGCGCCGGGTCGATCTCCATACGCAGCGCGGGCAGCTCTGGGAGCACATAGTCTGCAAGCCCGCTCTCCACCAGCAGGTTCAGCCCAACCCGCGGGTAGTCGGCACAGATAAGTTTCACCAGCTCATCACGGACCCGCTCCGCCGAAATAATCTCAATACGCGACGCCATCTGCCGCATCGCCTCAAATACGTCCGGCGCCACCTGCAGATTAAAACGTGCCGCAAACCGTGCCGCACGCATCATTCGCAACGGATCCTCCGAAAAAGAATCCTGAGGCGAGCGCGGGGTGCGCAGAACACCCTCCGCCAAATCCTTAGCGCCACCAAAGAGATCCACCACCTCACCCGAAGGAAGTGAAGCTGCCATTGCGTTCATCGTAAAATCACGCCGCACCAGATCGGCGCGTAAATCCGTGCCAAACTCGACCGTGGGTTTGCGGGAGTCAGAGGCGTACACCTCCGCCCGGTAGGTGGTCACTTCGTATACGGCCCCATTCTTACGGGCGCTTATAGTGCCGTACTCCTTACCGATATCCCACACGTGTTCACCCCACACTCGCAGGATCTGCTCACTTTCGGAGGGGGTGGCGTCCGTGGTCAAATCAAAATCCGTAAAATCACCGGGGGTATCACGCAACTGGTCACGCACAATACCGCCCACCAGGTACAGTTCAAAACCCGCCCGGCGGTACAGCTCACCCAGCTGCGCGGCATCCGGGAACTTCGAAAGCACATCAATTTCTGCGACATAGTCTCTTAATCCTGCCAGATAAACCGCCTCACCGCCTCACCGCGGGCGCGAACAACCCAAAAAGCCCCCGTATCGGTTAAGGTAGAACCATGAGCTTTCCCGTACCGCGCGCACCCAAGATGCGAACCCTGTTGACCGCGTCTTACACGCCGGTACACCGTGAAGTATCCGCTGGAGGCATCATCATAGACTTCGCGCGCCAGAGTCTGCCTGCTGCCATTATTGCGCGCATTAACCGTGCCGGACGCGTCGAATGGTGTCTGCCCAAGGGGCATATTGAAGAAGCAGAAACCCTTGAAGAGGCTGCACAACGTGAAATTGAAGAAGAAACCGGGATACGTGGTGATATCCTGCACTCACTCGGTAACATTGAATATTGGTTCACCTCTTCCGGGCAGCGCATCCACAAAACGGTGCACCACTACCTGCTGAAGGCAACCGGAGGGGAAATCACCATCGACAACGACCCCGACCACGAGGCCGTAGATGTGGCCTGGGTACCGTTCACGGATCTTAACCGCAGGCTATCGTTCGCTAACGAGCGGCATATTGCCGACCTCGCCCGCGAATTCATCCAGTCACGGCTCTAAACCTACGCTACGCACAGGAGGCACCAGTTGGCACGAACAGACGCGCTCGCAAGCGCGATCATGGCTGCCGGGACGCTCGTATCCCGAGTGCTCGGACTAGTCAGGACGGTTCTTATTACCGTCGCCATCGGCTCCCTCTCAACCGTCGGCGACGTGTTTGAGGTCGCCAACACCCTCCCCAACCTCATTTACGTGCTGGTTGCCGGGGGCGCGTTCAACGCCGTGCTCGTGCCGCAGATCATTAAAGCCGCCAAAGCCCAAGACGGTGGGGCGCTGTACATTTCAAAGCTGGTAACACTCACCGTCACCGCTATTGGGCTGATTACGGTCATTATGGTCGCCTGCGCTTGGCCCATTATTGATGTGATGGGCTCCACCTGGACACCGGAGCAGAAACAACTAGGGGTCATTTTCTCGCTCTGGTGTCTGCCGCAGATCTTCTTCTACGGTCTGTATACCGTCATCGGGCAGGTGCTGAACGCTAAAGATGCGTTCGGAGCCTACATGTGGTCGCCAGCGCTGAATAACGTCATCTCCATCATCGGCCTGCTGGTGTTCATTGTTATGTTCGGGGCGCAGAACACCACCATTAACCCGCCGCTGCACTCGGTTGAGAACTGGACCAGCGCCCAAACGGTTGTGCTTGCAGGTACTACTACCCTCGGCATCGCCATGCAGGCCCTCGTGCTGTTTATCCCCCTACGCCGCCTGGGGATGCATCTGCGCCCCAATTTCGGGTGGCGCGGCATTGGACTACGTGAACCCGCTAAACTCGCCGCTTGGACGCTTGCAGCGGGTGCTGTGGCTAACCTTTCCTTCATGTACATGAACCAGGTTGCTGCATCTGTGGTTGGTGAACGTGCCCGCTATGCGGAGATGGGCATCCAAATCCCCGGCCTGCAGGCCCTCAACTACGCCTCAATGCTGTATATCCTCCCGCACGGTGTGATTGGTATGTCCATCGCTACCGTGCTCTTAACCGGATGAGCGCCTCCGCCAGCGCCGATGATAGGGACAGTGTCATCCACGCCGTCTCTCACGGGCTGCGTACCTCCGGGGTGGCCACCATTTTCTGCGCCGTGGCGCTTATTGTCCTTGCCGGGCCGGTTGCTATCCTGTTCAGCGGCGGCGACCGGGTGGCGGCCACTATTATTGCCAAGCTCGTTGTCATTATGGCGTTAGGCACCCCTACACTCACCGTCACATTCCTGTACGGGCGTGTGCTTTACGCCCGTGAAGACGCCCGCACCCCCTTCAAAATTCAGTTGTTCTCGGCCTCCATCATGGTAGTGATGAGCTTCAGCGCCTCCCTGTTGGATGCCCAGTACACCGTCTACGCATTGGCGTGCATCTATCCTACGCACAATATTCTGCTCACCGGTATTAGCCACTACCTGGTGAAACGCCGCCTTGGCTATTACGGACAGAAACGTATCTTGAGCGTGTACGCCCGCGCCACATTCGCAGCTGTTTTCGCTGCCGGGGTGACCGCCGGGGTCCTGTGGCTGCTGGGCGGGTACAGCGCCAGCGGTTTCGCCTGGGCGTCGAAAATCAGCGCCATTATTACCCTGATTGTGTGCGGGCCGGTCATGCTCGGCTCTTATATGGTGGGGTTGCGGGTTTTCCGGGTGAAAGAAGCCGACGCGCTTTTCGCACCCATCACACGTAAACTGGGAAGATTAGCACGCCGCTAGGTCGGCAAAACCGCTGAAAACCCACAGAACCCGTTAAGCCGGGTAAACTTTTGATAGAGAACAGCCCTGAACTGGGCGTACGAGCGAAAATTCGGGAGAGCACTTGTCTCAGCAGATTCCGGTAGGCACGGTACTCGGTGGCCGCTACGAGATCACCGCACAGATTATCGTTACCGCCGAGACAGATATGATTCTCGACGGCATGGATCAGATTCTCAGCCGTAAAGTGTCGGTGGTCGTTGCGTCCCCGGCACGCAGCAACCTGCTTGAGAACAACTCGCGTGTGCTCAATGAGAGCAACCCCTACAGTTTCCAGATGCTCGATATGGGTATCACCCCCGAAGGCAGCAAGTACCTCATTACGTCGTACACCGCCCCCTCTGTGCTGTTGGATGCGCTGTTGACCGAGCAGCGCTCGCTTTCGGACGTGTACGATGATGAAGCCGCCTTGGGTACCGAAATTTTTGGTGCGACCGTGCCGACTCAGCCCGCCGCAATGGAGGTTATTGGCGCCATTAAAAGCTGGGATGGTAACCCTATTCAGCCGGAGATGGGCGGCGGCATGTACCCCGGCGGGGACCTGTACGACGATGATGAGGACGATGAAGATGACGGCCGCCGCGGTACGTGGGTGATCGTTCTCGCTGCCGTACTGCTGCTGCTGATTGTGGCCGGTGCCGTGCTGATTTCGCTCACGGGTATTGGGTCGTCTAAAACCGCGGAGCCAAAGCCAGCCAAGTCTACATCCGCCTCAGCCTCGGCCAGTGAGGGTGGCGAGAGCCCCTCCCCCACTCCCAGCCCAGAAACCACCTCAAACGCCCCAGCGAAGATCGCCACCGTGGCCCGCCTAGTGCCGAATAACCCCACGTTCATGTCTGAGACGGATGCGAACCTGCCCAAGCTTGCGGACAATAACCCCGCTACCGTGTGGATGAGCTACGGCTTTGGGAGCGGTAAGCTGGCTGTTCCGTTCGCGCTGTCTGCCAAACTTCAAACTCCCACGGTTGTTTCTAAGGTGACGATGCAGCAGAACACTGGTACCGGCGGGGCGTACACCGTGTACGTGAACAACCAGAATTCCCTCAACGGGGCCACCGAGGTGGGTAAGGGAACGTTTAATGGGAAAGACGCTGTGGTTGAGCTGGATACTTCCAAGCAGAGCGCAGATAAGGGCGGGTATGTGATTATTCAGTTCACTGAGGCCCCGAAGCTTTCACAGCCCATCTCAATCTACCCGTACGGGCTGCGTCTGGCCGAGTTGAAGGCTGAGTAGCCCAGTCTCTTTTCTCTCCCCTTATGCCCCGCAGGGATGCTCACACCGTTGAGCGTCTCTGCGGGCTTTTGTATGCGCCGTAGTGCCCCAGTGTGGTGTTGGCGGGCTGAGATGCCTAAGCCTGTTAGAAAACGTAACGTATGGCATACCGAGGCCCGAAATGGAATAATCAAAGGAACTATCACGTTTATGTGGCACGATATCAATAATTGGGACGAAAGAGAGAAAAATGAACACCAATACAACAACCGGTGGCCTTTTTGGTAATGCCGCGCTTGGAGGTGTACGTCTTGGCGCCGCATCAACGAAACCTGAGGGTGCGAGCACATCTGCCGCTGAACAGGGCGAGCAGACGGTGCACAATGTCATTATTGTGGGTGCGGGCCCCGCAGGGTATACGGCGGCAATTTATGCCGCCCGCGCTAATCTCTCACCCGTGCTGTTTGCCAGCTCCGTATCCCCCGGTGGTGCTCTTATGAACACCACCGAAGTTGAGAATTTCCCGGGTTTTATTGAAGGTATTCAGGGCCCCGAACTCATGACGAATATTGGTGCACAGGCTGAGCGTTTCGGCACAGATATTCGCTACCAGGATGTTGAGAAACTTGACCTTACCGGCGAGGTGAAAAAAGTAATCCTCGCGGATGGTTCGGTGCATCTGGCAAAGACTGTAATCCTCTCGACCGGTTCAGAATACCGCAAGCTCGGCGTTGAGGGTGAGGATCGTCTTTCCGGCTACGGCGTATCCTGGTGCGCAACCTGTGACGGTTTCTTTTTCAAAGAAAAGGATATTGCCGTGGTAGGCGGCGGCGACTCAGCACTTGAAGAGGCACTGTTTTTGACCACCTTTGCCCGGAAAGTCTATATTATTCACCGCCGTGATTCGTTCCGCGCATCCGATATTATGCAGAAACGTGCTTTTGAGAACCCGAAGATTGAGGTCCTATGGGATTCTGAGGTCAGTGCTATTGACGGTGATTCGAACCTTGAGAAGGTAACTCTGAAGAACACGAAGGATGGTTCTGAGCGCGAGCTGCCCCTGAACGGACTCTTTATAGCCATCGGTTCAGACCCCCGTGTTGATATGGTCAAAGATCAGCTCACGCTCAGTGAGCAGGGCACGATTGAGGTTCAGGGACGTTCTTCAAAGACTTCTGTCCCGGGCGTATTTGCTGCCGGGGATGTTATCGACCCGACGTATCGTCAGGCAATTATCGCTGCGGGCTCCGGTGCCGTGGCGGCGCTTGATGCGCAACACTATATTGAAAATATGTAAAGAGGAGGCAGAACAATGAGCTCGGTTAAGCAGGTTACTAACGCTACGTTTGACGCTGAGGTGCTCAAAAGCAGCAAGCCCGTAATTGTGGATTTCTGGGCTGAATGGTGCGGACCCTGCCGCCTAGTGGCTCCGGTTATTGAGGAGATTGCCGCTGAATATGAAGGTAAAGTAGATGTGGTGATGGTAGATGTAGAAGAAAATGGTGATATTGCGCTGAAGTACAATATCACTTCCATCCCCGCAATCCACCTTTTCAAGGACGGCGAACTCGTCAAACCGACCGTAGGTGCTAAGGCTAAAAAAGCTCTGCTCGCAGAATTTGCAGAGTACATCGACTAAAATCTCTTCACACAGTGGGGGCGGATGTTTCACGTGAAACATCCGCCCTCACTGTGTTTCTAGCACTTTACCCACACCTATTCAGTTCTGGGTACATGATACGCACAGGGGATAGATATACGGTCTACTGCAACAGGAAGCCCCCTTCCCCGCTTCTCCCGTTCTGGCAAGGACTGCACCCTGCAGAAGGCCAGAGTGATCAGGTGTGGTTATCTTCTGCCGATATTGTTCTTAGCCATGTCCAGTTCACTCCGGTCTGACACTTTAGCGGAAGTAATCTCAGAAGCACCGTATCAGCACGACGATTAAAAACAGAGGTGGTGATGTTTCACGTGAAACATCACCACCGGCACTGACTACACCTAGTTTTCGAAGTTAGTATCCAGCGTCTTAATAATCCGGTTCAGATCATCGACATTGGCGAATTCGATTGTCATCTTTCCCTTACGTGCACCCAGACTTATCTTTACCGAGGTATCCAGCTTATCGGCAAAGGCATCGGCGATATAGTCCAGACGCTCCCGATGTTTCTGCGGGCGAGGTTCCTTTCGCTGTTTCTTATCCTCTGCGCCGGATGCTGCGGCCACCAGTTCTTCAACAGCACGCACCGATAGGCCCTCATTAACGATCTTCTGCGCCAAAGTTTCGATCTGTGCTTGATCTGTGAGCATGAGCAGAGCGCGGGCATGACCGGCTGATAAAACGCCGGCCGCTACACGACGCTGTACCAATGCAGGAAGCTTAAGCAACCGGATGGTATTGGAAATCTGCGGACGTGACCGACCAATACGCTTAGCCAGCTGATCCTGGGTGGTACCAAATTCCTCCATCAGCTGCTGGTAGGCGGCCGCCTCTTCAATGGGGTTCAGCTGGCTCCGATGCAGATTTTCAAGGAGGGCATCACGGAGCAGATCGTTATCCTGGGTATCGCGCACAATCGCAGGAATTGTAGGCAGTCCCGCCCGCTGGGTTGCCCTCCAGCGACGCTCCCCCATCACCAGCTCATATTTCTCGTGGCCTTTTTCCCGCGATGGACGCACGACTATGGGCTGTAAAACCCCAATCTCTTTCACTGAATGAACGAGTTCATCCATATCATGTTCGTCAAAATCAACGCGAGGTTGTTTGCGGTTTGGATGAATATCCGAAATATTGAGGATCGCAAACTGCGCACCCGGAACAGGTACCAGATCCTCAGAAGAGCTGGGGGTCTTCACTTCTTCACCAAAGAAGAAGTCAACAGGACGGCGGGTAAGAGTCGTATTACGAAGTGCCTGACCCATATCGAGACGCTGTTTCTTTTTTTCAATGTTTCACGTGAAACATCCTTTGTATCGGCCGCCGGTTGAGGCGTTTCCTCAGTTGGGGCTGATTCCTGAGAAACAGCTTGGGAGGGTACCGGCCGTTCTGATTCTGCGGGCAGTTCATCGAAAAGATCATGCTCTGACGCCGATTTTTTCCCCGACGAATATGGTGCGGAGGCGGTCTTAGTCTCAGCAGCTGGCGCCTTCTCCCCTACCGCCGTGGTGTCTGCAGCAGCCTTTTTTTATCCGCCAAAATCTGCTGCTGCTACCGAAGTTTTGTCCTTAATAGCAGGCTGTGCTTTGGTGCCCTTTTTCCTTCTCTTGCGTGTTATGAGGTGCCTCTTCCATCTTCTGATCGGTTGGCACAGGCAGCACTTCTTGATCGAGAATATGTTTACGGCCCAATCCGCCGCGCACCGATGAGGACTTTTTAGGAGCAGGAAGCTTCGCTAAAGAGGGTGAGGATTGTTGTTCCGTGGTCTTCTTCTGGACAGTACCGGTCTCTTGACGGCCCATACCTGCAGCCCGTTTTTTTCCTGCGGCTGCTGAGGGGCTCGTGGATCCACCTTTTTGTGTACTGGATACTTCCTTCTGCTCGGATGTGGGTTTGGTGCTATTGGGGATAAGCGCCCCTAACCCCCTACCGAGGCCCCTTCGTTTTTCAGCCATCTTTCCTCCTCATTAACGTATTCCCTCGCATATGTTCGGCAGGTTTTGGGTTACTCACTGGGTGTGCCTTTACTTTCCACACCGCTATTTCTGCCGTATATGAAACATACAATCAACCTTAATCGTATGTTTTTATGTGTTTTTAGTGTGCCTATCGCATGGCTACCTCGCGTGCAGCTTCCCGATACGCCTGCGCACCTGTCGATGCCGGGTCATAGGTAATAACGGTCTGCTGGTAGCTGGGAGCCTCAGAAATACGAACTGACCGAGGGATGAGGGTCTGCAAAGTTTCTGTAGGAAAATGCTCGCGCACTTCATCAGCCACCTGTGCTGCAAGATTAGTGCGCCCATCATACATGGTAAGCAGAATGGTGCTAATCCTCAGACGCGAATTCAAGTGTTTCTGAATCATCTCGATATTCTTCAGAAGCTGGCTCAAGCCTTCCAGCGCATAGTATTCGCATTGGATGGGAATTAGAATCTCGTCAGCCGAAACAAATGCATTGACGGTAAGCAGCCCCAGGCTCGGCGGGCAGTCGATTAATACGTAATCAAGGCGTGGCAGGTTATGGGACTCACGCCACGTGCTGTAATCCTCCAGGGCACCTTTAAGACGGGTTTCACGCGCCACCATTGAGACCAATTCAATTTCAGCCCCGGCGAGGTCAATATTGGCCGGGGCGCACCACAGCCTTCTAGATCGGGGCATGTCTGCACAATTTCATGCAGAGGCTTGTCGTCAATCAGCACGTTATACATGCTGGGGGTTTCCACATCGTGTTCAATACCGAGCGCGGTCGAGGCATTACCCTGCGGGTCGTTATCAATGACCAGCACATTCATTCCAGCCTCAGCGAGCGCTGCTGCCAGGTTCACGGCGGTACTGGTTTTACCTACGCCGCCCTTCTGGTTTGAGATAGTGAGGATGCGGGTGTGTGCGGGCTTCGACAGGGTGTAAAGCGAACCGTTATCGGTTGCTTGTTCGGTCATTTTTTTCTCCTCGGCGTCATGCAGTCGGGTGCCGTTTAGGGATGCGTATCGGTCGATGTTTCACGTGAAACATTCGGATTATTCCCCTTTTTCATGCGCCGTGTGCGCGCCTGAAGGTGGGTCTCCGTCTTTTTCACTCTCTATAAGATTACCCGTAGATTTCTTTCAACACCACGCGCAAGGGGTTAAACACCCTAGTATTACCCGTGAAAGTTTCACGTGAAACATTGAGAAATGGTGAAACCTGCACTCGTGACCACAACAGACAATAAAAAATGGCCCCTCCCACATTAGGGAGAGGCCATCGAGTTGAGAAACAGTACCCGACTATAACTGGATGCGTACCACGGTGGTGGGCTCATCTAATAGCCCCTCCCCCACCGTAAGGATCTCGGTCTGCCTGGCACCATAGCGGTTGAGTTTTTTCTTCGTTTTTTTGCCACTTCCTCAGCAGCTGAACGTCCCTTGAGAGCCAGCAGCTCACCGGTGCCGCGCAGGATCGGTAGAGTAATGTCAACCAATCCCACAAGCGCAGAGACAGCGCGAGCGGTTACCACATCGGCTTCCACCGCACCCACAGCCTGTTCAGCGCGGGAACGAAACACCGTTACGTTTTCAAGTCCCAAATCTTCCACGACCTCATTGAGCCAGTTAACGCGGCGTTCCAGCGGCTCAATGAGAGTCAGTTTCAGATCGGGCCGGGCAATCGCCAGACACAGCCCCGGCAAGCCCGCACCAGAGCCAACATCCACCACCGAAGCGCCCTCGGAGATAAGTTCCTGTATTACGGCGCAGTTCAACACGTGACGCTCCCACAGGCGCGGCACCTCACGCGGGCCAATGAGTCCGCGCTCAATACCGCTGGTGGCCAGATGCTCTACGTAGCGCTGTGCCAGCGGCAGACGGTCACCAAAGATTTGTTCAGCGGCAACCTGGTTTCTCATCCAGGGGTGTGTGCTCCATTTATACCTCCGGGAGCGAAATAACAACGTGACGGGACGGGCCCTCCCCCTCAGACTCACTGTAGAGTCCCTGCTCAGCCACAATATCGTGCACAATTTTGCGCTCATAGGCGCCCAGCGGGTTCATATGGTAGTCTTCCCCGCTTTCACGCACCTCTTCCACGGCCTGGCGGGCCGCATCAGCCAGCTGTTCACGGCGTTCTGCACGATACCCTGCCACATCAAGGATGAGGCGGGAACGGTTACCGCTGGCGGCTAGCACCGACAGTCGCACCAGCTCCTGCAGGGCCTCAAGCACCTGCCCATTACGGCCAACCAGTTGGCGGAGTTCTTCATTGTTATCTTCGTCGTTAAGAACAGCCAGATACGTGCGCTGGTTACGCACCTCAATATCAATATCACCGTCAATATCGGCGATATCCAGCAGTTCCTCCAAGTAATCGGCAGCGATGTCGCCTTCTTCTTCAATATTTTCGAAGGTATTGGGACGTTCGGTGGGGGTTTCTTCGTAGGTTTCGTTTTCTTCAGTAACGTCAGTCATGGATCGGATGTCCTTTACGTGGTTGTGCGGTGGTGATGCGATGCGGCAGCTAATTCGATTTTGGCTTCTGTGAGCCGCCTGAAGAGCCCTTCTGCCCGCCCTTGCCTTTAGCGCGCTGCTGCTTCTGGCGTTTCTTACTCATCGGCTGCTGACGCTGGCCTGCATTGGCACGTTCACGTGCCTCCTCCAGCTCTTTCTCGTGCTGCTCTTTGGTCTTGCCGACCGGAGGCAGACCCTTAGCGGCACGGCGCTCATTGAGTTCCTTCTCAGCCTGGGAACCGGGGGTGGGGTTATTTGCGGATCACCCACCACTGCTGGCCCAGTGCCCAGAAGTTTGAGACGGTCCAGTAGTACATCACACCAAGAGGGAAGTTAATGCCCGTCACCGCGAAAATAATGGGGAAAATGTACATCATCATCTGCTGCTGACGGAACATCGGAGAGTTCAGTGCTGCCTCCGACATGTTCTTCACACTCAGCTGCTTCTGAATAAAGAACTGGGTACCGCTCATGAGCAGAATCATGACGATTGCCTGGATTACGGTGGCGGTGTGGTTACCGTCGCCGGGGTTCATCATGGTCGAGAAAATGGGGGCACCGAAAATGTGGGCTTCGCTGAACTGTTTCACCAGATCGGCAGGAAGCATGAGGATGCCTTCATTCGCTGCTGCCGCCCCGGAAACTCCCATGAGCACCTGGTACAAACCGAAGAAGATAGGCATCTGGGCAATAATCGGCAGGCAGGAGGCAAACGGGTTGGTGCCGTGTTTCTTGTACAGCGCCATCTGCTCCTGTGCCATCGCCTGGCGGGACAGCTGGTCTTTCTTCCCCTTGTATTTGGCCTGAAGCTTAGCGATATCGCCCTGCATGGCGCTCATACCGCGCATCGCTTTAATCTGTTTGACGAAAAGGGGGATGGTAAGGGTACGCATAACCAGGGTCAGGCAGATAATGCACAGCACCCAGGTCAGCCCTGAGGACGGATCCATACCAATGGCGGTAAAGAGGGAATGGAAAACCCACAAAACCGCCGACACTGCCCATTTAAAGGGCAAAAGAATAAGGTCAACAATATTTGGCACGAGAGTTTTTCTCCTTTTGACTCGGCTAAGTCAGCGAAGGCCCTAGTCAGCCTTGTTAGGGGCTGGTGGGCGGATGGTTCAGAAGTACAATTTTAGGTTCTTCACCCGGGGTGAAAACGCGTTTTCCGGGTGGTACAGGGTCGATTCCGCCGGTCGCCCACGGGGTGCAGCGTAGAATGCGCCGCACCGTTAGGGAAAGCCCGCCAATAGCCCCGTGGGTGGTGAAAGCTTCCAGCCCGTAGGCGGAACAGGTTGGGTAGTACCTGCACACGTCCCCGTAGAGCGGGGAGATCACTTTACGGTACGCCTTAATTAGCCCAATAAAAATATTTTGGGGCAGCGTGTACAGAGCGTGCAGCACAGAGACAGGCCGCACGAACTCGTGGGGTGCGGCATGTAGAAGAGCATCCGGGTCGCTGTGTGCGTGGTGCGTGGCGCTGCTGTGCTGGTGGAACCGTTCGTCACGGCGGTTTTTACTCATGGTTTTGCCCCGCCCCGCGTGGTTTATGTTCTCCCGCTAGTTTCGTCAGCGCCGCTGTGAGCGCCTGCGTGTAGTCATGGTGCAGCTGCTGGTAGGTGGCGTTTTTGGATGCGGGTAGTGCCCGCACGGCAATGTAGTAGCCGTGCGGGTGGGTTTTCACGGTATCGGAAGCTGCTTCACGCAGACGACGTTTAACGCGGTTGCGGACGACGGCATTTCCCACGGCTTTTGAAACGATAAAACCTATGCGGGTTGTTTCTCCGTTTTGTTTTGCCGCAGATAGAACAATGTTCCGACGTCCTGAGCGGACACCGGAACGGATTGTCTGCGAGAATTGGACGCCCGTGCGCATCCGGTGCTGTAAGGGCAGCACGTGATTCCCTTCGTTGTGGCAATCGCCCGCTAACGCTGGTGTGCGGTAGCGGGCGATTATGTGGTTCGTTAGGCCGAAAGCTTTGCGCGGCCTTTGGAACGACGGCTCGCCAGGATAGCGCGACCAGCGCGGGTGCGCATACGCAGACGGAAGCCGTGTTTTTTTGGCGCGGCGGCGGTTATTCGGCTGGAAAGTACGTTTGCTCATACTTTTCTCCTTGTTCTGGTGCGGGATAACCCAACATCATGCAGGCGGGTTTCCCTAAGATTTTTGTGTACAGGGGTACCCTGACTCTTCGGGGTAGGCGGTACACATACAACAGAACAACTTTAGAAGAGCTGGCGGTGTCGGTCAAGTTAATGCGGGCGTGCCTCCGGTGCGGGTGTGCATGATGCGCGCTCTGTGTATACAGTGGATAGAGGGCATCCACAGAATGTGATTTTTCAACAACCCGCACGGGTTGTGGATTTTTTCCACAGCTTTCGTATACACCGGTTTTCTCCCGTATTTTCAGGGTTTATTCCGGTTCGATATATTTTTTCCACACATAAAACCACTGATTCTACACAGGTTTTCCACACTGTGGATAACGCCTGTGGATATTGGTGTTAATCTGTGTATAGTGTGGGTAAAGTCTTAATCACCGATCGGAAGGAACCACCTGTGGGCGAAACAAATAATGATATGGTGCAGCGGTGGGCTCATGTAGTGAGTCTGCTTCAATCCGATCATCAGGTGGGGAACCGGTTACGCGGTTTCGTACATTTAGCTCATCCGCAGGCGTTGGTGGGGAACGTACTCCTTATAGCGGTGCCGAACGAATACACACGGGACACATTCCAGTCGAAGCTGAAAGAGCCTTTGAAACGAGCGCTACACACCGCTTACGGGCCCGAAATTTCTGAAGCTTTTCTGATTGATGAGTCGCTCTCAGCTACCGCGGAAACATCCCCTGAAGAGGCACCTTCAACTGTTGTTGGTGCCCCGCCCGCGCACCCTCTTCCAACTGTTTCTGGTTCGTCCGAACATAGCGAACATACTTCCGGTTCTACCTCCCCATCCCACGGGGCAGCAGAGTACGGTATACCGTCGTATGATTCTGTTTCCGGTGCTGCGCCGCGACATGCTCAGGTGCCCGCCCCCTCTGGACAGCATGTGCACACTTATGAGGCGCACCCCTATAAAGCCCCCGAGCCGGGCGGTTTTGCGGAGGTTTCCACCACTCCCCCACTGCACGAGGTAGAGGCGGAACGGGTGGGCTCAACCGATACGGCTTCTCATCACACCGCTAACTCGTACGTCGCAGCACCTGAGGCGCCCGCTGCTGTACCGAATGCTGGCGGCGGTATTTTCCGGACCAGTTACCGGCAGATCAGGCTATGCCGGACCCCTCAGCACCTCCCGCAGCCGGCTGGGAAAGCTCAGCACGGCTCAACCAGAATTACACTTTTGATACGTTCGTGATTGGTCAGTCAAATCGTTTCGCACATGCGGCTGCGTTTGCAGTCTCGGAGTCCCCAGCGAACGCCTATAACCCGTTGTTTATTTACGGGGATTCGGGACTGGGTAAAACCCACCTCCTGCACGCGATCGGGCACTATGCTAAACACTTATACCCGTCACTGCGCGTGCGGTACGTAAATTCTGAGGAGTTCACGAACGATTTCATTAACTCGATTCGTGACGATGAGGGTTCCTCTTTCAAACAGATTTACCGCAATGTCGATATGCTTCTGATCGACGATATCCAGTTTTTGGCGGGTAAAGAGCATACGCAGGAAGAGTTCTTCCATACTTTCAACGCCCTGCATAATCACCAAAAGCAGGTTGTGATTACTTCTGATTTGCCGCCGAAACAGCTCACCGGGTTTGCCGAGCGGATGCGTTCACGCTTCGAGTGGGGCCTGATTACTGATGTGCAGCCTCCCGAGTTGGAGACTCGCATCGCTATTTTACGGAAGAAAGCGCAGAGCGAATCGCTCAACGTTCCCGACGATGTGATGGAGTATATTGCATCGCATATTACGGCGAATATTCGCGAGCTGGAAGGCGCGCTCATTCGTGTAACGGCGTTCGCTTCGCTCAATAAGCAGCAGGTGGATTTATCGCTTGCCGAGGTGGTGCTCAAAGACCTGATTACGGATGCTGGGGGTGCCGAAATTACTGCGGCGCAGGTTCTGGCGACCACGGCGGCGTATTTTGATGTGTCGATTGATGATTTACGGTCAAAGTCACGCACCCGTACGCTTACGAATGCTCGGCAGATCGCCATGTATCTGCTGCGTGAGCTGACGGATATGTCTCTGCCACGGATTGGGCAGAGCTGGGCGGGCGCGACCACACGACGGTCATGCATGCGGTGCGGAAGGTCAGTGCACAAATGCCGGAGCGGCACGTGACGTTTAATCAGGTGACGGAGCTGACGAACAAAATCAAACAGGATCAGCGGCAGAACCGGTAAAAACAGGGATTTTCGCCTGTGGATAGGGTGTGTTTTAAACACCGCTGCACTGTGGATATTAAGTGAATGATTATTCCGTGGGTGTGGAAGACCCAGAATGTATAAATATCCATGCACAATGCATCCTCAGTGTGGCACCGATTCATCCACGTTTCATCCACAGAGATTTTCTTGGATTTTCGCGGATTTCTAGGTTTTTCCACGATTTCCACAAGCGTTATTAACACTACTGTACTTTAAGAAAAATCCTCTTCACACAACATGATGTTCCCGTCCATCACGCACACTGCCCAACGGGTGTGACTCGAAAAACGGGTCACTATGTTCTGAGGACTTTCCGTCAGCTTACAAAAGATGTAATTACAAAAAATTCTTGATCCTACTGCCCTCTTTTACGGTTCCTCCCGTGCACCCAATCTGAGCTTGTAATTACATCTTTTCCGGTAGGATGGAAGAGGTTCCCTTATCGGGGAACCACCGCACTTGTTTAGGACTTTCTTCAGCTACTTCTGAAAGGCGCCTCATGAAATTCACCATCGACCGCGATGTATTGGCCGAGGCCGTAGGCTGGACCGCACGTTCACTACCGGCACGGCCCACCTCCCCAGTACTCAGTGGGCTACTGATTACTGCAGAAAACGGTGAGGTAGCTATTGCGGGATTCGATCATGAAATCAGCGCCCGTCAGGTAGTTGAAGCGGATATTGAGCAGGATGGTACCTGCCTAGTGCCCGGTAAGATGCTCGCCGACATCTGCCGTTCTCTCCCCAGCGCACCGGTTGAGTTCGCCGCATCTGATTCCAAGGTGTTTATTTCATGTCGTTCAGCAAAGTTCCAGCTGGCTGCTATGCCGCTGGTTGACTACCCAGAACTGCCGGAGCTGCCGGAGGTCTCGGGTACCGTTGACGGTACTGAGTTCGCGCGGGCGGTTTCCCAGGTTCTGGTGGCCGCATCAAAAGATGAAACTCTGCCGATCCTTACCGGAATTAGGCTGGAGGTTCAGGGCAACACTATGACCCTGTTGGCCACCGACAGGTACCGCCTGGCGATGCGTGAACTCACCTGGTCGCCCACCAACCCGGAGATCTCAGCACAGGTACTCATCAAATCCAAAACACTTGCCGAAGTAGGCCGTACTTTGGCTGGTTCAGGTGAACTATCGATTGCCCTACCAGATGCACATGAGCTTATCGGCTTTGAGCTGCTTCACGCCGCACCACAAGCGTGCTCATGGATGGGGATTACCCAAATATTCGTGCCCTATTCCCGGAAGAAACACAGATTCACGCTGTTATTCGCACCTCTGACCTAGCTGAGGCTGCCCGCCGTATTTCTCTGGTGGCCGAGCGTAACACTCCCCTGCGGCTGGCTTTTAGCGAGACGGGTGAGGTTGTGATTGATGCAGGCCGTGGTGACGAGGCTCAGGGCTCTGAGACGCTGCAGGCACATCTTTCGGGGCAGGAAGTGACTGTTGCATACAACCCGGCTTATCTTTCGGAGGGACTGGGGGCATTCACTACGGAGTTTGTGCGGTTCTCATTTACCGAACCCACTCGCCCGGCTGTGCTTTCGGGACAGGACGAGATTCTGGGCGATGACAGTACCGAATACCGGTACCTGCTCATGCCGGTACGGCTGCCCGCCGACTAGTAGTGAGCATCGGGCCACTATAGCGGTGTGCCACTGTGACCGTGTGAGGGGGTAGAGATGTTTATCGACCACGTTTCGTTACTCGATTACCGCACCTACCCCCTGCTGAGTCTGCCGCTGTCATCCGGGGTGACGGTATTTTGGGGCCAAACGGTGTGGGCAAGACCAATATTGTGGAGGCCATTGATTACACCGCGAATTTGTCCTCTCACCGGGTGAGTAATGATACTCCGCTGGTGCGCGTGGGTGCTTCACGGGCCTATATTCGCACCCGTACTGTGCGTGGATCGCAGCAGACCGTCACAGAGTTTGAGCTGGCTCCAGGGCACAGCAATAGGGTGCGGATTAATCGTGCGGCCCCGGTGCGTGCCCGTGAAGCGCTGGGCATTGCCCGTACGGTACTGTTTTCACCCGAAGATTTACAGCTGGTGAGGGGAGAACCAGCGGCTCGCCGTCGGTTCGTGGATGATCTGGCGGTATCGCTGCGGCCCGCTGTTGCCGGGTACCGGAGCGAGTACGAACGTATTCTGCGGCAGCGGAATTCTCTGCTGAAGTCAATGCAGCGCCGTCGTACAGGTGCCGCCAGCGCCGATGAGAACGCAATGAGCACCCTCGCAGTGTGGAATGAGCAACTTGCTGAAGTTGGTTCTCAGCTTTTAGCTGCTCGTTTCCGGGTGTTGTGTGTCCTGCTCCCCCAGCTTAAACGTGCCTATGCAGGACTCACCGATGGTTCTAAAGACGTCTCATTGACCTACGAGTCCACCGTTTTCCCGTCTGTGACTGAGCGGGGTCTGGAACATGCTGCACGTATGCGCCCTGAGGAGTTTAAAGTGGCGATTCTGCGCTGCTTTGAGGAGCGCCGCAGCGAAGAAATTGAGCGGGGAATTACCCTGGTGGGGCCGCATCGGGAAGATATAACCCTACTGTTAGGGGGCCTAGCTGTTAAACAGTTCGCCTCACATGGGGAAAGCTGGTCGTTTGCCTTAGCCATGCGGTTGGCATCATGGTTTGTGCATTTGGAGGATGACCCGTCGCCAGGCTCCTCGCCAATACTTATCCTTGACGATGTGTTTGCTGAGTTGGATGCGGCACGCAGGCACCGGTTAGGGGCTTTGGTGCGTGAAGCGGAGCAGGTACTTATTACCTGCGCAGTACTCAGTGACATTCCCGAAGAACTTGGCGCATACCGTATCGTCACTGTCTCACCCGGTGCCGCAGGATATGCGGGTGAGCAGAATCTGTCGGACGGGAAAACCCATGAATAAGGAACACCCCCGACTCAATCTCTGGGAAAAACAACCCCTTGACAGTGATACAACAGATGTTTCACGTGAAACATCGGAAGTTTACGGTGAATACTATGTGGATGAGGTCGATGCCCCCGCTGCGTTACTAGAGAGGATGCGCGCAGCCGCCAGTGCCCGTGGTGAAGGGCGACTTAATGCCTATTCCGCTAAGAAAATTATGCGTGAGTTTGGTGCTGCCATGAGTGCCGAGCCGGGCCAACGCAAGAAGTCTCAGCGTGCTCAGGGGTGGGATCCGCGAGTCATGGGCGGTTACACGGGACCGGGTGAGAGCACCCGAGATCCTAAACCCCTGGGGGGTATTGTTGGGCAGTTGATTCGCTCACGCGGGTGGAAAGAACCCGTTGCGGTTTCCAGTGTGCTTGCGCGATGGGATGATTTGATGGGGCCCGAAGTCTCAGCTCACGCACAGCCGGTTCGGTTTGAGAACTCTATAGTGGAGGTGCGCTGCGACTCAACTGCGTGGGCAACCCAGCTGCGTCTGATGCAGAGGCAGATTGTGCAGATGTTTGACCGTGAACTGGGTGCCGGTGTTGTCAGCTCAGTGCGTATTTTTTTGGCCCCAATAACGGGCGATGGAGCTCGCGCGGGCCGAAACGAGCGCCGGGTGGTCGCGGGGTGCGCGATACCTATGGGTAGCAGGCCGACAGAGAATGAGCTGACAAGCGTTTTTGCCCGATAACCGCCTTGGGCCTATGGTGGGTATCCCCTCACTAGGGTTGGGGGTGTGAAGCCCCCGCGGCACCTTAGAAGGCCGTAGAGCGGAAAATACTCCCTGAAAACGACGGAATAATCTCCGTGATGGCGAATATTTCGGTAGAATATTAAAGAATATGTGCCGTCCGCACCCCAACGGATGCGGAACCCGCGACAAGCAGCACGGCTCATACCAATTCAATCCGAGGAGTTTCGCACCAGTGGCAACTGAACAACCCCATGAGTACGGCGCGTCCGACATTACAGTCCTTGAAGGGCTAGAAGCGGTACGTAAACGCCCCGGTATGTATATTGGTTCCACCACTGAGCGTGGCCTGCACCATCTGGTGTACGAGGTGGTCGATAACTCTGTCGATGAGGCCCTTGCGGGGTATGCCAGCCGCATTGAGGTAACCATCCAGGCAGACGGTGCGGTACGTGTTAAAGACGACGGCCGCGGCATTCCGGTGGATGAGCATCCCACCGAACATAAATCCACCGTTGAGGTGGTTATGACCGTGCTTCACGCAGGCGGTAAATTTGGTGGTGGCGGGTACTCCGTCTCAGGTGGTCTGCACGGTGTGGGCATTTCTGTGGTGAATGCACTGTCATCCCGTGTAGTAACCGAGGTGCACCGCCAGGGTTATTCCTGGCATATTTCCTTTGCCAACGGTGGTATCCCCGACGGTCCGCTTCGTCGGGGCGATACGTCAGATATTACCGGCACTATTCAGACGTTCTACCCCGATCCCCAGATTTTCGAGACTGTAGAGTTCGATTTTGAGACCCTGCGGGCGCGGTTCCAGCAGATGGCGTTCCTTAATAAGGGACTGACCATCACCCTCACCGATGAACGGGATCAATTTGAGGGTGATGAAGTAGCTGCCGAAGATGAAGAGAAAAAGCCTCTGCCGCTGAACCAGGTCGGAGCCAACGAAAATGGGCACTGCACCGTTACCTACCGGTACGATAATGGTCTTTTTCGACTATGTGCATTTCCTGAACGCGGGGGCTAAGACCGTGGTGAACGAGGAAATTATCTCGTTCGAAGCCGAAGACACCGACCGCAATATGACCCTTGAAGTGGCAATGCAGTGGACTGGTGCCTACCGGGAGTCGGTGCACTCATATGCGAATACTATTAACACTCACGAGGGCGGCACCCATGAGGAAGGTTTCCGTGCTGCACTCACCTCCCTGGTGAACCGGTATGCCCGCGAGAATAAACTGCTGCGTGAGAAGGATGATAACCTCACCGGTGAAGACGTGCGTGAGGGGCTGACCGCCGTCATTTCGATTAAGATTTCTGAGCCGCAGTTTGAGGGCCAGACGAAGACGAAACTGGGTAACTCGGAAGCAAAATCCTTTACTCAGCGCGAGATTAACGATCACTTAGCGGACTGGTTTGACCGTAACCCGGCAACCGCTAAGGACGTGGTGCGCCGTGCAATTACCGCAGCGCAGGCGCGTATTGCCGCACGTAAAGCGCGTGAAACCACTCGGCGTAAGGGTCTGCTGGAAACCAGCTCAATGCCCGGCAAGCTCAAGGACTGCGCCTCGAAAGATCCCTCAATTTCCGAGATTTATCTGGTGGAGGGTGATTCTGCGGGTGGTTCGGCGGTGCAGGGCCGAGACCCGAATACGCAGGCGATTCTGCCTCTGCGCGGCAAAAATTTTAACGTCGAGAGGGCCCGGCTTGATCGTGCCCCTGTCGAATGCCGAGATTCAGGCTATGATTACTGCTTTTGGTACGGGTATTGGCGACGAATTCACCATTGATAAGGCGCGCTACCACAAGATTGTGCTCATGGCCGACGCGGACGTGGACGGCCAGCATATTACGACCCTGCTGCTGACGCTGCTGTTCCGCTTTATGCGTCCGCTGATCGAGGCAGGATATGTATATTTGGCACAGCCTCCGCTGTACCGCATTAAGTGGTCAAACGCCCCGCACGATTATGTTTTTCTCGGATGCTGAACGCGATGCTGCCTTGGAACGCGGTCAGGCAAATAATCAGCGCCTGCCGAAGGAAAACGGCATTCAGCGGTATAAGGGTCTGGGCGAGATGGACTACACCGAGCTGTGGGACACTACGATGGATCCGCAGCGCCGCACCCTGCTGCAGGTGAAAATGGAAGATGCTGCAGCTGCGGATCAGATTTTCTCGGTGCTGATGGGCGAAGATGTTGAGGCTCGCCGTGAGTTCATTCAGCAGAATGCAAAGGACATCCGATTCCTCGATATTTAGCAGAAAAGAAATATTTCTAATACGGAATATTCTTGAATGGTTATATAACCGAGTGAGTCTTTGAGGAACGAGAAGGTAATGAGCGAAGAAAACCAGAGCGAAAACCCTGACGTCGATATTGAAATTGACACCAACCAAGGTGAGATCGTGGTCGATAACCCGCACGGAAATATCGAACAGATTGACCTGCAGACCGAGATGCAGCGCTCCTATCTGGACTATGCAATGGCGGTTATCATCGGCCGTGCACTACCGGATGTGCGAGACGGTCTGAAGCCCGTGCACCGCCGCGTTATCTACGGCATGTACGATGGCGGTTACCGCCCCGACCGTTCCTTCAATAAGTGCGCGCGCATCGTCGGTGATGTGATGGGTCAGTTCCACCCGCACGGCGATAGTGCTATCTATGACGCACTGGTGCGTCTGATCCAGGGGTGGACAATGCGTTACCCCCTCGCACTTGGGCAGGGCAACTTTGGCTCTCCCGGTAATGATGGGGCTGCTGCGCCGCGTTATACCGAGACGAAGATGGCCCCTATCGCCATGGAAATGGTGCGGGACATTAACGAAGACACCGTAGATTTTCAACCGAACTACGACGGTAAATCTATGGAACCAACTGTGCTGCCCGCACGTATTCCCAACCTGCTGGTCAACGGTTCTTCGGGTATTGCGGTGGGTATGGCCACCAATATTCCCCCGCATAACCTCACCGAAGTTGCTGAGGGCGTGAAATGGTTCCTGAAGAACCCGCAGGCCACGAACGAGGAACTGCTGGATGCGCTGATTGAGCGTGTCAAAGGCCCTGATTTCCCCACGGGTGCCACAATCTTGGGTACGAAGGGAATTGAGGATGCCTACCGCACCGGACGCGGCTCCATTACAATGCGCGCCGTGGTGAATGTTGAAGAGATTCACGGCCGTACCTGTCTGGTGGTGACCGAACTGCCGTATCAGGCGAACCCGGATAACCTGGCTATTAAGATTGCCGACCTGATTAAGGAAGGCAAAATCACCGGCATCTCGGATTTGCGGGATGAGACTTCGGGCCGTACCGGTCAGCGCCTTGTGATTGTGCTTAAGCGCGATGCTGTGGCTAAAGTGGTGCTGAATAACCTGTATAAGCACACCCAGCTGCAGGAGAATTTCTCGGCCAATATGTTGGCTATCGTGGATGGGGTTCCGCGTACCCTGTCGCTGGATGCGTTCGTGCGCCACTGGGTAAACCACCAGATGGACGTTATTGTGCGCCGCACCCGCTACCGTCTGCGTCAGGCGGAGGAAGAGGCACATATTCTGCGTGGGCTGCTCAAGGCCCTGGACGCCTTGGATGAGGTCATTGCCCTTATCCGCCGCTCCCCCACCGCTGATGATGCGCGCACGGGCTTAATGGAGCTGCTGGATATTGATGAGGCGCAGGCGCAGGCTATTTTGAATATGCAGCTTCGTCGTCTGGCGGCTCTGGAACGTCAGAAGATTCAGGACCGCCACGATGAGCTGATGCGTCTGATTGCTGAGTACAACGCGATTATTGCTTCTGAGGATCGTCAGCGCGAGATTATTTCCGAAGAGCTGGGCGAGATTGTGAACCGGTATGGCGATGAGCGCCGCACCAAGATCCTGCGCGGTTTTGACGGGGATATGTCGATGGAGGATCTGATCCCCGAAGAGGAGATGGTGGTTACCATTACTCGCGGCGGGTATGTGAAGCGCACCCGCAGTGACCAGTACCGCAGCCAGCATCGCGGCGGTAAGGGTATTCGGGGCGCCCAGCTGCGTGGGGATGATGTGGTGGAGCATTTCTTTGTGACCACCACCCACAACTGGATTTTGTTCTTCACCAATATGGGCCGTGTGTACCGTACAAAAGCTTATGAGCTGCTGGAGGCCGGGCGTGATGCGAAAGGCCAGCATGTGGCGAACCTGTTGGCCTTCCAGCCGGGTGAGACTATTGCGAAGGTCATGGAGCTGCGTTCCTATGAGGATGCTCCGTACCTGGTACTGGCTACTAAGGGCGGTCTGGTGAAGAAGACCCGCTTGAGTGATTACGATACGAACCGTACCGCCGGGCTGATCGCGATTAACCTGCGTGAGGGCGATGAGGTGGTTTCCGCCTTCTTGATCTCCCCCAATGAGGATATTCTGCTGGTTTCCCGCCAGGGCATGTCTTTGCGGTTTAATGCTAATGATGAGGCGCTGCGCCCGATGGGCCGTTCCACCTCGGGTGTGACCGGCATGAAGTTCCGCGATGGAGACGAGTTAATCTCGGCGAACGTGGTGACTGAAGATTCATTCGTGTTTGTCGTCACTGAGGGCGGTTATGCTAAGCGCACCAGTGTCAATGAGTATCGCGTTCAGGGCCGTAACGGTTACGGTATTAAGGTCGCTAAACTGGTTGAAGACCGCGGCGCTCTTGTCGGTGCTCTCATCGTGGGTGAGGACGACGAGGTGCTGGTTGTTATGCAAGGCGGTAAAGTGGTGCGTACCGGGGTGAGCGAGGTTCCTGCTAAGGGCCGAGACACGATGGGCGTGATTTTTGCAAAGCCCGGCAAGGGCGATAGCATTATCGGCGTCGCCCGAAACCAGGATCGTCAGCTTGACGAACCAGATGAAGCGGACACGGACGCTCCCGGTGGGCAGTCCGCAGACCCTCAAGTGAATGAGAACCAGGACGGTCAGCAGGCTGTCACCGATACTGCTGAAGCACACGGAGGTAAGTAATGAGCATGAACCCACAGGGGCGGGTACAGGCCGGGCAGGGCGCGAGGCGTCAGGCCCCGGCGAGGCGTGCCGCGCCCGCTAACCGCCCCGGCGCACGATCTGGTTCGAACCAGCGTCGCCCCAGGCGTAGCGCCCCGCCGCAACAGCAGCAGGGCCGGCGTAAACGTCAGAATCTGGTGCGTCGTACGAAGGTGCGTCGCGCTGACCTTGTCATCGCTAAGGTTGATACCTGGTCGGTGGCGAAGCTGGTGTTCTTGCTGTCTATTGCCGTTGGTATTGTGACCGTGGTGGCCTCTATGATCCTGTGGCTGTTTTTGCAGGCTACAGGCGCCTTCAATGGCTTGAACCAGCTGCTGAGCTCCTTGGGTACCGGTGGTAATAGCTCAATTGATATTGCGCAGATGGTTTCGCTGGGTCAGGTGGCGTTAGCGACGACCGTTATTGCGGTGATTAATACCGTGATTTTCACGCTGCTGGGTATGATCAGTGCGATCCTGTATAACCTGGCGGCGAAGCTGGTGGGTGGTATTACCCTCACCATGAAGGATGAGTAATCTCGGTTAAACTCCGCCACCAACAGCGAAATATGTGTGTTATAGAACACCTCATGAAGATTTGGTTATGGGGGCAAGTGTCTGTATAGTTATATTTCGTCCTAAGGGGAAAACCCCTTGGAGGCGGTGAGGGCGTATAGCTCAGGCGGTTAGAGCGCTTCGCTGATAACGAAGAGGTCCCAAGTTCAAGTCTTGGTACGCCCACTGCACGATGGGAAGGAAAAACGATGAAGAAACTACTGATTCTGCTCCTCCTCTCGGGCGCTGCTTTCCTGGGATTCAAGAAGTTCCAGGGGAATCAGGTTCGTCAGGCCTGGCAGGAATCCACGGATTCTATTTAGAATTACATAGCGATTTTCCGCTGATGCGGGGGCGTGGCGCAATTGGTAGCGCATCTGCTTTGCAAGCAGAGGGTTAGGGGTTCGAGTCCCCTCGCCTCCACGTTTCGGTGATGATAGTGAAAGGGAAACGCCTGGTTCCATTCCGAACCCAGTAGCTAAGCCTTTTTGCGCCGATGGTACTGCACTTTGATGGGTGTGGGAGAGTAGGTTGTCGCCGGACTAGTTTTTACGGAGGGGTTTCAGGTTAGCCTGAAACCCCTCCTTTTTGTATTAGTGTTGGGTGGGTAGGTAAAGGATGCAGACCGGGTAGGCGCAGGGGCATAAGATGTCTGTTTGAGGGAACCAATATGCCACGATATAAGTCTTGAAATCATCGACTGGGTACTTTCGTATTAAGGTTCATTAACCCCTATCCAGCTTTGAAAATGAACAATAGATGAACGTCCTATAAATCCCGTATTTCGCACGTCCTGACGGTGTGCTAACTCGTGAGATAAAACCACATGAAGCAATAAAAAATGGTCTGCTTCTATCATGAGAACCGAGCTTGGAAACCCCTAAAAATAGCGGTTATCCCCGTTAAACCAGTGAGACACTTAAACTTCTGCTGTGAATCACCTATTTAAAAATGTGGTTTTATGTGTTATTCATGATTTGCTACGAACACTTTAGATTTCGCCCCATCCGTCCCATAATCATGGTGTGACTACAGAACTGATTATCCTCGTGATCGTGGTGTTGACGGCGCTGGCCTTTGACTTCACGAATGGTTTTCACGATACCGGTAACGCGATGGCTACTTCCATCGCCACGGGCGCGCTTAAACCTAAAACAGCGGTTGCCCTGTCGGCATCGTTGAACCTCGTCGGTGCTTTCCTCTCCGTCGAGGTCGCTAAAACCGTTGGTAAAGGGCTGGTAGATCTAGATCAGATAGACATCAAAAAAGACGGTTCGGCGCTTATGCTCATAGTGTTCACCGGGCTTGTGGGTGGTATCCTCTGGAACGTGCTGACCTGGCTATTGGGCTTACCGTCTAGTTCTTCGCATGCGCTGTTTGGCGGGCTGATTGGTTCGGCGCTTGCCGCTCTAGGGTTTTCAGGTGTGCAGTGGGGCGGTGTGCTCTCTAAAATCGTGATTCCGGCAGTTATGTCACCTCTGGTTGCCGCGCTTGTCTCAACTGTGGGCACATGGTTGGTATACCGTATTGCCTCCCCCGTCTCGGACGAGAGGAAAACCCGTGGCTTCCGATGGGGGCAGGTGGGAACCGCCTCCCTCATGTCGCTGGCGCACGGTACGAATGACGCCCAGAAAACTATGGGCGTGATCTTCCTGGCGCTGGTTGCCTCCGGTAGCGTGAACGATAACGACGCTATCCCCTTCTGGGTCAAGGCATCCTGTGCTATTGCCATTGCTTTGGGTACCTACCTGGGCGGCTGGCGCATTATCCGCACTCTTGGCAAGGGTATTGTCGAAGTTGACACCCCCCAGGGTGTAGCGGCAGATGGGGCATCCGCAGCCATTATTCTTACTTCTTCACACTTTGGTATGGCGCTATCTACCACGCATGTTGCCACCGGGTCGATTCTTGGCACCGGCCTAGGCCGTAAAGGTGCCGAGGTGCGCTGGGGTGTGGCCGGGCGCATGGTGGTGGCCTGGGTGATTACACTCCCCGCCGCCGCAGCAATTGGTGCCACCACCTGGATGATTGGTGCGGGGCTGAATTCCCTAACCAACACCCAGTTCGTGGGCGAACTGGTGGTTTTCGCTATCCTGGTTGTCTTCTGCCTCTGGATGTGGCGCCACTCCCAGAAGGACGTTATTGATGCTTCCAATGTGACCAACAGCTGGGACGGTGAAGCCGTAGCCGCTGCTGAGGAATCCTTGACCGCAGATGAGGCACCGATGGATGACTCCGCTAAGAACCATCAAGAAGCCCTCCCGCAGAAGGCAGGTGCATAATGTCCCTGATTGAACTTCTCGAAAAAATCATTCCTGTTATTCTTGCGGGCTTGTTCTTCGGGGCCGGTCTGCCAGCACTTTACGCCTTTGGGATGCGCCTTTTGTCTGGGACGACCGAGTACACGGCTGATGGGCAGCTGATCGAAATTGAGCCGCCATCAACGGCTTCACGGATGGCTGCCACCGTAGTATTTGCTATTATCGTAGGAATCGTGTTTATCGGTATCCTCTGGGTCGCCAAAGATTTCATCTACCACACCTTCGGCTGGAATGTTTTCGGTGTAACCGGTGGAGGGCACTAGAATTATTAAGACAGCTCATAACCTATGAATGTGTGAAGGAGGTGTTAGATGCCCGATAAAAACATCATATCCCGCGTAGTCGACTGGCTTAGCGTCGGCTACCCTAAAGATGTGCCCGTGCAGGATCGTGCTGCCGTGATGGCTATTTTAAAGATGCGCCTAAACGATGAGCAGCTGCAGGAAGTGGTGCGCCGCCTCATGCAGTCCCGTGCCGCCCGTGGTGAGGCGTACGTGAGCGACCAGCGCATTAACGAGTACATCCGGCGTGTTGTGGACCATGCGCCGACCCCGCAGGATATTGACCGAGTAGCTAAAATCCTCGGTGCGCACGGCTTCCTCATCTCCGAAACCCACGTGAACGACGACGTGGATGCTGACGGCCACCCGGAGTATGTGGCCTATGAAGACCCCACCACCGGGGAAATCAGAATTGCTGAGCTTGCGGCGGCGGGTGTTACCTTGCCGAATGAGGCGCTTGAGAATGCCGCAGAGAAGCAGGAGACCGAGAAAATCACCGAACAGGCCGGTGACTCGGCGTAGGAGCCTCAGAGAACACACGGTGGGCGGAAACATCTTAGTTTCCGCCCACCGTGTGTTAACCGTCTTATACCGTACTGTATGTAGCGGTGCACTCTTGAACGGTCTTCAGATTCTGAGTGGGCTATCACGCCCATTTCTGCCGCGCTGAAAGCGTAGTTCTCATACAATGGAACCGTATTACCTGCGGCGATTTTTACCCTCATGCAGAGGGGATTGCCGACACTATGCACCGATTCTCACACCTAGCCTTCCGCTGGGTGCCTGACCGAAGGGAAACGGCCCGTGCCTTCCACCCCGAAAAACCGTCCACGGCGTATGAGCCGCCGCTCCCTGCTGCTGGGAGGCGGGTGTGTGGCTGCGGCCGGATTCGTTGTGTTTTTACCCGCGATTGCCTCCACCGGGGTGCTTGGTGAGGAAGCCGCAGCTACCGCATCAAACAGTAAACGTTTGGCTAAGTGGGAGCGTGAGATCCGCGGGAACATTAACACCGAATACCTGGTGCTTGAAGACATCGGTCGTATCTACATTGGGGAGAGCGAAGATGAGGAGTCCCAGCGTTTAGTGGCGCGTATTGGGCTGACCGATGCCGGGCAGGACGATATATCTGCTGCTGCGGCCGCACTTGCCGCCTTAGGCGAGTATGGGCGTCCGCATCGGGTGAGTATTGTGCAGGACGAGGAAACCCCTGTCATTGACGTGTACCGGTTTGCGAGCATCACCGAGACCGAGTGGGTTAAGATTCTGCGTGCGGCACAGTCATATAAAGGCAAGTCATCCGATGCTTTAGAAGCCACCACCTCCACCGAAGAAGGGGTGGTAGTGACCGCCCGTATCACTACCGGGCCTTGGACGGAAGGCATCAAACGGTTTAAAGACCTCAAAACCGTGAAACTACCCGAGCAGGTTACCGCCCGGTACCGCCTGAACCTTAAGGACACTCCCCTGCCTTCGGCGGCAAACGCAGAGGTTCGGGTAGATGTGGTGGGTACCGAGCATGTTCCATCGGTAGCAGGCGCTTTAGAAGCCGCCGCGAAACGGGGTGATTTCCGTACCCTCACCAGTTTCTCCTTCGTGTGGCTGGGTGATACGGCGCAGCAGAAGGACCGTGCATTGCGGCTAGATTTTAGACGCGATAACGATCCGAAGAACCTCGCTGCAGGGTGCAGAAAATACTTGTCAAAATGGCTCTCAAAACTGCCAGCTGGTACCGAGGCATCCGCCTACCACGGCGGTGCGAAGATAGACATTAACAGTGCACAATAGCCGTAAAAACCGCATTACACCAAGGAAAACGGCCTCTGCGGGGGTACGTTTTGCATCGGTACGCGCAATAGTATATAGTTGTAGAGCACCGCGGGGGCGTGGCGCAATTGGTAGCGCATCTGCTTTGCAAGCAGAGGGTTAGGGGTTCGAGTCCCCTCGCCTCCACGTTTCGGTGATGATAGTGAAAGGGAAACGCCTGGTTCCATTCCGAACCCAGTAGCTAAGCCTTTTTGCGCCGATGGTACTGCACTTTGATGGGTGTGGGAGAGTAGGTTGTCGCCGGACTAGTTTTGTGGGAGCCTCAGACACATGCTGTGTATGAGGCTCCTTTTGTGGCATAAAAAAATATGAGAGTACAAAAAGCTGTTTCAAACATTAAAAGCCGCTTTCTAACCTGAAACCACCTACAGGGCGGTAGTCGGCCAGAAAGCGACTTTTAGCCAGATACAAAAGAAAAGAACCCTAGGCGCTCTTCCAGGGGTCCTCCACCGGGCGTGCCGCATTGTAAGCAGCCACCACGGCAACCCCCAGAGCCAACGCTAGGCCAAGAAGAGCCAGAGCCTTACGGGGGCGGCGCTTACCGCCACGACGCTCAATCCCCTTCAGCTCCTTCTGCGCCTTACGGGCGGTTTTCGCGGCCACCTTACGTGCTTTCTTCATCGCCTTGCGGTCACCGGTGAGCTTTTCTGCAAACAGCTCAGCCTTCTGCGGCGCATCCAAATCATTAGCCTTCTCGGCAACAGCCATAGCTGCCACCACGGCCGCATTTTTCGCCGCTTTACGAGCCTTGCGTTTCTTGCAACAGAACATAGGTATCTCCCATAAATAGAGCCACGGGCACCCACACACAGCGGGAGCACCACAACAAAAAGAATATTTACCTTTCAGCATAAAGAGTTCTACACCAAAAATCTTGTTTAAAACCGCCTCAACCACTAAAAAATAGGTTTTACTATACGGTTTTTCTCAACCGGCTAAATTTACTGAAGACCCGCGCCGCGCGCCGTCCTAGCGCACAAGCGCGCGCCATGCCAAAATAGAGACATGACTAACGCAACCGCTAAAGCAACTATTCACACTAACTACGGTGACATCGTCGTGGACCTCTTCGGTTACGAAGCTCCACTAACTGTTGAAAACTTTATTGGTCTGGCAGATGGAACCCGCGAATGGAAACACCCGCGCACCGGTGAGCTGCAAAACGGCCCCCTGTACAAGGATGTTATCTTCCACCGCATCATTAAGGGCTTCATGATCCAAGGCGGCGACCCCCTCGGTATTGGTGTGGGCGGGCCTGGCTACCAGTTCAAAGACGAAATCCACCCCGAACTGACCTTCTCCAAGCCCTACCTGCTGGCCATGGCAAACGCAGGTCCCGGCACCAATGGTTCGCAGTTCTTTATCACCACCGACGAAACCCCCTGGCTCAACGGCCGCCACACCATCTTCGGTGAGGTCGCTGACGAAGCCTCCAAGAAGGTCGTCGACGCAATCGAGAGCGTAGAAACCGGTCCGCAGGATCGCCCCACGCAGGATGTGGTCATCTCCTCCATCGACATTCAGAAGCTCTAAAAACCTCTGAACCGAACCAGGGACCCGCTCGGGAAACCGAGGGGGTCCCCTTCGCGTATATAACCCGCTTATCCCCTGGTGCGCCCAACGGCTTATAGGCGCCCCGAAAGGACACCCCATGAGCGAACCACCCTATCAGCCACTCCCCCGGCCAACAGCAGGAACCCGTGTGCCCCCGCCACCCCGAAAGGGCCAGCTACGCGCGGTGCACCCGGTGCATGCGCCCAGCCTGCGGGCAATGCCAAATCCACCTGGAAGTCGGCATGATCTGCCCCGACTGCTACCGCGACGTTACCGGGCATTCCCGGCCGCAGCGGGCACGCATCAGCAATAACCCCAATATCACCTACGCCCTTATTGGTATTAACGTGGTGGTATACCTGCTGCAGTGGATCATCCCTAACTACTGGGTCTATAACGAATTCGCGTACAAGGCCGACTGGGTCGCGTACTCCCACGAATACTACCGTGCCATTACCAGCGGGTTCTTACACTCCCAAAACGACCCCAGCCACCTGCTGCTGAATATGGTCTCCCTGTATCTTTTCGGTGCCGCCATCGAAAAAATGATCGGGAACTGGCGGTACCTGCTGGTGTACCTCACCGCCATCCTAGGCGGTTCAGCAGCCGTGTGGGTGCTAGAACCACACGCCGTGGTAGTAGGCGCATCCGGTGGTATCTTCGGACTCATGGGCGCCTACTTGACCATCATGGTTGCCCTCAAAGAACGCGATAATGTGCGCTCGGTGATGGTGCTGATTGGTGTGAACGTCATCTACGGGTTCATAATGCCCGGCATTTCGTGGCAGGCCCACCTGGGTGGTTTCATTGCCGGTGCAATAGCGACCCTGCTGTGTATCGCCCCGCAGCTTATGCGCTCACGCGGCCGCTAACGGGGTGAACTGAGAGTACTGAATATAGCGGCTCTTTCCGGGTGTTCCCGCCGTGGAGAAAATCAGCGGCGGGAGCACCCGAAAACCCCTTTAAACACGCGGTGGAACCTATCTATCCACAGATGTTATCCACACTGTGAATAACTACAATGATGTAATTCCATCGGTGGTAGTACCCCATTATGGCCTGTGGATAAAAGGCTTAATCATCTCGAAATTACAGACATGTAGGGTTTTCCCCATGTTTATCCCCACCTGTGGAAAACTTAAGTCCCAGGGTGTGCAATGCATTATCTGTAATTACAAAAAATGGGCGCAGTCCGAACAACGAACTGCACCCAGAGGAATGCCTGTACAGGCTAGTTTGCCTGCGCCTCAGCCTGAGCAATGTCATCAGGGCTAAGCGTGACACCCGTATACAGCCGGAACTGTTCAGCCGCCTGCAGAGCAATCACCTCGCCACCCGTGATAACCTCACGACCGGCAGCGCGAGCGGCACGAATCAGCGGGGTTTCCACAGGCATCGCCACAACATCGAAGACCACCGACGCCGCCTCAATCGTGGGTTGCGGGTACGCCAGCTGCTCGCTCTCGGCACCGCCAGACATACCGATCGGGGTAACATTCACAATCACTGGGGCAGTAAGATCGCCGGGTTCAGGAGCCCACGCATACCCGTACCGGCGTGCAAGCGCCGTGCCCGCAGCCTCATTACGGGCGATAATAGTGCCCGCCCGGAACCCAGCATCATAGAAGGCACCCGCAACGGCCGCCGCCATGCCTCCTGAACCGCGCAGAAGAAACGGCAGCTTAGGATCAACAGCATGCGACTTCAGCAAGGAAGCTACCGCAATCACATCGGTATTGTAGGCGTGCAGGTACCCATCCGTATTGACGATAGTATTAACCGCCCCAATGACCTGCGCCGAATGATCGACCTCATCCATGAGCGGAATAACCGCCTGTTTGAAAGGCATAGAAACGGAGCACCCGCGAATACCCAGGGCGCGCACACCCGCAATAGCACCCTCAATATCCGTGGTTGTCATCGCCTTATACAGGTAATCAAGGCCGTGTTTCTCGTACAGGTAATTGTGGAACTTAATGCCGTGGTTTGACGGTCGTCCCGACAGGGAAATGCAGACGGTCGTGTTCTTATTTAAAGCCGGACGCACCGGAGCCTCCTCGTAAATAGCGGGCCAAAGGGTGGCTACGTGGCTACTGCACAGCCCCTTCCATGGCATTCCTAATCAGCTGAGCCGCCTGATTACGGGACTTCACATCAGCCACCACAAAGTGCACATCCCCCGTGTCAAGGGTAGGTACGACGGCGTTACCGTTATTGAGGCTCTTCACATGCTCCTCAGCCTGAGGATCCTCCCAAATATTCACCCACGTGGCGTGATCGCCCAGCTCGCCCAGCTTAGAATCAAGACGCTCACAGAACGGGCACCCAGGGCGCCAATAAATCACCACACCACCATCGGCCATAACCTGCCGTGCCTGCTCCTGGGTGGACTGCTGACGTTCAAGCATTAAAGTTGCTCCTCAAAAATAGTTCTCAAAACCGGTGAAGCCACCATTGTGACCCTCCCATCCGTACCGCACGGACCAACATAGAAAACACGGGGCGAAACCTAAAAATTCCGCCCCGTGTCCCCAATACAGGTTACTTACCGAACTTATCGGTCAGCTTCTGTACGTTCTCGTTCACAGCCTCGCCAGCCTTATCGACGTGCTCATCAGTGACAACTTCCTTGCCAGCCTTATCGTTCACAATGTCCTTGGCCTTATCCAGGCCCTGATCAACGGTGCCCTTAATATCAAAGCCCATCGTGAGGCTCCTTTCTGTGCGGTGCCGCCCCTCGGTGTGAGGACGGTGCGGTACATAAGTACCGTGGATTATTCTACCTTCTTGGTCACCGAAAATCTTCAGCGCAGTGCTTTAGCCCGCTAACGGGCACAACACCCGTGCAGGCTGGCGGCTAACCCTCGCAGGAACAGCCTTTGAGAGTATCCCCCTCACGCCCTAACGCGCTGCTGTGCTCAGGCCAGTCATGATCCGCCGCGAAACCAGCCACCATCGGCAAAAAACGCGGCTCGGCGAACCCGTGCTCAGCATACGCCTGCGCGACCGCCTGAGCCGCCTCCCCCAGCCGGTCGGTAGGTATTAAAGCCATCACCGCTCCCCCAAAACCACCGCCGACAATGCGCGCACCAAGCGCCCCATGCGCCAGGCACGCATCCACCGCCACATCAATCTGCGGACGCGAAACCCGCAGCTCATCACGCATCGACACAAAAGACTCCGTGAAAATACGGCCCGCCTCACCAAAAGCCGCCGCACCCAGAGAATCCGCATTTTTCAGCAGATAACTAGCCCGCCCCACAAGGGCCATATCGTGAAAGGCATGCCGCACCCACCCGCGCGGGAAATCAGCCGGAGTGCCGCGCTCCTCAAGCGCCGCCAATGCACGGTTCACCGAAGAATCCACCAGATCCAGGCGCCACTGTTTCGCTGCACGCTCCCCCAGCCCGGCACACGACAAATCCTGCGGTAGAGCATCCCGCAAAAACGCAGACCCAGCGCCTGAGCACACGATTCGGAGGCGGCACGCCGCACCGCAAACCCGCCGTCAGTCAGCTCGTGCGGGGTTTTCGTATCAATCACCAGAAAACTCAGCCCATTCTCGGCGGCATTTACCCGCACCGGGTCAATCGAAAAATCACGGAAATCCACCACCAGCGCCTGCCCCGGCTTAGACCGCAGCGACGCCGTCTGATCCAAACCCCCAGTATGTGCCCCAGCCACCTTATTCTCGGCGGTAATGCACACCTGCGCTAGACGTGCCCGAAGCGCATCATTCCCCGGTGAACGGTCTGAAGGGAGCTCATCAGCCTCCGGGCACCCCGGCCGTAAAGGGCATGAAAGATCCAGCAGCGCCAGCGCCGTTGAGCACTCCAACGCCGCCGAGGAAGACAGCCCGCCGCCCACCGGCACCCGCGAATTAATCAGCAGGTCAGCACCGAAATCGGGTGGGAGAACAATATCGCGCCCACCCTCATGGTTCATTGCCCACGCAACCCCCGCCACGTATGTGAACCATCCTTTGAGGTGACCTGGCTGAATATCACGCACCACCACGGTTCGTTCATCACCGGGCATCTGTAATGATGAGGCCCGCAGCACGCCGTCACGCCGCAGTGACCCCGCCACATAGGTGCGGTACGGCAACGGCATGGGCATGCACGAACCGCCCAGAAAATCAATGTACTCCCCCAGCAGGTTCAGTCGTCCCGGTGCCGACCACACTCCGTCAGGTTCTCTGCCGTAGGTTTCAATGAACGCCTCACGTGCGCGGCGCACCTCCTGAGCGTGAACCGGAAGAGTGTCCCATTGGGGGCAGCGGTGGTGGTCATAGAACCTCCGAGACGGAACCGAGTAGGAATGTGACTGGGATGTTAAACATTGTAGGAAAACAAATGGTTCTTGGTGGGGTACACGGCACTTCTGCTGCCACCGTAGTGCCACGCAATGCCCCATTAATATATATTATTTGAGGCATACATACTGGTCGGGGTGGTTTTATAGGGGTGGTCAGAGAAGTTCAGGAACTATAAGCCAATTATAGAATCCACGGCACACTGCATATCCTCTCTGTACCGTTCCAATGCCTCAGAGTATGTGTGTGCCCCCTCAGGATCCAGCAGCGGCAGAGTTTGCGCCTCCTCAATGAGGCTCAGCGCAAGATGAGCCAATAGTCGGGCCTGACGCTGAGCCCGCTCCCCCGAAAAACCCAGCAGGTGCAGATCCGCGCTCAGCACACGCACCAGAACAACCGAGCCCGGATGCAACGTGAGAGCCAACCGGATCACTTCCGGGCACTCTCGAATAGGGTACAGTGCTGAAACAGGATCTCTCCGCGACGCATAAGACACGAACGCACCGCATCGGCTGAGTCAGCAGAACATGGAGCGTGTAACTGGTCTGGGGCGCGCGCCAGAATATAGTCGGACAGCAACACCAGCAGATGCTGCTTCGAGCGCACATGATAGTACAAGGCGCCGGGTGCCACCTGCAGCTCGGAGGCCAATCGGCGCATCGACAAATCCGCCAAACCGTAGGTTGCCAGCACCTCGTAGGCGGTGTGAAGAATCTTATCGCGCGAAAGAGCCACACCCAATATTCTACGGGCCCCACGCCCGCCGTTGAAGCGAATCATTCGCGCCTGAAGGTAGTATTCGCCAAATGAGCGGAAGAATAATCGCCGCTGGTGGCGTAACCCGGTGGGCGCACACACTGAACGGGTGTTTAATATTCGGTATGAGCACTACATATTCCGAACTTGCCGAACGCATTATGTCCGGGCAAACCCTGAGCCGGGATGAAATACACGAACTAATCGTCACCAGCGACGGGCAAGACTTCGCCCTTATTGAGGCAGCCTCAGCTATCCGACGCCACGAATTCCGCAATATGATCGCGGTGCATACTGACGATGAAGAACTAGCGGCCGCGCTCGGCACCCGTTCCATCGCCATAGACGGCTACGAAACACTGGATTTAAGCGCCGATATTGACTCTGAGGTGCTCGCGGATAAACTGGCGGAGCTCGGCGCGGGCAACACCACAGGTATTACCGTGAAACTTCCCGCTAACGCCGTACCTATGACCCTCATGCGGGTTCTTGCTATTACCCGCATGGCTGCCCCCGATAAAGTTCTTCATCTGCCCGACGGCTATGAAGAGGCGCTGCGTTCCCTCTCATCACTGGCTATGCATATTGTTAGTGCCATCACGATTAGTGACGATATTGAGCGCTGGCCCATTATTAACGAAACCCTTAAAGCTCTCAAGCATGGCGGTATTGTGATTGCTGGTGCCAGCGGGCAGGATGCGCTCGCTGGGTACCTGCGGTATCTCTCTGAGCTGGGGGTGGATTTAATGGGGTACCGTGAGGCCCGCGGTTCCGCGTGCGGCTCTGTCGATGGCGGCGGGTGCTGCGGTGGGCATGATCATGCTGAGTCTTCTGCCGAGTCTTCTGCGGGTGGTTGTGGCTGCGGTTCTGAAGGATGTGGGTCTTCTGCTCAAGCCTCTGAATCTGTTGAAGAACCCCAACCTGCTGCGGTTAGCGCATCTCATGGGTGCGGTTGTGGTTCTGGCGGGTGTGGGGCGTAGGGGCAGTATCACACGCAATAAATAGCTAAAAATGCATATATTTCCCCTCTGGATTAGGTATACTAATTTAGAGGGAATAGCTATATTTTCAAAAAAACCATTTTTTTAGTATATTTCTAGCAAGACATATTTAGCTTGTGTGTGGGTTTGACTCAAGCGTGTGAGGCGGCAAAACCTTCCGCTGAACCTCCTGTACGCTTGAGCTAAGCACACACTTTAAACTCAAGGGGTTGATACTCGGGCCGATGCTATACCTATCCATCATTGTGCTGATCCTACTCGCCACCGTCATTATGGTGGGCGTTGGTGATCGGCTTAATTTGCCTTGGCCCGTTATGATGACAATCCTCGGAGTGGGTGCCCTGCTGCTACCTGACAGGCCGCACCTTGAGATTGACTCCGAAATTATTCTTCCGATCTTCCTGCCCCCGCTTCTGTGGGCTATTGGCGTGAAATTCTCGTGGGGAACTCTTAAACGCCGCTGGCGTTCGGTGCTTCTGTACTCGGTTTTGCTGACGACCGCCTCCGCCCTTGCCGTCGCTGGCAGCGCCATGTGGTGGGTTCCCGGGATGACCGTTGCGATGGCCCTGGCTATTGGTGCCGCAATCGCCCCGCCGGATCCGGTTGCTGTTGAGGCTGTAGCCGAGCCCGTCGGTATCCCCCGCCGCCTGATTGGCACTCTGCAAACCGAGGGTAGTTTTAACGACGCCATCTCTCTGGTGCTTTTTCACGCGGCATTCACGCCATTGACCACCATGAGAAAGTGGACCCGCTGAAGGTCCTCTGGGATTTCTCCTTTGGTGCTGTGGTTGCTGTTGTGGTCGGCTATATTTTTGGTTGGCTTGGCGGATATGTGCGGCAGAAAGCCCACGGGACTGTGGCCCGCAGCGCTGTTACTCTCGTTATTCCATTTGGTGTGTACCTGGTTGCTGAAAGCGTGCATGCCTCGGGCGTGATTGCCGTTGTGATCGCCGCTGTGCAGTTTACGAGCACCAAGTATCTGGTGGCTCTGGAAGCCGAAGATCGCCTCTCAAATGCATCATTTTGGCAGGTTATTGAGCTGCTGCTGACCGGTTTGGCGTTCGGACTTATCGGTCTGCAAGCGAGCGAAATTATTTATCAAGCCGACTCCACCCGGCTGCTGAACCTGTTCTGCTACGGAACCCTCATTTCTCTGGTTGCTATCGCGGTGCGTCTGCTGTGGTTCGCTGCTGTTTGGATGCTGGGGAACCTGAAGAAAACCCCTGTGCATGAAGGGGCACCGGGCACATTCGCCGAGGTTATTGTGATGACCTGGTCGGGGATGCGCGGGCTGGTAACCCTCATTTTGGCTCTTTCTATCCCCACTGTTGCGGGCACCGAGGAACTTCGTGCCGATTCGATTGTGGTGGTCATTTCGGTGCTGTTCTTCACGATGGTGCTGCCAGGCCTTACCCTGCCGTTCGTGGTGAATGTTTTGGGTGTTAAGGCGGATCATTCCGAAGATAACGCGGTCCCCGAGCTGCTAGAGCTGGCCCAGCATGCTGCCCTTGAGGTGTTGCAGGAGGAGGCCCGCGCGGCAAGCCCTGAGACATACCAGCGGGTGAAAGACATGTGCACCGCAATCACCCGCCGCGACGACATTATTGAAAACCTGCCGGACGAATATAAGCCGAAGATGCAGGCGCTGAAGAACAGTCGCGAGGAGTACACGAGGCTGCGCGATGTGGCCATGACTGCTGCCCAGCACGAGGTGCTGTCCGCACAAGACCGGTACGACCCGAACGATGTGTACCGCGTGATTCGTAAACTTGATATCCTCTCGCAGGCCGATACCATCCGCTCCAATAATAATTTTGTGCTCCCGGCGATGCCCGCTGGTGCGGTCGCTTTGGAACGTTACCGGCTTCTGCGGGAACATTTGGGCACCTCATCCATTCCGTTGGTTGAGAATGCGCCGTCGTCACCACTGGTGACGAGCGTGGATTCCCGCGAGAAAAACTAGGTGGGGAACCGGCCAGAACCGCCCCCGGCGTCTTTTGGGCTACGCCCACGGAAATATTGAGGCGTCAGGGGCGATTTAAGCATTCAGAATCACATAGAATGAGAGAGTACGGTATGTCACCGAGTACCGTTGTAGCCCCGCTGTGAAGTTTGTGGAAAGTAGACATGGATTTTTAAGAACCTCTCACCCGCGTACCTTAGCTCACTTGGCGCCGTCTTGGTGAGTGCACTCATGATTGGTTCCGGCGTCTCCTGGATGCTGTGGGTGGGGTGGCTTCTGCTGTTGCTGGCTGTGGGGCTGAATGTTTTTGCGCACCTGGTGACGGTTTCAAAGATGAAGGGTGAGCCAGCACCCGCGATGCTGACTAACCTTGAGCAGCGTTTTGAGGCGATGCGGGAGAAAGCCGCCGAACGCAGCGAAGAGCCGATTGAGGGGGAACCTGATTTTGACGGTGACCCGCTGGATTCGGAAGCCACGGTTGAGCTGGGCTCTGAGACTCCAAAGAAGAAAAGCGTTTTGCCGTCGAAGATTGAGGACTCTCAGTCGTCGTCCCGCCCCACTGTGCGTTAGGGGAGCGGCGTGAACACTAGATTCCTGATTTCTCCCGCATATCTGCTCTCTATTGCATTGCTGGTTGCTGGTGCGGTTCTGAGCGGCAGCAGGTATATGCTTATCGGCTGGATGCTGTTCCTAGTTGGTGTGTTCCTGAACGCCATGACCCTGGTGATTTTGACAAATCGTGAGCAGCTGCGCCAGATTCGCCAGGCGCATCAGCATCAGAGGGAGCAGGCAGAGCGTGAGCAAACGGGGGAGAGCCCGCGTGAACCTTCTGCTAAAGAACTTGATGTTGATCCAGAGTCTCAGAAAGAAGATGCGGCCGAGCAGGATAATACACCACAGCAGGGGAGTGCGACTGAGTCTGAACCTGCATCTGATGTTAGCGCCGTAGCGGATGAGCCGCAGGATACCAACACCGCGGATCATGAAGAGACCTCACCACAGGAAAGCACTGCTGCGGCACAGGAACAGGCCGATAGCCTAACCGACCGTGCGGCTGCGGCAGCGCAGAGAACAGCAGGTAATGCTCAGTCAGCACAGAATATGAGACGGTTAAAGAGCTCCCGCAAATCCCGTAAACCCCGGAAGAAATCGAGACGGTAGCAGGGGAGTAGTCAGCAAAACCCCTTATCAAAGCACATATATTCTTTATATTGAATAGAAAAATTGAAGAGGGAAATGGTGGGTGAGATGAGTGCGGTCGCTCATCTCACCCACCGTTGTCTGTGTGCTGGCGGCGGCTCTAAAAACTGGTGCTGCATTTCTTCCGAGGGCTGATCGATCCACCAGGTGGAGTGGCGATTGAGGGGCAGGGGAGAGGGGCAGCGAATTAAAGCCGGGATGATGCGTAGTCGGCGTATTCCTGCACACGTTTGCGCGCATCCTTCGTCAGCGCCTTATTTTCCTTTAGGATGCGCCCGGTATTCTCCGCCATAAACTCTAAATACTGCTGATCGCGGGTTTTGCGCCAGGCCGTGCGCGCCGCATCCAGCTGCGCAAAATCGCGGGAAATCTGCCGCTGCATGGTGTAACGCACCCACATGAGTACCAGTACCACGCCCAGCGGGATCAGGCACAACCAACTATTCCACAGGGCATAAATACCTATAGCCAGCGCGGCGAGCGCCAGTTGAATCGGGGCAATAGAAACAATATCGCTTCTACGTTCGCGCTGATTCTTCACTAAAGACTCACGGGCGGCCTGCCGAAAAATCTCGCCAAAACTCTCGGGATTGCGCTCTTTATTCGTTGAAGACATTCGCCATCTACCCCGCTTTAACAATCTATAGACATTGTTTTTTAGAAAAGTTTCACGTGAAACGCAGAATCTACGCACCCAATGAAGCGTCGATAAATTCCCACGCACGATCCACCGAAACCTCGGTGCGTGCCTTCACATCATCCGGGGAATAGCTGAACGACGCCGCATGATCCGCCCACTCGTGCATGGGTACATCGTTCCAGGAATCCCCAATCGTATAGGTTTCATACTCGACAGGTTTCAGATACTCCACAAGCCACGCCAGCCCGGTCGCTTTTGTGCACCGCTGGGGCACAATATCCAGAAAATCCTGGTTCTTGTGACAATCCACGGCATCACCGAACTCTTCAAGAATCCAGCGGTAGGCGCGCTCGCGGGCATCATCCTCAGGAATCCATAGGGGTACACCCACATAGTCTTGGGTATCAATCTCGGACTCTGCCAGCGGCAGGAACTCGGGCAGAATATTAGTTGAAGACCCCACATTATCCGCCAGACGATAGTCATGGGTTAAAGTCGTGGCAAAAAGAGCGACCCCCGGCTCCTTTGTGAACCGCTCATAGCAGGCGTGCACCACCGCAAGCGAAAGAGTCTGTGCATGGAGGATATTGTACTCGGCGTCGGTTACTACAGCGCCGGTGTACAGCACATTGTAGTCGAAGGTAACATCAGCTGTATCAAGGGCAAGTTTCGTGGCGAAAATACTTTCCCCGTCGCGCACACCGCAATATTCCCGGCCTGCTGCCAGCGGTGAATAGCCTGCACATTCGCGGGCTCGATCTCCCGGTCAAAGAGCAGAGTTCCATCCAAATCGAATGCCATCAGTTTTTTCATGGGTGTCCTTCGGTCTGGGGGGCTAAAAATTGTGGGATGCGCGCCCGGTACAAAAGTCTACCGGAGCACGCATCCCGCTGGTTGGCCTGTGGTCACGCGGGTTTACTGGGGGAGCGCCAAGAACCCAAGGTAGGCACCAGCAATACCGACGGCAAAGAGGCCGAAGATAATCCAGATGGCGTTAACCCTCTTGCGCAGCAGCCACATGCACAGGAAGCATAGGCCCAGTGCCGCAAGCCCCGGCAGCAGCTGGTTGAGGATGGACTGGACGGTCACATCCACGTGTGTACCGTCAGCTTTTTCGTATTCCGTGAGCTTGAGCGGAATATTGATGCTCGTCCACCGGTACACCAATGCACCCATCACGAACAAGCCCATGACCGATGCGCCCTGAGTAATTTTCTGCAGCGTGTTTCCGCCTGCATCGCCCACGATTTGAGTGCCCTTTTCGTAGCCGTACTGGAAACCGTACCAGCGGGTGGCCCAGCGGATTGCGGTCATTCCGAAGAAGAAGATGAGTGGCCCCAGAATATTGCCCGAAATTGCGAAGGAGGCGCCGATAGCCGCCAGCACGATGCGCGCGGTACCCCAGTAAATCGGGTCGCCTACGCCCGCGAGCGGGCCCATCAGGCCAACCTTCACGTTGGTGATGGCGGCATCGTCAATGCCTTCTTTACCGGCTGCTTTTTCACGTTCCATTGCGGCAGTCACACCGATAATGGGGGATGCCACCCACGGCTGGGTGTTGAAGAATTCCAGGTGACGGGTGAGCGCCTCCGCCTGGTCTTCTTTCTTGGTGTAGAAACGCTTGATCGCGGGAATCATGGAGACCGCGAACCCAATGGACTGCATGCGTTCGAAGTTAAACGAGCCCAGCAGGAAGGTGGAGCGGATGTACGTATTAATCTTGTCGCCCTTGGTGAGGTCGGGAACCTCGGTGGTGACTTTTTCTTGAGTGTTCTCAGTCATGGTTCTCTCCTACTCAAGCTCGTTGTCGAGGTCGTTAGCTGGGCGTGCGGCTGCCGGTGCCGCCTGGCTCTTATGAAATATGGGGTTGAGCTGGGTGTACAGCAGCCCCAGGCACGCCCCAATAATGCCGATAGCCACCAGGTCAAGCTGCGCCTGGCCGGTGAGAGTAGCGGTGAGGTTCCCCATGACGTCGGTATTGACACCATTGAGTTTAACCGTCTGAGAGACGGGGATAGCGGCCGCTGTAATGAACCCGAGGAAGAAGAACGGCATGAGGGCTTTTGACCTCATCATATTAATAACCATGGCGAAACCAACCACCGTGATCATGCCGCCAGCGATGCGCAGGCCCGTGGTAATTTCACCCGGGATGGAATCCAGCCAGCTTTTAATAGTGTCAGCGTTAATGAGAGAGACCACTGCGGTGGGAATAGCCACACGTAACCCTTGCAGCGCCATGCCGCTCATGTGCATGAGCTCAATACCGCGGAAATTCGCTGTCTGCGCGAACCTGTCGGCTTGATGCTGGAAGAACACGGTAATGGTGCGCACGAAAATGGTGAGCACCTGCCCGGTTGCGGCGATCGGAACGGCAACAGCGATACCTTGAGCCACATCAAGGTGACCGTGAATCACCACAACTGCTGCGATGGTGGAGGCTAGGGCTGCATCGGGTGCCATTGCCGCACCCACGTTCATCCACCCGAGGGCGATTAGCTCAAGGGTGCCGCCCACGATAATGCCGGTGCCCGGGTCGCCCAGCACAAAACCCATGAGGGTACATGCCACCAGGGGACGGTGGAACTGGCGTTCATCCACCACGGATGCGACACCCGCAATGAACGCCACCACAATGACGAGAATAAATGCGAGGGGACTCATGAGGCGAGGCCTTTCTCTTTCAAAATTTTTGCCATATCGACGGGGGAGTGGTTAGGAAGCTGCTGCACGTACAGCTTGACGCCGCGTTTGAGAAGCTCACGGTATGCGTCGAGGTCTTCCTCGGATGCGTAAACCGCCTCAGAAAGCTGCGTCATACCGGTTTTTGTAGGTTACGCCGCCAACATTGACCTCTGGAATTTCAACGCCTTCATCTATCAGACGCACCACATCGACCGGGGATTCGAGCACAAACATGGTTTTCATGCCGGTGTACTTGGGGTTGTTGTATACGCGCCCCGCTTTAGCAATATCGAGCACATTGGTTTTGACTCCGGCGGGCGCCACCTGCAGCAGCAGACTCTTGCGGAGCTTGTCGTGGGCGGCTGCATCCGATGCGGCAATAAAGGTTTGCGGTGCCACATAAGGAACCCAGGTGCCCGCGACCTGACCGTGAATCAGGCGGGAGTCGATGCGCGTGAAAATAGCGTCCATATGCCCGCCTTCAACCTGCTGTTCTGCGGGTATTTCCGGTGCCGCCGGTGTTTCGGCGGGTTTTGTCTCTGCGGCAGGTTTTTCGTCCTGTACCGGTTGGTTGGCCTCTTGGAAAGAGCGAACACCTTTCACGCCCGCCTTATGGGCTTTGGCGACCAGGCCCTTGAGAGTTGCATTTTTGCGACCGGCGCCGCTGATGACTTCAATGAGCATCGGAACGTTGACGCCCGCGACAACATCAATATTTTCATGTTCTGCCGCGAATCGAGCGCCCGCATTGTAGGGACTGACGCCGAAGAGATCGACGAGAATAAGGGTTTCTTCAGATCCTGCTTCCGCAACGATGCGCGTGTACTCTTCGATCAAATCTTCCGGACCCTGCCCAGGAAGAAATGTCACCGGATACACGTTATCGAGGTTTCCGAGGATCATGCTGGCGGTCTTCAGAAGAGCGGGCGCTGACTCCCCATGTGCCGCCACAATGATAGTGACCATGATAGCTTTCTTAATTGAACGAACAGTGTGTGTTGTGCCCCTTGTGAGGGCAAGACCCTTTCAGAATATCACGGTATATCATCAAAATGAGAGATATAGCATAGTGGTACGCCGGTATTTTTAATGACATGATGTCACATATTTAATAACAGTCTTTTAGACCGGAAGACCGGGGCCTCTAGCCTGCTATGTAGGCGATGTTGCTGGGGGAGCATGGGCCTGTTGGTATTTATCTCTACACCCACTTCACCGTAGATATAAAAGTAAAATATACATTTTCTATATTATTTCTTATAAGTTTAATAAAATCTATCTAATTAATAATATTGTTTCTCGAAATAAGCTGATTATTATCCGTAATGTATAGAGGTTTATTCATTGGGAAACAGACCCTGCCCATATAAGTCACTGTTCTGTCCATACTGCTGAGCAACAGCTTGATGTTGGATAACCCCTGACCAACCCCTCACGCCCGCTCTTGCACAGTAGCCCTGAAGGCTATGCTGCTCTATCTGCAGGAATCATCTGAAGAAAATTTGACCTGAGCGCTTCGGGGCCTGACCGACCAGTCAGCTGTACTATACGAGGACTGATACAGCACCGCTGAAAGCTTTAGGTTCTTGGGAGGATCATACTGTGCTACACAGTTCGTATATTCTTTCAGTATATCCTTTAGTTATTACCCTCTTCAGCTTCACCAACTAGTAATAGGTCTATTTTTATTCTTCCAAAAGGGTAATAAAGACTGATCGAAAAAATATATAGTTTTCATATCGTGAGTAATAGCAAGACCTAAGTCAACAAAAAAACATACCCCATAGTTCTCTCTATGTATTCTTCATTTTTTTATTAGCTCACCTAAAATATCTTTAGAGAATAATTTTAAGTCATTATAAAGTATAGAAGTGTTTTTATTACTTATCACGACCTGAGTTAATTTATTTTTTTGTCAAATCTTACTAAAAATATTTTTCATCAAACTCAATAACTTGTTTTTGCTGAAATTTCTTTTTGAATATTAAAATTATTTTCTTCTGAAAATAGTTGAGGATCTGTTCCAAATTTAAAATTTCCCACAGCTGTATATGGAATGAAGTATAGGTTATGAGCAGCTCTTTTTGTCGTTTCCTCTGGTTCTCTTGGATTTCCTTATACGTTAAGAACGAACTTTTTTTCATATTCTCCTTTTTAATGTCTTATCATAAATTAGAACTTCATTAAATATTTTCTTATCCCAGTCTATATATAAACTTAGATTATATTGAGGGAATGTATAAAATGAGTTATCCTCAACCAATGGATTTTTCGTCCTCTAAGAAAGAAATTAGGGCTCTCAAATGATATAACCTTGCCGTTTATATCAAAAGATTGAACCTCCCTCATAGAGACTGTAATGAGTATTGACTCTGACAACACTTTTATGTTTTCTATCAAACTCCAAAAAAATATACGGGATCATTAATTATTGATTCTGCTAAGTCCTTCTTTTTTTCGTCCTACCTGTATACTGTTTAAAGTATTTTTTTCCTGATTTTTTTAACATTTTGTATACTTTCCTTTTTAATTGATTGCACTCTTTAAATACATTCTCTTTAATGGTGCAATAAATTATTTATATTATACCTTGGCTATATTTTTTTCCAAATTCTCATTGAATATTGCGAATATTTAAATTTATGGTCTTTACAAATTTACTTTTTCTTTACGCACATCAACTATATCAAATTCAAATTAATTCCCTGTATTTTAAAAACCCTTGTTTAAGAAACTATTAATTACTTCTTTGGCAGATTCTAAAAAAAATAGTCCTCTAAAATCCGTAAATCCCTTTAGTACTAAATTCAGTAAGAAAAATTATTAGGATTCGCTTTAGGCCTATGAAGGTACCTTTCCTCTGGTAGCCCCCAAGATATTTGATTGCTATTAGGAATTGGTATGATAACTGAAAATATTTTTCCTCTTTATCTTGGGGTAGGTAATACCTCTTTTATATACCCCAAGAAAGCTCTTTACTATATTCTTGAGTTTCAAGCCAATAAATATTAGTCGGATTTATGTGAAACTCTATGACCCAATCATTTAGTTGCTCATGAGAAAATCGTGGTTTAATGTGATTAAAAATTCTGAAGATTCTGCTGTAAGATATGACTATACGGAAAAGTCAATAATGGTTCCTATAACTGAAAAATTTTTAATTCCACAATATAAATAATCCTTATCAATAAAATTAATTTGTTTTCTATTAACCAGATCGATATTATTGGATACAATAACTACCCTTCCTTAAAATTATAGTATATATTACTTTAAAGGCATATATTAGAGGGTGGGCTGTGCCAGGATTAGGGCAGGGATTTGATGTTTAGGATATCCTAGGTCAGGTAACCGATGAGTAGATTTTACTAGAGCAGTAAATTGTATGATGGTGAGCCCGGTGGTACTGTGAAGAGACAACGATTCCTTCTGCGCATGTGATTGGTAGTTAGCCATTTTTATTATCGTATACTCGTGTCAGTAAGAGGTCGTTATCTTCGCACCTTAAAAAGAGTTTTCCTCTTATTTAGATTGTTTGACATGTTTCGGAGGAGAAAATATCTGCATAAAGCATCTTATAAATTAAATGTGTGTAACGATGGGCATCCAAGCTATTGTTATCCCAGCGAATCACCAAAAGTTACCTGCTCTCAACTTATTGTAGTTAAAATTAGAATTTTGAAATGTTCTTGATCATTGAAAGAGTAAATAATGAGTAAATCTCAACAAAAATGGTTAAACAATGAATTAATTGGGGTGAATAGTGTTCTGTACAACGGTTCTTCCGAAACCATTACATTAATAAATTTTTTTATAAAATGGATAATGGTGAAATGCTCGCATTTCCATTTTTGCGATACGACTATTAACAGTCTAGAAAAAAATATAACAATGATATTTGGACAGAGATTCAAGAATACAAGAGCATACCATACAAAAAAATGATGAAATTATTAAATTTGGAGAAGGGGCGATGGGAAATGAAGGGTTTATCTGTGTAACCCATAAAAAAATAATACATTAAAATGGGCTATATTTTTTTGAAGACAGTAACCCTATCATCGATTGTAAAAATATGTGAAGAAAAAAATTATCATTAACATCTTCGAATGGGCAAAAAAATAACTGTAAACCTCAAAAACCTATTAGAAATAAAAAAATTACCGGTATGTAGTAAATATATTTCATAGCAGGTCGTAACTTGCGTAAACTTTCAAATACAGGTAATGTATGCATCAATATATGCACATGGTTTGTTCTATTTTTAGACGATCAGGGTATTCCGCTGCAGCCATCTGATGAAGCTTGTAGTTTAAATTTGGAGTATTTAAAGAATGAATATAGATTATTTTTTTATTAAAAAAATCTACTGATGCCTGTTAGACTTCCCTCCAGCTGGTGCATATCCAAAAAAATTACCTATTTAATTTTTGATGTAAATTGGATTAATGGATTGAATAATAGTGATAAATTTAAAATATCTGAGGTGTATTTATACGACGATGTATATATGTCTCAAAGTAATATTGGTAATTATCTATCATCGGTGTACGCACCAGTTTATCCTGAAATTATAGATGGGAAATACAATAATATAAATTACAAAATATGTATACAAATTTGTAATAAAAAAATAAAAAAACTACTAAAGTATTTTCGAGCACCCCATTTCAGATGTATTTAATTTAGTTAAGGCAATAGAAATTATATCTTTAGATATTTACTACTATATTGGTGAAGGGATATGGAAAAAGTTTTCTTCAATTTAAATAATTTTTTTAAAAAGATACATTGTAATTAGTTCTTAAGATATAGAATATGCAATCTTATATTTGATAGTGAAGGTTATGCATGAGCGGGTGTCAGCTACAGTTTGCTCATTCGCAGGGATAATTTACTCAAGTAACTTAGACACATTATTAATAAGGTCGGCAACATAAGGTGCACAAACAATTTCAGAATGAAACGTATCACCATTTTTAAGGTGGCAAGTAATTTGCTTTCCATCAAATTGGACATCAGCGACTTCATCCCTCTGCCACGGTCGGTCAGGTTCCGAGACAATTAAATAATAACGGTCTTGTTCTTCAAATAAATCAATAGCAAAAAATGAATCATTATCTCTTGTTCGGTACAACTCAAAACTTCCTAATTTGTCTCCATTGGTTACTATTTTTAGTTTGTCATCGCCCCAATTACGTGCATTAAACTCTTTAAAATCTCCAATTATCTTTTTAAACAGGTAGTTACCTGTTTTAAAGTGACTTATCACATTAACAACATCACCTGAACTCAGTGAAACTTTCAAAAAATTTTCCGCTAATAACTCAATACTAGATACCAAAAAATCTTCCGCTTCAGGATCCATGTTTTCAACATACAATAGTCCTTCCTCAGTTAAAAAAGGTAATTCACATATAATATGCATATAGCCCATTCCTGGCACATACTCGATTGCAACGCCATCTAATAACATTATTTCTTCCCGTCTAACACTTGCTATATTTAATAACAATATTGATTTTCTGTACTTTGCCCTCTATAAATTCTCGATAAAATTTATCTGATCAATAATATTGTTCTTTGTGAAAAATAAGCTGATTATTATTCTTATCTGTAACATGTATAATATCTTTGATTTTTGTACTGGGCTGCCCCAAATCTCCAATAATAAAAAATGTTAAAATATTAGTTGTGTAAAGATCTTCATTCGTTAACTCCCACACCATCTCAGACCCCGAGACATGGAATATGTCCGATCCGGCGGTATTTCGGATTCTCCACCCGTGCTCCAAGAGAAGATCCATGAATCTGTTCATCTCTTCATCATTCATAGTTAGTAACCTTTATTTCTGTGGTAACCGGAAGGAAACAAGGGCTAATGCTTATTCCTTATCATCCACAGCGAATGCTTGATAAAAATACCGGAGAAAACAAGTTCAGCAATGGGTACAGCGAATACAAGCACAAGAATGAGTACTTCACCGACGGCACCCGTCGGGAGAGTTGAGTTAATGTTATCCAGAGTCGGCAGTATATAAAAATAACCCCTAGAAGAGAAAAAATAAACCCAAATATATTAATAATACAAACCCACACAGGGCGCAGATTATTTTTTACAGATTTCCACCCAAAAATATGACAGAAAGGATACAACAGATATATAAATAGTATTGCGGCGGTCGCAAATACCATAAGGTACTCTAGCGAATAGAATAAATCATCGGAGTACTTACTGTTGCTATAGGATTGCACATCATTCATGAACGCCAGCAGCAGTATAACAGCGCCCACTATATGCAATACAATAAGAGGTCCCACGGTGCACAGGCGCACGAGATAAAGGCGGGAGTATTTTTGAACTATCGCAGCATACGTTGACGGCTGTGCCTCAAGGGCAGCCGACGCTAAAGGCTGCGAAAAATTTGGTGACGGGGCCATATGCTGCGGCGGGTCTGCATCCATTTTGTTTGTGTTCTTTCATCCAGGTTCTCCCGCTACTAGTGTATACAAAAAGGTGAAACCAAACTATAGATTTGGTTCCCGCCGAATAGCCTCTTGACCTGCATATACACCGCCTGTACAGTCACAGAATAACCGTGCTCACTAATTGTAAGGAGTCTTTATGCGTGCAAACTACTCTCAGCTTGCCCCCGAATCTTTCAAAGCAATGATGGCCTTGGAAGGTACTCTGACCCTAGATACCACCATTAAAGAACTTGTTAAACTGCATATCTCACAGATTAACGGGTGCACGTTCTGCACGGATATGCACGCCAAAGAAGCTAAACTTCACGGCGAACGGGAGCTGCGCCTGTACCATCTGCCGGTTTGGCGCGAATCACCGCTTTTTTACGGATAAAGAACGTGCTGCGCTGGAGTGGGCCGAGAAACTCACCCGCCTTGAAGGTTCACATGTGAGCGATGCCGACTACGCACAGGTGAGTGCACAGTTTGACGAGAAGGAGCTGGCGGAGCTGACCTTTGTTATTACCGTTATTAATGCGTGGAACCGCCTCGGGGTGGCCTATGCGACCGACCCCGGAAGCATGGATAAGATGATGGGCCTTGACAAAGCCGGGCTGCAGTAGCCCACACCCTATACCACTCAGGTACACGCTAAAAGACCCGCAGGGTCGCAAGGCGAAAGAATGAAACATGAATAACCCACCCGGGCTATGGAGGAACTTGCCCGGGTGGGTGGGTCTATATAAGGGGCATCGCAGCAGAGAACGTTGCAGAGGCCCGGTTGTTACCGCACCAGTACTTCCCGTGAAGGTAGGTTAGTGCTGCTGGGGTGCGGCATACGGCACGATTGCGCGCACCGACGTTGGTCCTTCCGCTGGGCTGCTGACAAACATTTCCCCGTCGAAAGTGGCGAGCCTGCGGCGAATGCCTTCCAACCCGCCGGATGCTTTGCCGCCCAGCGCATCCTGTGGGATACCGCCGGTGCCGTCATCCTGCACTTCCAACATAATGAGCGATTCACCCTGCGTAATACCCACGGTAATCTTCTGGGCGTTCGCGTGTTTGACGGCGTTCGTGACCAGCTCCGCCGCAGCGAAATACAGCGCGGTCTCCAACGGTTCGGGCAGACGCCCGGTCAGCGTGCTCGTGAACGTGGTCGGTACCGAGGTGCTGGTGCACAGCGAGCGCACTGCCTCATTCAGCCCGCGATCCGCCAGCAGCGGCGGGCGAATACCCCGCACCAGTCCGCGCAGCTCCTGCAGGGCCGTCACCGAGCTGTTCTGCGCCTGGGAGAGCATCTGCTGGGCGCGTTCGGGGTCTTCTTGCATGAGCGCGGCAACCTCGTTGAGAGTCATGCCCATGGAGACCAGGTGCGCCTGAACCCCATCGTGAAGGTCACGTTCGATGCGCGAGATTTCGTCCTGCTGAAAGTCCAGGGCATCGTTGCGGGTGTCGGTCAGGTGGCTGATGCGCTCACGCAGCACCAGTTCGGAAGAGCGGCCCAGCACAAGCTGAACCCAGTAGCCATAGGTCCGTAGCAGAGGTCGGGCAATGATGAACGCCAACAGGATCTGGATAATACCCAGGGTTCCGGCATACCAGTACGCATTGGGGGTGCTCATATCAAGGAACATGTAATGTGATCCGCCGGGATCCATGTAATGTGATCCGCCGGGATCAACAACAAATACAGGGACGAAATAATGCTGCCCCACCATAAGCGCAACGCCCCACACACCGCTGAGGAATAGCAAGATTGGTAAAATCCCGAGGAATGTACCCACGAAGACATTTTACAAAGTGCCAGAGAATATCGCGCAGCACCAGACTATCGCCCAGCCGGGCAAGATTCTCTCGGGGGCTCAGCGGGTTTTTTTGCCGCCTTCTACGGGTTTGTACCCACCGATCACCTCGACCCCGGCGCGGTGACGTGCGGTATTGCGCTCTGCCTCCGCATCGAACTTCAATAAGTTCAGGATGAACGGCAGGAACACGAAACCAATCCCCACCAAGCACAGGCTGATAACGACGCAGAACAGGGCGAAAACATAAACCTCATAGATGGCACGAATGTAAATGCCCGCCATGAGAAGAACAGTTTGCCCACGCCCGGGAGGGTTGTAGTCCCTGCCCGAGTCCTGGTGCTCAGCGGCTTTGAGGTGGGAAGGCCGCGAGCTGATTGAGTCCGGGTTGGTTGGCCTGAGCGTGGGGCGCGAACCGGGCTGAGGTTTGAGCTGGTTGGGGCGAACTCGACTGCGGGAACCGTGTACATCCGCAGGATCGGTTCGGCAACTTTTCGGTATCGTGCTGTCTCCGTCGGTAATCCGTGGTGGTGTGGCTGCGTTTCCATACATCATTAGTGTCACCGAAGGGCTGGCTCTGCCGCGGTGCTGGCAACACCTTTTCCGCAACGTTGCATCGGAGGGCGGATGCGCATCGTTCATAGCCGAAGACCAGTTTTTGCTCCGGGCAGGGCTTGAGAACCCGTTTGGCCCGCCACGGTTTTGAGGTTGTTGCTGCCGCGTGATGATGGGCCGTCGCTCACGGATGCGGTGCTCACCACCGCCCAGATGTTGCGCTGATCGATATTCGCATGCCGCCGGACCTTCACGGATGAGGGTTTGCGCGCGGCGGTTCAGACTGCAAGCAGATTCCGGGGCAGCCGGTGCTACCCTTTCGCAGTATGTAGAGCGCCCAGCGACGAGCTGCATATGGATTTGGTTTGGGAACCGGCTACCTGCTCAAAGACAGGGTATTTGACGATGCCGGGTTCGTGCGCTCAGTCAAGGCGGTTGCCGCAGTGGCGTGGTGGTAGACCCGGAGACCCTCAAGGAGCTGATGGATATCGGGCGGTGCAGCAGCTTGAGTGCTGACCTCCCGCGAGCTTGAGGTGCTGACCCCGCGGCGAGGTCTGTCAAAACGCCGATATTGCCGAGAAGCTGTTCGTGGCGGAAAAGACCGTGGCAGCAACACTTTTTCGCGAAGCTCGACCCGCCCGATACAAACAGGCACCGCCTGCCGCGTGCAGCTGTACTGCACCCGTTGCGGAATAAGTGAGGCGGTTGCCCTATGCGGGGCAGCAATCACAGGTCTTCGCCAAGCGGTCAATATGAATCATCAAACAGGCCAGCCCATCTTGGGTGCGGGAGCTGAAGCTGCAGCATCTCGCTAGCGCAGTACCTTCTGCGCGCACGCGGCGCGTGGCGCATCCGCGCGTAGCCGCCAGCACTGGAAGGCGAAATCCCAGCACCTGCCCCGATCTTGCCCTGATCGGCGCGCACAAACAGGTACCGCAGGTGCGTAATGAACCGTGCCGCGGACATGGAGGCCGGGTCGATAGCGCGCCTGTACGCAACCTCAATCACCTCAAAAACCTGCGCAAACACCTCCGTCATACGGAATGCCCGCGACATGTCGGCGGTCGCAAACTGGGCGTTCACCAGGTGCAGCGCCAGCGGGATCGCCTCGTTCGTGTTCAGCTCCACGCCCATGCGCTCGCGCACCAGGTTCAGGGCACGGTGGCCGTAGGTCACCTCGTGCGGGTACAGCAGGTTCACCTCGGGCGCGAGCGGGTAATCCACGCGCAGCCCGTCACGGGCGCGTATGACCGCGTAGTGCAGGTGGTCTGCGAACGGGATAATGAACGAGTTTGAGAGCTCAATCTCGGTGTCGTTGCGGGCGTCACCCTCTATTTCGGTGGCTATCGCCAGAATATCGGCAGGAATTTCGGACAGCGACCAGCTGAGCCGCTCCGCCGAGATACCCTGCTCAGGGACGAAGGTCTGCTCAACTTTCGCGGGGTTAACCATGTCCCCTTTGCGTTTACCAAACGCCAGCCCGCGGCCGATCACCACCGCCTGCTTACCGAAAGTATCGACGGTGAGGGCCACATTATTGTTGTAGATGCGGCTGATGCGCATGGTCCTCTCCTTCCGTCGGCTCTCGGGTATTTCCTCAAATTTTACCGTCACCCTCAGCTATAAGAGCCTGCCGCAGCGGTTCATTCCCGCAAAAAGGCGGAAAGTTCAGAGGGAAGGTGCCGAAAACCGGCAGTGTGCGACGCGCTTAAGGGGCGTAAGCACCGGTACTAGGTGGTGAAAGGTGCGCGTTACAATGAAACAAGGGTGACCAAAACGTCACCACCATGATTACCGATAAATAACGAGGGAGTTATATGTTTAAATCCCGCCGAATTGTGGCGCCGCTATGTGCCGGTGCCTGTCTACTTCTGGGGTTGAGCGCGTGCTCTTCGGCATCTAATAGTTCACCGCAGGCGGGTGCGTCGTCAACTGCTTCGGCGAGCGCCTCCGCCACTACACCGGATGCTGCTGACGGGAAGCTCCCCCTCGGTTTAACTGAAGATAATAAAGCTGGCGATAGCCGCCCCCGCTCGAAGGTGAAAGATGTTGCCACAGGTGCGACAGTGAACCCGGACGGGTCGTGGACGTACACCGCCTCCAACGGCACCGTTATGACCACTAACGCCGACGGCACCTGGACCTGGAAAAACCAGAAAGAAGGCACTGAGGCCACCCTGCACGCTGACGGCTCGTGGGATCACATTATGAATAATGAGATGATCCACCGGCAGGTGCATGTTAATGCTGACGGCACCTGGACTATGGATGACAGGAAAGTGGGGCATTTTGAGACGCACACTGACGGCGGCTGGAAACACACCCACGGCACCACCGAAAACACCGGCAACGCCGATGGGACGGCGGTGAGTAAGAGCGCGTCGGGTCAGCGTCAGCTCTCCCGTAAGGAATGGCCTGTGGTGCCTCCCGCCCCCGCAACGGTGGTCTCTGAGGACGGGGTGGGCGGTGAGAGCGTGCTGCCACTGCAGCCTCGTAAGGGTCTGAAACCGGGTACGAAAGTGATCTACGTTGTCCCAGGCTCTGAAGAAGACCTGAAAGCCACCGCCGAGCAGGAGGGGCTGCTGCTGACCGACGACAATAAGGCGGGCACCGAACGCCCACGTTCAAAGCACAAGCTCAAAGCAAATGCCACGGTGAATGAGGACGGGTCGTGGACGTACTCTGACTGCTAAGGGCGTCACCATGACGGTTGCAGCCGATGGCACCTGGACCCAGAAGGACGCTAACGGTAACACCTCCGCGTTGCACGCTGACGGGTCGTGGGATGAGTATATTGCCTCCCGCGATGAGACTGTGCACGTTAAAGCCGATGGCGGCTGGAGCTGGGAGTATAAGGGCGGTGCCGAAGACCTGGTGAAAGGTAACCATAAGATCACGGTGAACGCGGACGGCTCGTGGCGTAATGAGACTGAGTCGTTCGTGCTGTACGGTACCGCGGAGGGCAAGGCGTACCAGGAGAAACCTGTTGCGCGTGAGCTGTCGAAGAAGGACGCACCGAAGGGCATTCCAAGTGCCCCCACCGTGCTTGAGCCGAACGGCCCGGGCGGCGGCGGTGTGGTGCCGCTTAAACCGCGCACCCCGTTGAAGGCCGGGCAGAAAGTGATCTCGTAGCCCGGCGGTTCCCTGATAGCCCCGGCGGGCGGCGCCTTCACGCGACGTTTCGCCGGGGTTCTTCTACGATTGCGCGGCAGACACCGTGATGCGTGCCCTCACCCTCAAAGGTGGCGCACGATAAAATTTGAAAGGGAACAGGTGCCCTACCTTCCGGAGGCTGCCGTGGCGCCTGAAACTATCGCCGGTGAAAGAGAGAACACATGTTTACGCCTCGTTACCGTGTGGCGCCGTTATGCTCTGGTGCCGTCTTATTGGTGGTGCTAAGCGCTTGCACCGCCAACCCCACTTATGAGGAGCGGGCCGCCACCCCGGCCCCGTCCACCTCAACAAGCTACACCGTGCCTGTGGGCCAAGTGGACGAGTATAAGGCGGGCAGGCCCCGGCCGAGCGCATCCGGTGGGACTACCCCGGCGGGTGCAAAAATTAATGGTGACGGGTCGTGGGAGTATAAGGACGCGAATGTGAGCATGCACGTGCACCCGGACGGCACCTGGGAGTGGTCCAATAGCGGCGGGGATAAGGCGAACCTGAAAGCTGATGGCACGTGGGAGAGCTATATCGCTAAAACTAAGGAACGCACCCGGGTGAACCCGGACGGCAGCTGGATTCGGGTGGTGGATCATGTGAGCTATGACCTAGTCCCGTCTGGGCGGGGGATGGCGGTGAACACGGACGGTTCATGGCGTCAGCAGGCCGAGCATGTGACCCTGTACGGCACATCGGACGGGAAGGTGTACCAGCAGAAGCCGGATATGCGTGAGGTTGGCCCGGACCGAATACCCGCTGAGACCCCGGCGGTGCCCACCATTTATGGGCAGGATGGTGTGGGGGATAAGAGCATCATCCCGCTGCGCCCGCGCACCCCGCTGAAGGCGGGTCAGAAAAAAACGTCCCCTAACTGGTGATAGAACACCACAAAACGCATAAGCATGTAAAACTGTGCATAGCGGGTGTTGAGTGAAGGTACGGCTGGTTTAGCCAGCAAGGTACACTTAAAGATGCTGCACAACCCACACTGCTGCATATTCACTGAAGTGGTGTTGTGGGGCATTATTATTCACCGTTGAAAAGAGAATACATATGTTGACGCCCCGTCGTTTCGCCGCGCCACTATCGGCCAGTGTTGCCTTGGTTTTGGCGCTGAGCGCCTGCACCACTAACTCCGTGAAATCGCAGGAAAGTTCCCCGACTATGAGCGAGTCTTCCGCAGCCGCCGCCACGAGCGAGTCCTCCCCGGTGAACACGGCGGCTGCCTCCGAATCGGCGGACGATAAGCTGCCTGTGGGCCTGACCGACGACAATAAAGCCGGTAAACCGCGCCCGCGCTCATCCATGAAAGACACCCTCAAAGGTGCAACCATTAATGAGGACGGATCGTGGACATACGATAAGCCCGACGGCACAGTCATGACCACTAACGCGGATGGCACCTGGCACTGGAAGGACGAAAAGAGCGGGCAGGAAGCCACCCTGCACGCCGACGGCTCGTGGGATTATTCCACCCACAACGAGTACGTGGAGAAAACTATTCACATGAACGCGGACGGCACCTGGAGGCAGAAAAACGAGAAAACCGGTGACTCTACCGAAACCCGTGCCGATGGCAGCTGGGAAAACCACGAAGGCGGCGGTAAGTACGTAACCACCGGTACGACGGAAGGGACCGCGATAAAGAAGAACACGGCCACCGGGGAGGAACGTGAAATCCCCAAGGAAGGCTTCCCCGGGGTTCCCCCAGCGCCCCATACGCAGGTGACGGAGAATGTTGTGGGTCCCAATAGCGTGGTTCCGCTCAAACCCCGTGCTGGTCTCAAACCCGGCCTGAAAGTCACCTATGCTGTCCCCGGCTCTGAGGAGGAGAAGCAGGCCTCAGCTGAGGCGGACGGTACCGCCCTGACCGACGACAATAAGGCCGGTAAGCCGCGCCCGCGTTCCACCGATAAATACCCAGAATCCAACGCCACCATTAATGAGGACGGCTCATGGACGCACACCACCGTCGGTGGTGTGGCGGTCAAGGTGAACGCTGACGGCACCTGGGAGTGGAAGAGCACAAAAGACGGCTCGTCCGCCGCCCTGCACGCTGATGGTTCCTGGGACTTTGACGACGTGAAATATCAGCAGAAAATTCATGTGAACGCTGACGGCTCGTGGACCTGGGAGGATCAACGGAACCAATCCGTTACTGTAACCCACGCGGACGGCTCGTGGCGGTACGAGGACGACAGGTCACTCGATACCGGCCTGGCAGATGGCACCGCCCACCACGTGGATAAACAGCACAGCAACTTTAACCGGGAAATCAAGAAAGAACACTTCCCGGCGAAAGTACCCGGATTCCCCACCTCCTTCGTCTCAAAGAACGGCGTGGGTCCCAATAGTGTGGTTCCGCTCAAGCCCCGCACTCCGCTGAAAGTGGGACAGAAAGCCGTTTCGTAGCTGAGCCGGTTCGCCGCTGGGGCCGTCGTGCGGTACCGGTGGCGGGCGAAAATATGCGGTATTGTGCAGGCCGGATACCCCCGTTGTGTGGGGAGCATCCGGCCTGCACGCGTCTTTAAAGCTGGGGGTTTACTGGGGGAACGGTGAGAGCTGGCTACGGGTTCTCTGTACATCGTAACGAGCACCGGTGAGGTGCCGCCGCAGCCACTGCCCCGGTTCATATACTGAGGGTAATGGCGCCCGGTGCGCCGCACACCGACATACGTTATGAAGAAGGAAAACTCCGATGAAGAAGACCAGCCGCAACCGTATGGCAGCCCCCGTCTCGGCCTCATTCGCCCTCTTGCTGGCACTGAGCGCCTGCTCGTCATCCGGGGTGAACCAGGGAGGCGGCACCAATAATTCGGGGTCGTCAGAATCTGCATCCACCTCAACGGAGGACGGGCGGCAGATAGTTGGTCTGGGAGACGACAATAAGGCAGGGAAACCCCGCCCCCGCTCCGAACGTGAAACTCGTGGTAATCAGAACCAGGTGAAATCTGATGGATCGTGGACGGAGAAAACCTTGTCTGGCCAGGAAAAAATAACTGTGAATGCTGACGGCACTTGGGTGAATAAAACTGGTGAGAAGGAATTTACGCTTCACGCCGATGGCTCGTGGGAATCCACCGAAAAACTGTCTAATTCAAAAACTGTAATCCACGTTAACCCTGACGGCTCGTGGAGCATTCAAGAGCAAGGCAAAGAAAATAAAGAGCCTTCAAATAAGGCAGAGGTTCGCGCCGACGGCACCTGGGAGGTAGACGAGCTCGGCGTTAAATATGTTGGTAAGGCTGATGGTACAGCCACCAAGAAAGACTCCAAAGCAGATGAAGAGAAACCTATTTCTCGCAGCGAATGGCCCGATATTTTCCCCAAGTACGTGGCATCGCTCTACAAGGAAGATGGAAGCTTGGTAACTTCCGTCCCGAAAGACGGTGTTATTCCCCTGAAACCGCGTACTGCCCTGCCGTTGGGTGTCTCCGCTAAGAAGGCTGTACCCGAAACTGATGAATACCGCAGGGACCTTGCTGAGCTTGAAGGCACGCTTCTGACAGATGAGAATAAGGCCGGTAAGCCGCGCCCGCGCCCTGAACGTGAAGTAAACCCGCAAGCCAAGGTTAACCCTGACGGCTCATGGAGCTGGAACAAAGGGGACACTGAGCTGACTGTCGCCACCGATGGCACCTGGGTTCAACATGAGAAAGCGGTGGGGCAGAAAACAACGACCCTGTACGCCGACGGCTCGTGGGAAGAGAAGGAAACTAAGAGTGGCGGTGAGGAAGCTGTCACGCACGTTAACCCTGACGGCACTTGGCGTACGACTGAGGGTTCTAAAAAAAGAAGAACTGCATGCTGACGGGACGTGGCGCTCAGAGAGCAGCGGCGGGTTCGTCACCTACAGCGATGTCAACGGCAAAGTGTACATGGAAGGCTCAAGCGGTAAGCCGTTCGAGATTACGAATGAAACGTATACAACTGTGCGCACCCCCAGTGTTCCATCACCCAGGGTGGGGTATGGTCTCGGTATCGGTGGGGGAGGCGTCCTGCCTCTGACCCCGCGTAAACCGCTGTACCCCGGGCAGCAGGCCGTTTCATAAGAGGTTATAAGGAGGTTGTACAATGAAGAACTTTCGTTATCACCGTGTTTTTGCGTCTATCTCGGCAGGTACCGCGTTAATGCTGGTTTTAAGCTCGTGCACTACGTTCTCTGCGAAGAAAGAGGACTCCCCGGAGCACTCGGCGGCCTCCAGCTCGAACAGCTCGTATAACAGCCACGGGGTGCCTGAGAAGCCGGACAACTGCCCGGAGCCCGGTAAATTCAACCCGGCTGAGGCCACCTCATCCGCCACAGCCTCTGCGTCCGTGTCACCCAGCGCCACCCCGTCAGCCTCTGGTGGCGAGGTGCGCACCGTTGGTCTGACCGATAACAATAAGGCCGGTAAGCCCCGCCCGCGCCCTCAGGGGAAGGTTATTAACGATGTGACGGTGAACGAGGACGGCTCCTGGAAATATCACGCCGGCAGCGATGATCTGACCGTGAATGCGGATGGTACTTGGTCGTATCGATCAAAGACCTTTGGGCAGCGGGAAGCTACACTTCACGCCGACGGGTCGTGGGATATTACAAATAACGAGTACAGCAAACAGGAGAAAATGCACGTTAACCCTGACGGGTCGTGGGATACAACCACTAAATACGAGGCCAAAGAGGGGAAGGCGGCCGAAGAGCACCATGAGCAGGTGCGCCCTGACGGCAGCTGGGAGCAGAAAGGCCCCTATCAAACCATTGTTGGCAGCGCGGACGGCACCGTCACGCTCACATATTCGGATGGAAAACAGGGAAGCACCTTCTCAAGCTCCGAATGGAGCCTTGTGGAGCCTTTCGACTACAAGGAATTAATTTTTGTGCAGAAGGACCATAAAATTAAGTACGGTGTGGGAGACGGCGGTGTGATCCCGCTGATGCCACGTGCGCCCTTTGCCCAGGGGTGTGAAGGCCGCGCAGGCACCCGTTGGGTCGGAGCAGGAACGTATTGCCCTGGCACAGCAGCAGCGGCTTGTCCTCACCGATGATAATAAGGCGGGTAAAGAGCCGCGCCGCCGGGAAACAGAATCCTATGACCGGGGTCTGGGCAATGTTGACCTCAAAGATGATGGGTCCTACTCGTATTCCACTAAAGAAGGAGAAGGAACCGCTGAAGTTGCTGCCGACGGTACGTGGAAAGCCAAAAGTAGTGACGGTAGTACCGCAACCTTGAACGCGGACGGGTCGTGGGATTCCTACACTGAAAAATCCAAGACGGACCCTCAAGAATCCAAGATGAATGTGCACGTGAACTCGGACGGCACGTGGGTGAAGAATTATGGGGAAAACGTAAGGGTACAGATGTTTGCCGACGGCTCATGGTGCTACGATCTCAGGATTGGTGATGGCGAATCATCCGCCTACTACGGTGCCTACTATGGCACCTCTGAGGGTAAAATCTACGGGCGCGGTACGGACGGTGAATGGCATGAAGCCGATTATAAAGCATGGGATGAACGGCGCGACTATGAATACATAGAACCTCCCTATACCGCCACCGTGGCGTCCCCTGTTAAAGATGGCGTTGTTCCCCTGATGCCGCGTGTCGCAGTAGCCGCCGGGCAGAAGGCCTTCTCGTAGGAGAGAGTGTAAGGAACCTGGCAATGACAATCTTACGCTATCACCGTGTTCTTGCGTCCATTTCGGCAGGTACCGCGCTGATGCTGGTTTTAAGCTCGTGTGCTGTGTTTTCCGCGAGGAAAGAAGAAACAATACCGCGCGCCCCAGAACGCCCGGTGGCTTCCAGCTCATACAGCCCATACAGTAGGTACACCAAACCCGAAATGCCAGCCTGCCCGGAGCCTGGCAAATTCAACCCGGCTGAGGCCACCTCATCCGCCACGGCCTCTGCGTCCGTGTCACCCAGCGCCACCCCGTCAGCCTCTGGCGGCGAGGTGCGCACCGTTGGTCTGACCGACGACAATAAGGCCGGTAAACCCCGCCCGCGCTCGCAGGGGGGAACCAGCAAGTATGTGACAGTGCATGATGACGGCTCCTGGAAGTATTCCCCTGATAAAGACCGGGAGCTGACCGTGAACGCTGACGGCACCTGGTCATATCGATCAGACGGTTATCGTCATCAGGAAGTTACACTTCACGCCGACGGGTCGTGGGATACTGTGGAAAATAGCAAATCCACGCAGGAGAAAACGCACGTCAACCCTGACGGGTCGTGGGATAAAGTTACTAAATATGAGGCCGAAGAGGGGAAAGAAGCCGTAGAGGCCCGAGAACAGGTGCGCCCTGACGGCAGCTGGGAGAAGAAAGGTCGCTACCAAACCATTATTGGCAGTGCGGACGGAACCGTCACAATCACCGATTCGAAGAATGGGCAGCAGAGCACCTCAGTAAGCTCCGCGTGGGGCCTTGTGAAGCCCTTCGACTACGAGCAATCGTCTATCGTGCAGCGGACAGAAGATATTAAATACGGTGTAGGAAGTAACGGCGTCATCCCGCTGATACCGCGTACACCCTTGCCCAGGGGTGTAAAGGCCGTACAGGCACCCGTTGGTTCCGAACAGGAACGCATCGCCATAGCGCAGCAGCGGCTTGTCCTCACCGATGATAATAAGGCGGGTAAAGAGCCACGCCGCCGGGAAACGGAGCCCCATGATTGGGGCCTAGACAATGTTGACCTCAAAGATGATGGGTCTTACTCATATTCCACTAAAGGAGGAAAAGAAACCGCTGAAGTTGCCGCCGACGGTACATGGAAATCCAAAAATAGTGACGGTGACACCACAACCTTGAACGCGGACGGGTCATGGGACTCCTACACCGAAAAAACCGAGACGAATATGCATGTGAACCCGAACGGCACGTGGGTGAAGAAAACTGGGGAATCCGCAAAGATACAGATGTTTGCCGACGGCTCATGGTGCTATGAATACAAGGACAGCGAAATCACCTACGGCACCCCCGACGGCAAAATCTATGAGGGTGTTTCGGATAAGAAATGGAGGGAAGTTGCACAAAAAACTTGGGAGAACCGGAGCAGCGATAAAAGCATAAAAGACCCGGAAACCCCCCTCGCGCCATTAACTGTTAAAGATGGTGTTATACCCCTAAGGGCGCGTAACCCCATAGCCGCAGGGCAGAAGGCATTCCCATAAAACACAGCACCGCTAACACTATAACCGGTGAATACAGCAGTACACGCCCGCTACGGTTCGCTCTGTACGCGGGCGTTGCTGTACCCGGCTGCGCTGCCTCCGGGAAGGGCTTTGCGTTAAATGTTAAAACGCCTGGCGTTAAATAATTGCCCGACAGGGGATTCTAAAAACCTTGAAATATCAAGGGAAAACGGCTCTCCCCGTTAAATATCAGATTCGTGCCTGTTAAATAATGCTGCATGTTGCGGGTAGTATGGGGGGATGGAACCCATCCGCATCCCAAATATTAGGTTTAACTCTGAACTGGCCTCAACCATTATTGAGCTTGAGCGGGTGCGTGCCAGGCTACACCAGCACACCCGAACCGATCTGCCGCTCTATGACGACCTACGTAAACTCTTCCAGAACCTCTCAAATATTATGTCTGCGCGCATTGAAGGCAACCGCACCACTGTGCTTGACGCGCTCCAAGGTGTGCGTGAAGGGCAAAGCCACGACGAAGGCGTGCAAGAGATACTTAACCTCGAAAAAGCTAGCGCCTACATTGACGAGGCTGTTACCGAAGAATTTGTATTCACAGAGATGTTTATTCGGGAACTGCATGCGCTCGCCATGTCCGGGCTTGACCGAGAGGGTGATACCACCCCCGGTAGTTACCGCAGCACCGAGGTGCGTATTGCCCAAACGGCCCATCGCCCGCCTGGCCCGGAGTCTGTGCCTGCGGATATGCGTGAGCTTGTTGAATTTATGAATGAGTCCATGAGCTCGCAATATCATCTCCTTCAGGTGGCTATTGTTCACCACCGGTTCGTGTGGATACACCCCTTCGGCAACGGCAATGGTCGAGTCTCACGCCTGCTCACCTATGCGATGCTCGTGAAACTGGGGTTTACTTCCGCCAGCGGGTACCGCGCACTGAACCCCACTGTGGTGTTTGGGTCGGATCGGCAGGCCTATTACGAACACCTAAGCATCGCGGACTCGCTGCGTGATGAAGATATAGAAAAGTGGTGTCTCTACGTATTACACGGGGTGGCCTCAGACATGAAAAATATCCTTGACCTTTCCTCCTCTGCGTTTGTACTGAATGAACTGTACGGCCCCGCCTTGGGAAAAAGCATATGATGAAGCGCTTTTGACAGGGAAAGAAGCGGCAGTACTCCTGAAAATTGCTGATTCCTGGGAAGTCTCTGCCGGCGATGTGAAAGACCTGCTTCCCGGCTCCTCCGCAGTGCGCAGTAAACAACTGAAAAGCCTGCTTGACCGCGACCTGCTCTACCGGCCTGAAGGCACCCGCAAATACAGTGCACGGGCGTGGGGCAACGACCTGAGTATCCACCTGGTGCGCAGGCTCGACGAGTTGGGGATGCTCCCATCAATCCTGCGGGACGGGCTATAGACAAAACCTGCAAAGCCGCAATAACGCGGGGATAGGAGCACCGCGAAAAGGATCTTGCGCCCAGGGGCGTGTTTTAGCGGCCTCAAAAAAGTCTAAAGGGTATATTAGAAGAGGAAAACGCCCATAAACCCATAATATTCACCGGTAAGGAATTACTATGCATAAGCTTCGCATACTTTCCGTAGGCGCGGTCATGGTTCTCGCACTCAGCGCCTGCACGGCAGCCTCCACCTCAAGCTCATCCAGCTCAAAATCACAGTCCGCCAGCAGCAGCCGAGCATCAAGCGCAGCATCATCAAGCTACACGGCATCCGCCACCCCCACCCCAAAAAGAACAAATTGACGCCAAAGAACTCATTGAACACCCCGAAAAAGCGCGGGAATATAACTTCTTCACCGACGTAAAATTCCCCATCACCTGCCCAGCCCATGAAGTCGGCAAAAACCCCGACAAAGTTCCCTTCGAAAGCCATAATGCCCCCGGCGGCTCAGCTGCTCTCACCGATGATAATAAGGCCGGTAAACCGCGCCCGCGCCCGAACGACCCCATCAGCAGCTCCGACAAACCCTGGGTAAAAATTAACGACTCCGACGGGTCCTGGACCTACATTAAAGCGCGGCAGTGACCATATTGAGGTAAAAAGCCGACGGCACCTGGACCGCAGAAACAGGGATGAAAAAAACATACAGCTGAACCCCGATGGCTCCTGGGACATGACCGTTAAAGAAAACGTGGGATACGGTACTAGGCAGGTAATCCACGTGAACCCCGACGGCACCTTCCGGTACATGAAAGACAAAGAAGTAAAAACCGTGACCTGCGCGGACGGATCGTGGGTTGAGATCACTCCCCGCAGCGTGAGTGTGGGGGATAGAAATAAAGAGATTACCACCACGGTGTCCTCCGACGGGAAAAATCGAGGACGAAGGATTCTCCGGCCCACGAAATACCCGCAACGATTTGAGTGTATCCGGCTATGGAGCCCCGGGTGCTGGTGGGGTGAAACCGCTGGAACCTCGCCGTATCCTCAAGGGCGGGGTGCGCCTCTAACAGGGTAGGGCCGCAACGTCTGACCACTACTCGCCCACATCTCTAAGACACTGTGACGCCAAGGGAACTCCATTCCTCATCTGGCGGCACAGTGTCATTATTATGCGGTTCTGCCAGTAAGCACACAGGGGTGCGGCATCTTTAGAACGACCCCAGGATGCGGGATACTGTGCTGTTGCTGTGCGCGGCTTATGCATCCACTATGTTGTGCGAGAAAAACGGGAAAAACCGCCACTGCACCCCCAAACTACCGCTACCCTTTAAAACATGAGTAGCAAAGCAACCGAAATCGCTAAAAATCTTCCCACCCTTGAACACCCAGACGGCAGCCCCATCCGCGCTCTTGTAGCCGATGACGAAGAGATGCTGAAAGAGCTCGTGAGCATGGGCTTGAAAATGATCGGCTGGGAAGTGCAGTCTGCCACCGACGGGCCCACCGCGCTCGCCATTGCCCGTGACTGGCGGCCAGACGTGCTGGTACTCGATATTATGATGCCCGGCTTTGACGGCCTGGAACTGCTGGAACGCATCCGCAAATTTTACCCCGAGGTGCCGTGTCTCTTCCTCACCGCCAAAGACTCCGTTGATAACCGTATTGAAGGGCTGGCGGCAGGCGCCGACGATTATGTGACTAAACCATTCTCAATGGAGGAGGTGATGATTCGCCTGCACCGGCTGGTGCAACGCTCGGGTGTGGCTGCGGTTGATGATGCCGAACTAGTGGTGGGGGATTTGATCCTGAACCAGGACACCCGTGAGGTGAGCCGTGGTGGCGACCCCATCACGCTTACCGCAACTCAGTTCGATTTGCTGCGCTACCTCATGGAGAACGCTAAACGTGTGGTCTCTAAAAGCCAGATTCTTGATAACGTGTGGAACTACGATTTTGGCGGGCAAGCAAATATTGTGGAGCTTTATATCTCGTACCTGCGTAAGAAGATTGATGTGGGGCGTGAGCCTATGATCCACACAGTACGCGGTGCAGGTTATGTTATACGTCCAGCTGTATAAAAACAGCATTAAATGTCTAAAAATCAAGGATTAATTCTCGCAAATACTGCATATAATAAATTCCAAATATGGTATAGAAGGGTGGTTGAATGAACGTAGCGCAGAGCACGCACACAGCACCACCCCAACCCCAGGCACCCGCTAAACGCGCACGACGAAACAAAAAAGTGCGTTACTCCCCGCGTCTGCGCACCCGCCTTATTGCCATCCTCGTAAGTATGCTCGGCGTTGCCTGCATTATTATCGGCAGCTCAAGTTACGTTGCTATTCATAACTCGCTACTGGGTCAGGTTATCGCTAACCTCAATGGCACCTCCCTGCGTGCGGGCGGCGGCCCCGAAGGGGGAGAATCCAGCGGGAACCTCGCATGCCCCACCTCGGACAATAATGCCACCGGCAAAAACCCGCTACTCATCCCCGGGCAGGTGCCTGGCACACTCGGCATGTGCTTTGACCGAGACGGGCAGACCACTTTCGCAGGCATCCTCGACAGCAAAGCGCATACTCAGGGGATCTCAGACTCCGATAAGAACCTGCTCTCTGCTATCCGCCTGGGCGCCCAAGACGGCGTACCCGTGGAGGTTGAGCTGGAAAGCGGAGGCCACTACCTGGTGCAGGTCTCAAAAGGTAAACCAGGCTCAGGAAACCTGCTGGTTGGTGTACCCATGGGCGATATGCATCAGACCCTAGCCGCCACCATCACTGTGATGGTGATCGGATCCGTGGCTGTTATGGTGCTGGCCGGGATGCTTGGCTCCTATATTATTCGCCGCACCATGCGCCCGCTGGAGCGTGTTTCGGCGGTTGCCACCGACGTGGCGAACCTAAACCTGGGTGAGCACACCATCTCCCAGCAGGTGAAGGTCATGCCCAAAGACGCCGACCCCAGAACCGAGGTGGGTGCGGTCGGGTACGCCCTGAACCAGCTGCTCGATAATGTGAGTTCGGCCCTTGAGGTGCGTGAACGCACCGAACAGCAGATTCGCGCCTTCATTGCGGATGCCTCCCATGAGCTCCGCACGCCCCTGGCCGCCATTAAAGGCTACTCAGATATGATGCGCTGGACGGAGGCAATGAGTGAGAATGGGCAGTCGTCGCTGGCACGCATCGACTCGCAGACGGTGCGTATGTCGCGCCTTGTTGAAGACCTGCTGCTGCTGGCACGTTTGGATGAGGGTCGTGAGCCGCAGTTTGAGCTGATTGACCTGACGGAGCTGCTGATTGAGTGTCTTTCCGATATGCAGGCGGCGGCCCGCACTCACGTGTGGCGGCTGGATGTGCCGGATGAACCGGTTGAGATGATTGCTGACCGCTCACAGCTGCAGCAGGTGATTCTGAACCTGCTTTCGAACGCCCGTAAACACACGGATGACGGCACCACTGTAATTGCCGGGTTGCGGGTTTCAGCGGATCGCAGCCACGCCCTAATGACCGTGGTGGATAACGGGCCGGGGATTGACCCGCAGTTTGTGGATAAGATTTTTGACCGTTTCGCGCGCGCAGATAAGGCACGTTCCGGTTCGGATGGCACCACGGGGCTGGGGCTCTCGATTGTGCAGGCGATTGTGCGTGTGCATGGCGGCACAATCTCGGTTAAATCCAGGCCAGGCCGCACCGAGTTTATGGTGCGTTTGCCGTTGGCGAGTGCGGCACCTGCGCAGGCTCGGCTGAGCGTGCAGAAGGGGGCAGGCGGGCACTAGCGGGCTGCTGCTTCTTTCGATACGGCGGGCATCCACAAGGATGCCCGCCGTTTGTGGGTAGCGTGAAGGAACCGTGTGCTCAGCTCACTAGTCACCGTGTGCGTCCTGTGTCGGTTCTTGGAGGCCGAACACCCCTGTGTATTTGCATTCAGTGCAAAAATATGGGTGAGCTCACATCGTTAAAACTTGCACTTAGTGCAATATTGCACTTAGTGTAATAACTGTGTGTATTGCCCAAAAGATTGTAGATAAACGCTCCGCACGTAAAGCCGAGAACCGCATTGCCATTATGGATGCGGCCGAAAAGCTCGTGCTTGCAGGTGGCCTTAAAGCGCTCACGGCGGATACGCTCGCCAAAGAATCCGGCGTATCCCGGCGTACCATTTTCAACCATTTTTCCTCGGTTGAAGCCGCCGCCGTTGAACGCCTGAACGAGTACCTGGACCGTATTTTTGAGGTCATCCCTGACTTCTGCACCCCCACCGGCCCGCATCTTGAACGGGACATGCTCGACGGGGTACGCGCCGCGTTCACTACTGAACGTCTCGCCGAATATGTGGAACCCCACGCGCGGCTGCTGTTCGCCCTTCACGACTACTCGATTGACAATAAGTTCAACGAATACAGCTCAACCTCTTATTTGAACTCCATCGAAATGGTTGTTGACAAGCTCTGGCAGCAGCGCCAAGACATCCCACGGATGCGCATCGCCATTTTTGGGAACCTTATCGCCTCCGCCGTCTGCGAGGGCATCGCGGCGTCCTTCTATGACGCTGAAGGCAACCCCAAACCCCCGAAGACGCCGAGAAAATGCGGGACAGCATAGAACACTGCCTTGGCTATGTTGAAGAACTGCTTGGCGGTCAATACGCATAGGCGCAGCGAATACGCGCACCATATCAATCAACACAGAGATTTTTGAGTTTGAGGAGGATCCGCAGTGGCTAAATGGCTTTACTCTATCGGTAGCTTTGCCGCTCGCAAAGCCTGGGCAGTGATTGCTATCTGGGTGCTGGTTATTGCCGGTGTTGCCGGTACGTATAGTGCATTCCATGGGCAGCTAAAGACCACGTTCACCATGCCCGGCACTGAGACGCAGCGGCTCACCGATGAACTGGCCTCACGCTTCCCGGACGCTAACCGAGGAACCGGCCAAGTAATCGTGACCACCGGTGACGGTTCACGCATTACCGATGAGCAGAAACAAGCCTTCGTGAACAAGCTGAATAGCCTTAAAAACGAGAATTCGGCGGTTGACGATGTGAGCGACCCTTTCGCCACCGAGCAGCAGATTGCCGACGGCAGGAAGCAGCTTGAAGAGGGTAAACAGAAGCTAGATGCCGCCCCGAAGCAGATCGAGGACGGCAAGAAACAGCTACGGGATGCTCAGAAGAAAGCAGATGACGGCAAAGCGCAGCTGGAGGCGGCACAGAAGCAGCTGGATGCGGCCCGCGAACAGGCCCGAGCAGCTGGTGCTCTTGAATCTATGCGTGAACAGCTTGGCTCCCAGCAGGCGCAGATTGACGCTCAGCGTGCCCAACTGGCCGAATCCCAGAAGCAGCTGGATACAAAGGCCGCTGAACTTGCCGACTCTGAAAAGAAACTTCCCGAACAGCAGGCGGAGCTCGCCCGCAAATCGGCGCTTCTGGATCTGACGAGCGACTATCGCACGGTCTCTGAGGACGGCTCGACCGCGGTCGCCGGGGTTTTCTTCAAAATGAAAAGCTCGGAAGCCCCGCATGCTGATAAAGAAAAGCTCATGGAGCACTTCAAAAACGCGGATTTGAAGGGCCTGACGGTCAACTTTGACCAGAATGTCGCCGAATCTCCCGATGTGGGTATGGGCGTTGGCGAGATTGTGGGCATTGTGGTGGCCCTTATTGCGCTCATCGTCCTGCTCGGCACCCTCATTGCCGCCGGGCTGCCCATTCTCATGGCGATTGTGGGCGTGGTTGTGGGCATCCTGGGCACCCTCTCATTCTCGTCCCTGGTTGATATGAGCTCAACCACTATATGCTGGGCATGATGCTCGGCCTAGCGGTGGGCATCGACTACTCACTGTTCATCCTCAACAGGCACCGTTCTAACCTCATGGAGGGTATGCCGCTGCGTCAATCGATTGCTGTTGCTAATGGCACCAGCGGTAATGCGGTGGTGTTCGCGGGTGCCACTGTGATTATTGCCCTGCTGGCCCTGAATGTGACCGGTATTCCGTTCCTGGGATACATGGGTGATGCGGCGGCACTGTGCGTGTTTGTGGCCGTACTGATCTCGGTGACCCTGACCCCCGCCATGCTCTCGCTGATCGGCCGTAAAGTCATGTCAAAGAAGGCCTGGGCGTCCGTTGATACTCCAGAGAAGATCGCGGCACGCCACACCAAACAGGAACAGCGTGAGGAATCCCCGCACGGCTGGCTGAAAATTGTGCTCGCCAAACCTGTGGTGACCATTCTGCTCTGCGTGGTGGCGTTGGGTGCTATTGCTATTCCGATGGGTCAGATGCGCATGGGCCTGCCCTCGGCAGAAAGCTCACAGACTGAAAGCACTGAATATAAGGCCTACCAGATTGTTAAAGACAAGTTTGGTGAAGGCATGAGCGGTCCTGTGGTTGCAGTGGCACACACCCCCGCAGGGATGAACGAGGCGCAGGCTGAGCAGGCGCAGATCGATATTGCTCGTGCGATTGAGGCGAAAGACCCCGACAACGTGAAAACCGTGGTTCCCGCCGGGCAAACCGAGGACCACACCGTGCAGATCTTCCAGGTGATCCCCAAACACGGGCCGAGCTCGGTTGAAACCGTGAACTTGGTTGAGCAGCTGCGTGAGGTTCACGTGAACGTACAGGGCACTGACGTGAAATTGGGTGTGACCGGCCTGACCGGCGGCAATATCGACGTCTCCAATACACTGGCGCAGAAGCTGCCGCTGTATCTTGCGGTCGTCATGGGTCTGTCGTTTATTGTGCTGATTCTGGTGTTCCGCTCGATTCTGGTACCCCTGGTTGCTTCGGTCGGGTTCCTCTTCTCGATTCTGGCCAGCTTTGGTGCCGTGGTTGCGGTCTACCAGCTGGGCTTCATGGGATCCCTCTTCGGGGTGCACGACCCCGGTCCGATCCTGGCGTTCCTGCCCACCCTGATGATCGGTATCCTCTTCGGCCTGGCGATGGACTACCAGGTGTTCCTAGTCTCTGGCATGCGCGAAGCCTACGTGCACGGTAAAAGCGCGAAAACCGCTGTAGTTGCTGGCTATAACCATGCGGTGCGTGTGGTGATCGCCGCGATGATCATTATGATTTCGGTGTTCGGCGGGTTCATCTTCGCCGAATCCGCAATGATCCGCCCCATCGGCTTCGGCCTGGCCTTCGGCGTGCTGGTGGATGCGTTCGTGGTTCGTATGACCATCACCCCCGCAGTGTTGACCCTGCTGGGTGATAAAGCCTGGTGGATGCCGAAGTGGCTCGATAAGCTCGTTCCGAATATGGATGTGGAAGGTGCAACCCTTCTGGACACCCTGGAAGAAGAGGCCGAACAGCCTGCCGAGCACGATGAACAAGCCGAGACGGCTAAAAGCACCGCGGGAGCATCCTCCTAGGCGGCGTGTGCATGATGCCGCACAGTATGGTGGGATAAAACCCAACAATACATACTGTGGCTGATACAATACGCATTAATATGTAGCTCCGCACCAGTGACCCTACTGGTGCGGAGCTATTTTCTTTCACCCATGAATTTTTATCCGCATAATATGTGGGTTTTTATAAGAAACCCACAGATACCGCATTTGGGTAAAACCCGCTTCTTGGGCGGAAAGACGGGCTAAAAATGCTCTGTGGTGCGGGCGCAGCGCATAATAATTTAGTGTAAAAGTGGGGTTTAACATAGTATTTCTTTGCATATTGAGGGGTTTACAACAGCGCTAAAAGATGAAAAAATGCGCCTAAAAAATAGTGGAGCAAATAACCTGAGATAATATTTTTCTTAGTCCTAAAAACCTGCACCTTTACCGCATATCAACCAAGGGAGAACCACAGTGGCCAAATGGCTCTACTCCATCGGCGACTTCGCAGCCCGCAAAGCCTGGGTAATTCTCGCCATCTGGGCCCTTCTCATTGGCGGGGTGAGCGCCAGCTACGCCGCATTCCACGGGCAGCTGAAGAACACGTTCACCATGCCCGGCACCGAGACCCAGCGGCTCTCCGATGAGCTGGCCTCACGTTTCCCAGATGCCAACCGGGGCAGCGGCCAGGTGGTTGTCACCACCGGTGACGGTTCACGGATCACCGATGAGCAGAAACAGGCGTTTACGGCCTCTCTCAAGAGCCTTAAAGGGGAGGTGAGCTCTGTAGATGCCGTCAGCGACCCGTTTGAGACTGAAAAAAACAGCTCACCGACGGGCAGAAGCAGCTGACCGAAGGTAAACAGAAAGTAGGCGGTGCCCCCGAGCAGCTCGAAGACGGCAAAAAGCAGATTGCCGACGGGCAGCGGCAGATCGATGAGGGTAAAAAGCAGGTTGAAAGCGGGCAGCAGCAGGTTGATAACGGTAATAAGCAGGTAGAGGCCGCCAAAAAGATCTCGATAGTTCCCAGACGCAGGTAAACCAAGCAAAACAGCGGGTAGAGGATGCGCAGAAGCAGCTTGATGTGAGTAAAAACCGGCTGGCCGAAGAACAGGCGAAACTAGACGCATCGTTCTCCCAAGCCGAGGCGCAGGGGTCTCAGGCCTCCGTCATGGCCCCACTGAACCGGCAGCAGGAGCAGCTGAACGCCCAGCGCTCCGAGCTGAACGAAAAACAAACAGACCTGAACAATAAACGTGCCGAAGCCGACGCATCACAGGCGAAACTAGACGCCACCCGTGCCGAAACCACCGCTAAACAGGCGGAACTTGAAAAGAACCAGGCGGCCCTGAACGCCAAAAAGAAAGAGCTCGAAGACGGGCAGAAACAGCTTAACGAGAAGAAAGCCGAGCTGGCGAAAGCTGAGAAGGACTTTCCCACCCAGAAAGAAGACCTCGACCGCAAAGAGGCCCTTTTTAACCTGACGAGCGGCTACCGCACGGTCTCCGAGGACGGTTCGACCGCTATTTCCGCTGTAACCTTCAACGCCAAGAACGAGGAAGTCTCTGCCGCAGACACCACTAAGCTCATGGAGCACTTCAAAAACGCGGATTTGAAGGGCCTGAAAGTCTACTTTGACCAGAATATTGCTGAGACCTCCAGCGGGGGAATGGGCGCTGGCGAGATTGTAGGCGTTGCGGTGGCGCTTATTGTGCTGCTTATTATGCTCGGCACCCTCATTGCCGCCGGGCTGCCCATTCTTATGGCCCTGGTGGGCGTGGTGGTGGGTATTTTGGGGACCCTTTCGTTCTCGTCTCTGGTTGATATGAGCTCAACCACCTACATACTGGGTATGATGCTCGGCCTAGCGGTGGGGATTGATTATTCGCTGTTCATTCTCAATAGGCACCGTTCTAATCTGATGAATGGGATGCCCATGCGCGCCTCCATTGCACTGGCTAACGGCACCAGCGGTAATGCGGTGGTGTTTGCGGGTGTCACCGTGATTATTGCCTTACTGGCCCTGAATGTGACCGGTATTCCGTTCCTGGGGTATATGGGTGATGCTGCGGCGCTGTGCGTGTTTGTGGCTGTACTGATTTCGGTGACTCTAACCCCGGCGGTGCTTGCCCTTATTGGGCGCAAGGCGCTACCGAAAAAGGCGTGGGAGTCGATTGGCACCCCGCAGAAAATCGCGGCCCGCCGTGCTGACGAGCAGAAGCGTGAGGAATCCCCGCACGGCTGGCTGAAGGTGGTGCTCGCCCGCCCTGTGCTGACTATTATTGCCGGTGTGCTGGTGCTGGGTGCTATTGCTATTCCGATGGGCCAGATGCGCATGGGTCTGCCGTCGGCTGCAAGCTCGCCGGTTGAGAGCACACAGTACCAGGCGTACAAACTGGTGAAGGATAAGTTCGGTGAGGGCGTGAGCGGCCCCGTGCTGGCGGTGGCGCACACCCCCTCAGACATGAGCGAGGCGCAGGCTGAGCAGGCCCAGATCGATATTGCCGACGCCATTAAAGCCAAGGGCGGCAATAATGTGAAAAGCCGTTATTCCTGGCGGGCAGACTGATGACCGTACCCTGCAGATTTTTCCAGGTGATCCCCGCCCACGGGCCTAACTCTGCCGAGACCGTCGCACTGGTGGATCAGCTGCGCCAGGTGGATGTGAACGTGCAGGGCACCGATGTGCACTTGGGCGTGACCGGTGTGACCGGCGGCAATATTGATGTTTCAAATGTGCTCGCGCAGAAGCTGCCGCTGTATCTTGCGGTGGTGATGGGCCTGTCGTTTATTGTGCTGATTCTGGTGTTCCGTTCGATTCTGGTGCCGCTGGTCGCATCTGCGGGGTTCCTCTTCTCGATTTTGGCGAGCTTCGGCGCGGTGGTTGCGGTCTACCAGATGGGCTTCATGGGCACGCTTTTTGGGGTGCACGACCCGGGGGCGATTCTGGCCTTCTTACCGATTCTGATGATCGGTATTCTCTTCGGTCTGGCGATGGACTACCAGGTATTTTTGGTCTCCGGTATGCGTGAGGCATATGTGCACGGTAAGGACGCGAAAACCGCTGTAGTTGCTGGCTATAACCATGCGGTGCGTGTGGTGATCGCCGCGATGATCATCATGATTTCGGTGTTCGGCGGGTTTATTTTCGCTGATGATGCGGCAGCTCGCCCCATCGGTTTTGGCCTGGCGTTTGGGGTGCTGGTGGATGCGTTCGTGGTGCGTATGACCCTCACCCCCGCGATAATGACCCTGCTGGGTGATAAAGCTTGGTGGATGCCGAAGTGGCTTGATAAGCTCGTTCCGAATATGGATGTGGAGGGCGCAACCCTTACCGGCCCCCTAGCCGAGGGTGAAGTAGAGAATGAGTCACCAAAAACGGTGCGTTCAGCCACCAAAGCGGAGGGTGCTAAACTGCTGGCGGGCCGCACTAAGGATGTGACCCGCGTGGGCGGGGTGGCTGTTCTTGACAGCTCTACTTTCACCGGCGCTATCCCCATTGTGAAGCCTGCAACCGGCGGCAGCAGTGCGGCAGAAACGGGTAGTGATAGTGCGGATAATGCAGATGATACCGCCACCACCATAGTGGACACACCCGAACAGGCTGACGGCCCCGAAATCACGGAGGTTGTGGACTTTGAAGTTGCCGCAGGCAAACCCGCCACATCCACTATTGAGGGTGCCGCTGAGGATAGCCCCCACGCCGATGAACCTGCCTCAGCCGATCAGACCGTACCGGCAGGTGTTGAGCTTGAAGCTGGCGGGCCCAGCGACGGTACCTACGAGATAGAGATATTCGTCGCCAGGACATTAAAGCCGCTGATGAGACGCCCGAGGCTACGACATCACCCAGCAGCTCCGTGGCTTCCGAACCGGATGCTGCGGCTGCCGCCGAAGCTGAGCCGGAGAACCTCGAAACACCTGAGAGGGCGCAGGCACCTGCACACGAGAACGCCCCGGTGGTTACCAAGGATATCGAGGTTCTCGATGAGCCTGAGGTGCCCGGAACCTCTGATGAGAACCAGGAAGATATTACTCGTAAAACCGTTGAGACAGGTGAACTGGCCACTGCTGTAACCGATGAGCCCGCAGAACCTGAAACGGCAGCGGATGTCACCGTCACTGGTGGGGTTAAAGAGCCTGCCGTTACGGATGATTCTGCGGAGGATAACGCGGAAACAACCGAATGTGAAGAGCCCGCCACGGGTACCGCCAGCAGCCCTGTGACAGCAGCCTCTGCCGTTAGGGGCGTCCGCCCGCACACGCTGCTTTCCGACTTGGGGGTGAAGCGTCTGGTCGCCGAGAAGCTTGGGCGCAGGGGCGGCTCTGATAAGTCTGATCGTGCCGCTGCCAAACCCAGTGAGAGCTCAGCCGATGCAGCCGCCTCCGGGGCCGCTCCAAAGGGGAACGACGATAGTGTCAAAACTAAAGGGGCGCTGAAAATGAACCTGTGGAAGAGGCGGCGCGGGCCAAAAATCGATAAATCCGAGATCGGCGAGTACAAACGCCGCGGCTAGCTGCCGATCAACGGAAGGCAGGGAATCCGCGTGGGTAGTACGGTGAGAGCAGGCTACCCGCGCGGATTTTGCCTTAGACAGGTGAGGGGGCGTTGGTGCGGTTAGTGGTGCTCAGAATGTTCTACGATAGTAGTTCTGTACCGATTAGGATTTTGTGCGCACCATGGCGCGTAATGCGAGAGGGGGCTGAGTGTCTGCGAGGCGTTCCTCAGCACTGAGCAGAATCCCCGCGCCGCTGCTGGTGTTTATAGGCGGCGGGGTCGGCTCACTCTGCAGAATATACACTCCAAGTTATATTTATGTTGCAAATATGTTGGGTGCGTTTGCGCTTGGGGTACTTACCGCATGGTGGTCCCGGCGCGCCGCCCGGTACGGAGATGAGGCGGTACGCCCACAGCGGCTGCTGTTCGGTACCGGCCTGCTGGGCGGATACACCACGTATGCTGCCCTCATTGCGGCGCTCAATATTTTCGATGAACATAACGGTACTGGTGATGCGCTCATGGCGCGCCTGGTGGGGGCAGCCATGCTCGTGTGTGTTGCAGGTTTGGCCGCCAGCGGTGCCGGGCTGTGGGTGGGGAGCAAGATTCCCAGTGCACCCGGCGGGCGTCAGCGGATATAGGGGTATAGATGGAGTGGATGAGCGCGGCAGCCGTTTTTGTGGGCGGCGGCCTGGGAGCGGTGCTGCGTTACTATCTGGAGCGGTTCTTGGCACCGCGCCGCACCTCCGATGCGCTCATCAGCGCGGTGTTTGTGATTAACGTTCTGGGCTCTCTCACGCTGGGTATTGTGGGTGCGGCGGTGAACGTTTTGGGTGGGCAGGATGCCGTTGCCTATGCGGGGCTCTCCTTGGGACTGTTGGGTGGTTTCACCACGTTTTCAACCGCTATGGTTGAGGCGGTGCAGGCACTTCTTGCGGGCAGGTACGCGCGTTTTGTGATGCTGTGGCTGGTGCAGCCAACGCTTTCGCTGCTTGCCCTCATCACGGGGTATACGGCTGCGGCGGCTGTGTTCTTGGCGGTGTTTTCGGCGAGGTGATACGCATACAGCCGTTAAGATTTCTGGGTGTGCGGGCACACCTTATGCACGTGCGATTGTCATTCACTGGGAATTCTCAGGTTATCTCGGGCGGGCAGCGTAAATTTGCCGGGTATCCTTATGAGAACAGCACAACGCAAAATATTTTATTCGGGGAATATTTCCAAAAGGGTATATTAGGGGTTGGGTGTGAGAAACCTCGTATTTAACGAGCAGATGGCCGCTATTTTTGCTGCGGAAATTGGTATTGCCCTGCTCGTTCTTTTTACGGTCGGGGTGATCGCCATGCATCTTCGGGCGCGCCACCTTAACCGCCCCGTCACTATCCGCCACTACCTTGTCACGGGTGCATTCTCGGCGTTTATTGCGTGTATTCTTGCGTTCACACTTACCCCCATCCGGGTGGATGGGCAGCTATGCAACCCCAACCTGTACTATCCGCGCCTGTATGCGGGCTGGAGCTGGGGCCAAGCCCTGGAGCAGACAAAAAGGGATGGGACTGAGCCGCTTCACCACCGGGGTGTTCGCTCAACTATTTTTCAATATTGCGATGTTCATTCCGTTGGGGGTGCTCACCGCCGGGTGCCTGCGGTGGGGGCTGCGCGCATCCACCCTGGCGGGATTTGGTCTTTCACTGTTCATTGAGCTGAGCCAGCTCAGCGGTAACTGGGGGCTGGCACCCTGTCCGTACCGCACCTTCGACGTGGACGATTTGATTAATAACACCGCTGGGGCGCTCATGGGGGCGCTGGCGGTGATGCTGTGGCGCCTGCTTCGTTCCCGCCTCCGCGCCCGCCGTGCCGCCCGCGCCGCCACAGCGAACTGGTAGCAGCACTGCGCCCTCTGCGATTCAGTGGATGGCGGGCAGCTGCACGACGTAATGCCCGAAAATGCAGGAGCCGCCCGTTGATTGTTTATCAACTGGGCGGCTTCGTGCCGTGCGGGCAGAAGCTACTGCTGGTAGGTTCGCTTCTCGATAATCGGGATGGACCCGGTGGCGGTATAGGTTGCCGCAGCTTTTGCCGCCGTCGCAAAAGTGTCCTCGCCTTGGGGAATCACCTCCGCGCTGGGTGCGCGGTACAGGTGGCTATTTGCCCAATATGCGAACCCTAAAAGCACGGCGGCGCATGCCGAGGAGATGACAACCCAGAGGGTGAACTCACTCTCGTAATAGAGTTTGAAGAAAGCTCCGCCCATAAAACCGCCCACAAGCGGGGCAAAGATAGGAACCCACGAGTAGAACCAGCGTGAGGTTCCTTTATTGTGAATAGGCAGCAGGGCGTGCATAATGCGCGGGCCCAGATCACGTGCAGGGTTCAGGGCGTACCCGGTCTGTCCGCCTAGCCCGACCACGAGCACAGCCACCATAAAACCGAAGGCGAGGGGTTTGAGTACATCGTTGAGGTTCAGGGAGAGTTCCACGCTGCCGGTGGTAATCGTGGGCTTGAAATTCACGCCGGTGTACAGCGCCGAGAAGACGAGCATGAAGGTGCCAATAATTTCAGAGAGCGCGTTCGTGAAGTAGTTGTGAATGGCGGGAACCGTGGAGAACACGCCGAGCTTAATCTTCTGATCGGCGGTGGCCTTCCAATGCGGCAGGTAGTTCAGGTACACCAGCCCCGCGCCCGCCATGGCCCCTAGAAGCTGGGCGATCACATACCCGGGGACCTTGGTCCAATCAAATTCGCCAAAAGCCGCCAACCCTACCGAGACCGCGGGGTTCAGATGCCCGCCGGAATACGGATGCGAGGCGTAGACGCCGAAAGCTACGGCAAAACCCCAGCCGAAGGCGATAGTGAAGAAGTTATCGCCGTGCCCTTTGGAGCGTCGCAGCTCGACGGTGGCGATGGAGCCGCACCCGATAGCGCACATAATGAGCGTGCCTAAGAATTCGGCGAGGTAGGGGCTGATGGTGTGCACGGAACCCTCCGCTTGTGTTTATGTTGGAATATTTGGTTTTGTCTGTGTTTATATAAGACGTGATACGGCGTAAAATAGCAATACTTTGGGATAAGGTAACCCAAAGACATAAGCGGTATTTATGGGTTTATGTGGGAAAATGGGGTGTGTATCACATGCGGTTTTTACGTGCTGATACGGCGCTGGCTATAAGGGGTGGCTTAACCCGAGTATCAGGGGAAACTTGCTTGAGAGCATCGGGGGCGGTTCATTACGGTGGCGTTGAAGGAGTATACGCAGATTGGAGTGGACACTATGAGCCAGCGACTTCCAGCAGAAGAACTAACGGGAATTCCCGGTGGCACCCTCATCACCAAAACCCCCGAAGAAGGGCGGCAGTTGGCGATGCTTATCGCACGGCACACCATCCACCAGATTCAGCCTAACCCGGATGCTCTCAAAGCGGGACGCCCGGAATACGCGGTAGACCCGGACTCGCTGACGGCTGCGGCGCAGGTGGTAGCCATCGAGTTCCAGACTATTGCAGCAGCCAATAACTACTGGCGCTAACCCTCACCTGGATTGACCCGATAAAAAGTGCCTTTATGTGAATAAAGCGGATTTTTTTAACGCTTTATTCACATAAAGGCACTTTTTACGCGGGATGCTAGAGAATAGAAAATAAGGATGCATGGCATATGAGACCCTCTTCCATATTCGTGTCCTGACTAGCTCTACAAATCAGGAGAAACAGGTGAGTGCCACATGCCCCGCACGTCGGATCGTCTGGTCGAGCAGATCCCTAGTCCCCATGGCACTCGCCATGATTGCCGCCGGATTTGATTTCTATGTGCCGGTCAGCTCCTTGCGGCAGGGTATAACTATGCGGTGGGGTGTATTGAGAAGCGGATAGGGGAAAACCGCGCTTTTGCGGAACATTTTCATAAAATGATTGTTATAATTCATGTTATGAAAACGTCTGCACCCACATTGCTGCCCCTGCTGCGCAGTAACCTGCAAGGTGAGGTGACTGCGCTTCTTTTTCTGCATCCCGAACGGCAGTACACGGTTTCCGAAGTTGCGGCTCTTACGAATGCATCGCAGGCTACCGTCTCGCGGGAACTGAGCCGACTTGAGGACGCGGGGCTATTAGAGTCTCGCCAGGTTGGCAAGAGTCGCCTCGTCAATGCGCTTGTGCATACCCCAGTTGGGCAAGCGTTGCAGCAGCTTATGTATGTTACCTACGGTCCCGTCCCGGCGCTTCGTGAGGCTTTAGCACAGGTTCCGCGTCTTGAAGCTGCGGCAATCTACGGTTCATGGGCCAAGCGCCGCAGTGGAGAGCCCGGGCAAGTTCCCCACGACCTTGATGTGCTCGCTATCGGCACTCCATCACGGCACGCTCTTTACGAGGCTATTGATGATGTTGAGCAGCGTCTCGGTCTAGAAATCAACGTCAAAAAACTCTCTCGTGAAGGCTGGAATTCGGATGATCCTTTCGTAAAAACCGTGCGTTCGCGCCCCATAACCCCGATTTTTGGCGATTTAGGAGATAACGATGCCTGAAAGGCCGAAACCGGCGAAACCTACGAAAAAGATGAAGAAGTTCATCCCGCAGCTGGGTGCTTTCGCAAGGTAGCTTTATCAGTTTCAACCCAACTCGGGTGTAGACAGAACAATATGTATTCGGCGAGCCATTGTGTACGTGGCGGCTTAAACAAACCGCGAAATGCACAATAGCTCGCCGAATAGACAAGCGGGGGAGGGGCCTACTGTGAGGCCCAGCCCAGGATGGCCTCAAAGAAACGCTCGCAGTCCCGTAACTGTTCAAGCTCAACCCACTCGTTCGGTGAGTGGGCTTTGGGCAATATCGCCGGGACCGCACACGATGCTCTCAACCCCGGCGCGCTGGAACAGCCCCGCCTCCGTGCCGTAGGTGACCTTCTGCGGTGCCTCGGTTAAGCCCAATAGTGTATTTGCCAGGCGCACCAGCTCAGCATCGTCCGGGGTCCCCAGACCGGGGACGGCCGCCAGCAGCTCATGCTGCACCTGCACCTGTGCCGTCAACGACCCCGGTTCGGCGCCCGAGAGTTCCTCGGCGTGGGCCGCGCGGGCGTGCATCCTCGGCAGGATTGCCCCAAAAAGCTCGTCCTCAAGGCGCTGCACCACGGACTCCGTGGTCATTGACGGTAAGATGCGGAAATCATACTCCAGCACGGCGCGTTCGGCCACGATATTGTACTGCACGCCGCCGCGCTGAAATTCACCCCACCGGTTGCGTGCGGCACCACGAACGCCTGATCGAACGGGCCTTCCTGCTCCCAGCTATCAGCCAGGCGTGCGAAGAACGTAATGAACTCCCCGGCGGCATTGACGGCGCTCACCCCGTGCGTGGCCAGAGAGGCGTGTTTGGCGACCCCGGTGATGCTGACCCTGCCGCGGTGCGCACCCTTGTGGGCTGAGATGACGCGCATTGAGGTGGGTTCACCCACCACACAGAACTGCGGGTGAACGCCGCGGTGTGTGAACTCCTCAATGAGGGCGGGCGCCCCAACACACCCAACTTCCTCGTCATAGGTGAACGCAAAGTGCAGGGGCACACGCAGTCTATCCTGCCGGATGCGCGGCAGCAGCCACAGTGCCGCCCCCAGGTAGCCTTTCATATCGCACACACCCCGCCCATATGCGCGGGTTCCCTCAATGCGCACCGTGAACGGGTCAGAGTCCCAGATTTGCCCCTCCACGGGTACCACGTCGGTGTGCCCCGAAATAATAACGCCCCCGTTCACCGTGCCATCGGCTGCCGGGATGGTGATGAAAAGGTTGGCCCGTGTGCCGTCTTCACTGTAGCTGCGGTGCCCGGTGTGCCCGTGGCGGGCAAATTCGGCCTCAATGTAGTCAATAATGTCTAGGTTGGAGGTTTGGGCGATACTGGGGAATGCAATCAGGCGGCGTGTGTACTCCAAAGATTCAGGCAGCAGCGGCGCGGAGGCGCTCTCTGCGGGGGCGGCGTCGGCGGTCACGGGGTTCTCCTTCAGGTGTTGACCTGTGTGGTTTTATGTTGTTCTACCTATTTAACCCTAGTGCGCCTCGTAATCCCAGTGCTTTTGCCCGCAGGTGCCGGGCATCTCTTAATGGGCAGCAAAACGTGGCTTTTCAGCGCACATCAGCGCCCTATGCGCCGCTTTCGGGCCGAAAAGCCACGTTTGACGCCTCGCGGCGGCGTATTTTAGATAGCGTAATTGACGGTGGAGTGCTCCCCCAGTGCATGGAATTCCCGCGAATGGTACACGAGCGGGGTGCCGGTGAGGTCGTGGCGTACGAACTCTTCCACCTGGGCGGTGAAGACTAGGGCCGGGCCAGCTTCCACCCGGCTGAGCGGGGTTGCGCGCAGTACCCGGCGGATATCGTGCACCAGCGGCTCACCGGTTGCAATGAATTCCCAGGCGGAGGTGTCCGCAAAACGAGGGTAGCCGTGTGTGGCGAAATTACGTGCTATCTGCACGTTTTCGGCATCCAGCAGGTGGATGAGGAACGAGTCGGCGGCGGCGATTTTCCCGGCCGACCCGCTGTCTGCCTTGAGAGAGAACGCCACAATGGGCGGCTCTGCCGCAATGGAGGTGACGGAGGAGGCGGTGAAACCTGCCGGTTCGCCGTTCTCATCGGTTGCGGTAATGACGGCGACACCCGCGGGTGATGCCCGAACGCCTGCTTTAAAGAGCTCGGTGGTGTCTACAGTTCGGTAAGCGACCTCGGTCATAGTAGGTTCTTTCTCTGCGGCTGCACTCGGTTTAATCTACCTTTAGGGTAAATCTCGGGTGGGCGCAGCGCCTGTTTTATGTCCCAATATTTCTAAGACTTACTTTTTGTGAAGCGCCGGGCGCAATGTTACGTAACATTGCGCCCCCTTGAGGCGGGCGCATCCGGTGAATACTGCGCGGCGCGCTGAAGGCAAGAGTCGCCGGGATGCGGGCCCGCACGGGGCGCCAGAAAAGACGATTGGGTTCGGGGCTCGCTGACGGTGCGGGCAGACCCACGCCTTACGGTTAGGGTGCGCTACTCTTTGCGGTTAATGGCGGCCGCCATGGCCCCGAAGTCACGCAGCAGCTGCGGCATATCGTCCCGGTCGGTGACTACCTCAATAAATACCGCCTTATCCCGTGTTTCGCGGGCGGTTGCGCAGGCGGTGGCCAGCTCATCCACGGTCGCCGCCCGCAGCACCAGCACCGTCTGGTTGGTGCCCCCGAACGCGGCCGGGATTTTCTGCCAATCATAGGTGGCGATGTCGTTATAGGCGGCGTTAGGGCCGTGGATGGAACGCTCAATCGTGTACCCGTCGTTATTAATAAGAAAGATCACCGGGGTGAGCCGGTGCCTGAAGATGGATCCAAGCTCCTGCACGGTCAGCTGCGCCGAACCGTCACCAATGAACAGCACCCCGCGTGCCTGCTCATCCGCCAGGGCCGCCCCGAGCAGAGCTGGCAGCGAGTACCCGATCGAACCCCACAGCGGCATACCAATAAACCTGGTCTGGGCGGGGAATGACTGCTGCGCCATACCGAAGAACGACGTGCCCATCTCAACCACCACATTATTGCGGGAATCCAGGTGCGAGGGGATGATGCTCCACAGCGCCTGCTGGGTGAGCGGCCTGTCGCCGCGGGCTGGCACCCCGGTAGGTTCGGGCTCACCGTAGTCGGGCAGGGTGGTGCCGTGCGCTGGTACGGTGTGCTCGGCTGGGCGCACCCCGGCATCCAGCGCGGCTTCTTTAAGGATGCGCAGGGCATCCGTGAAGGCTAAGGGAGCGAAAATTTTACGCCCAATCTGGGTTTGTTCGGCATCAACGGTGATAGTGCGGGCCGCGTCAATCTGGTGGGTGTACAACCCCGAGGTGGTGTCGGTGAACTGCACACCCGCCAGGATGAGCGCCTGGGCCTCTTCAACGGTGGCGCGGGTGGTGCTTGCGGAAAGCCCGCCAATGTAGACGCCGGCGAACTGCGGGGAGGTCTCATCCAGGATGGACTTGCCCCAGATCATGGTGGCGAAGGGCAGTCCGGTGCTTTCCACAAGGTCACGCAGGTTTTCGGTGGCGCCAAGGCGTTCGGTCATAATGTCCGCCAGCACGGCGGTCTTTTTGCCGCGCAAAAACTCGGTGGCAGCGACCCGAAACTCATGCTCGACACTGGGGAGGAGACGCGCAGGTTTACGTTCAGCGGCGCGGCGGGCTTTTGCGGCGGCGGCAACAGCCACATCCACGGGCAGCATAATGTACCCCGGCTTGTGGTGCAGCACGGCATCACGCAGCACCCGGTCAATGTCGCTGGCGGCGGTGGCGGGCTGCAGCACCGCCGTTGCGGCTGAAACTTCGGCGGCCATGCGCACAAAATGCTGGAAGTCGCCGTCGCCGAGGGTGTGGTGCATGCGCAGGTGCGCGTTTTGGGCGGCGAGCGAGGGCGCACCCACAATATGGATGACGGGCACGTTTTCGGCGTATGATCCGGCGGTGGCGTTAATAGCGGATAGTTCCCCCACCCCATAGGTGGTCAGCAGCGCGCCAACCCCCTCTGATGCGGGCGTACCCGTCGGCGGCGTACCCGGCGTTGAGCTCGTTGGCGTTACCCACCCAGCTAATATCCGGGTGGGCGAGTACGTCGTCGAGGAACTGTAAGTTAAAATCGCCGGGCACACCAAAAAGGTGGTTCACGCCCAGTTCAGCGAGGCGGTCAAGCAGGTAGTTTCCAACGTTATAGGTCATGAGGGTCTCGCTTTCAAGGTGCAGTGCTGTGCGCGGTGACCGCGCACCTTGCGCACCTATTGGTGGGGGAACGGGGGTGCTATATCAGCTGTCGTGCCAATATTGCAGTTTTATGTGTCATAAAACATAGTTGTCTTTCATCATAGCTTGCCGTCCCAACTTCACGCACCAGATGCCCTTTATACCGCGCTATACCGGCGATTTCAGCCCCTGCAGCACAGCAGAATATGCGCCCCTATATTGTGACTTCATATATTCCCACTACTATTGAGAGGGAGAACCGTCTGATTCCCACCAGAACGCAGACACACGCAGAGTAAGGCTTAACGGCTAGGAGAACACCGAATGGAAACGACCTGGGCATCGCTCACTATTTCGCTGATAGTGGGTGCTCTGATACTTCTCATCCCGGGTCTTATCGTTGCCGTAGCCTTACGGCAACGCGGCGTGGAGGCGCTGGGTCTAGCCGCGCCTATCTCTGTCGGAATTTTTGGTGTGAGCGCAATTGTGGCCTCTAAAGCGGGGATACGTTTCTCCCTGCTAGTTCCCCTGGGGTTCGCGGTTATAGTGGCGGCCATCCTGTACGCGCTGTGCTGGTTTTTGGAGCGCCGCGGCTGGCTGGATGCGCCCGCATCCGCTCACCCGGTAGATAGCGGCCAGGCGGCGGACGGCGGGACCTCAGAGAAACCGTTGAACCGTGTGATTCGCGGCTGGTTCTCGCGGGAGATGCTCATCTGTTACGCCGGTGTTCTTATCGGTTTTGTGCTGCTGTACTGGAGTATTGCCCGCGCCATTGGACGCCCCGAATATATTTCACAGACCTACGACGCGAACTTTCACCTGAACGCCATCCGCTACGTAGCGGATACGGGCGATGCCTCCTCACTGACTATTGCCAGCATGACCTCCGGCGGTGAACCCCGGCATTCTACCCTGCGGCGTGGCACGGCGTCGCAACAGTTATCTACCAGGTGACGGGTGTGAGCGTGCCAGCTACCGCGAACCTAGTGAGTGTGCTGGTGGGGGCCGTGATCTGGCCGCTGTCGCTCATGTACCTGGTGCGTTCCACGGTGCGGGTGAGCGCCCCGGCTCTTCTGAGCGTGGGTATTATTGCCGCCTCATACACAGCGTTCCCGATGCTTCTCATTAACTTCGGGGTGCTGTACCCCAATAGTCTGGGCATCTCGGCGCTGCCGGTGGGTCTGGGGCTTTTCGCCCAGCTGCTGCGCACGGTGCAGATCCGGCGTATTGAGACCGTGCCCGCCCCTGTGTGCAGGGTTTTTCGTGGCGCTAGGTATCGCCTTGGCGAACCCCAACGTTGTTATGGGGATGCTCGCCTTCGCGCTGCCGATCGTGCTGGTGCGCATTGTGCTGCAGGTGCGCGCCGTATGGCGCGGGGAACTGAAACCGCTAATATTCGCGGTTCAGCTGGTGCTGCTGGCCCTATTCCCCGTGATTCTGAACTTTTTGTGGGGTGTGGTGCGCCCGCCTAAGGCTGCCGGGGGCTGGGAACCGGCCACACGTGATAGCACCGCTATCGGTGAGGCACTGTTTAACGGGCAGATTTATAACGGGCTGCTGTGGACTGTTTCGGTGCTCGCGCTTATTGGCGCCTACTACCTCATAAGCCGCCGCAGCGTGGGTATTTGGCTGGTGCTCAGCTGGGTGTACGCCATGTACTTTTACGTTGCCAGCCGCTGGATGACTTGGGATGAGGGGCGCGACTGGGTGCTGGGCATCTGGTACCACGACCCGTTCCGTTTGGCCGCGAATGTTCCCGCGCTGGCAGCCCCCGTAGCGGTGATGGGTGTGCACGCCGCCTACCTGTGGTTACGTGCAGCCGTGCGCCTTGTGGGCGAGCGCATCGCCCCGGTGGGGGAGCGCCACGCCATTATTTCGCCTCTGCTGGCGATTGTGCTGTTGGTGCCTTTGGGGTTCAATACGCAGACGGACCCCAATATGCAGCGGTATATTGAGGTCACACAACAAATGTACCTGCCGAAGGATCATGCGCTCCTAATATCGATTGATGAGCGTGATGTGATCAACCACCTGCACGAGTATGTTCCAGCCGGTGACACTGTGGTTGTACAGCCGTGGACCGGCGGTTCGCTCGCGTACGCTTTGACTGGTTATAAGGTCACTGCCACGCACCCCCAGTACACTGCCACCTCAAATGCTCAAGAAATATATCAGCACCTTAATGAGGCTACCCCCGATTCAGCGGTCTGCTCGGCAATCCGCAGCGAAAAGGCGTACTATTACCTGGATTTTAAGGGCGCTGAAATTAATGAGCATATTAGGGGAGACCACCGCGCACAGTACCCCGGCCTGCAGGACCTTAAAGATAAGAATGTAGCGGAACCGGTGTATTCAAAGGGGGACGCAACCCTGTACCGTATTACGGCATGCAACTAAGAAAACCGCCCTGTATAAAGATACACAATCTTATGATGAGCTAACTCTCAGGTCTATCTTGTATTTTTAGATTGGCTAAAAAGTGACTGATAGAATGTAAAAAATCACACGCTCAGTCTCAAGTTTTTGACGCCCGGAAGGAATGCCCTGCATGGCCCAAGAGAGTTCGCCGCACGAGCCGCGTACGCTCATCATTATGCCCGCGTGGAATGAGGAAGAAGTGATCGGTGGCACTATCACCGAGCTGTTCCGCATGATGCCCGAGGTAGACCTTGTGGTGGTTAACGACGGCTCTACCGACCACACCTCAGAGATTGCCCGCGCCGCCGGGGCGTTCGTCATTGACCTGCCCTACAATATGGGCATTGGCGGGGCGCTGCGCACCGGGTATAAGTATGCGCGCCGCATGGATTATGACCGCGCCATTCAGGTGGATGCGGACGGCCAGCACGACCCGAAGGGTATCCGCACTGTCTTGGCTGGACTGGAAGACGCCAATATTTCGATTGGGTCGCGGTTCGCGCAGGCAACCAACTATAAGGTGTCGGGGCCGCGTAAATGGGCGATGGTTGTTCTGGCGCGTATGTTCACCATGATTTCGGGGGAGAAGTTCACGGATGCCACCTCCGGGTTCCGTGCCGCCGACCGCCGCGCCATTAACCAGTACTGTGAGCACCTGCCCGCCGAATACCTGGGGGACTGTATTGATGCCTGTGTGATGGCTGTCCGTGCGGGGCTGACCGTGAAACAGGTTCCCGTTGAGATGCGTGAACGGCAGGGCGGCACACCCTCGTCAAGCCCCATTAAATCCGCAATTTACCTGGTGCGTTCGTTCTTCTCGTTCGGCATGTCGATGACCCGTAAGAAGACTTCGGTGGAGGGCAACTAGACGTATGGCTGCAAATATTTTTTTCCTCATCATCGTCATTTTCATGGTGTGCCTGGTACTCATGCAGGTGCGCAACCAGAACATGAAAGAGAAGTACGCGGCGCTGTGGCTTAGCGTCGGCGGCGTCATGATTGTGCTGGCGCTGTTCCCCAAGCTGCTGGACTGGTTCTCGTCCCTGGTGGGTATTGAAACCCCCGTGAACCTGCTGTTTTTGATTGCTATTGTGATGCTCATGGGCATTAGCCTGCACCTGACCCTTGCCATCTCAAAACTCACTGATGATGCGCGCACTATCGCCGAAGAAGTGGCGATTATGCGTGCCCTGCAACGCCAGCCGGAGGGGGCCGCAGGGCGCGGGAACAACCCGGCCTCCGAAACGAACACCCCCAAATCCTCCAACTAACTTTCCCCTCACACTCACACCTGGGAGCCACTATGACCGTAGATATTCTTTTCCCCTACTATGGCGATGTTGAACTCATGAAGCAGGCCGTCCGCTCGGTGATTGGGCAGAGCAACCCCGACTGGCGCCTGATCGTGGTTGATGACGGCTACCCGGACGAGTCGATCCCCGGCTGGTTCACCTCACTCAATGATGAGCGCATCACCTATATGCGCAACGAGAAGAACCTGGGTGCGAATGGCAACTACCGCAAATGCCTCACCTTCGTGGAGAACGAGCTGGTCACGGTCATGGGCGCTGACGACGTGATGCTGCCTAACTATGTGCAGTGGCTGGTTGATGCGGCGGCGGCCCACCCGCAGGCGAGCGTCTTCCAGCCGGGCGTGGTGGTGATTGACGAGCACAATGCGGCCTCAAACACCCTGGTGGAGAAAACGAAGGCGTTCTACCGGCCGAACCATTCCACACTGCTGCAGGGTGAAGACCTTGCGCTGTCGCTGCTGCGCGGCAACTGGTTCTACTTCCCCTCCCTGGGCTGGCGCGCTGATGCGATCACCCAGACCGGGTTCCGGCAGGGGCTGAACGTGGTGCAGGATATGGCGCTGGTGCTCGATATTGCGATGAACGGCGGCGCCCTGTTCTACGATAAGACCCTGGCGTTCATGTACCGCCGCCACGGCGGTTCTGACTCTTCGTGGCGTGCCCTTGAAGGGACCCGTTTCGACGAGGAGCGCACCTATTTCACCACGATCGCCGCCGAACTGGAGGCCCTGGGGTGGAAGAAGGCAGCGAAGGCGGCACGCATCCGGTTCTCATCCCGTGCGCACGCGCTCACTCTGCTGCCGAAGGCTGCGCTGGCGAAAAAGTGGCGGGGCGTGAAAAAAACCTTGCTGTTCACGTGGTGAAGTAGCTGGGCTGTCGGTGATGACGCATAGCGATAACACCCCGACCAGCGGTGCCGTGAGCACCGAGAAGGAGGCGGAGCCTGACGGCACCGTCACCCGCTACCAGTCTTTTGCGCTGCTGGGGGCTTCTATTCTCGCGGCGGTGGCGACGCTGGGGGCCACCATGATCGCCCAGCGTTCTTTAGGGAGCGAACAGCTGAAGGAGTTTCTGCTGTTCTGGGCGGCGCTGTTTATGGTCACCGGCATTATTACGGGTATTCAGCCGGAGGTGACGCGCGCAGTTGGTGCGGCGCGGCGTGATGGCGTGTACCGGGTGCGTGTGGTGTATGTTGCTGGCGCGTTCGGTGCGCTTGCCGGGGCGCTGGTTGTGTGCACCGCCCCCTTGTGGGCGTCTAAGCAGGTTCCTCTCAGCACCCCGTGGGCGGTGGGCGCTATCGCCGCCGGGGTGTTTTTTTATGCGCTGCAGGCCATGATGAGCGGCGCCAGTGCTGGGCGGGATAGCTGGTACCTGTTCGCCAGCATTGGCGGGCTGGAATCGGTGGGTCGTCTTACGCTGATGCTGGCCGCCGCGTTCGCGGTGCCCACGCTTATTGGCCTTGAGGTGGCCACGGTCGCCCCCATGATGCTGTGGATACTGCTGGCGCTTTCGTCCCGGGCGGGCGTAAGGCGTGGTCTGCGCGGGCCGACATTGACGTCAAACAGCTCAGCCTGAACCTGATCTGGTCTTTTCTTTCTTCAGCTGCGGCGGCGGTGCTCATGATGGGGTTCCCCAATATTCTCAATGAGAGCGAGCCGAACCAGGACGAGCACACTAAACTGGTCATGGCGGCACTGATTCTGGCTATTTCTATTACCCGCTCACCGATTATGATCCCCCTGCAGGCGTTTCAGGGGGTGGCCGTGTCGGCGTTCTTGAAGCAGCAGCACCGCCCGGCGGCGGCGTTCGTTAAACCTGCGGCGGCGGTTCTGGGCATTGGCGCGGTGGGTGCCGCGGCGGCGTACCTGATTGGCCCCCTGCTGTTTAAACTCATATATCCGCCTAAGGGTGATGCGCAGGCAGCCTACGCCGAGGTAGTGACCGGCACGGTGCTGGGGGTGCTGGTGTTTGCCTCCGCCCTGCTGGCGTTAATGACGCTCTCAGGGAATATGGTGCTAGCCATTAACCGGCACCGCGCCTACGTGGCGGGCTGGGCCGCGGCGGCTGCGGTTGCGGTTGCGGTTGCGTTCTTCGCGCCGCTGCCTCTGGTGCCTCGCGCTATCGCGGCGCTGTGCGCGGGCCCGGTGTGCGGGTTCGCGGTGCACCTGGCGGCGATGATGGTTCACGCCCGCTCGGTGCAGGCCCTCAGTGAAGGCGAGGCACTGCGTGAGATGCTGGTTGAAAACACCGTGCGGGGCGAAACCCACTAGCGCCTTGGCGCGCGGGAGTCGGGGCCTCCCGCTAAGAAGAGACGCCCCTGTGCGCCGTGAGCTTTTCTTATCGGATAGGGGGCAGTACGGGGTGTGCACGTGTGGGTTTTACACGGCTCGTATCAGCGGTTACCGGGGGTGCCCTGCGGTTCAGGTTCAGGGGTTTTAGGCGCACAGGGTGCGGAGGCAGGCTGCGTTGCGGCGCGTTTGGCCCCCGTAACCACGGGGTGCCGTGCCAGGTTCATGGCGGGTTTCTCCACGAGTTTCCACGAAAGCCAGGCAACCCCGAAAGTCAGCACCACATCCAGCATAATATTGGCGGCAAGACCCAAAGATACGCTGCCTAGCAGAACCAGGATCTGCTGCACCGGCCAGGCGTAAATGTACACACCGTAGGAGATATCGTTGGTGCGCCCCAGTGGAATGTTCATGACGCATCCGAGGGTTATCACACCGTACGCGAGAATCAGCTGGGTCCACTGCATGATGTTGACGTGCGGCACCAGCCAGGTGAAGTAGAACCCGGCGGCGGTGCACACCACGGCGGCCACCGCAGAAATAATGGGGTAAATTTTGATGCGCCGGCTGAGCATATAGAGCAGGGAACCCGCAAAGAAGAAGGGGTATAGGCGCGCTGAAGCGTTCAAATCGCGCGGGTGCATACCGAACGCCTGGCTCATGAAGTCATACCCCAAGTACTGGTTGCACAGGTAGTAGCTGAGGCTTATGGCATACGCCAGCGGAATAAAAACCTTCAGGTGCTTGCGGATAAACGGCAGGTAAAACAGCGGAAGCAGAAGCAGGTAGCAGAAAAACTCGTATTCTAGGGTCCAGACTGAGCCGTTCCAGGAGGGGCTGTCAAAGGGAACATTGGCGGGGCCGCCGAAGAGCGGGTACTGCAGCGCCATCAGGTCATAGTTTCTGCGGATGTAGCTGATAGCGTCTGCCCAGTTCCAGCCGGTTGCGGCGTGCCTGGTGAGTATTGAAAGCGGCCCGCCGATTGCGACCACGAAAAGTAGCGAAGCCCAGAACCCCGGAAATGCGGAGCACACGTTTCACAAGGTACGACCCGGCGCCACTGCGGTAGGCGCTGTGGGCGATTAAGAACCCCGAAATGCAGAAGAAAGCGTTAACCGCGAAATCTCCGAACACATAAAACTCGTGCAGCAGCGGGTGAGCATCAACCTTCGCCCCCATCACAATGTACGGTGTGTGCGAGAGAATAACGAACGAGGCGAGGACAAGTCTTAGGAAGTTGAGCGAATTCGCACGCTCAAAGACCGCTTCATAGAGCGTGGGGTATCGTCTGACGGCATGATGATGCGGCACGTGGTTACTCCTGAGCTGAGATTAGTCTACTGTGACCGTGTGAGTGAGTGCTTCCACCTAGAGTTTACCGCAAGGGTTAGCTATCAGCGGGTAAGGTGAGCCCTTATGACGAAAGATAAAGAAAATAAACGGGTGGTTCTGCCTCAAGAGCCAGCTGTGTTAGACAGGGCGTGAAGAGGCGGGGCCGCACACTGCCCCCTAATGGCGGCCCCGCTCCGTCGTGTTGCGTGGCTGACCTGTCGACTCAGTTCTGCATATTTATCAGCAAGTTCCCGGCGCCTCAGGTTGTGCTTAGGATGTGCCGGGGTTACGGTAGGTGGGGTAAAACACCTAGTCAGGGCCTAATATGCGGGGATCTGGGGTGCCAGTAATGAGCATTCCACTGCCTCTTGGAGTTTTTCTAATTTTCAGGTTAAGGTTTAAAAATAATGTATATGTTCACGCCGAAAGGGTGACTGCGCGGTATTCCTGGCACGCTTTACCACTGTAATCTTCTCTGGCGTTGTGGGGGTACTGGGGCTGGCTTTATCTGGGCGAGGTGGCGTAAATGACTAATGTGATGAAAAAGGACAACGGTGCTTCCCGCATGGCCTTAGGCCTAATGGCCGTGGCCATCGTGGCGTTGGCTGCTACCGGCTGGATAGCCGCAGTTGTCACATCGGATGATCCTGGAATCAGCCGGCTAGAGCCATGGTGGCGAGGATTTTCTGCTATTTCTATGCTGCTGGCCTTGCTGTGGGCTGCACATATCTTTCTATCGCGCCGTGTTCCGCTCATTGGCTCAATAGGTCTGGCGGTCGCATCCATGATAATCATGGTCTACGGTGTTGCGTTCTTCCGGCCTCTTGGCTGGGGAGAAATCCTGTGGGTGGTGGTGGCGCTCTTCCCGTTGATTGCTCTGGTGAAGCTCCTGAGAGCTTGACGCGCGCACCCGCTGATCATGCAGCCTCTGTAGACGCCATGCGGGGTTCTGGGCTGGCTCAGCATTTACCGTGTTCTGGAAAGGCCGCATTGATTAGGGCAGGGATCCAGTGGCGTACCGGCGGGATAAGCCGCAGCGCCCAGACAGTCACCACGGACAGGGCCCACACGAGGAGCGTGTAGGGAATCTCCCACCGCACATCGGTGAGAGGGAAATGAAGGGTGTGCAGTATCTGGATGAGCAGCAGGTGCACCAGGTAAATCCCGAAGGTGAGCGCGGCAAGCTTCTTCAAAATGCCCTGCGTGGTGGATGAAACCCGGTTGATACGCGAATACTTACAGAACACTAAGACTGCGCTCGCCCACAGGATGAGCGGTATCGACAGGTACTCACGCGCCAATGATTTAAGGGCGGGGTGCTCCGCAATCAGGTAGGCGCCGCCAAGAATGTAGCCCGCTAAACCTGCCGCGCCCAGCGCATAGACGACGAGGCGCCACCTGCGGGAAAGCTCCGTGTGGGCGAGCGCGTACCCGAGGAGGCAGAACCCAAGATACCCGGTGAGGGGCGCAATAAATTCGGGCATAACCCGGGGGTTTATGAGGTGGGCGGCGTGGGTGAGTACCGGAAGGAGCAGACCCAATACCGCCATGAGCCACAGGAACTTGGTGCGTGAGGCGGGTGCCTGGTTCTGCCAGGCACCGTGTATGGCGTAGGAGAAATTGGGAGCGCCAGATAGACCCCCACCAGGGCCTCAAGATACCAGAGGGTGGCGGCTGCAGAGCTGGGGGCCAGCAGCGTTCGCAGAATCTGGTGGGCATCAGGGAATGGGGTGGAATCCGTCCAGATATGGGCAAATAGGTAGATTTGCGCCCACAGAATCATGGGGATGAGGATCTTAGTGAACCGTTTACGGTAGAACGTGCCCACAGATTCGCGGCGGGTAAATTCGAGCAGGTTAATGCCGGTTGCCATGAAGAACAGCGGGACGGCCGCACCCCCGAAACCAGAAAGAATGTTTTCAACCCACCACGCCGAAGAGGACGGGTTATCCGGGATGATGAAACGCACATGCAACAGCACCACCCACACGATTGCGACCGTGTTAATGAGGTCTAAGTATACGAGGCGTTGCCTTGGAGCGGTTTTACTTTCAGATGTGGTTGTCGGGGGGGTGCACGGCAGTGACCATTGAGAGGCTCTCCATATTCACGGCGGGGCATATGTCATACCACCCTATCAAAATGCGGTGCTGGTTTGTCCCATGAACGCGCTGAGCCGAACTATATCCCGTTAAAACTACTCGGCTGCTTTGGGGACAAAAATACCGCCGCACCTGTGCTGCTGCCAGCACCCCAGCTGAAGCCGCGTGCTCTATAGCCCGTAGGTTCGCGTAACGTAGGTTTGTAAATTACTCCGTAGAGGAAAGGAGAAGTTTTAAAGAAAGCACCCGCTAAACCATAAGGAGAGCATGCTTTCAGCGCCCGAAAGATTGACTGATAGGTAATTGCTTTTTGGCAGTTTTTGAGAAATTCATCGCGTCCGTCAACATTCAGTCGAAGAACACTTTGCGCACTGTTCAGGAAGTTGAGAATACGCGTTATAGCTAAGGCATTCAAAACTTTTTCGCTAGCGTGTGATGTACCAATAATTTCTTCCACATATTCCATATAGGTGGTGAGATCTTCGAAAGGGGGGACAGAACCCCACGTAATGGAAGCAGGGTTTATGGAATATAGGTTTAGGGAGTTTTCAATGATACGGACGGTACGTGCTTTTTGGAACGCTGGGATACAGTACCCGACGTCTTCAACGCGGTTGAGAAGCGGGAACTGGAGGTTCTGGAAAACTGAGCGCCGGAAAATTTTATCCCATACGAAGGGGGCAATGCGATTGCTTAGTACACGAGCCATTGCCTCTTCTCCGGAATATGTTCCAGCCTGTCCCACAAGGCGGTACTGTGCGGTTCCATCTGGGTGGACAAGGTCGTGGGCGCCACCTATAACATCAACGTCATCAGTGACTGCTGCATGAAGTGTCGCCAAGAATTCCGGTTTGTAGGCATCATCAGAGTCTAGGTACGCTAGCCATTCACCTGTGGCATGAAGAAGACCCTGATTGCGGGCACCTGCTAGACCTAGATTTTTTTCATTGACATAGTAGCTAATGCGATGATCTTGAAGTTCGTCAAGGTAGGTTCGGATGATACTGTTGGCATTGTCGGGGGAGCGGTCATTAATAATGATGAGCTCAAAGTCGGTGTCGGTTTGCGCAAGAACAGATTCAATGGCGCGCACAACAGTGTCGGCTGTGTTGTAGACGGGCATAATAATACTGGTGCGGGGCGTGTTCATAGGATTCTCCCTTGAAATAGGTTGGGGCGGATAGTCGTAGCTTACAGTCCGTAGGTGCGTTTCACGTAGGTACCGTATAGTGTCCGGTACAGGCGGGGAGAGAGCTTGAGCAGGGTACCCGCTGCACCGAATATCCATCGGGTACGCGCCACCGTGAGCGCTTGGGTGTAGGAGAATCCACTGCGGCAGGCACGAATTGTCTCCTCAGCATTCTCGCCGCCTACAATAAGCGCCTGTTGTGCGTTATTAAGGAAAGCTATGACTCTGGCTGCGGTTAATGCTTGCTGTGCCTGTGGTTTTTGGAGATGCTCATTAAGCGCATCCTCGAAATATGCGATGAGTCGATGTGTTTCGGATATAGGTGTAATCCTACTCCAGGTTAGACTGCCGGGAGACGCTGAATATGCGTATAGGGGTTCGTCTATCACCGATACACTTTGCGCCGCTAAATAGCATTTGAGGAGAGCGCACTCGTCTTCGGCGCGTTGAATATTGGGGTAACGTATATCGCTGAAAAGAGAGCGGCGAATAATCTTATCCCAGGCGTATGGGGAAAGCTGATCTTGAAGAAGTTCGTAAGCTGCTTGAACGCCGGTGCGAATACCAGGTTTACCTTTGAGACGTACTGTTTTTTCTCCTAGCGTGGTGACAAGATCATGGGCGCAATTCACGATATCTGCCCCTGTTACCTCAGCATGGTGGTGTAATCGTTCCAAAAAAGCTGGGTAAAGGGCATCGTCTGAGTCAGGGAAAACTACCCACTCGCCTTGCGCATTATCAAGACCCTGATTACGCATAGCAGATAACCCCTTGTTCTCGGAATTATTGAAGACACGGATGCGCTCATCGGGATTGCGTTCTAGGTATTCGGTAATAACTTGGGCTGAGTTATCTGGGGAGCCGTCAATCATGATGAGCAGTTCAAAATCCGGGTCGGTTTGCGCTAGGACGGAGTCAATGGCGCGCACAACAGTGTCGGCTGTGTTGTAGACGGGCATAATAATACTGGTGCGGGGGGTCGTCATAAAGCTCTCTGTCATAGTAGATGATTCGCTACTCATGCTACCGCATCCTGTGGTGGCTCTATCTAGAAGACTTTTTTGCATTCAGAAGAGATATACGCTTCTGAATGCAAAAAAGTCTTCTAGATAGAACGTGGAGTAGGGCGCAGCCCGGGCTGTGTACGTGCGCAGGGGAGGTCACCTTTTCCCTCGCTGTTCGGAACAAGAGGGGCTGTTATCCGTACGGGGTTTTTGCGTGGCACGTTGTTGTAGCCACACCCGCAGCACAGTTATTGCCAGGGCAACCCAGGCGTTCACCTGCTCCCCGGTCAGTATCCCGTACGCCTGCAGGACGGTTATCAGCGCAGGAAGAAAAGTGACGAGGTGGCCCACCCACCGCAGACAGTGGGGGGCATGTTGAGGTGTGTTGTTTAAACGTGACATATTGCTCTCCTTGGTGATTGACATAGTGCGTTCTCTGGAAGGGGGCGGGGCGAACCGGGTGCTGATGAGCCGCAGGGTGTTGGGCAGGGTGCTGGAGCCAGCATCCAGCATACCCGAATTGAAAGAAAAAGTCATGCATTGCGGTAGAAAAATTCTTGCATAAAGGGGCGAAAGTCTCAAATATTCGGGCGGTATGCCTGAAAACCCAGGGTGTGTGACACACAAAATGAACCACTCTGTTACACTGATGGCATGGCTATCGGTGACTACATTAAATACAAGACAGGACTCTCCCAGCGGGCGCTCGCCGCCGAACTCGGCATGAACCACAACGCTATTCAGCGGCGCTTCTCCGGCGCGGGAGTTATGGATGTGGAAACCCTCGTTAAAATAGCCGACCGCTACAGCCTCGACCTGCTTGACCTCATGGTAGAAAGCGGGCTCATCACCGCCGACCGCGCCAACTCCCTGCGCGTGGGCGGCTCCATCCGAGATGTCTCCAACGAAGACCTCATGGGCGAAGTCCTGCGCCGCATGAACACCACCCCAGTATCACCCGCCACGCCGCAACCCGCCGCAGCACCCGCCAGTGCGCCGCCCACACCCTCAGCCTCGGCCCCCACCGGCGGCGCACCCACCGCAACAGAGAACGAATACACCGCCGACAACTACGCCCTCGCGGCAAAACGCGGCGAACCCTACGACAGTGAGGAGGGATTCTTCGGTGCCTAACTACGACCCCTACACGCACGCACACGCGCTCGGGGTAGACATTATCTGGGGAACCCCAGGGCAGGGGATACTTGGCCGCTACGACCACGCCAGCCGCACCATTATCCTGCGGGAAGGCATGCTCACCCGGCAAGAACGCTCCGTACTCGCCCACGAACTTGTGCACGCCACCCGCGGCGATGAACACGACGCCTGGGACGCCCTATACAGTGCCCGCCGGGAACGCGCCTGCGACCTGAAAGCCGCCGAAAACCTCATCGACCCGGTTATACTGCGCCGTGCCGCCGCGTTCTACCCAGATAACCTCTCCGCGCTCGCCTATGAGCTGGATGTGACCGATGAACTGCTCGCCATCTACCTGGATGCGCACCCGTTCACCGCAGCCCACGCCTAACACCCACCTGCCCTGTCTTCTTTGCGAGCAGCGGGTATTTGGCATGTGGCCAATAAGAATCTTCTGTTATCTAAACATTTCAAAAATAATTTTTCAGCAATAAACATGCTGTAAAGTTAAAAACGCCCTCTTCCCGGAATGAGTCCACGGCTCAACTCATAAAGATGCATTCCGTGAAGACTCTTGGGGTAGAGAGGCGGTGAGTAGAGGTATGTCGTTCTACGAGATAGTAGAAACGGCTCAAGCACTCCTCGTAAGCTTCGCGCTTACTGATGGAGCGGCTCAAGCCGTTTCCTACACCGTAGGCTTTACCTCAGCCTGGCTTAAAAGTCTGAGGTAACACCCTACTCCTAGAGAGGGGCTAGCAGTTGCAGCTACTAGCCTCTCTTGCCTTATATAAGGCATAACTCATAAAGATAAAACCAGCTTAGCACACTGCCCCAAAGCCACTCATGGGTATCTTGTGGGCAGAGGATAGTAGCCCGAAAGAGGGTATTTTCTTCGCTGCTCGGACCAAATACCCGGTGCTCACGGAATCTGGCTCGTTGGCCCACACCTCAAGTAGGATATAAAGGACGACGATTGGGGCTAACCCAACTTATTTCAGAAAGAAACAAAAACCCATGCTTATTCTTGTTGTGAACGCAGGTTCCTCATCTCTCAAATACCAGGTGCGCGACACCTCCGCCCCCGAAGCAGAGCAGATGCTCACCTCCGGTCTCATTGAAAACATCGGCACTGACGTTCCCGACCACGAAGTCGCCTGCACATGATGGCTGACAAGCTCAAAGACGTCCTGCACGGCCGCGAACTGCAGGCTATCGGCCACCGTGTGGTGCAGGGCGCCGAGAAATTCACCCACCCCGTGCTGCTCAACGAGCAGGTGATCGACGAGATCGATGCACTGTCCCCGCTCGCGCCGCTGCACAACCCCGCGCACGTGAAGGGTATGCGTGCCGCCTTCCACACCTGGCCCGACCTGCCGCAGGTTGCCGTGTTCGATACCGCGTTCCACTCGACCATGCCTGAGCACGCCTGGCGTTACGCTATTCCGTACGACCTGGCTGATAAGTACAGCATTCGCCGCTACGGCTTCCACGGCACCAGCCACGAATATGTCTCCCATGTTGCCGCAGACATGCTCGGCATTGCCCGCGACGAGTTCAACGGTGTGGTGGCGCACCTGGGCAATGGCGCATCCGTAACCGCTGTGAAGGGCGGAAAGTCCGTGGATACGTCGATGGGTTACACCCCGCTGGCTGGCCTGGTGATGGGTACCCGTTCGGGCGATATTGACCCCTCCGCGCTGACCACGATTCTCACCCGCGACCCCGAGATCGACGCGGAACGCCTGGATACCATCCTTAACAAGGAGTCCGGCCTGCTGGCACTGGCGGGTTCCAACGATATGCGTAAGGTGGTGGAGTCTGCGCAGTCGGGCGACGAACGTGCGCAGTTGGCTCTGGACATGACCGCATACCGCCTGATGAAGTACATCGGCGGCTACAACCTGGTGGTTGGCGGCGCGCAGGCGCTTATTTTCACTGCGGGTATTGGCGAGAACTCCGGCGACTTCCGCAAGCTGGTGCTGGACCGCTTGGCACCGTTGGGCATTCGTTACAACGAGGAAGAGAACATGAAGCGTTCCCCCGAACCGCGCCTGATCTCAACCGAGGATTCGAGCATTGCCGTGTTCGTCATCCCCACCAATGAGGAGAAGGCGATCGCCGAAGCCACCGAAGAAATGGTACGCGCATAACCGTAACCTTGTAGCACACGTATAAGCTGCTGACAAGCGAAGGCTGCCGCAGTGTAGCGTGTGCGCCCCGGTTTAAAGCCCGGTGCCTCCCCGCAGAAGGGGAGACACCGGGCTTTAAACGTATAAAGTTTTTAGTGAATACCCCTGCACTATATTCCACAGCAACTATGATTAAATATTCTTGAGAATGCTATTTTTTTATTTCTAAAAATGAATACTTTATGGGTAAAAATATTCCATTTTTTTACGGTATTTTTATGGTGTAAAAGTAATAAATATTCTGCATATTTACACATTCTGCATGTTTCGTTATTCCGACTGGTGTGGTTCCCCTAAAGTCGCGGTATGACGGGGGAAAGTCGCCAAAAGCCCCCGCGTGAAGACCCACTAAAAATATTTAGTGATACCGCACATAGAATGCACAAAACGCAAAAAAGCGAAGAATTATACTGCTAGACTAAAGGGGTCAGAAGCGGCAGATAATGCATTAGGGCAGTATCCGCAAGAAAGCGGAACCCCCGACCTCGTTACACTTCATGTATTATCAGCGGCCGCAATAAAAAAGTAGCGCCGATAGATAAGAGAATACGGATGAATAACAATATTTCACGCCGCAAACTTGTGGCAGGGGCAGCGTGGTCAGCTCCGGCAGTGCTAGCCACCACCGCAGTCCCGGCGTATGCATCATCTACCGAGTGCCTGCCCGACCAGAGCAAAGGCGGGCTGAAAAAACACGAAAACTACGCACAAGAACTCGTGTGGGACGTCCCCGCAGACGCCAAAGAACTGCACTTTGAAGTCACCGGAGCCGCAGGCGGCTCATTCAGTGATGACTCCACCGGCATCACCGGTATAGGCGGTGCGGGTACAACCGTTAAAGGCATCGTGCGCCTTAACGGCACCGGAAAATTCACCTTTATTGCTGGCGAAGGCGGAGGCTACAACCGCGGCAACAGCGTAAACCCCGGCAAAGGCTACGGCAGCGGAGGCGTCCACGGTCCCTCCCTCACCGACAAGGCCGGTGAAAACGCTAAAGAATTCTTTGGCCCCACCGGTGGCGGCGCATCCGCCATCCTCTTCAATAACGAGCCCCTCGTGGTCGCTGGTGCCGGTGGCGGCGCTGGCATCCTCATTAACCAGCGCTCAAACGACAACCAAGACCTGTACTGGCAGATGAACGAGCCGATCTACGGCGGCTCGGGCGGTGAAAAAGCAAACGCGGCAGCCAGTACGGCAGCAACCTTCGTCAACGACACTTCGGCAGCCATCCCCGCCAACGGCGGTCAGGGCGGTGAGCCCACTGGAGACGGCGGCCAAGGCGGACCCAACCCGACGCTGCAGCTCCCCAGCGGCGGGGCTATCCACGCCGAATCATCCCAAGGGGTGAGCATCGTCAATAACACCATTGCGGGCCAGAAAGGCGGCAAAGCCGGCGACGACCGCAAAGCTGACGGCGCGCAAAGCTCCGCACAGTACTCCAGCGTGACCCTTGGCGCTGAAACCCTCGCCACCATTGTGCACTCCGGTACCGGTGGAGGCGGCTACGGCGGCGGCGGGTCAGGGTCAGTGGCCGCACTGGCCGCATACCAGGGTGAAGGCGGAACCGCACCCGGCGTATCGGCCCCCGAAGAAACTGAAGACTCGGCGAAAAGCACGCCCACAGAGGACCACGCCAAAGGTGAAACCAGCAAAGGTATCACCCGACCCACCGGAGCGTTCAGCGCGGGCGCATTCGGCGCAGGCGGCGGCGCGGGCGGCAGCTACGTGGATAAAACAGTCGAAAAAGGCATGATCGTGCCCGGAGAAAACTGGGGCGTGGCCGGCCAGCGCATCCACGGCGCCATTAAGTTCTGGTACTGCTAAACAAGCAGGACCAGAAGTTATGGGGGTGTAATGGAGCGAGTGTTGTAGTAGAGCGAGAGTGGTACAGGGTTGTAAGGTGCCCTGTATTCTTCGGAACATCCCCATAACTTAAAGGCTAGGGGCGGTTCCCGCCGGTGAGGTAACGAGCGCCGGCGGCGGGCCGCCCCTTGTGCTGTTCATATGCGGCTGCACCACCCGGTTGAAACCGCGCACACCTAGTTGCACGGTACGCAGTGGGAGGCAGCGAATGCGTGCAGCTCACCCAAAGCTGCCCCTGCCCCAATGAGGGAAAGGCACCGCAGCTGCGTGGTGTACTCGCGGGCTAGCGCGGCATCTGACGCCGCCTCACCCTGCGGGTAGTGCAGAAGATCCACGCTCTCTGCGAGCTTATCGCTGCAATACAGCGCGTACACGGGGTTAGGGTCAAGCACAAAATCGTACAGGTACGACAGCGCAATCAGCGCGTTCTGGGCCAGTACCGCCGCATCATCCGGCAGATCGTCAGTATCGGGAATAAGGGCGAATATTTTCTCACGAATACGCATATTCTCTGGTGGGGAAGAGAAGCTGCCGTGCTCCAGATGCCCAAAAATCCTGCGCAGGAACGCATCGGCGTGCTCATAGCACCCCGGTACCCGCCCACAATCAGCCAATAACCGGTCATAGGAGGCCACGCACCGAAGCATCCGCTTCACACAGCACGCACCAAACAGCAGCTGCTGTTCAGGGGCCACGGCGCGCAGGCGGGCCTCTACGCTGATTCTCTGAGCATCCACCCTTCTACCCTACCCGAGCGGCAGCACCCACCGCGCGGTCATGGCCGGGTAACACGCCCCGGCGCGGCCCACCCTAAAGTGCCGTGAGAGAGCCGCCAACCGTGTACCCCGCCCTCAAGGAAACACGGTACAGTTGGGATAAAGACAAAAAGACACCAAGAACTGGACTACTGCATGACCCAGCACGGACCGGACCAGCCGAACCCCGCCAGCGGGGGCGGCCTGCCCAACGACCTCAGTCAAGGGTGGCTGCCCGAAGACAAACGGCAAACCCCCACCAGCCCGCTACCCGCCCCTAAATTCTGGGGATTTCAGAGCCTGCTGCCGTATAAGGCTGTCAACGGTTTGCGGCACCCCGGTGAGCTGCCCTGGCTCATTGCCGCCTACTCGTTTACCCTCATCTCGTACATTGGTCTGATCGTTTTCATTATCGAATCCTTCCTGCTCGTGATAGACAGCAGGGACTCCCTGAGGGATTTCGGCGATTACCCGCGTACCGGATCCGCCGAATACTACATGCAGGAGTACCTCCAACAGTTCGTGGTGCTGCTGGTGCTGGGGCCGCTGCTCATCTACATTGCGCGTGCCATACTCTACGCACAGCAGCGCGTGCGCGGCATCCGCATGTCTCCCACCCAGTTCCCTGAGGGGTACCAGATGGTCGTTGAGGCCGCCCGCGCTGCTGGTCTGCGCCGCGTCCCCGACGCCTACGTTATTAGCGGCAACGGCACGCTGAACGCCTTCGCCGCCGGCCACGGGTTCCGCCGCTACATTTGCGTATACTCCGACATGTTCGAGGTTGGCGGTAAAACCCGTGACCCCGAGGCACTGCGCTACGTCATCGGGCACGAGGTGGGGCATATCGCCGCAGGCCACGTGAGCTATTTCCGGCTGCTCTTCACCAATAGTTTCATGCGGCTGCCCGTTGTTGGGCAGGCGCTTTCACGCGCGCAGGAGTACACCGCCGACAACTTTGGTTACCGCCTCTCACCCGATGGCGCCAGGGGAGGCATGAAAGTGCTCGCCGGCGGTAAGTACCTGAACAAGCAGGTGAACTTTGACGAGTTCGCCGACCGTGCCGTCACCGACGGGGGACTGGCCGTATGGTTCGTTAACCTCATCTCCTCCCACCCGGTGCTGACCTGGCGCGCCCACGCGATCCGCAACCGCCAAGAACCGGGGCGCCTCTTCTGGCGGCCCACCCTACAACCCGCCCTCGGTGCCCGCGCTCATCCCCTCCTCCGAGCCGGTGCCACTGTGGCCCGACCCGCTGCAGGCGGACGCATTTATGCAGGAACAGAAGCCTGCCTGGGAGAACTACAGCCTGGACACCGTGCAGCTGCACACCCCACCCAACCCCGAGGGCGCGCCGAAGTTCGAGGGCACCCTATACACCGGGTGGCAGGATGCGGCTGCCCGCGCCGCCTACGCCTCCCGGTGGGAACAGTACGCCGCCAGCGGCGGGCAGCAGCCCATGTGGCAGCCGCCCGGGTACAGTCCAGCACCGCAGCCGGGGCAGCCTCAGCCGTACCAGCCAAACCAGGCACAGCCGCAACCGCAACAGTACCCACAGCCTCACCAACCCGCACAGCCCGGGCCGCAGCAGGGCACCTACGGATACTATGTGCAGCCCGGGCAGCAGCCCGGCGGTGCTCAGCTGGGTACTGCACAACCAGGTGCACAACCAGGCGGCGCTGGGCAGATGCAGCAGCCGTACGGCTACGACCCCGGTTCGCAGGGTGCCCCGAGCCGCCCCGGTCAGCCGCAGCAGCCTCAGCCTGGGCGGGGCTACGGGTACTATGTGCCAACGGGGCAGGATAGCTCAACGGCACCGCAGCACGATGGTGAAAGCACAGAGCAGCAGGCCCACGTTCCGTACGGTATTGACCCGCAGGCAGGCTCTGGACCCGCCGAACCAGAAACCCCAACTGAACAAACTCCGGCTGAGCCTGATGCCACGTGTTCGGACACTGACGCGTCCGCCGATACCGGCGACTCTGCGGGGGACTCCTGCGCAGGCTCTGCCGCAGATTACGATTCAGGTTCCAGTTCGGACGTCAGTACGGATAGCGGGTCAGACTCCCGGGACGGATTTCGGCTTTTCAACGGATTTCGACGGCCCCTCCACCGATTAAATATTCTAAAAACTGAATATAACGTTTTGCCCTGATATTGCGGGGCAGCGCGCGGCCGTCTTGCAGGTACTGTAAGGCGGCCGCCGCGTACCACAGCACATAAGCGCCTCGGGTAACACCGGGCGCTCGGTGCGGTATACACGGCTGGGAAAGCACCGCGTGAAGGCGCCGCAGCCTGCAGGCACACCGGTGCGTTCAGGAGCTCTAAGGCGCCTGGGGTGCGAGTAGAATGGGGTCATGCTCAGCAAACTCAAGGGAAAACGCCCCGATGCGCTTATCGTCATGCTCATTACCGCCGTGATACTGGCGATTTTTATCCCGGCACGCGGGGACTTCGCCGCATGGTTTAGCACCGGAACCAAGTTTGCTGTGGCGCTGCTGTTCTACCTGTACGGTGCGCGCCTTTCCACCAGTGAGGCCCTCAAAGGGCTGGCGCACTGGCGGCTTCACGCCATGATTCTCACCTGCACCTTCGTGCTTTTCCCCCTATTCGGGCTGGCGCTTTACCCGCTGCGGTTCGTGCTTGGTGACGGGCTGTACCTGGGGCTGCTGTTCCTGACGCTCGTGCCCTCAACGGTGCAGGCATCAATCGCCTTTACGTCCATTGCTGGGGGGGAACGTGGCGGCGGCGATTGTCAGCGCGTCCCTCTCAAGTATTGTGGGTGTGCTTGCCACCCCGCTCTTAGCGATGCTGCTCATGAACAGCGACCATGTGGCGATCTCCGGCAGCGTGTTCCTTGATATTGCTGTTCAGCTGTTCCTGCCGTTTCTGCTGGGGCAGCTCACCCGGCGGTGGGTGGGGGAGTTCGCGAAGAAACCCACCACCAAGTGGCTCGATAAGTTCTCGGTCATGATGATCGTCTATTCGGCGTTTTCAGCCTCGGTGGTGCAGGGGGTGTGGACGCGCGTGGACTGGTGGCAGATTGTGCTGCTGGTGGTTATTACGGCGCTCATGGTTGCGTTCATGCTGTGGGTGACCGACGTGATCGCCCGAAAGCTCGGGTTTAGCCGTGCGGACCGCATCACCATCCAATTTTGCGGGTCGAAGAAGTCGCTGGCGGCGGGCCTGCCCATGGCGATTATTATTTTCGGTTCCGGCTCGCTCGGACTATTGATGCTGCCGCTGATGGTATTCCACCAGGTGCAGCTGATGATGTGCACCTGGCTCGCAACCCGCTACAGCCGCACCCTGGGGCTAGCCTCCTCATAATTAGGGGCACCCACGGCGTGGATTCCACCATGTGAGAGGCTGCCTGCGCACCGTATATTTCGGAGCCGAAATATGGTGCTGTTCTTCGCCCTGAGCTAGAAAATTCGGGGACTAGTCGTGCATTTTGAAGAGAATACAGGCAGAATAGGTATAAGCTTGGATTAGGTTACACGCGCAAGCGCAGATAACAGACACACCGTCACAGTGAAGTGATAGAACTTCGGAGGCATACCTTGTCAGTGAGTGACAACGCTATGGGACGCTACTCTGGCGCCGATGCATGGATAGAGCAATACTTCCACAACAGCCCGGACACCGACCGCGAAGGCTACACCTCGGCGCAATTGGAGGCGCTGGCCCGCACGCATCGTGAGCTGGCGCAGACACGCGCACCCGGCACCCCCCTGATTGAGGTGCACGATACCGAACATTCCACCATGGTGCTCATCGTAAATGACGACATGCCGCACCTGGTAAGCTCCATCACCGCCTATGTTTCCTCTGAGTTCGGCGGTATCGAGTCGATCTTCCATCCCCTCTTCGTGGTTGAGCGCAGCCCCGACGGTAACCTGCTGGTTGTGCGCGGCACCGGGGTCGATAAGCCCGTGGCCAGCGGTGACACCGCCACCTTGGGAATCCCCGCCCTGAAACTCTCAGAAGATGCCCCGCCCGGTTCAAGTGTGGCCGTGGAGTCGTGGATTGCGTTACGGCTGACCAGGCACCTGAGCGCCGAACGGGTTCAGGCGCTGCGTGAGGGCGTGACGAAAACCCTCTCCGACGTGCACGCTGCTGCCCGCGATAACGAGAAAATGGTCCTGCAGGTCAATAACATCATCACCTCCATGGATGCCCTGCGCGGGGTCACCCTGGTGACGGGCAGGAATCGTTCAACGCCCACCCCGGCGGGAACGAGCCAGCCGCACGGGTGATTGCCTGCCAGGAGTTCCTGCGCTGGCTGACCCGCGGGAATTTCCTGTTCCTCGGCGTGAAAGAGCGCGTGCTCACCTCGGGCGCTGCAGGGTTTGAGCTTGTTGACAAGCCCGGCAGTGCCTTGGGTATTCTGCGCTCCACCGAGGGCAAGCACAGTATCCCCCTCTCCGGGAAGGCGCTGGACCGTGCTCTTACGCCCCGCCCGCTGTACGTGACGAAAGCGAACACCCGCTCCACAGTGGGGCGCACCGACTACCTCGACTATGTGGGGGTGCGCCGTTTCGATGCCACCGGCCGGGTGGTGGGCGAGTACGTCATCCTGGGGCTGTTCTCCCGGCAGGCGTACTCACTGCCGGCTGTTGAGACGCCGCTGATTCGTGAGCGGATCGCCATGGTTCGCCGCCGTCTAGGGTTCCACCCCGGCTCCCACTCCGACAAGGCGCTGATTGGCGCTATTGAAGACTATCCGCGCCTTGAGCTGATTCAGGCGTCGGTGGATTTCCTCACCGAAACTTTCAAAGGGATTATGGGGCTGGAAGAGCGCCGTAAAACCCGGTTGTTTTTGCGTGTGGACCGGTTTGAGCGGTTCATTACCGCGGTCGTGTACCTTCCGCGTGATCGGTTCAACACCACCGTGCTTAACCGCATCCAGCAGGTGTTCCGTGAGGAGTTCGACCTGCAGGCCATCGACTACCAGATTTACCTCTCGTCGTCGTCGCTGGCCCGTATATTTTTCCGTATCCGGCTCACCGACCCCACGGTTGTGCCGGAAACGGATATTAGCGCTCTCGAAAAGCGGCTGCAGACGGCCACCCGCTCCTGGGCGGAAGCCACCGCCGCCGCACTTGAGACGCTTAAACCCGGCATTGAGGGCCGCCGCCTGGCCGCCGCGTGGGCGGAAGCCGCACCCATGGCCTACCGTGCCGAATACGAAGTAGAAAATGCAATTGAGGATATCGTGACTTTTGAATCTCTAATGGCTGAGACCACTAAGCCCGCCGCTATCAAAGTTGAAAACGGCGCAGGCAACGTCACCCGCCTGAAGACCTACCTGACCAGTCCCCACACCCTCACCGAGCTTCTGCCCGTCATGCAGAATATGGGCCTGATCGTCGCCGATCAGAACCCCTCCGAACTCACCAGGGAAGACGGTTCACGCGTCTACCTGTACGACTTCGGTGTGGAATTCCCCGAGGGTGTGGACCCCGAGGAAGTCGCCTCGCTCTACGAGGACGCGCTGAACGCCTACCTGCTGGGCCAGCGCGAATCTGACACGCTCGATAGGCTGATCCTGGTGGAGGGCCTCACCTGGCAGGAGGCGAGCCTATTCCGCGCCTTTAACCACTACCTGATTCAGCTGGGCCTGGGGTACACCCCCTCGTTCATGTCGAACACCCTGCTGGCGAACTCCGCCGTCACCCTGTTGCTGGTGGACTTCTTCCACACCAGCTTCAACCCGAAGAACGGGCTCACCGACGAGGCCCGTGAGGCTAAGCGCGCCGAGCTGATTGAGCGCCTGCGTGAAGAGCTCAATAAGATCCCCACCTTGGACGCCGACCGCTACCTGCGGTCACTGACCCGCGTGATCCGCGCCGTGCTGCGCACCAACGCGTACCTTAACCGTGAATCCTTGGCGTTTAAGGTCGCCTCCGAGGAACTCATTTTCGCGCCCCTGCCGCACCCCAAGTACGAGATTTTCGTGTACTCCCCGCGCGTGGAGGGCGTGCACCTGCGCTTTGGCGACGTGGCCCGCGGTGGTCTGCGCTGGTCGGACCGCCGCGACGACTTCCGCACCGAGGTGCTGGGCCTGGTCAAGGCGCAGATGGTGAAGAACGCCGTGATTATTCCCACCGGCGCCAAGGGCGGCTTCTACCCCAAGCAGCTGCCGGATCCGGCTGTTGACCGTGACGCCTGGATCACTGAGGGCCGCGAATCCTACAAGGTGTTCATCCGCTCCCTACTGGATGTGACCGACAACCTCAAGGTGTCTGCTGACGGCACCGAGACCGTGGTACGCCCCGAAGGTATTGTGGCCCGCGACGGGGACGACTACTACCTGGTGGTCGCCGCCGATAAGGGAACCGCCGCATTCTCCGATACCGCGAACGCTATTAGCGCCGAGTACGGGTTCTGGCTGGGCGATGCGTTCGCATCCGGCGGCTCGGTCGGGTACGACCACAAGGCGATGGGCATTACCGCCCGCGGCGCGTGGGAGTCCGTCAAGCGCCACTTTGCGGAGCTGGGCCATGACTGCCAGGCGGAGGAATTCACCGCCGTCGGTATTGGTGATATGTCTGGTGACGTGTTCGGCAACGGCATGATGCTCTCGCAGAAGACCCGCCTGGTTGCTGCCTTCGATCACCGCGACATTTTCCTAGACCCGAACCCGGATGCGGCGATTTCGTTTGAAGAGCGCGTGCGCCTGTACAACCTGCCGCGCTCCTCATGGCAGGACTACAACCGTGAGCTGATTTCCGCTGGCGGCGGCGTGTACTCGCGCAGCGCCAAGTCGATTGAGATCACCCCGCAGGTTCGTGAAGCCCTGGGCCTGGGCGAGGACGTGACCGAACTGGCGCCCCCGCAGCTGCTCGCGGCGGTTCTGAAGGCACCGGTTGATCTGCTCTACAACGGCGGTATCGGCACCTACGTGAAGGCATCCACCGAGGACAACCTGCAGGTGGGCGATAAAGCCAACGACGCGTTGCGAGTGAACAGTAACGAGCTGCGCGCCAAGATCGTGGGTGAGGGCGGTAACCTGGGCTTCACCCAGCTGGGCCGTGTGGAGGCCGCCGAGAACGGCATCATCATTAATACCGACGCGATCGACAACTCCGCCGGTGTGGAGACCTCCGACCGCGAGGTGAACATTAAGATCCTGGTGGATCGCCTGGTGACCGGCGGTGAGCTTGCCGCTGAAGAGCGCGCCGACTTCATTGAGTCCCTGCGGGACGAGGTGGGTGCTAAGGTGCTTGAAACCAATATTGAGCAGAACGTGCTGCTGCAGGGTGAGTTCCACGAGACGTTCCTGGGCATTAACGTGTACAAGCGCCTGATGCGCCACCTGGAGGCGAACGCAGGGCTGAACCGCAAGGTCGAATTCCTGCCCACGGATAAGCAGCTGCAGGCGCGTTTTGAGGCGACCGGGCTGGGCCTGACCCGCCCCGAGCTGTCGGTGCTGGCCGCCTATGTGAAGATTTACCTCACGCACGCCCTGGAGCAAACCGATTTCGCGGACGACCCCTACCTGAGCGGGGTACTGCACGAGTACTTCCCGGCAGCCCTGGTGCAGCGTTTCGGCGAGTACCTGGAATCACACCCGCTGCGTAAGGAGATTATCTGCACCCGCGTTGCCAACGAGATGGTGAACCTGGGCGGTATTACCTTCGCCTACCGTGTGACGGAAGAAACCAACGTTGGCGTGGACGCTGTGGCGCGTGCCTTTATTGTGGCCCGCGAACTGTTTGAGCTTGGCAAGGCTGCCGCGCTGCACCGTGCACTGCCGGCCACCACCGCCCTGGAGGCATGGTACACGGTGCTGCGTGATAACCAGCGTGTGCTGGACCGCGTGGTGCGCTGGCTGATTGCTGAGCGCGGCGTGGTTGCCGGCATCAGCATCGGCCAGATGCTGCAGAACTTCGGTGAGGTCGTCTCCCTGCGCCACAACCTGCCCGAATACCTCTCGGAAGCTTCCCGTGAGCGGGTGCGCGCTAAGCGTGTGCTCGGTGAAGAGTGGGGCCTGCCGGAGGAGCTTATCGTCATCTGGATTCGCGGGTTCGAAGGTTACGCCCTCATGGACGTTATCCGTTCCGCACGGGACAACAGCCTGGGCGCAACCGAGCTGGCGCCGATCTATTTCGCATCCTACGACCGGTTCAAGGTGGATCAGCTGCTGGGCCTGATCAGCGAGCTGCCGCGTAATGACCGCTGGGAGACCCTGGCACGGCAGGCGATGCGCGGCAGCCTGTACGAGACCGCCGCCGAGCTGGCGATCTCTGTGGCCTCTGAGAACGGCAAGCATGAGACGCACACCCCCGCCGGGGCGCAGCTGGCGCTTCAGGAATGGGTTGAGAACCACCCGACCCGTGTGGGCAATATTGACCGTGTTCTCGCCGAAATCCGTGAGGCTGAACCGGCACCAGCCGGGCACCCGCGTCTGGCCGTGATTTCGGTGGCTCTGCGCACGCTCTCTAGCGCATCCTAGGGGCGTTACCGCCAGATAAGGCTGAAAAGGCCCGGTGCTCCCACTCGACAGAGCGGGGTGCCGGGCCTTTCGCTGTGCTCCGCGCCCAGTTTAAGGAGACGCCCAGCATTCGGTTTGAAGGTGCATCGCGGACTGGGAAGGCGCCCGCGCCCGCCTTCGGGTGGTGCAGGCCATAAAAATGTGGTTTTTAATGTGAAACCCCACACATAGTAAGGGATTTATTGGTAATCTCAATTTGACGTACCACGGGGGTATGGGGGCATTATTAAACGTCTGGAGATTGTTGCCACAGGCGGTTAGCACGGTGTTTTACACAATACGTCAAACAAACGTGACGCGAATAATATTTCATTTTATTCGCCGTTAAGTAGAGATTTATATACACCACGCCGAAGGAAAAATACTCTAGAAATCAAGGTAAAACCCGCAATTACGCGGAAATAACCCCAACGATAAACGCGCGCATTTATACCGGTTAATGAATACCATCCCGGTGTGCGCTAATATCATGTACAGACTGAAAGTTAACGTAAGCCTATACCTTGAGGACAACATGATGGAAAGGCCCGCCCGCAGCTGGCTCAGACGCAGATAAAACAATATTTAGGCGAGACAAGCACCAGCCGCCAACACTACACACATTGCACGGTGCACCCATCCCGCACGGGGTGTGAAGGTCTCGCTCACAATCACCGTAGACTAGTACTATAACCAGCCACACCCAACCACTACCCCAACCACAAAGGCATATTCCCTTGGCACCCACCGACGCACAAGAGGACGCCACGCGTAAAAAACTGCGTCTTCTTTACAACTTTTTACTCTACGTATCGCCCGTCGCCCTGCTGATGGTCGTCTTCCCGGTTGTCACACCAGAGCTGGGCAAGTACCGTCTCGGCGACGTACCCCTCGTACACGTTATTCTTGCAGCATCCATTACCGTGCCCTGGCTCAGCCAGGCCGCCTGTATGCCCATCTACCGCGCCATCGAACTAGAACACAAGCGGGTCGCAAAAAACCGTCAAGAACTCACCGAAAGACTTGAGACGGAACTCAAGGAAGGTACCGTCGAAAAAGTTCGCCAGCTCAAAGCCCTCCTCAAAACCCCCGCATACCAGCGCGTGAGCGACGTAGCCGCGTTCGCCCGCAACTGGCCATACATTTACCTGACCACCCTGCCCCTCATTATCCTCTTTGCGCTGCCGCTGATCTTCATCATGCGCTGGAGCGCATCCGCTGTTGCCTCCTACCTCATACTCAGCGTGCTTAACCTCGCCTTCGCGCAGCTGCTCGTGCTGCCGAGCCTGGCTAAAAACCAGGTGGACTGGTTCTTCGCCTGGCTCGGGTACGCGGCGGCGCTGCTGTTCTTCCCCATCTTCTGGTTCCTGCCGCCCACCGCAGGCATTATTGTGCTGCTGCTGTGCCTGCGCAAGAACATTCGCCAGCTCAAAGTATTCAGCCGCACCCCCATTATTCATGTGGCCCAGGATGCGCTGCGCGGGTTCCTCACCGGCTCGGTGCTGTGGGCCGATAAGTACGTGCTGTTCGTCGCCGCCCACGGGCAGATTAACGTGGTCGCCATCTACATCAGCCTCATCCCGTGCGTGCTGGCCTACAACTACTTCTTCGTGGCCGAAGCAGACCGGGTGAACCTCGTCATTAAGAAACTGTGGAGCACCTTCGAAGAGAAACCCTTCGCCCAGGTCACCAACACCGCCAAAGAAGCAACCCACGTGTCGAACTACGCGATGGTTCGCAGCCTCACGGTCGCCATTTTCGCCTCGGTCATTACCGGGCTGATCATGCTCGTCGCCATCCCGCACGTGTTCCCCGTAGGGTTCGCCGGCATTATTGCCGCCGGGCTGTTCTTGGTGGTTACCCTGTGCAACTACCAGATCGAATTCATGGGCCTGTACCGTATCTCTCAGCTTATCGGTGTGGCGCACCTGGTGCTGGTATGCATCATCTTCGCCATTATGCCCAACGAGGGCGGCTACTTCCCCCTTATCCTGGGGGAGGCCATACTCGCCATTATCGCCTACACCTTCTACCGCCGCGCGTGGGCTTCGCCGGAGCATTCTCTCTTCTGGCGTCGCGCGCTCGCCTGGTAGCTTTCCCACTAGGAACACCACATGCGAAACGTCTATGAACCTCTGCGCCGCCCAGCACCGGCACCGCGCACCCCAGACCCCGACTACCCGGATGTCGATGTCGCTATCGTCATGGAGTCCACCTACCCGTACCTTAAGGGTGGAGTGTCGTCGGTGGTGCACGACATTGTCTCGGAGAACCCGGATCTGACGTTCGGGATTATTCACATCGCCTGGGACTCAAACTCCCCCCAAGAAGACCTCTACGGCGTGCCGGAGAACGTTAAATGGGTGCGTGTGATCTACCTGAGCATGGAAGAGTTTAAGGAAGAGTTCGCCCACGACTGCGACCCCACGCACCTGCGCATGAACGCGCGGCAGCGGAAAAAGCTGGTGCGGCGCATCCTTGAGGCGTTCTCCGCGCTGGTGAAGGGGGACATGAACCCGCTGTGGGACCTGTACGATGAGGGGATTAACCCGCGCACCCGCTCCTTCCCGCTGTTCTCGGTGGTGGGCAGCCGCGAGTTCATGGAGGCGATGGGCACCTGGGGGTTCCTCTCCGAGATTCCGCTGACTGAGCTGTTCTGGAAGGTCCGCGATTTCACGTCTTTGCTGTACGCCCTGCTGCGCCAGAACATGCCGTACGCCCGCGTGTACCACGCGCACACCACCGGGTACGCTTCGCTCATTGCGGCCGCCGCTGCGCGCGACTACGGGTCGAAGTTCCTGCTGACCGAACACAACCTGTATGTGCGCGACACGGCGAATACGAAGCTTGAACGCCCAATGGATAAGCCGGTCACGGCCGACTATAAGCTGTTCATGGAACGCCCGGTCACCTTTGACGAGCGAGTCTGGGTCACCTGGTTCGTTGAGATGGGCAGGTTCTGCTACCCGAGCGCCGACATGATCACCTACCTGTACCCCAAGGCCCTGGAAGAGGCGCGCGGTTTGGGTGCGCCCATCGACCAGCTGAACCCCGGCGATCGTGAAGATCACGCGATTATTCTGCCCAACGGTATGCTGATTGAGAGCGTGCACTCGGCCCTTGAAGCCCGCATGGCTGCGCGCATGAAAATCTTTGAGGACGCCCGCAACCACGTGTGGCGGTTCGTGTTCATTGCGCGCGTGGTGCCGATTAAGGGCTTGGCGGATCTGATTCGCACCCTGGCGCAGATGCGTGATGCTGGCATCATGAACTTTCACCTGGACGTGCTGGGCCCCACCGACCACCGCATCGACTACTACCAGCAGTGCCTGAACCTGATTGAAGACTTGGGGATGGGCCAGTTCATCACATTCCACGGGACGGTGAAGGTGCGCCAAATGCTGGCGAACTACGACCTGCTGCTAATGCCTAGCTATAATGAGGGGCAACCCGTCGTGGCGCTGGAAGCGATGGCTGCGTCCATACCGCTGGTGAGTACCGATGTGGGCGGCATGTCGCAGCTGATCGACGATATTTTGGACGCCTCCGACGGGAAAGAAATTGGTAACTGTGGCATCTTAACTGTTCCGGGGGATGTGACCGGTTTTGCCCGCGCCTTGCGCATCATTATGGAAACCCCTGGGCTGTATGAGCAGTATAGCCGTAACGCGTATGCGCGCGTGGAGAAGTTTTTCCAGTTGAGCCTGGTGATGGAGCATTACAACCGCATCTACCGTAAGCTTGGTGGGCTGCCCGCACGACCGTCAAAATATACTGAGGAATGATTAATAATACAGCTCTGCGGGCTGGTGTGCCCGGCCGTTTTGGTGCGTGGATACGCTACGGTGGGGACCCGATCACCCGGAAACAGCTAGAGTTTGCTGTGCAGAACTATTCGGTTGCTATTCTGCAGCCCTGGGAGCAGGACGCGGCACTGTACCTGAAAAAGAATGCTCCGGATATGGTGGTACTGGCCTATAAATGCCTCTCCTCCACCCGCTCCTACGAGCCGGGGCCCATCTACTCCTCCGGGGTCTCCTGGGATACGGCGCAGCAGGCGCTGCAAAACGGCAAAGACCTGTACGCCCGCCGTACGGACGGCTCACTCATTGAGTGGCGCGGCTACCCCCAGCACTACCAGATGGCGGTATGGGACTCCGACTACCGCTGGTACTGGATGGATTCGGTCGTCAAAGAACTGCGTGACTCGCCATTTGACGGGGTGATGGGCGATAACGATATTGAGAGCGACTACTACGGGCTGAACCTGCCTATCCGCAACGTCGACTCCATGGCGACTGTACGCGCGGGCCTAGACCACCTGATCGAGTACGCGGGCGCCGAGCTGAACAAGGCCGGTAAGATTCTGGTGCCAAATATTGCCGAGGCGCGCCTGCGGTGGGGTAAATGGGAGGCGCACAGCGCCTACGGCGGCGGTTTTGAGGAAGTCTGGCTGGGCTGGGGTGCCCAAGAATTTCTGGACTCCACCTACGCCATGCTGCAAAGCCGCCACATTGGCCGCGGCGCCCAGGGGCAGGTGCGCCTAGCCTACGACGAGGGGCTTCAGCGCGCCGATCGGACAGCGCCGAAAGTGACGATCCTGCGCACCCCCTCCGGCGGGCCGAAAGCACCGGTGACGGGCACGGACGAGAACCTGCTGTACGGGCTGGCGGGGTTCTGGATTTTCGGCGGCGGGCGGTTCACGGGTATTGCCGCCACCGAACACGATAGTTACAACGGAACCCCGTTCTCCCCAGAAATGTCGTACGATCTGGGCACCCCCGCCGAGGCGGTGAAAAGCGACGGGGCGGTGCATGCGCGGGCGTTTACACACGGCTGGGCGGCCATTAACCTGGGCACCACCTCCCGCATGGTGCGTGTGCCCAGCGGGCTCAAAGACGCCGCCGGCAATACCCTGCCCAGCACGCTGACACTTCAGGCACACCGCGGGGTTCTCTACCGCAAGTAGGGTCATGCGCGGGCGCTGCCCGACGGAATATGCTGCACTCAGCGGGGTGCTGGGCCGCCGGGCACACCCGGTCATTGAGGCCCCAAGCGGGGTGCTGCGGGTAGGCAGGTTAAGAAACGGGTCGTTTTTTGCGGTGCGCATCGGTAGGCTGTTCAGTGAGTACCGGTTTGAGCGATTAAGGAGCGAACACGTGAATATCCTACTTTTGGACGGCGGCAAAGCATTCGGCCACTCGGCGGGCCGCCTGAACCACACCCTGCATCAGACCGCCCGCAGTGCCCTGCAGGCTCAAGGGCACCACACGCGTGAAACCGTCATTGATGAGGGGTACGACCTGCCGCAGGAGGTAGATAAGTTCCTGTGTATGGATGCGGTGATCTGGCAGATGCCCGGCTGGTGGATGGGCCCGCCGTGGACCGTCAAAAAATACATGGACGAGGTGTTCACCGCTGGCGCGGGTATGCTGTTCGCCAATGATGGCCGCAGCAGCGCCAGCCCCACCGAGGGGTACGGCACCGGCGGCCTGCTCGCAGGTCGTCAGCATATGCTCTCACTCACCTGGAACGCACCCCTTGAGGCGTTCACCCGTGCCGGTGATTTTTTCGGCGGTGCGGGCGTGGATGCCGTATACCTGCCGTTCCATAAGGCTAACGAGTTCATCGGCACTTCGCAGCTGCCCACCTTCATCTGTAATGACGTCATAAAAAACCCGCAGGTTGAACAGTATATTGTGAACTATATAGCCCACCTGGAGAAGGTGTTCGGCCCGGCTTAGCGGTGCGGCCGAAAGACTGCGGGCGCCGCCAGTATTCCTGTAGCCCGGCGGGATTCTGCGTATTCAGCGGGTCAACCCCTGAGATAATGGAACGGCCACAGTTTTGACCGTGTAGAGGACATGCCATGGACGCCGCACAGTTCGGTGAGTACCTTCACCTGATAGGGTTTAAGCCCACCCGGTGCGACCTTACCGCACTGAAAACCCTGCTCACCCGGCACATGGCGGCATTGCCGTTTCAGACCCTGAGCACCGTCCTGGGCGAGCCCGTGCCGATTGATAGCGGCAGTATTTTCCGTAAGCTCGTTGTACAGCGGCGCGGCGGCTACTGCTACGAATTGAACCTGCTGCTGCTTGATGCGCTCACCCTGCTCGGGTTTGAGGCCCGCCCGCTCACCGGCAGCGTCATCCCCAATAACCAGCTGGAGGAGGCTGGGGCGCGCACCCACATGCTACTTCAGGTGACGCTAAAGGGCAGCCGTGGCTGGTGGATGCGGGGTTTGGTGGGCTGGCCCTAACCGCCCCGCTGCTGCTTGAGAGCGAACAGACGCAGCTAACCCCGCACGGGAAGTACCGCCTAAAACCGCACCGGGACGGCCTGGTTTTATGCGCTGTCACCGGTGCCAAGCAGCAGCTGCTGTACACCTTTGACCGCCAGCCGCAGCGCCGCATTGACCTTCAGGTGGGTAACTGGTTCGTGTCCACCCACCCGCACTCGCCGTTCCGCACCCGCCTCATGGCGGCCCGCGCCGTCCCGGACGGCAGCCGCCACACGCTGCTGAATACCCGCTACACTCTGCACCGCCCGGACGGTTCCCGCAGGGTGCGCACCATCACCGATGCCGCTTCGCTGCTGGATGTTCTGCGCTCATGTTTTACTGTGAGTCTGCCGCAAACGGACGGGCTGTCCCGGCGCCTCCAGCAGTTTTTAGACACCCACAGCGATGGCGACGCCGGTACACAGAGCGTTAGGGGAGAAGGGCAGGTACAAGAGCCGCATGTTTGATTTTTTTCGTGAAAAAAACCGGTTGAGTCCGCAGGAATTAGCGGCTTTTTATTGCCGTCACCCTGGGCTGCCCGGCGGAGAACGTGTTGGCGGTCACCTCCAGCGAGCTGCAGGACATCCCGCCGGTGGAGCTCAACGCCCTGCGCTGCCTGTGCCTGTACTGGCATGTAACGGGAGACGCGGCGCTGCTGGTGAGCCTTTACCGGGTGGAGGCAAGCCCAGAAGAGATCCAGGAGAAAGTGGTCGCTGCATCACGGGCCGCAGGGGTTGTGTGCTACGTGCCGAACGATAACTTTAACGGGTACTTACTGTGCGGTGAGGCAGAACCCGTGCAGGTTTACGAGGACGAGGCGGCATCATCCGATGAGGGCCTGCACCATATTTTTCCGCAAGGTGAAGGCGTGAGTGTCTGCTGGTGCAACCGTGCCAGCCTACCGACAGGAAACAGCGGCGTACCCAGATCTTCCCTGCTCCCGCCGCCAGATAACTGCGTTCCCGCTCCCGAAGGTGACCTCATGAACACCAGCAGGCGCACTGAACTCACGGTCAAAACTGCCCGAATACACGCCGTTTGAAAGCCTCTGGCGCAGAATAATATTGACGCGACCGCCGTGGGTACGCACCGTCACCGCGCAAATCCCCAGTGCACTATTGCCCAGCAGCCCCGACAGCCTGATGCGCGCCTCGCCGCTGCCTTCTGTGACGGCCACACGGAAATCGTTGAGTTCTTCCTGCCTAACCTCCCGCGACACCCACCGGGTGCACGACGATAGTAGCTTGCGTATCCTGCCCGTCACGGGTGCCTCCGGGTGCCCTGCAGCAGCGCCAGGTAGTCATCCTCAATATCCACCAGCTGCCGCCCGAGCGTGCTATCGAGCGGCCACGAATCAACCACCATCCGGCTCATGAGGGCGTGTGCGCCCGCGGCGTGTGCGGTGTGGTGCCGCAGGTGGGAGGCCATGCTGGTCAGCTGCTCCCGCATAAACATCAGCTGGTTCCGGCTCGTATAATCGCGGATACTGCCCGCGTCTAAGATGCCGTCAATAAGGTCTATGGCGTTCACGATTCTGCCCGTGAGCGTTTCCGCTCCCATAGTTGATCTCCTTCGCGCGCCGCAGCGGATACCCCCAGAGAGAACGTTGCGGCGTCAAAAGAGCAGCCTAAGCCGTCTTTTGACGCCGCAGCACTTATGCCGTTACTCGCCGGTGTGCCGCCGAGTGCGCAGGCCGCAACCTACTGTGTGGGGTATGAGGGGGCCTCTTCACCCACCAGGCGTTCGAGCACGCGCACCACCTGGCAGGAGTAACCGAACTCGTTGTCGTACCAGACGTACAGGATTGCCGAGTCGTCGGTGACGACGGTGGCAAGCGCATCCACCACACCCGCGTTGCGGGAACCCACGAAATCGGTGGAGACGGCCTCATGCGAATCGGAGTAACCGATCTGGCGGCGAAGCTCACCCTTGAGGGCAACCTGGCGGAAGACCTCGTTCAGTTCATCCTTAGAACCGGCGGGTTTAGCCAGCTTCACGTTCAGAATAGCCATCGAAACATCCGGGGTGGGAACGCGAATAGCGTTACCGGTCAGCTTGCCCTCCAACTGGGGGGAGCGCCTTAGAAACAGCACGTGCCGCACCGGTTTCGGTAATCACCATGTTCAGCACCGCCGAACGGCCGCGACGATCACCCTTGTGGAAGTTATCGATCAGGTTCTGGTCATTCGTGAAAGCGTGCACGGTCTCCACGTGACCGCGTTCCACGCCGTACACGTCATCAAGAACCTTCAGCGCCGGGGTAATCGCGTTGGTCGTGCAGGATGCCGCCGAAAGAATCTTATCGTCGTCGGTAATGACGTTATCGTTCACGCCAAAGACAATATTCTTCATATCGCCCTTACCGGGGGCAGTCAGCAGAACGCGCGAAATACCGGGGCGCTCAAGGTGCTGGGTCAGCCCCGGAACATCGCGCCAGCGGCCGGTGTTATCGACCAGAAGCGCATCCTCAATACCGTACTCGGTGTAATCCACAGTGGTCGGATCTGACGAGTAGATGAAACGAACCGGAAGACCGTTAGCAATAATGGTGTCGTTCTCGGTATCTACCTTAATCGTGCCCTTGAACGGGCCGTGCACCGAATCGCGTGCCAGCAAAGATGCACGCTTCTCAAGGTCGTTCTCGGTGTTCTTACGCACTACCACCGCACGCAGACGCAGGTTTGCACCCAGCGATGAGGAACGCTCCAGCAGAATACGCGCCAACAGGCGGCCAATGCGCCCGAAACCGTAGAGCACCACATCCTGCTGCTTGACGGTCTCGCCCTTCTTGCCAACCGATGCGCCAACCTGCTCGGGCAGCCACATAGAGAAGTCGGGGGAGCCCGCATCAACATGCTGACGGTGCAGGGACGCAATATTAATGGAGCAGGGGCCAAGGTCAAGGTCGGCCAGGGCCCGGACCAGCTCAAGGGTGTGCGCGGGATTCAGGGGCGCGCCGTCGATCTTCGCGGCACCATCATGCAAACGCAGCATCTGAATTACAGATTTATTGACCAGGCTGCGGCCGTGAATATTCAGCACCACGCCGTTCTCACGGTTAAGCTTACCGATGAGGGGGATTAGCTCCTCAGCCTCGGTCTCGCGGGCAATCCACTGTGCGTGAGTGTTTTCGGGAGTCGTCACTCTTGACCTTCTTCCTAGGTGGACATCGTCGTCAGTAATATACTCGCCGCACCCCGGGATGCCAGGGGCGGTTCGTGCCGGTCTGTGCTGACCGCTTCACCTCAAGTCTAACGGGTAATTCTGGTTTGTGCGCTCAGAACCGCCCGGGAATACGCGCACGTCACACGCCCATTTGTGATACGAGCGCAACAACCCAAACAACCCCTCGCAAAGGAGGAAGAAGCCACGGCAAAAACCCACAAAAAGACAGGTAAGAAGGTGGTGTGCGGACCGCGATGCAGGCCCGCCCGCAGGTAGAATTGAAAACATGCTAACAGTGATCGGTGAAGCCCTCGTAGATGTCGTCCACAAACAAGGCGAACAAACCCACGCCTACCCCGGCGGATCCCCCATGAACGTGGCGGTCGGGGTGAGCCGTTTAGGCCACCCCACCCAGTTCGTGGGGCACTACGGCGCCGACGACTATGGCCGTGCCATCAGCGAGCATCTGGAGGCCTCCGGTGTGAACGTGCCATTTGCCCCCACTGCTGCGCGCACCTCCACCGCACAAGCCCACATTGGGCAGGACGGTGCCGCAGAGTACGAGTTCAATATTGACTGGTCGTTGGATGCGCTCGCCGACGAGCTGGTGGAACTTGCCCGCACCTCCCAGGCGCTGCACACCGGATCCATTGCGGCGATGCTCGAACCCGGTGCGCATGTGGTCGCTAACGCGCTCACCGCCGCCCGTGAGAGCGCGCTCATTAGCTACGACCCGAACTGCCGTCCCAGTATCGTTAGTGACCGCGCCGCCGCACAGGAGTGGGCTGAACGGTTTGTGGGGCTCGCCTCTGTGGTGAAGGCCAGCGATGAAGACCTCACGTGGCTGTACCCCGACCGTTCCCTTGCGGAGACGGCACGCGCCTGGGTGGCGCTTGGGGCTGAGCTGGTGGTGCTGACCCGCGGCGAGAGAGGGCCAATCGCCTACACCCGCGCCTACCCTGAGGGTATTGAGGAGCCTGCATACCGTGTGCAGGTAGCCGATACTGTGGGCGCGGGCGATTCCCTCATGGCGGCGCTCATCTGCGGCCTGCTCGATCGCGGTATCGCTGGCTCAGGTGCGCGTGCGAAGGTGGCGGCGCTTGAGCGTGAAGAGATTTCTGAGCTGCTGCGTTTTTCGGCGACCGCAGCCGGTATTACAGTTTCCCGATCCGGGGCGAACCCGCCAAACCGCCACGAACTGCTTGCCGTGCTCAACGGCTAAAGATCCGCGTTATAGCGGGCTAAAAACCTTCATTCCGGATACAGAATATAAGGAGAGTAGCTATGCCCGACTACACCCCCACCAGCCACGCACCTCTGCCCCGCGACCCCTACGAGGGTTTGACGAAACTGCCCGAATTTACGCTCACCTCCACCGACATTACTGATGGCGGCACGGCACCGACAACAATGCTGTCGGCGCTGTTCGGCGTGCCCGGCGGGCAGGACCTTTCCCCGCAGCTGTCGTGGAGCGGCTTCCCCGCAGACACTCAGTCGTTCGTTATCACCTGCTATGACCCGGACGCCCCCACCCCCAGCGGGTTCTGGCACTGGACCGTATCAAACATCCCGGCCACTGTTACCTCTCTTGAGGCGGGCGCAGCCGCACCGCACGGTGCGCTCACCCACCGCAATGACGCCGGTGTTCCCGGGTTTTTGGGTGCGGCACCTCCGGCGGGGCACGGGCCGCACCGGTACATTTTCTGCGTGACCGCCGTGGACGTACCCGAACTTGAGGTAGACGAGAACACCTCACCTGCCGTCGTGAACTTTAAACTCTTCTTCCACGGCATTGCGCGCGCCTTTTTGACTGTCACCTACGAAGAAAACTAGCCGTTACCGCATGATTAGACTAATCGCCAGCGACCTTGACGGCACACTCATTGGGAAGGATTTCCGGTTCCGCCCCCGCACCCTGCACGCCCTTCAGGCTGCGCGGGCGGCGGGCATCCAGATCGTGTTCGTGACCGGGCGCCCCAGCCGCTGGCTCACACCCATTAGGGAACAAACCGATTTCGATTCCTACGCCATCTGCTCGAATGGGGCGGTCATCTATCACCTGGGGGCTGACGAGGTGGAAGCTGTGAACGGGGCCCCGGCGCACGCTATCCGCAGCGCCCACGAGCTGCTGCAGCCGGTTTTTCCCAACGCCACATATACCCTTGAAACCGTCGATACCGTCTACATTCAGGGCCCGTATGAGGGCGGGGAAGTGCTTGAGGGTGCGCGCGTTGTGGAGCAGCATCTGCTGGGCGCGCTAGACGGGTTTGCGGGGGAGCAGGTGATTAAATATTTGGTGCACGTGCCCGGCATGGACCCAGATATTCTGCAGGCGCGCGTGGCGCAGACCGTGGGCGAGCTGGTGTCGGTCACGCGCGGGGTTGTGGGTGAGCCGCTGATTGAGATGGGCTCGAAGACCGTGAATAAGGGGTACACTCTCGCCCAGTTTGCTGCACGACACGGTATTGAGGCGCACGAGGTGATGGCCTTCGGCGATATGCCGAACGATGCCGAGATGCTGTGCTGGGCGGGCCGCGGGTATGCGATGGCATCCGGGCAGCCCGCACTGATTGAGAAGGTGGGGCGCACCTGCCCGCCCTTCGGGGAAGACGGCGTGGCGCAGGTGATCGAGGCAATGCTTCAAGAACACGAAGAGGCAGAGCCCCGAACGGTGTAGCCTTCGCGCGGCTGCGAGCCGTGCGGTCTCATCAAATCCTCATCTAAAAATACGCCTCTCATCTAAAAAAATTTTTTAGATGAGAGGCGTATTTTTAGATGAGCGTGCGTGGTTTTGGCGCTGAAGGTTTCTGCAGAATCCCTTTAAAGCCTGGTATTTCAAGGGAAACTGGCGTATCTCTTAGATCCAAGTCCTCATCTAAATTTTTGTATCTCTCATCAAAATATTTTTTTGGATGAGGAGCAAAATTTTTAGATGAGGGATATAATTTTTAGATGAGAACCCACGAATGGACCCCCGAGCGTCTGGGAAATACCCTGGCTGAACTTCGACGTTACAGCGGTGACACCCACCGTCTTGAAGTGAAGAAGGCTCACGATGGCTACCCCAAGAGTTTAGACGACACCCTATGCAGTTTTTCAAATATTCACGGCGGAGGAACCATTATTTGTGGTGTTGCCGAAAAGGAAAGCTTCAAACCAGTGGGCGTCTATGACATCGCTCAGCTAGAAAAAACTGTTGCGAGTAAGCTCCGCAAACAACTCGTTCCCCCGAACACCTGCGTATTCTACCGGGTCGAATATGGGGGTCATGACATTCTCGTGATCGAGGTTCCGGGTCTTCCAGCCTCCCAACGCCCAGCCCGCATCGGCAAGGATTACTATGTACGCGTCGGAGATGGCGATCACCTGATGGATGAGTACGAGGTGACACTTATGCTTTCTCAGCGGGAACGCCGCAACTATGATGCAGAACCGGTGGAATATACATCGCCCCAGAATCTTGACAGTGAACTTGCAGACTCATATGTACATTCCGTGCGCCGTGTTTCCGCAAGAATCACAAGCGCTATTGAGAATGAGCAGGTTCTTAAACGAAAGCGCGTTATAGCGTTGGGGGACGGCGAAAACCTGACGCTGGCGGGGCTCTACGCTCTAGGGGATTATCCCCAACAGTTCTTCCCCTCGCTCAAGATTACCGGTGTGGTGGTCGATCCCGAAGGCAAAGTGCGTAACCTTGATAAGTTTGAGGCAGATGGACCTATCCCTTTTATGCTTCAAGAGACTCTTGTGTGGCTTGAACGGAATCTGCGCAGGCCCGTGCGGCAATTAGAAAATGGGCATCTTATCGATGGAGAGGAAATACCGGCGGTTGCTCTGCGTGAGATTGTTGCTAATGCTCTGGTTCACCGAAGCCTTAATCCAAATACGTATACGCATGAGGTGCAGGTTCGTATTCTTCCCCACGAGGTGCAGATTGTGAACCCCGGTGGGTTGTGGGGTATTACAGATGATGACTTGCAGAAATACGGCACGCATTCTCGTGTGAACCCGTTGCTGTACGATATCTGCACTGTTCTGCGGGTGCCAGGCGAAGGGTATCGGGTGATCGAGGGAGAAGGCAGTGGTATTCCTACAGCGCAGGAGGCGGTACGTGCGGCCGGTTTGAAGCCTATCCGTTTTATCGATGGATCCACGAAATTTACGGCTGTTTTAAGCCGTGAGATATTACGTGAGGGAGAAGAGTATTCAGATATACAGCAGTGTGTTGCGGAGTCTGAGCCTGCACCAAAAACCCGTGAAGATGCGATTCTGACTGCTTTACGTGTGGCGTCACGCCCGCTGACCGTCGAGGATCTGTATGGGTACTTGCCACGCGAGTATTCAACTTTGAATAAAGCCCAGGTACGGTACACCTTGAATAAACTTATCGCTCTCAATTTGGTGGCTCGTGAAGGTGGGCAGGGAAGCCGAAACACGGTATATAAAAGCGTGTAGCTGTGAGGAATACTATCCCGTCTATATAGAAATAATTCTTTCTGTTATCGCTTATACTAGAAATAGTTCTTTCTATATGAGGGTATGGAGATTATGGCGTATATTCCCTACCAAGGTGCGCCGGGCCGCGCGGACGATCGGCGAGCAGCTGCGCATCCAACGCAAACTGATGGGTCTGACCGCCCAGATGGTTGCGGAACGTGCAGACATTACGACCGTGACCCTGCGGCGCATTGAGCAGGGCGAATCGGTGCGTACCGACGTGCTTTTCCGTGTGCTGCGGGTGCTCGGCATGCTGGATGCGGTCGTCACCGCCACCGACCCGTATCTCACGGATGTCGGCCGCCTGCGTGCCAGCGAAAAACTCCCTAAGTCGGTGCGCATCCCCAAAAGCGAAATGGGCTGGTAACTATGAGTGAAACAGTGCAGGTTACTACAATGACAGGCGACCGTTGAGTACGGGCTGTATCTTCATACTCATATGACATCTAAAAATGCCTTGGCGCACATAGCGTGTTATGTGCGCCAAGGCATTTTGGCGTCCTGGAAGGAAAACGTTTGCCGGTCTAGTGCCCCAGCTCGTCGTGGTCCTTATCGGTGAAGGGGTCGAGCGGATCGCCTGCAGCCTTCGTGCGTTTGGCGATGAACGTCATCAGGTGGAACACAATCAGGGTCGCTGCCGTACCGAGTGCAATACCCGCGAACGACAAGCCTGAGAATTCCCAGGTGTAATCTGCGATGCCCACAATCAGCGCCACAGCGGCGGTCGTCAAGTTAATCTGGTTTGAGAAAGTCCACGCGGTTCTCGCTCCAAATACGCACGCCGAGCATCCCGATCATGCCGTAGAGCACGGTTGCGGCACCTCCAAGAACACCCGCCGGAACGGTCGCAATCGCCGCGCCGAACGCCGGAAAAAGCGAGAGAGCGATCGCGAAAATCGCAGCCACCCAGTATGCCGCCGTCGAATACACCTTGGTTGCCGCCATAACACCGATATTCTCGGCGTAGGTGGTAGTACCGGAACCGCCGCCAAAACCGGCGACGGTGGTCGCCAGCCCGTCCGCCATGAGCGCGCGACCCGAGTACTCATCTAGGTTCTCGCCCGTCATGAGCGCCACCGACTTCACATGCCCAATATTCTCGGCAACCAGCACCAGAATCACGGGAATAAACAGCCCGGCAAGCTCCCAGTGGAACTCGGGGCTCTGAAAATGCGGCAGTCCGATAATGCCCTGCTGCTGCACGGTCTTTTCGATGGTCGAGAAGTCTACCTCGCCGCGCACAACCGCAGTCACATACCCGATGATCACGCCCAGTAGAATCGAGAGGCGACCAATAATACCCTTGAACAGCACCGAAATCAGGATAATCGAGATAAGGGTTACGAGTGCGGTGATGGGCGCCTTCATGAAGTTTGCTTTCGCACTCGGTGCCAGGTTGAAACCGATAAGCGCCACGATCGCGCCGGTCACCACGGGCGGCATGAGCTTCGTCAGCCAGCCGGTACCCGCAAACTGCACAATAACACCCACCAGGAAGAGCGACAGACCCGCCATGACGATGCCGCCGAGCGCACCCGCCGGGCCGTGCTGGTTTGTCGCCGCCGCCAGGGGTGCGATAAACGCAAAGGAAGAGCCCAGATAAGAAGGCACACGCCCGCGTGTGATGAGCAGGAACAAAACGGTGCCCAGGCCCGAGAAGAACAGCGTGGTTGCGGGTGGGAACCCGGTCAGCAGCGGCACCAGGAAAGTTGCACCGAACATCGCCACCACATGCTGGGCGCCGATGCCGATCGTAATAGGCCAGGCGAGGCGTTCGCTCGGCGCCACGACCGAGCCGGGTTTAATGCTTCTGCCGTCGCCGTGCAGACGCCAGCCAAAACCGGATTTCTGTGTGCTCATGGGATGCGATCTCCAGGTGAAAGTGAGGACAAAATTCCCAGTAATTCTACACCTGTTGAGCCTGGTATGCGCATTGTAAAAAGGCTCTTGATGCGAATAAACGGATTTTCACCGCTTTATTCACAATCAAGGCTCTTTTTGGTTATGAAACAGATGTTCCCTGGCGGTGGAGCAGCACCAGGTTGGCGGCTGTCTCTGAGATCAAAAAATTTAGCTTGACATAGCTCAGCAGGCACAATAAGGTCTGTAGCGGTAGCAAGTTCTTTGCAACTGAATCGCCTTTCCGAGAGCCCATCAGAAGCACGGGCTCTCTGCTAGGTCTTACTGCCCGCGGCACTGGTGCAGCAGGCGGGAGGCAAGCGCATCCAAAATAATGCTGAGCAGAAATAGTTGTTCGGGCGAAGGGATGGAGATAAATGCATGGTGCGCATCACTACTTTGTAGAGCACAAAAAGCCCTAAAATAGTAGTATCTGTAGTAGTAGGTTACTCTTCTAGGGGATCACTAAATAAAATCTTCTAGAAAAGTTAAAATATATATCGAGTGTTGCACTATAAAAGGAGACATATTATGGAGTTCTTGGAGGCCCTTAAGCGTCGTACTTCTGTACGAGATTTTACAGATAAACCCATTGACGCGGAAACTCTCAGGGAAATTGTAGAAGATGCGCAAAAGTCGCCTTCATGGACAAATTCTCAGCCGTGGAAGGTATATATTGCTACTGGAGATACACTTAAAGATTTGCAAAAAGATCACAAATATTTATCTGATAATGGTGTGCAGGGTTCTCCTGATTTTCCGGTACCAGATAAATCTCCTGAAGGGTGGGGAAAATTATCCCATAAAAATATTATGTCCTGGATTGGGGAAATCCGGAATGATCCAGCTATGGGAGACCTTATGGGAGCAAATTCGCGTCTTTGGAATGCGCCTGCAATTGCATACATAACCATTCCTCGTTCAGCGCCTGTATGGTCAATATTTGACGCAGGTTCTTTTGCACATCTACTGATGCTTGCAGCAGCATCGCGTAAAATAGACACAATGATTGCATATTCGAACATTAAGTATTCGAATGAAATTCGCACTCGTATGGATATACCAGACGACGAAGCTATAATTGCAGGAATCGCCCTCGGTTATCGGAGTGAAGACAAGATAAACTCATACCGCAGTCCTCGCTCGGTCGCCGAGGGCATATTAAAAATTATGTAGTTTCTTGTTGGGATTGAACTGATATCCTGCTTGCGGACAGCATCATTAAGATGGCGACTATGCCGCCTATTGTGGCAACGATACTTGCTTGGGTGTAGCCCATAAGACTTATTCCAGCCATACCAACTGCTGCTACACCCAGAAGGTAACCAGCCTGACGTCCTGCATTGGCTAGCGCACTAATGATACCTGCGGTTCCTTCAGGAGCTACAGAAGTTACAAGGTTAAGTGGGGAGGCGACGCGATACCAAAGCCGATTCCGACTATGAGCAGTGATATTGCAATAAGAAGCGGCGAGTTAACGATAAGAACTAATAACGCTAAAGATGCTCCTACTGTAGAAATTATTGTTCCCGTGAGTGTAAGAGTAAAGGGACTTTTTCCTTTTGCAACCTTACTAACGATAATGGGCAGTATAAATACTGGTGCGCCAGCAGGCAGAAGGAGAAGGCCAGATACCAGGGCATTGATGCTAAGGACTTTTTGGAAATACAAGTTTGCGGCAAAAAGTGCCCCATAAAACAGAATAAACATAAAAGTCCCACATAATACATAGAGGTTTACGGTAGGCGCCTTGAGAATTATATGAGGGATAAGCGGACGCTCCGTTTTGGATTCTAAGATAAAGAATCCTATGAATGAAGCAAGGGACACTCCTAGTGCTATGTAGGAGCTTGTGCCCAATTGCCAGGTATCTGTGAAATTGATAATAGCGTAGGTAACAGAACCTAAAGCAAGTGCAATAAGTATTACTCCAGGAATGTCTAATAAACGCTTATGTGCAACTCCTACCGGAATTCGTTTTCCAAAGAATAAGGCTACAATCGCAATAGGTATATTCAGAAGGAATATTGACCTCCACCCTAAAGTATCAACAAGTATCCCACCTAGAGTCGGACCAAATGCTTGGGGACTAGCAGTTACAGTAGCAACAATTGCGATTGCTTTACCTCGTTCTTGTGCATCAGTAAAGAAGGTAACGATAATTGCCAAGGTGGCTGGTATTAGCAAGGCGCCCCCAATACCTTGAATTGCTCGCGCTATAATTAGTACAGATGCATCATTTGTTAAAGCGCAGGCCAAGGAGGAAAGAGCGAATATTGAAATTCCGGTATTGAATACCCTTTTCGCCCCAAACCGGTCTATTAATCCTCCACCAGCGAGGAGTAGCGAAGTCATTACCAGAACGTATGCATCAATTATCCATTGTTGCTGGACTCCAGAAGCTCCTGATTCAGCAGCAATGGAGGGCAGAGCAACATTTAATATAGACGTATCCAGGATTACCATAGAGTAACCCAGGCACACAGCCCATAAAATCGCACTTGACTGTTTCATCGTTTATATTAAACCTTTCTGCTGAGTAAATTAAGTGGACATTAGATCTTTAGCTTTGCACCCCATAATTCCTATCTCAGAGAGGGTTATTCATTTGGGTGGTTTTGTATCCAGAAACAGTGCCCGCACCACCGAGAACACTCTCCAGTATAAGGTGAGGGGTCAGCGGAAGATACTAGGAGAGTACCCGCCAACACTTGAAGTGTGCGATCACGCGTTCGATGACGACCCGGTGGTGATTGATGTGCCGGTTCAGGTGTTTCTCGTCGTCGGTGAGTTCTCCGCCGGGTAGTTTCTTCACCGGGGTGATCAGGTCTAGTCCTTGGTAGCCCTTATCGGCCAGAGTATCGTGCGGGTCTAAGAATCTGTCCAATCCGTGCCACCGGTACGCAAACGTGTCGTGGTGTGCCCCCGGGTACGGGGTCGGTGATCACCAAGGGTACACCATCTAGAGTGCAGATAATCCGGTGGTTGAATCCAGCACAGTGGTGTTTACCGCTGTATAGGCGCATTCCTGGACCATGCCAGTTGTAGGTGGGCACGAGGGTACCGTCGACGATCACGGTCCCAGAACTCTGCAGCAGGGTTTCAGGTATGGGCGGTACTGCTGGGGCTAAGACGTGTAGCAGTGCTGTTTCGATCTTGTTCAGGATGCGGCTGATCGTTGGTTGAGAAACTCCGAAGTCTTCGGCTAAGAACTCTTCGGTCTGGTTCTGGCGTAGATACAGCAGGGTGGCTTTCAGCCCCTGGGTGAGGGTGAGTTTATGAGGTTTAGTGTTCGGAGTATTCCAGGTGAGGGTGTTGGTCAGGAGTGCTAGGAGGGTCGTGAATTGTGCTGGTCTCAGGCCGGTGGTACGGTGAGAAAGCAACGGTTCCTACCTGTGAGTGTATGGTTGGTGGTTGGTTTTGGTATTTCACCATCATACGTGGACAAGAGGTGAGGGGCCGTTGTTTTTCTGTGTGGTGAAGAGTGGTTAGGCGGTTGGGGTGTTACACCCCTAATGAATAACCCTCCTTAATCCTCCTTTGACCTATTGGCGTTACGTGTAGTCTCGTGCGCTCGTGAGCTATCGGAGTTTTTACTGAAGAGAGCCCAGATAAGCGAAATGAGGCCGATTACTGCGAATACGAGACCGACTTTCGCGGGGTCTACTACACCCCATGAAATATTCTGCATGGTTAGCCAGGCTACTCCGCCTACGAGAATTGAGATGATGCTCCAGAAAATTTCTTTTGATTTTTCGGTTTTCATGATGCCTACCTTCCTTATGAAAAAGCTTTTATTCTTAAATACTAGGGGTAAAAGTATGCGAGTTTCAAATTAAATAGGCGGGGAGAATCAGCTAGAAGAATTTACTGCCTTCGGCACTGGCGTAGCAGGCGGGAGGCAAGCGCATCCAGAATAATGTCGAGCAGTCCGATCACCAGGGTCGCTGTGAGCATTTCATCGTAGGACAGACGGTCGCGGGCGTTGAGAATATCGTAGCCCAGGCCGAAGGAAATACCGAGCATTTCCATCCGGATGATAATAACCCAGCCGATACCCAGCGCTAGACTCGCCGGGTTCAAGGGTCAGGTTTACCCCGCTCAGAACCCGGGATGCGCCTACTGGATATGTCTTCACAGCATTGCGAATAGGTAAGCGAAGAATTCATGATGTATACACGTGTGTAAAAAATGGATAAATAGGCTCTTGGCGTGAATAAACGGATTTTCACCGCTTTATTCACACCAAGAGCCTATTTAGCAGGGGAGGGGCCGCTACAGCGCCGCCTGCAAATCCTCTAAGTGGTCATACTTCGAAAGCTCGAAACGCAGATGCCCCTCAGTCGGCGACTGCACCGGCAGGAACGAAGCCTCACGCAAACGCCGCGCGGTCGGCGAGGAAGCAACGTAACCGGCGCCTCCAACAACCTGCAATTCAAAATGCGTAGCAATCGTTGCCAGATGCGAAACACCCAGACGCAGGCTCAACAAATCGCGACGCTCGGCACGCTGCGGCTCACGCGCCAAACGCACCAGCTCATCGCGCAAGCTCTCGTACTCGCCCACAATCAGCGGGAACTCAGAACTGAAAATACCCTGCGAAGCCTCAAGATGCTTCGAAGCCTCCACCAGCGCACCGGCGGCAAGACCCAAGCAGAACGCGGACTGCACCAGCAAGAACGGCGCGGTCACATCGCTAAGGAAACCCTCAAAATTATCGGTCAAAATATCCTCGGTCGGCACAAAAACATCCTCAAAAATGATCGTGCCAGACTCGGTTCCGTTGAGCGCCAGCAGGTTACGGTGATATACAACCTTCAACCCCGGAACATCCTGGCGAACCGTCACAATATACCGGTTCGGATGCCCCTCCTGCGCATTCTGCACAGCTACCGGCAGCACAATCACGCCGCCCGGGTACAGGTTAGAAGCCCACGACACCGTGCCGTTGAGCTTCACACCGCCCTCTACCAAAGTGCCCAAAACCTTGATCGGCGCAAGCCCCGAAGCCTCCTTATACGCCGCCGCCATCGCGCTCGTACCGCTCGTCGTGGCCTCAGCCAAGCCCTCGGGCAGCTCACGGTTCACCGCATCAAAGAACGCAATCGTAGAACGATGCGCCCACAGCGAGAACCCGGTTGTCGCATCCTGCGAAGCAAGGTCAAAAGCAACCGAAACCTGCGGAAGCAAAGACCCGGTGCGCCCCAGAGTCAGCAGACCATCCTTCGCAATCTCGCGCAGATTCTCAAACGGGGAACGCTCACCGGCATCGACGGCATCTGCGTGTTCGGCGGCAAGCGCAAGCACGCGCTCGCGCTGAGGATAATCCTCAAGAGGTTCAAGAGTGAATTCAGACATGGTAGAGAGCTCCTATATGCAATGTGCAGGTGTGCTTATGCGTGTAGCTTGAAGAGGCGGTCGATGGGGGTGCTCACGGCTTTGCGGGCGCGAAGTACCGCATCCTCATCGGGGGCGTCGTAGAAGCACAGGCACTTAGCGGTATCCTCACGCACATAGGTGCGCAGGAAGGAAACCTCGGGCACCTCGGCGTATTTGGGTGCGTTCGCCTTCTTGCGGGTTAGGTACTGCTCCATCGTGATTTCGGCGGGAATATCCCACTCGACCAGGTAGTCTGCATCTTTCTTGAGCTTCTTGATGTCGTCGAGTTCTGCGCCCACCAAGCGAACCTCGTCGGGGCCAACCACGGATGCGCGCTCGCCAATAGCCGCAGTGAGGGCGGGTGCGAACGCGGTGTTTTCAGACTCGATGATGGCGAAGATCAGCTTGTGATCGGCGGAAACCTGGGTTTCGATGAGCTCCGCGCCTTCGCTCAGGGAGTTGGAAACGGTTTCGATGAGCGCGGTTGCCTCGTCCTTGGATGCGGTTGCTGGGGTCAGCTCGATCAGGTACAGTGCCATGTCTGTTTTCTCCTTAGAATAGGACGTTGTCTTTTACCTGCCTGTGCGGCGGGTCTGGCATATACCCTAAACCGGTCGCGGGCGCGGCGCATAATGTTTTTCGCTATGAGTCCTAAAACGAAGGTTTAAGAACTTTTAAAGCGTCACATGAGGTCACGAATCTACATAAATCGTCATCTTGCCGGTGGCGGGAATATTCATCCGCCTCTGGTGTTTGGGGAAGGTTTTGGAGGGTAGCGGGTTAGGAGCGCCGAGGAGCAGAAACTGACTTTTGGTAGCCTAGAACGGCTCTATTTACGGTCTGACTAGTGTTGTCAGATCTGCTGATGAGGGGCTTATTCTGCCCTTCTGTCCCTGCTGGCTGAATAGCATGCAGTGGCTTGCCCTAGCGAGAATTTGGGGCTCTATTTTCTCAATAAGAACCTTAATGAGAAAATAGAGTCCTCATTTCTCATTAACTGCCCGCACTTCCCTCATTTTTTAGGGCATTCCCTATCATGCAGCAGAAAGGAGCGTGGGGTATGCCAGCCATCTCATGGGCTTCTCTTGATTGGGAGCAGCAGCCTCTATGGCAGCATCGTGACCCACTCGCATCCCATCGTGCTCGTCAGCGGAACACTGGTGAGTTTAAGAGTGCCGTTACACCGCGCATCGCCGAGCAAACACCTCAGCTTTCCCCGCAGCTACATACTCTGGTGCAGGACTGCACGCGCACGATTACTCGCTTCGACGAGCAGCATGCGGCGTTAGGTGGTGTGCCATTTGCGGCGGTGCTTTTGCGGGGTGAATCGGCATCAAGTTCGCAGATTGAAAACCTGACGGTTTCAGCACGTAGGTTATCGTTGGCGGTGGTGGGCGCTTCCAGCTCTGCCGTGGGGCATAATGCCGAGTTGGTGGCACGCAATGTTCGCGCCATGCAGGCAGCTTTAGGGGCGGCAGAGAGCCTGACCATTGAATCTATCGTGCATATGCACCATGAACTGACGGCTGGCACCCTAGATGACGCCGGGAAATTCCGCCAACAGTGGGTGTGGGTTGGCGGGCAGTCGCCTGTAACAGCAGATTATGTGGCACCGCACTGGAAGCTAGTACCCGCCGCCATGAATGACCTCGTTGAATTTCTGGCGCGTCGTGATCTTGACCCGCTGGTGCAGGCTGCCATCGCTCATGCACAATTTGAGACTATTCACCCTTTTACTGATGGGAATGGGCGTACCGGTCGGGCGCTTATTTCGGCTTTGCTCATGGCGCGTGGAGTCACCGAACATGTTGTGCTGCCAATTTCTTCGGGGCTTCTGCATGACGTCGCAGACTATATTGCGGCGCTTACCGCATACCGCGCTGGAGATGTAGAACCTATGATCCGGTGCTTTATTCAGGCTTCAAATGCTGCCGTCGAGAACGCTCGTATTCTGGCAGAGGACATCTCCGGATTGCGCGATAAAATTCTGGGAACAGCACGTCGAACAACATCCGCTTTGAAGGCGGTCGCCGATTTTTGCTGCACCGAACCGGCTTTTACGGTACAGATGGTGGAGCAGAATACATCTGTGGCACCGGCAACGATATACCGCATCATCACAACCCTTGAGAAAGCGGGCGTGATACGTCGCGAGAAAACTTTTGTTTTGGGTCAGCGCGTGTGGACGGTTCCTCACCTTAACGATGCGCTTGACGCATTCGCGGCGCGTGCCGGGCGGCGTGTCCACCCCGACTAGTCATACGTGGTGGGTGTATCGCCACATTGCTGTGGCAATACACCCACCAGTGAATGTTCCTGCAGCAGAATGGGCGTTCTAGTTCACTCCGCGCATGAGTTTCTGCACGGGTGCGCGGCAGAGGAAGAGGACAATACCAGCAATAACCGAGACGGCACCCACATAGGTGAAGTAGGGAACCTCGGTGTCTTGGCTGTAGAACTGTGCGCACCAGCCCGCAAATGCGTTCCCCATCGCCAGAGAGGTCCAGTAGAGCGCCATCATGTTCACCTTATAGGTTTCGGGCGCGAGCCGGGTGGTCAGCGCCATGCCTGTGGGGGATATCGTGAGCTCGGCGACGGTAAAAATGAACATGATGATAACCATCCAATAGACCGCCACTTTAGGGACACCCACCTGTGTGAGGAAAACCCAGTATGCCGGGCCGATAGTCACGAGTGCGAGCGAGAACTTGGCGGTTGTGCGTGGCTGCCGGTCGCCCAGCTTGGTCCACATGGCGGCGAACCCTGAGCCTAGAAGAATCACGAAAATGGGGGCTAGAGAATTGACAAGGGTCGGGGGCAGGTCACTGTCCAGAATATGCCAGTCGAGCCGCTTTTCGGAGTATACGGGAATAAACGTAAACTGCTGCTGGTAGAGTGCCCAGAAAATAGCATTGGCAATCCAGAGGGGAATGAATGCCCACACCCGTGAGCGTTCGTCGCTGGTCACGTTCTTGGCGGTGAGCAGCTGACCGAATAGGGCCACCGCACCAATGCCAACGGCGCTCACCACCCATGTGGAGATGTTGCTGGTGGTGATCCACCCCATGGTGACCAACAGGAATATTATGAGAGCTATACTCAGCAGGGTGCCCGCTAGAATACCGTTCTGACGCGGGGTGAAAGGGGCGGTCACTTCGTGCACCGATTCGGGCAGGTTCTTGCGGGTGAACGCATACTGGATGAGTCCTGCCGCCATGCCGATAGCCGCAATTCCGAAGCCGAAGTGAAAGCTAACCAGCCCCACCCCCAGCCGGTCAGTGCCGGGCCTAAAAGCGCACCGATGTTGATGCCGATATAGAAAAGCGTGAACCCTGCTTCGCGTTTGGGGTCGTCTTTGGTGTAGAGCGAGCCAACCAGAACCGATGCGCTGCTTTTGAGGCAGCCTGAACCGATGGCGACCAGAAGAAGGCCGATGAGTACACCAGCTGCCCCGGGTATGGCGGCGAGGGCAATATGGCCCGCCATAATACCAATCGCGGAATAGAAGAGGGTGCGTTCGGGCCCTAGGACGCGGTCGCCCAAAATACCGCCGAGGATTGCCATGAGGTAAACGGTTGCCCCGTACGCTCCCATAGCGCCGGTTGCCGCTTCTTCGGGGATCCCTAACCCGCCTTTATCAATGGAGTAGTACAGGTAGTAAATGGCAAGGGCCTGCATGCCATAGAATGAGAACCGTTCCCACATCTCCACGGTGAAGAGACTGGCAAGCATCGGCGGATGCCCGAAGAATGTTCTATTGTGCTGCTGATGTTCTGTGACGGGTGCAGTGGCTGACATGGCTCACCTCCCGAATAGGTTCCCGGTCACAACCGGCTCTAATACCTGAATTTTAGAGTATGCCTTAGAAAATGTATATAGTTTCGAGAATAAAATTCCGCTGTTCACAGTGCGAATATACCCCTCCACTAGGGGATTTACAGGCTGCGAGCGGGGCGGAGCAATGTTGCTGGAAGAAGTATTTTTTACCTAAAAATAGCTTGGAATATACCCCTTCGTACAAAAACATTTTTTCACGCAACCCCAATTATCAGGAGTAGAATAGATAAATAATTGAAATACAACCGACACCGGGATTTAAGGAGAAAATCATGAGTGATGTACCCCAGGTAAACCCCACTAATGTGCCCGCGGGAGCCACGATTATTGATGTTCGTGAAGACTACGAATGGGAAGCTGGCCATGTTGCGGGTGCGCAGCATCTTGTACTCAACGAGCTCCCGGAACGCTTGGATGAGCTTCCCAAGGGTGAGGACTTCTACGTTATTTGCCACGGTGGTGGGCGGTCCAACCGGGCAGCAGAGTACATGCGGGAGAACGGGTACCAGGCAAACAATATTGCGGGAGGAACGACCGCCTGGTTTGAGGCAAACCTACCCATGGATAGTGAAAACGGGAAGGATCCCGCCGTCGTTCACTAATGACGCTATATCATAAAAGTTTGGAATATATACGGTTTGACTATTGTATATAGCTAAAACTGCATATAAAGATGTGGTGCCCCCAGCCCCGAAACGGCTGCCGGTGCCGCATCCTTTGTATTTGGGTCGAAGCCACACCGCTCAAGACCGACGGCAACGCACTCTACAATAGGAAACGTGATTCTTCAGCCCGCTCAATACCCAACGTTGCACGTGCGTGCCCTCGACTTTGAGATCATGCCGAGGCTGCATACCCCGTGATTGCTGCGGGTGCTCGGTACGCCTATTGGCTTGATTCCGCACGAGAAGAATCGCCTATGTCCCGTGTCTCGTATGTGGGTGTCGTCCCGCACTGGGCGGCTGTGCTGCGCATCGAAAACGCATGCGAGGCAACAAATCTGACACCTTGGGATACCCTCGACACTGCGCTTTCCAGCGTGCCTGAACCCGATGACATTGCCGAGCTGCCCGAAGGTTTGCGCGGTGGTTACGTGGGTTATTTCGGGTACGAGGCGCGCGCCGCCCTGCACCCCGGGCGCATCGGATACACACCCCGGCACACGGCACAAACCCCGGATTCTCTCTGGATGCCCGCCGTGCGGTACCTGGTCTATGAACATGAAACTCGCCGCGCGTGGCTGCTTGGCGACGAACCCTGGCTTGAGGAAATTGAGCCGCGTTTGCGCGAATTGGCGCGGGATTCTTGGCGTGAGATACCGGGTGATAACGCACATGACGGCGATAAACCATTGAGCCAGCACGTGGAGCATCTGCTTTTTGAAGCCCCGGATTGTGAAAGCTATTGCGCAGATATTGAGCGCGCACAATGGCATATTTACGAGGGGAATAGTTATGAGGTGTGCCTGAGCGCCGAAAGTACCGCGCGGGTAGAACATCCTCTCACGCCCGATCAGCTTTTTGAGCTGTACCGCACTCAGCGCAGGCACAATCCCGCACCCTACGCCGCCTATTTGCGGTGCGGTGATTTCTCGGTGCTTTCTTCGTCTCCGAGCGTTTTCTGATGGTTGATACACAGGGAAACGCCGAAACGAAGCCGATTAAAGGGACGTGCCCACGCGGTGCGAATCCTCAGGAAGACGCCGCTGCGGCTCACTGGCTGCGGCACGATGCGAAAACCCGTGCCGAGAATCTGATGATCGTCGATCTTTTGCGCAACGACCTCTCGACGGTGAGTGACCCCGCGAGCGTGCAGGTTCCTGTACTCATGGGGGTGGAAAGTTATGCAACGGTGCATCAGCTTGTTTCAACCGTCACGGCGCGTCTTAAACCCGAAATTTCCGCGGTGTATGCCAGTGCGGCGTGCTTCCTGGCGGGTCTATGACCGGAGCACCTAAGCCCTCAACAATGAATATTATTGAGGATCTGGAGGCACGCCCCCGCGGCGTATACTCGGGTGCTCTCGGGTTCTTCTCGGCGGATGGCGGTGCCAATCTCTCTATTGTTATACGCACCCTGGTCGCGCACGATAACGGGCTTATAACCCTTGCCGCTGGCGGCGCTATTGTCGCCGATTCAGACCCGAACGCCGAGTACGAAGAAATGCTGACGAAACTGTGTGCGGCGCTTCCGCCGAGCATGGGGCGCATCGTTGAAAAGGGTGTGAGCAAGCAGAGCGCCACCGCGGCGACCGACCGGGAAAGCCCAGGAATATTATGAATTTTGTCTTCGATATTGACGGTACCACCAGCTTTAACGGCATGGTGATTGAGCCCGCCATTGAACGCGAAATTTATGCGCTGCTGTGGGCGGGACACCGCGTAGTTTTTGCCTCTGCTCGACCGGTGCGCGATATTCTGCCCATGCTCTCTGAGGATGTGCGCACGCATAGCGGGCTGGCGCTGATCGGCGCGAACGGTTCGCTGCTGTACCGGGACGGGCATCTGCGGGCGCGGGAACACCTAGATGCGCATAGTTATGCGAAAATTCGGGACTTTATCGAACGTCACAGGCTGCACTATATCGCGGATTCCCTAGACTCTTACGCCTTTGATTTGCCCGATGCGCATGTGCTCGTGGAACGGCTAAACCCCGAGGGAACGGACCGCCTAGTTTCTTTGAAAGACCTGGAGAACCCGGTCAAAATAATTCTGCTTGACATCAATAATTCGCATCTTTACGCCGAGCTTGAAGAGACTATTGCGAGCCTAAACCTGCATGTGACTAAGCACCAGGATGCCACCACGAGTATTGACTTAGCACCCGGGGGTGTGCATAAAGTTTCGGCTCTCCCGCAGGCGCTTGGCGCGCGTCCGGGCGAAAAACCCGACCCTTATATCGCGTTCGGCAACGATATGAACGATGCAGGGGTGCTTGAGGGTGCCCGGTATGCGGTTGCGGTGGGCTCGCACGAGGCCCTGCTGCCGCTCGCAGATCTGACGGTGGACCCGCATCCGGATGCGGTCGCCGCCGCCATCCGCGCCCTCGCGGAGGATTTCTGATCTTCCAGTATCAACCCTAAAAAACAATTATCTTCTTGTATAAAGGGATAATGATTGCAGGGAAACGCATGATGTACCATCACATGAACCTAATGTAGGTTATGCTCAATATGCGACTTCATTACAGCGAATAGCTGTTATACATCAAAAGGAGCATCACTGATGAGCCAATATCACCTACCCGATCCTGCGGGGCAGCCAAGTTATCCTGTGCCGCAGAATTCCCCCCTACTACAATCAGGCCCCTGCACACCAGCCCCCTGCATATTCGCAGCCTCCTGTTATGCCCTATGCTCCAGTGTATGCGGGTGTGCTTCAGCCTGCTCCGGTGGCCCGTCCTAAACTCACAATCACGCCCATTATCACGCTGATTATATGTGCCATATGCATTGTGCTGCGGGTGTCGGAGCTTATTGCATCCACTCGGATGGTTAACTCTTATAACAACCTCATGCATCAACTCTTCACAGATTTACATATGCAGCAGGATCATGATATTACCTCTTTTACTAATGGTATTAACCACGTTCTGCAAGTTCTGAATATCTTATTGCTGATAAGTGTTGCTATATACTTTACACTTGGTATTTTTGTCTACCGTGGGCGTAACTGGGCTCGTATTCTGATGGCTATTATCGCTATTTTTGGGATGCTAGGTAGCACCTTGCACCTTCTCTACATGTTGAACATTCAGTACTACATGGTTGAGGAGGGAAAAGAATTAATTCAGCCAGGGCTGCCGGTGCCCCACTTTGAGTTTGAGTCTATGATTCCTGTCCTAGTATTTATCTACGCATCACTGATTATCACGAATTTTTTCCTTCTGGTATTTTTGTGGCTGCCCGGCACTAACGCCTTTATTCGCAACTCTAAGATATACCGCCTGGTGCAGAAATCTATGGCTTAGCCAGAGATGAGGCAGCGGTGCAAATAATGATTTCCAGGCTTTCGTGGCGTCAGTTATAAAACATGGATGTGTGGCAATGGTGTTCTTTGCCAGCGTTAGTTTCGGCTATGCTTATGTGCAATGACTCGATGCCCGAGTTTCTGTGTTCCACTACATCTATGAAGGAATATACGCCATGAGTGAGAGCGTGACCCCAGGCCACCCCAAGCCGCAAAAACCGGCATCGGCGCAAACCTCAGCGCCCGCTTGGCAGTCTGCATCGGCCGCCAATGCTGATGCTACCGCTACTATGGTGGCTGTTCCCCCTAAAATCACGACACTGCCCTTAACCGCTGCCATTATTTCGTGGGTATACGCACTGGTGCGTTTGGCCGAATTCGGTTTTATGATAGTTGCTTTAGGTATTCTAAAATCTACAGTTGACTCGGCGTTCCCAGATAGCCTTCGTAATTATCAATTTTTTCAATCATTTGCACATTTTCTTTTATTTTTAATATTATGCAGTATTGTAATTTACGTCATGCTCGGGTTTTTATGTATATCGTGGATATAATATGGCACGTATCATTATGACTATTGTTGCTATTGGGGATAGTATAAGTCTTGCTCTGCACGCAGTTTTTGTGAGTGAGGCTTCTGTACACATAGCGCGTGAATGGCTAACATATGCTTCCGATCTTGCGCCCACTTTTTCTATACTCACAGTAATCTATGAGCTATTGGTTATTGCTAATATTGTCCTTCTGGTATTTTTGTGGCTGCCCGGAACCAACATTTTTATGCGTCAGGCCAAGACATACCGCTTAGCCTTGAACACAACAGCACAGTCTGTGACGGGACAGCGCTACGAGCGGTAGCTTCTACATTCTTGTTATGTTCATGAAATCTTGGTGTGCGGCCATGATGTTCTTTGCCAGCCTTGGTTTCGGCTATGCTTATGTGCAATGACTCGATGCCCGAGTTTCTGTGTGCCACTACATCTATGAAGGAATATACGCCATGAGTGAGAGTGCGACTACGGACCACCAAGACCCTCAGAAATCAGTACTTCTGAAAATATACACATTACCTCGGCAGAGCCAGACTTTCACTCAACAGTCCACACCGGCAGTTTATGCGTTCGCAGTACCGGAACCGACTGCACGCCCTAAAATCACGGCTATGGCCAAGACCGCTTTTATCACCACGCTGTTATGTGCGCTGCTGCGCATTGTGGAGTTCACGATCATGGTAGCCACCATAAACTCTCTGCACTCCGCAGGCGAGATGACTGATGATCGGTATAGAGGTCTTGGGTCGTCTTTGTCCATCATGTCTATTCCACTGTTCCTCAGCGTTGTTCTGTACATTGTGTGTGGTTTCTATATCTTCCGGGGTTACGACTGGGCGCGCGTTGTTGTGAGTGTCATAGCCTTTCTGGCTCTTGGCAGCGTTTACTTCTACATATCATTCACGCTGTGGTTGATAGCTGGGTTGAGGGAAGAGAGGTTAGCAAAGACACCCGGAATTGCCGCTATTCTATCCACGCTCCTGATAATCTATATAACGCTGTTGATCGTGAACATCGTTCTGTTTGTATTCCTGTGGCTGCCCGGAACCAACGCCTTTATGTTCAACTCCAAAGTGTATCGTCTGGCGCAGAATCCCTCTGTTCAGCCGGTAATTGTGCACCCACAGCATGTTCAACCTCAAAAATCGAACTAGGAGTAACACATATATACCCTACCTGTTAGGGGTCTTTGCAGTACGGGGCGGACCACGACGCAACAGGTCTGCCCCCAGCACACCCCTGAATCGTAGGGTCACCCGCTAAACTTGAAACATGACTAAACTTTCCGAAACCCTGCCTATTGAAGAAGCCCGCGAACGTTTGCGCCAGCTCATCTCCGAGCTTGCCGTGGTGCGCGGTAAAGTGACTCTTGCCTCCGGGAAAGAAGCCGACTACTACGTCGACTTGCGCCGTATCACCCTGCATCACGAAGCGTCGCGCCTGGTCGGTCAGGTGATGCTCGATCTGCTCGACCGTAACGGTATCGAGTTTGAGGCCGCCGGTGGTCTAACGATGGGCGCCGACCCCGTTGGTTCCGCAATTATGCGCGCGGCGGGCGATCAGGACCGCGCTATCGATTCGTTTGTGGTGCGTAAGGCGCAAAAGTCCTACGGCATGGGTCGCCAGGTTGAGGGGCCCAGCGTTGAGGGTCGCCGCGTGGTTGCTGTCGAAGATACTTCCACCACCGGCGGGTCCGTGTTAACCGCCGTGGATGCGCTGCGCACAGCGGGCGCCGAGGTCGTCGCCGTCGCCGTCATCGTAGATCGTGCAACCGGGGCGAAAGAACATATCGAAGAGGTTGCCGGGGTTCCCTGCTTCTACGCCTACTCCAAGGATGATTTAGGGCTCGACTAGGGGCTTTATAGGTGCCCGCGCGTGCCGGTAGTTGGCGGCGTGCGGGCATTGCCGCACCGCCCGCCCGCCAGATTCCTTCGCCGCGCATCCGGCACTATATGTACGCGCCATCAGAAAGAAACCATGAGTTCCCCAAGCCATCAGACACCCCTTGACCCCTCAGATTCCGGGCAGGATTCCCGCGTGGACGAGTCTGCAGAGCCGCAGGATATACCGCAGGAGTACCCCGAAAGCGAGGCTTTCGGAACTCCCCGGTTTGAGGTTGGCGTCGGCCCCTGGGAGGGCGAGTGGCCTGAGGGTGAGCATTGGGATGAACAGCTTCTGCGCGAGGGCGACCGCCGCAATGTGGTGGATAAGTACCGTTACTGGAGCATGGAGGCGATTATCGCCGACCTTGACACGCGCCGCCATGATTTTCACGTCGCGATCGAGAACTGGCAGCACGATCTGAATATCGGTACCGTGGTGCGCACCGCGAACGCCTTTTTGGCGAAGGAAGTGCACATTATTGGTAAGAAACGCTGGAACCGACGCGGTGCGATGGTGACCGACCGGTATCAGCATGTGCGGCATCACCCCACGATTGAGGACTTTGTGGCGTGGGCGCAGGGCGAGGGGCTGGACATTATCGGTATCGATATTTTTCCGGATTCGGTGCCGCTTGAAACCTATGATCTGCCGAAGAACTGTGTGCTGGTCTTTGGACAGGAAGGCCCAGGGTTGTCGGAGGAAATTCACGCCGCCGCGCGCGATACGCTCTCGATCGAACAATTCGGTTCAACCCGGTCGATGAACGCGGCAACCGCCGCCGGGATCGCGATGCACGCCTGGGTGCGCCGCCACGTTTTCGGGCAGAAACCTTAAAGCAAATACACCGCGAGCAGGTAGGATTTTGCCGAAAAGGTAGGAAAATCCTACCTGCTCGAACCAAAAACCACCTGCTCGCGGTGTTGTGTGGAGGAATAGACCCCTAGCCCACAGGAACGTTCACGTTCACGAGCGAGAAAAGATCCTTCGGATCGTCCGGGTTCGCCACCAGGTCAATGAACTGCTGCAGATCGGTACCCTGAGTTGCTGCACGCGCATAACGCAGACCCGAGAAATCAGCGATCGCAAAGCCCACCGAATCGAAGAGAGTAATCTGCTCATCCGAGACGCGCCCGGGCTCCTCGCCGGTCAGAACCTTCCAGAACTCCACCACCGGGAAGTCCGGGTCCTTCTGCTGAATTTCACCCTCGATGCGGGTCTGCGGTGGGAACTCCACGAACACAGTCGAACGATCCAAAATCTCGCTCTCCAGCTCGGTCTTGCCGGGGCAGTCGCCTCCCAATAGCATTCAGATGCACGCCGGGCTTCACCTGCGAATTTAGAAGCACCTTTGCCTGCTGTTTATCGGCGGTGCAGGTGGTAATAATATCGGCGTCTGCAACGGCCTCGTCCACGCTGGATGCGGCATGAATCCTGAACCCCAGCGGCTCCAGATTACGGCGGAACTTCTCGATAGCGGCAGGATCAACATCGTACACCGCAAGATCTTCGATGCCGAGGACGGCGCGCATCCCAAGAGCCTGGAATTCAGACTGTGAGCCGGTGCCGATCATCGCCATCTTCCGCGAATCCTTGCGTGCCAGATGCTTAGCCACCATGGCAGAAACAGCGGCGGTACGAAGGGCGGTCAGCAGGGTCATCTCCGCGAGGAAGACAGGGTAACCGTTATCCACATCAGCCAGCAGACCGAACGCGGTCACGGTCTGGTACCCGCGTGCAGGGTTCGAGGGGTGCCCATTCACGTACTTAAAAAGGAATAGGTGACGTTATCTGAGGTGGGCATTAGCTCAATCACGCCGAAGGGGGTGTGGGATGCCACGCGCGGGATCTTATCGAAGCTCTGCCATTTCTTGAAGTCTTCTTCCAGGAAATCCACCATTCCGGCGATGATGTTCCCAACACCGTCTTTCTGAATCCACTGCGCCATAGCTGCAACATCCACGAATTCAACTTTGTGATCGCTCATTAATTCTCCTTTATTCGGCGGTAGTAGCGGGTGCTCGTGTCATTATAGCAATGCATTTTTACCCGATGTGTGCGGCTTAAAAGTTTTCCCAATCACAATGATGATTTTATGTCTAAAAGCTTATAAAAGTAATTCACATCATGTGATTGTATTGTTTTATGTTGGGAGTGTTGGGGTGGGCGGCGTGCTGGGTAATCCCGCAGAATTGGCCGTTGAACACACCGCCCGCCCCTGCTACAGGCTACTTATCGTTGTCCTTCGGCTTGTCATCATGCCGGTGGCTGCGCGGTGTATCTTCAACGCCCAGTCCCTCAATATCAACGTGTACGCGCGGCTCATGCACGAGTTTGCGCACCACAGGGCGCTGAGCCACGATCGGCGCCGAACCGGTGTAGCCCTCACGCACACGAGCAATTTCGTACACGCGCTTACGAACCGTGAACCACCCAATAACTAGAAGGGGGATAACGAATAGAAGTGAGATGAGGGTCCACGTGCCTACAGGGTAGTCGAGTGCCATGAGGATGATTACGATAGCCATAAAAGTCAGAACAGACCAGTCGGCGAACCGTCCGCCGGGGGCTCGGTAATCGGGGCGCTTGTACTTGCCTTCCTTGACCAGTTTGAGGAACTTCTGGTGCGAAAGGGAGATGGCAACCCAGGAAGCCATTGTGCCAAATGCTGCGATATTCAGCACTACCTCAAACGCCTGCTCGGGAACAATAAAGTTCAGTACCACACCGAAAAGCCCCACCACACCGGTCAGTAGAATACCCGCCACTGGAACGCCGGATTTAGAGACCTTGGTGGCAAACTGGGGTGCCGAGCCAGCAACGCCCATGGAGTGCAGAATACGTCCGGTTGAGTACAGGCCTGCGTTCAGTGAGGAGGCGGCTGCGGTAATCACAACCAGCTGCATAATTGGGGCTGTTCCTGCCACGCCGATCTTGTCGAAGAAGGTCACGAAGGGGGATTCAGTATCACTGTAGACGGTGTACGGCATGAGCAGGCACAGCAGCACTACGGAACCGACGTAGAAGATAGCGATACGCCACACCACAGTATTGATGGCACGCGGAATAACCTTCTTCACGTCCTTTGTCTCGCCGGAGGTGGTGCCCACCAGCTCAATACCGGCGTAGGCGAACACCACACCCTGCACCACAATGAGTGCTGGGAGCACACCTTGGGGGAATAGCCCATCATGAGTTGCGATGAGAGGCAACCCCGGCTGCACACCATCAATGGGCTGGCCAAAGATGAGATACCAGACGCCAACTGCCATAAAGGTCAGCAATGCCAGAATCTTAATGAGGGCGAACCAGAATTCAAGCTCACCAAAGAGCTTGACCGAAACCAGGTTGAGGCCCACGGTTACGATCACCACAATAAAGGCGGTGAGCCACTGCGGCAGGTCATAGAAAAACTGATTATATCGGCCAAACCAGTTAATGTAAATGGCGATAGCAGTGGCGTCTGCCACGGCGGTCATTGCCCAGTTAAGCCAGTATAGCCAGCCGGAGACGAACGCAGCTTTCTCGCCGTAGAATTCGCGGGTGTACGAGACAAAAGAACCTGAGGAAGGTCGGTGCAGGATGAGCTCACCAAGGGCTCGTAGAATCAGATATCCGAAGAAACCGCAGACTGCGAAGATAACGGCCAGCATGGGGCCTGCCTGTTCGAGGCGCCCGCCTGTACCCAAAAATAGACCAGTGCCAATAGCCGATCCGATGGCGATCATCTGGAGCTGTCGTGCCCCTAATCCCTTGTGCAGTCCTTCCTGCTCATGGGCGAAGGCGTCCTCTTGAGGAGGTGCTGTGGTTGGTGCGTCCGCAGGCTTTTGGGCGCTCATTGAAACCTCATTCCTATTTGGATTGCACTGGGCGGGGTCGGTGATCCCCGTGCGGCTTTGCAACCTGCACAGCGCAATGCATAAACAGCGGATCACACCACAAGTTTGTGGCGCAACCCACGAGATAGTATGTCAATGACTATAACAGAAAAATTCTTAGGATGTAATTGAGGACACCTCTGATGTAAATACATAGAATATTCATTTTGAGGCGTGAATCTCAGCCGGATATATTGGTCGATAAATTACGCAAAACCGTGCCATATATGGCTTTGAGCGGCATAATATGCCGGAGAAGGCGAGGGTGCTTAATTGCGCTTCGTGCGCTTGCTGATCTTGTTCTCCAGGCTTCTCTTGTGGCGGTTTAACCACCACCAGCTGGGCAGGTGACGTACAGATTTACGGCCTACATCCACTACTGACGGCAGTTTTTTCTTATGGAGGGTGGTGTCTATCTCATGGTCGGTGGCACCTTCGGCGCGCATCTTCTCGATAATCGCCAGCGACTGTGCCATGGGGCCGCTGCCGAAAACGTGCGCGTCAATACGTGCCTGCACCGCGTTTAATTTGTGGTGAAGGGGCGATTGGGGCTGGGTGTTACTGTCTTGGGTACCCATAGTCCGGGGTCTCTCCTTAAGGTGCGATTACACCTTACTTTACCTGTGTTTGAGCGGAAAAACCGCCTATTTTGCTCTCTGAAAATCGGTCTGCCCTTGCTAAAATGGAGGGTGCAGGTGGCGCATGAGTGCGCCAACAATATGAGCCGCCCCTGAAGCGGGTGGTCGAATCCTAGTCAAGGAGTCAGCATGGCTATTGCAACCCCCGAAGTCTACGCAGAGATGCTGGAGAACGCGAAGACTAAAGGCTTCGCATACCCGGCAGTAAACGTCACCTCTTCTCAGACTCTTAACGCCGCTATTCGCGGTTTCGCTGAGGCTGGTTCTGACGGTATTGTTCAGGCATCTACCGGTGGCGCAGCGTACTGGTCGGGTGCGTCGAAGAAGGATATGGTTGTTGGTTCCCTGGCGTTCGCCGCATACGCCCGTGAGGTTGCAAAGCAGTACGACGTGAACATTGCACTGCACACTGACCACTGCCCCAAGGACAAGCTGGACGGCTTCGTTCTTCCCCTGCTCGCCGAGTCTGAGAAGGCTGTGGCCCGTGGCGAAGACCCCATCTTTAACTCCCATATGTGGGATGGTTCCGCTATTGATCTTGACGAGAACCTCAAGATCGCAGCCGAGCTGCTGGAGCGCACTCACAAGGCAAAGATTGTGCTTGAGGTTGAGATCGGCGCCGTCGGTGGTGAAGAAGACGGCGTTGAAGGCGCTATTGACGACACCCTGTACACCACCGTTGATGATGCCGTGAAGACCGTTGAGGCTCTGGGTCTGGGTGAGAAGGGCCGCTACATTGCGGCGCTGACCTTCGGCAATGTGCACGGTGTGTACAAGCCCGGCAATGTGCACCTGCGCCCCGAACTGCTCAAGCAGATTCAGGACGAGATCGGCGCTAAGTACGGTAAGGAGAAGCCGTTCTCGCTCGTGTTCCACGGCGGTTCCGGTTCGACCGCCCAGGAGATCGCGGATGCGGTTTCCTACGGTGTGATCAAGATGAACATTGATACCGATACCCAGTACGCTTTCACCCGCCCGGTTGCTGGTCACATGTTCAGCAACTACGACGGTGTGCTTAAGATTGACGGCGAGGTCGGCAACAAGAAGACATACGACCCCCGCGTGTGGGGTGCTAAGGCTGAAGAGGGCATGGCAGCTCGCGTGGTCGAGGCTTGCCAGCAGCTCGGTTCGGTAGGCACCTCGCTGAACAAGTAGGTAATTCTCAGCCGGATTGCCCCGGCATCAAAAGGCTCTTTATGTGATAGCTGTAGTGCTTCTATCACATAAAGAGCCTTTTTAGTATGTGCGGAGAATTTGTCGTACGAGTCCTGCGAAGAGGCAAAAATAGTGGGACGTGAAAGATATACATGGTAGTTTTGAATTTATGAGCGAGCAATCATCGAAAGACAACTCTGCCGCACAGAACCCGCAAGATGCGGTAAAACCTTGGGCGATGTCGCAGTCTTCCGGCTCTCAAGCTTCGACGGTACCGGGGCAGTATGCATACCTGGGAGCCGCGAACCAAACGGAAATTCCCATAGCCGTGACGACGGCATACCCTAAATTTCCGTTCCGTTGGCTTTATGGGGTGCGTGTTGCGTTCATGATGGTGAGCCTGGGGTTGTCCGTGTGGATTCTATATGACTATGTGGAGTTTATCGCTGAGCATGGATTCAAGTATTGGGATGCAGAAGATTTTCTGCAGTTAGCGTTGGCATGTGCATTTACGGTATATTGTAGCCTTCAGATACTCGCCGGTATCTTCTATGTCAGGTCTAAAGCGCTGGGATTTATTCTGAGCATCAATATTATTGGTCTGATCCTTCAAGCTCTAGAAATAGCAACGCTAGTTGATATGATCACCCGTATGGGTGACTTCTTCCGGTACGTCAATGGCTGGACGTACCTCTACTGGGCTCTATATTTCATAGACATAGCCCTCTGCATCGTCTTTATCTTCGTGGCGGTTCGAGAATATTCTCGCCGTCGGACGAATAGTACGGTTTGGGTGCAGGGAGCACAGGCGCAAACCGCACAATCTCAGCCTGTACAGCCTCAGAATCCGCCTGAGCAGCCCCTAATCTAGCCGATACTCGCAAGCTGTGAAAATACATGAGTGCCCCGAACTATGGACGGTTCGGGGCATACGTATTTTAGCTACGATGGGCCTTCTTGATGTTGCTTTCCGCTTTTTGCGCCTTTGCCCGGAGAACTGCCAGCAAATACAAAGACTGAAGCCTTCAAAGCGCGCCTGTTTAAGTCATCCTTCAGATGTGCAGAATACCCTGAAAATATCGGGCTCATCGCAAGAGCAACAGACGGGCAAGGAGCGCACATGTCAAAACATAATGAGGAATTACACGCTGTACCTTCACTGCTTGAGCTGGCTGAGCAGCTTGAGAACAAAGCCGCTGAGGAAAAAATATGGAAGCAAACGCAGGACAAAGAAGACGAAGAAGAAGCTCGAACTGCGCAGCAAACAGGGAAGGGCACCCAGCCAGAAGACACGGACAAAAACGATCAGGCGCCTCAACCTGCGGATGAAGATACGCGCTGCAATGACCATGCGGAGCAAAGCACACACGGGGAGTCGGATGAGACCTCCGAAAAACCCGCACCTGCTAGCGAGGATGCTAAGCAGACAAACCGCGTGTCTGCTGGTGTTACATCCACTGGAGGAGCGTCAGAAACCTCTATCGTTCCTCCCAAGACTAAGGCTGAGGCGTACACGCTCGCCAAGATTGTACGTACCTTTAAAGTCTTTATTGGAGTCCGGTTCTTTTTTCTCCTGCTCCCGCTTCTTGCACTATTGGTTGCTACGGTATCTGGGGTGGTGTTTCCTGCACCTATAATCTTCGCGTACCCGATTCTGCTTTACTGAGCTTAGGTCAACTTGATAAAGGACGTGTTGCCGTAAACGTCGCGGCTAATATCTTAACGTTACTGAGCCTGCCCTTTTTGTGGGGAATCACCATGTCGCTCTACAAAATATTTATGACTCCGGGTATTATGCTGTGCGCCTTCGAGCTATTTTGCGCTGTATACAGCTTGGCGCAGGCATCCAAAATCTCCAAAGGTTATATCCAGTTGGGGGAGGGCGGTCGGCATCTCTATGAGAAATACGTAACTGCTGAGGACTTACCCCGTGAAACGTCGTTAAGCAATATAACGCCCCCTGCACACTCGGATACCCTGGAAAAACCTACCGAAAACCCCGAAGAAGGCACCAAATCCTCCAGTACTACTGCGCCTGAAAGCACAGGGCCGACCAGTACCGATGCGCCCACAGAGACGACAGCACCAGCCGTCACCCAGAGCGATGAGCCTGAGATAGAGATTACGGAAACCCACGATAAAGAACCCGCCTCGAGCGACTCGGGCGCACATAACAGTCTTCTCCCCGGTATCCCGGTTGTATCTGAGCATCTGGTGCAGCAAGCCCAAAGCTCTCAACTGTCGCCGCAATCCCACCCAAGTTCCAAGCAGCATAAGACCAACGATCACTAAACGCCTGCATATTGCATTGTGCGGGTGAGCACTGGCTGGCACCGGCCCGTTGTAAAACTTTGGGAAAACAACACATCATACCGCCCGCGTTTTAGTAATCTAGCGGGGGAGCAGCGGGTTCAGAGAAGACGCGAATTTCTCACTATTTGATATTTTGGGTTGATATTTGGTGGTTTTTAATAATTCCGTGCCAGATTGCCAGCTTACCTTCAGGTTGGGTGTTTAGGATGCCTACATGAGCGCCGATAACATATTTCAGCAACGACACACTGAAGAGTCTGTGTACGATGTAGATCACCTCCCCTACTCGCTGTTATACGAACAGCCTCAGGCGCCGGTGCAATCATCGTATACGGTGTACTCTTATGAACCAAATCAGCAAGGGCAGTATCAATTTATACCGCAGAGGACCGAGGCGCCGCCATCTCCCGCATATGCTCCACCGGCTTTTCCTGCTGCACCGCTGCCGCAGCAGGGGGTTATGCCGCCGCCTGCTGTAGGGGTCTCACCGCTTAAATATGTTGCCTTGTATTGGGTGCGTGCTTATGTACCAATGGCTATTATGCTTCTAAGCCTAGTTTTTATATATTTTATATTGCTTCGCGATGCACAAGAATATTACTTGCTTATGTCCATCCTGTTTGTTATACCAAATATACCGTATATGGTGAACATCATATTGCAGGCTTTCTGTGCTTCTTTTTATAGTAAAAAAAAGTCGTTAGGTGTAGTACGTGCCATTAATATTTATGGATTCGCGGCCTGTGGAATTTCTATGTTTGTAGCTATTACAGTAAACCCGTTTATTTTCCCGCTATTGGTGTTTGACACTATTATGGGAGTCCTTTACATGCTAGAAATATCAAGGTATCAGCGGCAGGAAGAGGCGGTGCATATGTTCGCCTCGCAGCCGATGTACCCCAATAACGGCGTGGTACCGCCGCAGTTTGCCTATCCGTCCGCTGTCCCCATCCCGCCAGCTCAACAGGCGGTGCAGGCTCCCTATCCGCACCCACCCGCCACCCCGGACGTGCATCCCAATCAGGAGCGCACTCAATAGATAATGCCGTCAAAGTAGCCGGTAGCACATAGTTACAGTTTTCAAATTTTTAAGGATACATACCGTATGAATACTTCTGGATTCCCGCAGAACCCTTACATGGGAGTGCCCACTCAGGTGCCCCCGACCGCCGCAGTGCCGTATGGGCCGAGTGCGCAGAAGCCCAATACTATATATATTGTTTTTTACTGGCTGCGCTTTATTGTGCATGCAGCACATATTGGTTTCTGGATTTTTATAGTAGCAACTCTTAGATCAGGGTCGACTGATTTTGAACAAGGTTTGGGCATGGTCATCGGTACCATGCTTTTGATCTCAGGCGTCCCTTATATCGTGTATATTATCCTGCAGATTATTGGTGCTTCTATGTATCAGCGCGGGAAATTTTTTGGTCTGGTCATGGGTATAAATATTTACGGTGCAGTACTTGCAGGAATCCCCGTTTTCTTCTTTTTTTATTTAGGGATTGAGGGCGGAGCAGTGGAATTAATGAGTGGCGGTCTCATATTTTTGGCATGGGCGGTAGTCTGCATTCTCTACTCGGTAGACTGTGCACGGCATATGCAGGACATTAAGAGGCAGCGTGAACATCAGCGGCTAGCCATGCAGCAAGCAGCTGCAGCCTACCCTGCGTATGGGGGCGGGGTGGTGCCGCAATACACCCAAATAGGGTACGAGCAGCAGCCACCGTATTACTACCAATAGCAGTGTGGGCCTCACCCGTGAAGGGTGAGGCCCATGTTTTGGTGTTAAATATTTAGCTGCTGGTTGATGGCGGGCTACTTGCTGCCACACCCGCAGCCACCGCATCCGCAGCCGCCGGACTTGATGGCAACAGAACCCTCTGTAGGAATGCCGTCACCGGTATCCCCGCCCATGAGATTCACGCGGTTACCAATATCGGGACCACCCACCACCTGAGGCTTCTTCCCGGCAAGAGTGGCCGCAAACCCGGCGGGTTCACGTAATCCGCCCGGCGATAAGTCAGGCACCGGGGTGCCTGCGCCCCCAGTTGGCCCACAGGCTGCCGCAGCCGCATTAACCTTCGGACTTTTGACTGTGTGCGCCTTTGCAAAACGTTTCAGCTGCTCAGCGGTGGGGTACATGAATGATACTTTTACTTCGCCATTTACCAACATAATAGGCAGAACCTCAAGGCCGCTCATAGCAATCTGCTCCGCCACCGGTTCGCATTCCTCAAACGCTGAGGGGTAGGTGTCGGTGGCAAACACCTCAATATCAACCCCGTCATCCAAAGCCTGCTGCGCCGCGCCTAAAAAGGCGCTGCGTTCCACATCGCCCGGGTCGTTGGGGTTCTCTCCCGGGCCCGGGATGAAGACCTCAAGAATAGTGCTTGTTGGCTGCTCTTCGCTCATACCCACTCCGCTGTTGTTGATTGGTGCACCATCATGTGCCTGAACTTGCTCCTAAGTTTACTCGCGTTGCATCTGTGCTGACAGGGGGATGCTGCAAGGATGCGCGCATGGCTTAACTGCCCTAACCCCCAGGCCGGGAAACCTGTAAAACGAGTGGTGCGGCACACTTCCATAATGCGTCATGGGGCTTTGGCCACACCCCTCACCCGCTGAATACGGTATCCTTGATGCAGAAACGTGTTCCAGATCGCCGCAGGGGATCGCATCGGTTTCATGACCACCCCACCCCCACTGAAGGAGATTATATGTTTGGATTCGGCAAGAAAAAAGAAGCTGCAGAACAGCCTGCCGCCGAAATTTATGTAGCACCTGTCAGCGGTGAATACCTGCCTCTCGCCGAGGTTTCAGACCCTGTTTTTTTCGCAGGGTGTGATGGGTGATGGCTACGCTGTGGATCCTACCGACGGTGTTATCTGCGCCCCCGTTAGCGGCGAGATTGCGCTCATTCAGGATACCCTGCACGCATTTATGATTCGCACCCCTAACGGTGGTGAGGTGCTGGTGCACATTGGCATTGACACCGTAGACCTTGGTGGTGAAGGGTTTGAGGGTCTGGCTAAAGTCGCCGATAAGGTTGATGCAGGCGACCCTATTGTGAAGGTGGACTGGGCCGCAATTGAAGGGCGCATCCCCTCAAAAGAAACCATGGTGATGATTACTAATACCGCGAAGTTCAATATTTCTAAGGAATCTGACGCTCGCCGCACCGTTCAAGCTGGCGACCGCGTTGCTGAAGCCACCAAGAAGTAGTAACTTCCACTTTTCTGCATTTACTGACACCCCGCCGTCGTGTGTATCGAGACTCTTCGATACCGCCCGGCGGGGCTATTTTTATGCGTAATTTGCGCATTTGCCGGGCGCTGGAGGCCCTGTTAGCCGCGTAATGCTCCGGATAGAACGGCTGCTACCCGAAACCATTTTATGCCCCTGACTAGGGGCTTTATTTTCTGATGCAAAAAACACGCATAAATCTTTAGAGAACAGAGACAGACAGCTTAAAAATAGATATGCTACTTAAAGCATAAGTTCACTACAATTAGGGCTTAATGCACACACATAACACACGTAAAACTGAATTAACAACGAATGAACGAGGGAGACTACCCGATGACAACATTCAACTTTAACTTGAACCGTCGTGCCTTTATTGGCGCCGGAACACTAGGAGCAGCCGCAAGCGTCTTTGGGACGGCAAGCAGTGCATCTGCCGCAGAAGCGAGGCAAAACGCCGCCCCGCAGGCGCAGGGGACACTCCCGGGTGCCGTATCAACTGCTGCACACAACTTTATCCGCCGTCAGGAATTCTTCATCGCCCACCGTGGCGCAGGAGATGTAAACCCCGAACACACCGCCTACGCTTACGCAGAATCCGTGCGGCGCGGCGCGGAAGCCGTCGAAATCTCAGTGCGCACTACCTCCGACGGCAGGCTCGTGTGCATGCACGACGAAACCCTGCAGCGCACTACGGGGTCAAATATGGTAGTGCGCCACAATACCTACGTGCGGCTGCGCAGCGTATATGTGAACATGCGTGAAACCCTCGGTGAAGGCGCCCCGCTTGAGCTGATTCCTACCCTGGATGAGGCACTGGATTCCATTGATGCCATTAACCGCAACACCATTCTGTTCATTGAAGCGAAAGACGGCCAAGGCCAGCGCCTGCTGCTTGAGACGATTAAGCGCCGCAATCTTGCCGCCCGCACCGTCGTAAAAGTCTACCGTGACGGCAATGGCAAATACGACCCCAACTCCCGATTCCTCACCCAGGCCAAGGCAGAAGGATGCCAGACCTGGTGCTACTTCGACGCTAATGACAGCCAGCCTGGAATCCAGCGCATGGCCGCCTCCGCCAATGTGGACGCTATTGGGGTGCCCTTCTACGAGAACACGCGCGGTACCGCATCCGGCACCATGTCTGTGGAGAATGTGCGTAAGGTGGTAGGTTACGGCAAGCCCGTAATTGTGTGGGAGATTCACCGCCGCAGTGTGCACCAACGTTTCCGTGCCCTGGGTGTGCGCGGGTTTATGTGCCCAGACCCATACTGGATTACCGGCGGTAACCTCGACCCCAACCTAAAACTGGGGGAAGGGCGCCGCCTGCACGGGATGATTCCGGCTGAAGTCACGAACCCGCGTGATATGCCCGACTATTCCCGTGGGGCCCTCGTGCACAGTCAGCCCCATGACGAGTCGGTGCTGCTGGGCCCGCTGACGAGTATGACCACGCGCCAGAACTACACCCTAGACTTTTCGATGCGTTGGGAAAACAGGCTGCCCGCCACCACCTGGCAGTATGGCTACCTGGTATTCGGCCGCGAACACGACGGGCCGTTCGGCATCGCCTCAAAATTCCGGGGTGAGGCCACCGACGGGTGCTATGTGCTGACGTTGCGCCCCGGCGGCCGCGTGCGCGATGAAAACGGCAAGTACCTCAGCGGCGATATTGCACAGGTGCTCCGTTATGACCCGGCCAAACGCGGTAAGGAGCCGGTGGTGCTGCATACGATGAAGCTGGAGAAGCCTCTGGCGGCCAACCGCAATATTGACGGGAAGATTATTGTTAAGAAGGATTTCTTCTACTACGTGATTAATGGCCAGTACTCGCCGCGGCTGAATGATACTGCGCACCGCGGCCCTTATGTGCACTTCGGCCGGTACCACGGTAACAGCAATGGTGGTCCGTTGGCGCTGACCAGAATGGTTGCGCGCGAATCGTGGGCGTAACGTCTGACGGCCGGGCATCATCATGCTGCGCTAATTCGGTGAATGTTTCACGTGAAACAGCAAAAAGCAGTTGATAACGGTTGCTTCTTAGGGATATGAAGGATGCGGGGTGTCGCCTAAGGTGTAGGCGGCACCCCGCATTCGCATGCTCGGCACAATATTTTTGCGCAATACTTCCCGCAATTCATAGGGCTGTTGTGCGTGGAATTGGAACACCCGCTGGCGTGACGAAACCACGAGCCAGCACACAGCAGAGCTTGTACACTGGGGGCATGAGCCAAGAAATTACTGAAGAAACCGCTACCACTTGGTATAACCATTGTCTTACCCTCGATCCACCCGTGCCCGCCGAATGGGGTGTCGATCGAGAAACACGTGAGGTAATTGAGAACGATATTCGCACCCACCTCGCGAGGGGAGTAGGTGACCCTGAGCTGTACGCGGAGGTGATTCTAGATAGTATCGATTATCTGTCTGATAACGATCAGGACACTGAAGAGTTATCTCGCCCCACCGAAGAAGCCATTAATGCTTATGCGCGCCAAGTGATTGAACGGCACCGCAGCCTGGCTCGAGAGCTCGGCATTACCCGTGAAGACGGCAACCTCGAGCGTGCCTTTGCGCAGCTGGCGGAAGAAGGAATTCTGGGGCGCAGCAACTTCACCTGCTGCGGCACCTGCGGCAACTACGAAATTGTAGATGAGCGCGATAGTTCCCGCACCTGGTACGGGTATGTGTTCTACCACCAGCAAGATGCCGAAGCCATCCCACAGGGGCGGGGTGTTTTCCTGGGGTATGGCATATTTTGGCCCGCTTGTGCACGAAAGAACAGTTCGAAGCAATGAGTGAGGAAGAAAAAGACGAAACATATGAGCGTCTGTCTGTCGCTATGATGCGCGATAAAGTGGTGCCTGTTTTTAGAGCGAAACGGGATGCGGGTGGACTGGAATGGTGATTTCGGTCGCCGCCCTTATGTTCATAATGTGTGGGCATTTGAAGTGCCCTAGAGAGCTGGTGTGATACGCCTATAGTGGCTGAGGCACAGCGAATACCGTGCCCGGGCAGGTGGATTTCCTGCCCGGGCGCATACTGTTAACCACCGAACCTAAAGCCCCTGTAAACAATCGCTATAGATTGCTTTTTCTATTCAGGCAGCAGGCTCAGTGCAATCTGGAAGAGGTGCTCACGGTTGGTCGAGGGCGAGAGGGTTGAGCGCACCATGAACCCCTGGAAAGTGAGTATGAGCGCATCCGCTGTGTCACTGACGAAAGAATGCAGTTCGTCGGCAGAAGGTTCGCGCTTATTTTTTGCCTTGAGATACTGCTGACCCCAGGGGGTGAGCGACTGGGCAACAATATTGTGCAGGGTGGTAAAAAGTGTGTTGGTAGACTCTTGCACCTCGGGAACGGTAAAAGCTTCCAGGCGGATGCGCAGCATTGAGGTGAAGTTTGCTTCGACGGCTGAGGTGCTAAAAATCATGCGCATAATATCGCGTGGTGAGGGAGTATTGAGTTCCTGGTAGGCTGCGGCGATCATATCGATACGCTGTTGAACAGTGGCGTAAAGAATGTCGCCTTTGCCGCTGAAGTGCGAGTAAATGGAACCCGAGGAAAGCCCGGATTCTCTGATGATGTCCGTCATAGAGGTATGGGTGTACCCCTTGGCGGTAAAACACGTGAAGGCGGCGTCGATAATTTGGCGTCGACGTGCCTGTTTAGTGGCTTCGGTCAGACGTGGCATGCCTTAAGACTATACCTTTTCGAAGGGTTTGCGCTAGACAAAAATAGAATGCTTATTCTCTGTTGTGACATTATAAACAAAATGATTATTGTGTTTGCATCTGGTCTTTATGCAGAGTAGAGTCTTACGTGTTGATAAACAAAACATATATTTTGTTTGGAGAGTTTCATGGCACGCACAACCGAGGCGATCACGCCCTCATCCTGGCGCAAGGTTATCGCCATCGCCACGCTGACATCCGTCATTGTCAGCATCGTGATTCTTGCCTTCACCTGGCCCACTAAAGCCATGGAGGCGAAAAACCTGCCCGTCTCCATCGCGGGACCGGAAGCAGCCGTCAGCCAATTCGAACAAGGACTCAAAGATCGAGGGATCGAAACCTTCGAGTTCAAACAGGCGTCCTCCCGCGAAGACGCCGAACGGCAGATCAAAGAACGCGAAACCTACGGCGCGATCGTCTTCACCGAAGGCGCAGCACCCGAAGTCATGATCGCGCCCGCCGCAAACGCATCCGCAAACCAGATGCTCACCGGCGTAGCCCAGCAGATGAATGCTCAGGTACAGCAGAAAGCCACCGCAGCCAAAACTCAGGCGCTGCAGCAGGCCGCACAGGCAGGCGGTGAACAGGGCGCCATGGCCCAGAAACAGCTGAACAGCTCAAAACCGAACAGGAAAAACTTCAGCAGGCGCAGGTTAAAACCACCGCAGTCGTGCCGCTCGGCGACGGTGACCCCAACGGTATGGGTCTGGCGGTTGCCGCATTCCCGCTTGTTATGGGCGGAATGCTCGGCGGGGTTCTCAGTATCTCTCTCATCAAAGGAACCGTGCGACGTTTCGCCACTGCTGGGCTTTACGGAGTTATCGGTGGACTCTTCATGACCCTCATTCTAGGCACCTGGTTCGGGTTCGTTCCCGGCGATTTCGGGGCACTTTGGGCGACCTTCGGCGTGACCGTTTTCGCGACGGCCTCCTTCATGATCGGGATTTCCGCGCTATTTGCCGATGCCGCCGGTATCGGCCTTGGCGCCGTGCTCTCCATGTTCGTGGGTAACCCGCTCTCCGGGGCAAGCATGCCGTGGCAGTTTATCCCCGCACCCTGGGGAGCCCTCGGGCAGCTGATGGTGCCGGGCGCATCCAACACGCTGCTGCGGAATATCGCCTACTTCCCGGATGCCTCAAACTCCCTGCAATGGGCTGTGCTGTTGGGATGGGCAGGGTTTGGCCTTCTCGCCGGGGTGATCGGCTGGGCGTGGAAGGAACGTCGCGCAACTCGCATGAGCGCAGAGGATGATACCACGAGCGTCGGTGCGAAAACCGAGGCGAACGCAGACGTGCCGGACAACGTTGAGATTCCCTGGAAAACGGCAAACATATAGCGACCTCGCCCCCAAGTAGATCCGCGAGCAGATAGTATTTTGAAAATACTATCTGCTCGCGCCGCATGGGGGAGGTTCCTAGAATGGGAAGTATGAGCGAAGAGATCACCAGCGCCCGCATCGACGTCTGGCTGTGGTCGGTGCGCATCTTCAAAACCCGCGCGCTCGCAGCCGACGAATGCAAAGGCGGGCACGTGCGCGTGAACGACGCATCCGCAAAACCCTCACAAAAACTCAAACGAGGCGACATTGTGCGGGTGCGCTACCCCGGCTGGGAACGCGTGTTTAAGGTCGAAAAACTCATCACCAAACGGGTGGGCGCGCCGATCGCCGTCACCTGTTACGAAGACCTCTCGGGGCCGCGCCCCGCGCACCTGTCGATGCCGCCGGTCGCCAAACGCGAACGCGGAACCGGGCGTCCCACTAAGAAAGAACGCCGTGCCCTAGACGAACTGCGGGGGCGAAAAGGCTAAACCCAGTTCCGCTTCTCTCACCCCGCGATCGTCGTTAAGACCCGCGAGCAGGTAGGATTTGGCCGAACAGGTAAGTTTTTCCTACCTGTTCGTACCAAAACCACCTGCTCGCGGACTAAGAAGCGGTCATAGCGTGAGACAGATAAACGCATCGCTGACGTGCCATACGTGCGGGAGTAGGCTGTACCTATGAGCAACAAGGCCTCAGAACCCAAAACATCAGGCGCCGCGAACACATCCGACGGCACTGCCAACACGCACGAACCCCAAAACCTGCTGGATGCGACCCCACGCACCGGCAGCATCCCCCTTCACCTGGGGAAGGCGACGCAGACTCCGGAAAAACTCAACCCGAAAAATCGCTCAACAGGCGTATTCTGGCGCTCGCCGTGCCCGCCTTCGGCGCACTGATCGCCGAGCCGCTGTTCGTGCTCGCCGATTCCGCACTCGTGGGGCAGCTGGGCACCGAAACCCTGGCGGGCATGAGCATTGCGGCAACCCTCATCACAACCGTGGTGGGACTCATGAACTTCCTCGCATACTCGGTGACCCCGGCGGTTGCGCGCGCGTTCGGGGCGCATCGGCTGGCGCACGCCTACCGCATCGGCGTGGACGGCGTGTGGGTTGCGCTTGGACTCGGCCTGCTCATTATGGGTGTGGGTTATATCTTTGCCGATCCTGCGCTGCGTGGCATGGGCGCGAACGACGCAACCATCGGTTATGCGCGCGACTACCTGCACCATTCGCTGTGGGGTATTCCGCCCATGATGATGATTCTGGCGCTCATGGGCACCCTGCGTGGGCTGCAAGATACCGTGACCCCGCTCAAAGTTGCGGGCGTGGGCACCGTGGTGAATGTGGCGCTGAACTGGGTGCTGATATACCCGGTCGGCTGGGGCGTGGCCGGTTCGGCGACGGGCACATCGCTCACGCAGTGGGGCATGGCGCTCGCGCTCGGTATATTTATTCATCTTAAGATGCGCCCGCAGAGTGTGACCTGGCGACCCGATATTGCGGGGATGCGCGGCGTGCTATCCCTCGGTTCCTGGCTGATGCTGCGCACCCTCTCGATGCGCCTGGCACTGCTGTCTACCGTATTTGTGGTGGCTCGCCTGGGCGACGAGCAGACGGCGGCATATCAACTGGGTATGAGCGTGTTCAACTTGTTGCTCTTCGCCCTGGATTCCCTTGCAATTGCGGCGCAGGCACTGTTGGGCAAGGAGCTTGGGGAACGCGACCTGACGGCTGAATCTGGGCGGGCGAAAGTGCGTGAGCTTAAGAATCGCCTGGTGCGTATGAGTCTGGTGTACGGGGTTGTCACCGGCGTTGTTGCGCCCGTGATTGGCTTCTTCGGAAACTGGATTTTCACGCAGGATGCGCCCGTCGCCACCCTCTTCGCGTGGGCTACCCTCGTGATTGGCGTGGGGCAGCCGATAGCCGCATATGTATTCGTTCTTGACGGTATCCTCATGGGTGCTCAGGACGTGAAATACCTGGCAATTGGCTCATTTGTAATGCTGGTTGTTTATGCGCCCGTCATTTTCGGGATCCACTTGGCGGTTTCCGGTGGCCTGCTGAGCGCCACGGTGGGGTACCTGGGGCTCTGGGCGGCATACATTCTGTGGTACCAGGGCGTGCGGGCGTTCATCTTTGGCCGCCGTGCCGCCTCGGATGTGTGGATTAAAGCATAGTTTTTCCGGGGGTACGCGGAATTTAGGTGTTGAAGACGAGTTTTTTCACGGTCTTCTAGCTTACGCATCGCGTTGAGGCATCGACTGGTGACCCCCCACGGCATCTATGTGCGAACGGACTAGACCCTTAGCGGTATGTGTGCTCCCTGAAACGGAGACGGTTCTGCGATGTGCATCGTTAGAGAAGGGACTGTATTCGCACCCTCACCTGAGGCTGTGGCTTGGAGCCTGACCCCGAAGCGCCACCCTCTCGACTTGCTTGCGACAGTGAGCGCAGAACCGCCTCTTGAACATCGCGCACAATTTCTTTGACCGCACGGGAGCCGTCGATTCCAATCTCGATAATGACCTTCTGCCCGCCCGACTCGATGATAACCCCGAATCGGGCGGTCGCAGGGTCGCCGCTCATACGGCTGCCGATAGCTTTCAGCGTGGAGCCGATCCCCGGTTCAATGCCGCGCACTCCAGGAACGGCCGTGACTACATGAGTCAATTCGACTGCTGAGAGGTTAATCGTCATCGTGCAGATCCTCAATGTGGATATTGACGGTTGGGGACAATTCTAGGTTCTCATAACACGCCTGGCGCACCGCATCACGAACCTGCTGCGCAAGCTGGGGGAGGCTACTGGTTGTAACATGTGCAGAGATACGGCAGAAGATCGTATCCGGCATTCCCAGTCCCCGATGACCTTCAGGGGCTGGGGCATGTTTGAAAAGAAGACCGCAACGCGCGAGCGCCGGGTACGGAGTCTACGCTGCGTCGCACTAGGGCGCGTAGGGAGAACTCAGACATGCTATAAGGCCCTAAGTCGGTCGGCGGCATCTCTACCTGGGCACCGTGGCGCGTTTCGGCGATTACCGCATCCATCATATGACGCTGAGGCATCACCGATGCGCTCGACTGTGATTCCAGTGTGTCCCATGTCTTGTGGAGAGAAGCGATTAGACGCTGGTACTCCCGCGTGGAGGCTTCGTCAAGCTCATAAGACTGAGCCGACTGTGCGTGCTGCGGTTCTGCGTGTGGGATGCGGGTGCTGGAACTCATTCCCACTCCTTCATGTGGCGCATCACGAGGGAACGGGCGCGTGCCAGCCTCCCCCCGGACTGTGGATTCGGTTAGGTTCAGGGTTTGGGATATCTCCTCGTAGGACATGTCATCAACCTCTCGAAGCACCCAGACGATACGCAGCTCTTCGGGAGCGGATGCCAACAGTTTGGCCAATGCTTCCATCTGGGCGTTGACTTCACTGGACTGCGCCGGATCACCGGCCGCTGTCGACGTTGTGTCAGGTAGGATGCTCGCGCTCTCAAGACCCTCTGAATCGTAAGGGTCAGTGGCCCGGCGCTGGCGCTGACGAATGCTGCTGGTGGCCTTATTCGTACAGATGCGCATGAGCCAGCCTCGGAAGGCATCAGGATCCCGAAGCAGATGAAGGCTCCGCCACGCCTGAACAAGGGTCTCTTGGACGATGTCCTCACTGTCGTGGCGGTTGCGCACGATCATGTAGGCGGTGCGAAACAGGCGTCCCTGATAACGTTCGACGAGCTTTCCGAAAGCGTCAATGTCGCCGTCCTGAGCTCGCAGCACCAGGTACCTGTCTTTGCCCTGGGACGCAGTGTTCGGATGAGGCACATGCTTGGTGGGCGGACCGGTGGACTGCCCTGCATCGCTGCGCTTTTCATCGGTCATGATTATCAGAACCGCCGCTTTCTAATGAGTGTTTGCCAGCCACAGTGTGGGCTGCACTCTGGGGCTTGGTGGCTTGTTCTAGGCGCAGCAGAACGTCGATCTGACGAGCGTGCTTTCCCAGAGAGGAACTAACGTCGTGGTCAAGTCGGTTCCTGAGCTCGCTCACGGTCCATGCAACCTCGCTGTTCTTTGCTACGGTGACGGTTGCCTGCACCCACAGATTGCTGGGTGAACCGGTGACCCATACTGAGCACCGCTGAACCCCCGGGACGTCTTCGGCCCGCTCAGACAGCGCTTGGGCTATGACATCGGGACTGAGTGTGGCCAGAAGTGTGCCGTCGGAGCCTGTCAGACGCAAGGGAGACGCGGCAGCTTTACGGGGCACCTGCTTAATGAGCAGAACCAAGCCAAACGCGATGAGAAGAACCGACCCGAGGGCGGCGGCTGGCAACAGCCAGTTTGCCTGGGGCCCGGCCCAGGTACCGACCCGGGTGTCAGCTTTGGCGAGAACTGAGCTAAGCGTGGGCCATGATTGATCCAAACTTATGCCGGAAGCCACAACCCAGAGGGCTGCCGCGGTGATCAGCAAACCGCATACCGCAAGGACTATCCTATTGAGAATTCCAGATACTGAACGCATGGTTTTCTCTCTTTCAGCTCGTGTGCTGGATACGCACTCGGCTGTGTGCGGTTCCGACGGGTTTCAAGGTTTGTATAGCCTGCTCAGCTGCCTTCTGTGCTGCCTGTCGCACAGGTTCGAGGTCATCCAGGACGCTGAACACTGTCACATTCACGCGCGTTCGATGGACTCGAACCCTAGCGCTGTGAACACCATCGACCCGCTCGACATGGGCTTGTACCAGCCTTGCTAGGTCACGGCGTGAAATGGCTGTCTGACCGGGTACGTTATCTGCAAGAACCTCAGCGCGTTCAAAAGCCCCCGGCCACAGGGCAAGAAGAATCATGAACAGACCACATACGGCCACAAAACAGGCCGTTGCTAGTACCGCTGGCGACCCGATGATCGTGGAGCCGAGCCCGCTGACTGCTGAGGATATTCCATTCGGCCATGCCCCGTTCAGGAGCCGGTTTCCCAACGCCCAGACGCCCAGCCCTCCTACGATGAGAAGCAGTAACGCCAGGACAATGACAGGTGCGCTCCGCGACGGGCGCCGGATGAGATGTTGTACGGGGGTTTTCATCGCAGAGCCCTCCTTGCCTGGCTGCTCGGATTGAGCCAGGAGATCTCAATGTTGATCTTCTCAACCTTCAACCCGGTGAAGTGCTCGACACGCTGGCTCACATGCTCACGCAGCTGTTGCAGGGTTGAAACCAATGCTGTGGGGAAGGTCAGGCCGATATCCAGGTGCAGGACTGCAACCTGACCGTAAATATCGCACTTTGCCTCGGGGCGCGAATGGAAATTTCGACGTGCCCCGATCCCGAGCAGCCCCCCGGCGTTCGAGCCCACATTTGCGCTCTCGTAGGCGGCTTGGGCCGCGATCTGCGCAACAACCTGGGCGGGAATGACGGTGACGCCACGCTGCTCCTGCCGGGAGCTCTCTGCACCGGCAGCAGCGGGCTGTGTGCTGGTCTCCGTCATTACTTCCTCCATCGATTAAGGATGCTTTGGACATCGACCCGGCCCTCCAGGTAAAGACCCACCACCGTGCCAACCAGGCCGCACAGTGCCACCAGGATGAAATCGGTGAAGGAACCGAAAGCAAGAATTGTTCCCAGGAATAGGCCCACCAAGAGGGCCAGGTGTGTTGTCTTCATAAAAGATCCTCAGATCGTGGCTGGTTACTTGAGGTCGGCGGAGTCAGCAGAGTTGGAGTCGTCGTCGGGCAGGTGAACGTCGGTGACATCGATATTGACCTCTACTACCTCTAGCCCCGTGGTCCCCTCAATCTGCTCGATAATGTTGCGGCGGATAGCATTGGCTACTTCCACAATGGAGACTCCATATTCGACCACGACGGTAACATCTACGGCCGCCTGGGTCTCGCCCTTCTGAACGCTAATGCCGCCAGCAACATTGGTCTGGGCGTTGGGGATACGGTCGGTCACAGCGCTGAAGGCGCGGCGTACAGCATTGCCCATATCGTACACACCGGGAACTTCGCGGGTTGCCATGCCAGCGATTTTGGCAACAACGTTCTCTTCAATGGTGGTTACACCGTGTGAAGTCTGCAGGGGGCCGCGAGGGGTTTTGTCCTGTTTAGTCTCCTTGTTGTTTTCGCGCTCGCGCTGCTGGCCGGTTTGGGGGATGGAGTTGTCGCTCATGGGAGCCTCGTTTCATGTGTTTTTCCGCTGCGCGGATTATGATGTTTGATATGTGCGGCACGCATCGACGGCTGGGGAGTTCGGGCGCTACCCACGCCCTTTATCCGTTCTTGCAGTCGATGGTGACGCTACTATGAAGACGCTTGAGGTACCGAATTCCTCACGAATTAAAATAGTGGTATGTATCACATTATATTGGCGGGTGTGTGCAAACATGACTGTTGCCCATGTTTGCTCGGCTCAGCTGTCTGTTAGGCGAGTAGTCCTCATATGGAACTAAGCGGGTTATGCAGAAATTCCGAGTTTCTGCATAACCCGCTTAGTTTTGTTTCTGCGATGCTGAAGCGACGCAAGGATATGGGCTACTGGTTCTTCCTGCCGGTCACGCTTAGGTATACGGAGATTGCGATAATGGCGGCAATAACGGATAGGATCCAGCGAATCCAGTCGATACCAGCGGTATCTGCAACACCGAAGAAGCTGGCGATCCCTCCTCCTACGAATGCGCCAACAGCACCCAAGATGATGGTCCACAGCACCGAGATGTTCTGGTGGCCTCGCATAATGAGGCGGGCCAAAGCGCCAATAATAGCGCCAGCAATAATCATTCCGATGAGTCCAAGCATGATGTTCTTCCTTTGTGAGTATCCGCCATAGCACGGGCGCGCCTGAGCGGATGTTGGTATGGGGTCTTAGCGCGCAGATCGGTGAGTTTCTGTCTGAAAGTTCAGCGGCAGCCGGGGTTTCAGTTGCCGTTACCGCCACATATTGTGTGATCCGACAGGGCTGTCGCCGCCTGCCGTCGTCTCTCAAAACTTGCGGCGCTGATATGAAGACGCCATGGGCACGCAAATCCTCACGTACTTAACAAGTGTTTTGCATCACGTATGTGTTAGCGGGTTTTTCTTCTGCCGCCGCGCCGCCTCAGACGTGTGGAACAAAAAGCAACCGGTGCCTTCAGAGAATCCGGCCGCATGTCCTAAAAAGATGTAACGGCCACCCTCTGTTAGGCTTGAAACTTCCAGGAGTTTTAGGACCCCGAGGAGGAACCCGCATGTACATAAATCACCTGTACTATCACAGCAGCTCTGCAATCACCCACACGCTCACGCATATCCTGGCGAACGCCGTTAAACATGCTGACGTGCGCGCCTACCTGTTTTTCAGCGCAGACCGTGAAGCAGAATTTGAGGAAACGGCTGCGCGGATTTCGGGAAAAGTGGTGTGGGTCCACAGCGTCGCAACAGGACCTATGGGGTTTCTTGCTGAACGTGCCTTCATTGGGCTGATCGAATTTAATGTGCCAGCTGGTGGTGCCGGTGCGGTAAGTGCCTTCTTTGAAGAAAGCGGTATTGCTGAAAAGGACGGCCAGGTGCTACTTGTCAAAGACCCCGCCTCACCCGAGAGTCTTCGTGACATCCTCCTGCGTGAGTATACGCCGCATGACGAGCAGGCGAACACCAATTTTTCTTCGGTGGATGCACTCATGAACGCGGGTACCGCCCTGTTGTATTACCGTGATCTTGCGGGTGCCGCCTACGATAGCGACTCCGGGGAGACTCTCTCCTGCTGTGAGGTGTTTGTCGATGCTGCATGGGAGCATCTTGTTCCTGAACCGCCGCAAGATGCAACCACCAATGAAGGGTCTTTTGACACCGCAGCTGGTGAAGTAAAGTTTACCGTCGTAGAACATCTATAGGGCAGCAGACCCAAGATCGCTTTGGTGGGGCAGTTTGTTCGGCTGCCCACTAGAGCTATGCCTTCACCGGGGGAACGCGGCTGATAAAAAGCTGAAAATTAACCTTTAAAGGTTGTTTATGGTCAATATCCCGTACTAGGGTGAGAGTACCCAGCTACCCAACATACGGAAATGAGGCGATACGTTATGAGGAAACTGCTCAAAGGTTCACTCACGGCGGTAGGTGCGGGAGTTGTTCTCGCAGCGGGCATGGCTACTCCCGCGAATGCTGCTGGCATTGATTCGGATTTCTACGTTTCTGCACCGGGTGAGGGATGGTGTCACAAGATCATCCTCGAGTTTTACACTCCCGGGTCCTCTCAAAATCCAAGGTTCGAAACTATATACGCGTGCGGTAACCATATGTCTGTGCAGCATTTTAAGACCATCCACACCCACTGGAAGATCGTCGTTAACGTGAATCAGCGTGATGGTCGATAAATTCCATCCCGCCAGTGGGATTCCCTCATGAGCGAGAGGTGGCTAGAGTGCAGCCCACGGCAGGCGGGTGAGCCATCAGACCCAGAACAAGGACGATTTCATATGTGAGTGATGCAATGGCTTGAACGTGCACATAGAACTGACAGTAAACAGTTTCACACCTAACTATATAGAGAAGCGAGGCGATACGTTATGAGGAAGCCGCTGAAGCGGGTTCTGCTTGCCAGCGCTGCAGGTGCGGTTCTCGCAACGGGTGCTGGGGTGCCGGCACATGCTGCCCCCAACGATTCGAACTTGGTTCCGCCCTATCATAGGACCAATATATACCTCCAAATTCTTGGGCCAGGGAAAGGATGGTGCCGCAGCGTTACCCTGAAGTTCGACAGCCCACCCCCTATGAAGAAGCAGAAACCGCGGTACGAAACCGTGACAGTGTGTAATAAAGATGTAGTTGTGAAGCGCTTCGTCTCTAACCATACTAGGGACACGATTAGCAGTGATGTTAGGTACCCGTATCCCTATCCCACTATCGATACATAAACTAGCTGGACTAATACCACTGTGTGACTGGTCTGCGGCAAAATTGATCTATTCGCCGTGGATCAGTCTCGCACCAAGAAAAAGACCCGAAAAACGCATCATTAGGAGTATTACCCGCCCCTAGAAGGTATGTAATACGCCTTTTGGTGCGTTATTCACCGAATATCTGAACCGCTACATCTCACCACGTGCTCGTTCAGGGACGTGATAATGGTTTGAAGCTGCACGCAGCTGCTGGATCGCCTCAATGAAACTCGGGTCCAGCTCTCCCAGCTCATCAAGCCAAAACCAGTCGTCAGAGCTGAACTCATGTTTATAGGTCATAAGTTCTCCTCTTTTAGAAGACATATAAAGGTGGGTTGGGATCCTTCACTTCGGCCCGCCAGACTCTAAACCCTGCGGTAAACCTCATCGAAGGGCAGGCGGAAGCGCTCGCCCCAGATGCCGTGGCCGGGTTTGCGGATACCGCAGGCGACCACCATGTTAATCTCGACATTGCGCGGCAGGTTGAGGAGTTTCTTCACGCGGTGGCTGTCGAAGCCTTCCATTGGGCAGGTGTCGTACCCCGCCTCGGTCATCGCGAGCATAAACGTCTGCGCCACCAGGCCGCAGCTCTTGTGCACAACCACGCGATAATCGTGCTCCGAAACCTCACGCATCATCGGAACGAACAAACCCGCACAATTCGCCATTGCTGCGCGGGATGCGCCCAGCAGACCAAAGCAGCGCGCGTACACGAACGGCATAGCCTTGGTGTAGTACATTTCCCAATTCTTGATGCGGTCTTTCTGCTTCTCAGGCGGGCTGTTACGCTCAACATTGCCGCGCTCAAACTCCAGCGCGGCTTTCGCGCGGCGGCGGTACAAATCCTGGCGGGTCACGAACACCACCATCTGCTGCGCGGTCTTGGCAGCCTGCTGGTGCATGCATGCAGCGGCGAGTTTATTCAGGGTGGCGGGATCAGTCACATGGTAGAGCTCGTACAGCTGCATATTTGAACTTGTGGGCGCCAGCTGAGCCGCCCGCAAACACTCTTTGACAACATCGGCATCAATAGGCTGGTTCTCGTCGTAATGGCGCACCGAACGGCGGCGGTTCAGCAAATCTAGCAGGGACATTATGCAGCTCCTCTTTCACGGCGGCGTTTCGAAGGTGTGTCAAAACAACCCTCACCTTTAAGGCTAGCGTTCGCGGGCGCGGAATTCACGCATAATTTTTCGGTAGTAATACTCAGCAGGTCAATAACCGCACTGATGTATGGAAGCTATCGGGTGAGCCAGTCCGTGGAGGGCAGGCTACTTGGCCCACACGACGAGCTCATCGAGCGGCTTGCGCGGCTTCGGGTCGATCTCGCGTGAGCGGTAGCCAAAGGTTGCGGCAACGGATACGCCGTAATCCTCGGGGTCGAGGAGCCCTTCCTCGGTGAGGAGCTGGGTGACCGCATCGTAGTCCATGCCTTCAATGGGGCAGGAGTCGATGCCGAGCATCGCTGCGCCCGTGAGCATATTCGCCAGCGCAATATAAGTGTTCTTCCTAGTCCACTCGAAAAGGGCACGCTCGTCGTCGGCGATTTTCATATCGTGAATCTGGAACTTTTTGTACATGCCCAGTGCCATCTGCATCTGGTCTTCGGGAAGGTTGCGCTTCGCGAGCGTCTGCAGCAGGAAATCGGAATCGTAGCGGGCGTTCTTCTTCGCCACAATAATCACCACATGGCTGGCGTCATCGAGCGTATTGACCATACCCCAGGCGATGAGGCTTGAGCTTCTCGCGCAGCTCTTTATTCTGTATCACCAGGAATTTCCACGGCTCGGAACCAACCGAGCTGGGGGAAAGACGCCCTAAACTCAAGGATTGTGTTGAAGTCTTCGTCGCTGATTGTACGGGCGGGGTCGTAGGAGCGGGTAGAAACGCGGCGCTTGAAAATTTCGAGCGCTTGTTCACGGGTGAGAATCATGATTTTTCCCTTATCTATGCTGGGTTTCTATGACGGAATTTAGTATATCGATCCGGGATGCGCCTCCCGCCGGTTTTTTCGCACAGCGTGATTGACTGCGTTGCCCAAAGCGTGCTTTAGATGTGCTCCTACGGCTAACAACATATCGTTTGGACAAACCGCCGCCGATCTTCAGCTGGTTTTTCGGGTGAAAGAGCCCGGTGAGCGGCCTGCACAATCAGAGAGGCTGGAACTGCATCATATGTTTTCCCCTGGGACTCGACGGTTCGGCACTGTTCACCGTGGCACACATCGTCGCAGGTGCTGCTTCCCTGTATCCCACCCACTAGATCTTCCAGGGGTACACCCATAATCCAGATACGATTGGATTCCTCAGGATGAGTCAAGAATTCTTCTTCACTCATTGTACGGATTTCCAGATGAGGCTGAATACCCTGAGGCAAGAGCTCAGCTTCCAATACCTGTAAAGCCTTGCGCAGCTCCTCACCTGTTGTACCGCACCGTGAGCAGGTTTGTTTTTCGGCATTGACAAGGTGCTGCCAGATAATAGGTAAAGTTTTCATCAGGGACTACCTTTCCTTTTGAAACTATAATCTATTTGGTTGTGATGAGATGGGGCGTGGGCACGCCAGTGTTTACGCCACTTTTACGGTGTATTCCAGGGCCTTGTGCGGTCGCAGAGTCGTTGAGACGTATCCGTTGGCGGGGGTGCGCACATAGTCGAGGTAATCCTGCATGGACGGGCTGAACCCCTCAACATCGTCTACGGCAATCACGGCGCGGTCGGCAAGATGCGGCTCCAACAGCTGAAAGACGGGATGCACCAGGTCAGGCCACCCGTCGAGAAGTACAAAATCGGGGCTGAAATCCAGGTCTTGCAGGGTCTTCAGCGCATCGCCTTCGCGCAGCTCGATATAGTCCGCAAGCCCCGCCCGCTCAAAATTTTTCCGCGCGGCCTCAGCCTTATGAGGCACGTATTCGCAGGTGATTACGCGCCCGCCATTGCGTTTTGCGGCGGCGGCAAGATACAGCGTCGAGACGCCGTAGGACGTACCGAACTCAACGATATTCCGCGCACCGCTCGCCAGTGCCTGCATATACAGAAACTCGCCCTGCTGCGGGGTGATGGGGATGTATTTATCGGCGTAGAAGTCCTCATCTTCAGTCTTCCAATCGATCCCCTTACCTAAAGCTGGTGGATTTTCGGCAGAAAATGCAGGAACATGCGTTTGCCCTGCTTGAGCGTGGCGTCGTAAAGGTCGTAGAGCGTGCCTTCGACCGGCGGGTCGTTGAGGAATGTGAACATTTGCGGGGTTAGTCTGGGCATGTGAATCTCCCGGGTGCTTCGCTGCGCAGCATATATTTGCACCGCAGTTTCAGGCGTTTCTCTGAAGGATAGCGCGGGTATCTGGATTCTTTTATCATGCCAGCGCCAGCGGGGGAGTACAAGGGATTTGCGCGAAGACGCACAAAAGCCGAAGCTCGCCGCCACGAACCGGGCTACCGCTCAAATCGGGTGAGGCGCATCGAATTGAGCACCACAAACACCGAACTGAACGCCATGGCCGCGCCCGCAATCATCGGGTTCAGCAGCCCCGCCGCCGCGACCGGCACCGCGATAGTGTTGTATGCGAACGCCCAGAACAGATTCGACTTAATGGTGCGCAAAGTCGCTCGTGAGAGCCGCAGCGACATGGGGATCGCGCGCATATCCGAGCGCATCAGCACAATATCCGCCGCCTGCACCGCAACATCCGTACCCGAGCCCATCGCCATCCCCAGGTCCGCGCGGGCCAGGGCAGGCGCATCATTCACGCCGTCGCCAACCATCGCCACCCGGTAGCCTTCATCCTGAAGCTGCGCAATAACCTCAGATTTACGTTCGGGCGTGACCCCCGCAAAAACGTTCTCAGGATTAATCCCCACGCTGGATGCGATAGCCTGGGCAACTTCGGGGGCATCACCGGTCAGCAGCACGGGTTCTAAGCCCAGTTCGTGAAGCTCGGCGATAGCCTGCGCCGACTCGGGTTTGGGGGAGTCTGCCAGTGCGATGAGCCCGACAGGCAAGGGGCCCTTTGTGCCGATCGCGCGAGCCACAGCCACGGTGGTCAGCCCTTCCGAACGCGCCTGCTCAAGCATCTGATGCTGCTTCTCGGTGAGTGCAACGCCCGCCTGCAGCAGGTATTCGGGGGTGCCCACCAGCACCAGGCGGCGGGACTCCCCGTCGGTATCGGCGGGCACAAGCTCACCGCGCACACCTCCGGGCACACCCTCAAAACCCTCGACGGACCCCAGAAACACCCCATAGTTTTCTGTCGCAAAACGCGCAATAGCGCGGGCTATTGGATGCTCACTTAGCGCCTCCACAGCTGCGGAATCGCTCAGAATAGATACAGAACGTTCGCTCTTTGAAGAGGCGTTGTCGGCCGTGACGTCGGTGAAATCGTCGAAGGTCCCGAAGCGCGCCACGCGCATTGTGCCCTCGGTGACGGTCCCAGTTTTATCCAGCACGATGCGGTTCACCGCATACGTAGTTTCCAGCACCTGCGCGTTGCGAATCAGTATGCCCAGCTGCGAGCCGCGCCCGGTACCCGCCAGCAGTGCCGTGGGGGTTGCCAAACCGAGCGCGCACGGACAGGCGATCACCAGCACCGAAACCGCCGCATTGAACGCACGCGGCACATCGTGCGATACAACCAGCCACCCGATAAGGGTCAGGAGCGAAATCACCAGAATTATTGGCACGAAAATCGCAGAAACACGGTCGGCAAGGCGCGCGATGGGTGCCTTCGTTTCCTGGGCGGCGGCAACCAGCTCACCCATTTCGCGAGCGTCGTCTCAGACCCCACGCGGGTTGCGCGCACCGTCAGCGACCCTGAGGTGTTCAGGGTTGCGCCGGTGACCGCATCGCCCGCCGACACCTCGACAGGCACCGATTCGCCGGTCAGTAGGGAGGCGTCCACGGCGGAAGACCCCGCAATAACCGTGCCGTCAGTGGCGATTTTTTCACCCGGGCGCACCAGAAATTCGTCTCCCGGCAGCAGATCCTCAACTGGAATCTGCACCTCGCGCGTGGTTCCCCGCTTGTCGGTACGAAGCAGGGTCGCGGTGCGTGCTCCCAGGCTCAGCAGGGTGCGCAGAGCCTCGGAAGAGCGGGTTCGTGTACGGTGCTCAATTGCCCGACCGATCAGCAGGAATAAAGTCACCATCGACGCCGAATCAAAATACAGAGGCGCATGGTGACCGCTCAAGAACATGTCGAGAATACTCCCGTGCATGGGGTGAACATGCTCGGTCAGCCCGGGGTTCATGAACAGCTGCGCGAGTGAATACAGGTAAGCGACGATCACACCGAGAGAAACCAATGTATCCATCGTGCTGCTGAAGTGGCGCGCGTTCGTGAAAGCGGCGCGGTGAAACGGCTCGGCGCTATAGACCGCAACCGGCAGCGTGATAATCGCAAGCACCCAACCCCAGTGCGGGAACTGGAACGTGGGGAACATTGAAATCAAGAAAATCGGCACACTCAGCAACAACGCCACAACGATGCGCCACCCCAAGCCCCCGCTGCGCGCGTTGGTCCTCTCTTCGGACTCTGCATCGCGAACCTCGGTTTTGAGCGATGCCGTATACCCGGCGTTATTGACCGTTTCAATGATCTGCTCATCGGTAATATCGGCGGGAATGATCACGCGCGCAGACTCCAGCGGCAGGTTCACGGCGGGATCAACCCCCGGAATTTTGCGGAGTTTGCGTTCCACGCGGCCCACGCAGGATGCGCACGTCATGCCCTGAACATCCAGGTGGATAATGCGCGTCTGCCCGCCGTTAGCCGAGGAATCGAAAAGAGAATGGTCGTTCTCAGCTGTGGTGGATGCTGTTTGAGTTGAGTTACCCATGTTCTTCGCCTCTGTTCTCAATGCTCACGATGCTGTGCTGTCTTCGGGCTTTGCCTGCTGCGGATGCGCCTGCCGCAGGCCGCCCCTGATCTATACTTCGCCTTCGTCCGGCAGTCCATCGGCACGGTTGCTGCGCGGTCGCTGCCCGGTTAGTTTCGGGCCTCGATCGTTCACCCCGCGAACCCGCGTGACGGCAGCACGCCTGAATGTGCGGCGTTGAGCGAGGGCGTCGTATGCGGTGCCGTGCACACCGGGATGCGGCTTATCGCCGGTGCCGTCAGCGGGGGTATTCGCCGCCTGATCCTGTGAGGAATGTATTCGCGATGCGCCCCGCCGTTTCAGCCCGCGCTGATCCTCGCGCGCCGTGTAGGGGGTGGAGTCGCGCACCCATGCATCCAGCAGATCGGAGTCGAGCCCCATCTGCCGTGCCACGCGGGAAATCGCCTCGGTCAGGTGAATGTTCTCGGTGCCCATCAGTGCGCGCACCGCCCCGACCGCCATTGCCTGGTACTGCGGAGAATACGCCATGATTAGACGGCGGGAGTGAAGCCAGCTTCAACGATGGCATCCGCTACGGCTTGCGTATTGAGGGTGCCTTCGTGCTCGATGGTGACGGTCGAAACGCCGTCTTTGACCACGTCTACGTTCACGCCGGTGACGCCCGGAACTTCGCCGACTTCTTCACTCACGCTCATGGCGCAGTGGTTGCAGGTGAGGCCGGTTGCTTTGACGGTGGTGGTTGCCATGATGTTCCTTCCGATTTTTTGGAATTACAAAACTTGTGGATACGCCGCCCGCGTGTCAGCTGCGCATCATGCGGGATATTGCGGCGGTTGCCTCTTTGATTTTCTCGTCAACGATCGTCGCATCACCTGTACGTTCGGATTCAATCGCGGCGTTGGTGACGCAATGCCCCATATGTTCTTCGAGCAGGTTGAGAGAGACCGCGTGGAGTGCTTTGGAAACCGCCGCGACCTGAGTAAGCACGTCAATACAGTACTTGTCTTCCTCTACCATGCGGGCGATACCGCGCACTTGCCCCTCAATGCGGCGCAGGCGCTTCAAATGCGCCTCCTTGTTTGGGGTGTACCCGTGTGGCTGTGCTGAGGAATCATGGTTTGTCATAGATCCAGTGTATACCCTAGGGGGGGGTATATATCAAGAGGTGGTGAAGGTGATTTGATATATTGGCTTTATGCGTGCACCACACCCTCAACCGGTCTATACGCTTCCGCACGAGCAAACGGTGCTCAATACCCTGCGGAAGTATGGGGTGGTTAAAGCGCACCTATTCGGCAGCGCTGCACGCGGCGAGCTTAACCCCGCCAGTGATCTTGATTTTTTGATAGAGATGAAAGACTCCCCAGATTACGGCGTATTACTGCGGTTATCTGAGGAGCTTGAGCAGATTACAGGGTACCCGGTCGATGTGCTGACCTCTATTAAGCCTGTTTTTCGCCCCTACATCGAACCCGACTTGACGGAGCTGCCGTTGTGAAAGTTCCAGGCCCTTACATCATCGATTAAGATAGCAATAGCCCCGGAGCGCAGAAATATTTTTGTACTCCGGGGCTTTATCTGATTTTCGCTAAAGCATCCGAGGTTTAACCGCAGCTTACATCCCTTGCGCCTGGATGGCGGTGATCGCCACCGTGTTGATGATGTCCTCCACGGTGGTGCCGCGGGAAAGGTCGTTCACGGGCTTGCGCAGACCCTGCAGCACAGGACCAACGGCGGGTGCACCCGAAGACTGCTGCACAGCTTTGTAGGTGTTGTTGCCGGTGTTCAGGTCGGGGAAAATGAACACGGTCGCCTGGCCCGCCACCTGGCTGCCGGGCAGCTTAGTGGAAGCGATCGACATGTTCGAGGCCGCATCGTACTGAATCGGACCCTCCACCGCGAAATCCGGGTTAGAGGCGCGCACAATCTCGGTTGCCTCGCGCACCACATCCACATCCGCACCAGAGCCGGAGGTACCGGTCGAGTACGAGAGCATAGCCACCTTCGGGTCAACCCCGAACTGACGCGCAGTCTCGGCGGAAGCCTTCGCAATATCCGCCAGCTGCTCGGCGTTCGGATTCGGGTTCACGGCACAGTCGCCGTACACCAGCACGCGGTCTTCCATGAGCATCAGGAACACCGAAGACACAATCTTGGTGCCCGGGCGGGTCTTAATGAACTCCAGCGAGGGACGAATCGTGTTCGCGGTCGTGTTAATAGCGCCCGAGACCATGCCGTCCGCAATACCCTTGTACACCAGCATCGTGCCGAAATACGAGGGGTCACTCATGCGTTCACGCGCGGCCTCAATGGTCATGCCCTTGTGGGCGCGCAGTTCGGCGTAGGTTGCTGCGAAGTCTTCACTGTACTCGTTGTTCTCAATGTCGATAATACGGATTGAGGCGGGCAGGTTAATGCCCTCAGACTGACAGATCTCCGCAATCTTATCCGGGTTGCCCAACAGAATCAGGTCACAGAAATCGCGGCGCGCAATCATCTCGGCGGCACGCAGAATACGCACATCGTACCCTCCGGCAGAACCACGGAACGGCGGTTCGCGCGGGCGGTCTCAATCAGGTTGTGCAGGAACCGCAGCGGAGTCATCGAAGCCGGGCGCTCAAACTCAAGGCGCGACAGCAGCTCTTCCTGGTTCACGTACTCGTCCCAGCCGCCGAATGCGCTCGCAAGTTTGCGGGCCTGGCCGCTGATCACACTGCCGTGCACACGGGGAGACAGCGCGCGCCGACTTGAAAGTGTCACGCTCGGTAAATAGCACCGGGAAGGGGGCGTTATCGAGCAGGCTGCCCACGGCGGTGTGCTTCCCAGGAAGCTCGTTGAGCCCGCCGGTGAGCAGCAGGCCCGACGGTGCCGGGAACGTGGGGAGAGCGCGGATGCGAGGGTCGCGGCCACAACATCGGCGCGGTCACCGGGAACGATCACGAAGTCCCCGTCGGTGAACTGGTTCAGGAAGTTTGAGACGGTCATTGCGGCGATCTTGACTTCGCTAATATCGCGGTCAAGGTCTTCCTTCTTCAGGTGCGAGCCGTCAAGTTTGAGGGCTTCAACAACTTCCGCAATGGTGGGCTTACCCAGTTCCGCGATCTCGGGCAGAACGTAGACGGGGAACTTGTGCTCGCCCAGCTAACGTTCTTCTCAATGCTCTCACGCAGCTCGGGGTCGGCGCGGTTGACGATAATCGAGAACAGATCAACCTTAGCCGCCTTAAGCTCGGAACGGGCCACCTCCACGGCGTTGGTTGCCTCTTCGAGGGATGCATCGTTTGCACCCACAATAGCGATTACGGGCAGACCCAAATCGCGGGAAACCTGGGCGTTGAGGTCGAACTCGACAGCGAGCGCGTTCTGGGCGGTCAGGTATATGCCGTCCACGACCACAACATCGCTGTGGGCGGCAATTTCTTCGTAGGCGGAAACCGCGCGGGCCGAAATTTCTTCGGTATTGCCTTCCGCGATGAACTCTAGCGCCTCGGTGAGGGAGACGCCGCCGCCTACCTGCTTGTCGGAGAGGTTGAAGTGCTCCTTCATGAGGCGAATCATGGGGTCGTCGCTGGCGGTTTCGCCCTTAAAGATGGGGCGGAAGAAACCTACCCGGTCGGCGCGTTTTACGAGGGAGTCAGCGAGGCCTAGGGCGATCAGGGATTTGCCTGAATCCTGGGTCATCGCCGAGAGATAAATGCCGGTGGTCATAGTGCTCCTTTGGCGTTGAACGTTCGGCGGGGGCGGCCCGTCTATGGGGTGTGGGCGACTCTCGTCGAGTTTGTGTTGTCTTTTCCATTCTAAGGATGCTTCCGGGGTGTGGCACACATTATATGTTGTGGTGTGTGGTATTTCATGGGGTGTTGTGGGTGTGGGTTGTGTTCGTGGCTGGGTTCGGGGCCTGCGGCAGGGGGTGTTCCTATCTTCTGGGTTCGCACTACCATGGGAGTATGTTGTTTGCTTTTTCTGTAGCCCCCACTGTTAGTGACCCTGACGGGTCGGTCCACCGTGCTGTCGCCGATGCGGTGGCGATTGTGCGCGCATCCGGGCTGCCGCATCAGACCGGGCCCATGTTTACCACGATTGAGGGGGAGTGGGACGAGTGCATGGATGTTATCAGGCGCGCCACGGAGGCTGTGGGCAAGCACGGCCCGCGCGTTTCGCTGGTGATTAAGGCGGATATCCGCCCCGGCCATGACCACGGGGAGATTGAGGGGAAGGTGCAGCGGCTTAATGCCGCCATAGAGCAGCTGGATTCGGGGAAGTAACCACGCCGCGAGGGTTCGGCGCAGCTGCTTCTTGGGGTCTGTGAGCCTCTATGTCGGTCAGTGACGCGACGCGAAGGGCACCTCGAAGTTGCACCCCGCCAGTCCGTGAGATTCACACGGCTATTGCGGGGTCTTGTATCTATGCTCCTCGATGGTTGCCCACCCGTCTGCTGTCCGAACCTAGCGTAGGCTTATGTGCATGGCGAAAAAGAAAAACCGCACCGCTGCCTCACGCCGCGCTGAGCGCTCCGAGCATCCGAACACACCAGGTGCAGTCGCCGGTGTGTACCCCATTTCGACCGGTGAGGCTGAGCTTGTGCCCGATGGCTACCACGCTGATGGTTGGCTTCTGCTCGTCAACGGGGTGCAGTCTTCGCATGTGATAGTGGGGCAGCCGCGCATGCTCGATTTTGAGTACATGCGCTGGATTGCTGCGGTTCTCGACTCGCATATTCAGACTCACCTTAATCCCGAAAAACTGCGTATTACCCATCTGGGCGGCGGGGCGTGTTCTCTAGCGCGCTACTGCGCGGACGTATACCCAAACTCACGCAATACCGTTGTGGAGCTTGATGCCAAACTGGCCGAATATGTGCGTGAGTGGTTCGATATTCCTAAGTCGCCGCGCGTAAAAATTCGGGTGGGTGATGCAGGCACCGTCACTCGCTCGTTCGCCCCGGCATCGCGCGATGTGGTTATTCGCGACGTGTTCGCGGTAGATAAAACCCCAGCGGAACTTACAAGCGTGGATTTCGTACGGGAGGTTGATCACTCCATGGCGCCCGGCGGGCTGTATATTCTCAACTGCGGGGATGGCCCCTCATTGGATGGTGCGCGTGCTGAGGTGGCTGCCCTGTTTGAGGTGTTTGAGCAGGTGTGCCTGGTGGCTGATGCTGCGATGCTCAAGGGCAGGCGGCGGGGCAATATTATTATTGCCGCATCGCACAGTCCGCTGCCGGTGGCAGGCTCAGCTGAGGCGGCGGCTATCTCACGAACGCTCATGGGTGGTGGTGTGCCGGCGCAGTACCGGGATTCGGCACAGGCCCGGCAGTTTGCCCGCCTGTAGCTTCCACTGATAGGGGCATCGGCCGCTTACGGCCACATAAAATAGAACGCACGCTCTACTGTGTGTGGAGGTTTCGCCCCAAGCCATCCCGCGCTTATGAGGCGCCTGCCGCAGGGTTGCTGGCAGAGATGGGGCCGTGCCGAATCTGGGGTATCCCGCATCCCGAAATCACCTGCCTGCCCGGTTCGCGTTGCGGTGCCTCGCGCTAAGATTGAACCCATGCGATACACCTACCTTGGACCCTCAGGCACCTTCACCGAATCCGCCCTGCTTTCCGTGCCCGGCGCGGTCGGTGCCGAACGCATTCCCGCCACCAGCGTGCCTAACGCGCTCGAACGTCTTCGCAGTGGCGACGTGGATGCCGCCATGGTGCCCATTGAGAACTCGGTCGAAGGCGGGGTGAGCGCTACTCTTGATGCGATCGCGGCTTCCGAGGGAATGCGCATTATCCACGAGGTTCTGGTGCCCATCAGGTTCGTGCTGGTCGCGGCGCGTTCACTCGCTCTGGAAGATATTAAAACCGTTTCAACCCACTCGCACGCCTGGGCCCAGGTGCGGCAATGGGCGGATGCGGCCATCCCCACCGCCGAGTACCTGCCCGGTTCCTCTACTGCGGCAGCAGCCGTGGGTCTGCTTGACCCTTCCTGCGCGTATGATGCCGCGATTTGTTCGCCCGCGCTTTTGGCAACCCACCCCGACCTGCATGTGCTTGCCGAGGACATTGGCGATAACAAAAACGCCGTCACCCGGTTTGTGCTTATCAGCAGCACCGCGGATATTCCAGAGCCTACCGGCGCCGATAAGACAACGCTCACGATCCCTCTGCCCGAAAATCGAGAGGGCACTCCCGAAAACCGTTCGGGTGCGCTCCTGGAACTGCTCGAACAGTTTGCCTCGCGCGGTGTGAACCTTTCCCGCATTGAATCGCGCCCCACCGGCAGGCAGATGGGATCCTATATGTTCAGCGTAGACGCAGACGGGCATATTTATGAGGCTCGAATGCGCGACGCCCTGCGCGGCCTGCACCGCATAGCGCCCGGCATTAAATACCTGGGATCGTACCCGCGTGCCGACCGGCAGCCCACCGTTGCGCCGCGCATCCACTCCGAGAATTCGTTCGATGCTGCCCACGCATGGGTGGAATCGCTCTTCCCGGGTGGGCGACCGGCGCATCTGAAACGCTAAACCGCCCCCGCGACCGTATAAAAAGAACCTTTATGCGAATAAAGCGTTGGGAATCCCCTTTATTCGCATAAAGGCTCTTTTTACGGCTGGGGGCGACTGGGTACTATTGATATGTGATTGATATTAACCTCCTCCGCGAAAACCCCGAGATTTTCCGCGCCTCCCAGCGAGCACGCGGCAAAGACGAAGCCCACGTAGACCGTATTCTTGAGACGGATGCCGCACGCCGCGCCTCGATCGGCACCTACGAGAACCTGCGCGCCGAACAGAACGCCTTCGGTAAACAGGTGGCGAAGGCACAGGAGAGAAACCCGCCCTCGTAGCCCAGGCGAAAGAACTCGCCGCCCACGTAGCAAATGCGAAAGCGGCATCTGAGGCGAAAACCGCCGAATATGAAGAGCTGCTAAGCTCCATCGAAAACCTGATTATCGACGGCGTACCCACCGGCGGCGAAGACGACTTCGTGGTGCTCAAAGAGTCGGCACCCCCGCGATTTCGCCGCAGAAGGTTTTGAACCGCGCGACCACCTGGAAATAGGCGAACTCATCGGCGGCATCGATATGGCACGTGGCGCCAAGGTCTCCGGCTCGCGCTTCTACTTCCTCAAAGGGCAGGTTGCCCGCCTGGAGCAAGGCGCTCATGTGGATGGCGCTCGATCTGGCAACAGCCAACGGCTTCACCATGATGACAACCCCCACCCTCGTGCGCCCCGAAATCATGAACGGAACCGGGTTCAACGTCAAACACGACGACGAAATATACCGCCTCGAACGTGACGACCTGTACCTGGTCGGCACCTCGGAGGTGGCGCTTGCGGGCTACCATATGGACGAAATACTCGACCTTAGCGACGGACCCAAAAAATACCTGGGCTGGTCATCCTGCTATCGCCGCGAAGCCGGTGCCGCAGGTAAAGACACCCGCGGTATCATTCGCGTGCACCAGTTCAACAAAGCCGAAATGTTCGTCTACTGCCAGGTGGAGCAGGCGGAAGAAATACACGAGCAGATGCGCGCCCTCGAAGAAGAAATGCTGCAAAAATGCGGCCTCGCGTATCGCGTAATTGATACCGCCGCAGGGGACCTGGGCACCTCTGCCGCACGCAAATTCGACTGTGAGGCGTGGGTTCCCACCCAGGGCACCTACCGCGAGCTGACCTCGACCTCGAACTGCACCACCTACCAGGCACGCCGCCTGAACATACGCGAACGTACCGCAGACACCGTGGACGATGCGGGCAATGTGCGCAAGGGCCGCACCCGTGCGGTCGCAACCCTCAACGGTACATTAGCGACTACCCGTTGGGTTGTGGCGATTCTGGAGACACACCAGCAGCCTGACGGCTCGGTGCGTATTCCTGAGGCGCTGCGTCCGTATATGGGCGGTGCTGAGGTTATTCCTGTGGTGTAAAAACGGATGCTTCGCCGAGTTGCTAAACCTGCCGTTTCATCGTGTGGGAACCCATCAGCAGCCCAAGAGCGGTGTGTTAACATGGGGATATTACTGAAATGGATGTGCTGTGGCGCACCCCGGGAAGAGGGCAGTACTAACTTTACCTAAAAGTATGTGATGGGCTTTGTATGAGATAGAGGATAGACGGTAAGGGGCCATTGACCGTGCATATCAGCATGCTCTAGCATGGGGTACATCTACTATTGCTTTCCGCATAAAGCGGAAGGGGCTGGCTCTCTGACCCGCCAACCCCTTCCCGGCGGGTAACACTAACTCAAGATATTACGGATATGCTTGATAGTGTTATAGATGATGAAACGACCTGAGCTGATCCATTGGTAAGGATAAGACTTACCAGGATCGCTTGGGTCGTTTCTATGAATTCATAGAGAAACATCCCGTCCCCCTCTCCGCCCCGGGAGTCAACGCAGGGATGTATCTACTATTGCGTGCTGCGGACTCACCCTGCGAAGAGGGCAGTACTAACTTTACCGTACAGTGTTATTTCAGCTTCTAGTGTGCGTTTAGGTTCCTAAAAAGCGTTACTCTTAAAGTATGCCCATTTCGCGTTCTAAACTTATTGGCGCATCAGCCTTAGCTGCAACAACGGCTGCGCTGGTGGCGCGTGCCCGTTCACATGCGCAGAAAATTGTGGCCCCGCTTGGTATCTGGCGAACAATCCCCACCGGTGATATGCGTCGCGTGGGCGTGGTGTACAACCCAAGTAGGGTGGGGCTACCGCCGCTGTTGGCATTATTGAACGCACCATTAGAGCGAATGGCTGGCCCGCACCTATTACCCGCACTACCCGCATTGACGAGCCCGGTGGGGAAGCCGCCCGTGAGGTACTGGCTGAAGGCGTGGATACCGTGATCGCTGTTGGCGGAGACGGGACGGTTCGTGCCGTAGCCACGGCGTTACAGGGGTCGCAGGCGACTCTTGGTATTATCCCGTTGGGTACCGGTAACTTGCTCGCCCGCAACCTGTACCTGCCGGTGGGTGATGTCGCCTCCTGCGTCAATATTGCGCTTAACGGGGTGCAGCAGCCGGTGGATGCTATTAGGATGGTGACCGACCCCGGCAGCGACGAAAAAACCGAACATACGTTCTTTGTTATGAGTGGTGCCGGGTTTGACGCGCTGGTGATGAACGATACCACTGAGGAGCTTAAAGCTCGTATTGGGTGGCTCGCCTATGTGCGCACGGGGCTGCGGCATATGATGGGGCATTCGCATATGGTGCGGCTAAAAATGGATGATGAGCCAGTGATTGAAACCCGCGTGCGGTCGGTACTGATCGCTAACTGCGGGCGGCTTCAGGGTGGGCTGCAGCTGACCGATATGACCGATTTGGACGACGGTAACCTTGAGGTGATTGTGGCGTCCCCGCGCACGGTGCTGGAGTGGGGGCTGCTCACCGCAAAGGTTATGCGCCGTACCCTGCTGGGGGCACCGCGTGTAGAAATGCCGATGATCCGCCATTTTGTGGGGCACAAGGTTGAGCTTGAGATGCTGGACGAGCCTCAGCCTGTGGAGGTTGACGGCGACCCGGCCCCGTCCGCGTCGCATATATGCGCGCATATTATTCCTGCCGCTATTCACGTTAATATTCACCCGGATGCGCACCGGCTGACATAGCTTACTCAGGGGTAGGGCTTGTGGCCCGATATGCGGTTAGTCTGGGTAATTTATGACGGCAGCAGTGCCGGCGGTTTACACGATAGCTCCTAGAAATATATGGGCGGAGGTCAAAAAATCTCTGTATACGCCTGCCTTGCCATGAGAAAACCGATAATTGCAGCTATCCATAGTATGGCTCCATCGGCGTTACGGGTTGCTAAGCTAACAAAATGGTCAAGCTTAGGTGTGATCCATGATGAAGCAAGACGGCGTATTACCAAGAGAGTAACAGCAGGGATGAACATTATGAGGCAATAACCCATCAGCACTATGAGCTTAGTGATAATAGTGGAATCCCAGGTGTTAAGCATGCTGATGGCGGCAAGGTAAGGGAGCATAGTTGCAGCTTCGAGAACCCCAGCGAGAAGCGCGATAAAGATTGCTGCGCGCGGATTGGTGACTTTTTCGAGACGGGTGCGCCATTTTATTTCGCTGGCGCGGCTGTCAGGGCTGGGTGAGAGGATACCGTATGCGAAGAGGATAGCCCCCAGAATCAGCTGAATCCAGTAGCGTCCTTGGGATGAAAAGATAGGATGGTTCCAAGTGATAGCTTCTACACCAAGTAGAAGAAGGGTGCCGAGTGCCGTGTAGAACAGCCCTAACGTGAAGCAATAAAGGGCTAGTGTGCGTACCTGAAATCGTGGTTGCGCCAGAAAAATAAGCGGTATAACTAGTGTTCCTGTGCTAAGGGAATCAAGAAGAGCCAAACTGAGAAGTGTCATGAAGAACAAGAGCAACCTCCTAAGAGCAGAGTGATGGTTTTAGTACGACTGTGTTATTAAAATTAGCATACAGTTTAGACGGAAGACGTAAGATAGACATGTGCCGAAAAATGTTGATCATCAGCAGCGTCGAGATGACATTGCGCAAGCTACCTTTGAACTCATTGCTCGTAATGGTCTGATGAACGCCAGTGTTCGAGCTGTCGCCGACTATTCTGGGTATTCAGCTGGATCAATCCGACACTATTTCCCTGTGCATGATGAGCTTCTGCGTTACGTCTCAAGCTACCTGACGCGACAAATCGGAAATCGTATTTCAGCTATTGCACAAGATAAAAAACTTACGGTACGGCAGCGTGTGGAGCAAGCCTGCGAACAGCTTCTTCCGCTTGATGCTATGCGTAAACGAGAGATCGTTGCATATGCGGAGTTAGGCCGTCTTGAACGTGCTCGACCAACAGGTCGCCTAGAGGAAGGGCAAGAAATCGCTAAGGTCTGTGAGGCTTCGCTCGAAGCTTTGGACGTGCATCGCGTCCTTGATAAAGTACGCCGTGCACAACTGGCACGTCGGTTACACTGGGTGCTTGACGGATTGGCTGCGCAAGAAATTATCTATCCTAGTTACATAAACCCTGCGGATATTCAGGAAGAATTGCGCCAAACTCTTGACGATATCGAGCGTGAGATTGCTGATTTAATACCACAAAAATAATTTGGAAGTCTAACAGGGGAGCACACGCAGAAGAGCGTCAATGTCACGTTCGCGTTGTAGGATGCGTTGCTGGGCATCAACGATGTCAGTGGTAGCAACGTAGAAGAGCTCTGATGATCGCCCACCATAAAGTCCGCAGTGTAAGTGGAGTAGCCTTCGAGGCGTCGGGCGAGTTCAGCGCTCGCGGCAGCTTGTCCGCGTTCACGAAAAATGCTCTTGAGGGTGCGATACTTTGCAGGTTGTGATGCGTCCACCGAGGCCATCGAGTGTCCCTCAATGGAAAAAATAGCGGATTTTTCCATTAAGCTATGGAAGGTGTGAGGCAAGGCGCACACGGTAAGCTGGTGTACATGAAGATTGCTACCTGGAACGTGAACTCCATTCGCGCCCGCGCCGACCGCATCGAGGACTGGCTCGATAAAACCGAAGTCGATGTGCTCGCCCTACAGGAAACCAAAACCAAGGACGAAACCTTCCCCTTCGAGCTCTTTGAATTCCTGGGATACGAGGTGGCGCATTACGGGCTGAACCAGTGGAATGGGGTAGCAATCGCATCCCGCGTGGGGCTCGACAGCGTCGAACGCACCTTCCCGAACCAGCCCGCCTTCGGAAAACCCGGAGACCCCGCCGAAATTGAGGCGCGGGCTATCGGTGCCACCTGCAACGGTGTGCGCATCTGGAGCCTATACGTGCCGAACGGGCGTGGACTCACCGACCCGCACATGGCATACAAAATGGAGTGGATGCGCCAGCTGCGCACCAACGTCAACGGCTGGCTGCACGCCGACCCCGCCGCACAGTTTGCGCTCGTCGGTGACTGGAATGTGGCGCCCGAAGATACCGACGTGTGGGATATCGACTTTTTCCGTGAGAACGACCTCACCCACGTTTCCGCCCCCGAACGCGAGGCTTTCTATGCTCTGCTCAATGATGAAGGGCTCGTCGATCCGGTGCGCCCCTACACCCAGGGCGAGTACACCTACTGGGACTACCAGGCCGGGCGGTTCTCGAAGAATGAGGGGATGCGCATCGACTTTCAGCTGTGCTCCCCGGCGCTCGCCGCCCGTGTGGAAAACGCCTGGATCGATAGGGAAGAGCGCGAAGGGGACGGCGCGAGCGACCATACCCCCGTGGTGATTGAGCTTGCTGACTAGAGGCTAAACATGTGATGTGAGGAGACAGTATGAGCCGGAATCTTACCCCTGAACCAGTGGCGACGGGCAGCGCAGAAACCCGAATCGGTCAGCTTCGCTGGCGTGAATACGGTGGTCCCCGTGAAGCCGCAGGCGAGAGGACCCTGTTGTTTGTGCACGGGCTGCTGACAAATTCGGATGTCTGGGGCGAAGTGGTGCAGAACCTCTCACAAGATTTTCGGTGCATAACCCTCGATATTCCCTTGGGGAGTCACACTATTCCCGCCCGAGAAGATGCAGCCCTCAACGTTGCCGAGCTGGCGCAGGCCGTGAACGAAGCGGCAGAACAGCTATGCCCACACGGGTTTACCCTCATTGGCAGCGATACCGGCGGGGTAGTTTCTCAGCTGGCGGCGGTGCAGGAACCCGCAGGGCTCAAGCGCTTGGTGCTGCTCTCGTGCGATACCGAGAAGAACTTCTTGCCCCTGCCGTTACGCTACCTACAGTATGTGGCGTACATTCCGGGAACCATGCAGGCACTCGAGCAGCCCTGCATCTGGGGTGGGTGCGCCGCCTACCAATTGCCTTCGGGTGGCTAGTGAAACGCGAGCTTGACGCCGCCGGGTGGAACAGCATTATTACACCATTGAAAGATGCCGGAGTCCGCCGTGATTTGGCGAAAGTGCTGAAGGGTATTTCTACGAAATATACGGTGCAGTCCGCGCGGGATTTGGAGCGGTTTGAGCATCCAACCCTGTTTTTGTGGGCCGATACCACGAAGCTGTTCCCGATCGAGAATGCGCGTCGTTTAGCCTCCCGCATGCCGGATGCGCACGTGGTTCCCGTGCCGGAAAGCTACGCATTCAGCCAGCTAGATCAGCCCGAATTTGTGGCGAACGCCCTGCGGAAAGAGCTGGCCGGGTAACCCGTACACTCCCCCAACCCTGCACTGAAGAAGGAGGAATAATGACGACCGTTTTTTATCGTGGTGAGCGCCGCGACGTTACGTCGTTTACTCCCGAGGAGCGCCAGGATTACCTGGATAAGAAGCAGCACACGATTAATGAAGCCAAAGAAGCCATTGCAGGTATGAAGGCTCGTATTGCCGAGTTGGAGCGCATTCAGGCGATGAACCCAATACGCCGCTGGTTCTACAAAACCTTCCATATCTAACAGGTTTTTTAGCAGAATACCCGCACGGGCCGCCAACGATGGCGCGTTTCGTGCGGGTTTGTTGTGTGCGGATGACCAACCAGCTACTTCTGAGCTGCCGGAACGCCTATGCTAGAAGGGAATAACCCGCATTAACGCAGAAAGAAGCATCTGTGAAAGCCTACGATATTGTTTTCGACCACACTCCCGAAGGCGCGACGGAGCGCGTGTGGTCATATGACGCGATGAACCGCGACATGGACTCCACCCCTGATAAAGTAACTGAGAGCGGCTGGTTGGGAAATGCTGGCCCGAATATCCCAGATAACCAGTGGCCGCGCAGCTCCCATTCGGGGCTGCCCATGCAGCATATCTTTACCCTGCACCTGCCCGAGGAGTACCGCACGCAAGGCCCCGAATATGTGGCCGTCTCATTTTTCGCTGGGGACGGGCAGTTCGCTGAGCTAGGTGAACGGGCCGTACCTGATCCTCATAGTGACGACCCGTTCCTGGTGCAGCTTGCAGAGTACACCCCGCACCCGAAGTGCCGCATCCTCACCGATATTCTTGATAGTGAGTACGCGACAATTTTCCTTACCGAGGCTGAGTTTTCGGGGCGTTCGCACGGCCCGGAAGATGTGCGTCGTCAGGGCGAGCATCGGGAGGACGCCGAGAGCTATAGTGCCTACAGCACGTATACGCGGCAGAAGTGTGAGCGCGCCCTGGGGCTGGTGGAGCGTATCGACCCGAACGCTGGGATTGCGCCGGTGTATGAGTACACGTCCGATCCAGACGGTGAGATGACCCCGAAGGATGTCTGCTCTAACGGGTACGAGGATCCTTACGACCCAGACACGCGCGATGACAAGCCGTGGGCAGAGCCGCTGTACGGACGGTGCCACTTGGGCGGTACCGTGTTCTGTGTGCAGAACATGCCGGAGGGGCTGACTGCTTGGTACATTGAGTTCGAGGAGATGGACGTCATGAATTTCGGCGGCGGAAACGCTCAGCTTGACCTTGAGTCCAATACCTTCGACTGGGCGTGCGGCTAAATATTTACCCGTTACAAACGCCCCGCGCATCCACCGTATAAAGGTGAATGCGCGGGGCGTTACCGCATCTGAAACCGTCGCACTGACTAAACGGTACGCCTAGAACTACTGTGCCAGCAGCTCCGGGTCGGTGGTGACGAGGATCTTCACAGCGGTCTCGTTGTGGTTAATCAGGGTGTCGAAGCCCTTATCAATCAGGTCTTCCAGGGCGATCTTGCCGGTAATGAACGGCTTCAGATCGAGCTTGCCCGACTCGACGAGATCGATGCTCTCGGGGTGGTTATTCACGTAGGCGATGGTGCCGCGCAGGTCGATTTCTTTCAGCACCAGCTTCTGCACATCCAGCGAGGCAGGCTTGCCCCAGATGGAGACCACCACGACCTTACCGGTGGGCTTAATGGCATCCAGGATCAAATCGAGCGCGGGCTGAACAGAGGTGCACTCGAAGGCAATATCCACGCCACGGTCATTGGTGAGCTTCTGAATTTCAGCGAGCACATCGGTCTCGGCGGGGGAGAAGGTGTAGTCTGCAACCCCGGAGTCGAGCGCCTTCTGGCGACGCAGCGGTGACAGCTCAGAGATAATGACCTTAGCGCCCTTTGCCTTAAGCACTGCGGAGGTGAGCAGGCCAATCGGTCCTGCGCCGGTCACCAGCGCGTAATCGCCCTCATGGATTTCGCCGGCGCGCTCAACAGCGTGCACACCCACGGTGAGCGGCTCAATAAGTGCCGCCTCGTCAAGGGGAATGTTCTTGGAGATCTTGTGGACCCAGCGGCGCTTGACGCTCACAACTTCGGAGAGCCCGCCGCCACGGCCTGCCAGGCCAATAAAGTTCATGTTCTTTGACAGGTGGTAGGTCTTTGAGTCGGGGCCAACATCCACTGCGTCATCAATGATGTAGGGCTCAACAACCACATGGTCGCCGACTTCCAGGTCGGTGACGCCTTCGCCGAGTTCTTTCACGACGCCAGAGAACTCGTGGCCCATGGTGACGGGGGAATCCTCACCCGAGATGGGGTGCGGGTGCCCGTGCTGGGGGCAGAAGATGGGGCCGTCGAGGTATTCGTGCAGGTCGGTGCCGCAAATGCCGCACCAGGCGACCTTAACGAGTACTTCACCGGGGGCTACTTTGGGGGCCGGGATGTCTTCGATACGAATATCGTTGCGGTCATAGAAACGAGCTGCCTTCATGGGAGACTCCTTAATCTGGGGCGCTGGCCCCTGTGAGTGGTTGGGGTGAGAATCGCATGCTTCTCACCTTTTTAAGGTACTCCGATGTGTCTAAAAAGCCTAGATTTTAGGCGTATTTTTGCGTATATGACGCGCAATGATGCTATTAGGAATTATTCTCAATAGATTGTGCAGTTCTGTGTTCTATAGCGTTCTGTAGGCTTTTTCTTGACGTTGAGTGGAGCCTTAATTTTTTCCATGCCATGCCGCCTAAGTTGTAAAGTTCGCCTAGGCGAACTAATGTTAATAGTATCCACAAAGTAGGTGGTTTTCACAGTCGCAGAACCACCCGCGCAAAACGCAGACACTACGAAGTATCAGCACATCATATAGAAAGACAACCGATGTTCACTCCACTGGCTTTCATTACACGGCATAACACCCACAATGCTGCCCGACGTCTCCGCATTGCAGCTCTTGCAATGTTCAGCGTGTTCATTCTCTTATTAACCGCCTGCTCAGGTGCGGGGCCCGCATCGTCCGGAAACGGTAAGAAGACCGTGCTCACCACCTTTACCGTGCTGGCTGATATTGCTAAGAACGTGGCGGGTGACCACCTGAACGTGGAGTCCCTTACCAAACCAGGGGCTGAAATCCACGAATACGAGCCCACCCCCAGCGACATTAAAAAAGCCCACAGCGCCGATTTAATCCTCGACAACGGGCTTAACCTAGAAACCTGGTTCGCTAAGTTCGTGCAAGAAGCTAACGCCCCGCACGCCACGGTCTCTGAGGGCGTTACCCCCATGAATATTTCTGAGGACGCCTACGCGGGCAAACCTAACCCACACGCCTGGATGAGCCCCAAAAACGTGCAGAAATACGTGGATAATATGGTGACAGAGTTCAGTAAACTCGACCCCGACCACGCCGAAGACTTCAAAAAGAACGCCGAAAACTATAAACGGCAGCTGCAGGACGTACAGGACGAACTGTCCAATGAGGTGCGCACCCTGCCCGAGAACCAGCGGGCGCTTGTCACCTGCGAAGGGGCCTTCTCGTACCTGGCCGCAGATGCCGGGCTGAAAGAGAAATACATTTGGGCCGTGAACTCTGAGCAGCAGGCAACTCCCTCCCAGATTAACTCCGCTATTGACTTCGTCAAAACCAATAAAGTGCCCGCCGTATTCTGCGAATCCACTGTCTCGGACAACCCCATGCAGCAGGTGGCTGATGCAACCGGCGCAAAATTTGGCGGGGTGCTCTATGTGGACTCGCTTTCAGACGCTAACGGGCCGGTACCTACCTACCTGGAGATGATCCGCCACGACGCGAAAACCATTGTGAAAGGTCTGACCGGTAAGCAGTAATGGGTGTAGGGCAGAGTATGGAAACGCTACTGAACGTCGAGAACTTGGGTGTGAACTACGGTTCGGTACAGGCCTTGCACGACGCCACATTTAGGCTTGGTGCGGGGAGTATCTGCGGGCTTATTGGCATGAACGGCTCGGGGAAATCGACCCTGTTCAAGGCGATTATGGGCGTTACGCCCGCCCACACCGGATCCGTTGAGATCGCTGGAGGTGACCCTGTCGCCGCCCGTAAAAGCGGTGTTGTCAGCTACGTGCCGCAAAGTGAGGAGATCGACTGGAGCTTTCCCGTGTCGGTGCGCGATGTCGTGGCTATGGGCCGCTACCGTACCCTGGGGCCCACCCGCCGTCTGCACAGTAAGGACAAGCAAGCGCTCGCTCATGCGTTAGAGCGTCTGGAGCTTACCGACCTGGCAGCGCGGCAGATCGGGGCACTATCGGGTGGGCAGCGTAAACGGGCCTTTGTGGCCCGCGCTATCGCCCAAGGCGCACGGCTGCTGCTGCTTGATGAACCGTTCGCCGGGGTTGATAAACGCTCCGAAGCGATGCTCATTGACGTTCTCAAACAGCTGCGTGATAGCGGCGCCTCGGTATTGGTATCAACCCACGACCTTGCGTCGCTTCACTCCTTCGCTGATGAGGCGGTGCTGCTGCGTAAAACTGTGCTCATGCACAGCACCCCCGAGGCGGTACTCGCCCCAGAAAACCTGGTGCAGGCGTTTGGTATGCACATTAATACCGGGCACAGCCCGTCCACACCAGAGAAAAACACAGCGAACAATACCGACGAGCAGTGAAAAGGGTAAATAACGAATGAGTATTCTGGATTATTTGACGGAGCCCCTCACCCTGCCCTTTATGATGCGCGCCGTCCTAGTCACCGTGGCCGCCGCGGCTGTCTGTGCACTGCTGTCCTGCTGGCTTATTATGCTTGGCTGGTCGCTAATGGGGGACGCGATATCCCACGCCGTGCTGCCGGGGGTGGTGCTCGCCTATATCGCCGGTGCCCCCTTCGCCGTGGGGGCGGTTATTGCAGCCCTCGTAGCGGTCGCTCTCATTGGTGCGGTACAGCGCAGCGGGCGGGTGCGCGAGGATGCCGCGATCGGTATCGTTTTCACCACCCTCTTTGCTTTCGGGCTGATCCTTATCTCTGTAACGCCCTCAAATACTGACCTTAACCACATTCTTTTCGGGAACGTGCTGGGGGTATCGTGGCTGGACGTGTGGCAGGTGCTTGCCCTTGCCGCAGTGGTGGGGGCTGTTCTGCTGGTGAAGCGTCGCGATTTTGTGCTGTACGCCTTCGACCCAGGTTTTGCGCACGCAATCGGTCTGCGGCCGCGCCTGCTGGGCGGTATGCTGCTGGTCATGTTGGCGCTCACCAGTGTGGTGGCATTGCAAATTGTGGGAGTGGTGCTGGTGGTGGCGATGCTGGTGATCCCAGGCTCAACCGCGCGTCTGCTCACCGATCGGTTCTCCGTGATGCTGGCGATCTCGGTGGGTGTTTCGCTAATGGGCACCCTTATTGGCCTCTACAGCAGCTACTACATGGATGTTTCCCCCGGCGGTGCTGTGGTGCTCACTCAGGGGGTGCTGTTCCTGTTGGCGTACCTATTCGCCCCGCATCACGGGGTGCTGGGACGGATCCGCGCCGCCCATCGTGCGCAGCAGGGTACTGTCGCACACGGGTAGCAGACGCGCATCGTTGGGCGGTTCTTAGGGGCGAGACGAAAAGGTCGGTTGCGGCAGCTGCCCCCAATGGCACGGTGGTCTGTGGCGGAGCAGCAGGGGGTTTGGGCGGATGCAGCGCCTGCCTCCGCTGGTGCGACAACACGCACATTAATGGCCTCAGAGAACGGTGCGCCCTCTTCGATCGCCAGGTGCGCACCGGGAGTGAAACCATGCTCGGACAGGTAGCGCAGCAGCTTGGGGTCACTGTCGTTAATGCGTTCCAGTACAACGGTCTCGCCCGGTTCGCACTGGCTCAGCGGCACCGTATGCGGGAATGAGATGCGCCCCGAGGCGTCTGGGATGGGGTCGCCGTGCGGGTCGCGGCTGGGGTGCCCAAGTACCGTGTCGATGCGTTCAATCATGAAGTCTGAGACGGCGTGTTCGAGCACTTCGGCCTCATCATGCACCCGATCCCAGGTGTACCCCAGGGTTTCGACGAGGAAAGTTTCGATGAGGCGGTGGCGGCGGATCATTGCCACCGCATAGGTGCGTCCCAGTTCGGTGAGTTCGATGGTGCCGTACCGCTGATGTTCAATGAGGTCAGCTGCCGCCAGGCGTTTAAGCCCGTCCGAAACTGAGGATGCCCGTAACCCCATGCGTTCGGCGAGTGCTGATGCGGTGGCGGGCATATTGGACCATTCCTCAAGGCTCCAGATAGCTTTGAGGTAGTTCTGGGTGCTGGCGGACAGTTCTGACAATGGCATAGGTCAAGTTTACCCTAAGTTGGTGTTTGTGGTGCGCTGCGGAAAGTCATATGGGGGTGCTACTGCTGTGTTTACGCCCTAATAAAAACATTCAGAAGGTACCTGTTGAATTTTCCAGAAGGGTCCTGTAGTATTTTCTTACAGGGTCCAGTAAGAAACTTGGGGGCCCGTCATTGACGCCCGGTGAAAACCGTAAAACCCCGGGCTATTCGCCCGCTGAGGCGCATATGGGCGGTAGAACTCCGGCCCGTAACTTACCAAGGCTCACAGCATGACACAACACAATATGGAAGGTGCAGCCATGAACGCACAGAATAATACGGGTGATAATACCGCCCAGGACGAACAAGAACGCCGCAACCACCCTTGCGGGGAGCCGTCGCCTACCCGGGAGCTCTACAAGAAGCTGGGACACATTGGTCGCCTCACTCACCTGTGGGCAGCCCAGCAGCGCGAGCGTACAGGCCCCAGGCGCATCGACACCACCCGTGGGCAGGGGCGCATCCTCGCAGCCTTGAAACTCAAAGACGGCATCGCAACCCGCGAACTCGCATACGTGCTGGGAATTCGTGTTCCCTCGCTGAATGAGGCACTGAGCAAGTTAGAGAACGCCGGGTATATTGTGCGGGAGCCCGATCCGCGTGACCGCCGCGTGCAGCTGATTACACTCACCGATTCGGGGCGGGCTCTCACCAACCAGATGGGGAGGGGGAGCCCGAGGGTGACAATATTTTTTTGAGGTGCTGACCGAGCAGGAACGCGCGAATCTGAGCGACTACCTGGATAAGCTGATCGCCCGCATGCACGAGGATTTTTCCCGACCTTGAGGCTGGCCGTCAAGAGTGGGAGAAGGCCGCTCGTGCACGCATGGGGGATGATGCGTTTGAAGCGTGGGCGGCACAAGCCCAGGAACGCGGCGGATTCGGTGCTCTGGCTGGCTTTGGTCCGCTGGGTGGATTTGGGCCCGGTTTCGGGCCTCAGGGTTTTGGCGGCCCGGGCGTTGGCCGTGGCCGCAAGCGCCGTCGCCACGGTGGCCCCAAATCTCGCGGTGAACGTGGCGAGTTCCCCAAGGGGTTTGAAGGTAAGCATCACCGCCACCCTTCACCGTGGGCATCTTGGATGACGTGGTGACAATAGATACCAGTAAAACCAAGCGGGGCGGCATCTGGGAACCTGTGGTGCATAATGGGGGCGTGAGCACTTTGCCCTCCTACCACTCTCGCGGCACAGATGAACCGGTGCTGCTGTATGACCCTGACTGCGGCTTCTGCACGGCAGCCGCAGATATGCTTGCGCGGCTGGGGCCGCAGGTGCGCATTATGGCCGGAACCCCCGCGGCCCTTGAGTACTACGGGGTGTGTGCTGATAGGTTTGCGCACGCCATTCCGCTGGTGAATACGCGCCACCACGCCATTTTTGGGTCGGATGCTATAGCGCTGACCCTGCGCACCCACCGTGCACCCCTGCTGCGGCTGACCGGCTGGATGCTTTTGCGGGCGCCGGTTCGGCCGCTGGCACACCGTGCCTACAGGTTTATTGCGGAGAACCGCCCGCTCATTTCCCGGGCAGCTGCGAAAGCCGGTGCCCGCTGGGGCGAATCATGCTCCATTTCACCCCAATAGAATCCTGAAATAGCAGGGGATAAAAGAATATATTTACAGTATGTGCATATAATGCTTCCCCTATTGCCACTGTTATGCAGGGATATTAGATATGGGGCAGCCAATAACCGGATAAATAAAGTGCATATATACATTCACTCCCTGGAAAACCAAGAGAATAGTAATGCAAAAATATGCGAACCATCGGGTGGGTGCGGCAATGGGCCGAGCATTAGTGGGCACACAAAAATGAGGGCACCGAGTACCCATAACGTTCTAGATAAACCGCGAGAAAAAAAGAAACCGACTACTCGGCTGCAATAACCGAGGGCTCAGTAACATCCATACGGTCCAGCAGGTTCACCACCGTGGCCCGCGCCGCCTGCTCCTCATGCCACAGTGAACGCACAAGGGCACGGCTAACCGCCTGGGTAGTAATGCCAAGAGCCGCTGCTGCTGCCTTCTGCTGGCCCCGTACCCCCGGGACGAGCAGCCGCACCACGCGCCATTCAGCCTCCGTACGGTCAGCACATACCCGGTATAGCAGCCGCGCAGACCCTGTAGCCATCTCAGCGAGAGAGCGGTCCCTGGCCATCACCGCAATACCGCGTGAGGGTGCGCCCCCGCGGGCGTACTCAACCGCCAGCCGTGAAAACTCCAGGGCGTCCCCCGTGCAATCCGTAATGTTCAGCGCACCCAGCGCCCCGGCAAAACGAGGGAAAGTAAGCTCACCAGCGCCAATGCCCACCCAAAAAAACCGTGGGCGTGTGCCGCTAAAAGAGCCGCATGCAATGCATCAGAGGCGCTCTCAAAAGCCCCCTGAGCCTCATCAGGATATGTTTGTGCGAATGTGACCTGCGGATTAAGCTTCTCTAGCGATTCAAGAAGACTTGGAACTGATGCAGTATCAGATCGTTGTATAAAAGTTAGGACGAACACACTACCATTATGCCGCATACCCCTCCGGATATGCGGGAGCTCGAAGGCCCAAGATAACGACATAATGATTTCGTAATATTTCGCCAGACCGAAAATATGCATAAAACCCACATACCAAGCGGAAAGAACGGCCGGGCACCTCATCAGAGTCATTCGCCACAGAAACCCAGATGCCCAGATGCTGGAACACGTCAACATCCCAAAAAAACGAAACTCTAACCTTCCACTTGAGAGCTAATAATCACTGAGGTTGCACAACACCATGAAATCACCAAGAACCGCCAGCTGCTGCGCCGTGGCGGGCACAAACCGGTGGATCGTACTCGAACACACCAGCACCGAACACCACTGCCCGCGTGAAATCGCCACATTCAGTCTGTTCGGCGACAGCAAGAACTCAGCCCCACGCCCCGAAGCCCCAGCATTAGAAGCCGCCAACGACACCACCGTCACCGGCGCCTGCTGACCCTGAAACTTATCAACCGTACCCACGCGCACACCGTGCCCCTGCGCATCCCGCAAGCCAGCGCGCTCCAGATGCTGCACAATCGTATCAACCTGCGCATTGTAGGCGGCGACCACCACAATATCATCGCCCGTTAACGCCCGGACAGCCCCATCACCAGCATCCCACCTGGCACCCACAAACTCCTGCGCCAGGCGCACCACCTCAGCTGCCTCAACCTCCGAACGTACCGTACACCGCCGGTGAGACACCGGAACCACCTGCAGCCCCGGCTCACGACCCTCAAGATGCCGCAGCGCAGCAGCCGGTGCCGAGGTCAGACGCCCACCATAGCTGAGCCGAGACACCGGCGCACACAGCTGCGGATGCATCCGCCAGCTCACCGGCAAAAAAATACCCGAAACGCTCATCCACAGTGGGAGCATCACCCGAAAGCCAGCTGAGAGTCGAAATATCCACCGGGTACGGGTGCGGGGCAGACGACACCTGCGGCAGCTGCTGCGGATCCCCCAACAGCAGCAGGTTACGGGCCGAACGGGCAACCGCCAGCGTATTCGCCAGCGAAAACTGGCCCGCCTCATCAACCACCAGAAGATCCAAAGACGCCTGCTCAAACAGGGAAGCATTCGAAAAATTCCAGGCGGTACCACCGAATACGAAACCCTCCCCATTAGCGCCGCCCCCGCACCGCTGCTGAACCGTGGCGCGAGACCACTCGGCCCACGGAAAATCCGGCCTCTGGGAAGTCCCCGCCAATTTAGCGACCCGCTCAGCAGGGAACAGCCCGCGCTCAACCACCGCCGCGAGCATATTCTCAACCACCGCATGCGACTGCGCCACCACGCCCACCCGCCAGCCAGCAGCCACCAGAGACGCAATCACATGTGAACCCAAGAATGTCTTCCCCCGAACCAGGTGGGCCCTGCACCGCCACATACGAAGAGTCCAGCGCACACACCGCCGCGTGCACCGCCCGCACCATCGGTAAATCCTCACCCGAAAAATCAGCCTCAGTTGGCAGAGAACCGCCAGTCACAAGGCGCGGTGGGCGGCGATACAAAATATCCAACGCTGCCGCCGAGACGCCCCCCAGCCGCAGGCTCAATAGCCTCACCCGGTGAACCCTCAACCCCCACAGCCTCTGAGGCTGGAAGCACATCCGGCAGAGACGCATCCACAGAACGCGCAAAATCCTGCAGCGACCGCTCCAACGCCACCGTAGGAACCGTCGCCGCAGGAGCCAAAGCCACCGGCAGTGCCTCATGCGGTTCATCCTTCACCCGAATGCGCTCCTCAACCACAAGCACCACCCGAGCCAAACCATCCGCGCTCACAGGCTCTTCGGCAGGGCTGCCTCAGCAGGTGCGCCCCGAAAAACCCCACCCGCGCCACAGTACGCGGCACATACGCACCCGGGTTAGCGTGCCGGAACGTGTTTACCTGCGACTCCATCGCATCCACCGCCCGGGCGGGTGCGTGGGCGGCCTCATACATCACATACAGCGCCTTATCACGCCCTACTTTGAGCGCGCTGCCCTCACCCACAAGAGCTACCGCACGCAAAACCCGCACCTGCCCCGAACCGACCGTGGCCTTCTGCCAATCAGAAATCACCTGAACCGACTCAAATACCGCACAATCCCGCGAACCAGCCCACGACGCCACCGGCTCATACAGGCGCCGCATATGCTCACGCCAGAACGGGGCGCGCTCACGGCGGTGATAGTTCGTCGCAGCCAGGGCAAACGCCAGAGTACGCTCATCCTCCGTGAAATGGGCTGGCTCTTTCGCTCTTTCCAGGGCCTGCAGGCGCTCATCCAACTGCTGCTGGATCAGGTGCCGCTCATCCTCCGACTCAACCGGCGCGGGTACCGGGTAGCCGCCCTCAACGGCCTCAGTGGTGCGATCCGGTTCTGCCGTGTCGGGTTCGTCTGCCTCAACCTGCTCAGGGGCGGGCAGCTGAACCTCGGCGCCTTCCAAACGGGCGCAGGCGTCACAAGTGCCGCAGGCAAACACATCCGGGATATTTTTTGAGTCTGCACCCTCACTGACGGCGCGGGCCAGCTGTTCGAGGCGGGCGAGCATCCCACGAAATACCGGCAGGATACGCGCCGCCGCAACGCTCTGTCCCGAACCGTCCTGATCCGCAGCGTGAATCTCAAAAGTATGCGGGGCCGGGCGGCTGCCCAGCTCGGGGGCGTTACGCAGTAAGTGCAGCAAGGATGTGGCACCCAGCAGGTCACGCACCTCATCCCCGCTGTGCTCAAGACGCAGCACGCCGCCCGGTTCCGCACCCAACACCCGGTTCACGGCCTCGAAGGTTTCATGTTTGCGGCGAGCGAGCTCATCCGCGCCCGGTGCGGGGCGTGCCCGCATGTCCTCATAAAGCGCGATTTCGCAGATATGGGTGCGTATCGCATCGTCTAGAGAATACGTAAATGGTTCACTCGCTGCGGAGAACAGCCACAGGCTCACGTGCTACTTCCCCTCCGTCGGTGCCGGTTCGCCAGCGGGCGCCAACGTAACAGGAGCGTTCGAGGTGGACGTATCGGTGGCCTTCGGGGACTCTGCGGGCTTGGCGGACTCGGAGGGTGAGTGCTCCCCAGCGGAGTGCGAAGAATCCGAAGGGGACGGGGAAGGTTTAGGCGCCCGGTCGCTAATGACCGCAGCGGCAGCATCTGCCACCTTCTTCGCCTGCGGCAGCCCACCGATGCTGTCTGTATCGTTCAAAATCAGCGCAAATATAAGGCGCGTACCGTCTGGGCGGGTAGTGTACCCCGCCAATGCAACCACCGTGAACAGGGTGCCGGTTTTTGCCCGCACATGCCCGCGCGCATCCACAGCGTCGGGCTCGGTAAAACGTTCTTTGAGGGTGCCGGTTTTACCCGCCACCGGCAGCCCCTGCAGCAGCTCCTCGTGCCGGGGATGCTCTAACAGCTTGGCCAACGCCTGAACCAGCATACGCGCCGTTACCCTGTTTTCCAGGGACAGCCCGCACACATCCGCCTGTTTCAGATGCTCGGTAGTCACCCCGGCGGCCTCAATTTTTTCACGCACCAGCTTCTGCGCCTCCTCAGCGCTGCCCTGCCGGCCCGCCGCGATCGCCGCGTTCCGGGTGAGCGCCTCGGCGAGGGTATTATCGGATTCGAGCATCATGTGCTGCGCCTGCTGAAGAGCCGTCGCCGATTCAACGCTGGCAACTTCGGTGGCATCCGACGGTTTAGTCCGCTTATCTTTACGTTCAAACGAATAACCATGCGGTTCGCCCGCTTTATTTAGCGCATCCACAAACGCCTGCTGCGCCGCTGAGGCCGCATCGGTAGGCCGTGCCGGTGTGCCGTAGGGGCCAGACTTGCCAGCAATAGTGTGAGAATCCAGTGCAATTGGCGAAATCCCGGTTATTTGACCGGAATCAATATCTGGTTTCTCCCACCCCGGGTTCAGCTCAGGGCCCGTATAGATGGAGGTGTCCAGAAAGACCGGGAACTTACCTTTTTCGGTCTTGGCAGACCGCAGGCTCTCAATGCACGCCCCCGCGAGCGTCCCCAGTCCCGCATAACCATTCACTGCATCCTTTTTGGAGTCACCCGCGCCCAGCATCGTATCCCCGCCCGCGATGAGAGTAAGCTCGTTTCCGTTACGTGCCACACTTGTTTTAAAACGCGTCCCCAGATCTATGCTGTGCGCCAACGCCAGATATGTGAGAACCTTCATAGCTGATGCGGCCGCGCGCGGCTCGTTCTCGCCCTCGCCGTACACTATGTTCCCGTCGGTGTGTGTGACCAGTGCCGAACGATGCGCCCCTGCACGATCCATTAAAAGCTTCTGCAGCTGAGGAAACTCCGGGGCAGCGGCGGAGGTTTCGGGGACAGCCGACTCCGCGGTGTTTTGAGGCGACTGTTCGGGCTGCTCCTCACGGGCACATGCCGCCAGGGCTGCCAGCGGCACAAGGGAAAAAGAACGGTGCGGCGGGTAGGGTGTGAACGGAGTGTTTGACGAAAGCGCATCTTTAGAGCATAACGCGCGCGGTACAATAGGTACGATTCCGGCGCACCGAGCGTGACGGAAAACAGCAAGAACACAGTAAGAGAGAGGTTCCCATGGAACTCGACGTCACCATTGAAATCCCCAGCGGCTCGCGCGTGAAATACGAAATAGACCACGAAACCGGCCGCCTGCGCCTGGACCGTGTGCTATTTACCTCAATGCAGTACCCCACCGCATACGGCTTTTTTTGACAATACCCTCGGCGAAGACGGGGATCCGCTGGATGCGATGGTCATGATTGATGTTGACGTTCTGCCCGGTGTGATTGTTGAGGCGCGCCCCGTGGCCGTGTTCAATATGACCGACGAAGCCGGTGGTGACGCGAAGGTACTGTGCGTGCCCTCAGATAAGCGCTACGACCACATTAAAACCCTGGCGGACGTGCCCGAACAGCTCAAAGCCGAGATCCAGCACTTCTTCGAACGCTACAAAGACCTGGAACCCGGAAAATGGGTCAAGGGTGAAGGCTGGGATGATTTGCCAGCCGCGGAGAAGATGGTTCAGGAGGCAATCGACCGCTTCGCCGCAGAGTGCCACTAGGTCTCACGCGCGTTCCTCATAACATCGGGGACGGAAATCTGCAGTCACTAAGGGGTACGCCCGCTGCAGATTTCCGCTCCTGCTTATGCGCGGGTATTTTTCACTGTGTCGCGCCCAAGAAAACACGCTCGCCGTGAAACTGCTGGCACCAGCCCCGCCGCAACCAGCGGCGGCAACTACACTGTGCATATGAGCGAGAACAGCATCCAAGACCTGCTGAACCCCGAGGCAGTCACCAAAATTGTAGGCACCCTAGCACCCGCCGGGCCACGCATCGCCCCCGACAAGATGCGGCAGGCGGTAGAATCTATCCGCGCCGCAGCCGAAGCATCCGTTGATCACGTGCACCGCATCACCGGGCTTGAAGCCGCTCACAACCTACGCGACTCACAGGTGCTCGTGACCGACCGCAGCACCTGGGCGAAAGCTAACGCGCAGGCGTTCTCGGTCATGCTCGAACCCGTCTTACGTGCCCCGCTGGAAAAAATAAGGCAGAAAAACCCTGCCGCGCTCAGCATCACCGGGTACGGTATCGCCACCGAAGTCGGCAGTATCCTTGCGTACCTTTCAACCCGCGTGCTCGGGCAGTACGAGCCGTATGCGGCACTCGCCGGGTATGGCGCTGCGGGCGGGCGCCTGATGCTGGTGGCACCGAATATTCTGGCGGTTGAAAAAGAGCTCAATGTTGAGCCCGAAGATTTCCGTCTGTGGGTGTGCCTGCACGAGCAGACGCACCGGGTGCAGTTCGCCGCCGCGCCGTGGCTACGTGACTACTTCCTGAACAAGATCGCGCAGCTTGGTGATAGCGTGAGCACAGGCTTGAGCATTAAAGACGCGCTCGTCGCCTCCAAAGGCGCCCGCACCGATGAGGCTGATAACGAGCCGCAAATTGGTGAGCAGCTTGCCGCCCTGGCAAAAACACCCGCCCGCGCCAAACAGATCGCCAGCGAGATAACCGCCGTCATGAGCCTCCTGGAGGGGCACGCGAACGTGATCATGGACGCTGTTGACGCCGAGATAGTGCCGACCGTCAAAACAATTCGCCGCCGGTTCAACCGGCGCTCCGAGACGCAGAAACTCGTAACCCGCCTCATTTCGCGCCTGCTTGGGCTGCACCGCAAAGCTGCGCAGTACCGCGACGGGCAGAAGTTCGTGCAGCATATTGTGGATGCTGTCGGCATGGAACGCTTCAACGTTGTGTGGGAGCGGCCCGAGAACCTGCCGACCGAGCGGGAGATTCACAACCCCGACGCCTGGATGAAGCGCGTGCTGGACGAGGGGTCAGAGGTGACCGACATGGTTAAACATGGAGAAATCACCGAGTAGTCCCAGAGCAGGTTATGCGACAAAACCGCGCGTTTCGTGACAATTTTTGTCACATAAAATGTCACGAAACGCGGGTGCGCTCGTGGGTGTATAAACCCATAAATCCCCGGTATAAAGCGGGACTAGCCGCCGTGAGCTTTATATTTATGTGACAAAATTACGTGATAAAACTTTAGATTTACATGACATTTTGTCACGTAAAACCCTTTTACGTGACACTTTATGTGACAAAACACCCTGTTATGTGACAAAAATTTGTCGCATAACATGTCACGTAACGAAAGCCTGTCAGCGCTAGGGGAACACCAGAACTATGGAATGGACTGCAGAACATATTACGACAGCCCTTAACGCTCTTCGTTCTCACGGCGGTGACAGCCCCTACCTCGAACTTAAAAAAGCCAGTGGCGGCATACCCCAAAACCTGGGGCCAACCCTGTGTGCTTTCGCAAATATGCCTGACGGTGGGGCCCTCATCCTCGGAGTCGATGAGAAAGATGATTTTTGCTGTCACGGGAGTTGAAGAACCGGCACAACTTCAGGCAAGTATCGTATCGCTGACCCGCAATAATATTTCCCCATCACCGTACCTTGAGTTTTCTGCCCCGGTTCTTGACGGCAAAACCGTTCTTGTCGCCGAAGTACAGGGGTTACCCATCGGTGATAAACCCGCCCTTTACAAAGGTAAAGCATATTTGCGGCAGGCCGATGGTGATTACCCCATGAACGATGCCGAACTGCGGATGCTCGAAGTCGCTAAACTTCACGCTGACGAGCAGGTTTCTTATGATGAAGCCCCCGTACCCGGCACCAGCGTGCAGGGATCTCGACCAATCGCTCACCCAGGAATATGTGGGAGCCATCCGCCAAACAAGCCGCCGCCTGCGGAGAAGAACGATACTGACATACTGCGCCAAACAAGTGTGACGACTGCATCCGGTGAGCTTACCCTTGCTGGGCTTTATGCGCTCGCAAGTTACCCGCAGGGGCCACGCCCAGCGCTCGCTGCAACCGCAGCCGTCATCCTTCCGGCAGATGCTCCCGGGCGGCACCAAAACCTGCAAACTTTTGATGGGCCCCTCCCCGAAATGCTCAGCGATATGCTCCGCTGGACGGAAAGGAACCTGCCAACCACCGCATACTATGGGGACGACGGCAACCTCAGGAACGCTCCCATCATTCCACTTGCTATGGTGCGAGAGATTATCGCTAATGCGCTCGTACACCGGAATTTAGGGCCCTACACCTTAGGGCTGGGTAAAAAGCGTTCAGATGCGAATCCTGCCGGATCGCCTCGTGATCGAAAGCCCCGGAGGCGTTATCGGGCTGTCTATACACCAGCTGGAAAGCTCAGAGCATGCGCAAGCCGCAGTGAACCAGCGTCTCTACAATATTGTGCGTCATCTGCGCACCCCCGACGGAGCCCAAGTGATTGAGGGCGAAGGCGGTGGAATCCGTGAGGTTCTTGAACTTGCGCGCGCCTATCAGCTGCCCAAACCGCAATTCATCAATACGGGCGTCAAATTCAAGGTCATTATTTTCTTTCCTGAAACACCACTCAGCCGTGTGATACCTGAAGTATCTCGGCGCTCGTATAGTGCCCCTGATACGGCAACAGAACTTCCCCGGCCCCACGAGCCAGAACCTGGCGCTGTATATCCAACACTAAAATCGCTGAAGAACGCCCAGGTGGTCATGGATGCTTTTGAGGGGCAAGACCGATCCGTCACCGAAATTTCGCGGCTCACCGGACTAACGGCGCGACAGGTACGCTACGTCCTTCACGCACTTATGCGTGAAGGATACGTGGAAATGGACGCATCGGCGGGCCCACGGAACACGGTGTATCGTCTCATCACACCATAACTACCGTGAATCGCCCTAGGACGGGTTTTTCTGCGGAAATGGCTAAACGACAGCATACAACAGAGAAGGACAACACATGCAACATGGACGGCAGGGGCGGCTGCATCCGGCGGTGGGGAAGGCTCGCCGGGAACTGGCTCGCGCGCTGACGAACCTGCTGGGTGAAGGCGCCATCAAGGGGACCGGGCGTGCGCGGCGAGGCTCGACCGTATCGCAGCAGGGCGCAGAAACCGAGAAGCCCCTCGTGCTGGTTGCGTGCAGCGGCGGGCCAGATTCGCTCGCGCTTGCCTGTATTGCCGCGCATTTTGCGCGTCGTTCCGATGTGCGTGTGGGCGCCGTCGTGGTCGATCACGGACTGCAAGCCGACTCCGCCGAGGTTGCCGCATCCACCGCAGAAACCCTCACGAACCTGGGGCTGCACCCTGTACTCACGGAGCGCGTGCAGGTTCCGCAGGGCAGCATGGGCCCCGAAATGGCGGCGCGAACCGCCCGGTACGGCGCCTTTGAACGTGCGGTGCAACATACCGGCGCACGGGCTGTTCTGCTGGGGCATACCCTTGACGACCAGGCGGAAACCGTGCTCCTGGGGCTTGGGCGCGGTTCGGGCACACGCTCCCTCGCAGGAATGCCGCCCGCGCGCATCGAAACGGAGTCACCTACCTGCGCCCCTTCCTCGCGCTGCGCCGCGCCGACATGCTGAATATTTGCGAAGCCGAAGGTGCCACCCCCTGGAACGACCCCACCAACACCGACCAGACGCTCATGCGCGCGCGCATTCGGCACACCATCCTACCGTTCCTGCAAGAGCATCTTGGCGGGGATGTGGCACTCTCCCCTGGCGCGAACCGCCGCAGTCGCCGGGCCTGACGCCGAATATTTGGATGCGCTCGCCGCCGCCGAATACGCCCGCCTGAAGCTGCCCGCCGGGGTTCATCTACCGGACATTCCCAGGGCTGATACGGTGCCCGACAACCACTCCACGGATGCTGTCCCCGAAGAACCCGCTCCCGTCATTATTGCCCTGAACCGCGCGGAAACGGCGGCGCTGCACCCTGCCCTCCGGATGCGCGTGCTCGCCCTGGCGACCCGCGCCGCGCAGGGGGAGAACCCCGGGTTTGAGCGGCTGCAGGCGCTTGACGAGTTCGTCGCCGAGCACGCCACCGCCGGGCCGGTGCAGCTGCCCGGGCATGTGAGCGCCTACCGCCGCCGTAGGGTACACGACCCCCGCACCGACACCCGCGTGGATGCGCTCGTGCTTCTGGGGCGAAGCGCCTTGTGAGTGGCTCATCGGCCCCGCCCAGGTACGGCTTTTCGCTGCGGAGGTTGGGGAATTTGTACACCCTGAAGATCATGAGTGGTTATACCTTACACTCTGCAGATGGTGGCCCTACCAGCCAAGCCCTGGTACTTGGCGTGTTTGGCGAGGTGTGCTTAACCAGTAGGGTTTAAGTAATACTTAAAGCGAACCAAGAAAATATACCCACCTCGGGGTGCAACCTCGGGGCGGGTGCGGCGTGAAGACGCCCCGGCGAGAAAGAAGAATCCGTGCAGGCTCAAGACGTGCAGGACGATCTGAAGAACGTACTCTTCACAAGGGAAGAGATTAATGCGAAAGTTGCCGAGTTGGCGGCGCGCATCGACGAAGATTACGAAGGCAAAGACGTGCTCCTTGTGGGGGTTCTCAAGGGTGCCATTATGGTGATGGCAGACCTGTCCCGCGCGCTCAAGGGGCATTACACGATGGACTGGATGGCGGTTTCCTCGTATGGGTCCGGCACGAAATCCTCGGGTGTGGTCCGTATTCTCAAAGATCTTGATACCGATCTGACCGGTCGGAACGTGCTGATTGTTGAAGACATTATTGATTCCGGGCTGACGCTGGCGTGGCTGCAGCAGAACCTGATGTCCCGCGGCGCCGCATCCGTTGAAATCTGCGCCCTGCTGCGCAAGCCGAAGGCGGTTAAGACCGACGTAGAGGTCAAATATGTGGGCTGGGATATCGACCCCGAATTCGTGGTTGGTTACGGGCTTGATTTCGCTGAGAAGTACCGCAACCTGGACTGCGTGGCGACCCTGCACCCGCACGTATACTCCTAAAACCCGGTTGTGCGCGGCGTGCGCACAAGAGCCTCTTGGTGCCCGCGCATCCTAATGAAATTCTGGATGCGCGGGCACGCTTATGTCTGCACGCAGAGCTTCTTGAAACTGTGCGTCACCGCTTAGTCAATCCGCAACCAGGGGTAAAGGTTTCCCATGATGAGCTATGAGTTAGAGTTCGACCCGCGTGCTCTTCAAGAATGGCGGAAATTAGATTTCGTGTTTGTGCGCATACCCCATCCCCGAGCCCTTTTAGCCTTGAGGGGAACTGCCGCTGATGCGGGCGTTCCTTGACGGGGGTACGGTACATTTAAAGTTGCATCTTTTTACCGTCACGGAATGCTCCGGTATGCTGTGGCGCGTACACGGCAGCCCTAGCACATGTAAGGATTAAAGCGTTGGCGCAAAAACCCAATAATTCCCCTGAGAATCGGGACGGCTGGCTTTAATCAGCTGATCTTCACCCCATGGTTGTGGGTGATTGTTGGTGCCCTCATTCTTGTCGCGATTTTCGCGCCGTCAACCTTCGGCTCGGGGAGCCGACAGGTTGATACGAACGTGGGTATTCAGCTGTTAAACGAGCACAAGGTCAAAAGCGCAAAAATTTATGATGGCGACCAGCGCGTAGACCTGCAGCTGCATGAGGACTACAAGCAGGGCAGGGATAACTACGGTAAAACCGTCAAGTTCTACTATGTGCAGCCGCGCGCCCATGACGTAGTGAACGCTATGAACGGTGCCGGGCTGGAAAGCTACACGGACCAGCCGGTGGAGAGTAATTTCTTCGGTTCTCTCCTCTCCCTGTTCGCGCCTCTGCTGATTTTTGGTTTATTCTTCTGGTTCATGGCTGGGCGCATCGGCGGCGGCTCATCGGTGCTGTCGTTCTCAAAGTCGCGCGCGAAGAAGTTCAACAAAGACAACCCGACCGTGCGTTTCTCCGATGTCGCCGGTGTTGATGAGGCACTGGCTGAGCTTGAAGAGGTGCGCGAGTTCCTTGCGGAACCCGAAAAGTTCACCCGGCTAGGCGCTAAGATCCCTAAGGGTGTGCTGCTGTACGGCCCTCCCGGCACCGGTAAGACCCTGCTCGCGAAAGCTGTTGCGGGCGAGGCCGGGGTGCCGTTCTACTCGATTTCCGGTTCTGACTTTGTGGAGATGTTCGTGGGTGTGGGTGCATCCCGTGTGCGTGACCTGTTCAAGGAAGCGAAGTCTAACCCCGCTGCGATCGTCTTCGTGGACGAGATCGACGCTGTCGGTCGCCGCCGCGGCGTCGGCATGGGCGGCGGTAACGACGAGCGCGAGCAGACCCTTAACCAGCTGCTTGTTGAGATGGACGGCTTCGATGGCAACTCCAGTGTGATCGTGATTGCCGCGACTAACCGCCCGGATGTGCTCGACCCCGCCCTGCTGCGCCCTGGCCGTTTCGATCGCCAGATCGGTGTGGACGCGCCCGATATGAAGGGCCGCCAGCGCATCCTTGAGGTGCACGCCGCCGGTAAGCCAATCGACCGTCGCGTTGATTTGGGGCAGGTCGCTAAGCGTACCCCCGGTTTCACGGGTGCAGATTTGGCGAATGTGATGAACGAGGCGGCCCTGCTGACCGCCCGTGATAACGGCAACGTGATTGATGACCGCGCTATTGATGAGGCTATCGACCGTGTAATGGCGGGCCCGCAGCGTGCTTCGCGCATCATGAATGAGCACGAGCGTAAGGTGACTGCGTACCATGAGGGCGGTCACGCACTTGTGGCTGCCGCCCTGCGCAACTCCGCGCCGGTTACCAAGATTACGATTCTGCCGCGTGGCCGTGCACTGGGTTACACGATGGTAATGCCGCAGGACGATAAGTACTCGACCACGCGCCACGAGCTACTGGACCAGATGGCCTATGCGATGGGTGGCCGCGCAGCTGAGGAAATCGTATTCCACGATCCTTCTACGGGTGCCGCGAACGATATTCAGAAGGCAAGCGATACCGCGCGCAAGATGGTGACCGACTACGGTATGAGCGCCCTGCTGGGGTCGGTGAAGCTTGGCAGCGACGACACCGAACCGTTCATGGGCGGCGATCCTTCGGCGGCACGTAACTACTCTGACGCGACCGCCTACAAGATCGACACCGAGGTGCGTAAACTTCTGGAAGAAGCTCATGATGAGGCATTCCAGATTCTCGTGGAAAACCGCGATGTGCTTGACCGCCTGGCGTTTGCCCTGCTGGAGAAAGAGACCCTGCTGGAGAACGAGATCGCGGAGATTTTCAAGGATGTGCGTAAGCGGCCCGAACGCGAGCACTGGTACTCCAAGGAAGGCCGCGAACGTACCGATATTCCGCCGGTGAAAGCCCCGAGCGAGCTCAAAGCCCAAGCGGAAGCACAGCAGAAGCAGCAGGAACTTACCGGCTCTGCCCAGGAGCCTCCCACCGCCCCCACCAAACAGGCGGCAGTAGGTGACACGCCTGTGACTTCAACCGTGCCAGCAGACACCCCCGGGCCGGATAGCTCACCGGAAGAAGACCCGACCGTGGCCATCCCCCCGCAGCGTGGACAGGACCGGGCCGGGGCGTCTCAGCAGCCCCCGTACCGCAGCCCGTACAACCCGCAGAACCGCCCCGGACAGAACGGCCCGAACCGGCAGAACCCCCACGGAGGCTCAGATGAGCGAGGCTAACGGCTCGGCGGTGGATAAGCCGCGCATTGAGGCGGCGGTGCGGGAAATCCTGCTGGCAATCGGTGAAGACCCTGACCGTGACGGTTTGCAGGACACCCCGGCGAGAGTGGCTCGCGCCTACGAGGAGTTCTTCTCGGGTCTGCGCGCCGACCCCGCCGATGTGCTGGGCACGACCTTCGATATTGCCCATTCTGAAATGGTGCTGGTGAAGGATATCCCGTTCTATTCCACGTGTGAGCATCACCTAGTGCCTTTCCACGGGGTGGCACATGTTGGGTATATTCCCGGGGCTGACGGCAAGGTGACGGGGCTGAGCAAGCTGGCGCGGGTGCTTGAGGTTTATGCGCGTCGCCCCCAGGTGCAGGAGCGGCTGACCACGCAGGTGGTGGAGGCGCTGGAGGAGCATCTAAACCCGCGCGGTGCGATCGTTGTGATTGAGGCCGAGCATATGTGCATGTCGATGCGCGGCGTGCGCAAACCCGGCGCGAAAACCGTCACGAGTGCGGTGCGCGGGCAACTCAAGAACGCGGCAACTCGCGCCGAGGCGATGAGCCTGATCTTCTCGAAGCAGTAGCTTCCTAATCCGTGAGCAGGTGGTTTTTGGCCCGAACAGGTAGGAAAATACTACCTTTTCGGGCTAAAAACCACCTGCTCGCATTGAAGACAGAAGAGTCCCTTGGCTTTGAACCATTCTCACGTACAATAAAGGCTGTAGGGGGGAAATATGACTCATATACTCTCTGGTACTCGCATTACCGCATCCGAGGCTGAAGAGAACCAGGCTTTTGCAGATACAGCTTTGGCATTAGCTGGTCATCATGTCACTGATCCTGTGCTGAAAGATATTGTGGCTCGCGCAGCTCATCATGACATCACTGCCGATGAAGCTATCGCAGAGATCCGCCGCCATGTGCAAAGGGCATCGTGAGAGACCACGTTATCTTTCACAGCTGGGATGATTACTATATTCCCGGCACTAGGGTGTTGCGAAATAAATTCACCACGCCAAACAAGCCCTTTGGTGAGACTGACCCAGAAAAATTGCGGGTTATGGAAGAAGCAATTACCAGCCTGAGGATCCGGGAACTTCTTGAGAACCCTGTGCTAGGTAAATTTGACTATGAACATATGAAAGCAATCCATTACGCCATTTTCCATGATATATACGAGTGGGCAGGGCAGGAACGGGTTGCACCAGTGGGGCAGTTTATGTCTAAAAACGGACATGCTTACTATGGGGCTGGCCCGCATCTGAGAGCAGCTGCAGAAGCCGAGTACGCAAAAGCTTGCCCAGAAGAATTTTTCTGCGAGATTTAGACCAAGATACTTTTTGCAGCTGAGCTCGCTGAAAGCTGGGGGCGAGATTAATGTAATCCATAGTTTTCGTGAGGGTAACACTCGTAGCCAGTTTGTGTTTTTTTCTCATACCTTACCGAATACGCAGGATACAGCATTGATACCAGCGCGTTCGCCCCCGATAGTCCCTTGTGTGAGGAATTCGTACAGGCGCGTTTTTTTATAGTCAGGATACCGGACGAAACGACAGGTTGGCTGCTGTTCTCAGGCAAGTAATCACGCTCTGAGGACAAGAGCGAGACTTAATAAAACTAAAAAGCCCTATAACAGTCTTACAAGGATGTATATGAGACCCCCTAGAATCCTGCCCGAATTCCTTGCGTGGGCAGATGAGATTGATGATGCGGGCAGAATTTCCGATCAAAAACCATCTAGAGGCCGCACTAGGCTCGCCGTGGTTACCCGGGAGGAGCGGGTACCGGAAGATCGAAGAGTTTTGTGCCGCAATGGGTGCGGGGGAGAAGCCGTGCGCAGCAGAGGAAGGTTTTGCGTGGGTGAGGCCTGAACGGCTGATGCGACTTGTACAGTCTCTGGCCTACGCTATTCCGCAGCATGTGCATGGTCGTTGGGTGAACGCCCGGCTGATGCACTGCCTGTTCAATCCAAGCATCGACAGCTCTTTAGACCTAGCACAGAATGTTCGCGATTTTCACGAACGGAACAACAAACACCCGGATCGCACCCTCAACTTTTCTGCTTTTTATAACACCAAGACACAGGGTTACGACCTGACGCCAGATGACGTACTAAATCATGTGATGTGCCCTGAAAATATCCTGTACCGCGAACTCAAAAACATTATTGGACCTGATATAACCGATCAAGAATCTTTTACCCGCACAGAGCGTTATTATCTGCGTAATTATGATTCAGCGCTTCTGGTCAATGACGTTGATAGCCAGTATTATGAGGCCTTTCGCAAGCTGCTCCTTAGACACTACCGTGCGGGAACTTTGGGCGATTATGTGCATCAGACTGTTAAGAATCTGCGTACCTGCAACGTGGAGTTGTATCCGTTTCGTTCATCGTGGGTGAGCGGGGTTGAAGATTTACACAATGTCTATTCGGATTTTAGCGCCCGATTGGTGTTATACCGTCTGGCGCGTTATCTGCGCGATGAGCAGGAAAGCGAGCCCGGATTCTGGCTTGTGATGCGCAGCCGTGATGCTTGGTATCGGCAAATTCAATCCGTGCTCACGAACCCTGAACCACGTTATGGGCTGAGGTTTGACCCTCAAGATGCGCGCGAACTCGCAGACTGGATCTTCACAACCTATGCGTATGAGCATTCTAGCCGTTCGGCGATCATGACCCCGCAGAATCTCAGAAGCCTCACTCCCAAAGCTAACGGGTCCCTTCAGAAAGGCGAGCGCATGAGCGCTGACGAGCATACCCGCCTGAAGCGAGGCATCCTGCTGGGGTGAAGCTATGCTCTGCCCCCGCAAGATGGGCATTCCTGCTACAGATGTTGTTTTATGCGGCTGCTTCTAATGCTTGCGAGACATATTGGTTAAGGCTCTGATGCGCGAATGCTGCCTGCTGGCTGAGTTTACGATGCAGTTGTGGGGATACCCGCAGGTTAAAGCGTCCCGAGAATCGTCGTAAATGATAGGGTTCTGGCACCGGTTTTCCTTCTTCCTCCAAGATATCGATAGCCTGGAGCACTACCTGCTGAATTCCGGATAAAGCCTCCAAAGAGCTATCAGCTAGGCAAGAGAGACTAGGAAACTCTGCAACGGTTCCCACAAATTCTTGGTCTTCTTCAGACCATTCGACGCGGTATGTGTATAGTTCTTCCCGAGGAATAGACATTTTATTCTGCCTCCAATTTTTCAATGGCTGCTAGTACCTGACGCACCTGATATGGCTTAGCAGATCCATTTCGGCCCTCTTGTAAGTTAACCAGCGGATCGCCAATCCAAGGTGTCTTGAAAAAGTGATGAGATCCGTGAATACGCGGCTCTCCAAAATATGCTTTACTCACTTTGATGAGATCACGAAAAGCGATATTCTTCGGATTATTGCGCATGTTCTGTAGGATCGTAGCAACACTAGGTATAACAAGTATAGTACCAAATATAGTACCGAAATACTGGAGGATACAGTCATATGCACACAGCTGCATATACAGCTTTAGAGGGTGGAGCATACGCGCGGTACAGGGTAAGTTAGTAGCAATACAGGTGAGCACCCAGTCTGCTAAAACTCTGAGTGCCCACCCTGTGAGGGCGTTATACTAGCCCGCAGCTAATAGCGTCGATTAACTTAGCGACCGCCTCGATGAATCGTGAACCTGCCTCAACAAGTCGCACGATCATCCGGGCGGTTTCGCGTTAAAACTGAATCGTCATTTCGTGCTCAACCAGACACACCCCAAAGGAACAATCCACCTTTGTGTCACCCGTTAGCTGCCAGCCCTGCCGCTCGTAGAAGCTGACGGCGCGAGAATTTCCCTCTAAAACCCAGAGATACGCGCGCTTACACCCCCATACAGCAAAGGTGCTGAGCGCATGGCTCATGAGGGCGTGTCCAATACCCTGCCCGAGGGCATCTGGGTCTATATAGAGCGAGTGGAGTCTTCCGACCATCTCCCCGCCCGGAGTAGCCCTTTCGGGGCGGTCAGCATTGTTGGGTGCCGCGCTGAAATGGCAGAACCCTAGCACCGCATCGCCGCGTGTAGCGAGCATAAACGACCGTTTTCCGCTGTCGCCCGAGTTTAGCCCGAACGCTGAGCTTTTGGGTGGCGCATCCTGGGAAAGCTGACTGAGGTACCCGCACATCCTCTCGGTGTCTTCCGCGATGCTGAGCGAATCGAGGTAATCCTGAGATATTAAACCCTGATAAGCGAACCGCCACCCCAGAACATGGATGCGCGCTACTTCTTGCGCATCGTTAGGGGCGGCGGGTCGAATTGTGAGGGCATCCGGCATGGCTTAATCCTAACGGATGTGAAGATCCGCCTTCCCAAGCTGCCATAAAATGAAAGGCCCCAAGATACCGAATAAATCACCGTGCCCGGGGCCGTCATCAGTGCTTAATAATTGCATGATTTATACGGATTTAGTTTTGTTGTTTCTGCGGTGAGAGTATGCTGGGATTATTCGCGCCCGGCGCGGGTTTTCCGCTAACCGCGCCGGGGCGCGCATCACATGTGTACGTACAAGGGAGAATGCTGTGACTATGAAGACCGGCGCCTGGGTTTTAGCTCTATTCGCTATTGCGGGGCTGATCGCTGTTGTGCTCATTGACGGGCCGCTACGCTGGCTTGCGTTCGGGGAAACCCTCATGACTGGGTTTATTGCCCTGGGGCTGGTAGTGGTTTTGGCGCTCGGCTGGGGCGAGAATAAGCCCGCAGAAATCAACGATTAGGCGCCCGTTGAGGCCGCGAGAGGCGGATCTTATGCCGATAGAGGTGGTCGGCGTATCCGCTTCTCGCGTGATAGCTGAAAGCGGGAGGAGGCGGTTGGTGCGCATCCGTTAGGATTGAATCATGCACGCAATGATGAGCCCGCAGCCCCCCGCACACTGCCCTGCGACGCCGCAGCCGCAGAGCGAACCCTGGTGATGGGAATCCTGAACGTCACCCCCGATTCCTTCAGCGACGGCGGCGAACACTACACCGCGAACGACGCTCTCACCCACGCGCGGCACATGATCGCCCAAGGCGCAGACATTATTGATGTGGGCGGCGAATCCACCCGACCCGGTGCGGTGCGCATCAGTGTTGAGGAGGAACTTCGGCGTATTCTGCCCGTGATCGAGGGGCTTGCCGAAACCGGTATCACCATCAGCGTAGACACCATGAACGCAGCGACCGCCCGTGCCGCCGTAGCCGCCGGGGCGCACATCATTAACGACGTTTCAGGCATGAGCGTGAGCGAGGAGATGGTACAGACCGTCGCCGAGCTGGGCGTACCCTATATTCTGATGCACGCGCGCGGCACCTCAACCACAATGGATGCGCTCGCCGCCTACCCGCGCGGCACCGTCACCGAGGTGCTGGACGAGCTCGCCGCCCTGCGTGATCGCCTGGTTGCCGCCGGGGTTCATGCCGAGAACATTATTCTTGACCCCGGGCTGGGGTTTGCGAAGGGCGGTATGCAGGATTGGGAACTGCTCGCCGCCCTTGGGCAGCTGCACGCGCTGGGGCGCCGAGTACTAATAGCCGGTTCACGTAAACGTTTTCTGGCGAATGCGCTGAACGCGGCGGATGCGGCGCGCACCAAAACCCAGAACCCCGCCGCGGGCGCGAACACCGCGCCCGACCAAATGCCGCCCGCACGCGCCCCCGAAGACCGTGATGCCGCATCCGCCGCTCTCTCTGCGCTCGTGGCGGCCCAGGGAGTGTGGGGGGTTCGGGTGCACAATGTGCCCCCCACGGTGGATGCCGTGACCGTGGCGAATACTTTACGCACTGTTACCCGCACCAATCAGACCTAAAATTATGTACCAGTATTCACATCAGCTAAGGAACACCATGCCGAACCCAGCGCACGCTTATGCCTCCTGCGACCGTATTACCCTGACCGGTGTTGCCGCCGTGGGTTTTCACGGAGCGCTTGATTTTGAGAAACGTGAAGGTCAGCCCTTCATAGTAGATACGGTTTTATACACCGACTTCACGCAGGCTGCTGCGACCGACGACCTCGCCCAAACCACGAACTATGCGGAAGTTGCCGAGATTATCCGCACGCATATTGTGGGGGAGTCCCTCGATCTGATTGAGACTCTTGCCGTGCGTATCGCCCAGAACATTCTGGACGAATGCGCGTATGTGCATGCGCTTGAGGTGACCGTCAATAAACCGAAGGCCCCGATTGAGGTGACCTTCGGGAACGTGGCAGTGACCGTATTCCGGGAGCGTGAAGGCACGCAGATTCAGGGCGGAAAGGGTGCCTGCGCGCGTGGGTAATGTACCGAACGCAAACCATTCGCACCCTGCGCCCGGCATAGACGCGTTAGCGCATACGGCGGTGCTGGCTCTGGGATCAAACCTGGGCGAGAGCGAAACCACGTTAGAGCAGGCCGCCGCCGACCTCGTGCATCTTAGCGGGGGTGCAGTGCGGCTAGTGCGTGCCTCCGGGCTGTACGTGACGGAACCGGTAGGCGGCCCCGCCGACCAACCGGACTATATCAACGCCATCCTTGAAGTACACACAAGCCTTGACCCCTACGCGCTGTTAACGCTGTGCCAGCAGGTGGAGGCGCATCATCACCGGGTGCGGCTTGTGCGATGGGGCCCGCGCACTCTCGATATTGACGTTATTACCTATGACGACCTCGTCAGCGACGACCCGGCTCTGACGCTGCCGCATCCGCGTGCGCATGAGCGTGCTTTTTGTGCTGGTTCCGTGGGAGCAGGCAAATCCGCAGGCGCAGCTGATGGTGCGCACCGCATCCGGCTGGGCTAATAGGGCGGTTGCGGAGCTGGCGCGTGAGGTGAGTGCGGCTGACTCGCACGCCAACGTTAATGCTGTCAAACTGCTGCGGCCCATGAATTTTATGCCGGAGGAAGCCTGAACCCCCTCAGACGGGCTACCCTTAACTAAGGGGAGTCGCCGCCTAGAGATGAAAGTGAGGGTCTATGAAGCCTATCCCTCTGCGGATTATTCTGCTGTGCGCGGCGCTGGGAGTGATAGCTGCCGTTGCTGTGAACAGTATGCTTGTGAGCTCCGGCGGCGGTGAGATTGTGATGTCGCCGGTGGTGATCGTGGTGTGCCTGTGCATGGGCGGCGGCGCCCTGTGGCTGGGGTTTCAGGTGGCTCGCTGGCGCAATATTGAAACCCGCGCGAAAGCGAAAAACATGAACCCGGTGGCGGCTGCCCGGGTGCTGGCGTACGCGCAGGGCTCAATTCTCACGGGTGCTTCTCTTACCGGGTGGATGCTGGGGCTTCTCATCTATCAGCTTTCGCTGGTGAGTGCGCGCGGGGTGACGGGCGTTTTGTGGGTGACGGGTGCGAACCTTGTGGGCGCCGCGGCGCTTTTGGCGATGGGTATTTGGGCGCAGTACCTGTGTCGTATTCCACCGGATGATTCCGAAGGTAATTCGTCTTCGGGCGGGTCGAATTCGGGTAAGCTTGCCGCCGACGGGTACTCCCGGGTGAGCGATCAGCAGTAGAGGGTATGTATGGCGCAGCTTCCGCACTTTGAGAGCGATTCTTCCACGCACGAGGGCGAAGGAACGGTGACCGCGACCGAGGGTGAGTGGGTGCGCGCGCATCCTTCGTATACCAAGATTCGGCTGATACAGGTCGTAGGGCTTTTTATCACGCTGGTAGGCGTTTTTACGGCGCTGACTGTGATGTTTGAGATGATGCGTTCTTCCGATGTTCTGCCCAAAACCACGTGGTTGTCCGCTCTTACTGGGGCGATCGCCGCTGTCCTGGTGGTGTGGTGCATCTGGTGGGCGGCGCTGCTGCCGCGCCGCACCCGAGCGCTGGGTTATAGCCTGCGCCCCAATCATCTGATGGCGCGCCAGGGGGTGCTGTTTCGGCATGTGACGTCCATTCCGTATGGGCGCATCCAGTATGTAGATGTAGATTCCGGTCCCTTGGGAGCGTGCTCATCACCTGGTGCGTCTGACGATCCGCACCGCTGGGGTGACCGCTTCTAAGGTGACGCTGTACGGTATTCCCACTGAGCGTGGGCAGCAGCTGCGCGAGCTTTTGATACGCCGCGCCGATGAACGCATGGCGGCGCTGTAATGACACAGGAACCTCGAAACTCGAATAACCAGGACGTGCGGTCTGTCGAGTCTTCTAACACTTCTGAACACCATATAACCCCGGATGAAGGTGCGGAAACCCTCACGTGGTGGCGTACCGATGTGCGCACGTTCATCATGAACATATGGGTTTTCTTTGCTTTTATTATCTATCTCGCGTGGGATTATATTAAGAATTCCTTCAAAAATAATGCCGAGAATGATTACTGGAATATTCTGCGGCAGCTGCCCGAATATCTGCTAAACCACGTTGGACATAACCCGGTAATGCTGTATGGCTACGGTGCTGCGGCGGTCCTTATTTTTGGCGGAAGTATTCTTTCGTGGACGTTTACCCGCTACAGCGTGAGCGCGCATTCGGTATACCGCCACAGCGGAATATTTTTCAAGAAACAGCGGCAGATTCGCCTGGAAAGCGTGCAAAGCGTCGATATTTCACGCTCACTTGTCGCCCGTATTTTGGGGCTGTCCGAGCTTCGGCTTGAGGCTGCGGACGGTGCCGAAGAAGCCCTGCATATCAAATACCTCTCGCATGCGAAAGCGCAGAATTTGCAGGAACGCCTGCTGCGCAGGGTGAGTACCCTGCGTGCCGCCAATAGGTCAGAGTTCGCCGATGCTGTGAATGCTCCGGCTGAGAAGGCTCAGGAGGCGGACCTTGCAGGAGAGCAGCAGACAGAAGCAGGTCACAAGCCGGAACGGTTGCTCTTCAAAGTCCCCAATCTGCGGGTTCTTGCCGCGATTGTGCTCAGCGCATTGTTGTGGGCACTCCCGGTAGCGATTATCTGGGTAGGCGGTACGATCGTGGGGTGGTTGATGAACCCCCAAAAGGACCTGGGGCAGATATCGCAGTTTATTTTTCCGTCCCTGATTCCAATTCTCGGTTTTCTCTGGCAGCTGTGGAGAAGCTTCGATCAGGGAGCAAATTTCACGGTGGAGCGCATCCGCCAGAACACTTCGGATGCGCGCGGCGACAGCCTGCGTATCACCTACGGCTTCACGGGAACGCATACGCAAACCCTGTTCCCGCAGCGTATTCAAGCCCTCAAGGTTGAACAGCCCCTGCTGTGGAAGCCCTTCGGATGGTACAGGGTGGTGGTCAATATTGCGGGCGTGGCGGTAAATACGGAGGGTTCCTCCGACGACTTATTTACCCGCAACACCGCCTTGCCCGTGGGTACCACCCGCGAAATGCAGCGGCTTCTTCACTTGCTGCTGCCGAGTGCGTCACCGCATAGCCTCGAAACCGTGCAGGCGGTCATGGAATCATCAAGGTACAACCCCGCCGACAGCGGCGAGTTAGGCGTAGTGACGGCACCGCGCCGAACACGCTGGCTTAACCCGCTCACCTTCCGGCGTGACGGCTTCGCGCGGGTGAATACCAAACATGCGAAAGCTGAAGCCGACCCGCACCATTCGGGACACGCCCCCACCCGGGATCTTCTGCTACTGCGTGGCGGCTGCCTGCTGCGGTTCCTCTCGATAGTCCCCGAACGGCAGGTGCTCGCGGTGCAATGGTCGCAGGGGCCGCTCAATCGCATCCTCAAAACCGCATGCATACATTTAGGCAGCGTTCCGGGACCGGTTAAACCCACCGTCCAGAACCTAGAGGTTCACGATGCCGAACGCATCGCCGCCGAGATCATCGCCCGCACAGATGGCACTCGGGCCTATTACACATCGCCTTCGGCATAATTCCTTGCTCAAGTCCGCCATGATCCTCGACGCACCTGGTGAACGCTGAAAAAACACGTGGATTTTGCGGTACCTAATATACTTAAGAGTGTGACCACGAATCATCTGAAACCCGCACGCTTGGGTATCGGTATTGTCAGTGCTGGCAAAGTCGGTGCGGTGCTCGGTGCTGCCCTGCGCTCGGCGGGGCACGCCATTGTCGGTGTGCGTGCCGAGTCTGATGCGTCAGCTGAGCGCGCCGAGAACCTGCTGCCGGGCATACCCGTGCTGCCCACTGAGCAGATTATTGAACGAAGCGAACTTGTGCTTCTGGCTGTTCCTGATGATGCGCTCCAACCTGTTATTGAGGGCATCGCCGCGGGGGGCATGGTCAGCCCCGGGCAGCTGTTTGTGCACACCTCTGGGCGGCACGGTGCCGGAGTGTTTAAGCCACTCACCGAGCAGGGGACTATTGGCCTTGCCATGCACCCAGCCATGACGTTCACGGGGCTTTCCCTCGATGTGCAGCGCCTCAACGGGGCCAGTTTCGCGGTGACCGGCCCGGCTCCTTTTATCCCTATCGCCCAAGCGCTCGTCGTTGAGATGGGCGGTGAACCCGTACATATTGCCGAGGCTGACCGCGCCCTCTACCACGCCGCTTTAGCGCACGCCGCAAACCACCTGGTGACCATTATGGGGCAGTCCCAGCAGGCGCTGGCATCTATCGGTGTTGAAGACCCATCCCACTATCTGGGGCCGCTGGTGCGTGCCGCCCTTGATAATGCGCTCGCGGCGGGTGAAACTGCGCTCACCGGGCCTGTTATTCGGGGCGACTCGGGGACCGTTACCGAACATTTGCGGGCCCTGCGGGAGTACGCCGAACAAGAAAATACGCGAGATATAGCTGACTCTTACGCGGAATTGGTAAAATCGACCGCAAAAAGGGCGCATAATAGAGGTTTGTTAAACGATGAACAACTGGGGCGGGTTGAAAGCACCTTGACTGAGCATACCTCGTTCATGGATACCACCGACCCCGCCCCCTCAGACAAGGAGTTCTCGTCATGACTGAGATAACGAAACCCCTGGTAGTGAAGACCATTGCAGAGTTTCGCGCCGCTATTGCTGAGGCGCTGGTTGCTGCGCAAGAGAAGCTGGATGCGCAGGCGCGGGCCGCGGCCGCCGAAAATGGTACTGCGGTTGAGTACACGGATGCGTCGCTGGGCTATGTGCCGACCATGGGTGCCCTCCACCACGGCCACGCTAATCTGATGCGCCGTGCCCGCGAACAGAACGAGGTGGTCGCCATCTCCGTATTCGTGAACCCCCCTCCAGTTTGGCCCGGACGAAGACTACGAGAAGTACCCGCGAACCCTGGAAGCTGATGTTGAGCTTGCCGCTCATGTAGGCGTCGATATTGTGTTCGCCCCTGAGGTTGAAGAAATGTACCCGGATGGTGAGCCGCTGGTTCGTATTTCGAGCGGCGAGCTGGGGTCACGGTTTGAGGGCGCGACCCGCCCCGGCCACTTTGATGGTGTGCTGACTGTGGTTAATAAGTTCTTCAATATTATTGGTTCAGCGACCGGCGGCCACAGAGTGAACGCCTACTTTGGTCAGAAGGATGCGCAGCAGTTCTTGCTGGTTCAGCGTATGGTGCGCGATTTTAACCATGATGTGACCCTGCGGGCGGTCGCTATCGTGCGTGAGGATAATGGTTTGGCACTGTCCTCCCGGAATGAGTTCCTCTCGGATGATGAGCGTGAGGCGGCCCTGGTGATTTCCCGTACCTTGGCACTGCTGCGTGAGCACTCGCTCAACCGCGGGTTTGAGGGTATTGACCTTGACGGTGCCCGGGAACGCATTAACGCGACCCCCGGGGTGCGGCTGGATTATTTGGAGCTGGTGGATCCGAATAACTTTAACGCCCCCACCAGCGAGTCTGAGCGGGTGCTGGCCCTAGTTGCCGCATATGTTGGACAGACTCGCCTTATCGATAATATGGATTTACGGTAGTTCAGTTTTTACCGCATCAGCCCACACAGCCCGTGTGGGCGCTTCGCGGTTTAAGACGCAATATTTTCAGCAGAGATACAACAGGTAGGTATTCCCCTTGAGTAACGAGCAGAACGCCGCACCGGCGATCGCAGATATGTCAGACCAGATGCAGATTCGCCTTGAGAAGCGCGCTAAGCTGCTCGAATCCGGGCGCCAGGCGTACCCTGTGGGCCTGTTGGATGCTCAGGGCGGGCGTATCGCACCGGACCATATTGCGGATGTGCGCGCCGAGTACGACCCGAAATTAGAAGCCGGCGAGCTCACCGCAGGGGACGAGACCGACCACGTGGTGAACGTTGCGGGCCGTGTGGTGTTCGTGCGCAATACCGGTAAGCTCTGCTTCGCGTCCCTGCAGGCGGGTACGAATGGTGACCGCATTCAGGCGATGCTCTCGCTCAATGAGGTTGGTGAACAGTCGCTTGCCGACTGGAAATCCCTGGTGGATTTGGGCGATCATGTGTATGTGACCGGTCGTGTGGTGGTCTCTCGCCGCGGCGAACTGTCGATTATGGTGCGTGAGTGGAGGATGGCCGCGAAGTCGATTCGCCCCATGCCCGTGCTGCACAAGGATTTGAACGAGGAAACTCGGGTGCGCCGCCGCTACCTGGACCTGATGGTTCGTCCCGAGGCACGTGAGCTGGTGAAAAAGCGCGCCCTGATTACCCGCACTGTGCGCCGCGTGCTGGAAGATCACGGTTATATTGAGCTGGAAACCCCGGTGCTGCAGCTGGTGCACGGCGGCGCGACGGCTCGTCCGTTCCGCACTCACCTGAATGCCTTCGACCAGCCTATGACGATGCGCATCGCCACCGAGCTGCCGCTCAAGCGTGCCGTGGTGGGCGGTATTGAGCGCGTCTACGAAATTGGTCGCGTATTCCGTAACGAGGGTGTGGATTCGACGCACAGCCCCGAATTTACAACCCTGGAATGCTACGAAGCCTACGCCGATCAGTATGTGATGGCCGAGCGTATGCAGGAGATTATTGTTGCGTGCGCACAGGAGCTTGGGGTTACCGCGATTGAGACTGAGGACGGCACGATCGACCTGGGCGGTGAGTGGGCGTGGCTGAGCGTCTACCCCGGACTGTCTGAGGCCGTGGGTGTTGAGATCACCCCGGATACTCCTGCTGAGACGCTGCGCGAGATCGCCGCCAAGCATGATGTTGAGGTGAATCCCGCCTGGGATGCTGAGAAGCTTGTGATTGAGCTTTTCGGCGAAATCGTGGAGCCGACCCTGCTGAACCCGACCTTCGTGTATAACTACCCGCCCAGCGCCCAGCCTTTGGCGCGGCCAAACCGCGATGGTTCCCGCACGATTGAGGCGTGGGATCTGATTATTGGCGGTATGGAGCGCGGTACCGCGTTCTCTGAGCTGATCGACCCGGTGATTCAGCGCGAGCGTTTGACCGAGCAGTCCCATAAGGCCGCTGCGGGCGATGACGAGGCGATGGAACTTGATGAGGACTTCTTGCGCGCCCTAGAGCACGGTGCACCGCCGATGGGTGGTCTCGGGCTGGGTGTTGACCGTCTGATTATGCTTTTGGCGGGTGAACAGGACCCTGAACGCCCTGGAACCGTGGTGCGTCAGCCGGGTATTCGTGAAACTATTCTGTTCCCGCTCATGAAGCCCGAAGCTTAAATTATAACTTTAGGTTTAATATTTGATTGAGCTCACATTCAGGGCGGCATTAATCCTGGAATGAGCGTTCTTAAACCGCCCGCACGAAATTTTGAAGACGTGCGGGCGGTTTTTTCTTGTGTGTGCGGGTATTCTGGACTCTAGAAAGCCAGATGAAGGGAGAGGAAATATGGATATTTTTGATTGCGCTGGTTCCCCCGATTTTCGCCGGGATTGCCCTGTATTTTATATTGCGGTGGATTAATCGTGCGGACCGTTCGGAGCGCGCAGCGCAGCGTGAGGCCGAAAAAGATGCCCAGCTTTGGTATGAGCAGGTAAAAAGTTCACGGGGGTCTGTTAACCCATTTACTGATGATAAGCCGTAGTTGTATAAAATATTTCCCGCGAAAGTATTAAAACATATTTCGGAACCTTTATCTTTAGCGTTAAAGTCTGTTACTATGTATGTGCGATAGAAAATGTTTCATATAGAATTCTTTATATTTGAGTTTTCTCTAGCGCGTTCACATAACTACTAAGGAGATAACTACATGGCACAGAAAGTGCGCATCATTCTTGAAGACGATCTCGACGGCGGCCCCGCAGACGAGACCGTACGATTTGGCCTTGATGGTGGCCAGTATGAGATTGATTTGTCGAATGCTAATGCCGCTCGCTTGCGTGATGCTATCCGCCCGTTCGCGTCGAAGGCTCGCCGCGTACAGAATACTTCGGGGTCCGGCCGTGCAGGTCGTGGCTCGCGTGGCGCAGCAACTGCTGTGAAGCGCAACCCCGAGACCGCTGCTATCCGTAAGTGGGCTAAGGAAAACGGTCATGAGGTTTCCGATCGCGGCCGCATTCACCAGGAGATTCAGGATGCGTACTACGCAGCACTGAAAAAGGAACAGGCATAAGCTACGTTTCTTCAATAAAAAGACGGGAAGGCTTTTGAGCCTTCCCGTCTTTTATTTATGTCATTTTTTTCTGTCAAAGTGAATCTTGCCAGGTTGATTTGTGTATTGTGGCGGGCGGAGCGATAGGGTGAGGCTCTAAAGTGTGGTGGTGAACCTCCGTAAATTTGGTGTGACGAGGTGGTCTCCAGGGTTCATATATTGGTCTGTCCACATCAACTGTGGAATGTACGGCACATGTAGTTGTGTAGGTTAATCTCACGGTCATAATCGGTTGTTGTGAAGATGTCGAGAAAATATCCGCGATACTCCATCTCTATTTGGTATATTTCATGCATATTTTGATAGTTGCATTTTTGGAAAATTGTTTGAAGTGTTTTATTTCCTGCCCTTTGAAATGGATAGTACAGGGTGGGCTATTGGGTGGCGTAAGGAATAATTTCGGTGTGCCGAAAACATGCATATGGTTACCACTTAGAGAGAATTCATTCTATATTTTCCTGGTAAATAGTTGCAGTTTCTATAAAATAAATCAAGCCCTTGAGGTTTATTGTCGGGATTAAACGAAAGTTAAACTTTATTTAAGTCTCGTATATACATAAGGGTTACCGAAAGGTAAGCATTAGGTTTTCATAATCCCTCAGAATCCTCGTGCCGCCGAGCTCGTTGCGGCAGATGATGCGCGCGTGACCCTGGCTGCGGGCCGGTGCGACCTTCGTCTCGCTAGTTCTTTCGATGGCGAACAGTCCCCACGCGAGGGGTAATACCGCGTAGTCTTGTATCAAGTAGAAAATCCTAGGAGTACGCAATGTTTGAACGCTTTACCGACCGAGCTCGGCGCGTAGTGGTGCTTGCCCAAGAGGAAGCACGCATGCTCAACCACAATTACATCGGTACTGAGCACCTACTGCTCGGCCTAGTTCACGAGGGGGGAGGGCATTGCGGCCCGAGCCTTGGAGTCGCTGGGTATTACGCTCAACAGCGTACGTGAACAGGTGCAAGACATTATTGGCCCGGGGGCAAACGCGCCCAGTGGGCATATTCCCTTTACCCCGCGCGCGAAGAAAGTGCTGGAGCTTTCGATGCGCGAGGCTATTCAGCTTAACCACGGTTACATCGGCACCGAACATATCCTGCTGGGTATGGTGCGTGCGAACGAGGGCGTGGCAAACCAGGTGCTGGCTAAACTCGGTGTGGAACCGGCCGCCGTGCGCCAAGCCGTAATGGACCTTATCTCTGGGTACCCGGGTAATGGTGACTCGAAGAAACTGCCGGTGTTGGCGCGGGTAACTCCCGCGAGGGCACCCCGGCGGGCTCGACGATTCTTGACCAGTTTGGGCGTAACCTCACCGCCGCTGCACGCGAGGGTCAGCTTGATCCGGTGATTGGCCGTCACCACGAGATGGAGCGTGTGATGCAGGTGCTCTCACGCCGTACCAAGAACAACCCCGTGCTTATCGGTGAACCCGGTGTTGGTAAAACCGCTGTTGTTGAGGGTCTAGCCCAGGCTATTGTGCATGGTGACGTACCCGAAACTCTTAAAGATAAGCACCTGTACACCCTGGATTTGGGTTCCCTGGTTGCGGGCTCCCGGTACCGCGGTGACTTTGAGGAACGCCTTAAGAAAGTGCTCAAGGAGATTCGCACTCGCGGCGACATTATCCTGTTTATCGACGAGATTCACACCCTTGTCGGGGCCGGTGCCGCAGAGGGTGCTATCGATGCGGCCTCCATTCTGAAGCCGATGCTGGCTCGCGGTGAGCTGCAGACCATCGGTGCCACCACCTTGGATGAGTACCGCAAGCACATTGAGAAGGACGCCGCCTTGGAGCGCCGTTTCCAGCCGATTCAGGTGGACGAGCCTTCACAGGAGCTCGCTGTGCAGATTCTTAAGGGTGTGCGTGATAAGTACGAGGCTCACCACCGCGTGACTATCTCGGATGAAGCAATTGAGACTGCCGTAAACTTGGCGGCGCGCTATATCTCTGATCGTTTCCTGCCTGATAAGGCTGTTGACCTGATTGACGAGGCGGGCGCACGCCTGCGTATTAAGCGGATGACCGCCCCGCCCGAGATTAAGGTGCTGGAAGAGAAGGCAGGTAAGCTCAAGCGCGCGAAAGAAGACGCTATTCGGGAGCAGGACTACGAGAAAGCTGCCGGTCTGCGGGATGAGGAACAGAAGGTTCTTCAGGAGAAAGACCAGAAAGAGAAGGCATGGCGTGAAAACGGTGACGCCTTTGGTGAGGTGACCCCCGAGGTTATTTCAGAGGTTCTGGCGTCTTCAACTGGCGTTCCGGTGTACAAGATTACCGAAGAAGAGTCCTCGCGTCTGCTAAGATGGAGGACGAGCTGCACAAGCGTGTGATCGGGCAGGAGCACGCTATTAAGGCGTTGGCCCGTTCGATTCGCCGTACCCGTGCCGGGTTGAAAGATCCGAACCGTCCGGGCGGCTCGTTCATTTTTGCTGGTCCGACCGGCGTCGGTAAGACCGAGCTTGCGAAGGCTTTGGCAGAGTTCCTCTTCGGCGATCAGGATGCACTGATTACTCTGGATATGTCGGAGTACCAGGAGAAGCACACTGTTTCACGCCTGTTCGGTGCCCCTCCCGGGTACGTGGGCTATGAAGAAGGCGGTCAGCTGACCGAGAAGGTGCGTCGTAAGCCGTTCTCGGTGGTTCTGTTCGACGAGGTTGAGAAGGCGCACGCCGACCTGTTCAACTCGCTGCTGCAGATTCTTGAAGATGGCCGCCTGACCGATTCGCAGGGTCGTGTGGTGGACTTTAAGAACACCGTGATTATTATGACCACGAACCTTGGCTCACGCGATGTGAACCGCCGTGTTCCTGTGGGCTTCCAGGCAATGGACGATAACGCCGCTGACTACGAGCGCATGCAGGCCCGCGTCATGGAGAACCTCAAGGAGCACTTCCGCCCCGAGTTCCTGAACCGTGTGGACGATATTATTGTGTTCCCGCAGCTCTCCGAGACCGAGATTCTGCAGATTGTGGACCTGTTTGTTGGTCGTTTGGCAAAGCGTCTGGCGGATCAGGATATGTCGATCGAGCTGACGAATGCGGCGAAGGTTCTCATGGCTTCGAAGGGCTACGACCCGGCGATGGGCGCCCGTCCGCTGCGCCGCGAGATGCAGCGCAATATTGAGGACGCCCTGTCGGAGAAGATCCTCTTCGGCGAAATTAGCCCGGTGAAAAGATTACCGTGGACGCTGAGGGTGAGGGGGGATGACGCGAAGTTCACCTTCTCCTCCCAGCCGATGAAGGAATTATCCAGCGAGTACCTGAAGGATCTGGATTCGCAGTCGGTCGCTGAGGAAGAAGCGGTTGAAGAAGCTGAGCAGATCACCAATAATGCTGCTGAGTAGCCTTCAGCCTCGGTTAGTGATCAGGCTCAAATGAGCGCAGAGCACCCCCAGTCTCCCGTAGGGGAGGAGCTGGGGGTGTTTCTTTCTGCCTGTGCCCTGCATGTTTGCCTGGAAGGGGTGCGCTGGTGTCGGGCGGGATACGGCGGAGGGATAGTATGCTTAGTACATGCCCGCATCATCGAAAAAAACTCAGTCTTCATTGTCTCGTTCGCGACCGGAACGGGGGCAGGACGCCTACCGTGCTGAGGTTCAGGCGCGGCTGGGGTTTTCCATTAAACGTGCCGAGCAGGCGATGATGGTGGCGAAAATCTAAAGCTTTGCGGGAGTACGATCTGAGCGTCGCACAGTATGCCGCCATGCTTTCGCTCTACTATGCTCCCGGGCAGTCAGCGGCGCAGCTGGCACGCGCTGTGGCGGTGACCCCGCAGACGATGGCTACTGTTCTAGCGCGTCTGGAGGCAAAAAAACTGATTACCCGCGTGCCTTCAGAAATCCATAGTCGCGTGAATGTGGTGACCCTAACCCCGGCGGGGGAGGAGCTGGGGCTGAAAGCTGATGAGAAGGCGCGTGCCGTTGAGGATCTTATGAGCAGTGAATTCACCCCGCAGGAGCAGGAACAATTACGCGATTTGCTGGGCCGACTCGTTGAGGTTCTTGAGGGGTAGGTTCTGCCCCGTTGACGTGCGGGTGTTTATAGGCGCCCGCAAATAATCCGCTGCCTGAGGCCCAGGAACAACACTACCCTTAATAGCAGATGTCTGTTATAGTTCAGTGTGCGACTATAATTAAGGAGTATGATGATGAAGGCTGTCCAGATTACCAGCTACGACGGGCCCCTTGGCACCTTAGAATACGGTGAAACGTCCGACCCAACCCCGGCTGCCGGACAGATCGCCATTAACGTTCACTACGCAGGCGCTAGCTACGTGGAAGCACTGTTTGCAGGTGGATTCGTACCGACTATCCCTGTGCCCTGGGTGCCGGGGCTTGAGGCATCCGGCACGGTTCGAGCCTATGGCGAAGGGGTCACGGAGCACGACGGCCTTGAGATTGGCACTCCTGTTGCCGCCTTTACGGTCACTGACAGCGGAGGGTACGGGCAGATCGCGGTCACTAACGCCCACCTGGTCGCCCCAATACCAGAGGGGCTAGATGCTGCCACCGCAGCCGCTGTACCCGCAAACACTACGGCTGCGCTTATAGCCCTGGAACGGGTGGCTCAGGTGCAGTCGGGGCAGAGCGTGCTGGTTCAGGCCGCCGCAGGTGGCCTTGGGTCTCAGCTTGGGCAAGTGGCACGGTATCTGGGTGCTTCCCGCGTGGTGGGTGTTGTTGGTTCTGAACAGAAGCGGCACGCGGCATTAGAACTGGGATATGACGAAGTAATCTTACGCGATGATCTAGCAGAGCAAGAGCCCGACCAATTCGATATTATTGTCGACCCGGTGGGCGGCCCAACACGCGCTCGGTGCGTGGATCTGCTCCGTGTAGGTGGTCGCCTGCTTGTAGTGGGCGACGCTGCTCAGGCGGGGGATCAGCTCATAAGCAGCAATGACCTGTGGCTTGGCGGTAAAAGCGTCATGGGATTCAACCTAGGGGCTTTAACGGCGGCACAGCCTGAGCTTGTGGGAACATACCTCCGGCGTGCGCTGCAGCTGGTCGCCGATGGGGAAGTGAAGGTGCAGGTGACGGACGTCGTGCCTATTACCCAGGCCCCCAGCGTCCTGGCGAGGCTGCGGGCCGGAAGCACCGTCGGTAAAACCGTCCTTAAACACGAAGCGCTATAGTGACGCGCTAATAGTGATACCTTCCTCCCGGCTGATTAAAGGGCCGGGAGGAGGGAAAAAGCTCAGGTGATAGATGGGGCTTATTCAGTGGTTAGCCAGTCATTGAGTGTGGTGGGGTCGGTACGGTCTGCTGGGTCAGGGATTAACCCGCCTTTAGCGATAGCCGAACCAAGGTATGGCAGCTGCCACACCAGCTTGGGGTGTTTGCCGCCGATTTCACCGCGCGCCGCGAGGATACGCTTCACAAACTCGGCTGCCGTCCCTTCTTCGGCGCCGCGAATCGAAATAACGCCTGAATCGGGGATATTCATCTGCCCCTCAGCAATATCGCAGGCTAGCTGAGCCACCGGCGCAGCCGGTAATGGCGACATCTTCATAGTGGGCAGCACCGATACGGGCCCAAAAGTGACCTGCTTTACGAGGGTGGGCAGAATCTCAAACCATTGCGCGGAGTGAATAATCACAGTTTCCACCGGTGAGGCCTTATAAGTGTTTTCCTGCACGGCCTTGCCGCTGTAGTAGCCGTATCCGCGGCATACTGCCGCATCCTGCACACCGGCAATCGAAATGCACACAATGCGCTTCACCTGGTTCTCTGCCGCTGCCTGCGCAATATTGCTGGCGGTGAGCTTAAAGAGTTCCTCGGCCTTGCGACGATTCATGACCGTGTGGTTCAAGGCATCAATGACCACATCCACCCCGGCGAGAGCTGGGGTGAGGCTCTCAAGCACTGAGGCATCTACCCCGGTGGAGCGGCTCAACGGCACCACCTGGTGCCCTCGCTTCTCAAGTTCGGTGCAAATTTCGTGCCAATGGTTCCGGTTGCCCCTGCAACTGCTATTTTCATGAGTATCCCTCTTGAGTGAATAGTTGGTATTTCAAATACGTATTTTCTATTCTTTCAAAAGTTGGAAGCGAAAACAATAAGTTTCTGAATAAAGTATCTAAAAAATTTATATACTAAATTGTTATAAAAGCATAAAATGTGTCTAAATACTTATGCGCTATAGTGAAACTAAATCATCTTTTTCACTCGCCAGACCGTCAGCAAGTAGTCCCTCATAGCAGCGTTGGATCTGCTCTTGAGAAGAGCCTAGCGTACGCAGCGACTTCACCACTGCCAACAAGTTTTTGGGTGCCACAATATCGGGGGAGAAGTTGGTAATAAGTTCCTTAGGGATGGGGTGGTGGGCCTCTCGAAGAACCGCCATCATTGCCCCACGTAACTGCCGGTCTGTGCCATGCCAGCTTTGACCCTGAGGGGTGTACTCAGCCTCTGGTTTACCAGCGGCAACCCAAGCACATAAATGCCCGATTGGGCATATATTACAGGTCGGAGATTTTGCGGTGCACACCAGTGCCCCAAGCTCCATAGTGGCGGCATTCCATAGGCAGCTAGCCTGCTCATCGGCGGGCATTAGCGTCTCGGCGAGGCGAGTTTCAGCCGCATTAAGCGACTTGTTCGGCAACCCTTTGCCGCTGATGGCACGCGCGTGTACCCTGCGAATATTTGTATCTATTACAGTTGCACGCCGCCCAAATGCGAAGGAAGTAATCGCTGCTGCAGTGTAAGAGCCAACCCCCGGTAAGGCCAGCAGCTGCTCATAAGTGCCGGGAACATCACCATGATGCTCTAACACAATAGCCTGCGCCGCCGCATGAAGGCGCTGCGCCCGACGCGGATACCCCAACCTGCCCCAAGCACGTACCGCCTCAGCAGACTCTTCAGCTGCTAAGTCTTTGGGGGTCGGCCAGCGGCGCATCCATTCTTCCCACACTGGAAGAACACGTTTAACCGGAGTCTGCTGAAGCATAAACTCACTTACCATCACACCCCACGCGGAGCAATCTGCGCGGCGCCATGGCAGATCGCGAGCATTGGCGATAAACCAGTCACCCACCAGCTGGTGCAGCTGCTCTGTCTGTGTAAAAGATACATGGGGTACTTCAGAAACAGTCTTTGGGCGGGAAGTGCGTGGTGAAGAGGTCATTGATATAGGGTAAAACACCCGCAATATATTCCAAAAATAATATATATGCATAATTCCCGTTAAGGAATAAAACGCTGTATTCTTATATGTATGTCAGAAGATATGGATTTGCCCCCTGAAGTATATCGCCGTCGACGCATTATTGCGGCAGTTGCGGCAATTATTATTTTGATACTTCTTATAGTAGGTATTACCTGGGCTGTTAATACCATTCAAAACCGTAATACGAATGAAGCAGTCCCCAGTGCTACAGCAACAGCAGAGGCATTCCAAAACTTCAGCGCCCGAGCGGATGTGACCGCCTCACCCACCGGCTCGGCAAGCGCCAACCCCTCACAAGCAGCCGACCCCAGTAAAAGCCCCGACCCGAGCGCATCCACCACCTCGGCTGCTGTAGCTGCCTGCTCTGCGCAGAACCTTAAAGTGACCGTGGCTCCCTCCAAAAAGCAGTATGCTGCGGGGGAGGCGCCTTCCTTTACCGTCACCTACACCAACACCTCTAAAACCCCCTGCGCCATCGGCGGAGATAAAGCAGAAAACGGCATAGAGCTGAACATTACCTCCGGTGCGGCACAAACCTACTCAAAGAACAAGTGCGCCCCCTGCGCCGTTGAAAAAAAGCTGAGCTTGAGCCGGGGAAAGAAGCCACCGGTGAGATAGCCTGGGACCGCAAATCCAATGCGTCAGGGTGCGAAAAAACGAAAGACGCCGAGAAGGGCACTTATTCGGTGGTTGCAAACGTGAACGGTGTTGCCTCACAGGCGGTAAACTTTACCCTCGCCTGATAGTAACTATTGCGGCATCCGCGGTGCTGCCCTGAGGGAGGGGGCTTCTAAGCACGCTCCCTCCCGGCCCGGGGGAGGCTGTTATTTTTCCTGTACGTGAAGCCGCCTTCAGAAATGCTCTGCACGGGCTAGCGTGTGATTTACAGGTACTTTTCGAGAGTGCTCTCAGCCATGCGGGAGAGCGACTCGCGCAGGGTGCGGGCGCGGTTGCCGCCGACCCCCTCCACGGCCCGCAAATCCTCAAGGGTGGCTGCCATAAGCGCCTGTAAAGTGCCGAAACGTTCCACCAGGCGCGAAGAGATAATATGTGGGATGCTTTGAATACCATCCAGCAGACGGTATCCGCGCGGCTGAAGCGGAGTGTCTAAATCATACCCCTCAAAGCCGACCACCTGCGCAATAACCTTCAAATCGACAATGTTCATATCGTCCAGGTTCTCCAGAGCCTCAACAGCATCCCCAATATTCCTCGGGTTGGGGTTCGGCAGGTAGTCGAAGAGAATAATCTCGCTGCCGGGCATGTCGGGGCTGCGCAGTTCCTCAAGCTGAAGCGCCACCAGGCGGCCATGCACACCCAGCTCAAGTACATAGTGGCTAACCTCGGAAATAATACGACGCACCATCTCCATGCGCTGAAGGGTGGCGGCCACATCCCCCAGGGTCACGTGCGACTCAATTTCTAGAGTCGAGAGCGTCCCCAGCACTTTACGCAGACGCTTCTTGTAGCTTTCAAGAGTCTGGATGGCCTGGTTAGCGCGGCTCATGAGGTACTGGGTGTCCTGCACCGTGTAGCGGGTGCCATCCACATACACCGAAATCACAGACATAGAGGCACTGACCGAAATCACCGGAAAACCAGTCTGGATAGCGATACGTTCGGCGGTGCGGTGGCGGGTACCGGATTCATTCGTCTCAATGAACGGATCAGGCATGAGCTGCACAGCGGCTTTGAGGAGCCGGGTGGCATCCCTATCGCAGATAATAGCGCCATCCATTTTGGCAAGTTCGCGCAAACGGGTGGCCGAGAATTCCGTATCAATATCGAACCCGCCGGAAGAGAGCGCGGCAACGGTGCGGTCTGAACCGAGCACAATGAGTGCGCCGGTACGTCCGCGCAGGATGCGCTCCAGCCCCTCCCGCAGTTCGGTGCCAGGGGCGATGCGAGCGATCGTTTTGAGAAGGAGTTCGCTATAGTCTGTTTGCACGTGCTCCATTGTAGCCTGTTTATAGTGTTATTTCGCCTTTGAGGGTTGAGCGCAGGGGGCGCGTAGTTACACGGAAAAATGCATAAATAAAGAGTATTCGTTCTGTTTTAAGCGGTGGTTTACCGCCAGCGCACGCCCTGACCGGGGTGCATCATCGGTATGGTGCCCTATGGGCAGCTGCAGGTCTTAAACCGTCAGGGTCGCCCGTACAATAAAAACCATGGCTGCACGCACAAAAACCACTAAAGGAACCCCCGCCTACCGCTGTACTGAATGCGGCTGGACCACCGCCAAATGGGTGGGCCGATGCGGTGAATGCCAAACCTGGGGGTCTGTTGAGGAAGCCGCCGGGGGTACCGTGGCGCGTACCCGTACCGCATCCAGCGTGCAGAAACCGGCGCAGGTGATCGGCGAGGTAGACTCGACCGTCGCCGCCTATATGAGCACCGGCAACCCCGAATTCGACCGGGTGCTCGGCGGGGGACTGGTGCCCGGTGCCGTGATTCTGATGGCTGGCGAACCCGGCGTGGGCAAATCTACCCTGCTGCTGGATGTTGCCGCCACCTTCGCGCGCGGATACACTCCGCGAACCCCCGCCGCCGAGCGTGCCCGAGCGAAAAACCGCGACGTGCTGTACGTGACCGGTGAAGAATCCGCCGCGCAGGTTAAGCTGCGTGCGGACCGCATCCACGCCGTCGCCGACACCCTGTACTTAACGAGCGAAACCGACCTGGGGACCGCGCTGGCGCATATTGAGCAGGTAGACCCGGCGATGCTGGTGATCGACTCGGTGCAGACCCTTGCGTCCGCGGATGTTGAGGGCAGCGCCGGAGGTGTTACGCAGGTAAGGGAGGTTGCCGCATCGCTGATTGCCGCCGCGAAAGCGCGCAACATGTGTACCCTGCTGGTGGGGCATGTAACCAAGGAAGGCACGATCGCCGGGCCGCGCCTGCTGGAACACCTGGTGGATGTGGTGTGCCAGTTCGAGGGCGATAAACACTCCAATATTCGCATGCTGCGTGCTATTAAAAACCGGTACGGGCCCACCGACGAGGTCGGTTGCTTCGATATGCACGAGGATGGGATTGCGCCCGTGCTCGACCCGTCCGGCATGTTCGTTTCGCGCACGCCGCATCCGGTGGCGGGAACCTGCGTGACCGTGACGATGGAGGGGCGCCGCCCGCTCCTTGCCGAAGTCCAGGCGCTCTTGGATCAAGCGGTGGCACCCGCGCCCAGGCGCACGGTGGCGGGGCTGGATTCGGCACGCATCCAGATGCTTTTGGCGGTTTTGCAGCGCCGCGCCGGGCTGAACGTGGGCAAACTCGACTGCTATGTTTCCACGGTGGGAGGTGCCAAAATCTCTGAGCCTGCCGCCGATCTGGCGTGCGTGATGGCGCTGGCATCGGCCGCGCAGAATAAGCCTCTGCCGCGTAAACTCGCGGTGTTTGGCGAGGTTGGCCTGGCGGGGGAGGTGCGTGCCGTGCCGGGTATTCGCCAGCGTATTGCCGAGGTCGGCAGGCTGGGGTTCACGCATGTGCTGGTGCCCGCATCCCCAACGGGCGTGGGGCAGGTGCCCGATGGGGTGACCGTGCGCGAGGTCGCCACCTTGGGCGAGGCGCTGAACCTGCTCTTCCCGCAGGATAAATAACTGCCGCACATCGTGACGTGAACCGCGAGCAGATAGTATTTTCGGCGAGCAGATAACGAATTGCTGTCTGCTCGCCGAAAATACTATCTGCTTACGCAGGCTAGGAGGTTAGCTCTGCACTTTCTCCTCCGCACGCACATGTTTGGGGAGGAAAAAGGCAGCAAAAGTTCCCAGCATCATTACTGCCGCATCGGTCAAAATGGCTGGGGAAGCTGCATCCGTAAACCCTGTGGGACTGAGGACGCCGTTGAGAGCCGTAAAAAAATTGCGGTGAGAGTGGCAACCCCCAGTGCGACTCCTACTTGCCGCACGGTCATATTAGTTCCCGAAGCGGTTGCCCTGTCTTCAGGGGCCATACCTTGCAAGGTTGCTGCGGCAATAGGGGCAAAAACCAAGCTCATGCCCACTCCGGCAGCCATAAAAGGAGGTACAAAATGGATGTATTCAACACTGGGGTCGAGGATTATGCCGCTCCAGAGCAGCCCAATACTCATGAGTGCCATGCCGACCACAATCACCGGACGGGTGCCGACCCTGGATGTCAGTAGTCCTGTAAGCGGTGAAACAACGAAGGGTGCGAGAGTCCACGGCATGGTCATCAGCCCGGCTTCGAGCGGGTTTGCTCCTTGGACCACTTGCAAGAACTGTATCAAGATAAAAATAGCCCCAAAAATACCGAAGAAAAAGAGGAAACCCACAATATTCGCCATGCTGAAACTGCGGTTGCTAAAGAGGCGCAGCGGAAGCAGAGGCGAGGCGGCGTGTGATTCCCACCAGATGAAGATTACTATAAGAGCAACGCCCCCGATAAGACCGGTCAAGACCTCTGCGCTTGTCCATCCGGCATCGTTTCCACGCACGATGCCGTAAGTTATCCGAACAGCCCCTATTCCAACGAGGGCCAGCCCAAGGAAATCAAGCGGTTCAGGGGCGACCACGGGATTCCGGGATTGTGATCCATACCAGGGGAATGCAGAGCAACCCGAATGGTACGTTAATCCAGAAAATTGCGTGCCAGTTCATGCCTTCTACTACGGCGCCGCCGATAAGGGGACCGAGTGCTACACCGAGTCCAGCGACTCCTCCCCAGATGCCAATAGCAGTAGCACGCAGCCGCTCGGGTACGGAAGTACTCAGCAATGCAAGGGAAAGAGGCATAACGGCAGAGCCGCCGATTCCTTGAAGAGTACGGGCCGTGATGAGGGCGCCGATATTATTGCTGATACCGCACCACGCAGAGGAGGCAGTAAATATAAAGACTCCAAGGAGGAAGACGCTGCGGCGTCCAAACCGGTCGGCCAGTGCCGAGGACATGAGAATGCAGGACGCAAAGGTCAGGGTGTAGGCGTTTACTGTCCAGGTGAGCTCTTCCAGTGTGGCTCCCAGATCTGCCCGAATGACTGGAAGAGCATTGGTGACGACGAGGTTATCGAGGGAAGCCATAAACATAGGGAATGGACAGCGAGATGATGATGAGCCAGGCGGGGTGGGCGCGGGGTTTTTTTCTGCCTGTTGGGTCTGTTTCATGGGAAGGTCCGTTTTCGTCTAGCTTTAAGTAATCAATTGATTACTTAAAGCTAGGTTATCAGGGTGATAACATGTCAATATGGCCGAGAAAAAAACCTTTCACCTGGGCAACGGCTCCCCGCCGCCGAGCGCCGTGAACAGATGCTAAACGCCGCCAGAATTGTCTTTTGGTGAGCGTGGCTACACCGGAGCTACTACAGACGCCGTTGCCAAAGCAGCTGGAGTAAGCCAAGCATATATTGTGCGCACCTTCGGTTCTAAAGAAAACCTCTTCGTAGAAACAGTCAGCCGTGCTGTTGATAAAACCATTGAAGTATTTCCGCACAGCCGCTCAAGGCGTAGAAAAGCCCTCAGGAACTCATGAGAGAGATGGGGCATGCCTACGTAAAACTTGTAGCTGACCGGGGAATCCTGCTAACCATGATGCATCTCTTCACGATGGGGACATCATGAGCGGTTTGGTCAGCTCGCCCGCGACGAATTTATGCGTATATACCGAGTACTGCACCACGAAATAGGGATGAGCCCCTAAAAGTAACCGAAAAGTTCTTGGCAAAAGGTATGCTCATCAACACGGTTTTAGGGATGCGATTAACCGATGTCATGAAGACCGACCCCTGATATACAAGAACTCTTGGCATGCACATTCACACAGGAGGAAACCGAAAGCCTGGCGGAACTCGCCAAACTCCACACACCGCTGCCTCCTGCGGCACGGGGACGCACATCATCCTAGCGATGCGTGCAGCCGCCGCCTGATTGTCTTCCGGTGAGGCTACTCGGGGTGCTTCTCAAGCTCCTGATCATGCAAGATAATGTTGATCGTGCGGCTCCGCAAATCTTCCTGCTCATCTTGGTTGCTATTAGCCTGCACGATTGGAATTTCGGAGGTGCGCGGTGCGTGCTCCGTGACGGCTTCACCCAGCTTTACCAGTGCTGCGGATGCCTGCTCGTGCCCCAGGCCGGTGGCTTCAAGCATATCCACCGTCATCAAGCGCAGCATGAGCACCAGCGACTCACCCTCAAATGAGGCCACACCCATCTGCCTCGGCTCCAAGGTGCCAGCGAGATCCACCAGACGTTCACGCGCAACCTGCATATAATGCGCCCGCTCCTGCTCGGTACCCGAATACATGCCCAACCCCACGCTCTGGGTGGCAAGCGCCAACGACTCCAAGGCCGCCGCTAACGACTCCAGGGCGGCTGGGCGCAGCTGCACGTGCGCAATCGTTGAGGCCATACGCCGGTTAAACACGCGGTCGTTACGGATCGCTAAATCAACGGCGTTGAGGGTCTGCGCCAGCCGGTCAAGTTCAGCTCGGCTCTTCTTACCCACCCACGAGAGCTGAGCCATGCCGCGCGCCGTCACCAGGTCGTTGCGGCACGCATCGTAGAGCGGCTGCAGCTGGCGGGCGTCCCGTAAACTCTGGTACGCCTTCTCGTAGTTATACTCGCGGATCGCGCTTGCAGACAGAAAAAACACGTCAGAAAACGCGCCCATGAGCGCTTCAGCACGCTCCCGGGGGCCATTGCGGGGGTCCCTAGGCATGAGGAACATCATCAGAAACGCCGCCACGCCGCCCACCACGCCATCCAGGCTGCGGGTAAACGGCAGATCGGAGGTTGGCGGCAGCAAAATCACCAGGCACGACTGGGCGCTCATCTGAATCGTAAAAATAATGCCGTTATCAATAAAGCGGGCCAGAAGCACCGACAGGAACAGCGCCACCGCCGCCTGCCACGGTCCCGCGACCCAACGCCATCAGCAGCAGTTCGCCCACCAGAATGCCGCACGTGACCCCCAGCGACACCTCCAAAATACGGCGGGAATGGGTGGACCCGCTCACATACCCCAGGGACGCAATGGCGGCTGTCGCAGCGAAAATGGGTTCCTGATGCCCCAGTACATAGAACGAGAAAAAGTACGCACCAATCCCCGAGATCGTAATCTGCAGGGACTGAAAAAACCCCGTGCGCACACGGCGGGCACCCTCACTCAAATAGCTGCGGGTGTGCTTTCTCGCTGAGGTATACATGCCGGCCATATGTTTAGTGTACCGGCGTGCGGCCTGCTGTACAGGCCCACAAGGGGGTGGGTGTCTCATTCTGCACCCGCCCTCGGCCGGGCTTAGCCTACCTGCGCAGGATGCGCTTCAGCAGAGACCCCTGATACTCAGCCAGCTTACGCTCAGCAGCCTCAGCGCGCTCACGCAGCCCGGCTATCTCGCGGTCTTTCCCCTCAATCTCGTGGCGGCGGGCGTCCTCCCACGAGTGCATACGATCCGATAAGGCCCACTCATTCCCGGCCTCTAAAGAGGTGCGCCTCAGCAGCCGCCGCGCCGCACGGTTCACCCCGCGAAGCGGCTCGTTCAGCGCCTCCACTTGGTGCACCTTCGGCAGGTTCTGCGGCTCGCGCGCCTCGTCGTTGCCGCTAATACGCTCCCACACGTACTGGCGCCACTCGGCCAAAGCGCCCAGCACCTCGGCCCGGCGCGGTGCCTGCAGCTCGGTGAAGGTGGCCCCCAGCTCAGGGTCGTTCAGCTGCACCGCCGCATCCAGCAGCAGGGAAGGGATGGCGGTGCCGAGCATTTCCAGCGGGGTGATGAACTCACCCACACCGTAATGTTTCATCACACCGGTGAGCCGCATTTCGGTGAACGCATCCGGTACCAATGCCACCACGGGCACCCCCACTGCCAGGCCGAAAACTGCCGGGTGGTAGCGGCTGGTGAGCGTTAGCGCAGCCCCCTGGTGGATGCGCACGGCGGCGTCTGCGTGCGTGATCGGTACTAGGGTCGCGGGGGTGTGCATCTGTTCGGCGATGCGCGCATGCACCTCATAGTCCCCGCGCTCACCCGCAACAGCTGCCTGGGCGGGGTTGCCCATGTGGCTGAGGAACACGGTGCTCAGGCCGTGCTCCTGGTAGGTGTACTCCAGCAGCTCCGCGAGGTTCTGGGCCTGCTCGTCGTCAGCATCATTAATGGTGACGCACACGTACCGCTGGGGCAGCTCAGGCACAGCCACCGACTCGGGGTATTCCAATGTAAGTTCGGGGGAGTGCGGGGCGTAGTCGGTTGCGTCGTCGGCGCCAGCTAAGGCCTCAATGCCGCGTTCGGTGCACCAGGCGTATGAGCCGCGCTCACGTACCGCCACCGCCGCCGCGCTGCGGAGCATACGTTCAAGCACCTCGGCATCGGTGTTCGAAAGTACCGGCCCAAGCGACTGGCCCGAAATAAACAGCGGAATCTTGCGGTATTCGGCGACGAGGGCGATAGCCGCCCGCTCGTACAGCAGCCACCCATACCGCGAGTTGAGGTTGCCGCCGCCGGAGATCACCACAGCATCTACCGCGCAGACCCCCTCAACGAAAGCCCGTATTTTCGTGGCATCCGGGGCGAACTCGGGCAGTGTGGGCATTACGCCGCTGCGCAGGTACTCTTCCAGTAACTCTAGGGTCTGCTCCCGCTGCGCCGGTGCCCACGGAAACAGCAGGTACGGCAGGTACTCGTACTCTTCACCCGCCGCCCCAGCGCCAATGAGCTGACGAGAATGCTCCTCATCGCGGGTTGCCAGGACGATGCGCGCCCCGCGTCCGGCAAAAAATGTGGCGGACGCTACCGTCATTGCTTCGTCGCCCACATGGTAGACCGGCTGGCCAATATCGCCAGCCACCAGAACCTTAGTCATTATGCACTTACCTTATTGTTGGTGTTTTTAACCGCGCTTAAAATATTTGGTGATGCGTTCGGCCCGTTCCCGCCACGATAAGGCCCGCTCGACCCGCAGCAGCCGCTCGTTCTGCTCCCGCTGGGCAGCCTCAATACGTTTCAGCTGTTCGCCCTGTTCCCGCTGGGTTGTCTCGATACGGCCTAATGTTGCCAGCACGTCCCGGAGCAGGTTGTGGTTTTCAAGAATACGCCCGTCTAGTTCGTTCGCCAGGTGCGCCTGGTACAGGTAAGGGCCAGCAGAGGAGCCGGAGGCAATATCCTTACGGATCTCTTCGGCGCGCACCTTCGAATCGTAGTAGCGGTGCTCAGCTTCACGGCTCACACTATTGGCGGCGGCGCCAGTGAGCTTCGGGGCGCTGGCACCAGTACGCCAGCGGTTCGTCAATCGTGATGATTTCGCCTTCTGCGGCGGCGCGCATATTAAATTCCCAGTCGCCTACCACGGCCAGATCGTCCCGGTAGCCGCCGAGCCGGGTGTGCAGGTCGCGGCGGTAGATCACGCCAATGGGTACAGCACGGTTGGTGCGGTATAAAAACTGCAGCCCAACAACGGGCAGCCCCTCATGGAAGATACGTTCGTTGAGCACCTGGAACCCGTTGTCGGTTTCGCGTTCGAACCGTTCAACAATGCGCACGGTACACATATTCGCCCCGGTTGAATCAAGGGCGGCGACGGTGTGTTTAAGAAATTTGGGGGCCCACAAGTCGTCGTCATCGTGCACGGTCACGTAGGTTGATTCGCTTTCACGAACCCCTAGGTTGGAAGCGGCTTCCATGCCGATGCCGTCGGTGTGCAGTAGCGTGGTTTTATTGGCCACCGGGCTTGTGGCGACAATGCGTTCCGCCTCGGCCCTGTCGCCGCCGTCGTTGACCACGTACACGGCGTAGTCCTGGTAGGTTTGCTCCGCAATATTGGCTAGGGCGCGGGTCAGAAATTGTGGTCGGTTTTTGGTGCGCACAATAATGGCGACAGTGGGCGTCATTATTCTCCCATTCTCCCGGAAAGTGAGGCCGTAAGGCGCACATGCGCACGGCATGGTTGAGGCGTACCTAATTATTGTACGGGCTTTTTGCTACGCACAGTTTTTAAAGCAGTCGGTTGGGTGGCAAATCCGCTGGTTTTCACTCGAAGAATAATCCGGTGACGCTCATCAGAGCCACCGCCAACAGGAAACAGGCGGGAAAAGTAATCACCCAGGTGAGCAGGATTTGCCGCACCACGCGGGCACTGACGGATGCGTGCCGCTGGTTCACCCCGCTCCGAGCGCCGAGGCGACCGCCAAATGCGAGGAAGAGAACGGCAGCTGCAGCACGAACTGCCCTGCCGCGAGCACCGCTGCGGTTGTTCCCTGGGCGATAGCCCCGCGGAGCGGGTCAAGGCGCACCATACGGTGGGTGAAGGTATACCCGATACGCCACCCGCCGGTCAGGGTACCCGCCGCGAGAATGGCAGCCACCAAGACGGCGCATACGATCATGAGAGTTGCCGGGGCTTTATCGAAACTGACTGCGGATGTGAACGGGGCGAGCACCCCGGAAAGCAGCAGAAGCAGCAGGTAGCGCTGGCCGACCTGCAGCCCGTGTAATAGCGAGATGCCAGCAGTTGAGACGGCGAGAACTTCGCGGGACGTACTATTGACCCGGTGCGGTGCGGTGCGTAATGCCAGCCGGTAGAACGGGAATACGAGCACCCAGGAGAGCAGGAACGTCAGCGGCGGCAGCAACAGTAACGGGGCGAGGGCGGTGGTGAAGATGGTATGCACGAACCCGTAGTTTTCGAACCCGTCGGTGTGGGCGTACCAGGCCACCCCGGCGAGCGCACCAATGAGCGCGTGGGTTGCGGAGGAGGGCATGCGCATCGCCCAGGTGATAGTGCCCCACGCCGCTGTGGTGGTTAGGGCGCACACGATACCAAGGAGGGTGGGTGTTCCCCTGGGACAACAAGCCACGACGCCTCATATTCTTTTATCAGCATATACGCGAGGATGACCCCGGCGCCGTTAAAGAGCGCACTCACCACCAGCGCCGCCACGGGCGTCATGGCACGGGTACGTACCGGCACCGCGATCGCATTCGAGGCATTATGCACACCGGTGACAAAAATCGCGGCACAAAACGCCGCCACGCACAGCAGATACAGCAGGGTAGGCACGAGCTAGGACTCCTGCACAATAATGCGCCCAATTTCGGCTGAAACGTCGCGCATAGCGTTCGCGGCGGCGCTGAGGCGCGTAATGAACTTGGTGTAGCGGCGGTACCGTTCCATCGGGTAGCGGGCGGCCAGCTGCGCGTCATACTCTTCGGCGGTGCGCACCGCTTGGCGGGATATGCGCAGCATGTCCATCCAGTAGGTGTCCAGCCCCCTGACGTCAATAAGTTTAGGGATCACCGCTTCGGTGAGCACCGCCTGCCGCTGAATAATGTCGAGAATGGCGGTGCTGTGCGTGGCGAACCCGTCAATACGGTGTAAATAGAGGATGTGCGCGGCACTGGTGAGCTCTTCCACTGCGCTGGTGAGTTTACGGGCGAGCGTGTACAGGTCCTCACGCGGTAAAGGGGTGGCGAAGGAGCTGCGCACAGAGGTGAGGGTCATAAAAAAATAGTTCGGTGCAGCTGGCCTCGTGGGCGAGCATCCGCTCGAATAGGTCAGGGTAGTCGCTGGTGGGGGTGCCAACCATTTCCGAAAGGAGCGCCGCCGCGCCCGCAACCTGCGCCGAAATCTGCGCCAGCGACTGCAGCGAACTGTTTTCTTGCGGGAAGAGGCGTTGAAGCATATACCGATTCTATCTCTGTTGTGAACTTCGGCGGCTGGGCGCGGGTGCAAAAGAAGAGGCCAACGAATCCGCTGACCTCTTCGATACGTATGGGATGTCGGGTTGGGAGCGCCTCTCGGCGGAAGGCCGCTCGAAGCGGCAAATGATTTGGAGCCCGGGGCTACCTATTAGCAACCCGACATCTTGTAATCATTATCCCGCCCGTGCGGGAGCCTGTCAATGCCCAACACCGGTTTGCGGCGCATCGGGAAGTCTTACCTTTTTATGCTGCCAGCACCGAAAAATCAGCGCGCACGGCCCGAAAAATATTAAAATCCTTCAAGTCCCCCATGTTGACGCCACAGCAGCGCCACAGCTTCTAAATCTTCAGCGATTTGCCCCAGCCTGCGCACCCGTTCGGGGATGCTTAACATGCGGTTCACGCCCTCGCGGCGCACCTCATGGCTGGGGGCCAGCGGCACATGCACTCCTGCGGCACGGGCTATGTCACCTGCGGCATACTCGGCCCGTAAACCGAGCGCCACCACCCGCGCGAACGCGGCGAAACGCTCCAGGGCTATATCAACCTCACCCTCGTACACCCCCGCCAGGATACTGTCTGCTGTGGCCACTACCTCCCAGGCGCTGGGCGGGTCGGGCACGCCCGCGAGCACGTGTGAACGGTAGTCGTCTTCAAGCCCTTTAGCGAAAGCGCGGCTAACCGCTGTTGCGTCACGGTGCACCGCATCCCGTAGCGAGTACATGCGCCACAGCGCCCCCGGCAAGGACTGGGCGGGGGCTGAGGCCCACATGAGCGCTAACGTTTCAAGCCCGTACTCGTCGGTGAAGTCCACGAGGCGTTGGGCCACCTGCGGGTCTGTGTTGGCGCGCCCACGGGCCAGTAAGACGCGCGCCGAGGCGTACGCCGCCTCGTGTTGGGCGGCAGGGTTTTCACCACCGGCCTGGCGCTCAAAAATTTCGTGAGAAGCTAATACGGGCCGATGATAGCTGCGGGGCGTTGAAGAAACCATAGGTTCCTCAGTCTAACGCCGCAGTCACTGTGCGAACAGGGTCTTCGCTGACTGAAAACCTCACCCGAGGCCGTGTTTAGGGTTCGTCCGTGTGTAGTGTATAGTTGTACTGGAGCGCCTTTAGCTCAGTTGGTAGAGCTACGGACTTTTAATCCGCAGGTCGTGGGTTCGAGCCCCACAGGGCGCACTCTTCACCAGAGATCATCTGGTAGGTCGCCCCTTTTGGTATGAAGCCAATAGGGGCAACTTTTTCTTGCCTTACGTGTTCAAAGTATGAGGTTCCCTGTACCTGTAGTATCGTCACCAGAGCCCAATCAGCAGGAGGTGACCGTTTAAAAGCCCTCACCAGTGACTGAGCTACAGACCATGCCCTCTACCCAAACGGTTGCTGAGGCTATGAGCATTACCGGGGCGCTCGCTGGCCTGTAAACGTCAGATGGGTTCTTTATAATGGCTTCAGCCCTACCCGACTACGACGCACCGGCAGGAGAGCCTTGTGAACAGCATCAGAAACCCCAACAAAGTGACTATTCTGGCCACTGGCGGCACGATCGATAAGTTTTATTCGGTCGCGGGTACCCTCGATATTGGTGCACCGGCGGCCCAGGACCTTCTGGATCGGGTGATTACTGATATTAAGTTCGAGATCCGCCCGCTTATCGGTAAAGACAGCCTGGATATGACGGATGCAGACCGCGCGGAACTTGCCGCCGCCCTCAACGCGGTTCGTGATGAGCAGGTGATTATTACCCACGGCACCGACACGATGAGCGAAACCGCCCGTTACCTTGCGGAGCATGCGGATGTGGGACAGAAAACCGTGGTGCTTACCGGGGCTATGCAGCCAGCCGTTATGGCCCGTTCGGACGCCGGGTTTAACCTGGGTGCGGCACTGTCTGCCGTGAACCTGCTGCCGCCTGGCGTGTACATTAGTATGAGCGGACGTATTTTTCCCGCCGCGAGTGTGCGCAAAGACCGGGCCCGCGGAATTTTTGAGGGTTAAACCGCCGCACCGATGAGGCACCGGTAGGGAGGACCATGGCTGAGAACCCGCCAAGAATAACCCCGCCACAGGGAAACCCCGGGCGTACCTCACTTGATGAGGGGCTGTACGTGTTCCGGGTGGTACTGTTAGCTGGCCCGGCCCTAATCATGGCGTGGCAGGCCATCCGTTTGGCTGTGCCCATTATTGCTGCTATTCCGTTGGCGTACCTGGTGGGTCAAAGCTGGTGTGCGTGGGCGTACCATAAGGGGCGTTCGCCCAAGATCATTATGGTGGCGAACTATTTTAGTATTCTTGCCGCTCTTGTCCCCATGGCTCCGGTGGGGGCTCTGCTGCTGTCTCCTTCCGCCACGCAGGTTGTTCTTAACTACCTGTGGAGTTCGCCGCTGCTGGTGCCTTTGACGGTGGTGTGGATTCTTATAGAGCTGCCTATTGAGACCGTCTTTTCGTTATTTTATGCCCGCCGCAGCGGGCGCAGGCTGAGCATTATGGCTGAAGCGTCGGCTGCGTAGATTCGGTTGTTCAGGGGACGTGAACTCGGGGCTGTGCCGCGCCTCAAAGGTTGCTGTGTGTGGCCGCAATAGTGCCACGTTAAGGATACTGCCCGTGGTAGGGTAATGAGCATACGACGGCCTAGCGCCGTGTGAGGATGCTATACGAAAGGGGCGAGGGTGAGCGAAAACCCGCATTCCCATAATGATGAGGTTCAGGACTCCTCAGCCTCCGCCCCTGTGCATTCTACTGAGTATTCCCACGATGAGCAGACCGATGCGACCGTGCCGTTAACCCCCGAGTATGCTGCTGATCTTCGGGAACCTAACGTCCCGGCCGATGCGGACGCTGCCGAGGTGACGGTCCCATGGGGCACCCACCCAAGCACCGACACCGCCGAGCGTAAGGGGGCGAGGAGCCGGGCAGTGAATCCGCTGAGCTGGATGCAACCCGCCCGATGCCTCCGCTGCTGGATGAGCCGCAGTCTGGTGAACGTGGTGAGCTGGAACCTACCCGCGTTCTTCCCGCCGATACGAGCCTTGAGGACGTTGAGGCTGAGGCAACCCGGGTGCTTCCTGCGGACGGTACCCAGCCCCCGACGGACGCCACGAGGCCACTGCCGCCGCACGGGCACCCTGACAGCACGGTAAACGGTGAGCTGGAGGGGCCTGCCGTAACGGGGGATCAGAATCAGGCACCTACCCGCTATCAGGCACCGGTGCGTCTGACGACCCCGCCACCGTTGCCGCAGCTGCCAGCGCCGATCCCGCCGCACCAGGCGCCGCCGCCACAGCAACCGTATGTGCAGCATCCAGGGCCGCCGCAGTATATTCCGATGGTGCCGGTCATACCGGTGGTGCCCGTTATGCCTGTGGCGCAGTACCCTGCGGCGCTGCCGAATGTGTCCCCGCAGGCGCTTGCCCGCGGGCAGCGGGGGTTACGGAACACCCTGTGTGTGCGCCTGCTGGTGCTGGCCGTGATCGCCCTGATTGAAACCTCAATTATTGCCCAGTACACGCGTGAGATGGCAATGGCCTTTGGGGTGCTTGCCGTGCTTTATGCCGTGGTGCAGGTATGGCCCTTGATACGCCCGCCCCGCAATAACTCTGATGCCTCCGTATATATTGCGTGGGGTGTTTTCTCAATGATTAGTTTTGTGGGGGTGGGGCTGCTGCTGGCGCCCATTACGCTGATGCTTTTGGTGCTTGACTGGAGGGGTATTTCGCTGGGGATGGACCCCATGCTGATACTGTGTGTCTTGGCCGTGCTGTGGCTTCTTGAGGTGATCCTGTTATCGGTAACCCTCTACCGTTTCGGGAGCCTGCGCATGATGCTCACCCAGCAGGCGCCGCTCATGGACTACCTTAATACACACGGGCGGTAGATGCGTGCTCGGGAATCTCTCAAGTTATATAGTATTGAACACAACATAGTGCATGAATCCGTATTTTCGGATGTCTCTTGTTCTGTAGCCGCACTCTGTTAGAGTGAAAAGGTAATCATCTATAGGATGTGAGACGTATTCTGTACTCTATAAGAACCACGTCGGGATCGGACAGATCCCACACACCGCGAAAAGCACCGAGAAACCGGGGCTAAGGAGAACAACACCGATGAGCGAACAGTACGGCCAGGGCTCTGGCTCCCAGCAGTATGGGAACCGGGGCCAGTATGGGCAGCAACCACCTCAGTATGGGAGCCAGCCCCAGTACCAGCAGCAACAGCAGCAGGGGAACCAGAGCGCAAATAATGGGTACTCCCCGTATGCCGACCAGCCGACAGTGCCGCTAAGTTCCTTCATGTCGCAGGGGAACCAGGGGCAGCAGTCCCAGCCGGGTTCTGGTCAGCCCCAACAGCAGAGCCAGCAGGGCCAGGGGTATAACGCGTACGCATCCGGTGCGGGCGCCAATAACACTAATAAGCCGTACCAGCAGTCTCAGCCTTCGTATGCGGGGAACCAGCAGCAGGGCTACCAGCAGTCTCAGCAGGGGTCTGGGCAGCAGCAGAACCAGCAGGGCCAGTTCGCAGCCTCAGCTTACAATGCTTCTCCCGGCGCTTCAGCTTCCCCAACGGCACCGCCGCCGTCAATGCCCGGCAGCGTGAAAATGGCACGCACGTTTGGGTTTGTTGCGGCTGCCTTGGTGCTGGTAGACATTATTTTGGGTGTTGTGCTCAATACGATGTCTGCTTCGTCAATGTTCATTGTTTCGCTCCTTCTGAATATTGTGGCTTTGGGCGGCCTCGTTGCTATGGCCGTGATGCTCCGTACCGCTAACCCGCTGATTCGGATCGGGTTGAGCGTGCTCTCGGGTATTATCGCGGGCGGGAGCCTGGTGAGCCTCATCATGGCGTTCATGAAGATCGGTGAGGTCAGCAACGCCTCGAATGAGGGACTGCTCCCTGACGGTTATATGGCCGTGGCATACGGCAGCCTGGGTGTTGCGGTGCTCATTGTTTTGGCGAACATCGCGGTAATTGCGATGCTGTGGGTTTCTGGTTCTAGCGAGTTCTTCGCCCAGGGCGCGGCACAGAAGGCCGAGGCCCAAAACGCTGCGCAAGCTCAGAATGCGGTACAGCCTCAGCCGGGTTACCCCAACCAGCCGGGTGCCCAGTACGGTCAGCAGAACCAGCAGGGCCAGGCTTCTTCGCCGCAGGGCCCGCAGGGGCAAAACCAAAGTGCGGGTGCACAGAGCCAGCAGAGTTCCGCTCAGCAGCAGGGTTTCGCTGCTCAGCAGGGCACCGCCCAGCAGCAGTATGGTCAGTCGGGTGCAGCGTCGTCGGCACAGCAGTCTAGCCAGGCTTCACAGCAGTACGGTCAGCAGCAGAACCGCTACCAGGCACCTTCTCAGGGGGCCCAGCAGTACGGTCAGCAGTCATCGTCTTCCCAGTCTTCGCAGGGCAGTACCAGCCGCAGGGTCAGGGTGCTCAGTCGTCCCAGTCTTCTTCGCAGAGCGGGTACGCTGGCGGTTATGGGCAGGGTTCCTCCGGGCAGTCTCAGAATGCTCAGAGTTCCTCTTCTCAAAACACCCAGTCGCAGGGGTACGCTTCCCAGGCGCAGTCCCAGCAGCAGTATGGCCAGCAGGGGCAGTACTCGGGGTATCAGAAGCCGCAGACTTCTTACCAGCAGTATCAGGCTCAGCAGGCGCAGTCAGCTTCGTCTTCGCCCGCCGCTTCAGCCCAGTCAGCTGCCGCTCAGGACGATCCGGACGCGACCGTTCCGCTGAGCCAGAAATCGTATGAGGCGTACACCTCTCCTCAGCAGTCGTCCTCTTCGTCTCAGCCGCAGGATAAGGAGAAGGATCCGTCCAAGCCGCAGGCTGCTGCCGAGTCGTCTTCCTCCTCATCAGTGCAGCAGGGCCAGGGCGAGGATCAACCGCTGGAGCCAGAGCCGGAGACTTCTCAGGTGCCCCTGCTCTCCCAGGGTTCCTCATCTTCGCAGAGCTCTGAGTCTTCCCAGACGCAGCAGTCCCAGCCGCAGCAGCCACAGAAGGACTCAGTATCTGCTCTGGATGCTGACTCGGATGCGACCGTGCCGCTGAGCCAGAGCTCCTATGACGCTTATAACTCCATTACCCAGCCGCACGCCGCTCCCCGGCAGTCAGCGGGTTCTTTGCAGGGACAGTACCAGCCGCAGGCTCAGAACCAGGGTTCGGCCCAGCCGTCGCAGAACGCCCAGAGCTCGCAGCCTCAAGCTGCTCAGGGGCAGTCTTCTCAAGGGCAGCCGCAGCAGCCTTCGCAGAACGGCTATCCTGCCGGTTACCAGCAGCAGGGGTACACTGCTGCACAGCCTCAGCAGAATATGCAGGGCTACCCGGCGGGTCAGCAGGGTGCGCAGCATCAGCAAGGCTATGCTTCGGCGGCACAGCCCCAGCAGCAGTATGGCCAGCAGGGGCAGTACCAGGGGTATCAGCAGCCGCAGCCGTACCAGCAGCAGGCCCAGGCGCAGGCTGGTTACTACCAGCAGCCGTACCAGTACCAGGCACGTCCTCAGCAGGGCCAGTTCCAAGGGTACGGCTACCAGCAGCAGCCGCAGGCTCCGCAGCAGCCCGGTTCCCAGCAGGAGCAGAAGAGCGGTGACGCCAATCAGCCACAGCCCCAGCAGCCTGGGCAGACCTCTGCGCAGAACAACCAGTCGCAGGGTAAGTCTGAGAACGGCTAGTATGCGCGAAATAGCGTAGCGTCTTAATTTCCCCGCCCGTCGGATAACCGATGGGCGGGGAAATTTCGTGTTGTTAGGCAATAAAAGTATCGATAGTAGACATCGAATTGGTACCCTAACTAACAGTCAGGGTATACAGAAACCTTAAGGAGTGGAGCGGTGCCGAATACGCAACCGGCTCAGCAGCCGGTGATCCCCAACGGTGGAGGTCTTGAACGAGTCTACGCTTTACTTCCCGCGCAGCGTCCGGCACCGCTGATCCCCGTGTACCTTGCTGCAGCACTCATCGCCTGCCAGGTGGTGATGTGGCAGGTGCTGGCCTGCAATATTCTTTTCACAGTGCAGTACCCCATTAATGCCCTCTCCGAGAGTCAGGCGAAGGCCATGGAGCAGATCCAGCAGTATTACCCGGCACTGGTGACCGGGCTGGGCATTATGTTTATCACGGGCATGCACATGTTTCTTCTGCTGAAGTACCTGCAGGGTCACCGCTGGGCTGCCCTGGTGCTTACGGTGCTTGAGCTGCTTGGTATGCTGTGTGCCCTGTCGATGGTGCTCATCGTGGGTGTGCTCATGTCTCAGCTTAACGGTGCCTCGTCTGAGCAGGTGAATTATTTGCTGGGGTCTTCGTCCCCGCTGTACCTGCCCGTGTACGCCGGGATGCCGTACCTGGTGATGAGTGTTATCGCGCTTGCGCTGCTGTGGAGCAGGGCCAGCCGCGCTTACACCGATGCCCGTAGTGCCTGGCGGCTGCGTCACCGGCTGCGTGAGCTGGAGGAACAGTGCGACCTTCTGATGCAGGCGCAGGCCACCCAAGCTGAGATAGCTAAAGATACATAAAGATTTAAAACTATTTCAAACAATAACGTTAATATTCATGTGTTTAGAATCTCTCTGGTGGTAAAGTAAAGAAGAACATACCGCCCGTTGTGACTTTGTGCGGTATGCCCAACCAAGGAGAAAATACATGAGTGATCAGTACGGGAACTTCCAGGGGGTGCCGCAGACCCCGGCACCCGCACCCTACCACAAGCCACCGCACGGCAGACTGGATCAAGGCTACCCTGCAGCTGCGCAGAAGCCGCGTCCTGGTATCACCGTTATGCTGGCTCTTGCGGCCATACTGATCTTGGTCGCGCTGCGAATTGTGGACTTCTTCCTTGCTGCGTCTATAGATTCTCTTGACGCATCAAGCTGGCGCTCTCTTCTATTCACAATTTTTTACATAGCATGCGGTTGCCAGGTGTATCTGGGGAGGCGTTCGGGCTCTATTGTCCAGACGATATTATCGGCGCTTGCAATCGCCGTGAATTTAGCCTACCTGCCTGATGCGATAAAGGCTAAAGAAGCGATAGACATACTCGCTCCCGAGTATTCCGGCAGGGTAACTATGGTTATTCTGCTGACGATTGTTGCTACGGTGTTCAGCATTATTGCCATTGTTTTGCTGTGGCTTCCAGGTACTCTTCAGTACTATAAAGAGACTGCTTTGTACCGCCAGGCCCAAGCTGGGCAAGCAGCCCCGCAGTTTCCTGTGCAGGGGCAGCCGCAGCAGCCAATGCCTCCGCAGCAAGGATACAACCAGCAGTACGGGCAGCAGCACCCGAACCAGCCGCCTCAGTATCCTCAGCAATAATCTCACTATACAGGTGTGTAAATATGCTCACACGTGGGCGTCGCCCTAATGCACAGGGCGCCCACGTGCGGGGCTATGGCGGTGTGCACAAGCATAGGGTGATATGCAGGGGTGCAGCTGACATAATGAGAAGAGAATCCCCGTTGCCGTTGTGCACGAGTGAAAAGGAAAACTTTTGGAACAGCACCCTCCCCAGCCATCGGAATATCAACAGTACGCGCCGCAGAATGTTTACGGGTACCAACAGGTGGTGACCGAAAAACCGGTGCGCAATAAGACCGTTAATATTGGGCTGATGCTCCTGTACATCTACATAGGGATGACAGTTCTAAGCACCGCTCTTGAGGTAGTTATCTCGTTCGCCACCAACAGGTATGAGCATCTGGCTGAGCTTCAGAACTATGACAGTTATAGCAGCGGCGTCACCATTGATACTGGCGCCTATACAGCTATGGTAATTACTATAACCATCATTATGCTGGTCGTTAAGGTCAGCCTGATGGTTCTGTTCACTCTCATGTACCGTGCTGGCCGCACATGGGCGCGCATATTGAGTGCTGTCCTTGCGATTCTTGCCGCATTGCAAAGCTTGTGGGGGTTAATCTCTATCCCATTTCTTGCCGCTGTTGACCCCGGCATTGTGCCGGACTACATGCATTCTGCGGTGGTGGCGGCTAGAGACACTGCTATTTTCACTTTTGCTCTCAATGCTGTGGGCGGTGCCAACGCAGTCGCAATCGCCATTTTCCTGCTGAAGAAAGAAGCCTCTGAGTACACCGCACAGTACGCAGCATGGCGCACCTACCGCAGGAGCGCCACCGAGCACGCTATCTACGGGTCGCAGCAGATGCGGTACTAGTTAAGCGCCGAGTCTTCTGCCGGTAACCGGCAGAAGGAGCTTCGCAGCTTTTTCGGTGCTTAAGAGAAGCACCGCGGATGCTGGCTGCGCACATCATGGCGGCAGGTACCTGCCTGGCCCAAGAGGCAGGGTTTGGTACGGTGGTAGGGAGAGAACCTCTAGCACGTTCATAAGGAGAGAGTCATGAGCCACGACTTTCCCAACCCGCAGAATCCTCACCTCCAGGCTCAGCACCACGGGGGCGCAGCACCCCACGGCGCTGTCGATTTAAGCGCCCTAGGCCCGCACGGGACACCGGAACATTACGAGACGCATCAGGTTTATGAGCACCTGCCCACTGAGCCTTCGCGGCCTTCCACCCAGGTGCGGCTGAGCATAAAACTCATCTATGCGCATGCCGTACTCATAGTGGTGCACGGCGTGGTGAGTTTCTACCGTGACACGATCCCCACCAGCACTACAGTGTACGCCCAGCACGGCGCCACAGCCATGGACGTCACGATTGGGAAGATTGCCGTTTTGTACGCGGTCATCACCCTCGTGCTGGTGGCCACCAATATTCTGGTGGGAGTGTTCTACTCGCGGGGGTACACGTGGGCGCGTATTACTGCGGCGGTGCTGGCCATACTTGGTGCCATGAATAACCTCCTCCTTGGCCTGCTGACCCTCATTGGCGTGTTCGAGCTTTTTGCGGCGCTTTCGCGGGCGTCAGATTCGGCAGACCCCGGGTACATTGAAGCGTACCGTTACGCCACCATTTTTGTGGTGGCTTCGGCGGTACTGTACTTGGTGGGGCTGCTGCTGTGCATCATTATCGCCGTGTACATGTTCAAGCCGCAGGCGGCGGCATTTACCACGAACTGGGGCATGTGGCGTGCCTACCAGAGGAACCCCAGCATGTACGTTCAAATACCGCCAGCGCACTTCTAATACCTGGCGGGGCGGCAGCTAGGTGGGGTGTCTTCGACCCTGCTCTCACGGTGGCTGCGGTATCTGGTTTATGCATATGGGGCGTTATTTCCCCTTAGCGGGGCGGTATTTTTGGTAGGGTGGAGACGACAGTCACTACATTTACCCCGTGAAGGAATACACCATGAGCCAGTACCCGCCGCCTTCCGGTCAGCCTCAACAGCAGCTGCCGAGTTATGCTCAGCCCCCCGGGTCTTCCGGGTATTATGGGGCACCGATCGGGCAGCAGCAGTTTCACATGCCTGTGCCGGATGAACCGCCGCAGAGCAATAAGAAGGTGAACTTCGGTGTGCGCCTTATCTATATCTATGTCGGGTGTCTGGCAGTGGGCCTGATCGTGGATTTTCTGCCCGGCTACCAAAACGATGGTGACCGGGTGGGGGAAGTAATATCACGCGGGGCGCCGCTCGTCGTTAGTATGCTGATAACTGCGGTGTCGATGACAGTGGCGATTGTGGTCGCCATGTTCTACAAGAAAGGGTACACGGCGGCGCGGATCACAGCCGGAGTGCTCGCTATTGTGCAGGGGCTTTTCCTGCTTATGCAGGTAGCACTGGCTACAGTGGCGATTCTTGTGGCGTGGATGCTCATCCCTGACGCAGATAAAGACAATGTATTTAGGGTAGCATCCGAGAACCCCTTGGCTGTTGCTGCCTTCATAGCAGCGGTACTGCTGATGCTGATAAAACTGGTGCTGTGCATCATGCTTACCTGCAGCGTGTTCAAATCTGAGCCCAGCAAATTCACTGCCGACTGGGGCGCATGGCGTAACTATCAGAACAGTGTGGCGCTCACCCAGCAGGTTCAGGCATACGCTCCGCAGCAGCCCACCGCACCCGGGTTTTCTGCCCCTGCTGCGGCAGCGCCTAACCACTATGAGGCGTACAGCCAGCAGAACAGCCGTCATGAGAGTGACAAGAACGAGGGCCCTAAAGCTCAACTAGTGCTTGTACGCCTGCGGGTTATCGCAGGTGAGGTGTACCGCCTCCACACCCGCAACCGCTGAGTGGCTGGAAAAGGCATCAAAAAGGTGGCCTATATCGCCGGTGAGCACCCACTGACGGCCCAGGTGACCGCACAGTTTAAGAAGCCCATACACGTGGTGCTCCCAGCTGTGTATGGGTTGCTGAATTTCAAAAATATTCTTATCCCGCGCGGTGACAGTCAGGTTCAGCTCCGTGAGCTCTCGCCGTACCCTATTCAGCACGCGTTCGGCGGCCGCATCGGATGCGGCCGCTAGAAAGAACGTCAGCCGGGTAGTCGCTATCATCGGTGGCCTTGCAACTGCGCGCGGCCACCCACTGAGGAAATAACGAGAAAGTAATTCTCAATAGGGGCCGCCGCAAGTACAGCAGCAGCGAAACTATTCGCTCAGAGCCTTCTGCTCCTTCTTACGGCCACGTATGTACTCAATAGCCACCGGAACCACCGAGACCAGCACAATAATCACGGCCAGAAGCTCAATGTTCTTGTGCACAAACTCGATACCGCCCAGCAGCACCCCGGCGGTCCCAATCAAGCCGATCCACAGCACCGCACCCAGAATATTCCACAGATTAAACTTACGGCGCGGGTACGAAGAAATACCGGCCGCCAGCGACACGAACGTGCGCACAATCGGCACGAAACGCCCCAACACCAGCGCCACCCCGCCGCGCTTAGCGAAAAACTCCTCAGCCGCGTGCAGGTTCTTAGTGCTCAAAAACTTCGCGTCATCCTTGAACAGGTTACGTCCGTAGCGGGCGCCCAACTGGTACCCCACCTCGCCGCCAGCGACGGCGGCAACAATCAGCACCGGGAACGCCAGCCACAGCGAAAGCCCCATACGGTCATGCAGCATGCCGAGAGCAAATAAGCGAATCACCCGGCAAAACCGGGAACAGCACGCCGGACTCAATAAACACGATGATCGCCGAGACCACCAGCACCCACGGGCCGGTGCTAATAAGAATATCCTCAAGATTAAAACCGAGAAGCGCCACGGGCATATGCGCAACCAGCGCAGAGGCGAGAAGAGACATCACAATCCTGAAACGTAAATAGGTCTATAAAAGTCAGTGTGCGCGGTGCGCAATAGCAACAGCCTAACCCCCGCACCTGAGGAACGGGTAACGGCACACTATGCGGAAGCTGTGTAACACTGTGCCCAATTCTACCTGTAGCGAGCAGGAAAACACATAACCAGTGTCCTGCCGCCACCGTGATACGCACCGCCTCAGACACAGCCAACCAGCTGACCCCGAAGAGCAAAGACCGGTGGTGCTGGAAGCAGAACCCCGCACCAGCACCGCCCCATCAGCAAGGTGCCGCCCTGCCCTCAACAGACAGTAGCGAGCACCAATACCACTACAATAGAAGCCTTTTCTGACATGATGGAAAGACAACCGTGAACCCGCACCCCAAGAAGGCACCGTGAACAGTAACCACCTTGCGAGCCCACAGGCGCAGCCTCTGCCCACGCGCGCCCGCACCCTACTAGCTGCGCTCACCAACAACCCACAGGCCGCCTTCCATACCGGGCAGTACCAGGCGATCGAAGCGCTCGTGGCACACCGCCGCCGCGTGCTCGTCGTCCAACGCACCGGGTGGGGAAAATCCGCCGTCTACTTCATCGCCGCCCTGCTGCTGCGAGAACAAGGGGCTGGGCCGGCACTCATTATCTCCCCGCTGCTCGCCCTCATGCGCGACCAAGTGGCCGCTGCAGAACGCGCCGGGGTGCGCGCCGCCATGCTTAACTCCTCCAACGTGACCGATTGGGACGACATCCGCACCCGCCTAGAATCCGACCAGATCGATGTGCTCCTCATCAGCCCCGAAAGGCTCAACAACCCCGCCTTCCGCGACGAATGGCTGCCGCAGCTCGCCCCCCGCCTCGGGTTGCTCGTAGTGGACGAAGCGCACTGCATCTCAGACTGGGGGCACGACTTTCGCCCCGACTACCGGCGCATCGGTCGGCTCATTGACGACCTGCCGCCGCGCATACCCGTGCTCGCCACCACCGCAACCGCCAACGAGCGCGTGGGCGCAGACATCGCAGAGCAGCTTGCCGCGCATCCGCCAACCGGCCACACCCCAGACAGCGCCGAACCGCAAGAAGTACTCACCCTGCGTGGCCCCCTCACCCGCGACTCCCTCCGGCTGGGGGTGCTGCACCTGAGGGAACCCGCAGAACGCATCGGCTGGCTCATCGCGCACCTGAACACCCTACCCGGCTCCGGCATTATCTACGCCCTCACCGTATCGGCGGCGCAAGACACCGCCCGCGCACTGGCTAACGCCGGGTACCAGGTTTTGCCCTACACCGGCGGTATGGACGCTGAAGAACGCATCACCGCCGAAGAAGCACTCAAAAATAACCAGGTAAAAGCCCTTGTGGCAACCAGCGCCCTCGGCATGGGGTTCGACAAACCCGACCTGGGGTTTGTGGTGCACCTGGGGGCGCCCTCCTCCGCGGTCAGCTACTACCAGCAGGTAGGGCGCGCCGGTCGCGGGGCCATTAACGCCGACGTGCTGCTGCTGCCCGGTCCCGAAGACACCGCCATCTGGGAATACTTCGCCACCGCCTCAATGCCGGACGAAACCAATGCCCACGCCGTGCTCACCGCCCTCGCTGAAGAACCTGAGGGGCTCTCAATCCCCGCCCTGGAATCCCGCGTGCAGCTGCGCCGCACCACCCTAGAGCTGCTGCTTAAAGTGCTCAGCGTTGAAGGGGCCGTACACAAAAATAAGTCCCGGTGGGCCAGCACCGGTACACCCTGGACATACGATGCAGCCCGCTACGAGGCGGTGGCGCGCGCCCGAGTGGCTGAGCAGAAAGCTATGCTCGCCTACGAGAACACCACCACCTGCCGTATGGTGTTTCTCGCCCATGAGCTTGACGATAACACCGCAGAACCCTGCGGCACCTGCGATACCTGCACCGAACCATGGTATCCGCGTACCGTCCCGCAGGAGGCGCTCACCGCCGCCACCGGCTCCCTCACCGCTGCAGGGGTGGAGATCACCCCGCGTAAACAGTGGGCTTCTGGGCTGGACAAGCTGGTGGGGATACCGCACCCGCCGGAACCCGCATCCCCGCCGATGAGCAGGCAAACACAGGGTATGCGTTGGCCCGCCTGAGCGACCTGGGGTACGGGGCGCAGCTGCGTGAACTGTTCACAACCGACGCCCAGGGCACCCCGCACGACGCCCCCACACCCGCGCCCCTCGGTAAGGCGTGCGTGAATGTGCTCGCCGCCTGGGACTGGGGCGACACGGGCCGCCCCGTCGCCGTGCTGACCGTGCCCTCGCCGGTGCGCCCGCAGCTTGCGCGTTCACTGGGGGAAGGACTGGCAGGTGTGGGAAAACTAGCCTACCTGGGAGAGGCCGTGCTCACCGACACTCCACAGTTTTTCGGCGGCAATAGTGCGTTTCGGTGCGCGGATGCCCTGCGCTGCTACACGCTGCCAGACCGGGTGCGTGACTACCTGCATGAGCATCAGGTGCCGGTGCTGCTGGTGAGCGAACTGGTGGATTCGCGCTGGACCTTCACGGTGCTTGCCCGCGAACTGCGGCGTGCGGGCGCGAGCGCGGTGTACCCGTTTGCGCTCGCCTACAACGGGTAAGGCCTATCGGATAGGGGAGTATGAGCTGTTATGGATGATGAAGAGTACGCGGTAGATGCCGGTGATTCCGCTGTTCTTAGCGATGCCCCGGCCCTGCCGGAGCATCAGCGGTGGATGCGCCTGGCCCTGGACGAGGCCCGCGCCGCAGCCGGTGAGGGTGAGGTGCCGATTGGGGCGGTAGTTATTGACCCTGCCGGGCGTGTTATTGGTGCGGGGCATAATATGCGTGAGCGGCACCATGACCCCAGCGCGCATGCTGAGGTGCTTGCTATTCGTGCCGCCGCCCAGCAGCTGGGCACGTGGCGGCTGCAGGGTGCACCCTGGTGGTGACTGTGGAGCCGTGCCTCATGTGTGCTGGGGCGGTGCTCATGGCGCGTATCCCCACCGTGGTTTTCGGGGCCTGGGAGACGAAGACGGGCGCGGTTGGGAGCCGGTATGATGTGCTGCGTGATGCTCGATGTGCGCCGCCGGTGCGGGTGTATGCGGGGGTGCTGCGGCAGGATTGCGCGCGTGTCATGAGCGGTTTCTTTGCCCGTAAACGTGACTAGTGCGCGGGGCGGCTGGGGGAGCGGGCCTCACGGTGGGGCTGCTGCGGTTCGTGTGTGGGCTCTGAAGCAGTTAGCCCCCACGGTAGCAGTCTAATAGTATAGAGGTAATAGTACTCACAGGAGGGGAGGGCTTAGCGTTGCAGCGTCCCGTTGCCGAGGCCGCGACTCGTCGCCCCGGCCGCACCAGCAAAACCCAGCTGAAGCTTTTTAACGCGGCCATGGAAATCATGGGACAGCGGGGGCCAGAGTTCGCAACCGTTGAAGAGGTTGCGCAGCTTGCCGGCGTTTCGAAAGGCACCGTCTACTACAATTTCGGGTCGAAGAAAACGATGATCGACCAGCTTTTGCAGTACGGAACCGACCTGCTACTACGCCAGATGGAGGCCGCCGCTCAGATGCATAGCGACCCCCGTGAGGCGCTGAGGGCCAGCATCTACACGGCACTGAAATACCTTGAGGACCGCCCGGGGTACGCCCGGCTGTGGATCGCTGAGGTGTGGAAGAGCATGAACGACTGGTCGGAGAGCATGGTTGATAGCCGTCAGAGCCTGCTGGACTTCATTGAGGCCAGGGTGGCTGCCCTGAGTAAACGGTACATGATTGACAGGCCCAGGATGTGCGTTCCACCTCGGTCGCTATTTTTGGTGCCGCCTATATGCTGTCAATGGACCGGGTGATTCACAGTTCGCCCCGCACCGCTGAAGACGCCACGCGCGCGGTCATGCAGGTGGTGGACGGGTACATCCGTAGGTAGCCAGAGAGCCGCCCACTTGCAGGCGCAGCGGGGACGAAAAACAGACTGCTATAGCGCGGCCAGCCCCATAGGCCCTGGCGGCTGTGGGGTCTGAGGGGGTTTTGCGATGCCCCAGACGGTGCGTTAGAATAGCTTAAAGCTGGTGGTGTGTCCGAGCGGCCGAAGGTGCATCACTCGAAATGATGTTTGGTGTAAAAGCCAACGGGGGTTCAAATCCCTCCACCACCGCTTCTGAACCCGCCGGGTGTCTCGCACTTATGCGAACCCCGGCGGGTTTCTTGTGCAGAGTGTCCTCCCGGGGGAAGTCTGGGTGGGCACCGTGTTTCTACACATGCCTTTGTGATGAGGCGCATCAAGTGTCTCAATCAGACCACCTCCACATTCAGAGGAGTGCCGTATCTGCTCATAGGAGAGTCTGTGATCAACGAACGCATCCGGTCGTTATTGGGTATGATCGCACCTGAGCAGACTGGTGGCGGGCGCCTTCTCGAACGTGATCTTTGAGCGGTCGAGTTGCTGGCTAAGAAATATATATGCTGGTGACGCAATTGCTTGCATGTTCGAATTGAGGCTTGCTAGAGTAAACAGTAACAGTCCCCCCTCCGCCTCTGCATCGCACGGTGTATGCGCCCTGAGGGGGTCCTCTTATATCAGGAGAACCTTCGACGGGCAGAGTGCCACCTTTTCTGTCGCTGGACGATAGAATTCAGTACCTTGAAACGAAGGGTTATTTTTCTTCGGAAAGTATCTTGGTTGAAGATCGCGTTAGTGGATATGTTAATTTAAGCTTTTGAGTAACATTTGATTTATAGTGAAAAATATTCACCAATAAAACATTGTAAATAATTTTTTTATAAGATATTTGATAAATTTTTTTCCATAGGGGGTAATCTGAATATGATTACTTGGAACGTTGTTGTATGAGTGGAGGGTATATGTCTAAACTTGCTAATTATGCTGAAGAATTTATTTCTGGAAAACGGGTAAATACTCTTATGGGGATATCCTCTTTGATGTTCTGGGGGTATGTGTCCCTATAACGCGTGATGGATTTAATTCTGTATATAATTATCTATCTAACTATTTCGGCTGGAAATTTGAATGGTATAGATTTCTTGAAGGATTTTTCTCATCTTTGGTCTATTCAAATACTTTTTTTGCAGTTATATATATTATAAGTATATTTGGTATGCTGACATACCCTGTATGGAAGGACGGTAAAGGTGATTATATAGGTAATGGTGTGCCGGCATCATGGTTAATTATCAGTATTGTATTTCTAACACTAGGTAATTTTTCCACCACATGCTCCAATAACTCTTCCTCTTTTGTATATTATATTTCTTATACTTTAGTGCAATAATAAAAAAATTCTGCAGAGAAATTTTTTTGGCCTCTTAGTGATTGGTTTGGTTCTTATCTCTCCAGTATTTATCTTATGGAATATGGTTAGTGGAGAGAGTGGTAGTGGTAAGTAGTGGTAGTTTATAGTTAGATTACTTAATATCATCTATGCGTTTTTATGAATTTGGTGAAGTGTTCTTCTTGTGGATTATAGGCGTCACTAATACTAGTAGCGGATTTTCTTAATAGTAACTAGGTTTTTCGTTTTTAATGTCAGTAATTTTTTAAATATTTCTTTAATGAAGATCGATGTGTTTTTTTATTAAAATGGTATTGGCATGCACATCCTAGATTAATATATAGACGATTATTTTTTTATCTATCCAAGTATAATCTTCATATGTTATTATGGGGTATTCAGCTAGGCTGAAAGACTAGTTGCGAATAAAAATCCTTGTTGTCTAAATTCATGGCATTTTAAAGGCGGGGCATGAGTTCAGATGGTGTGCCCTTACCCCGCTTCATAATCCGACACAAACGACACATTGCTATGCGCACTTGGCGTATCCGGAGAACGTGGCACAGTATAGGGTTGAGTACCTCTGTTTCTCCTTGGCGTGTACACCAGTCTTACCAAGCCAACCAGAAGTCATTCATGGCTAAACATGCTTTCAGATCCCACACCAAAACATGTTCCCCTGCGCAACCGAGAATACCCGCCAGTGCGAGGTTAAGGGTCTGGGTGCACCTCTAAGGAATAATCCTTATATGAAGGATACCCTAAAATTGAATTATCAGTTTGAGCTGTGAGTGCTCGTGAAGGTATTGATATTACTGTAGCTGCGAGTGGAATGGTTGAACCTGGTAGTAATGGCATATCTGCGTCTGCCTCACCTGAAGATCTTCTCTCACAGACGACCTGCTGAACGCAGCTGAACTGTTAAAGGCCCAGTTTGGTAAATTGATACGAGTGGCTTAGGCGATGATGTGAAGTATGTTCCAGATAAATCTGAATATCGGACAATTCAAGCCTCTAAAAGAATGACTTTAGAAAGATATAATCATGCCTTTGAGCCTATAAGACGTAAGCCCACAAAAACGGATTCAATAATGCTCAGTGACTATGATAAAAAATTATTATCAGGAATAATAAAAAATCAGGAAACATCTCTATTGGAGATTAAAAAATATCTAGTTGATCTGCAAAATAAGAATGTATCCCAAGATGAATTATATTCATTTCTAGAAGAACTTCGTTCCGATGCAGAAACAGAAATCGAAGAAGACCGCATTTTAGAAATAATGGATTTAGTATGCGGATGGTGTTCTTGGGATTTACACATTTATCCACAAAAATGATTGAGTTGAAAATTTTGAGGCTCTGGTCTGTAAAAATAACCCAGGAATACCTGTCGTATGCTCAAACTGGCATATTGATATACAATAGTTCTGGGCTCAGATGCTATAAAATATTGACCACGCACATACCTGGAGGCTTCTATGGATTTATCTCAAATAGTTAAACACTATAGAAATTGTTTGTCCGTATTGCCGGATGCTCCTTTATATGGAAATATTCCTCAAGGGGCTGATAAAGTGAGTGGGCAATTAGACTCTTTTTTGACGTTGGAACATAAACAGTTTTTATTATTGTGCAACGGAGGGTCTTTTGGGGATATAGAGTTGTGGAGCGTGGAAGGAATATTGGATAAACAATACAGAGTGCCAAAAAATTTACAAGATTCTATGTATGAAGTGGGACAAGTTTTATATGAGCCAATTTTTTTAAATAGAATCAATAACCAGGTAACATTTAATGTTGATGGCGAAAAAAGCGTCCCTTTCTCTTCGTTCATCGAGGAATACGTGTTTGGGGAAAAATATAAATATATATTTGATGATGCTGATATAGATGATATGTGGTACTTCTTCCCTGCACGACAACCCTATTTAGAATCTAATCGCTCAAGCCATAGTCCTCATCCCAAAAAGGCAGTGTGTGGAACACACGCACATGGTTTCCCGCTTTTCAGGCGGCTTCCCTCCCTCTATGGGCCTCTGAAGCCGCAACAAAAGACGATTTTCCGACAGGCTGAATGGGCGAGCAGTAAGGCGAGGAGCGAGACACCGTGTCATAAAACGACACAAACGACATAATGCTACGCGCACTTGGCACGCCCCTGCCTAGTGGCACAGTATAGGGTTGAGTACCTCTGTTCCTCGACCTTGGCGCATCATTCGGCTGCGCTAAGCCAACCAGGAGTCATGCATGGCTGAACATACTTTCGGATTCCGCACCCGCGCCCTGCACGCGGGCGGCACCCCGGACGCTGAACACGGCGCCCGCGCGGTCCCTATCTACCAGACCACCTCGTTCGTTTTCAAAGACACCGACGATGCCGCCAACCTCTTCTCCCTGCAAAAGTACGGCAACGTCTACTCGCGCCTATCGAACCCGACCGTTGCCGCGCTGGAAGAGCGCATCGCATCCCTAGAGGGCGGTATTGGGGCGGTGGCGACCGCATCCGGCATGGCCGCCGAGTTCATCACCTTCGCCGCGCTCTGCCAGGCAGGCGACCATATTGTGGCATCCTCCCAGCTGTACGGCGGAACAGTCACCCAGCTGGATGTCTCCCTGCGCCGATTCGGTATCGAAACCACCTTCGTGGAAGGCACCGACCCCGCGGATTACAAGGCGGCGCTGACCGAGAACACCAAGGCAATCTACACGGAGGTTGTCGCCAACCCCTCCGGCGAGATCGCAGACCTTGAAGGGCTCGCCGCTGTAGCCCATGAGGCGGGAGTTCCCCTCGTTGTGGACGCCACGATCTCAACCCCATACCTGATTCGCCCGCTGGAACACGGGGCCGACATTGTGATTCACTCCGCCACCAAATTCCTGGGCGGGCACGGAACCACCCTCGGCGGCGTGGTTGTTGAGAGCGGACGGTTCAATTGGGCGAACGGCAACTTCCCGCTCATGACCGAGCCGGTGCCTTCGTACAATAACGTCTCGTGGTGGGGGAACTTCGGCGAATACGGGTTCCTCACAAAACTGCGTTCCGAGCAGCTGCGCGACTTCGGCCCCGCACTCTCACCGCAGTCGGCATTCAACCTGCTTCAGGGTGTCGAAACCCTGCCGCAGCGCATGGATGCGCACCTCGCCAACGCGAAAAAGGTCGTGGATTGGCTGGTTGAGGATGCGCGCATCGCCTACGTAAACTACGCAGGCTTGCCGGGGCATGCGCACTACGAACGCGCGAAAAAACTGTTGCCGTTGGGCGTTGGGTCTGTGTTCTCTTTTGGGGTGAAGGGCACCGAGAAGGCGAGCGGCCGCGTGGTTGGCGGCGAGTTCATTAGCGCGCTCGTGCTGGCATCGCATCTGGCGAATATTGGTGACTCGCGCACCCTGGTGCTGCATCCAGGTTCGACCACGCATCAGCAGCTTTCCAGCGAGCAGCTTGCCGCGGCGGGCGTGGGTGAAGACCTGATCCGTATTTCGGTTGGGCTTGAGGATGTTGAAGACATTATCTGGGACCTTGACCAGGCACTCACCCACGCGACTGGCCTGAACCACGCGGGTGAACGTGTGGGCGAATCCAGCGCCGATAAGCTCGTTGCGGCGCAAGAGGCTCTCGCCGCCGAAGAGGCTGACCCGCAGCAGGGCGCCGCCTGCGCACTGCCGAATAGCGCCGCAGCTTCGGGCGCCTCAGAGCCCAAGGATGCACCCGCGAAGGAGGGCAACTAATGACTGAGAAACGTACCTGGGTAGGCCCGAACGCCCCCGAGCGGCTGAACATTCTGCGCAATACCCGCACTATCGCGATTGTGGGGATGAGCGATAAGATTTCGCGCGCCTCAAACTTCGTGGCAACCTACCTGCTGTCTTCGTCGCCGTATACAGTGTATTTTGTGAACCCGATTCTTGCGGCGAAAGGCAAGACCGTGCTGGGGCAGCCGGTGTACGCCTCGCTTCAGGACCTACCGGAAGTGCCCGATCTCGTCGAGATTTTCCGCCGCAATGAAGACCTCCCGGGTGTGGTTCAGGAGGCGGTTGATCTGGGCGCGAAAACCGTGTGGATGCAGCTGGGCTCGTGGAATGAGGAAGCTGCCGCTATCGGTGAGGCAGCTGGGCTTAATGTGGTCATGGACCGATGCGTGAAGATCGAGCACGCACGCTTCCATGGTGGACTTCACCTTGCGGGCTTCAACACCGGCGTGATTTCCTCGAAACGCCAGGTCACGGCGTAGCTCGGCGACTGTCACAGGCCTAATCTTCAAAGCGGCGGCTGTTTGGGAGTAATAAGCTTCCGAATGGCCGCCGCTCTCGTGTGATAGGGTGCGCATCTTCCTGCCCTACAGAAAGGGGAGCGGTATGTTCCGCATCTGGGGCGCTTGGGTGGTTATCATCACAACATCTTCACGGCATCATTACAAAAAGTTGTGATGATATTGGGATGACCGAACAGTCGCAAAAACCTTGAAATATCAGGGGTTTTTCCCTATGAGCCGCAACGCCAACAAGCGTCATAACAACATCATCTCAACATCTTCACAAAAAAGTTGTGATGATATTGAGAAGATATTGTGATGATGCTGCCCCTCTGCCAGCGGAAGAAGGGTGGACGGGTCAGGAGGGCAGAAAATAGGGCTGGTTGGGGTGTTTTAGTACGGTCGTATCGCTGCCGCAGCGGAGCCTATCCTTAGAAAATGGTGGGCATACGGGGTATGCTAATACGAGTACCTTGCGGCTAAAGGATTTCGCGGCGGTCGCAGGGTACTTCTGTGGCGGCGGGGCGTTTGGCACACATGAACACCCCGCCGTCTTTTTAGTTTTCGGGGCTTAATATGACGGTGTGCCTCTTCCCGGTGTAAAAGGTTTACATTTTACCGCCGGGGTGGACAGGTTTGAGCGGACCGGTGGCTAGTCGCCGCGTTGTTCCCGTTCACGGTGCAGCTGCTCACGATACGCCTGAATCTGATCCTCTGTAATCACATCCAGCTGGTTTGTGAGCGGCGTGCCCGGCGCCCAGCCCTCGTTCTCAAGATGTTCGTGGTCGCGGCGGAATACATCCAGCAGGCGCGGGCGCTGAACCTTCAGTGTGGTAGGCATCGGCAGCCGCCAGTCGCGCCACCGCGCCACAATCCCCAATACCGTGCAGGTGAGCACAGACACGGCGACCGCCACGTTAGGGCGTTCCAGTATCTTGAAACAGATCGCGGTCTCGGCGGCACCCACGAACGCCACCGTGGCGTAGAGCGAGTTCCCGCCGAAGATAGCGGGGATGCGGTTCACCATAATGTCACGGATAACCCCGCCGCCAACCGCCGTGGTCACACCCAGCGCAATAGCCGGGGAGCCAGTGCAGCCCCAAGGTAAGGGACTTGATGGTGCCGGTAGCCGCCCAGCAGCCCATACCCAGAAAGTCCACGACCACTAGGGCGCGGGTGGCCCAGTTCGAGCTCAGATCCAGCACATACGCCAAAGCCGCCGAGGTAATAGCGCCCACCCAGTACCAGCCGTCGGTGAGCGCTATCGGAAGCCCCGCGTTCAGCAGCACGTCACGGATCATGCCGCCGCCCATGCTACAGACAACCGCCAACAGCAAGAAGCCCACCATGTCAAACCGCAGAGCGCGCGCCACCGCGCCGCCGAGCAGGCCGTTAGCCACCACGGCTGCAATATCTACGACGCGGAACAGCGTCTCGGGCTCGATGGTGCTGAGCACGGTCTGACTCCTTTCGGGGTGAGGTACGGCGAATAATATAGGTCGCATAAAGACGGATACGGCCCGCAGTTTTAGGCGCAACGTCTGCTATCTTACCGCGTGTGCTGCCGCTACGATACCCGCAGGTTTGTGGCATACCGCATACGCTAGACCTGTGCGAGACAATGGAAGAAAGCAAACGCAGGTTGAAAGTGCTGAGAGGAACGCCATGGCGGTTTCACGTGAGCAGGTTTTTGAGGTTCTTCAGCGGGTGCGCCCGGTGCTAGAGCAGGGCCTGCCTGGCTGGTCGGTGCGCCCAAATATTACGGGAACCGGCGCGGTGGGGCTGTATCTTGACGGTCCCGAGCTGCCGCTGATGGGCGTGAACCTGGCGGGCGAGCCCGTGGCACGGCATCTGTGCGGGACGGTTCAGGGTGCCGACCGTGGGCTTCCCAACGGGCTGGATCAGGTGCGGTATCAGTATATTTTGGGTGTGAGCGTGACCGAGCGTGACGAGGAATATCCCGAATTGACCGACCTGCCCAAGACGGGGGAACCCAGCTGGGTTAACGCTCTGCGGGTGTTGGATCGGCAGGTTCTCGCTGAACGCCGGGATGAATTTTTCATCAGCCGCGGCGGTTATGTGCCTGGTCGTCGGGCTTTGGGGAAACGTCGTGTGGCGCTGCGGCGCGAGTTCTTCCCCGGCAAACCCTGGCTGGGTCTGGGCACGATTGACTGGTGCGCGGGTGTGCGGTCCACTCTGGTCTACGCCGGTGAGCTGGATGCGCTCGCCGCCGCTGCGGTGCGCCTCGCCTCCACCTGGGATGCGGCGCTCCGCTCAGTCTAAAATTCACCTGACAAGTGGTTTTATACGTGACATGCTCACGTTATACATATAGGCAGGCATATTACCCACAGAGGGTAGCGGGCGAGTCTTCAGCACTCAACGCCCACAGTTTTCACCTGTGCGGCTAACCCCTAAAGCGCTATTAGCCCTTTCCCGTTCTGCGGTGTGTTCAGTGTCTAAAAACACATACTTCGCGAGGGTCACAATATCCTACGCCTCGCGCACTAAAAGGCTCTTCTCCCATTAGCTTGCGTCAAAGACGCCGGTTGGTTCGGGAGAAGAGCCTTTTAGACGAGATGTCTGCGCTGTGAGGCCAACGGGGCCTGTGTGTTTAGCCCAGGGCTTCAGCCAACTGGATACCCTGCGCCACGCCGCCCAAAGTTGCCGCAATGCGGATCAGGTCGTTAACCCTGCTCCTGGAGGCCCCTCCTCGCGGATGGTGTGCTCGTGGGCAGCCACGCAGTGCGAACAACCGTTCACGGCAGAAACTGCGAGCGCCAGCATCTCAAAGTCGAGCTTGTCGATACCGCCATTTTTACCGATGATCTGCATGCGCAGGTTTGCGCGCTGATCGTCGTAAGCACCGTCAAGGAAGCCACGGGTGCGGTAGAAGATGTTGTTCATCCCCATGATGGTTGCCGCGCCGAGTGCCGCATCGAAGGCGGTGTCGCTCAGGTGCTCTTTCGCTTCTGCTGCGATCTCAACGATAACGGAATCAACCTTGGTTGCCGCTGCGGTGGCCAGGATTGCACCCCAGAGCTGCTGCTCGGTGAGCGAGGTGATGCGCGGCAGCGAAGACAGGTTCAGGTTCATGTCCTTCGCGTAGGAAGGCAGTGCGTTACGCAGGTTCTCGATGCTCATTACTTCATCTCCTTGAAGGCGTCGATGGTTTCTGCACCCTTCTTCCAGTTGCAGGCGCACAGTTCGTCGGACTGGAGCGCATCCAGCTGGCGGAGCACTTCGTCGGTGTTGCGGCCGACGGAATCTGCGGTAATGGACACCGACTGGATGGTGTTGTGCGGGTCGATGATGAAGGTTGCGCGGTCTGCCACGCCGTCCTTGTTGAGGACGCCCAGGGCGCTGGTGAGCTCGCGTTTGAGGTCGGATGCCATGACGATGGGCAGATCTACGAGCTCTTCGTGGGAGCGGCGCCATGCGTAGTGGGTGTATTCGTTATCCACGGATACGCCGATAACCTGGCAGTCGCGTGCCTCGAATTCGTCGGCGAGCTTGCCGAATGCGGCGATTTCGGTGGGGCAGACGAAGGTGAAGTCCTTGGGCCAGAAGAATACGACGCGCCAGGTGTCTTCGTCCAGACCCTCGGAGGAAACGGTGGTGAAGTAATCTTCGGGCTTGTTTGCCTCAATCTCGGCGAGCTTGCCGGGAACAACGCCGGTCAGCTCGTAAGCGGGGAACTGGTCGCCAATGGATAGTACAGCCATTTATGCCCTTTCAGGTTGTGGTGTGAAGCTCCCGAACGATAGTGTGCGGTCTTTCGGAAACTGTATTTTTGGTGCCCTCGAAGGGGAAGTAACTCCATATTATTATGAGTAATTCATAATTACAAGGCACTAAAGGGTTCTGTGTATGTGTTTTGTATCACTCTATGGTGTGTGTATACTCGTGCCATGAAAATTCCTGAACTCATCACCGAAAAATTCACCCTCAGGCCCCTGCGTGAAGCTGACCTCGACGAACTGGTGCAGATCTGCACCGACCCCGAAACCGTACGCTGGACCACCGTCCCCCTGAACTACACGCGCGACGACGCGCAAACCTTCCTCACCTTCACCCAGCGCGCCGCAGCCGCCGGGCGTGAACTCACCTGGGCCATTGATGACAGCGGGGTGCTCGCGGGGGCTATCTCCCTGCGCCTGCCCGAAGGCTCCGCAAACGCGCCTGGAACATATGCAGACTTAGGGTTTTATACGGCTGCCCAGATGCGCGGACGCGGCATTATGACCGATGCGGTACGCACCGTCCTCGGCTTCGGCTTCGACCCGCTCGGGCTGGGACTAGACACTATCGGATGGGCAGCACTAGTGGGAAACGCGGCATCCGAACGGGTGGCGGTAAAAGCCGGGTTTACGAATATTACCGACGGAACCAGCACCAGCGCGGCCCGCCCCGATAAGTACGGCAACCGGAAGGCTGTCGCCGTGCGGCAGGCAACCATGACCCGCGCCCAATTCGCTGAAATCTGGCGTGATTAGGCGTTGGGTGTACGTATCTTGGCCTCTCTCGCCGCTTCCGCCGCGTAAAAAGGCTCTTGATGTAAATAAAGCGTTGGAAATCCCGCTTTATTCGCATTAAGAGCCTTCTGATCACTGCATATTTTCGGCAGGGCGGCGTAGGAGTATCGCCCACAGCACAACCAACACCACAAGCGCCAACGCCGGAATTGAGGTCACAAACATAACCGGCTGCTCATCCGCCGCCCGTAGAAGCAGGGTATGCGCATCCACCCCTGGATACCTGCCGGTAAACGGATAAAAATCGACACGCCGCCAGAAGCGCACCACGATCTTTCCCCAGTCCAGAAGCGTATTAATCAGCATGAGAGAACTCAGTGCATAGCACAGATAACACAGGATGCGCCCCGCGCGAGAACGCCATCGCGCCGCCAACGGCAAGAAATCGACCGCCGCGCACACCATAAAAATAGGCAGAATCACGGCGTGATGGAACCAGCTGATCGGCGAGATAAATACGGGAAGCAGAATCGCCAGCGAAATCTGCGATAGATAGAGTTTATGCTGCTCCATTGTCCGTAATGCGTACCCCACCACCGCAATCAACACGATCGCTGTGACTGTATACAGCACCTTCAACACGGTGCCATTCTGAAGGGTCATGCGCCCTAAAATGCCTTGAATCGCCACGCTGTTGCTCGATATTGGGTTGCCCACGCGTGATGGATCCCAGATGACGCTGCCCCAATAGGTGAGAGACTGCTGCGGAAGCAACGCAAACCCCGCCGCAATGGTGCCAGCAAAAGAAGCCCCCAACGCAATAATGGATTTCCACTCTTTACGCACTAGAAAAAGAATTCCTATGGCGAGTGGAGTAAGTTTAATGCCCGCAGCAATACCAATAAAAAAACGCCGCGCGGAATTCTAGTGCCCGGCCGCAGAAGATCGTAGAGAATAAGCGCCAGTAGATACGGATTTATTTGACCGTACAGAAAATTATTGCGCCATGGTGCCGAAAGCAATATAAGTGCAGCACACAAAACAATAAAGGAAAAAGGCGAAAGGTATTTCTCAAAAAGCAGCCGAGAATTACGCTTTACCAGATAGTCACGCAGAACCTTGGCGCAATAGAAAGCGACGGGCACGAAAAATGCCAGATGAAGACCGATTGCCGCCCGCAGGGGCAAAAACGACGCTGGAATAAAGAGGAGCGAAGCAAATGGTGGGTATGTAAAGGCCAGCCACAGACCGCTGTCGCCGAAAATATATCTAAAGTTTTCTGCCCGCACAGTTTCACGAAGAATATCGAGATCATAGAGGTTGCTGGGGTAATCAAGAAACCAGTTAATGCTTTTACCCCCGGCATAATAAACCAGATAATCATATGCCAGAAATTCGTGCAGGTTATAAACAATAACTCCGGCTAAGAAAAAGAATGCAGGCACCGGTTATGCCCCAGCGGTAGCGTGTCATCAAAGACCTCCATGAAATATGTGAATGATATGAGTGCGTAACTATTATTCCACGTTGCCGGGGTGTTTGGGGCATACTGCGGCACATCAAGAGCCTTTTTAGCATGGGGGAGTGGAGGGGTGCTACCGGATCCCGAACCCTTTAAAAGCCCCCTGCGGTTCGCTGAAGGTGGCATCCACAAAGTCCACATGCCCAGCCGTATCACCCGAGTTGAGCGCATCCAGCAGGCGCTCGCAGGAGGCGCGGGTCCCCTGCGCGATAACCTTCACACGGCCATCGTCCAGGTTCTCGGCGTACCCGCTCAAACCCATCGGTTTGGCGGTGCCAGCGCACCACCAGCGGAACCCCACCCCCTGCACCCGCCCGCTCACGTACGCGGTGAGCTGCGCCTCGGCAGGTTCGAGAGCAGTTTTATCGGTGAAATAGCTGAAGAAGCCCATACGGACGCCCCTTTACCGGTCATTACTCGTGCTCATAGCCATTATCTAAAACTGCGGCCCGGATTGCACGAATCCGGGCCGCCACCTGCCACACATACAGGGACTGTACTAGCGCAGCTTATTGCTGTTGGGCGCCGACGCGAGAGCCTGAGCGATCGGGGTGGGCCCGCCAATAAACGGGAGCGCCTTCCCAACCGTGGACGGGTCCTCAAGAACCGCCGCCAGCACCTGGGCAACGGTGGCCCGCGGAGTATTAGATTCGGCGCCGGGCGTGTGGGCGGGCTCAAACCCCAGAGTAATGCCGCCTGCCTCCTCAAGGGTGAGCATCCCCGGCCCCAGGATCGTGTAATCCAGCCCCGAGCCGCGCAGGTACTCATCGGCGATCGCCTTCGACTCTGCGTAGGCGTAAAAACTGTTATCAGGGTCGATGCCGTGCCCGGCACCCGCACCCAGGTACGATACCATCACGTACCGTTTAATACCGGCCAGCCGCGCCGCATCCATCGACCGGATCGCGGCGTCACGGTCAACCGCGTAGGTGCGTTCCGGCCCGCCGACGCCGCCCGCACCGGCGGACCACACCAGCACCTCGGTTCCCAGCTCAGTCAAAGCTTCGCCATCTCCTCGGTGCTCAATGCGGTAATGTCAGTGACCACCGGGTTCGCCCCGCGCGTGACAATATCCTCTGACTGCTCCGGCCTGCGAATAAGCGCATTGACCGCATGCCCGCGCTCCACCAGCAGCGGCTCGGCCAGAAGCGCAATTTTCCCGTGCCCGCCAATAATCGTTACAACAGCCATCGTCTCCTCCGTATGTTGGTGAAAATAGCCTACATATTCAGGCTAGGTGCGCTGGGTAGTGATGTCTACACGCGCGTCTTCCGCGTAAAGAGAAAACGGGCGGGTGCGGCCTGCACACACCGGAACAGCAGACTCGCTGCCACGGGCGCCGCACGCCAGAAAGCACATCTTCACCGGGAAGGCACAGATGCGAGGATCACCATCGCCTACTCGTTCACGAACGCAAACAGAGCTATGATGAAGTGCTAGGTTTTTATCGCTCGGCGGTACCGCACAGAAGATGAGACAGGGGATTTATGGCTGAAGAAGCCGCGCCGAAGAAGCGCCCACACACACCATCCATCGAACACGCCGCCGAGAAACCGTGGGTTGCCATGTGGTCACTCGTGATCGGGTTCTTTATGATCCTGCTCGATACCACTATCGTCACCGTGGCGCTGCCCCATATGCAGCATGAGCTCAACGCCTCGCTCTCCGCCGTGATCTGGGTGACCAGCGCCTACCTGCTCGCCTATGCGGTGCCGCTGCTGATTACCGGCCGCTTAGGCGATAGGTTCGGGCAGAAGCAGATGTACCTGCTCGGTATGGTGGTTTTCACCCTCTCCTCGCTGTGGTGCGGGCTCTCGCCCAATGTGGAGATGCTGATTGTTGCGCGCGTGGTGCAGGGGATAGGCGCCTCCCTGATGACCCCGCAAACCATGTCGATTATTACGCTCATGTTCCCGCCGCATAAACGTGGGGTGGCGATGAGCGTGTGGGGTGCGGCGGCCGGTATCGCATCGCTCGTGGGCCCTATCGCTGGCGGTCTGCTCGTGGACGGCCCCGGCTGGACGTGGATCTTCTTCATCAATATCCCTATCGGCGTGGTCGGCACCTATCTGGCGGTTCGGAATATCCCGCATTTCCCTCCAAACAGCACAACTTCGACTGGCTGGGCGTGGTTCTTTCCGCTATCGGCCTGTTCCTGATGGTTTTCGGCATTCAGGAGGGTTCTACCTACGACTGGGGCACTATCACCGATTCGCTGTGGGGAACCGGAATCCCGGTAAGCGTATGGGGCATGATTATTGCGGGCATCATCGTGTTCACCCTCTTTATCGTGTGGCAGGCCGTTAACCGCAAAGAGCCGCTGGTGCCGCTGGGACTGTTTAAAGACCGCAACTTTTCGGTGTCTAATATTGCTATCGCGGCGATGGGCGCGCACACCCTGACGCTGGCGTTCCCAACCACCATTTACTTCCAGCAGGTGCGCGGTATGAGCCCCACCCAGGCGGCACTCATGACCGCCCCGCTCGCCCTGTTCTCGGGTGCTCTCTCTCCGCTGGTTGGTAAACGTTTGGGCACGTCAAACCCCAAATGGTATGCGGTCTCGGGGTTTGCCCTGCTGGTGGTTGGATTTATTGTTCTGCGCGCTTTGATGACGGCGGATCAGTCCCTCGCGCTTCTGCTTGTACCCTTTGCAATTTTAGGTATTGGCAACTCCATGATTTGGGGTCCGCTGGCGGTGACCGCAACCCGCAACCTGCCGCCTCGTTTAGCGGGTGCCGGGTCGGGCGTGTATAACGAGACTCGCCAGGTTGCCAGTGTGCTCGGTTCGGCGGGTATTGCCACGTTCATGGGCGGCCTGATTACCGAGCAGGTTACACAGGCCATGCAGCGGATGCGTCCCGCAGGTGCCGGTGCAGGCGGAGGCGCCATGAGCGCCCCCGCCGTCAGCGGTGAAGGGATGTCCGGCGGTCAGGTTCCCGACTTCCTGCGTGAACCTATCGCCACCGCGATGAACGACTCACTGATGCTGGCGCTGGCTCTGGCCGCCGTGGGCATGGTCGCGTGCCTCTTCTTCGCCAAGCCGGTGGATAAAGGCGCGTGGGCATCCGGGCAGAACGTTTCGGATGCGCCCAGCAGCGAAAACACCAGTACCAAAAATAGCAGCGCCGAAAGCCCCGGCGAGGTCTCCAGCGCGGAAGGCTCTAAAGCCACCGGCGAATCGGGGCCAGAGCCCTCTGATAAAGAGGCAGAAACAGACTCAAAACCCTAACGATACGCAACAAGACGAAAGCGGGAGCGGCTCCTTCATCAAGAAACCGCTCCCAACATGTAATGCGCTGCGCATCTTATCCAGTATGCTCTCGAAAAAGGGTGCATACTGCGCGGCGATACGCTCCCTACGCTGCCGCCTGATCCTCGGCGAACGCATCCGGGCTCACTCGCCCGGTTTCTACGAGCACCTGTGCGATAGCGCCGAGCGCCTCCTCATTCTGAAGCGAAGAAATATCGCCCAGCTTATGCCCCTGATAGAGCTCACCCAGCAGACGGCGGGTAATCTTCCCCGAACGAGTCTTAGGAATATCGGCGACCGCGACCACATCCTTAGGCTTAGCGATAGGGCCAATATGCTCGCGCACATGCTCGGTGAGTGCCGCCTTCAGCTCATCTTCGGTCAGTGCCCGGCCTTCGTCGGTGAGCGTCACATAGGCGACTGCCTGGTGGCCGGTTAGCTCGTCCTCCACGGGGCACACGCCAGCCTCCACCACGGCCGGGTGCGTCACGAGCGCAGACTCAATTTCGATGGTCGAAAGACGGTGCCCAGAAATGTTGATCACATCGTCGATGCGCCCCAAAATATACACATTGCCTTCATCATCGACCTTCGCGCCGTCACCGGCGAGGAACCAGCCGCGCGTACCATAGTGCTTCCAATAGGAATTCAGGTAGCGTTGCGGGTCGCCCCAGACAGTGCGCGCCATGGAGGGGCCGATCTTATCGACCACAATGAAGCCCTGTTTGCCGGGCTCAACGAGGTCACCGTGCTCGTCCACCACGCGCACCGAGACGCCCGGGACTTCGCGGGTGGCGCATCCGGGAAGGGGAGTGCAGTGCGGGGTGCCTTCGGGGAAGGTCCCTTCGGGCGCGAAGGCGGGGTCATGCGGCCGTGGGGAGCAGATGGTCGAGCCGGTCTCGGACTGCCACCACGTATCGATAAACGATGCGGTACCCCCACCCACGTGCTTGCGCAGCCACTTCCACGCCTGAGGGTTAATGGACTCGCCCACAGACCCGAGCAGACGCACAGTTGAGAAGTCGTATTTTCCAGGTTCAGGGCCGTCAGGAAAAAGCCCCCATAGGGAACGAATCAGGGTGGGCGCGGTGTAATAATTGGTGACGCCATAGCGTTCGATAACCTCGAAATGACGGCCATAATGCGGAGTATTGGGGTACCCTCGAAAAATAACCTCGGTAACCCCGTTAACAAGCGGACCATAGATTTCATAGGTGTGCGCGGTCACCCACGCGAGATCGGCGGTACACCAGTGCACAGTCGATTCAACCTTCGCCGGGTCGTTCACGGCAGACAGCTCATCGGGGCGCAGCACCCCGTTGTCATCCACATAATCCGGCAGCAGATCGTACAGCAGCGCGTGGGTATATGCGGTCTGCACCAAATACCCCGCCATCGTGTGCACCAGGCCCTTGGGTTTGCCCGTGGTGCCGGAGGTATAGATGATAAACAGCGGGTCTTCGGCATCGTGCAGCTCGTACTCATGGGTATCGGGCTGATCGTCCACCAAATCGTGGTACCAAATATCGCGCCCGGTCGTCCAGGGAACCTGCGCGTGCGCCACGGGGTCTGCGGCGCTTGTACGGTCCACCACGATCACGTGCTCGATTTTGTTCTCACCTGAGCATGCTTCATCGGCATTCACCTTCACAGGCACGACCTTGCCGCGGCGGTTCTGCCCGTCGGTGGTGATCAGAACCTTCGCGCCGGTGTCTTCCACCCGGAACTTCAGCGCCTCCGCCGAGAACCCGCCGAACACGAGCGAATGAATCGCGCCGATCCGCGCGCACGCAAGCGTGAAAATAATGGTTTCGGGAATAACCGGCAGGTAGATTACTACACGGTCGCCTTTACGCACGCCGAGTTTGAGCAGGCCGTTGGCGGCGCGGGCGATGCGTCGCTGCAGTTCGGCGTAGGTGATAGCTTCACGGTCACCGGGTTCGCCCTCGAAATAGAGGGCTACTTTGTCGCCGCGGCCCGCCTCCACGTGGCGGTCCACGCAGTTGTAGGCGACGTTGAGTTTGCCGCCCTCGAACCACTTAATCTCGGGTACGGAGTATTCTTCGATGCCCTCAGCGTCGGCTCCGATAACCTGCGGTTTCTGGAAGGTATGTGCGTTGTCCCAGGCCTTGCCCCAGCTTAGGCGCTCGGCTTGTTTCTCCCAGAACGCTACCCGCGCCTCATCAGATTCATGCGCAGGGTTGGGGGTAGGGACTAGCGGGTTTGTGAACGAGAAGGGGCTGGGCAGTCCCACAGTATCTCCCATCGGTTGCTGGCGTTAGCACCTTCGGCGTTATGAAGGCGCATGATGCGCCACCGCAGGCGAGGTTGCTGCGACGTCGTCGAGCCAGGTCTCTCGGTCGCTCTAGATGGATTACCAATCTAGTAAACCCTGTAGCTGGCGCAGGTGCAAAGGCATCCCGTCATATTGCGTGTGTGCACGCCATGTTCGTAACATTCCGCAATATTTGCTTGATCCCGCACCCAGAGATTAGCTCTCGTGTCGCATACACCCCAGGCGTACAGCCTGCCAGGCGGAGAAACTCTAACCCGCAAATCTAATGAGCTTGCCTGTGTTTAGACTTAAACCCGTTCTTAATCTTGCCCTGTAGGCTTGCATCTCTTGATAGGCTTCATCGTAAGTGCCTGAAGATTGAGCCAAAATAAAACACTCACGGAAGGGGCGTCTGATGGCTGTTAAGCGTATCGTTACTAATCTTGCCGCTGATAAACCTGAGTCAGCTGCTGCTTTTTACCGGGACATCCTGGGCCTGGAGCTGCTCATGGATCACGGATGGATACAGACTTATGGCAATGCGGAAACTACGACTGTGCAGGTCAGCATAGCTAGTGAAGGCGGATCAGGTACTCCGGTGCCTGATTTATCGGTTGAAGTAGATAATCTTGATGAAATCCTCGCCCGCATTCATGCGGCAGGTATTGCGCTTGAATACGGTGTTGCTGAAGAGCCCTGGGGCGTGCGGAGGTTTTTTGTTCGCGATCCGCTGGGGAACCTGGTGAATATTTTGCAGCATATGTAGCGGATATCATCAAAACTATCACCAGAAGATGGGTTATTAGATTGCTATAAGAGCTGCTGGAAGCGCAGGGGCAGGCGTTATCCTACAGAGATAAATATTTGCAGCCTATAAAATTTGCGGGTAAATAATTGTTTTTTAAACTATGAAATAATGTAAAAACTCTTGTGTGGTGCAGGGAATTTAAGCTACGCTACACCACAGTAGGCTAGAGGGCCTATGCCCAAGAAATTTGGGCTTATGATGATTGGATAATGCAATGTACACCAAAGCAACGTTCACTAAAATTACCTCTTTCCGGGCCGCTACTCATGGATGGTACTGGGGGAATCGTCGTGATATTTACGGAGCCCTCCGGTACGCTAATAAGTAGTATCTTTGCCTTTGGGTAGAACCGGAATAACATACTTTTTATTTAGAAACTTCTGGAAATTCATGCACACATTGTGTAATGCAATATATTCCACATATTGTTTTTAGGGGCGTAATGTATATTAAGCCAGAATTTAAAAAGATTTCCTCTTTCGCACATGTTACCCGTGGCTGGCTCTGGGGAAGTTACCGTGACGTTTACGGAGTATGGCATGGCCCCAGGACTAATTTCAACGGTGCCGGAGGTTCAAGCGGCTGGTAATAGAGGATAGGTTATGTACACTAAAGCACAATTTACTAGGCTTGACTCCTTCGAGGAAGCTACTCACGGCTGGTTCTGGGGAAGCTGCCGAGATATTTTCGGCGCGCTCCGTGGATCTAACTCTGGGTTTGAAGGTGGCGGTGGCTTCACCGGCGGAGGCGTCAGTGGAGGCTCATGGTAGCTTCCCGCCAAGGCTAAAGTGGGTGCCTCTTCGCGGCACCCACTTTTCTATTGCGTTGCCAACCAATGTTTGCAGAGTCCGTGCCATTCGCAGCGCACCTTTTCACGCATCGGGTGTCTGCTATGACATTAATTGCTTCTGCTCATATGCGGGAATTACCGGTTCTGCTGGTGGCGGGCAGTTCGTGTAAACACACTAATTTAAAGCAGAAATATTTTCAGGAAAAAAATTAAAATAATCGTGAGAATCTCTTGCGAACCATGCAATTTACGGGTTAGGGTAAGTCTGTGTAGATAATATATGTAATTTGAGAACTTTAAAATATTTAAGAAAAGGGGAAGAATATGTATATTAAGGCACGTTTTATGAAGATGAACTCTTTTGCAGATTGCACTCACGGCCTTATATACGGGAAATACCGGGATGTTCTCTCCGGTGCCCGGCTTGTGACTCCTCCTGAAGTTGCTCTATAAATAGCGCCCTGCGCGCCAGGTGACTTGTTTATTATTCGCAGAAATCCTCATAAAAGTGGGATGCGGTAAAAAATAATTAAACGAGCCCATATTTTTAATGTGGAAAGTGACGATAAGGAATCCTGTGGCAGAGCTATACACAACATCCGGTAACGTGCAGAAGATTTCTCACTTTCTTCGTAGCAGCTCGAACAATATAACTGTTCGCCCGTTACCCACTCATGACGCTTCCGCATCAAACACCGACTCCACCGCAGATAGCGAGCTGGTATCTTCCGTCTCGCGACACCGCAGTGTGTACCGTTCAAAGCTGGGGCCGGTGGACCTTCTGAGCACATCAGTAAAACCCCTAGTGGACGCCCTTAATCCCGCTATTAATATGTCTCGGGTGGCCCTCGGGCTATGCCGTAACCCGCCGGGGTGGGTGCGCCGCATCTCCTACTGGGAGAACATTGCGGCGCTGCCCCCAGCCACCACCGTATGCGAAGACGAGCACGGGTCTGTGCAGAACACCTCGTACTTCGCAGACGCCCTCAGCCTGCAGGACAGCACCCTATCTTTTTCCGATGTGTCACAGCACGTATACACCGTTTTGAACTCGGTTCTGAGGCGGCTGGCTGAAGGGCGCACCCACGTATCCGCTGACCTGTCCGGCGGCGTGGACTCCACGGTCATATCCGTGCTCCTCGCAGCGCAGAACATTCCCTTCACCGCGTTTCACGCCGGGACGGACGATAAAGACAACCGCGACACACAGCTCGCCCAGAAAATAGCCGAACACTTCACCATAGACCTCATTAAGCTTGACTCATTTACGAAAAGCACCGCAGGTTTCACCATCCCGGATGAGCTTCGCGGGTTTTCCGAGGCGCCCCGCGCATGGCACGCTAACCTGCCGCACCTTACCGCCCTTGTGCGCAGCGCGCGGGAACGCGGCTCCAGCATCCACTGCCTGGGAATTGGCGGGGACGAGCTGTTTGAACCCATGCCCGTTCAGGCGCTGCTCTACTTCAAACAGGGCGAGAAAATGCGGGCTATTAAAGCCATTAGCTCCGTCGCGGCTGCCGCCCGCTGGCCGAAAGTATCGACATTACGTGCCGCTTTCTCCCCAGAAACGAAACAGCGTGAGCTGCAGCGGCGCCTGACCCGCAGGGGCCAGAACATCCCTGAAAACATCGATGCTTTCTCATGGTTCCCGAACTTTACGCTGCCCTCCTGGCTATCCGAAGAAGCTACCGAGCAAGTCATTGAGCTCATAAAAACGACCCCCATCCCTCCAGAGGAAGAAGAACTGGATAAATACCGGTTCCACATCTACGGGTCCCTGGAATTTCAGGGGGAAGTGCTTCGGGGCATGAACGAGTATTTCAGCGAAACCGGCCTGGAATTTGCCGCCCCCTACCTTGAGGACGACATGATCCGCTCCTCCCTGGTGTACCCGGGTGTTCTGAGCGGGCACGGGATGAGCAAACCCGTCATCCTGGAAGCCATGAAAGGCACCCTGCCCGAGTTCTTCTACCGGGACATCTACAAAAGCGACTACAGCTTCGACCTGTACCAAGACTACGAGCGCAGCAAAGAAAACTTCCTGAAAATGATTGGCGACAGTCTCCTGGCGGAGCTGAACCTTGTGGATATAGACACTGTCCGCACGATCGCAAACAGCCCCCTGGGCAGCTCAGAGACACTCTACGATTTTGAACGTATGACCCACATGGAGGTATGGCTACGTGAAAACTATGTATAAACGCTACGCGTCACTGCCCGAGAGGTTCTGCATTGCCGATGGCGTCAAAATTTCGGGCACCGAGTCCGGCATCGTGGTTTTTGTGCCCGCCCGAAGCGCCTATTTTCAAGGAAACAGCACCACAGAGCACATCTTGGACCTCGTGGAGCAGGAGCGCCGCAACTCAGAAATCATTGACTCCTTCATTCGCCAGTACACACAATCCGACCCGGACGAGATTCGGGAAGATCTTGAAGGTACCCTGCGGGAACTGTGGACGATGGGCGTCCTAGAGAAAGGCGAGGACCATGGGTGATAACCCCACCACCGCAACAGACGCGCACACCGTCAGCAGCATCAAAGCGCGCTTGGCGGTGTGTGCGGCAAAGATTATTGCGCACCTGCCGGTCACCGTTATTGTTCGCCTGCTGAAAATGTTCCGGCCCCTGCAGAAAAGCTCATCCATTCAGCAGGCGCTCGCGGTTGATGCGAAAGTGCGTGAAGTTTCCCCACTGTGCCGTGGGGAGCGGGGGTGCCTGGCACGGTCCATCTCAACCTACCTTTTGCTTTCTCTCATGCGCCGGAAAGTGGTGTGGGCCTCCGGGTTCCGGGTGAAACCGTTCCTTGCGCACGCATGGGTCACCGTCGAGGGGGAACCCATTAATGAGCACCACGATGTGCAGGGGTTCGTGACTGTCGCATCCACCAATCCAGAAGCCCGCTAGCGCCGTAACCATTCAGGCAAAAAAACAGGGTGAGGGCGGCGGCACCCAAGAAGTGAGGCGCATGAGACTATGGTGAAAGCTAAAAATAATGGGAAGTCATCCTGGGGGGTAGTTTTTCGTATCTATCCCCTTTTAAGGGGCTGCTGACCGTTATCTGTTTAATGAGTCTCACAAGTTCAGCCGCGTCGCTTCTGCAGCCGTTAATAGTGAACGATCTTGTTGATTCCGCAGGGTCCGCCCAGGGTATTGGTTACCTGCCGGTTCTCATTATTCTGGTGCTCATTATCGGGGCCATCCTCAACGGTATTCAGCAGTATTTTATTCAGAAAGTCGCCGAATCGGTGGCCCGTGACGCACGCACGCAGCTCGTGCGGAAAATACTCCGCATCCCCCTGGACGCCTTAGAGAAATACACCAAAGGAGACGTCCTTTCCCGCGTCATTAATGACACGATGCTGCTGCGCCGCTGCCTCACGGAAGGGTTCGTGCAGTCGTTCGTGGGTGTTTTCACGCTCATTGGGGCGGTGATCGGGATGTTCTTCATCGACCCCCTGCTGCTCGCTATTTCCGCCGTCATATCCCTGCTGGCGGTCGTGTCCGTCACGATGGCAACCTCTAAGGTCGAAAAATCCAGCGCGCAAATGCAGCAGGCGGTGGGTGAGCTGAGCTCGGATGTGTCCAGCGTGTTGGAGGCCTCCTCACTCGTTCGGACGGAGAACGCGGCGGGGCACCAGTTTCAGCGGCTGCAGCAGAAAGTTGATAATGCGTGGCTTAAGGGGATCGGAGTGGCACGGCTTGTCGCCCTCATCACCCCCATCTCTGCGGTGGCCATGCAGATCACGTTCCTGGTGGTTCTTGGCGTTGGCGGGGTCAGGGTCGCGAACGGGATAATTACCGTCGGCAACCTGGTCTCGTTCGTCATGTTCCTGGTTATGATGATCATGCCGCTGGGGTACATTTTTCGGCACCATGAGCAATATTGCCCGAAGCCAGCGGAGGCATCACCCGCATCCAGGAGGTTCTGGGTATCCCGGACGAGTACCCCGAACAGCTGGAAACATACCACGAAAACCGTGATATCCGCTCCATCCTGCTGGATAACGTCAGCTTTAAATACGGTGCCGAACCTGAGGAAGGGCCTCACCCTACCTGATTTCCGGGATGACGCTCAGTATCACCCCGGGGGAGAAGATCGCCATCGTGGGACCCTCCGGGTCGGGCAAGAGCACCCTGCTGCGGCTTATCGCCCGGCTTTACGAAATCTCAGGCGGGAACCTCCTCTACTCCGGCACCGCAAGCTCAGACATTTCCATCCCGGCTGTGCGCGCTAAAATCGGCCTGGTGCAGCAGGAATCCCCCCTGATTTTGGGCACGCTCCTCGATAATGTGTACATCTCGGGGCGCGGCACCGATAGCGCTGCCGCGCACCGTATCCTCAAAGATTTGGGGCTGGAAAAAGTGCTTGAACGTTCAGGGCACGGCGTGGACCTGAATATTGGCGGCAGCGGCACGTCCCTGTCCGGAGGTGAGAAGCAGCGGCTGGCCATAGCCCGCGTGATCCTGAAAAACCCGCAGGTGTACCTGCTGGACGAGTTCACCTCCCAGCTTGATGGCATTAGCGAAGAGCTGGTGGTGTCTGTGCTGAATAATAACGCCGCCCCCGAGTCAACCATGATTATGGTGGCGCACCGCATGTCCACCGTCGTTAATGCGGACATGATTTACGTGATGGATCACGGCAGGATCGTCGCCCAAGGCACGCACGACATACTCATGGAGTTCTCCCCTCTACCGGGAGCTTGTCTCTAATCAGCTCATCCATTAGCGGCGGGCGCAGGGCCTACGCGGGGGAGTGGGTGATAGTGGCGCTGGCGGAAAGCCCCGCAATATTCTGCTCGGACGGGGCCGCACTGTTCACCGGCTCCAGCAGCAGGGTCGCATCCACCACGGTCACGGTTGTTCGCAGGCTAAACGACTCACCCACCTGGTCGTAGTACACGGGCACCTGGCTCAGCAGCACCTGGTTAAACACCTGCATCCCCTCAGCTGAGGCCACCGCGTCCTCAGTGGTGACAATGTCGAGGGTGCCGCGCCACTCCGTCCCGTAGCTGTCTGATTCCCGGAATACCGCGGTGAAACCGGCCCCGTTGAACGCCGCAAGCCGCGGGTTGTTCGAGCGGGCACCACCGGCGCTTTTGAGCGAGCGCAGCCACCTGCTGCTGTTCCCCGTCCTCCCACAGCAGGGGCGGGCGGGTCTGTATCTCGTCGGCGAACGTGAACGTGTACTCGATGCTGAAGCGTGCCCCGGCGCGCAGGGTGGTGGTTCCCATGTATTCGCCGGATGCTGTGTGCGGGGCGGCGAACCATAGCCCGGCACCCCCGTAGAGGCCGTTGCCGACGCTGCCGCCGGGGGTGAACGTGCCCCCGCCTGCGGCGAGCAGGCCCTCCCACTTGGTGGTGCGGGATGCGCGCGTGTCGGTGAGCTGCCCGTGGTACGAGTCGAGCCCGAAGAAGGTGCTGTTGGGGTTATCCATGGTGGTGTTAAACGCCTGAGTGAATACCCCGTAGTCGACGGCAACTACCTGGTCCGAGGCTGCGTAGGCTGGGGCCGTTGCGGATGCGGCGACGGCGGGGGCGGACCATGCGGCGCCAGCGAGTGCGCGGCGCCGCGTGAGGCCGCCCCTGAAGGGTGCGTGGGTCACGTGGACTCCTGTATGTATTTGAGAGAGTGTGAATGTATGCGATGTGAGTGAATACGACCTATCCAGTGTAGTAGACAAGTGTGCCTGCGCGCTGTAATGGCGCTATTATGTGTAGGAAATATTTGAAAATTTGTGCACTTCAACCCCGGACATAGCGGATTTTTATGCATTTTCGTGCTGGTGCGCGTCGCAGCGCACCGCGCGTACCGCGTGTCGGGGGTGGTTGTGGTGCGCCAATTAGCTGTATTTCATTCACTCAATTCACAAGCATCCTAGGAGCCACAGTGGCATTCATGAAATCTGCGCGCCTTTTTGCCGCGACCGTAGTTTTAATCGCAGCCGGTGCCGTCCCCGCCAGCGCAAGCACCATCAACACATACGATACGGACGGTGACGGTATCCCGAACGCATGGGAGATCAGCGGCTATGACGCCGATGGCGACGGCACAGTTGACGTTGACTACCCGGGTATGGGGGCCAACCCGTACCGTAAAGATATTTTTGTTGAGATGGACTACATGCCCGGTGAGCTCGCCACCGAAGCCGACCTTGACCGCATTACCGAGGTGTTCGCCTCCCTGCCGTTACGTAACCCTGACGGTACGCGGGGTGTGAGTATCCACCTGGATGCCGGGCCCGCCCGCAGCGCGAAGTACAACCTGGGCGGAGGGAACGAGATTCCGCATCAGAAGCTTAACGGTATGGGGGACTGGGCGGCACTGAAGAACCGTCATTTCGCCTCGGCCCGTGACGCTGGTTTTCACTACATGATCTGGGGCGACTATTACGGCAATACGAGCTCTTCGGGGCTGGGTTTCACGGGCGCTCGCGGGTTTATTGTGACCGTTGGGCACACCTACTGGCGGGGTGCCAGCAGCGATATTCGGGTGGGCACATTCATCCACGAGCTGGGGCATAATCTGGGGCTGCGGCACGGTGGGGCCGATGAGGAGAACTACAAGCCGAACTATCTGAGCATTATGAACTACGAGTACCAGCTCAGCGGCGTGCCGCGCGCCGGGGGTAAGAACTACTTCGGGTATTCAACGCACGAGCATAAGCCGCTGGACGAGAAGAACCTGGATGAGCGGCGCGGGCTTGGGGCGAACGCCTACGGGTACTTGTATAAGGGTAAACCTGCGCACCGTAACGTGGATTTTAACAAGAACGGCGTGATTGATGCGCAGCCGGTTGCCGCTGATGTGAACGGTAACCGGCGCATGAGCACGCTGCGGGCGAAGAGCGATATGAAGACTCTACGGTTTGCGGCCAGCGCGACGTCCCAGGGTGTGACGAGTACCCCGCGGACGGACCCCTATGAGGTTGAGGTGGACTATAACGAGGTAACCGCTGAATTCGCGCGGGAACGTGGCCTGCTGCCCTAACTGCTGTAGAGGATAGGCAGCTGAGTGGCGCCCCGGAAGGAATATCTTGGTCTGTACTTCACCAAGGTTTCCTTTCGGGGCGCCGCACGGCTAAGGCGCCTAGTTGCTGGGGTATTTTGCCTTCACCCAGCGCTCAAACACGCCAATGAGCGCATCTGTGAGCTTACCCAGCACCGCCAGCAGCACAATTGCCAGCAGCAGACGGTCGGTGCGCCCGTTGTTCTGCGAATCTGTGAGCAGGTACCCCAAGCCCATGGAGGCCCCCAATAGCTCGGCAGCCACCAGGAACAGCCAGGCCTGCGCTAACGCCAGGCGCAGCCCCGACACCACGGACGGCAGCACGGCGGGCAGCTGGACGGTAGTGAAAAGCTTAACGCCCCGGTACCCGAAGGCGCGTGCGGCCTCTACAAGTTTAGGATCCACGTGTGCCAGTGCCGCCGAGACGGTGGTGTACACGGGGAAGAACGCGCCGATTGCCACAAGTGTTACTTTAGAGTTTTCGCCGATGCCGATCCACAGCAGCAGCAACGGAACCCAGGCGAGTGAGGGCACGGCGCGTAACGCCCCAATGGTGGGTGCTGCGGCGATGCGCGCGGGCCCCCACAGCCCGATAAGCGCCCCCAGAACCAGCCCCAGCACCGCGCCGATACTGAACCCGAGTACCACCCGCTGGGTGGAGATTACCAGGTGGGTTGCTAGCTCGCCGCGTTGGGCCAGCTCGGTTCCGGCGGCTATGACGCGGGTGGGAGAGGGCAGCTGCACCGCGGTGAATACCCCGGCGGTGCTCAGCACGTACCACAGCGTGATGAGCGCTGCAGGCAGGATAAGCCCCACATAGTGTTTGGCACCCAGGGGCAGGGCGCGCTTTGGCCGGGGCTGGCCGCGGTGGGAGCTCGCCAATTGGGTGCGCCCGGCAGCGGTGCTGGCGGCTGCCGGGCGGGCTGCGGCGGTTTCTGCGGCTGCGGATTTCGTGTGTTTGGGGGTATCTGAAAGTTCCGGGGCGTTGGAAATTTTGTCGAGGGTTACACTCATGGCTAGCTCACCGTCTTCTTCACGTTCTCAATGGCGGCGCTGTCGGCTTTCTTGGCGTATGTGTCGTCCACGATGCTGCTCAGCGCCTTATCAATGTCTGACTGGTTGGGGACGTCCCCGGATTCGACGAGGATCGGGCCAACACCTTTGAGCACCTGCACCTGCTTGTCCCCTGGGATTGGGTCAATATTCAGGTGGGTTCGTTCCATCACGAGTTTGGCGGTTTCTAGCTTTAATACCGGACTCGTCGGCGAGAATCTGGGTTGCTTCAGCAGTGTTTTCCAGCGCCCATTTGCGGGCATACTCATACACGTTCACGATGGTTTGCGCCGCGTCCGGGTTGTCTTTGAGGAACTGCTCGGTGGCGTTGAGGAACCCGTACGTATTGAAGTCTAGGTTGCGGTAGAACAGTACGTCGTGGCTTTCGATTTCCGCGCTGGCCATAATCGGGTCGAGCCCGCTCCAGGCGTTGACCTGCCCGTTATCGAGGGCGGTCCGCCCATCGGCGTGCTGCAGGTTCTGGATGGTTACCTCTTTCGCCGCGATGCCTTCCTTCTTGAGCGCTTGGAGCAGCAGGAAGTACGGGTCGGTTCCTTTGGTGACCGCCACCGACTTACCCTTTAAATCTGATACTGCATGAATATTCGAGTTTTTGGTGGTGACCAGCGCCGACCATTCGGGCTGTGAGTACAGGTCAATCACCTTAATGGGTGAGCCGTTCGCGCGGGCCAGCAGCGCGGCAGAACCGGCGGTTGAGCCCACATCAATGTTTCCCGAACGCAGAGCCTCATTGGCTTTGTTTGACCCGGCTGATTTGACCCATTCTAGCTTTTTACCTTTTTCCTGCAGGGCCTTCTCTAGCCACCCTTTCTTTTTAATAACAAGGGAGAGCGGGTTGTAGGTGGCGTAATCCACGGTCACGGTGTCTTTGCCTTTCGCGGCTCCCGCGCCGGGGGTTCCTGCGCCTTCTCCTGCGCATCCGGCAAGAACGGTGGTGAGGGCGCTGAAGGCCAGCAAGCCCTTAAGAGCTTCGGCTCTGGTGATGGCTGTCATGGGTAATCCTTGGGTGTCTGATGGGGTGAAGAAAACAGTAAATTATGAATAATTATTCACCAAGAGGGGGTGCGCAGCGGCTCTGGGTGTACGCGGGAGTCAGCGCCCTGCCCTAAGCGGGAACCGGGGTGGTATCGGCTTTTTCCACGCCGAGCTCTGTCAGCAGCTCAGCCCGCAGGGCAGTTAGCTCTTTGCTGGCCCTATCACGCGGGTGGGCGTCGCTAATGGTGACTACACGTGTGATCGTTGCGGGCGCATCGGGCGCGGATTTGCCGAGCACAATCACCCGGTCTGAGAGGTACAGTGCCTCTTCCACATCGTGGGTGACCAGCAGAATCGTGGTCGGGTCTTGCCGGTGAATATCCAGCAGCAAATCCTGCATTTAATGCGGGTCAGCGCATCCAGTGCCCCAAACGGTTCGTCTAGCAGCAGCACCCCGGGTTCACGCGCCAGCGCCCTCGCCAAAGAAACCCTCTGAGCCATTCCTCCGGAGATTTCTTTGGGGCGGTGCGTGGCGTAGTCGGTGAGCCCTACCAGGCGCAGCAGCTCACGGATGCGCTCCTGTGCTCGTGTTTTTGGGGTGCCTTGGGGCAGTCCGAGCGCCACATTATCGGCGACGGTGCGCCAGGGCAGCAGGCGCGGCTCCTGAAAACCGATTGCCACCCGCTGATCCAGCCCGCTCACCGGGGTGTCGCCGATGCGCACCTGCCCGCCCGTAATGCGGTTCAGTCCGGCGGCGGCCCGCAGCAGCGTTGACTTGCCGCATCCTGATGCGCCAATGACCGAAATAATTTCTCCCGCGGCGGCGGTAAAACTTACTCGCGAAGCACCTCGTGCGTGTTCTTACCGGACTGCGGGAACGACTGGCTGACGGCGTCGAAAGTGATCGTCTGGGCGTTGGCGGGTAGCTGGGTGTGGTGATTCTGTGTCATGTTACTTCCATCGGTCCTGGCGTTAGCACCCGCTAGGGTTGCTGCGACGTCGTCGAGCCAGGTCTCTCAGTCGCTCTGGATGGGTTACGCCTATAACCTAGAGGAGCGTGCCATTGCAGCGAAAACACATGACGTACCGTGACTAACGGTGACTAAATATTGCATGATTCATGCGAAATATTACGGTGCGGAGTCACAAAAATTAATGTTCGTCATATACTGTTCACCCCCATCTGCGAGGGGATACACTCAAAACGCAAGGATTATGAGTCCCGGCGTAAAGCTCTGGCTAGCCGGGCGGCAACCCTCTCCCGTAGCGGGGTGCCCCAGATGATGATCTGGCTTCAAGGAACACGAAGCAAGTACGGCGCGAATGCGCCACCTGCACAACTTGGAACACCAAGAAGGCCACCACCTATAAGGAGGCGGCGCGCGGGGTGCAGGAACACCCTAACATTCGCGAAAGGATACGTAGATGGCTGAGCAGAAGAAGCGCATCGCAGTTAACGCATTCGACATGACCTGTGTGGGTCACCAGAGCTTCGACCTCTGGCGCCACCCCCGCTCCCGGGCTACCGAGTACAACACCATCAAATACTGGACTGACCTGGCACAGATCCTTGAGAAGGGCTTCTTCGACGGCGTATTCCTAGCCGATGTTGTGGGCATCTACGATATTTACAAGAACTCCGCCGCGCCCGCTATCGAAGGTGGCGCGCAGGTGCCCGTGAACGATCCGTTCATGCAGATCTCCGCAATGGCCGCCGTGACCGAGCATCTGGGCTTCGGTGTGACCTCAGCCGTCACCTACGAGCAGCCTTACACGCTCGCACGCAAGTACGCTTCCCTTGACCACCTCACCAACGGACGCGTGGGCTTTAACGTGGTGACCTCATACCTGCCTTCTGCTGCCGAATGTCAGGGCCTTGAAACCCAGATTGAGCACGACACTCGATACGAACTCGCCGAGGAGTTCCTGGATGTCTGCTACAAGCTCTGGGAAGGCTCCTGGGAAGACGGCGCGGTCGTCAAAAGGATCGCGAGAAGGGCATCTATGCCGACCCCGCCAAGGTGCACCCGATTCAGCACAAGGGTAAGTACTTCAGCGTGCCTGGTGCGGGTCTGACCGAGCCCAGCCCCCAACGCACCCCCGTGATTTTCCAGGCGGGCGCATCCAGCCGCGGGCAGAAGTTCTCGGGCAAGCATGCCGAGGTTGTGTTTATCGGTGCGCTGCGCCCCGATTTGACCCGCATTATTACCGACCGCATTCGTGACCGCGCAGAAGAGAACGGCCGCGGTCGCGACGAAATCAAGGTTTTCGCGATGCTCTCCATTATTGTGGACGAGACCGAAGAGAAGGCGAAGGCAAAGTACGAAGAGTACCGCAAGTACGTGAACCTGGAATCTTCGCAGGCCATTATCGGCGGCTGGTCCGGTGTGGATCTTTCGCAGTTCGACGAGGACGAGGTACTCAACTATGTGAAGACCGAGTCGATTCAGTCCTTCCTCACTCCCTTCACCCTGCAGGCCAAGGATAAGCAGTGGACGCGTAAGGATATTGCCGAGCACTGCACTATTGGCGGTATGGGCGAGGTTATTGTGGGCGACCCGCAGCAGGTGGCCGATGAACTAGAACGCTGGATTGATGAAGGCGGCCTGGACGGTATTAACCTGGCATACCACGTTTCACCCGGCTCCTTCGAGGACTTCATCGAGTTCGTGGTTCCTGAGCTGCAAAAGCGCGGGCGCTACCGCACCTCCTACGAGGGTGAGACCCTGCGCGAAAGCCTGTTCGGTAAGGGACAGGCTAAGGTTGCAGACTCCCACCCGGCCGCGAAGTACCGTGGCGCCTACGTGGGTAAGCCCTCCACGGCAGATACCCCGGCACGCGCTATCGCGAACTAAACCCGCTGCGCCTGCGCGCATGGTTGCAAAATGTCCCCTCCTAGGGGCAATAAAAGAGCCTTTATTTGAATAAAGCATTAAAAATGCCGCTTTATTCGAATAAAGGCTCTTTTTTCACGCACGTTTAGAATGGGGTGCATGAGCGAAACACCCCTGTACGACCCTCAAGCCCGCTGCCTGTGTACAAGCGGCGAGGTATACGGCGCCTGCTGCGGGCGGCACCTGGGCGAGTTTGCCGCATCCGGAACCCTGAACGCGCCCACGCCGCTGGCTCTGATGCGCTCGCGGTTCACCGCCTTCGCCCTGCACGATGCGCCCTACCTGCTGGCAAGCTGGCACCCGCATACGCGCCCCGCCGAGTTTACGTTGGATGAAACGTTGCGTTGGTACCGGCTGGATATTCTGGGCTCTTCGGGCGGTCCCTTCGGTGCGGCGGGCACGGTCGAGTTCGTGGCGTACTACCGCTCGGTTCCCGGCATGCCTGCCGAGGAACGTGTGAAAGGCACCATGCACGAAAAATCCCGCTTCGAGAAAGTAAACGGCACCTGGTACTACCTAGACGGCGAGGTCAGCTAAGTTCCTCCCAACCGGGCAGTATGGCAGAAATCTTCCGAGAAGAGAACCTTTTTATTATACGTAGTATAATTCAAGAATTCATGATTAAATCTCATTTATATAGCGTTTTCAGATCATGAGAGATTTTCTTTTCTTTATCTGAGGTTAGAAAATTAAAACCCCTCAGGAAGTTTATTAGACACATCATAAGGATCACCTTGAATGCTTATATATTTTTTTAGAATTAGATATTTTTGAATTAGAAGTATCTAAATAGCTGCGATATGGAAATTTGTAGTTTATAACTACATCATCAGGCCCAAGATATGTGTTATGTGAGTTATCTACCCTCCAAATATAAGTGCTTTTTAGAATCATTATTTAGCTTCCGTAGTGTTATATTTTCATGGATTAGAGAATCGTTTATTTCAACCCTTCCAAAAAAACACAGACTTATTTATTTGAGGTAATTCCCAATGGTAATTTAAATAAAAAAATAAAAATTTTTATAATACACGGATTCATGGAATGATGTTGTGAATGTAAACCAAGTACTAGACGATATAAAGTCATTATAGTAAGTGTTATTATGAAAATCCGCAGTATGGTCGAATATAGAATTTGATATATCAAATTTGTAGATATGTGTAGTATGGGAAATATCTAATGATCCAGACCATCTGCACCTTTTAAAATTGACTGGGTAGAAGAATAATGAACCTGAGAGGTCAAAATTTAAGTGTGACCATGGTCCGGGTGTGCTGTGCCGTTTTTAATTCAGGTAGTTTATGTAAGTGATATCGTAGTATTTCCCATATAGATACATTCTCATTATTCATATAGCTTATAAAGGCTAATCTTGTGCGGTCCCACAGATCTGCCATCCACTTTCGAGACCTCCTGATCCTTGTTCTCTTTGCTATTTCATCGATTATTGAATTTCTTAATGTTTTTTCTTGTTCTAATTCATATAATTCTTCTTCTGAAAGTTGCTTCCTGTATGAATATATTCTACGAACCTTTATAGGTTTCGTATACTTATATAAAAGCTAAAAGTATATGGAGATCTAATGTAGGCACAAAGTATATCAACAATATTCTGGGCCTCCAAGTCATTGTTTTCTTCTAGCCATTCATCCGCTATTTTACATAAAGAATATATTCCGCCAAGTTTCAAAAGGAACTCATTGCTCCCTAGTAAGTCTAAAGACTTAATATATCGCTCTCGACGTTCATTGCCCACTTGTCGTTGGTAATCTTTTTCGTTTTTTCTTTTTTCACTTTCGTTCTTTTTGCGGTTTTCGAGTAAAGTTGCAAGTGCTAAAATGCCTCCGGTTGCTAGGAGAATTTGTTGTCGAAGAGCGCCACCATCATTACCTGGCCCCTCGAATTTTATATCTAATGCATATGGGAGCATAAATGCTACAGTTCCACCTGTTATAACCGTGGATATCAGTTTTATCGTAAACCATTTTTGGGATTTTCTTTTTATCCAAAAAGAAAAATAATAGAATTATATAAACTAACACCATTGCTATAAGGGAGTTTAGAATCGTATCTCTGTCTAAACCCTTTATATGACTAGATGTTTTTCTGTAACTTATCTATGATAAAGTGTGCAGGATCCATGTCGGGATATTGCCTCCTTCTTGTAGGGCTTTAAGTCACTGTACCAGCACTACTGTGAACAGGTCAAAGATAGAATCAAAGTAAATTATTTAACTGTATGATAAATATTTATTTGATATTTATAGTTTTTGCAGCATGGCAAAAACATTCCTCTTATGGTATGTTTTTGCCATGATGTCAGTCGCAGAATATGCCCAGCACGCCGGGGTGAGTCCCCGAAGCGTGCGTGCACGCCTTGAACGAGGGTCTTTGCGCGGACAAAAAATCGCCGGGCGGTGGATGGTTTCAGATAACCCGCACGAGCATTACTCCGCACATGGGCGCAAAATCTCGATGGCATCCTTCAATCAGCTTGCCGCCTATCTTGACGGTAACAGTGCATCCCTTACCCCCGATGCACGCCGCCGTGCCAAAGAACGTGCACATAACATCTCCGAACGTGGGGTAGAAGCTCTTAGGCAGTATGCAGTGCGTGCAGATGCGAAACCTCAATTCTATGCCGTGCCTTCTGCTGACCTGCATGACCTGATGGGCGAACGCGCATTAGTGCTTACGGGTGTCAGTCACGAATATTCGGAAATTTACGGGGCTACCGTAGACGCATATGTAACTCCCCGCGACCTCGAATCCCTGAAATTTATCTACGCACTACGTGAAGTTCATGCTCAGGATGCCAACGTCATTCTTCGCGTAATCAAAGAGTTACCTAAGATTCGCCCCTTGCATGTTGCAGTTGATCTCCTAATTTCCAAAGACCCGAGAAGCGAGCGGGAAGCGGAACGCCTAGTGAAAGGACTCATAAGCCGTGCCTGATCAGAAAACGGTGAAAATCCCAGCCCAGGGCGCAGAGCTTGAATCCTGACTACATTGTGAGCTTCCTCGATGAAAGCCTCAAAAACTAGTCCTGTGTTTGCTATGTTTATGCCATGAGTGACGTTATCTCGCAGGAATCTTTCAACACGCTCGCCCTCTATTTCAACGGGGGAGGGCACCTGCTTACCCCGGATGCGCGCCGCATCGCTGCTGAACGCGCCCGCATCCTCTGCGCTCACGGGCTCGATGCGCTCCGGCAGTATACGCACCGCACAGGGATGATCGTGCACTACTATGTGGCACCCTACGATACGAGTGACCTGCTGCGAACGGGTGCAAATGCGCTCGCGCTCACCGGGGTTCGGCACGAACTTGCGGGGATGAAAACTTCTCTGATCGATGCCTATATTTTACCCAGTGACCTGGCAAAATTTGCCCCGAGTTGGGGCCTGGAACCTGCCCCTCCCGAGCGGGCGAACGTGATTTTGCGTGAGGTTTCCACCCTTCCACGGGTGCTGCGCCTGTATGTGGCGGCAGATGCCCTGCACGCCTATGAGGCTGGCGCCGCTGGCGAGAGTGCCCGAAAAGCAGCCCAGCGCATCCTGAGCGAGCTGTGCAGTTCTTGAAAGCTGCTGTCAGTTTTGGTGTGCACCACCGGGTAAATAGGGGGATTTACCGCGGAAATAATGATTATCCCGCGAACCTGCTTCGGCTCTGAGAAAAGTTTTGGAAATTATGATGAGGACCTATTGCATACTTCCCCGGCGGTTTGATACAGTTGAGGAGCTAGCCAGAGTCGCAATAAGTTTATTACAGGGACGAGAACTTATTGTGGGTGTTCTATTGAGGATGCAAAGAATGGATAGCATTGAGAGCTTCCGAAAGCTGATATTGGGCTCCTATTGTGTGATAGGAACAGTTTTACACTCTCACATATCCTAAGTTTCCATTTGATGTCGCACCACTTTGTGATGTGGTGGCCGTAGTATAGCGCTATTAATGCACAGAGCAAGTGTATTGTGGCGTGGTAGCTAGGTGAGAGGCATCATCGTAGAGGAAATATACTTTGCTGACAAATATAGAGAGCTTAACTTTTTCTAGCGAACTCATTCTTCAAGTCTTTTAAAGATTAAGCGGCAATTATTTTTCTGCTGCAATTTTTTTAATAGCGGAATGTTTTTGGGGAACTGCTGGCTAGGTCTCTATTCTCGACCACCCAAAATGGTCATTAAAAACTCTATAAGTTTCCTTTTGAGGGGGTGCACCCCTGCAATAAAGGAGGTGGGTTCCAAGCTGTCACCTTTGGAACGTTGTCATCTTGGAACCCAGCCAAAGTTTGATGGAAAACATCAAACTATTGATTAACCACAATTATTCCTGAGGCTATTCAGGAATTCATAAGGAGGATAACCATGGCTAAGGATACCATGTTCATGGAAGAACTGACCGACCAGGAGCTGGAGCAGGTTAACGGCGGCTGTTACAGCAGCTGTGGATACTACGGTGGCAGCTATGGCGGTAGCTACGGTGGCAGCTACTGCGGCGGCAGCAGCAGCTACTACGGTGGCAGCAGCTACTACGGTGGCGGCTACTACTACGCTGCTGTTGGGTATGGCTACTCCTGCTAATAACAAAACATAGACAAGGGGAATACTGAGTGCTAATCAGGGAACTTCTTCCTGAGCTGGATGATGAACAGTTCCAGCAACTGGTGTCGGATGTGTCAGACGTTTCCTTACTCGACCGGTTAGGCACCACCTCAGATTCCCCACCTGTTGGGCGGCCGTCAGCTCCAGTGCCTTCAGCACTGGGGCCGACGGCCGAACCTGCTATGTTTTACACGCTTTTTGCGTGGCTTTTTGAGAGTGAATATAAGCGCGTAGTACAGGCTGTTCGTGCCTCACACTATGTTGATAAAGAACACTTCCCAAACATTGTTGGTGGGCTCCTTGATGAGTTCACGGTGCGCCTGGCGAATTTCTATATTCGGCCGTTGGTCGCCCATATTAAGAAAGTTTCCTCTGAAGGGCTGTTGCAAGGGGACACCCCGGAAGAGCGGTACATAGACTACTGCCGCCGCTGGCCTAAAGATTTCATGGATGGTTTCTATACGAGCTATCCTCTTCTGCGGCGGGTCCACAGCATTATTGTGCACCAATTCCACGCTATAGTGGCGGAGCTTTTTGAGCGAATCCAGGCCCAAGAAAGCGGCATTCGTGAGCTTTTAGGGGCGCAAAATGCTGAGTCCCTCACCCTTGAGTCCCTCACTATGGCGGGTGACTACCATAACGGTGGACGCACCGGCTGCCTGCTGGTGTTTAGCCAGGGGACGGTGGCTTATAAACCACGTAGCGTTGATGGCGAACGGGCGTTCTACAGGATCGTTCAGAAACTTGCGGAACAGGGCGCTCCCCGCATGCGTGCCGCCCGGGTCGTTCAGGGTGATGACTACGGGTTCATGGAGTTTATTGAGAGAGAAGACGTAGACTTCACGGCCGAAAAATTCTTAGAGTCTTCGGGGCAGCTGTCAGCTCTTTTCTATGCTCTGCTGGGTAAAGACATGCACGAGGAGAACCTCATCCCAACGAGCGAGGGTGCTGTCCCTATTGACCTCGAAACAATACTGCACTGTTCACACCTTCTGAACGATGGTAAAGCAGACATGCCCGACAACAGCGCTTTGTTACATAAAGAACGCGGTATTTGTACCAGCGCTTTACTGCCCACCCGGCTGGTACGTAAAGACCCCTCAAAAGGGTATGTTGATATTGGCTTTATCCGGGGTGAGCAGGGGGGCAAACCCCTTTAAAGGTACGGTAGTTGAGCAACCTTTCCGCGATGATGCTATTGTCCGGTCTGTTCGGTATTCTGACCTCGGCGGCCCTCAACAGGGCAACGATCCGGATACCCACACCCTTGAGAAACGGCGCGCCACGGAGGTCGCCCGTGCCCGCGGTTTTGTGCGCGGGTTTGAGCAAATGTACCGGTGGGTGTGTGAGCACCGTGACGCTATGCTGGAGCTGGTACGCAGCGAATGTGCTACGCTGACTCTTCGGGCCGTGCTGCAGCCTACCATGCAATACGAGCAGCTGGTACGGATGCTCGGCAGCCCCGAGGCGTTATCCTCTAAGAGTGTTTTTGCGACGGTGGCGCTACGTACCGCAGCTTTTGACGACAATCGTTCCCTGGAACTGGTCTTAGCAGAAGTAGAGTCACTGTGGCAGCTCGACATCCCGTTCTTTAAACATCGGGCCGATCGTACCGCGATCATGACACCCGACGGGCAAGAGGTAGGCTTGGGCATTAAAACCAGCGCTCTTGAGGAGACTCTCAACCACATTTCCCACATGGATGAAGACGACCTTGACGAGCAGCTGAACCAGATCTGGTCTGCTTTTTATCTCCCCGTACCCCGCGAATACTCTAGCGGATGAACCGGCAGACATCCGACAGGGCCGTGGGGAGAGCAGGAAGAGCGTGAACTCAGCACCATGATCGCCGACCGGCTGGCGGCTACGGTTCATTCAGGCGATCCGTGGACGTGGGTTAGCCCTGTCCCGAGCAGTCAGCAGCATCATCATGGTATTTGGAATACTGATGTTTTGCAGACGGATCTCTACGGCGGCTCAGTGGGTATTGCGTTGGCGTTAGCGCAAGCAGCACACGTGCTGGGGCACCAAGAATATGCTGAGACTGCTCACCGCGTATTCGACCCGCTAGCTGAGACTATTCTTTCGGGGGAAAAGCCGCTTAAGCTGCCTGAGTATATACGCGACATGGCTTTTGCCGGTGAACCCGGTATCGCTTTCACTCTTGCCGGTGCCGCCCGCTACCTTGGTGATACGCGGCTAAAAGATGCCGCTCTTGAGCTGGGGAACCAGGTGGCTGCACGTATAGCGAAGGCGGAGCACCCAACCCCCGGCTATCTGAGCGGTCATGTGGGCGCGGCAATTCTTCTGCTGGGGCATGAGCTGGCTACCGACCGTCAGACGCTGCTGGCTGTATTAGACCGGCACGCCCAGGACATTATTGCCGGCCGTATTGATGATGCGTGGTGGGCACAGAGCGGGTTTGCCACCGGCATGAGCTCGTCAATTTTCGCCCTCAGTCGGTGGAGCCAAGACATGCCCTCACCAGAGCGTGCCCGGCAGGCAGTCGCCTCTTTGCTGAACCGCTTGGATGAGCTTGATAACGGGGAATACTGGCAGATGCGGGTACCTATTGGGGGAGAGCGCCCACGACGGCACCTGGTGCCACGGTAGCGCGGGTGTCGCCTTAGCCTTAGCGGCTGTTCACTGTTGGCTCCCTGGGCTTTCTAACCGCGCGAGCCTTGACCGTGCAGTCCGGCGTTCCCTGCAGGAGGGAACCAAGCGTAACTTCACCTCTTGCCACGGTGCCCTGGGAACCCTTGATGTCCTTGAATGGGTGGTCTCGCACGTTCCCGATGTGTCCAATGCAGAGGCCGTCCATAATGCCGTAAAGAACGGTTATAACGTTTCCCTGCTGCGCGAGACGCTGAACGATAAATCTGTTCGTTACTCTCTGACGCCTTCTCTGATGGTGGGCACCTCCGGGGTGCTGTCGTGGTTGACTCGCCGGGCAGGGGATACCCGCTTATATACCCCCATAGTTCCTGACTCGGCCGAGGCTCACTAATAGGCAGTGCTCGGGGTTATTTTGGTGTAATGGATAACACCTCTCATTGAGGGTGGAATACTCTGATTTTCCCAGAAAATCTATTGCACCTACTCCGGGGATTTGTTATAGTTGAGTAGCTAACCAGAAACGCAATAGATTTATTACAGGGACGAAAATTTATTGCGGGTATTCTATTGAAGATGCAAAGAATAGGTAGCGTTGAGAGCTTCCGAAAACTAATATTGGGCCCCTAAATTTGATAGGGAAAGTTTTACACTCTCAAGCATCCTAAAGTTTCCACATGACGTAGCGCTACTCTACTGTGTAGTGGCCATGTTGTTGCGCCAAAATAGTGCAGACAGCATGTACGACGCAGTGTGTGGCGTGATCTGAAATTGGACTTTGCCTTACTGACGAACACATTTACAGATCTTTAGAATACCTATTTCCGCTGCACATTTCTTTAGCGATGGAATGTTGTCAGAGGTGACTGGTTAGTTTATACCTTAAAACCCCACTGGGGAATTAAAACTTTACAAGTTTCCTTTTTGTTTGGGTTACCTAAAACCCAGATGAAAAGGAGGTGGGTTCCAATGTGGCGCCTTGGAACGTTGTTATTGCGGAACCCAGCTAGAGTTTGATGGTAAAACATCAAACTGACACCGATAATACTATTCCTGAAATTGGTTCAGGAATACATAAGGAGGATAACCATGCCCAAGGATATCACGCTTCTGGAAGAGATCTCCGATCAGGAACTCGGTCAGGTTAACGGTGGCGGCTCCCACGGTGGCGGCTACTACAGCTCCGTTGGTGGCGGCAGCTACGGTGGCGGCTACTGCGGTGGCGGCTGCGGCGGCTACGGCTACGGCTTTGGCTTCTGGGGCGGCAGCTTCTCCTAAATCCAGAGGATAAGTAAATACGATAGATAAGGAGAATTCAGGTGTTAATCAGGAACTTCTTCCTGAACTGGATGAGGAACAATTCCAACGCCTAGCATCTTACGTATCTAGCACTTCGTTACTAGAACGGATAGGCACCACCGCATCCGAAGCGCCTGACTCCGATTTTATTGTACGGTTGTCGGCTCCGGTGTCTTCGGCACTGGGGCCGACTGCCGAACCCTCCATGTTCCACGCGCTCATCGCCCAACTGGCGGAGAATGAACGTGGAAACGTCGAACACGCCATCACCTCATCGGGCTACGCTGTAACGTCGCAGATCCCCCGTTTAACCAACCAATTCTTGGATAACCTAACGGCGCGTTTAAACAATTTCTACCTCAGACCACTGGTTGCCCACATCAAAAAGGCCTCTGCGCAGGGGCTATTGCAGGCAGACACACCGGAAGGGCGCTACGAAGACTACTGCCGCCGCTGGCACGAAGAACTAAGCGATGATTTCCACGCAAGCTACCCACTTCTGAACCGTATCCACCAGGTGACGGTGCAGCAATTTCACGCGATGATCGCCGAGATTTTCGAGCGTGTCCGCACCCACGAAAACGATATCCGTGAGCTTTTTGAACACCACGGATGCCGCACCACTTCAGCTTGAATCTTTTGGGCTGCCCCGAACTCGTTACGGCGGCGGGCGTGCTGGCTGCCTCCTTTAAGTTCACGCAGGGCACAGTGGTCTACAAATCACGCAACGTTGAAGGCGAGCGAGCATTCTGGCAGATCGTTCAAGACCTTACTCAGCAGGGGGCACCCGCTATGCGCGCCGCCCGGGTAATCCAGGGTGAGGGTTACGGCTTCATGGAGTTTATTAAAGCTGAGGAGGTAGATTTCTCAGGCGAAGACTTCTTAGAAGCCTCCGGTCGACTAGCGGGTTTGCTCTACGCATTGCAGGGCAAAGATATGCACGCCAAGAACCTGATCCCCCTGGCCACCGGACCCGTGCCAATTGACCTTGAGACGGTGCTTCACCCCATATACATCCTCGCCGACGACACCCCTCAACCGCCTGAAGGCAGCGCCCACCTGCGAAAACTCCGTGGGATTTCCAATAGCGCGTTTCTGCCCACCCGTATTACGCGCCGCGACGCTTCCCTGGGGTACCGTGACGTCGGCTTCCTCCACGGGGAGCAAGGGAATGACCCGTTTAACGAGGTCATTGTTGAGCGTCCCTTCCGGGACGATGCTGCCGCCCGGATGAACCGCGAACCGGCCCCAGCCCCGGAGGAGAACCAAGAAGCGGCAAGCATGGTGGCACTCGTTGGCGACGAATCCAGCGCTGAGGTGCTGGAAGAGCGGCGTCTCTATGAAGCGGCCCGTGCCCGTGCCTTCGCCCGAGGGTTTAATCAGATGCACCAATGGATCTGTGAGCACCGCGAGGCGATGCTTGAGGCGGTTCGCGCGAACTTTACCGGGCTGATGCTTCGCGCCCTGCTGCAATCAACCAGGTTTTACACCCAAATCCTTAAGATGCTCAGCAGTCCCGAGGCGCTCGCATCCCAAGAAGTGTTCGCCACGGTAGGGCTGCGCGCCGCCACCCTAAGCCACAACCGCCCCCTGGATATGGTTGCGGCTGAAGCGGAAGCTCTCTGGCGGTTCGACGTACCCTTCTTCATGCACCAGACGGATGGCTCTGACATCGTATCGTTTGAGGGTAAACCGGTGGGGCTCAGCATTAAAGGCAGCGCCCTGGAAGAAACCCTGCGGCATATCGCCGCCCTTGACGAGAATGACCTAGAGGAGCAGCTCCAACAGATCTGGGCCGCCTTCATCTCACCCTACCCGGCGAACACCCTAGCCAATAGCCCGGCAGAATTACTCTCCGCCGGGGAAGACGAACAGCACGAACGGGAGCTTTGCGCCGCGATCGCAGACCAGCTGACGGGCACTCTACGCCTAGCGGCAGTGAGCAAGACTCCCGGACGTGGCTCGCACCTAACCCCGGGCTCTGGCAGCAGCATATTGGTGCATGGCAAACCACGGTTCTTGGGATAGACCTGTACACCGGGTCGGTCGGGCCTGCGATGGCCCTAGCCCAGGCAGCACACACGCTAGGAAACGCGGAGTACGCTCAGGCTGCGCACCGTGTGTTAGACCCGATAGCGCAGGATGTCTTCGATAAGAGGCTCTTTAGCATTCCCCCGGAGACCTGCGACGGTGTCTCAGGCGGTGAGGCGGGTATCGCGCTCTCACTTGCCAGCGCCGCAGAGTACTTGGACGACCCCCGGCTGAAAGAAGCCGCCATTATGCTTGGCGACCGGGTTGCCGCCCGTATGGAGCAGGTGGAGCATCCGATGCCGGGGTACCTGGATAACCAGGTAGGTGCCGCCACACTACTTCTGGGGTATAACCTCGCCACCAACCGTGCCGCCCTGCTGGAGGTACTCGAAAAGCACGCCCTGGATATTGTCGCCGGCCGGGTTGAGGAGAACTGGTGGAATGTGAGCGGGTTCGCCTACGGTGTGAGCGGGTCAATTTTTGCTCTGGCCCGCTGGGGGCAGGAGATGCCCACACCTGGGCGCGCTCAACATGCTGTGAAGATTCTCCTGCAGCGGCTGAACAGTTTCAGGTGCGCGGAAGGCTGGCGGGCCCAGCTCTCCGAACGCAGCGGCACTGGCGACGCGCACACCGGCGGCACATGGTGCTCTGGCTCTGCGGGTATCGCTCTTGCACTCGCAGCCGTACACGTGTGGATGCCGGAGTTCTCCCCGCGTACTGAGCTCGACCGGGCGGTGCAGTACGCGTTCCGTACCGGAACTAGGAGTAACTTGACGTTGTGCCACGGGGACTTAGGAACCCTGGAGGTGCTCAACTGGATTATTGCTCGCGTTCCCGATGTGCCCGGCGCCGAGGATATCCGTGCAGCCGTCAAAAACGGGTACGGCCCCTCAGTTATTCGCGCGACACTTGACGATAAGTCTTCACGGTACTCACTGACCCCGTCACTGCTGGTGGGTACCTCCGGGGTACTGTCGTGGCTGGCTCACCGTTTAGGGGGAGGGCGTTTATACACCCCCGTCATTCCTGACGTGAGTGAGGACCGGTAAAATATGGGGTTTCCAGCGGTTCTCCAAGCGGCTGCTACTGAGTGCGGGCTAGTGTCGGTGCGTCCGTATTGCAGCATTACGGGCGGTATCAGACGATATCTGATCTGCGCCTCATCGCCGAACCCGGGCGTGAAGGCCTGAGTATGCTCCAAGTGCGCAACCTTCTCATGGCAGAAGGCATGGACGTCGGGGCGTATAAAGCTAACTCGCTGGAACAGCTGCGCGATATCGGCAAGCCAGCTATTCTGCACTGGAACAACTCCCACTATGTGGTGCTGGTACGCATCCGTAAAGACCGCGTACATATTATGGACCCCGCAACGGGGATGAAAGTTATCCCCCTTCAGGAAGCTGAAGGCTCTTTCTCCGGTAGCGTGCTGGTTCCCACCCCCCGGAAAGACTTTAAAAAGAAATCCCGAAAAGTCTTCCAAGACTGGCAGCTGAACACGTTCTTCACGAAAAAGATGTTCGCCCAGTACGCGGTTTTCGTGGTGCTGCTAGTGATTACCTACAGTGTCACGTTCGCCGTGCCGGTGGTGATCCAAAGCGTGGTGGATGCCCAACTCAGAGGCCATGAAGACGCCATCCTCGTCGCAACTATCGGCGTGGTTGTTGGCGTGGCGGGCTACTACCTGGTGTCCATCGCCCGCGCCGCGGCTTTGGCTAGTATCGTCTCGTCCATCGGGTACCAGCTGCTGGGCGGGATGTTCAAAAGGCTGCTGAAGCTGCCGCTGACCTACTTTGCGCTCCGCTCCCCGGGCGATATTCTGTACCGTCTTTCCAGCGTCAATACGCTGCGGAACTTTCTGTCCACGAACCTGACTGAGCTCGTGATTAATATCGGTACGATGATCGTGATTCTCGTCTTCATCGCCCAGCAGTCACGCGAAATCCTCATTATCACCTTCGTGGTACTCGCCGTGCTGATGCTGATCTGGTTCGTGACGGCACGCCCCACCTCCCAGGCGCTCGACGCCGAATATGCGCACGCTCAGAAGCCCAGGTGGTCGAACTTGATGCCATTAACACCGTGGCATCCATGAAAATGACTGGTTCGGCAAGCTCCACATATGAGACGTGGCGTGAGGCGTACAAACAGTCGCTTGCCTCAATGCGCCGCCGCATGGTGCTGCAGCAGGGTGTGCTTGGTTCCGCAGCTTCCGTGGTGCAGCTGGGCGGGCCGCTGATTCTGCTGCTGGCGTCGCTTCCTCTGGTGAATCAGGGTGTGCTCACGCTCGGGCAGGCTATTGCCACCGAGGGCATTTCTGCCATGCTGTTCTCCTCTATTTCGTCAACGATGTTCGGCATTATGAACATTATTGCCGTGGACCGGGCGGTGGCGCGTATCGTTGATATTCAGCGTTACGACCCTGAGCAGGATGGCGGCACCATCACTAAGCTTGCCAGCAGCGATATTGAGCTTGAGAACGTGAACTTTACCTACCCCGGCGGAACGCAGCCCGTGCTTTCTGAGGTGTCTATTACGGTGCCAGAGGGGCATGACATAGCCCTTGTGGGCTCATCCGGGTCGGGCAAGAGCACGCTGGCTATGCTGCTATGTTCGCTGTACAGCCCGGTGTCCGGCACTATTCGGATGGGCGGGATCAATGTACAGGATTATTCCTTGGATGCGCTTCGCTCCCACATTGGGTATGTTCCGCAGCAGCTGCAGACAAGGGGCGGCACCCTGTACGAGAACCTCACGGCGGGGCTTGATGATGGCCGAACCCGCGAGGAGATCGAAGCGGATGTGCTGAGCATGGGTATTCTGGATTTTGTGAAGGGTCTGCCCATGGGGTTTGACACGATCATGTCCAGTGATGGTGAGAACTTCTCAGGCGGGCAGCGTCAGCGCATCGCCATTGTGACGGCGCTGCTGCGGCGCCCGCGCATCCTGGTGCTGGATGAGGCAACGAGCGCGTTAGATACCACCACTGAGCGTCAGGTGACGGAGCTGATTGCACGGTATAAGTGCACGAAGGTTGTGGTGGCGCACCGTCTCTCCACTATTCGCAACGCCCAGCGGATTATTGTTTTGGAGGGCGGGCGCATTATCCAGAGCGGAAGCCATGATGAGCTGATCCGGGTCCCTGGCCGCTACCGGGATCTGTACTACCTGGAGGACCCTGAAAGCATCGCACAAGAGATCCGCGCCCATGAGGCACCGCAGACTCAAGGGAAGCCGCAGGCCCAGGAACCCCAGGACGAGCAGCGGGAATACGAAGAAAGCCTGTATGACCATATGGCGTGGGTGGGGGTTGAATCTGCCCCGCGGTTTAGGTGCAGGACCTCATTCTGGAGCAGCGGCTCCAGGTACCGGGAAGCTACTGCGGCCAGGATGCATAAGGCCGCCGATAACTCCCGGTGGCTGGGGTGAGCCTGCCTTCCGGCGAAGAAATCGGTATGTGCAGGAATCTGTGGGGCATGTCAGTGAAACTAACGATACAGCTGCCATGGCATGACGGGTAAAACATGACGGCACATGCTCTCTAAACTATGGTGAACAACCTCTATGGGGGGGGGTATTTCTGTAGCTTGGTCGTGTCTTCATGCAGCTTAGTCGATACCCATCCTGCATAGGTTCGCCGCATGTTAGGCTGTGCATGAGGTGATGTGGTGAAGCTGAGATTATGCGAGGATCCTGACTATCAGGAACCCGAGGTGAGTATCGTTTATGCCCAGAAGGATGTGCGGGTCACTCGCATCGTCGATTTTGTGGAATCGGTAGAACAGCGGATTAAATGCGAAAACGGAAGCACCGACATCATGGTGAATGCTTCAGATATTTCTATTGTGAAAGCGTTAAGAAAACAACGTTTGTGCACGTAGCAGGAAATACGTATAGGACCGACCATAGGCTCTACGATCTTGCGGAGAAACTTAAAGATTGTGGATTTGTGCGGGTGAGTAAGTCATGCATTCTCAACATTAACGTTCTTGAGAGTGTTAAACCGCTTTTTAATAGCCGCATGGAAGCCATATTAACAACCGGCGATAGAGTCTATATAAATCGCACATACCTCAAAAACGTCAAACAAGCGTTGAAAGGATACGGTGCATGAGAAAACTTGCTGTTAATATTTGTGCGACCACGGGTATCTCCCTCATTTTACTGGCCGTCATTGGTTTGTCATCAGGTGGAACGTATCTTTACCTTGTGGGAGTTTTCCAAGTCCTTACGACCAATATGATGATTCATGTGGGTATGCTGCTGGTTTCGCGCATGGCACTGAAATATCCCCTGTTGGAGGCGCTTGTCGATATAGCCCTTATTCTCGTCATGATCTGCGGCAGTGGGCTGGCGTTCGGCTGGTTCTCCAGCACACCGCTCTGGATCCTGTGCATTCTGGGAATCGTGATGTATGGCGCCTCAACCGCCCTGAATATTTTACATATGCGCCGGGAGGTTCAGGAAATAAATATGCTCATTGTTCGACGAAAATTTACTTAAAACCACTATCCCTGAAAACAAAATATTATTTTTGCGGTAATTTTTTTTTTTGCGCCCTAAAACCACTATATTTTGCGGAGTATTTCGTATGCGTCTTGAAAAAATTAATGTTTTATACTGCGTGTTGGCCGTGTATTGTGTATGCTTTATTTTTCGCATATATGAGTATTTTGTGCTTCGTACCGATCAGAGTTTTTGGGGTGAAGCCTTTGTTCATAAGCTGATCGGTATAGGAATTTTAGGGTTGGTGATGCAGTCCTGCTCTCTGGGGGCCCGCAGCATTGGATTTACCCGTGAGCACATAATGCGCCCTATCCTTGCCGGGCTGGGTTTCGGCGCAGTAGTTTTCGCGATTGCCTATGTCGCTGAGATAGCGCTTTTACCGCCCACCGAATTTCGCTCCCTTGACGTTTATGTGAGCACTTACGCGGTCAGCAGCAATACGGGGCATCAGACAGCGCTCATATTCTTTGTGATCTGCCTGGCGGGGAACATGATCAACGTGGGCATGGAAGAAGGAGTTTTTCGCGGGCTTTTTCAGAAACTTCTGGGATTCCGTTACTCGTTTATGGGTGCTGCAGTCATTTCTTCGGCGCTCTTTGGCCTGTGGCATGTGATCGCTCCCGTACGGAACTATACGGACGGAACCTCAAGCTTGGGTGGAGCGGTCATGAATGCTCTGATCCTGATGCTGACATCAGCCGTGGTCGGATTTAAATTTGCGCTGATGACGCGCCTGACGGGCAGCCTCTATATGGCGATGGCAAACCACTGTGCAAATAATGTGATCGTGAATCTTGTGCATGTAACGTCGGTTTCCGGGGAGGATACGCTGATGTTCGTCCGGATCTCCATAGCGCAAGGGCTATCATTTCTTGTGGTGGCAGTATGGTACCTGGTGGCCTCACGCCGCGGGAGTCTTCCTGCGGCAGGGATTGAGGGGCGCCCGCGTCACATCCGCAGCCGTGAAATTTCTGACGTTTTCGAGCGCATATCTACCCCCATAGGTGTATAAAAAGGCTCTTTCTGAATAAAGCGTAGTTTTCCGCCGCTTCTCTTCAAAAAGAGCCTTTTTACACCCGACATATACCCGGGATTTCAGCCAACGCTAGTGCGTGAAACCGTTAATAATACCCATGCCGAAGTAGATGACGAACACTGCGGACACTACGTACATGAGCCAGTGCACCTCGCGCCCGCGGCCCTGCACCAGGCGGATAAAGGCGTAGGAGACAAACCCAGCACCAATACCGTTAGCGATCGAGTACGACAGCGGCATGAAAATAATGGTCATAAACGCCGGGATGCCCAGGCCCCAGTCCTGCCAGTCGATATGCACGGCTTGGCGCACCATCAGGAACCCAACAACCACCAGGGCGGGGGCGACCGCCTCAAAGGGAACAATCGTCACCAGCGGCGAGGCGATAATCGCCACCAGGAACAGCACACCGGTGACAATATTCGCCAGACCCGTGCGGGCACCCTCACCAATACCGGTTGCCGACTCCACAAAAATCTGGTTCGCAGAGCCGGATGCGCCGCCGCCGACCACGGAACCGACCGCATCCACGAGCAGCACCTCGTTAATGTTCTCAACCTTGCCGTCCTTATCAATGGTGCCCGCTTCGGTTGCTAAGCCCACCGAAACGCCCATGGCGTCAAAGAAAACCGAGAGCAGAATAGCGAACACCAGCAAGGATGCACCCAGCACGCCGATAGCGCCGAACGCGCCGAATCGTGCAGACCCGATAAGCGAGAAATCAGGGGCTGAGAAGGAAAAATTATTGAGCGCGGGAACGTTGAGCGACCAGCCGGTCGGGTTCCCTTTGCTGCTGCCAATATGGAAAACAGCCTCTAGGATGATCGCCAGTACGGTAGATGCCACCACGCCAATGAGGATAGCGCCGCGCACATTGCGAATAAACAGGGCGATGGTGAGGAAAAGACCGAAAATAAACACGAGAGTTGGCCAGCCAAGCAGGTGACCGCCCACCCCAAGCGAGACGGGAACGGTGGTTCCTGCGGCATCCGGCATGCGGCGGATAATCCCGGAATCAACCAGCCCGATAAAGGCGATAAAGAAGCCGATTCCCGCCACGATCGCGGTTTTGAGGCTTTCGGGGACCGCTTCGAATACGGCGGTGCGGAAGCCGGTGAGCACCAGCACGGTCATAATAAGACCAGCGATAATCACCAGCCCCATAATATCTGCCCATGTCAGTCCGGGAGTGGTTGCGATCGTGGAGGCCAGCAGTGCGTTCACACCCAGCCCCGCCGCCATCGCGAAAGGCTGCTTGGCTATAACACCCATGAGGATGGTCATTACGCCGGCGACGAGCGCGGTGACCGCGGCGACCTGCGGCACGCCAAGGGTATTTCCCGCCGAGTCTGCGCCGGTGCCGATCACCAGGGGGTTGAGGACGACGATATAACTCATAGCGAAGAACGCGGCGAGACCGCCACGAATCTCGGCGGATATAGATGAGCCTCGTTCAGTGATTTTGAAGTAACGGTCCAGTGCGCCGCCCGATGCGTTGGGCTTGTGTGCCTGGGGAGCCGCGGTGTTCTCAGAAGACATTTCGTTGAATCCGTAGATACTCTCGTGGGACGTGGGCGCGGGTTTGCGCCGCAATAAGAAAAGCGCCGAACCCCGGCGGGATTCAGCGCTGGTGTTACCACCCTATTCTAGGTGTTTTGTTTTTCTCCCGCATCCACCTGCCGAAAAGCCGCCGGGGCGCCTAAGCTCTGTGACGGACTTTCCGGCAGATGGAATGCTGGGAAGCTGCCTTTACCCGTGGGTGAAACCGTTAATGAGTCCGGTGCTGAAGAACACCAGGAAAACAGCCGATACCACGTACATGAGCCAGTGCACCTCGCGCCCGCGACCCTGCACCAGGCGGATGAAGACGTAGGAGATGAACCCTGCACCAATACCGTCGGCAATGGAGTAGGCGAACGGCATGAAAAATAATGGTCATAAACGCCGGGATGCCCAGGCCCCAATCCTGCCAGTCGATATGCACGGCCTGGCGGATCATGAGGAACCCCACGAAAACCATGGCGGGGGCGACCGCCTCGAAGGGGACGATGGTCACCAAGGGAGAGAGGAAGACCGCGCCCACAAAGAGCGCGCCGGTGACCACGTTCGCCAGGCCTGTGCGGGCGCCAGCACCAATACCGGTTGCCGATTCCACAAAAATCTGGTTGGCCGAGCTGGAGGTGCCACCGCCCGCAACTGAGCCGAGCGCATCCACCAGCAGCACACGGTCGATGTTCTCAATTTTGCCGTCTTTATCAATGGTGCCAGCTTCGGTGGCTAGGCCCACGGTAGTGCCCATTGCGTCGAAGAACGCCGAGATGAGGATGGTGAAGATCAGCATCGTGGCGGCCATACCGCCGATGGTGCCGAACGCCCCAAATATATCTGCTGAGAACAGCAGCGAAACATCGGGTAGGGCGCTGCCGCCGCCCCATGCGGGTACGTTCAGTGACCAGCCGGTCGGGTTGTCTTTGCTGCTGCCAATGTGGAAAACGGCTTCCAGGATTATTGACAGCACGGTGGAGGCAAGCACACCGTATAGGATGGCCCCGCGTACTTTCCGAATAAATAGGGCAATGGTGAGGAACAGCCCGACAAGGAACACCACGGTGGGCCAGCCAAGCAGGTGCCCGCCCACACCGAAGGTGACGGGGACGGTGGTGTGCGCGGCGTCTACGGTGCGGCGGATAATACCTGCGTTGACCAGCCCGATAAAGGCGATAAAGAAGCCGATACCCACCACAATTGCGGTTTTGAGGCTCTCGGGGACCGCCTCAAAGACGGCGGTGCGGAAGCCGGTCAGCACGAGGGCAGTCATGAGCACACCCGCCCACACGACCAGCCCCATAATTTGCGGCCAAGTGAGATTGGGGGTGCTGAGGATAGTGGTTGCCAGTAGTGCGTTCACGCCCAGCCCTGCCGCCATTGCGAAAGGCTGTTTCGCGTAGATGCCCATGGCGATCGTCATGATTCCGGCGATAAGCGCGGTGACTGCGGCCACCTGCGGCACGCCGAGCGCGTGGCCGTTGGCGTCTTTTACGAGGCCGATAATGAGGGGGTTTAGTACCACGATATAGCTCATGGCGAAGAAGGTCGCTAAGCCGCCGCGAATCTCGGCGGAGATAGTTGAGCCTCGTTCTGTAATTTTGAAGTAACGGTCCAGGGCGCCCTGCGTTGTGTTGGTTTGGGGTGCCTGGGGAGCCGCGGTGTTCTCAGAAGACATTTCGTTGAATCCGTAGATACTCTCGTAGGGTGCGTGCCCACCGGTCGGGGGCGCGCATAAGAAAAGCGTCAGCCGTGCGGGGCGTGACGCTCTTGTTACCTCATTATTCTAGGGGGTAGCAGCGCGTGTGCGCTAGTTGCTTGATGAGGGGCGGTAGTACAGCCTGTGAGTGGGCGCGCGGTGGGAGGTTTTGGGCTTAACGCAGTGGGGGAGTGAGGGTGAGGCGGGGCCTGGGCTGGCTGGTAAGATGAGGAATACCTTAACTTCCGTATTGGTAGGGCTACTACCGAGAATTTGAGAGGTGAATTGTGAGCGAGTATCCCCCCGCTGAGTCTTTGCCTGTGCGCCAGCGTGCCGTGGTTGCTACTGAACGCCCAGCCCGTTATGTGAAACAGTTGGGTTCGCATATGGGCCGTAAGATTGATACCGCCGAGCTGCCGGGCGGTCTGCGGCTGACGTTTAACCGTGATGGTATTTTCCGTGGCTATGGCGATCTGCTGATTGATGAACCCAATAACGCCCTCATTATGGAGGTGCGTGCCGAGGATGAGGAGAAAGCCACTAATATTGCGGGTGTGCTGGAGCGCCACCTGGTGCGCTTTGGCGAACGTGACGAGCTGGTGGTTGAGTTCCGAGGGGTTTAGGCAGACGTTCTATATACTGCGGCACCTCCGTGGGAAAAAAATGAGGGCGGATACCCCAGATATTTTCCCTAGTGCACTTCGCGTTCGCTATCTTCTTTGCGGTGCTCTACTGTGTGGTGGCTGAATATTGGCCCAAGATTAAGCTCTGGCAGGGTGTGGCTTTCGGCATTGTGCTTGATATTCTCTTCCACGTCATCATTATGCCCGCAATGGGTGTTGTGCCCGCCCCGTGGAACCAGCCTTTTGGGGAGCACTTCTCTGAGTTCTTTGGGCACATTCTCTGGTTGTGGTCGATTGAGCTGGTCCGCCGCGACCTGCGTAACCGCATCACCGGTGAACCCGATGCAGAGTACCCGGTGACTGCCCGCTAAATCACTGAGTGTATCGTAACCGGTATACGGCTGTGCCCCGCATGAGCGTCTCATGCGAGGCACAGCCGTATTGCCATATATAAGGAATAAAAATATATGAGCTATTGCTCGCTTTCCCTCTTTTTAGCCCATCCTAACCGCTGTGCCCGGTAGAATGAACGAGGACTAAAAAGAGAGCTCGCCGCCGCACCAGCCTGAACCGTGTACCGGGGCGAACTTTGAAAGGAAAAATACGTGTCTGAAGCTACCCGCCCCCTGCGCGTCGCTGTTATTGGCGCAGGCCCCGCTGGCATTTACGCCGCTGACCTCATCACCAAATCTGAGGAAGTACGCTCTGGAGCCGTTGAGGTTTCTATCGATATTTGATCGTTACCCCGCTCCCTTCGGGCTAATTCGTTACGGTGTGGCGCCCGATCACCCGCGTATTAAGGGCATTATTACCGCCCTGCACAAGGTGCTTGACCGCGGTGATATTCGATTCTTCGGCAATGTCGAATACGGTAAGGATTTGAGCCTTGCCGACCTGCGCGAGCACTACGACGCCATTATCTTCGCGACCGGCGCTATTCATGACGCGCCCCTACCTATTAAGGGCATCGACCTGGACGGTTCCTATGGTGCCGCCGACTTCGTCTCGTGGTATGACGGTCACCCCGATTACCCGCGCACCTGGCCGCTGAACGCGAAGGAAATCGCGGTGCTCGGTAACGGCAACGTGGCGTTGGATATTGCGCGTGTGCTCTCCAAACACGCTGATGATCTGCTCGTCACCGAAATTCCCGAGAATGTGTACGAGGGGCTGAAATCTTCGCCCGTGACCGATGTGCACGTCTTTGGCCGCCGCGGCCCCGCGCAGATCAAGTTCACCCCCCCTTGGAGCTGCGCGAGCTTTCACACTCCCGCGATGTCGATATTGTGCTCTACGAAGAGGACTTCGAGTTCGACGAGGCTTCGGATGAGGCTATTCAGACGAATAACCAGGTTAAGACCATGATGAAGACCCTCACTACCTGGCTTACCGACCAGGAGGAGGGCGAGCAGACAGCATCGCGCCGTCTGCATCTGCACTTCCTGCAGTCCCCGCACGAGATTCTGGGTGAGGACGGCAAGGTTGTGGGCATCCGCATGGAACGCAATAAGCTTGACGGCAAGGGCGGTATCGAGGGCACCGGCGAGTTCGTGGACTACCCCGTGCAGGCTGTGTACCGCGCGATTGGTTATTTCGGATCTGAACTGCCCGAGGTCGGCTACGACGCTGATAAGGGCGTGATTACTAACGTTGAGGGCCGTGTGGTCGATGAAAACGGCGAGCACGTGCCCGGCCTGTACGCTACCGGGTGGATTAAGCGCGGACCGGTGGGCCTGATTGGCTCCACCAAAGGCGATGCGCTTGAAACCATCACGCACCTGTTGGAGGACCGCGAGAACCTGTACACCGCTGCCGAACCGGATGCGGAGACCTTCAGCGATTACCTGGACTCTAAGGGTATTCGCTACACCACCTGGGAAGGCTGGCACCGTCTGGACGACCACGAAAAGGCGCTCGGTGCGGCATCACAGGATGCGAAGGGCGAACCGCGTGAGCGTGTGAAAGTCGTTGACCGTGATGAAATGATTCGCATTTCACGTGGTGAATAGTTAACGGTAAACCATAACAATTCCCCCGCCCCTCAAATGCTGAGGATGCGGGGGAATTTTATGTTAAATATACGCTGCACATGCATAAAATATCGACTTACGGATACAAAAAACCCCGCATTTATCATAAAATGCGGGGTTCCGTTGCAGTTGGTTTTATATTGCCCACTGGGAAATGATGCTCGCAAGGAGAGCAGCATTCTAAGCGTGCACCTGGCAACTACGCCTAGGTTTTATGGTGAACTTACCATTCCTAAAAGTCCCGATATGCTCCTGAAGTTTTTAGTTACTTCGGCAGCCTCATCGGTAGCGTCCCGGCTGGGAGACGCGCGGCCCTTGGCGCGCCTTTTGAGGACGCAAACAGGGGATTCTTCAGTAGAATCGGTGTGTTCACTTATCGGTGATATATATGTGCGGTGACATTACCTCAAGGGGCGGAAGATCCCCTCTTTTTGGTTCCCTGGAGAACCTCACATCCCATATCTTAGGCGCTTTTTTAGGCTGATTTCAAGCGAATTTAAGGGGGTTTTGAAGGGCTTTCATATAATCCCTAGTCAATCCGATGAGGTATATGAAATCTTTACAAAAACTTTTTTTCTGAAGGCTATAAAGCTACTCCTGCACCTTCGAAGAGAATCCCAATAAACCCACAAAAAAATACCCATATGCACTCAATATATAGAAGATAAAAAGCATAAACATAAGATGCATAATTATTTCGACACTCACACCTCAGTGCCTGCTGGCCCCGTGTTTATATCTGTAAGTCGCAGGGCGTCGCTGGCGGTCCTCCTGCTCTTGAAGCTGCCTGGGTATGCGTAAAAAGTCGCCGCAGTGAATAATAAACCCACATGGGTTGTTGGAGGGGACCTTGTTGAGATGGGGCTGGGGGTATCGTCAGCGAAGAAAATGCCTAGCTGGGTATGCATCTATAAAAAAATATTAAAAATTTTTTTCTACCGTGCGAAAACCCCTTATATAATGCTCTGACAAGGAAAAATACTAGTGATGTACAACCTATTAAGGGGGTTTGTGAGACCCTGGGCACGCGGGAATCTCAAAACCGGTTTGCGCACCCCTCAAATCTGTCATAGACTAGTTGAGGTTCGAACGACGGGACGAAAAAGAACCCGTTCGCATCGACTAGGCCCCCATCGTCTAGCGGCCTAGGACGCCGCCCTTTCACGGCGGTAGCACGGGTTCAAATCCCGTTGGGGGTACTTGCAAATCCTCAGATTTGCAAAGCCATGTTGAAGAAGCAGATTATACCCCTGCCGAATCCAACAAGGCCCCGTAGCGCAGTTGGTTAGCGCGCCGCCCTGTCACGGCGGAGGTCGCGGGTTCAAGTCCCGTCGGGGTCGCTCTGGCCGCGTGATTCAGGTGAAGAAATTCATCACGAAGACGCGGTCGTTGCGTATCTGCTTCGATGCGCAAGGCTCTGTAGCTCAGTTGGTAGAGCGTGCGACTGAAAATCGTAAGGTCACCGGATCGACGCCGGTCGGAGCCACAATCCGCCCTCCAGGCTTCTACAGTGGGGGCGGATTTTTCTTTAACCGCGCCCTGCTCTCAAGCCTGCGTATTCTATGTCTTGTGCATTATATTTTGTACGCCCGCAGTCTTTTTCTGTTAAAAGAGCCTTGATTTCAAGCAAGAGTATTTTTCGACGCTTTCTTGAAATCAAGGCTCTTTTTACACTAGGGAAGAGGAGAGTAGTAGCTGGCAGAGCGGTAAACACGCCGGTTCGTTTCAATTTCTTGGAATTTCCGTTAGGGTGGAGACGTTGTGTTATTTTGGACAACACCTGTACACACGGCGGCAAAACCGGCGCATACGGAAGAGATCGAATGCCAGCACCCATTCCCCAAGACACCATACCGTCGAACTCCGCGCAGGCAACACGCACTGCGGGAATCGAATTCTCCCAGGTCACCAAACGCTACGGCGCTAACACCGTGGTCAATAACCTGACTCTGAGCATCCCCGCCGGTGAAACCACCGTTTTCGTCGGTTCCTCAGGGTGCGGTAAAACCACCACCCTGCGCATGATCAACCGCATGGTCGAGCCGCAGGAAGGCACGATCACCATCGGCGGGCAAAATATTGCAGATCAAGACCCCTACAAGCTGCGCCGATCCATCGGGTACGTCATGCAAAGCGGCGGGCTGTTGCCGCATCGTACCGTGCTTGAGAACGTTATGACCGTGCCCCTGTTGAACGGCACCTCCAAATCGCAGGCGAAAGAACGCGCTCTTGACCTTCTGGGTACCGTGGGTTTGGATGCGTCCTTAGCGCAGCGCTACCCGGCTCAGCTTTCCGGCGGGCAGGCCCAACGCGTGGGAGTCGCGCGGGCGCTCGCGGCGGATGCCTCCATTCTGCTCATGGACGAGCCGTTTTCTGCGGTCGATCCGATTGTGCGCACCGAACTGCAGGAAGAACTTTGCGCCTGCAGGGCGAGCTGCATAAGACCATTGTTTTCGTAACCCACGATATTGATGAGGCCCTATTCCTCGGCGATAATATTGCGGTCTTCGCCCCCGGCGGCAAGCTCGCCCAGTACGGCGCTCCCGAAGAGATCCTGACGAATCCCGCTAATGATTTTGTGGAATCTTTCGTTAGCCAGTCCGTGGGTGCCTTCTGCCTGCCGATGTGATGCGCCAGGTGCGGTATATTCGCCGCGAACGCTACCGCCGCACACGCGAAGCCGCAGTATCGGGCGAGGGCGCCGCATCAACCTCTGGGCGGGGATAGTATGAACCTGTTGCTGGCAGATTCGATGCACTGGGACTGGTTGGGAAATAACATCCAGCGCGTCCTTGATTTGACCCTCAATCACCTGTACCAGGGCATTATTCCGGTACTTGTGGGAACCGCCCTGTCGATTCCGGTGGCGCGGTATGCGAGCCGACGCCGCGCGCGGGAAGACGGCGCAAAAACCTACCGGAGTGGTGCGCACGCCCTGGTGCACGGTTTCGGGCTGCTCTACACAATCCCGTCGATTGCGCTCTTCGTGCTCATGCCGCTGATTCTAGGAACCAGCATTATTTCGCCGGTGAACGTGCTCGTGGCGCTCACGATCTACACGATGGCGCTGATGGTGCGTTCCGGGGTAGACGCTTTTAACGCGGTTCCCGAGCACGTAGTGGAGTCATCGCGCGCCCTGGGATACACCCCGGCTCGTGCGTTTTTCACGGTGGAATTACCGCTCGCTTTGCCCGTGCTTTTTGCCGGTATTCGTGTGGCGACGGTGGCAAATATTGCGATGGTTTCCGTGGGCGCGGTCATCGGTGTTTCTTCGCTCGGCACGCTTTTTACCGACGGACTGGCGCGTAGCATCCCCGCCGAACTTATCACGGGCGTGGTGCTCAGCGCCGCCTTAGCCTACCTCGCCGATGCGCTTCTTGCCCTCACGGCACGGCGCCTGACCGCCTGGAGGACCGCATGAATGTTATAGAACGTACCTTCGCTTTTCTGGGTGATGGCGCCAACTGGCAAGGGCCTCAGGGCATTCTTGCGCGCACCGTCGAGCATCTGGGTATCACCGTGTTTGCGGTTGCGATTGCCCTGGTGATTGCCGTGCCTTTGGGGCTGTGGGCTGGGCATACTCGCCGCGGCGGGCACGCTCTGCTGGGGTTTACCGCCGCTTTGCGTGCTCTGCCCGCCCTGGGCCTGCTGACTCTGCTGGCTCTTTGGTTTGGGGTTAACGCGATTCCGCCGCTCGCAGTGCTCGTGATTATCGCGGTGGCACCCCTGCTAGCGCATACCCTCGAAGCCGTGACCGGGATTGACCCGGATGTGGTGGATGCGGCACGCGCCCAAGGCATGACCGAAGGGCAGATTCTTCGCCGGGTTGAGATTCCTCTGGGTCTTCCGGTGTTTATGGGCGGTCTGCGCAGCGCGGTGCTGCAGGTGATCGCGACCGCGACTATTGCCGCCTACATTAATGGGAATAACCTGGGCCGGTACCTTTTTGATGGGCTGGCGGTGCGGGACTATCCGCGTATGCTCGTGGCAACCCTGCTGGTAGCGGTACTCGCCTTCGTGGTGGATGCGCTCATGGCCCTAGCGCAGCGAGCCGTGACCCCCGTGCCCTTGCGGGGTGGAGGCGCATCCAAACGTCATGGGCAACCGAAACACGAGAGCGCACTGGATGCGGCAAACTCGCACACGGAAGGGGCGCACGCATGAGCCTGGTGCATCGCCGAAACACGAACGATCGTTCTTTTCTTTCCGGAAAGAGCGCGAAAAACCTTGGAACGGCGGAGACTGGAATGGCACGCGGCGTTACCAGGCGGCGGGCATTGGGTGTCGTTGGCGCCCTTGGGACGTTAGGAGCGTTGAGCGCCTGCGGGCTGAGTGGCGAAAACGTTTTCGGCGGTGAGCACGACGGTATTATTGTGGGGTCAGCAGCGTTCGCAGAGTCGCAGATTCTCGCCGAAATATACTCCCAAGCGCTAAATAAAAACGGGTTTAAATCGAGCACCCAGCTGGGGATTGGCGCGCGTGAAGCCTACCTGGGGGCGCTTACCTCCGGGGCTATCGACGTGGTTCCCGAATACTCGGGCAACCTGCTGTTGTATCTTGACGAGAATTCCAAGGCGCAGACTAAACAAGAGATTCTGCAGGCGCTCGGTGGGGTGCTGGATAAAAACCTCAAGGCTCTGGACGCCTCGCAGGCGGAAAATAAAGATACCTTAGTCGTCACCCAGCAGACCGCCCAAAAATACAATCTGCACACCCTGGATGATATGGCGAAGGTCTGTACCGAACTGAAGATTGGTGCCGCTCCCGAATTTGCCGAACGCGCCTACGGAATTCCGGGGCTCAAAGATAAATACGGGTGCGTTCCGGCGGAATTCGTCTCGCTTGCGGATGGGGGAGGGGCACTCACCGTCAAAGCCCTGCAGGATGAGACCGTGCAGGTTGTAGATTTGTACTCGACCACCCCGGCAATTACGCAGAACAATTTTGTGATGCTCGAAGACCCGAAAAACATGATTCCGGCGCAGCAGGTACTCCCCATTATCAACACCAAACGGGTACCCGAGGATGCGCAGGCGGTACTGAACCGCATCAGCGCGGTGCTGACGACCGACGATTTACGCTCGCTCAATGACGAGGTATCCGGCGATAAGAAACTGGACCCATCCACGGCAGCGACAAATTGGCTCAAAGATAAGGGGCTGTAATCTTATCCCACCTGGATTCCCCTGGAATAAAGCTAATTCCCCGTCAAATTGCCTTAAATGTACCTAACCTCCAAAAGTCCGCTGTACTAATAGTTTTATAGCGACTATCTCCAGGGAAATATTTGTGGGCGAATTACGGGTATGTGTTGGGGCAGCTTGCGTTCCGTATTTTGAATGATCGGTGGGCGGATCCGGAGTCTGAAGAGGACCAAGCGCAAGTGAAGGAATATGCGTCCTCGGGTAAAGCCCGGCGGGTGTGTTTGAAGTATGATGGGATGGTATTCCCAGAAAACGATAATAAGCTAGGTAAAGAAAAGGAGTAGCTCTACTACCCCATAGATTGCCATACTGTCTACTCTGAATGAGGAAGGGAAGGCTCTATACTGTGGAAAAATATCAGGCACTCAAAATACCAAATGGACTCAAAACTTATTTAGTGAAGAGCAGTCAGAAGAATTCTTCACGCACCTTTAAGGAGCAGCGTTTAAAGCCCGTAGCCATCCTGCAGCTCTTATTTAGTTTATGCGGCGCGATTGTCCTTGTCTTCCTTGCCTCAAATATTTCTAAGAACTTATATTTCGTTGTCGGAGTTTGTATGTTTGTCGGCATAGTGACTTCATGCGTTGTTGCATTTTATGCTAATACGTATGTTATGGTAACTCCGAACTTTGTTGAAAGTTCTAGCATTAAAGGGCGGAAAAAAACAGGATCCACTACCACGACATCACCGCGTATAGTGTTTACGATGACGGCTATGAAGCCGGGATTGTTTTTGCATGGTAACGGCAAAGAGCTCAATAATGACCGCGAAATCAGTGCTGTGCAGGTGTCAAAATGTATTCGCTAATCTAGCCTACCTTCAAGCTCAAATAGTTTTCTACCTCATGAATAAACGCTGGGCAGAAGCCGACTCTGAGAACGACCAAAAACATGCTTATGGGCTACATTGAGTCTGGCCGCGCGCAGGAAATGTGCATGTCCCGCGGCGGTACCATCTTCTTTAAACGAGCAAGGCGACTAGAAAACTGTGGAGACACGCGCCACCCGCTTAGCACCATGCCGTCTTGTGCTATTACATGATTCAGCGGGTGACGGGTTCCTCAGCAATAACGCCAGCGATTCGTAGGGGCGCAGTGTAACCTCAACCTCGCGGGGATCGGGGCCGGAAATACCGCTAATCTGACCGAGCGGATTCTTGTAATTACACAAAAGCACCCGCGCAGACTGCGCTTCCGCTGGAGTTCGCGAGCCTTCACCGCCGGCGAGCGCATCCAGAACCTCGCCCGGCATGAACTCGGCAGGAACACCCACCGCCGTCTCGTCCCCAAAGAAATTATTGAGCACCAACAGCCGCGTGCGCGTGCCCTTTAGCGATGTGTTCGCGCAGGTACCCGAAGACCCGCTCATGGTTGAGTGCATAGGGCGCGTAACTGCCTTCAGAAATCACCGGGTACTGACCGCGCAGGCGAATCAGCTCGCGATAGTACGGCAAAATCACGCCGTCACGTTCCTCATCCGCCACCGAAATACCCGCGCCGGTTGCCGCATCCACGCTGGGCGCGGGCGCCAGCCAGGGGGCGGCGGTACCAAAACCAACCGCGCCGCGTTCCCCACCAGAACCAGACTCCCACTGCATGGGAACACGCGAATTATCCCGTGCCTTGGCGCGCACAACCTCAAGCGCCTCGACCTCCGAGAGACCCCGCGCACGCAGGGTCTTAAAAGCGTTATGGGCCTCAACATCCACGTAGTCGTCAATCGAAGAATACACCGGGTCAATCATGCCGATCTCTTCGCCCTGATAAATATAGGGTGTGCCGCGCAGCAGGTGAATCACGGTCGCCAGCATGGTCGCCGATTCCGCCCGGTACCGCTGAACGTCGCCAAAACGGTTGAGCGCGCGGGGCTGATCATGATTATTCCAGAACAGCGCATTCCATCCGCCGCCTGCCTGCATGCCCAGCGCCCAATCGTTGAGCAGACCCTTCAGCTCAGCAAAGCGGAACGGCACCTTCGACCACTTCTCGCCGTCCTCATAATCCACCTTCAGATGGTGAAAACTAAACACCATGTCGAGCTCGCGGTTCTCAGGGTTTGAGTAGCCCACGCAGTTCTCGATGCTCGTCGAAGACATTTCACCCACGGTTACGGTATCCCCATACCGCCCGAACGATGCGCGGTTCAGCTCCCGCAGACGCGTATGCACGATGGGCGTGTCGGTATACAGGGTCTTATCGATAACCCCGGCGGGCGCATCCTCAAGCTCTTCGGACTTGCCGATCACGTTAATGACGTCGAAGCGGAACCCGCGAACACCCTTGTCATACCAGAAATTGACGACCTTATAGAGCTCCTCACGCACGGCGGGGTTGTACCAGTTCAGATCAGCCTGCGTGACGTCGTAAAGGTGCAGATAGTACAGCGGTGCCCCCGATTCGTCCCGATAAACCTCACCCGCCGTATCGGTGAAAGGCGCCCAGGCCGAACCGCCGAATTTTGACTCCCAGTTCGTGGGCGGAACCACCGTGCCGTCAGGCTGAACCCGCCCCGGGCGAAGATAGAAATAATCCCAGTACTCGCGATCGCCCGCCTGCGCTCGCTTAAACCACTCGTGCTCGGTCGAAACATGGTTGAGCACCATATCGAACATGACCCCGATGCCGTGCTCCCCAAACGCGGCGATCATCTCCTCGACATCCTCCATCGTGCCCAACTCAGGGTTAATGGCGTAGTAGTCGGAAATGTCGTAGCCGTTATCGTGCTGGGGCGAGGCGAAGAACGGGTTGAACCACACCATGCCCACCCCCAGCGATGCCACATAGGGCACCTTCTCGATAATGCCGCGAATATCGCCGGTTGGCCGACCGTGCGCGGAATAGAATGACTTCGGGTAGATCTGGTAGATCACGGTGCTGCGGAACGAGGCGGGGGAGTGAGGCATCTATACATCCAATGGAGAAGATAAAGGGGGCTGCCGTACGAGTCTTCGTGCGCTTGCGTAGCGTTTGTTCGCTAGCTGGCGCAAATCACGCGGTGGGAGTTCTTACCCCACCAGCATAGGGGGCATAATAGACTCATTCCACGCTGCACGGGGATATATTCTCAAGGGGGCAAATCTGCCGCAGATCCGGCATCCTTGCCCGCCCCGCGGCATAAGGTGCGCGCCGCATCCACACTCACCCTTCGGTGCGCCACAGGCACAGCTCATGACCAAGCATCACGGCATGCCAACATATGAAACCAAAGTAACCCTTCGATGATTGGGCGCACGCCTGCGCGTAGAATCTATAGATGCATCACAACGGAAGGTAAAGACATGCCCGAATTACGCTCACGCACCTCAACTCACGGTCGCAATATGGCGGGTGCCCGCGCTCTATGGCGCGCAACCGGCATGGGTGATGATGATTTCGGCAAACCGATTATTGCGATTGCCAACTCTTACACCCAGTTCGTGCCCGGTCACGTGCACCTGAAAAAAATATGGGCGACCTGGTGGCTGGCGCTATTCGTGAGGCTGGCGGCGTGGCGAAAGAATTCAACACCATTGCGGTTGATGACGGCATTGCGATGGGCCACGACGGCATGCTCTATTCCCTGCCCTCACGCGACCTCATTGCCGACTCGGTCGAATACATGGTGAACGCTCACCGCGCGGATGCGCTCGTATGTATCTCGAACTGCGACAAGATCACCCCCGGTATGCTCTTGGCGGCAATGCGCCCTGAATATCCCCACAATTTTCGTATCGGGCGGCCCCTATGGAATCCGGCGAGGGGCGTTGAAGGCGTTAGGAGCACCGCCTGGATCTGGTGGATGCGATGGTCATGGCGGTAGACGATTCCGTGAGTGATACCGCGCTCGCCCAGATTGAGAAGAACGCCTGCCCCACGTGTGGTTCCTGCGCGGGCATGTTTACCGCAAACTCCATGAACTGCCTGAACGAGGCGATTGGTCTGGCACTGCCCGGCAACGGTACCACGCTTGCAACCCAGATTGCGCGTAAAGAGCTGTTTTTACAGGCGGGTAAGCGCATTGTTGGCCTGGCGAAGCGCTACTACGAGCAGGATGACGATTCGGTTCTGCCGCGTTCCATTGCCACGAAGGCTGCGTTTGAGAACGCGATGGCGCTGGATGTGGCGATGGGCGGTTCCACCAACACCGTGCTGCATATTCTGGCGATTGCCCACGAGGCGCAGGTCGATTTCACCCTGGACGATATCGACCGTATTTCGCGGCATGTGCCCTGTCTGGCGAAGGTTGCACCGAACTCTACGAAGTATCACATTGAGCATGTACACCGGGCAGGCGGTATCCCTGCGCTGCTGGGTGAGCTGGACCGCGCCGGGCTGCTCAACAAGAACGTTCATTCTGTTCATGCGGATTCGCTGGACGAGTGGCTTGCCGAGTGGGATATCCGTTCCGGTACCGCGAGCGAGCAGGCTCGCGAACTGTACCTTGCCGCGCCCGGCGGGGTTCGTACCACGCAGGCGTTCTCGACCGCGAACAAGTACGAATCGCATGAGACGGACGCCGAAAACGGGTGCATTCGCGCTGTGGAGTATGCCTACACGAAAGACGGCGGTCTGGCGGTTTTGCGCGGTAATATCGCCCAGAACGGTGCGATTATCAAATCCGCCGGTATTGATGAAGAACTTTTCCACTTCGTGGGTAAGGCATTCGTGGTTGAGTCGCAGGATGAAGCCGTGTTTGAGATTCTGTCGAAGCACGTGAAGCCCGGCGATATTGTGGTGATTCAGTATGAGGGCCCGAAGGGCGGCCCCGGCATGCAGGAAATGCTGTACCCCACCTCGTACCTGAAAGGCCTGGGCTTGGGCAAAAGCTGCGCGCTCATTACCGACGGGCGTTTCTCGGGCGGTACTTCGGGCATTTCGATCGGCCACGTCTCACCGGAGGCTGCCGCCGGTGGTGCTATCGGCCTGCTGGAAACCGGCGATGAGATCGAGATCGACGTGCACAACCGCATCCTGCGGGCGAATGTGCCGGACGAGGTTTTGGAGGCGCGGCGCAAGGCGAAGGGCGCCCTCCCGTGGAAGCCCACTAAGCCGCGTGAACGTCAGGTCTCGAACGCGCTGAAGGTTTACGGGATGCTGGCCGCCTCTGCCGATAAGGGCGGGGTGCGTATCCTCCCGGAGGGGTACTAAACAGCCTCTCCCGATTGGGCATAAAAAAGAGCCTTTATACGAATAAAGCGGCGAAAAACTCTCTTTATCCACATAAAGGCTCTTTTTTAGCAGGGGGCGGGTTTACATCTCGAAGATGCGCACATCCAGCTCTGCGGCGAGCAGCGGCTCCCAGGTTTTCACAGCGGTCCCGAAATGCTCTGTCGCCATATGCGCTTCGAGTGCCTGCTGTGATTCCCAACGCTCAATAAAAGCGAAGACGCGCGGTTCACCTACAGGGGTCTCACCGGCGGCGGGGCCGAAATCGTAGCTGATATTGCCCGCATCCTTGCGTGATGCCTCCACCAAAGCGGGGGTAGAAGCCAAAAACTCTTCAACATGCTCAGGTTTAACAGAAACACCTGCGTAAACACCAATCATGGGGTTCTCCTTCACGTGACAACAAAGTGGTTGTCCCTCAACTGTACCCTGTTAGGGCACATTAGGGGATGGAACTGGGAAGGGGCTACGGATCCATACCCATGCCCTCAGGGCTCACGGTAAACCCGCCCTTTGCCCCCACACAGTGCATAGTTGTGCCGCTGGAAGCCTTGCAGGTCATACCGTAGTAAGTGACAGTTGAGCCAGTTGCCAGGGTCTGGTAATTATCAAAATTTGTAATCCCGCCCGGATCATTACGCCCTTTAATTTCGTAGTTAGGTACGCTGTTTGTGCTCATGGTGACGCGGCTCTGGGCCTTGCCGTGGGCTGCCTCATCCCAGTTGTTGGGGTTAGTGGCGCGTGTGCTCTGGCACATAAGGCTTCCGCTTACATCAAAGCGGCAGGCGGCGTTACCGTTTGCGGTAATAATTGCTTGGGAGCTGGAGGAGGTTTCATTGGTTCCTGAAAGCATGGGAACCCAGCTGGGACGGACCGCGATCTTAATACCTTTTGCTCTCGTTCTCGCAGACAGTGATGAGAGAACGTTCTGTTGAAGAGGCCGCGGTGGGGGATGAACATTGATACCCGTGCACAGTTGCGTGGGCGGCATTACCGCCGGTGCGGTTAGCTTTTCAGCTCAGCTTCATAGGCGTCGATTACGGTCTGCGCTATATCGCATGAGATCTTATTGTCGGCTTTTAGCGATATACACCATGGAGTTAGCAGCGAGGGTATTGCTCCCACACGCTGTGCCCGGTGCCGCAGCTGAGGCATCGTTCTTGTTTGAGTGGACTACCGCGTCTAAACCGGGCGGGTTTTTTTCGTGGCCTGGTAGCTTGGGTCCATCCCGCCACGTCCGGCCGTACTGCCGTCATTCTTGCTTGGTTCTGTTTTTCTTTTCCTGTGGCTTAGCCGACTCACTGGTTTCGCTTGGCGACGGGCTTACGGATGTGATGGTGTTGCCTGTGGGTGTTGCAGCGGGGCTAGATGATCCGCTGGGGCTTGCTGAGGCAGATGGTGAAGCGCTTGAGCTTGAACTTGGACTGGATGTCTGAGGTGTTTGATGTTGGGCGTTGCTTCTTGAGCTGTCGGCCCCAAATGGGTTACCGCAGGCGCTTAGCGTCAGAAGCGCGACCATTAGGGGTACAACTAATTTAGGGCGGGCCATACCGTACCTTTCGTATGTGGTTGGTGCAGTTACCGGTCATGTACCTCTTCTAGTCTCTCATATATGTGTCCCGCACGCCGTAGATTCGCCTTGTGGGCGTGGCATCAGTCTTTTAGGTTTCGCGTGCCGATTCGCTCACCGTAAAACCCTGCCCTGAACGTTTGCGTGCCCGAATCGGGCGACGATATAAAGGAATAAAGATACACGAATACCTGAGGGGAGAATCATGAGTTTAGGGGGTGTGGGCACATGGCTATTACACCAGCGAACATTAAGCGGTGCACATTAACGTGGGATGCGCCGGATTACAGTACGTCGTACCCCGCAGGGTACACGGAGCGCGGGGTGGCGGTGATCGCTGTTGCGGAAGAAGCCCAACAGGCGCAGGGGTTTTGTTACAGCTCAACCGCGACCTTAGTGTATGTGTCTAAAGAGAGCGGGGAACGTATCCCCCTGAATACTGAACCGATCTTGGGTGAGCACGCCCATTCCCTCATGGAGCCTTGCGAAGTGGTGCACACCAAAATGCTGGGCCGTGCGGTGCTTGAGGCGTGGGAGCTGATCCCCCCGCCGCTGACGGAGAACCTGGTGACGGTTGCAGCGGAGAGGCGCTACCTGAAGCAGCTATTCCGTCAGTTTGACCACCTTAAATGCATCCTAGAATACCGTGCGTTTGAGAAGGTTCTTGACCCTTACGATAACCACTCCTTAGGGGAGGTCCATGTGCGGCTCGCGGGCACTGCGGCGGGTAAGCTCATGGAGGGTTTTATTGAGGTGGCCAGGCGCAATACGGAGCGTATGCTCACCGATGCGCTCATCGAGAAACCGGAAGAGCAGCTGGTGGAGTATAACGTTTTCACGGACTGTTCGTTCCGTTCCACCCATAATAAGAAGTACTCGCGCGGCGGCCGGATGGGTATTGCGGGCGTTAGTGAAGACGGCTTCTATTTTCATACTCATTATGACGCGGTGAACATTATGACCGGGGAACTTTCGGCGATGCTCACCGCGTTTCACGTATTTTATACGGGCGGACGCCGCCTGGTGATTAATACTGATTCACTGGGTGCGCTCACGTTTGTGCTGCGGCTGGCTCATAGCCGCTGGAGCTTTGAGAGGTGGGCCCGTGAGGGGGTTCAGGATGAGCGGGTTATCACTGAGATGACGCGCCTGACTGAGGCGATCCGCTCACGCCGGGTGATTGTGAAGCACGTGCCGGGTCATACGGGTCATGGGCTGCAGGAGAGCAGCGATTCGGTGTCGAAAATGCACCGGCATTTTCCGGGTCAGGTGGTTGATAAGCGGCATATTCTGGAGTTTAACCAGCGGTGTGAGTCGATCATTACGGCCCTGTCTGGGTGCGATAAGGCTGTACGTCTGCCCAGCCCCGAATGGCTGTACGTGCGCCCTTCAACTATTCACATGGGTAACCGCTTATGGCGTTAAGCTGACACGCCGTGCAGAACGTGAAACCGGCGTGGCGGGGCTGTGCTGCGGTGTGATTACAGCAGCGATGACCAGAGCCGGCAGATATTTTCGGTGACTTTAATGCGCTGCGGCCGTGCGGACCACGGGCCGTAGCGCAGTTCCGTGCAGATACTTTCGTAGGTTCGCGCAACGTCGGCGAGCGCATCCACCATGGCAGGGTCTGCGATAAAGGTTGATACTTCGAGGTTGAGCGAGAATGAGCGGGGGTCCATATTCGAGGAGCCGATAAACGCCATTTCGTCATCCACGTACATGAACTTGGAGTGCAGCACCGTGGGGCTGGGGTATTGCAGAATGCGCACCCCGGATTGCAGTAGCGTCTCGTAGTAAGATCGCTGCGCCATATTGGGGAGGAACTGGTCGCCTTTTTCGCAGACGATCACGGTGGTTTCGATGCCAGAGAATGCGGCGTTGGTGAGTGCCTGCAGCAGGGTTTCGTCGGGCACGAAGTAGGGTGAGCAGATGGTGATGCGTTTTTCTGCGTTGTAGATCATGTAGTTGATCAGGCGCAGGTTGTTTTCCGTCTCGAATCCGGGGCCGGAGGGAACCACTTGGGCGCGCATCGAGCCGGGAACGTAGGGGATTTTCGCCTCAATTTCTTCGAGGATCAGCTGGTTTGTTTCGGAGTACCAGTCGGAGACGAATACCGCGTTGAGTTCTTCGACGATGGGGCCGGTGCACGAGAAGGTGAGGTCTTTCCATTCCAGGCCTTTACGCACGTTTTTCTTTGAGGTTGTAGGAGCGGTGGATGGCGTTTTGCGATCCTGAGAATGCCACTGCGCCGTCGATTACGAGGACTTTGCGGTGGTTGCGCAGGTCGGGGCGCTGCCATTGCAGCCGCCAGGGTTTGATGGGCAGCATCAGGCGCCATTCGATACTCGATTCGTTGAGCATTTGTCAGCTGCCGGTATGAGGGGTATTTGCGCGAGCCGATATGGTCGATGAGCACGCGCACCCGCACGCCGCGTTTTTGGGCGGCGAAGAGGGCGTCCCAGAGTACTTTGGAGGCTTCGTCGTAGGTGGTGATGTAGAACTCGAAGTGAACATACCGCTGGGCTTTGTCGACTTCCTGCGCCATGATGCGCATGGCTTCGTGGTTGTCGTTGTGCAGGGTGAAGGAGTTCCCGCCGACGAGGGGGAGCGAACCGAGCTTGTAGTTGAGTTGGCTGGCGACGAGGGTTGCTTCGTTGAGCCCGTCGGAGTCGGTGAGCTGTGGGGTGTCTCCGGTGGTTTCTCGGATCAGGTCGTTCATGGCGTGCTGCCGGGCGCGCCGGTATTGGGGAAGGTGTGAGGATCCGAAAATTAGGAAGGCTAGGAACCCGATGAACGGGATGAAGAAGATGGCCATGAGCCAGCCGAGCGCGACCACGGGCTTGCGGTTGTAGGGCAGCCAGAATAGGGCTAGTACGCGGATGCTCAGGTCTGCGAAGAACAGAATGATCCTGAGCCAGTCCGGTAAAGTCCAGGTATGCGGGTGAAAATATGCTCACCTTACCTATTATGCCTACCCTCTTGTCTTCTGTGGGGGAGAGGCAGAACACGCCACGCCGCTTATTTTATGCAGTTGTGCAAAAAATACAGAAATGCAATAATTGCAGTTATGCAAAAAACTGAGCCGAGTCGCGCCGAGACAAGCCTGCGTGAACGCCGCCGCGAACGCACCTGGACGAACATTCACGAAACCGCCCTGCGCCTCGCCCGCCAACACGGCATGCGCGGCAGCACCGTCGAAGACATCGCGGCGGAAGCCGGAATCTCACCCCGCACCTTCTTCAACTACTTCGGAACCAAAGAAGATGCAGTGCTCGGCCTGCGCGCCCCCGCCATCACCGACGAGCTGCTCGCCAGCGACCGGGCACACGAGAACGACAACCTCATCGTGCGTATCACCCATCTGCTGCTGTACATCGTGCGGCACAGCTTCAACTTTGCCGATCACGCAAAATTCCGGGAGCGCATCGACGAATTCCCCGAATTCAGGCACCGGCTGAAGGTACACCATATCAGCTGCGAACAGGTGCTCATCGACTACCTCAATACCGTCGATTGGGATGCCTTCAATGCCGCAGGAAGGCGCGGCCCTTTGATAACCCGCCCCGAAAATATGCCGCTGACAGAAACCGCCGAAGAACGCACCCGTGCCACAGTCCAGCTCGCATCCGCGGTGCTGCGGCAGCTGCACTTCGCCAAGGATATTGCCGACGAAGACGAGGTTGAGCGGCGCATCCACAACACCGTCAAAACTTTTCAAGCCCTGCTGAAGGAAAACTAGGAATGACGTCGCACTCAGACAAACCCGCTGAAGCCGCCACGGCTGAAGCTAAAAAACATCAAATAGCGCTCATGTTCTCCGGCCTGGTCATCGTGATGCTCATGTCGGCGCTGAACCAAACCATCCTCGCGCCCTCCCTGCCGACCATTGTGGGCGAACTGCACGGCGTGGAGCATATGAGCTGGGTGATTGCCACCTTCATCTTGCTCTCCACCATCACCATGCCTGTGTACGGCAAACTCTCCGACCAGTTTGGGCGTAAACCTTTCCTGATTTTTGCCATCCTCTCCTTCATGACGGGATCTATCATCGGTGCGCTCGCCCCCGATATGACTTGGCTGATCGTCGCCCGTGCACTCCAGGGGGTCGGTGGTGGCGGCCTCATGATTCTCTCCCAATCTGTGGTCGCAGATGTGATCCCCGCCCGCGAACGCGGTAAATACATGGGTATCATCGGCGGCGTCTTCGCCTTCTCCTCGGTTGCCGGGCCGCTCATCGGCGGGTGGATCACCGAGGGCCCCGGCTGGCGTTGGGCATTCTGGCTCAACCTGCCGCTTGCCATACTCTCAATCTTTGCCGTCATTTTCCTGCTCCCACACACCGCGTTCAAAGACCGCGAAAAAGCGGCATATCGACTACCTGGGCAGCATTATTCTCATGGCAGGGAACCAGTGCGCTCGTGCTCGCCACCATCTGGGGCGGCAACCAGTACGCCTGGAACTCCCCGCAGATTATTGGGCTTCTCATCGCATCCGTCGTCGCGGTTCTGATCTTCATCCCGGTTGAAAACCGCGCCGCAGAGCCGATCATGCCCATGTACCTCTTCACCAACCGCAACTTCCTGCTCACCCTGGGCGCATCTCTCGCCCTCGGTGTTGCCATGTTCGGGGCCGTCGAGTACATCCCCACCTACCTGCAAATGTCCCTGGGCGTGAGCGCAACCGTGGCGGGTCTGCTCATGATTCCCCTCATGGGCGCCCTGCTCGTGGTCTCCATTATTACCGGGCGACTGGTCTCCGCACGCGGCAAATACAAGGCATACGTGGTCACCGGCACCGCACTCGTGGCGCTCGGGCTCTACCTCATCTCCACCATCACCCCGAGCACCCCCACCTGGATCTTCTGCAGCTACATGGCGGTCATGGGTGCGGGCCTAGGCATGTCGATGCAGTTCCTCACCCTCATCGTGCAAACGCCTTCCCCGTCACCGTCGTCGGAACCGCCACCGCGGCAAACAACTTCTTCCGCCAGGTCGGCTCAACCGTGGGTGCATCGCTCGTGGGCGGCCTGTTTACCTCACGCCTGAGCAGCCTGCTCAGTGAACGCATGCCCGCGCAAGCAGTAGCCTCGGCGGGGGAACACGGAACCTCCTCCCTGACTCCCGAGCTCGTCAGCCGGATTCCCGAGCCGATTCACGGCATTATCGTGAACGCCTACAATGACGCTCTGATCCCGCTTTTCCTCTACCTGGCACCGCTCGGGCTAATCTCTGCGCTTCTGCTTCTCTTCATCCGTGAGGACGCGCTCGCCACCACCATCGAAACGCACCCCACCACCGATGTGGCGCGTTCGGCCACTGGCGCCATTGAGGTCATCACGCCCGAAATGGCGGCAAAAGATGCCGAGTGCCTGAAGAAGATGCAGGGTGAAGCGCATACCGTGATCGGCCCGGAATTTGCCGATAGCGCATCCGATGCACCGGCGAAAACCGAGCTTCGTACCGAGGGACAAAAGAATACGGATGATCCTTTGCGCGGCACCAAGCCCTAACGGCTTCTTAGGTAACCCTATACAGTTATTCCCCTCTCACGCTATGCTGGAGGGGAATAACTGTTAACCCCCTCACACGGGATGCGGGTCGCCTTCGTCGCTGAACGCCAGCCCGCATGCACCATCCACAGGAGGACCTATGAAGATTCTGCTCCCTACCTCAATTACGCTCGACGAAGAGAAACTAGGGCTTGAACCCGGCGATATTGTGCGGCACTACAACCCCACGGAGCCTATCGCCGAGGAAGATACCGATGCCGAAGTTCTGATTGCCTGGGCGAATACCGCCGATCAGCTCGCGGATTCCGCCCGCCGTATGAAGAATGTGGGGCTTATCCAGGCACTTCTTGCGGGGCCAGATGCGGTACGCGCGGCGGGCTTCACCCCCGATGCCGCCATCTGCGCAGGTGTGGGTCTGCACTCGAAAACCGTTGCGGAACATGCACTCGCGCTGACCCTGAACTTTGTGCGCTTCTTGCCGACGCTGGCACAGGCAACAGTCGAGCATCGTTGGGCTGAGGAGCTGGCGGCGCGCAGGAACTTCATCCGAAAGACCAGGTCACAACCCTGCTTGATGCCAATGTGCTCGTGTGGGGCTTCGGCTCGATTGGCCAAGAGACCGCGCGGCTCTTCAAGGCTTTCGGCGCGAACGTAACCGGCGTTGCGCAGAGCGCGGGGGAGCGCTCCGGATTCCCGGTGATTGCGACCGAACAAATTGATGAATACTTGCCGACTACGGATATTCTCGTGATGGTGCTTCCCACCAGCAATTCGACCTTCAAGGCGCTCGATGCCCATAAGCTGCAGCTGCTGCCCAAGCGCGCCTACCTGATTAACGTGGGGCGCGGTACCACTGTTGATGAGGATGCACTCGTCGCCGCCCTGAATTCCGGCTCGATTGCGGGCGCTGCGCTGGATGTGACGGCGACCGAACCGCTCCCCTCCGATTCGCCCCTGTGGGATGCGAAGAATATCGTGATTACCCCGCATGCCGCCGGTGGTCGCCCCGTAAATCCGGAGGAACTGATCGCCCACAATATTCGTGCTTTCCGCACCGGTGCTGCTGCGAGCGAGTACCGTAACCGGTTCTAGAGTTCACTGCTGGGAAGTACAGCCCCGTAGACTCTGCCCTACACCGATGATGAAGAGTTTACGGGGCTTCCCATATCTTAGGTTCTCCTAAATTTCAAGGGGTATGCTGTTACAGTGTCGTGGTTTTCCTCTTTTTTAAGTGGGAATCGGTGGATTTTTGGGGTGTTTTGGACCTTAAGACACGCTTTATGACGGTCGAAAATCCGCAATATGCATTATTGTGTAAATTTTTTTCGTAACAATTTTTTTAACTCCGCTAGTTCTGTGGGGAAAATCGTTGCTGCATCACCCGAAGAAGCCTCTGAACGCAGCGGTGGCGGTGTAAAACGCAAATGTGGGTTTGGTGGATAGATAGAGGACTATATAAGATAAAGTAACTGTAATCCTAGTGACAACAGTCACGGGGTTATTTTGACATTGGAAGTCATTACACACATGCCTACGACACCGAATATTCGAGGAGGGGAGCCGTCCCATGTTTAGGTACGTCCTCCAACGCTCGCTCACATATCTCGTCATGGTGTTCATTACTACCACGATGGGCTATTTCGCGGCGGTTATTACCCTTCAGCCTGCGCTGCTTGAGCAGGAAAAAAATTCCCAGGCCGACTCCAGAACAGATTCAACGTAACTTTGCCTCTTTAGGGACTTGACCCGAGCAAAAAGCGCTTGGGACCGTTATATCGAGTGGTTGACCAATGTTGTGACCAAATTCGATTGGGGCCGCAGCCCCAACGGCGCGTATGTGAACGAAGAGTTCGGCCAGCGCGTCTGGGTCTCTTTCCGCCTGATGATCGCCGCAACTATTCTGACGATTGTTATTGGTGTGGCACTTGGCGTGTTCACAGCGGCCCGCCAGTACAAACTTTCTGACCGTGTCATTACAGGCTACTCCTACCTGGTGTACATTATTCCCGCGCCCGTGGCGTACTTTTTGGTGCAAACCGCTGCGATTCAGATTAACCAGTCCGCAGGGGAAACCATTTTCTACGTAACCGGTATTTCCTCTCCCGGGGTGACGGGCTTCTGGGATACCATCATTGACTTGGCGGAACACTACGCGGTACCCACCTTCTGTATGACCGTATTGGGCTGGTCAGCCTACCAGATCGCTCAGCGCCAGTACCTCTTGGATAACGTCAATGCCGACTTTGTTCGTACTGCCCGTGCGAAGGGCCTGACCCGTAACCAGGCGATTACCCGCCATGCCCTGCGTGTGTCGTTTATTCCCGTCGCGCAGTCCATCGCCTACCAGGTACCCGCGATTTTTGCCGGTGCTTTCTTCGCCGAGACAATCTTTGCTTGGCCCGGTATCGGTAAATGGTCGATTGACGCCATTAGTCAGCAGGACGTGAACGCCGCAACCGCGACGTTGGCTTACGGTTCCGTTCTCTTCGCCATCGGTGCAATTATTGCCGATATTGCCACCAGTATCGTTGACCCCCGAGTGAGGATCTCATGAGCCAGGTAACTGAAACTCAAACCATTTCGGTGGTGAAAGGCGATGACTTTAAAGTCATCAATAAGAACGTCATTATTCTGCGCCGTTTTATGCGAAACAAGCTGGCGGTGTTTGGTCTAGGGTTATTCGTGCTGATGTTCCTGTTCGGAATGTTCGGTCAGCACTTCACCTCATACACTCCCACCCAGATTGACTATATGGCTTTGGGTGAGGAACCCAGTGCCACCCACTTCTTTGGCACCAACGCAGCTGGCAACGACCTCTACGCCCAAATGGTTGAGGGTGTTCGTGTCTCGCTCTTAATCGGTGTGGTTGTGGGCACTACCTCCATCGCTATTTCCGCAGTATACGGCTGTATTATGGCGTACTTTGGTGGCTGGATTGATAAAGTCATGCTTTTCATTTTGGAAACCATGATTATGGTTCCTTCGCTGCTGATCCTGGCGATCTCAATGAACAGTGGTATCGGTAAAGAGATCCAGAAAAATATTCCCGCGTGGATCGTACTCTCTGTTGTGCTCATTATCTTTAACTGGATGTCCCCGGCTCGTCTGATTCGAGCAATGGGCCAGTCTTTGATTGGCCGCGACTACGTCAAGGGTGCCCGGTATATGGGTGTTCACCCGTTCAAAATTGTGATGCGCCACCTCATCCCGAATATTGGTTCGCTGCTGGTGCTCGAATTTACGCGTGGCATTATGTACGCTGTGCTGGCCGAGGTTGTCTATTCCTTCATCAATATCGGCATCCGCTACCCCAACTACTCATTGGGTTCACTCATTCTGAGGCATCTCAACAGATTAATACTCTGCCGCACATGTTCTGGTTCCCCATTATTTTCTTCTTCCTCATTGTGGCCCCGTTGGCGTTCATGAACGACGGTTTGCGTGATGCCTTCGACCCGACCTCCATGTCGGTCGGTTCGATTAAGAAAGAGAAGAAAAACAAGAAAGCTAAGAAGGCCGAAACCGTAAAACCGGCTGAGTCCCTCACCACAGCAGAACCCGATGCTTCGGAGTCTGAGGCCAAGAAAGAGGAGGTAAAGAACTCATGAGCATCTCTCCCGTTCTGAGTGTCAAAGACCTCAACGTCCGTTTCAATACCGAAAACGGCGTGGTGCACGCGGTGCGCGGCGTGAATTTTGACCTGTATGCCGGTAAAACCCTCGGCATTGTGGGTGAATCCGGTTCGGGAAAGTCGGTCGCATCAATGGCGATTATGGGCCTGCACCCTACAACAGCTGATATTACCGGATCTATTAAGTACAACGGCAACGAGCTGCTGGGGCTGAGCGATAAGGAAATGTGCGAGTACCGTGGCAAGCACATCTCCATGATTTTTCAGGACCCGCTCTCATCGCTCACCCCGGTGTATACCATTGGACAGCAGATCGCTGAAGTTCTGAAGATCCACAATAAGGGCATGAGCAAGCAGGCGATTAAAGATCGCTCGATCGAGCTAATGCGTCTGGTGGGTATTCCTTCCCCGGCAGATCGTCTGCGTTCGTACCCGCACGAGTTTTCGGGCGGTATGCGTCAGCGCATTATGATTGCAATGGCTATTGCGAATGACCCGCGTGTTCTGATTGCGGATGAACCCACTACCGCACTGGATGTGACCATTCAAGCGCAGGTGCTTGAGGTGATGGATAAGGCGCAGGATGAAACGGGCGCGGCAACTATTATGATTACCCACGACCTGGGTGTCGTTGCCGGTATGGCGGACGATATTCTGGTGATGTACGCGGGTAAACCGGTGGAAATCGCGAAGGCCGAGGACCTGTACAAGTACCCCAGTCACCCGTACACCATTGGCCTGCTGGGTGCGGTTCCGCGCGTGGACCGTTCACAGAAGATGTCGCTGGTGCCGATTGAGGGCACGCCGCCGAACCTGATTAACCCGGTGGAACATTGTTCGTTCCGCGAACGCTGCCCTGTGGCTAAGAGCGGTGGCCAGTGCTGTAAGGATGAGGCTGGCGAGCCCGAGCTGATGCCGCTTGACGGCGCGGGTGAGGGGCACCTGTCATCGTGCAGCATATCCCAGGATCTGATCAGTAAGACGGCTGATGAGCTGTACTCGATCCCTGAAACCCCTGTGTCAAAGTTTGACGGTATTCCGCGTGAAGAGCGTGCTCCGGTGCTTGAGGTGCGCAACGTGAAGAAACACTTCCCGCTCATGAAGGGCTCACTTATTAAGAAACGTGTGGGCACCGTGAAAGCGGTTAACGGCGTTACCTTCGATATCCGTGAAGGCGAGTGCTTCTCTATTGTGGGCGAGTCGGGGTGCGGTAAGACTACCACTCTGCTGGAAATCATGGAGTTCAGCAAGAACACCGATGGCGAGATCCTTATTAACGGCACCTCCACGAAGGATAGCAAGTCAGCTAGTGAGATCCTGAAGCTGCGTAAGAACCAGCAGATGGTGTTCCAAGACCCCACCGGCGCGCTGGATCCGCGTTTTACGGTGTACGAGGTGCTGGCTGAGCCCCTTGAAAACCAGGGGATGAAACGTGCGGATATTAAGAAGCGCGTGATTGAGCTGATGCGGATTGTGGGTCTGCAACCGGATCATGTGAACCGCTTCCCGAACCAGTTCTCTGGCGGCCAGCGTCAGCGTATCGGTATTGCCCGTGCGCTGGCGGTGAACCCCAAACTGGTGGTATTGGACGAGCCTGTTTCGGCGCTGGACGTCTCAGTGCAGGCAGGTGTTATTAACCTGCTGGAGAAGCTCCGTGCCGAGCTGGGGCTCAGCTACCTGATGGTGGCCCATGACCTTGCGGTGATCCGCCACGCCTCTGATCGTGTTGCGGTCATGTACCTGGGGCGCATTGTTGAGATTGGTAGCGTGGATGAGGTGTTCGATAACCCGGTTCACCCGTATACCAAGGCTTTGCTGTCGGCTATCCCTGTGCCAGACCCAGAGGTTGAGGCGAAGCGTGAGCGCACCATGCTGGAAGGCGATTTGCCGACTCCAGTGAACGCGCCGGTGGGCTGTGGATTCTCTAGCCGTTGCCCTGTCTTCAAGCTGTTGCCTGAGGATAAGCAGAAGGTGTGCCTTGAGAAACTGCCTGAGCTTGAGCCTATCGAAGGTCAGGACCACGCATATGCTTGCTACTTCCCCGAGGGCGTTTCTCAGGTATCTCCTGAGGACGTTGCTCAGGCGGCGTAGCTTTAGAGTCGGCTTTGTCGTAAGCCGCATGTGAGCCGAGGGGCGGCCACCATCTGGTGGTCGCCCCTCGGTGCGTTTTCAGCCTGAGAAGGGAGGAGACGCACAGAAATGATGGTGCTGTGACGATGATTGAGCGTTCCTTAGGCCCGCTGCGAGCACCACAAAGCAGCAATAATTACATCATAAATGCTGATAAAACAGGATTCTTGTGAATATATATGCGTAATGAATATTTTTTATCTACTAAAATGCAATCCTTGTTCCCTCAGAGCAAAAATGTGGTGTAAGATACTAGACTAAGACCAGGTACTGTAGTTCAGCACACAGAACGTGCATCTGGTTGATTCATCAGGCACTTGATGGTACGAGTGCATTAGTGAAAGTTGGGCGATAGCTATGGAGAAGCAGTATATCTTCAACCGCCGCACCCTGTTGAGCGGTGCTGTAGCAGTCACTACTATTGGCTTGCTGGCAGCCTGCGGTGGAGGTTCAAAGAAAGAAGATAAGGTTAAAGCACCCGGTAAGGGGGCTAAAGCCGAGGAACTGTATAACATCAATTCGCATCCGGTGTCCGACTTGAAACAGGGCGGAGAGCTCCGTATTCCGGTGACCGCTATTGGGCCAGATTTCAATATATGGAGTCAAAGCGGTAGCAGCTACTCTACCGCCAAGGTACTTAGCACCATGCGTACGGCTCGCCTTTATAAGGTCACTGCTGATGGTGCGTATACACTTGATAAGGACTATTGTGAGAAGTTCGAGGTTGGCAAGAAAGGCAACAAAGTAGCTGTTGCTATTAAGATGAACCCAAAGGCCAAATTTAATGATGGTACCCCCATCGATATTAAGGCATTGCGTGCCACCTGGAAGATCCACCAGGAACCCGGTGGTAAATACAATATCGTAACAGCGGGGCCTTACCCTCACATTGAAAGCATTGAGCCTGAGGGCAAGGATGGTGTCATTCAGGTTGTCTTCAAGAATCCCTACTACCCGATTGAAGATCTTTTTGCTTACATCGCACACCCTGCGTTAGAAGATCCGGAGGTCTTTAATAAAGGATTTGTTGATAAGCCACGCCCAGAGTACAGCTCGGGCCCGTTCACTGTAAAAGAAGATGGATGGAATTCCTCATCTAAAACTTTCACGGTGGTAGCAAACGAGAAATGGTGGGGTGAGAAGCCCCTTCTAGACCGTATTATTTTCCGTGCGCTTGAGGCAGGCGCTTCTCGCGCGGCATTTAAGAACGGTGAAATCGATGCCGTTGTTGCCTCTACTCCTACCGCATATGCTGAACTTAAGGATACTAATGGGGCGCAGATTCGTCGCGGACAGCGTTTGTTCTCTGGTGGTCTGAATCTGAATCCAAAGCATATTAAGGATGCGAAGGTCCGTAAAGCAATTTTCGTTGGCACTGACCGGCAGGCTCTGGCAAATGTTAACTTCCAGGGGCTTCCTTACGAAGAAGATGTTCCCGGTTCAATGGTTCTTATGCCGTTCTCTCCGTTGTATGAGGATAACTTCCCGAAACCTGAAGGCGGCGATCGTAAGGCTGCTGCCCAGAAGATCCTGGAGGAGGCTGGGTACACCAAAGGATCTGACGGTTTCTACGAAAAGGACGGTAAGAAGCTTGAGTACCGTGTAACTGTTTTCAGTGATGACCCCACCAGTAAAAATGTTGGGCAGAACTTCGTCGAAATCATGAAGAACATCGGACTGCACATTGAGCTGAACCCTGAGGCTGGTCTTAACTTCAACAAGGTGATTAGCAACAAGGAATATGATATTACGTTCTCGGGCTATAGCGTGGGTGCAGAACCTACGGCGGGAACCCAACAGTTCTACTATTCCAAGGATAACGATGGTGTAGGTACCCCCGAGATTGATAAGCTGATCGAAAAAATTCTAGTTGAGCCTGACCCTCAGAAGCGTGCCCAAAAGTGTAATGAGGTTGAGAAGAAGCATATGAGTGAAGTGTGCACTCTGGGCACTGTGTATAACGGACCTCTGTACACAATGTGTAAGGAAAAGCTGGCAAATTACGGCACTTTCCTTTATGACGAAAGCAATATCGACTGGGCAAAGGTTGGCTGGCTGAAGTAAACATCTAATAGCCCTATCTTATAGAGGGTGTGGTTTCCCGTTTTCTGGGAATATCACACCCTCTTGTGGTGTCTTGAACGTGTACTTTCTGCAGAAGTGTGTGCGGGAAGAAGGCGGTTCTTCGGTTGCCCGGAGGGCAGAAAAGTCAAAATATGCATACAATGAATATTGTAAATAAAGGAATATTACGTATAAATATTCATATACACTGTTAAATATCCCACAAAATCTGCTTTTTCTGCCACAACCATAAAATGCGGGTGTAAGGTACTGAGATATAACCTGAACTTATAGCTTAACTTTGGATAAGTCCAAACCCGTAAAGCGTATAAGCCGGGTGACGCACCGGAGCACTTGGTGCAGCAAATGAACTTGTAGACGTGAGGCAATAGCTATGCAGAAGCAGTACATCTTCAACCGCCGCACCTTGCTGGGCGCTGCAGCCGCAACGACTACCGTGGGCCTGTTAGCTGCCTGCGGCGGCTCGAAGAAAGAGGATAAGGTTAAAGCGCCCGGTAAAGACGCTAAGTCTGAGGAACTGTACAATATCAATTCGCATCCGGTGTCTGACTTGAAGCAGGGCGGTGAGGTGCGTATCCCCCTGGGATCCCTTTGGGCCGGATTTCAATACCTATTCAACAAGCGGAGATTCCTACGACACGCAGATTGTGATGAGCTCAATCCGTGCAGCGGGACTGTGGAATATTACGCACCTAGGAAAATACGAGCTGAATAAGGATTTTGCCCTCTCCTTCAAACCTGTAGAAGAGGGTGGTAAAGACGTCGTTTACATTGAGCTGAATCCCAAGGCAAAGTTCAACGATGGCACCCCTATCGATTACAAAGCGTTGCAGTCCACCTGGAAGATACGCAAGAGTTCCGACGGTGACTACAATATCATCAGCTCAGGTATCTATGAGTATATTGAGAGCGTCGAAAACAACGGGGGTAACTTTAAGGTAAAGGTCACTATGGCCAAACCATACTACCCGTTAAACGAGATGTTCGATGCGATTTTCCACCCCGGCATGGAAGACCCGAAAGTTTTCAATGACGGGTTTGTGAATAACCCGCACCCTGAATTTGGGTGTGGTCCGTTTAAGCTGGCTGATAAAGGCTGGAACTCTACCGAGAACACCTTCACTATGGTGCCGAATGAGAAATGGTGGGGCGAGAAGCCCGTGCTTGACCGGGTGATCTTCCGGGGCTTGGAGGAAAGCGCGAAGGTTGCTGCCTTTAAGAACGGGGAAGTAGACGCGGTTGAGTCACACACCTCCACATCATATGCCGAACTGAAAAATACTGCGAATGCTGAGTTGCGCAAAGGTCAGCTGCTGTATGCGGGTGGTCTGAATTTGAACCCCAAGCGGATTGAAGATGCAAAAGTGCGGAAAGCAATTTTCCTGGGTATTGATCGGAAGGCTCTTAGTAATATTGCCTTTCAGAATTTGCCGTACGAGGAAGACCCATCCGGCTCAATGTTGCACCTACCGTTCGAGGAGTATTACGAAGATAATTTCCCGAAGGCAGATGGGGATGCAAAATCTGCTGCCCAAAAGCTCTTAGAAGAAGCCGGATACACGAAGGACGGCGAGTACTACGCTAAGGGCGGTAAGCAACTGCGGTATAAAATCACAGTGTTTGGCGATGACCCCAGTAAGAGCAGCATGGCGCGTAGTTTCGCTCAGACGATGAAGGAGATTGGCATTAACTTTGAGGTCGAAACTCGCGGTTCTGCGGAGTATTCGAAAGTTACCGGCTCTAAAGAGTACGACATTATAGTGTCGGGCTTTAGCCTCAGTGGTGCGGATGGCACTGCTGCCACCAAGCAGTTCTACTACTCTAAAGAGAACGACGGTGTGGGCAATGCCGAGATCGACGCAATGATCGAAAAGATGGCGGTCATTAAAGACGACGCGGAGCGGAACAAGATGTGCAACCAGATTGAGAAGAAGCACATGGCTGAGGTCTCGACTCTCGTCACGGTATTTAACGGCCCCTGACCTGATGATGTGCAAGAAAGAACTGGCGAACTACGGACCGACTCTTTTCAAGCCCATTGAATGGGAAAAAGTGGGTTGGCTTAAATAAATAAGTCGCGTATTGCGACCCTTGTAGGGGCGGGCTCTTCATCCATAGAAGCAGCCCATCCCTATAAGTTTGACCCTAGCAGCCACTGAGACATGGCCCGTCGGCTGGGAGGTGGTTTTTATACCAAAATCATTGGTGTGCGTCGCTCTTGTCGGTCTCCGGTAGGGAAGGGATCTCACAATGCTGTGTGAACAAGCGGTGTGCAAGCCGCAAAGTATATTGATATGCCCTTTACTTTAAACTTAAAGTGAACATCAAGAATAAAGTTCCTTAAATGAATCAAAACACAGTAAAACGCATTTTATGCCCTTAAAATATGCATGGTTGTGTGAATAAATCGGCAGCCTGAGTGCGCCACAGGTCACTTTACGGCTAAAATTGCCGCTATAATTAACTCCAAGAACTCTACTTCTTTGGGGCACCCCTGCCCCACATCAGGCTATCTGTGTCCTCAATGATGACAGGCTGAATGTAGCTAGCAGATGCCTTGCCCTACTTCGAACGCTAGGAGATTCGATGACGAACATGTCAATCAATCGGCGCACCCTGCTCACTGGCGCGGTTGCACTGGGGACCGTCGGTTTGCTTGCCGCATGCGGTGGTAATAAAAAGAACGAGACTAACTCTGCGCTTGGTGCTGGGGACGACATCTCAAAGGCCGTATCGTTTAACCCCAAAGACCGTTCGGAACTCAAAGAAGGCGGCGAGCTGCGTCTTGCTTTCAACGGAATTCCTGAAAACTTTAACCCCTTCAACACCAACGGCTATACCTCAGGCGCCATCGCTATCCAAGCCGCTATGAACTCAGCATACGCTGGCGGGTACAAGTATGACTATACGGGTAAGCCCAGCTTAAACACTGATTACATTACGGAGTACAAAGCTGAAACTAAGAACGGCGTTCAGACTGTTACCTTCAAGATCAACCCCAAGGCAAAGTTCAACGATGGCACCCCCATCGACATTGAATCGGTGCGTGCAGCCCACAAGATCTTTACAGCCCCTGCTGGCGAATATCAGGTAACCGACGCTCCCATGTGGAAGCAGGTAAAGAGCGTTGAAGAGAACGGTGACAAGTTCTCGGTCAAGGTCACTATGGAGAAGCCCTACTATCCTATTGACGGGGGATTCGTTATTGCCACCTTTATTCACCCTGCGCTGGTGGATAAGAAGCTCTTTAATGACGGGCTCATTAACAAGCCTCTCGATAAGTACTGGGCAGGGCCTTTTAAGGTTGAAAACTGGGACACTTCTCAGAAGTCCTTGATCCTGACCCGGAACGATAAGTGGTGGGGGCAGAAGCCTCTACTGGAGAAAATCTCTATTCGTTCTCTGGGTGAGGCAGCCTCTTTGGCAGCATTCAAGAACAGCGAAATTGACGTAATTTCCGCCAGCTCGCAAAATGTCTACGCCGATGTATCAAAGATGTCAAATATTGATATCCGTAAGGGTACTGCGCTGGGTGTTTCAGACTATGAACTTAACCCGGATAAGATTCCGCTGCCCGTCCGCAAAGCAATTGTGGCGGGTATCAACCGTGAGCAGATTCAGAAGATCCGATTCGACAAGATCGGGTGGAGTGAGAAAGCCCCCGGGTCTATGTGTTTCCTGCCCCTGCAGGAAGGCTACAAGGACAGCTACCCCACGGAGATCGGCGAGGACGTGGCAAAGAAAATCCTGGAGGACGCTGGCTATAAGAAGGACGGTGATTTCTACGCTAAGGACGGCAAGAAAGCCTCGTATGAGCTAGCTACCTTTGGAGATGACCAGGACACTAAGACGACCTCACAGTTCTTCTCGGATCAGATGAAGAAGATCGGTATTGAGATAAAGATCGTGACCTACACCGGTGAAAATGACTTGGCGAAGGTCTCAACCGAAAGGTCTTACGGTATTAAGTCTGCCGGGTACGGCATCACCACCAACCCGGTAGATTCCGCGTACTATTTCTACCGGTCCGAGATTAATAATGGGCACGGTAAAGAGCTCGATTCCCTCGCCGATAAGATGATGGCTACGGAAGATTATAAGAAACAGCTTGAGATAGCAACCGAGCTGGAGAAGCGTCACCTCGCTGAGGTCGCTATCTACATCCCTGTCTCTAACGGCCCCAACTACCAGGCGTGCAAGAAGGGGTTGGCAAACTACGGGCCTCGCCTGTTTGCTACTTCTGCATATGACCCGGATGTATGGATTAACGCTGGTTGGGAGAAGTAGCCATAGGCTAAGCACCTAAAACCGGCCAAGCGGGGTTCCACCATGTACACATGGTGGGACCCCGCTTTATAGTGGGCCATTATATTCTAAGGAGGGCACTAGCGACCTTCTGGGATTTCTTGAACGATCTCCACTCACGAATAACGCCTTGTAAACCAACCCCGTGCGGCACAAGCACTTCCGTATCCTGCGTTGTGTGAGGTGGGAACCTCGGCTGCGATATGATAAGGATTTACTGCACATTCGGTTATCGATTCTCTGGGTGCTTCACAAGGCCTAGTAAAAACAGAAAAAGCCCCCGGCCCTCCCCAACGGTAGGGGAAGGCGGGGGCTTTTATCGGGTCCGTAGGGCTACTTTGTAGTCACCCGAATAACTGTGGACTCAGGCGTTGCTGCGCCAGGCAAGCCCTCAACATCGGCGAACTTATTCGTATTCGTGATCAGTACCGGGGTGATGAGCGGATAGCCCGCCTCTTTAATGACGGCCGGGTCAAAGGTCAGCAGCTCTTGGCCAGCCTTCACGGAATCGCCCTTAGCAACTTTCACCTCAAAGCCTTTACCGTCAAGCTGAACGGTATCCAGGCCCACATGAACGAGCATCTCAACACCGTTCTCGAACTTCAGGCCCACGGCGTGGCCCGACGGCAGAGTGGCGCTCACCTTTGCATCAGCCGGAGCCACCACGGCGGTACCGGTCGGCTCAATGGCCACACCCTTACCCAGCTTACCTGAGGCAAATACCGGGTCAGGCACCTCTTCCAGCGCCACAGCCTTACCCTCCAACGGAGCAGTCAGCTCATACACAGTGCCGGACTCAACCGCAGGCTTTGCCGGGGCTGCCTTTGCGGCAGCTGCTGCGGTGCCAGTCTTCTTCGCGGCGTCTGCCTCATCGGCACCAGCGGCCTTAGGCTCACCCTCAGACCCGGTCTCGGCAGCGGCCTGCCCGTCTTTCTTTGAGCGCGACTCATACCCAAACAGCAGCACGCCGGTCATTGCACCGAAGAAAGCAATTGCCAAGCCCAGAGCATACAGGGCGGAAGGCTGCATCGCGGGGATCGATAAGAGCGAGGTGAAGGCGAAAGCGTGCGACTTGACCCCCAGCAGTGAGATGGTGGCGCCACCGACCACAGCTGGTACCAGGATGAGGGGGATAACCCGCTTGTAGCGCAGAACCACACCGTAGAGGGAAGGCTCGGAAATACCACCGAGCAGACCGGACATAGAAGCACCTACCGCAGTCTGGCGAAGCTCCTTATTCCGTGAAGCCCGAATAGCAACACCGGTCACCGCGCCGAAGACGGCGAAGTTGTACGCGCCCATGGGGGACTGGATGAAGTCAGTGCCCAAGGTCTGCAGGTTATTAATCATCACGGCGTTCAGCGGCCAGTGCAGGCCCAGCGGCACCATGAACAGGTACAGACCCGCGATCAGCGCACCCACGGCCCCCGGAGCTACATCGTTAACATTCTTCAGGAAGTCAGAGATACCCATAGCCACGCCAATACCGATGGGGCCCACCACGAAGGCAGTTACGGGTACCAGAATAATAACGGACAGCATGGGAACGAAGACCATCTGCAGCATATTTGGGATGATCTTCTTCAGCAGACGCTCCAGAGGCGCCAAGAGGGCAACCGCCAGCAGGGGCGGGAACACCTGGCCAGTGTAATCATAGGCGTACAGTGGCAGGTGCAGACCCATAATAGGCACATCAAGCATCTTAGTATGCTCGTCAGCAAGTTTGGTGAGGTTCTGGAAAGTACTGGTCATCAGCGCCGCCGGAATAGCCGCACCAACCCACATATTCGCGCCCAAACGCTTTGCGGCGGTTGCGCCAAGCATAATAGCATGAAGTTCAGCACCGACAGCGCGGCCGCCTTGATGATATACCAGAAAGCGAACTGCTTCATCCATTCGGCTTCGAGCGCCTTAATGGCGTCTTTATCAGAAAGGCGCGGCCCGTTCACAATATCGATGTTCACACTCTGACCGGTCAGGTCAGTGTACTGACCAAAGAAGCCGAACTGCTGCAGGAACACGATCAAGGTAAGAATCATGGAGGTGCCCAACAGCGCCCACAGCAGGGGACGGAAGGAATCGGAGAGCACATCGAAAACATTCGTCAGCCAGCCAGCCTTTTTACCGCCGGATGATTTAGCCTTGGAGTCATCATCCTCACCCAAATTCTTCATACCCGGTAAGGTCAGCATCTCGTTATAGACCGCCTCAACGCGGTCACCAAGTACCACCTGAGTCTGACCAGACTGCTCAATAATCGACAGCACCCCGGGCAGGTTCTCAATCTTGGTGCGGTCCACCTTCTCATTCGAAGATGGGGTAATACGCAAACGTGTTGCGCAGTGCGTAAAATGGGCGATATTCTCGGGGCCGCCTAGGCCCTGAAGAATCTTCTCGCCAAGCTCGTGGTTCTTCACGGTTCATCCCTTGGATAATTAGCGATATTGTCTGTGCGGGCTGCTGCTAAAAGATGCAACCTGGAAAACAAAAAAGACCCGAGTCAGCTCCTTCACCGTGCGCAACACCCGTATGAGGGTGCCCGAATACACGGGTGCCACCAACGTAAAATACGCCCAGCAGCGGAGTAACTCAGGTCTTGCCTGCCAAACCAGTAACAACCCTGTGCTAAAGGCTGTTCAAAACAACCTTAAGTTTTATTCAGTACTGTAATCGGTTTTGCCTCAGAAAGCAAGAAGAACCAAAAACTACACACAGACCCACAGGCGCGGCAAAACCCAGACACGCCGTGCATCCGTGCACCCGCTAAGATGCACAAACACACGGCGTGCTCACCAAAGCCCCAGTTGCTACTTCTGCGGGAAGAACCGCAGAGGCGCCACCTCAAGGTCTGGGTAATGACGCTTCTGCCAGCGGCGCGAGCGGTGCGCATTCACCTCAATCAGCACCGCCCCTAAAACACCAGCACCCACCGACAGCCACAACAATAGCGCCGACGGAGCCTCAAACTGGTGGTACCGCACCAAAACCGGAACCAATAACGCCGCAAAGAATACGGCAAGCAGCGCCCCAAACAGCAGGATACGTGCCTTGTTAAACGGCCTAGCCACTGCCGCAAGGTTCCACAATCCCATAATCACCAGGGTGATAAAAGAAGCAGTCTGCACCTGCCGCATATCGGTTCCCGGGAACACCAGAAGCGCCGCCAAATTCACGGTCAGAAGCATCGCCACCACAATAATAGAGTTCGGAACCGTATAGTTCAGCACACGGTGCAAAAACCCCGGAACATAGCGGCGTGAATTCGGCAGCAGCGCCAGCGCGAAAGAGGACGCCCCAACAATCAGGAAATCCGCGGTCGAGTACTGGCGGGGCAGGAACGGGAAGATCAGCCCCATCAGACCGAAGACCACACCCAGCAGGATCGCAAAGCCCGTCTTGGTTAGGAACAGGTTCGCCACCATCTCAATATTCGCAATCACCTGGCGGCCCTGCTCCAAGGCGGCGGGAAGCGAAGAGAACTTGCCGTCCAGAAGCACCAGGCGCGAGACAGCCTTCGTTGCGGGCGCCGCGTTACCCATCGCAATACCAAGGTTGGCGTGTTTGAGGGCGAGCGCATCGTTAATGCCATCACCGGTCATCGCCACGACGTGCCCTTGCTCTTTGAGCGAGATCACCATGTTCTTCTTCTGCTCAGGCGAAACACGGCCAGAGATATTGTATTTCTCCGCCGCCTCAGCAAGCTCCGGGCCGTCCTCGGGCAGTGTCGAGGCGTCAATAGCGCCCAGCAGCCACATCCATACCGGCGGTCTTCGCAGCTGCCTGCACGGTGTACGGGTTATCGCCTGAGAACACCTTGAGGGTTACGCCCTGACGCCCGAAAATACTCCACAATCTCGGGGGCATCGAGCGCACATTCTCACGGAAAATCACGAACAGCACAGGCGTGTGATCGGTCGGTATGCGCTGCACCGGGTTGCCGTCATCGTTACGCACCACTGCGGAGGCATGCGCCAAAACCATAGTGCGCAGCCCCAAAGACGCCAGCTCAGCGGCGCGCTCACGCTCAATAGTGCCCTGATCCAAAAGCGCCTCGGGGGCGCCCAGCAGCCACGCCCCTGATGAGGCGAACTCAACCGCGCTAAAACGCAGCGCCGAAGAAAACGGAACCACTCCGCTGGTCTTCTCAGCAGGCGCATCCGCAAAACCGCCGGTGAGCGCTTTTGCCGTAGGGTTCGCGTTCTCGTCGGCACCAAACCATGCCAGCGCCTCATCCCAGCCCTTCGGCAAGGACGCGCGCCACTGGTCGCCCTCCGGTGCCTCGGTCTGGGCCGGGGTGCTCAACGGGCGCACCGAATCGAAAATCACGCCGCCCTCAGTCAGGGTGCCCGTCTTGTCGAAGCACACCGTATCCACGCGGGCGAGCACCTCAACAGCAGGCTGTTCCTGCACCAAAATATTGTGTTTACGTCCCAGCGCCACCGCCGCCGCCGCGAACGCCAGTGTGGTCATGAGCGCCAAACCCTGCGGAATCATTGACGCCACCGAAGAGACCACCGCGATAGCGACGTTCTCCCATAGCCCATCACGGTTCACAACCTCAAGGCCACCTGCGGCACGCACCTGACCCCACAGCACAATCGGGATAATGACGGCAAGGCCGAAAAGTAATCCACCGCACCACGCGGTCGAGCGCATCACGCAGCTCAGACTGGATGCGGGAAAACTGGCGCGCCTCATCAGAGATTTTGCTCGCCCGCGACTGAGCCCCCACAGCCTGCAGCAGCACGCGGCCGGTACCGGCCAACACACTGGATGCCGAGAGCACCATATCGCCAGGACGTTTAGCAATCGGGTCATTCTCACCAGTGAGCAGCGACTCATCCAGCTCCATCGAATCAGAGGTCAGCACCACCGCATCTGCAGGCACCTGGTCTCCACGTTTGAGCACCACCACGTCACCCTCAACCAAGGTCTCCATCGGGACCTCGGACAGCTTGCCGTCACGCACCACAGACACCGGGGCACGATCCAGCAGAGAAATCCGGTCAAGCTCAAGTTTTGCCTTGTACTCCTGCACAAAGCCAATAATGACGTTCGCTACCACCGCGAATAAGAACAGCAAATCTGCCCAACGCTGGTACAGAATCACGACCAGCCCGCACAGCCCCAGCACCAGGTTAAAACACCGTAAAACAGGTGCGCCCGCATAATACTCCACAAGGTGCGGGAAGACTTATTGTTCTGTGTGTTTACCTTCCCTGCGGCGACGGCACGTTCAACCTCGGCCGTGCTCAGCCCACAGGATGCAAGCTCCGCAGAGCCATTATGGGCATCCGCCGAGTACTCGGGAACAAAACCTGCGGTCGCAGAATCCGCTGTTGATGTACTCTGCGGCTTGGAACTCATGAACCAGTACTCTCCTTCAAAGGCCAGCGGGCCTCTACCGACCCGCTCTCAGGCGGCAAAGCTTATTTTTCAGTCTATCGGTTCAACGGGCATAAAAGGTAATCCCGCTCCCTGTGTGTTTCCTGAAAACACGCGGGAAGTGGGGTATATTCCTTATGCAGAATAGATAATGTGGGGGTGGGCTCCTGCTACCTAAGCGGCAGAATCAACAAACGCCCCGTCACAGGATGCTTCAAAACCTCAATCGGATATCCATAAACCTCACTCAACCGCTGCGCCGTACACACCTGCTCAGGGGAACCAACACACACCACCCGACCCTGCTGCAAAAGTACAATACGGTCAGAATATGCAGCGGCAACATCCAAATCATGCAGCACCGTCAACACCCCGGCCCCCTTCCGACGCCAGGTCACGAGCACTTTTGAGAGTCTGCTCCTGATGCCTAATATCCAGTGCCGCCGTCGGCTCATCCAAAAGCAGCAGGGGAGTCTGCTGCGCAAACACGCGCGCCAGATGCGCCCGCCCGCTCTCACCACCAGAAAGAGTCGTAATATCCCGCTCAGCGAACTGGGCCACCTCTGTGCGGATCATCATCCGCTCAATAACAGCTTCGTCCTCATCAATGCGGATAGTGCCGCGCCACGGAGTGCGGCCCATCGCCACCACCTCACGCACCGTATACGAAAACGCCACCTGAGTCTTCTGCAGCAGCACAGCTCGGCGACGCGCCAGATCCCGCGGAGAATACGAACTCGTCAAGGCGCCATCAAGCTGCACCACCCCAGAATCCTGTTTCACATCCCCAGCAATTACCGACAACAAGGTAGACTTACCCGCACCGTTCGGGCCAATTAGTGAGACCACCTCGTTCGCGTGCACCTCAAATGAAATATCCTCAAGGATGCGCCGAGACCCCACCGAGTACGAAATGTTTTCGACCCGCAGCATCACACACCGCCCTTACGCATCGACCGGCGGAGCAAGAAAAAGAACGTAGGCCCACCCACCAGTGCCGTGAAAATACCGATCGGCATATCGGAGAACGGGATAAGCGTGCGCGCCACCAAATCAGAGAGAGACACCAGCAGCGCCCCGCCCAGTGCAGAAGCCGGCAGCAGCACCCTATTCGACGGCCCCAACAGCAGCCGCAGCAGGTGCGGAATAATCAGGCCCACAAACGCAATAATGCCCGAATACGCCACCGCCGCACCCGTCAAAAGAGCTGTTGCCGCGATAGCCAGCATTCTCAGACGCTCAACATTCACCCCCGAATGCTGCGCTGCGCGCTCGCCCAACGCCAAAAGGTCAAGTTTCCCGGAGATCATGAAACAGGCCAGTAGCGCCGCAACCACAACAAACCACATATTCGATAATGATGTCCAGCTAGCTCGGTTCAGCGACCCCATCTGCCAGAATACGATCTCGTCACGGCTGGTGCTGTCAGCAACATAAACACAGAATGCGATAGCCGCATTCGCAACCGCTGTTACCGCAATACCGGTTAGGATCATTGACACCACCTGCGAGCGTCCACCCGAGCGGGAGAGAGCATACACCAATACTGTGGCGGTTAGCGCCCCAATGAAGGCGAAGGTCGGTACCGCAAACGTGTCCCTCAACTGGGGGCCCAGCACAATAGCCAGGCAGGCACCTACAGCTGCACCTGAAGAAATACCAACCACTCCCGGCTCAGCCAGCGGGTTGCCAAACACCGCCTGCATAACAGCTCCCGAGCAGCCCAATGCAGCGCCCACGAACAGGGCTAAAAGCACACGCGGGAAACGCACATTCCACAGGGTGCTGTCAGCGATCGCCCACTCCTGCTGTGGCGGGATGAAACCCCATTTGCGGGCGAACGAGGCAAGCACCTGGTCGGTGGGAATATTATATTGGCCCAGCCCGGCTGACACTATGGTGACAGCCACGAGGGTCACAACCAGTACCGAAAGCGTCACAACCGCGCGGGTACGTCGGGGGTTTGTGTATTTTAGGGCCCCAGCACCCACAGGTTTCTGCACCTTGGTGAGGTCCACTCCGTCGACTGGCTGATGCCGGGCTGTTTCTGAGGTAACCGCTAAGTCCTCTGCTACGTGTTCCACTACTGTCCTTCTGGGGCGTAGATGGCTTTCGCCAGCGATAGCAGGACTGCTGGGGTGTTCGGACCAAACGAGAGGATCTGACCGTCATCCATATCTACAATGCGCCGGTTCTTACCTGCGGTGGTCTGCTCCACTCCCGGGCGGGACACCAGCCCGTCCACGCCGCCAGTGGATTTAAGGCCGCGGCTCATGACCAGAATAAGGTCTGGGTTCAGTTTTACCAGTGCCTCGGCGTTGGCCATTGTCATCTCTTTAATCCCGTTCTCGGCGGCGACGCCTCGACCGCCTACGGCAGTGATCAGCTCATCTGCGCCGTAGCCGTCTCCAAGCACGAAGAACACTCCCGAGTTACCGCGCACATACAGAAAAGCCATCGACAGGCGCTGATCTCCCTGCGGCGCGACTTCCTTTAAAGTGGTGGTTGCGTAGTCAAGGTCTTTTTGGATGCGTTCAGCCACCGTATTCCCCGCCTCCTGCACGCCGAGGGCCTGCGCCACCAGCTTGAGCTGGGGAATAATGAGGTTCATTTTACGATTCGTGTCGGTCAGTACCACCGTAATACCGGAGCTTTCCAGTTTCTGCGCCGCATCACGTGAAGAAGCTGACGAGTCGAGGAACACCACGTCTGGTTTGGCGGAGAGAATAGCCTCAACGTTGAGATCGTGCCCGTTCTGAGTCATCACCGGAAGCTTCGAGAGCGACTGCTCCGTGTTAGAGACTGTACGCCCCACCAGTCGTCCGCCCAAGCCGAGAGCTATCACATCCTGTGCCAGAGTCCCGTACGTATCGAGGGCCAGGATGCGTTCCGCTGACTTAACAGTCACCTCTTTACCGGTGTAGTCCTTAAAAGTTACCGGCAGCTGCGGGGTGGGGGTGTCCACCATTGCCTGCACCTCGGGGGTGTTCTTTGCGCTTGAGGGGCCGGTCACTTCTTTCGGGTGAGCGGCCTTGCCGTCTTTAAGCTGTTGGGCTAGTTCAGCGAGGACAGCGCTGCTTTGTTCCTCACTGATTACTGCCTGTGATGAGGCGGCATTATTCGGGTTCTGGGTGCCGATGCCGCACGCGGATAGGGTGAAAAGCAACGCCGCCATCATGAGGGCAGCAATTTTCTGTGAGAAACAGCTGGGGGCTTTGATGCCGCTCACTAGTGAATGGATAAACATACGAGTTCACTCTCAAAAATATTGCGAATAGTGTGAATAATGATGCGAAATAAGTTGAGGGGTGCGGCGGGCTTCTTCACCTTCACCGCACCCCAAGCAGTGCACGCTACGCCCTAGTTATCGGATGTCTGAGCACGTGAACGACGCACATAGAACAGCGCACCCACCCCGGTGAGCAACGCTGAGACGCCACCGGCAACACTGCTCTGCACGCCGCTAGCACCCGTATGAGCCAGAGGCTTCTTATCGCACCCTTCACCCTCATACACGGTTTCGGTGATGGTCTTCTCGGTCGGCTGTGCTGCAGCGGGTGTGCTCAACTCGCCGCTCTTTGAGAGCGAAGCGTTGAAGCTCAGCGGGGACATATCCTGCCCGGCGGAGTAGAAACCGGCGAATGATTTAGCCCCCGCCTCCGTCAGTTTGGTTGATGCACCCTTGACGGAGACCGACCCGTTAGAGGTCTGCAAACCGCTCAGGTCAACATCCAGTAAGGCAACTTCCCCGTAGCTGTTGGATTTGCCTTCCATATTGTTGCTGGTCAGGGTCGCGTACAGGACGCCCTTAGAGCCGTTAATGTCAAGGCGCGGGTTGGCGATTGTGCTGTCGAGTACGCCATGGTGGCCGGTGAAATGGATCGAACCAGTAAACGATACTGAGCCCTTACCGTTTTTCACCGTTCCGGAGCCGCTTGACCAGTTGAACGTATTATGAGCAAAAGTGGTTCCGCTCAAATCCCAGTTACCGTTGGCGATACCGCCGCGTACATAGGAGCGGAACGAATCTTTCACACCCCAGCCCAGTTCAGCCGTGACGACCTTACCGTCTGAGGCGGATGCCACGTCTTTTGCTGCGGTCGTTGGGGCGACCGCAACCTTACGGGTTCGGGTGACGGGCACGCATACCGGCTGGGCCGGGTTGGTGGAGACGGTTGTGCCCGAGCCTGAGCCGCCGCTGCTTAGGGTACTACTGGAAGAAGCGTCGCCACTACTTGAGGAGTCGGAAGAAGATACCCCCGAACCGCCACTGGCTGTGCTATCGCTATTATCACCAGCACCGGGTAGCTGCGGGGTATTGCCGCCGCCCTGATTAGCTTTGGCGATGTCAGGCTGACTTACGTTAAGATCCGTCAGCTGCTCCCCAAGCTTCACCGACAGGTTCAACGGTGCCATGGCGCGCTTATCAGCGTCGCTGTACTGGCCCGCAAAGAGAGCATTCGAACCGGCAACAGTCACGGTTACAGCCGCGTTCGAGAGCTTAAAAACGTTGTTCTCGTAGGAGGCGCCGCTCAGATCCACCTCGGCCATTATGAGGTCTTTGAACGTATTGTGTTCGCCTTTGAGGTTTAGTGCCTCGGCATCCACCACCAAATAGCCCTTGCCGTTGACAGCGACAAGACGGGTGTTACTGAATGTGCTGTCGAGCTGCCCGTGGTGCCCGGTGATATGCACCTCGCCAGCGAACGAGATCTGGCCGGTTTGGGTGGCCGGGTCGAAGGCGCCGGATGCCTTGGTCCAGTTCAGCCCGCCAGCATTGGTTTTCTCCATACCGCTGACCTGGATGCTGCCGCGTGCGAGGGTTGACAGGTAACGCAGGAAGGAATCACGGATACCCCACTGCATGGAGCCGGACTCAACCACATGCCCTTTGGCGGTGTTCGTGCTGTTATTGGGCAGGGCCGGGGCTGCGGGTGCTGTGGGCGCTGGGGCTGCGGGTTTCTCTTCGGCCTTGGAGGCATCGGCAGCCGGTTGCTGGTCGGTTTTTGGCGCTTCCGGCTGAACGGTGTTCGTCTTAGGAGCCGGTGCCGGTGTGGTGGGCTTCTCGCTGGGTGATGGCTGGGCGGGAGTCTCTGCGGACCCCCGAGCGATACGCCCACTGAACGAGATAGCGTCTAGTTTCTGCCCTGCATCATAGAAGCCAGCAAAAACAGGGGTAGCCTCTTCGGCGAGGATTACTTTGGTTTTGTCGCTGGCGGCAAGAGAAATGTTATTGCCGTCGTGTTTGAGGTCTGAAGCGTCGAAAGTGCCCAGTTTAATATTCTGGTATGACTTCAGCGGCTGCGGTGTTGTGCCTTCGTAGGGGCGGGACTGAACATTGGCGCGCACCTCACCCTGCCGTCTTTGCTGATAATGATGCTGAAGTCGGTGATGATGGTTTCCAGCACGCCGTGGTGCCCGGTGTAGTGGATTTTGCTTCCGGTGTAGACAATCTCATAGCCGTCGTCGGTGACTCTGCTCTTGGAGGCGTCAAACTCGCCGAAAGTGTATTCACCCTTGGGGTTAGTGCCGACTCTGGCTAGCTTTTGGGTGCCTTGGGCGACTCCTCTCAGCAAGTAGTCGCGGAAGGAATCTCTGAGCCCCCATGTTGTTTCTGCTTGAGTGAAAGAATCTGCGGTGTTGTGCACCTGCGTTTGAGAGGCTACGGATGTGGTTGTGGTATCTGCGAATGCGACGGGTGTGGAGACGATACTGCCAAGGCCGACGGCGGCACTGGCTAAGAACGCCCAGGAGCGCTTGGCGCTGAGTGAGACAGACATGTGACTACTCTCTTTTCGAAAGGGTGATGTGATGTTCGCTTCCAGTCTAGACCTATTAGAGAAGATTTGTGTAACGTAATAGGTGTCTAAGGCGGCATGCGAGCTCTCTAAGGGTTACCTTAGCAGAAATTTTGGTAGGGGTATTGCCAAAACCAAGTTTTAGTGACAATATGTCATTAGCGAAACTTGATGACACGGTGTCAGTAAAAAATTTGGCGCCGCAAACCCTCAAACTCAACTAAGGAACCCGCTATGACTACTACCTGCGCACCTGAAACAACTAACGAACGTTTCTCTGCCCGCCTCAAAGCGGGCACCAAAAATGTGCACGACAATGCCGAGCACTCCACCTTCATGGAAGACCTCATGGGAGGTAAACTCGATACCGCCGCCTACCTGCGCCTGATCAACCAGTACACCTACATTTACGAGGCTCTGGAAGCGATCTCCGCAAACCTGCGTGAGGCAGGCAACCCCATCACCGACCCCTTCACCATTGAAGGGCTCGACCGCGCCGCGAGCATCCGCAACGACATCCGTGCACTAGGGCAGCAGGATATTGACGCGCCGCTGCCGGCAACTATCGAATATGTGGAACGAATTAACGCCACCGCCAACGTTCCTGAACGCTTCCTAGCGCACCACTACCTGCGCTACTTGGGGGACCTGTCGGGTGGTCAGGCAATCGCTGCACTGGTGGCGCGCCACTACGGCATTCCCGCCGAGGCGCTGAGCATGTACCGGTTCACTGAACTGCCCAAGCCCAAAATTTTCAAAGATGGTTACCGGGAACTGCTCGATAACGCGCCCCTGACCGAAGAGCAGCGGCAGGCCCTCATTGACGAAACCGTCGAAGGCTTCCGCATTAATGCATCACTCTTTGCGCAGCTGGGCCGCCTGTCCTAGCGGCAGCTAATAAAACAGCCTCCGCTGAGCCCATAAAATACCCGCCCTTCACGGGGCAGTTCGGGCTCGTGCGGCACCGCCGGTAGTGCGCTAGTTCGCGGGCGCACCACCGGCGTATTTCATACCTGCAGTGCTCCATCTTCTGCTCCACACCATTGCCTAGCCCACCGGCGGATAGGTTATTAAAAACACGTCAGAATTACGGTTCCCCGCCGAAATATGACATAAAGACATGCTGCACATTGAAGGCTTGAGAACTGTCCCCAAAAGATAGAGTGTCGTGGTGTATAAAGTCAGCGCGGCTATAGCAGGGACCTGCGCCGGTTCTTCAAAACTTTGAGAAGCTCCTTCATGCGGTGTGAATCAAATGGCAACTCTTCACGTGCTTGTTCGGCTAGGTGTTCGGTGCCTGTAAGAACTTCTTCAAGCACATGCTCGGCAACCCTGGATGACACACCTATATTATGTGCAAATGTCAGAAACCTACGCCGCGATAAACCATCTTTTTTCCCGCTTAGAAGAAGCGCCATGCTTTTGTCCCCGTACGGGGCGGTTGAAGGGATATCGTAGATGGGGGATAGCTCATACTGCCCTTTACGATTCTCCACAATTGACAGGTTTTTGGCATGCAGATCGCCGTTTCCGGTAAGCCACGCATAGACAAACTGGCGGAAAACCTCGGGAGCTGCAATGCGGGGTGAAAACACCTGGGTCAGTAGGGCTTCAGAACATTGTTCTGCGGTTAAAAGGTATTTGTCGGAGGGGTAACGATTACTGAGTTGACATGTGTCTTCGGCTGCAAGACGATGCGCTATACCATGCTCATCAATATAACGGTCAAAACGGCGTATTAGAATTCCTGAGCGGCCCGTTGCATCATGTACAAGACGGTGAGAGACGACTTGAGGAAAAGCGTGAATGCGGCTCGCTGCTTTTAGAAAGAAAGACTCATTTTCAACTACTTGAGGGTATTCTGGAGGAGAAATTTTAAGAAGGTAGAAATCCTCACTGCTACGTAGTGGAAGAGTAAGCATCTTTCCAGAGACCTTGTCTTGAACTCCCGGTATGGCCGCAGGGTCAATAATACTATGCCGGTTTATTAGCTCTGAAAATGTTATGGTCTGAAAGTCCTCACTTTGAATGAGTTCGCCTGCATCAGGAATGACTAGCTGAGCAGGCTGGGTGTTGGGAGAAACTATCTGTACATCTCCCACGGTGTCCTCCCCGACAGCAATGAGCATCCCAAGCTCATCATCTGCTGAAGTCTTGAGGTGTTTCCGAAGGCCTGTTAGACGACGTCCTTCGGGTAAAAGCCCGGTAAAAAATGGTGGTAGCGCCCCACCTTCCCTGCGGTACGAGTCTGTGGAGAGCGGCAGAGTGGGGGATAGGGGCTTGCTGTTAGTTTCCAGGTACGTACTCGCATAGGTGTAAGCTGTGGCTCCATCGTCGGTTCGAGAAAAGTGCCCGGCGAGAATCCCTTTCTTGTAAACATCTGCGAGGATTTCAGGCATTAGCGCTCCCTCAAGATGAGATCGATACCGAGGGTATCAAGTACGGTGATTACTTTACTGAAGGCAACGGATTCGCGACCCTTTTCGAGGTCTCGGATAGTACGCTCTGAGACTCCCGCAAGAAGTGCCAAATACTCTTGAGTAAGTTTGAGCTCACGCCGGTGCGCCCTCACCACTTGGGCAAGTGTTCCAGTGAGTTCTCGTGCCACTACCGCTCCTTATCTAACCCCGGTCAAACAAACCGGTGAAATACTGCCGATTTATTAGTATAGCGAATGAAAAGCTGGATTTTTTGGGTAAATCGGTAAAATATTGCCGATTTCAAGGTATGGAGTGACTGATAGGGAAGATAAAGCAGGTTTTCGGCAATATTCTGCCGTTTTTGCAGGGGTGTTGGGGAAAGTCTTTCTCCGGCACAGACTAAAGAAGCCCCTTGAGGCTCAATGCAACGGTGCAGCCCGCCGCTTTGAGCCCCAAGGGGCATGTTGCAGGTGCTCTAGCCCTGCGCCACCTCACCAAAGTGAGCCGCCATGGTGCCTTCGTGAGCGGCACGCAGCTCATCAAGGTTGATGGAGACTCGTTTTGGAAGTCAAGCGCGTTCGAGAGCGCATCCACTACGCCGATGCGCGCGAACGGGAACTGTCGGGCGGTGCACATATCCTTGAAACGTACCTCCTCAGAACGCGGAACGGAAACCACCACGCGACCTAAGGACTCCGAGAACAGCAGGGTGAACAGGTCGAGCCCGTCGCGTTCGGCAACTTCGCCCAGCCCGATGCGCGCCCCGGTGTTGAAACGCAGGCAGGCTTCCGCGAGTGCTGCGGCAAGACCACCGGCGGCAACGTCATGTGCCGCATCGATCATGCCGTCACGCGACATATTCACGAGCATATCGCCAAGCTGACGTTCAACCGCCAGATCAACCTTCGGGGGCAGACCCCCCAGGTGGCCCTTGAAACGCGCCCATTCTGAACCGTCCAGCTCGTCACGCGTAGTACCCAGCAGGTAGATGGCCTGACCGTCGTGTTCCGGGGCCCAACCCGAGGGGGTGCGCCGGGTAACGTCGTCTATTACGCCCATCATCGCGACCACAGGGGTCGGATTAATGGCCTTACCTCCGGTCTGGTTGTACAGCGAGACGTTACCACCGGTGACCGGAACACCCAGCTCCATGCAGCCGTCGGCAAGACCGCGCACGGCTTCCGCAAACTGCCACATGACATCCGGATCTTCGGGGGAGCCGAAATTCAAGCAGTCCGAAACCGCGACCGGGCGGGCACCCACGGTTGCCACATTACGGTAGGCCTCCGCCAGGGATGCGCGTGCGCCCTCATACGGGTCAAGGTAGGTAAAACGTGGTGATGCGTCAGTCGCCAGCGCGACCCCCAGGTTGGTGTGCTCATCCACACGCACCACACCTGAATCATCCGGCATAGAGAGGGCTGTGTTGCCCTGCACGTAGCGGTCGTATTGATTGGTGATCCAGGACTTGGAGCACATATTCGGGGACGCCATGAACGCCTTGATAGCCTCGCCCAGCTGTTCGCCGCGCGGGCGTGCATCGTCGGCAGCGGAGCCGATGAAATGGTCTGCCTGGAGTGCATCCTGACCAGCCGGGCGCGCATAGGGACGCTCATAGGTGGGGCCGTCGTGCGCCACAGTACGCGGGTCTACATCAACGATCACCTGGCCGTCCCATTCAATGACCAGACGACCAGTATCGGTCACCTCTCCCAAGAAGGAGTACTCCACGCCCCATTTCTTCATAATCGCCTCAAAACGCTCGACGTTCTCGGGCGAAACGACCGCCATCATGCGTTCCTGCGATTCCGACATCAGAATTTCGCCGGGGGTTAAGGTGGGGTCTCGCAAGAGTACTTTGGTAAGGTCTACATGCATGCCGCCCTCGCCGTTGGAGGCGAGCTCACTGGTTGCACAGGAGATACCGGCAGCGCCGAGATCCTGAATGCCTTCGACCACGGAACCCTTGAAGAGTTCCAGGCAGCATTCGATCAGAACCTTCTCGGCGAAGGGGTCGCCTACCTGCACTGCGGGTCGCTTGGAGGGCTTGGTATCGTCAAAGGACTCTGAGGCCAGCACGGATGCGCCGCCAATACCGTCGCCGCCGGTGCGTGCCCCGAAGAGTACTACCTGATTGCCCACGCCGGATGCGTTTGCCAGGCGAATATCTTCGTGGCGCATAATACCGACTGCCAGGGCATTGACGAGGGGGTTTGCCTGGTAGCAGGCGTCAAATTCGGTCTCGCCGCCAATATTGGGCAGACCCAGAGAGTTGCCGTAGCCGCCGATCCCCGCAACCACACCGCCGACCACGCGGGCGGTATCCGGGTGGTCGATAGCGCCGAAACGCAGCGGATCCATAACCGCGATCGGGCGTGCACCCATCGAAATAATGTCACGCACAATACCGCCCACTCCGGTTGCCGCACCCTGATAAGGCTCAACATAGGAGGGATGGTTGTGTGACTCGATCTTGAAGGTTACCGCCCACCCGTCGCCGATATCGGTTACGCCAGCGTTCTCGCCGATGCCGACCATCAGGTCTTTTTTCATCTCATCGGTGACCTTGGCGCCGAATTGCTTCAGGTGAACTTTCGAGGATTTGTAGGAGCAATGCTCGGACCACATGACCGAGTACATGGCCAGCTCGGCCGCGGTCGGGCGGCGGCCCAGAATCTTCTTGATGTCTTCGAACTCGTTTTCCTTTAACCCCAGCTCTGCCCAGGGGAGTTCGGTATCGGGGGTTTCCGCCGCGTGCTCGACGGTATCGAGGTTAAACTGCTTCTCGCTCATCGCTTGTGTCTATCCTTGTCGTCGTGCGTCTAGCGGGCGTTAATCAGGTTGGAAAGAGCGGAGGTGAAGACGCCCAAGCCGTCGGCACCGCCTCGTAGTGAAACATCACCGAATCCGGAGGATGAGGGACCAAAACCGGGCTCAACCGCGTGTTCTGGGTGGGGCATCAGACCGACGACGTTTCCGCGTTCGTTGCTGATACCGGCAATATCGTGGCGTGAACCGTTCGGGTTGAAACCCACGTATCGGAACACCACGCGATTCTCGGCTTCGAGCGCCTCTAAAGTTTTGGCGTCCGCCACGTATTGACCGTCCTGGTTTTTAAGCGGAACAACAATCTCTTGCCCAGGTTCGTAAGATCCGGTCCACGAGGTAGCGTTATTTTCGATGCGCAGGGTTTGGTCACGGCAAATGAACTTGCGGTGATCGTTCTTAATCATGGATCCGGGGAGCAGATGCGACTCGGTGAGAATCTGAAAACCATTGCAGATACCCAGCACCGGCAGGGGGGCAGAGCCCGATGTTCCCGCTGCATTTGCCGCTGCGATGACCGAATGCATGACGGGTGCTTTCGCCGCGATAGCGCCCGCACGCAGGTAGTCGCCGTAGGAGAACCCGCCGGGAATGATGACGGCATCAACGTTTTTGAGATCTTCGTCGTCATGCCAAAGTTCGACGACGGTTCCGCCCGCTAACCGTACGGCACGCGCCGCATCGCGGTCATCAAGGGTGCCGGGGAAAGTAATAACGCCGATGCGCGCATCAGCAAAGTTGGGGTTGGGTGCCGAGACGCTGAAGTCGCCAACAAGGGGAACTTCGTGTGCTGCGAGTGATTCTGCCATGCTCTTAGTCCTCCAGAACCGAGACATTCACAACGTCTTCGATGACGGGATTTGAGAGCAGCTCTTCTGCCGCTTGGCGTGCCTGCGCAAGATGCTCTTCGGTAGCTTCGCCTTCGACGGTCAGCTCAAAACGTTTGCCTTGGCGAACGTCAGTGAAGGAATTTAGACCGATACGGGGCAGCTCGTGAGCGATAGCTTTACCCTGCGGGTCAAGAATTTCGGGCTTGAGCATAACATCAACAACAATACGGGCCATGTGTGGGCACTCCTTGGGTGCGTGAGTTTTGGTTGAGCCGTCTTTAATGGTACCGCAAGCCTTGAAGTGCCGCCGTGAAAAAGCGTGCAGACATAACTCTATTTCACGGGCTGGTACGGCACGAGAACACCGGCAAAACTGCTTTCACAACAATGCCTGGCAGGCACCGCCAACACACGGGGCCGGGATGCAGCTAGATGTAAACGTGTAATTACAAGAATGTGTTTATGGTGGTCAGCAGACGTCGCCGCAGCGCCACTGAACGTTCCGACAGCTCGCGTTGATACTGCACATACTCGGCTTTACCCTCGGGGGTCTCTACCTTAATAGGTTCATAACCCCATGTGAGGAGGTCGTACGGTGCGGCGCGCATATCGAGTTCGCGCGCATCCCAGGCAAGCTCAAAGCAGTCCATCACGAGTGCTGAATCGATGAGCGGGATCAGCTTGTATGCCCACTTATAAATATCCATATTGGCGTGCAGGCAGGCGGGCTGCTCCATGAACCGCTGTGTTTCACGGGTGGGCTGCAGCTCGTTCATGGGTGCCGCCTGAGGCATGAAAAACCGGAACGCATCGAAATGCGAGCAGCGGATGCGGTGCGACTCAACCACCCGGTCGGTGCCTTCAGCACCCAAACGCAAATCCAGGTAGTCGTGACGAATATTGTTCTGAACCGATTTATACGCCATCGCCCATTCGTGCATACCAAAGCACCCGAAGAATGCCTTCTTATCGGCTGTGTTGCCCAAGATTTCGCGGGTGAACGTGAGGGCGGTACCGCGTTTGTCCACGAATTGGGGTACGTCCACGAGAACCGCGTCACCGCGTTCGGCATGGGTGTGTGCATCGTCGGGGGAGAGCCCGGCTAAGACGAGCTCGTCTTCGGTTGCCGCACGGTAGAATTTCCAGCTGACACGTTCGGCGGCACCCAGAAGGATGACACCAGCCCCAGGGTGCCAGCGTTTGAACTGACCGGGCTTGAGCGTGTAGTACGTAAACAGAAAATCCTCAACCGGATGCGCCTGCCCCTGCTCGCGCCGACGCGCAAACGGGTCAGCAAAACGACCCGCCCGGTGCTCATGCTCCTTCGCATAAGTACGCCACTGCGGGCCATTAAGAACCTTCAATACCTCAGCCATCCTTCTAGATTAAACTATCCGCTAAATACGCTACAGACAATACAAAATTACTGGCTATAAAAGGCAACGCTTACCAAGTGTCGTGTATGGGGGTGTACTGCATCCAGAGGAATTTCGACTGAGAGTCTTCGGATGCCTGAGAGAACCTCGGAACAGGATAAAAATAGAGATGCTAAGAAAAACTTGAAGTTTTTCTTAGCATCTTTATAGATCGGTAGAACCCAGGTTAGCGCCCGGTTCCGCCGTAGACGGTGGCTTCTCCTTCGGTGTCTAGCGCGAAGGCGGTGTGCACGGCACGCACCGCATCATCAAGCTTCGACAGCTCAGTAATCACCGAAATGCGGATCTCGGAGGTGGAGATCATCTCGACGTTCACACCCGCGTTGCTGAGCGCCTCGAAGAACGTGAACGAAACACCCGGGTTGGTTTTCATGCCCGCACCCACGAGTGAAAGCTTGCCAACGGCCTCGTTATAGATGACCTCTTCAAAACCAATCTCTGCCTGCGCCTTCTCAAGCGCCTGCAGGGCCAGCGGCCCGTGCGCCTGGTCCAAGGTGAACGAAATATCGGTCACGTTCGGGCGGTCCGTAGAAACGTTCTGCACAATCATGTCGATATTGATCTTCGCCTCGTTAATCAGGCCAAACACGCGCGCCGCCGAACCGGGCACATCCGGTACGCCAACAACGGTAATCTTGGCCTGCCCGCGGTCGTGGGCGACACCAGAAATCAAGGGCTGTTCCAAGGGGATCTCCTTCAGGTGGGTGGGGGTGAGCTCCGCCGAGTTCTCCGGGATAACAATAGTTCCTTCAAGTTCAGAGAACGACGAACGTACATGCAGTTTCAGGTTAAACCGTCGCGCATACTCCACACTGCGCAGGTGCAGAATCTTCGCCCCGTTAGCAGCCATCTCCAGCATTTCTTCGCTAGTGACGGTGTTTAGTTTATGCGCTGTAGGGACAATACGCGGGTCGGCGGTGAACACGCCGTCCACATCCGAGTAAATTTCGCACACATCGGCGTTTAGTGCGGCCGCCAAGGCGACAGCGGTCGTATCTGAACCGCCGCGGCCTAAAGTGGTAATATCCCTGCTTTGACGGTTCATGCCCTGGAACCCTGCGACAATCGCAATGTTCCCGGCTTCAAGCGACTCGCGGATGCGGTCCGGCTTCACCTCAACCAGCCGCGCCGCACCGTGCACGCCGTCGGTGATCATGCCAGCCTGTGAGCCTGTGAACGATTTCGCCTGAACACCAATATTGTTGATTGCCATCGCCAGCGCCGCCATTGAGATGCGTTCCCCGGCGGTCAGGAGCATATCGAGCTCGCGTGAGGGGGTGACTGCGCTGGTTACTTCTGCGGCGAGGTCAAGCAGCTCATCGGTGGTGTCGCCCATTGCGGATACGACCACAACCACATCGTGCCCTGCCTTGCGGGTGTTCGCCACGCGGCGCGCCACACGCTTAATGCTTTCGGCGTCAGCAACGGAGGAACCGCCAAACTTCTGGACGATCAGGCTCATTAAAACTCCCCGGGTGAGGTATGCAGTGTAAACGCCGGGGTGGTCCCGGCTCCTAATCCATAGTAGACGCGTGCGGGACGCCGTGTGAATTATGTGGGTATGTGTATTAGAACATGAAATATGACGCAGTGTTACAGGCTGGGGGTCCATAAACACTCCTGTGCCTGCCGTCACCTTTAAAAAAGTTTATACCGCAGCAGTGAACGCACCGTACGCCCCACCGCTGGTAGTGGTTGTGTATGTGGTGGCTGCGCTCGCCATGTTCTGCGCGTGGGTAGTAATGCCCAATATTTGGGGTCTGCTGGTGGGGCAGGCAGTGCACGGGGTGATGTACGCGCACATGATGGTCGCCATTGTCACAGCTGAGGGTGCTAAGAATAAGTCTGCTGAGCTGAGCAGCCACCTGGGGGCCGGGCAGCTTCTCGTGGTGGCAATGTTCCTGATCTGTGCTGTGGCCGGGGTTCGGCGGATCCGCCCGGTTACGGGGGAGAAAGCCTTGGCATAAACACCTGCGTGCGCTGCTCATTCATAGAGACTCTTACTTTCACGGGGTGTCTTCACTGCAGCTTATGGGGCTGAGAGCAGGCTACTCCCACGGGTTAACATATTTAGTGCCCGGCAGAGGCGGCACCTGAGGGGTGGGGGTGCGCAGTGGCTCCTCCTGGATTTTGCGGATACGCTCCTCATAGTCCGCTGAGCGGTATGCGTCGGCACGTGTTGTTTCGACAGGAATTTCGGAGGTGCCACCCTCTGGTTTGGGGGCATGATTCTCGGCGGAGTCTTGCAGCACCTGCTCTATGAGAGCCTCATTAACGGTGGCCTGCTCGCCGTGCGATGGAGGGGCAGCCGACAGAGAATTATTGTTTTTTCCCTGCTGTTCATCAGCATCTTCAGGGTTTGAGGGGCCCGCCCCGTCCTGAGTATCGTCAAGGTCGTCGAACATGCTCCCGCTCCAGCGTTTACGCGGCGCCTTCGACTCAGCAGCCGCACGCTCACGCTCCGCCTGCTCTTCTTCAACCACCTGCTCAAAATCTTCAGCAGCATTCGCTTGGGCGATACCCGCGCCCTCACTGATTACGCGGCGCCCCTCAAGCGCGCGCCCGAGCGTAATCTCATCCGCATATTCCAGGTCGCCGCCAACGGGCAGACCGGAAGCCAGCCGTGAGAGGCGAATACCCAGCGGAACCAGCATCCGTGAAAGGTAGGTTGCGGTCGCTTCACCCTCAAGGTTGGGGTCCATCGCCAGAATAATCTCTTGAACACGCTCATCCGCCAGGCGCGAGACCAGCTCGCGAATACGCAGCTGCTCGGGGCCAAGCCCCGCCAGCGGGTTAATAGCCCCGCCCAGCACATGGTAGCGCCCGGTGAAGGAACGGGTGCGTTCAATTGCCACCACATCCTTGGACTCCTCAACCACGCAAATCACGGCCGGGTCACGCCGATCATCGCGGCAGATAACGCACTGTTTCGTCTCCGAAACGTTGCCGCATGTTTCGCAAAAGCTCACGCTCGATTTGACTGTTGAAATCGCCGTAGTTAGGCGCGCCATGTCTGAGGCGTCAGAGTTGAGAATGTAGAAGGCGATGCGCTGCGCCGACTTGGGGCCCACCCCCCGGTAGGCGACCCAGTTCATCGATGAGGTTTTGGACTGCGCCCTCGTACATGATTCTCCTCTTATGACGCGCGTAGCAGGGGCAAAAACGTGCCCCGTAAACCCGTACCCGTACAGCATAGGGGATATGCTGCTGCTGGTGCCCGCTTAACCGTCATTCTTCGCCGCAAGCTTTCCCTATCGTGCGGGAGCGGACACCGCTTTCATCTGGTCGGTTTGCGGGCTTTTGTAAGCTGGGTGCATCTATAGCGGCGTTTCGTCGATTAGCTTACCGCCCAAGATTTTTTCAACCGCTTTGAGACCCACATGCACACTGGACTCTACCTGCTCATCATCCGCTGAGGTTTCAAAGTTTTCTTCCTCCTCAAAGGCGGCCGCAAATACGCTTTTAGATGCCGGGGCCGTCGAATGCTCAGGCTCGCTGGGCTGCCCGCTGGTGGTTTCATCCTCTGAAGGCTCGGAGGCTGCCCCGCCGGGGAGGGTCTCTGCACCTACAGGGGCCCAATCCTGCCCGGGCTCGGGGGCGGAAACAGAACCGAATGTTTCTTCTTTTTCTTCCTCTTCTGCGTTGCTGCTCTGCGGTTCACCGGCTTTCTCGGTGTGCACACCAGCAGGGGTGGAGGAGGCGAAAGAATCACGCTCCCCGAACGGCTGCTGCGGCTCTTGCTCGGTATCCTCGGGCGGGGTTTCAGCCGATTCCTGCGGCCCCTGTTCTTCAGAGGGGTCTGAGAGCGGGGTACTGCGGCATCGCCTGCGCTGTGAGCGCCTGCACCATGCACGTCAGGGTCGGGGGCTGGCGGAAAGTAAAGGGTCTTCGGGGAACATCGTGATCGTTGGGTGCGGGGTATTCCGCCGGGGAATCAGCGTAAGCTGACTCGGCGAAACTCTGAGAGGCCCCTTGTGCAGCCTGCTGGGAGTAGTTCCCCTAGCGGGGGTTTGAGTCTCTTCGCCCCGCGTACTCGTGGAGGCTGCGGTGGTAGGGGCCTGCGTATGTGCTGCCCGGTTTGGCGCGGTATTACCCATATTCTTGGGGTGTCCCTCTGCCGCACCGGGCTCTTTAGGGTTCTCAGGCTCGGGGGCGGGGCTCGCCGCCGGATCCTCCTGCGGGATGGGCGCCACCTGCCATGCCGATAGAGGGTCGTCTACGCTGGTTGCCGCCGGTTGGTCTTGTCCGCTGCCCTGCGGCTGCACGGGCTGGCCGTGGCGGCGCCAGGCATCTTCACCCCCGCGCGGGCCGTCAGCAATCGCAGAGGTATCAGTACTTGTGGGCGTCTCAGAGGGCACAGCGCCTTGGCTGCTGAGCGCAGCAGGACTGTTCCCCGTTTGGTTGCCAGCCGGTTTTACATCGTCACGCGGCGTTTTCTTGGCGACCTCAGCCCGCACCCGTACTTTCACGCGAAGGAAATCGCTCACGCGCTCACTGAGCTCAGCGACCGAAGCTTTGACGGCACGCAGAGTGGGCATATCGGCGCGCACATACAGCTCCCCATTGATGTAGCGCACCGGTTCGAGGCGCAGCAGCTGTTCGGTTACGGAGCGGTCACTCACACGCCCCACGATCACACGCCAGTTGCCGCGAACCGATAGTAACGGGTCAGATGCACCTTCACCGTTACGGGCGGTCTGACGCTGCTGGGAGGCACCCGCGGTGCGGTGGGCGGTTCCTTGATCACCCTGCGCCTGCATAGGACGCGGGGGTTGCGGGGTATGCGTAGTCTGTTGCTGATGCTGCCCGTGGGATGGGGCGCTACCCGCCGTGCCTGCACCATCATGTGATGTGCTGGGCTGGGGCTGTTCATCCCCCGGAGTGGGGCTGCTAAAGACCGGGCCGGTGTGAACCGGCGCCTGCGGAGTGGCGGGCTGAGGGTTCGTGCCAGATGGGCTGTTTGCTTGCTGGTCGGCGGAACCTGCGGCGCGTCCTGTGCTGTTCTGCCCGGGGGCCATAGCCCGGTTGGGTGAAGGGACAGCGCCCCGCGGCGCGGCCGGGGAGCTGCCGGTACCGCCTGCTGCTATGCGCTGTTCCAAGGATTCAAGACGTGCTATGAGCCCGGTGGTATCTTCTGCAGGAACCAGCAGCCGCGCGCATAGCAGTTCAAGCTGCAGCTGCGGGTTGGTGGCACCGGTCATAGAATTAAGCATTTCGTTAACGGTGCTCGCTGCGCCGGTTAGCTGGGCCGTGGCGAAGGCTTGCGCCTGCATTTTGAGGCGTTCTATCTGGTCGGCGGGAACACCCTGCAGAATCTGCGCGGCATTCTGCGGTACCGCCTGCACCACAATCAAATCACGCAGGCGTTCGAGCAGGTCTTCGACGAAACGGCGGGGGTCTTGCCCGGTCGCCACCACCCGCGAGACCGCCTCGAAGAGGGAGGGCGCATCCTGGGTGGACAACGCATCAATCACGTTGTCGAGAAGTTGGGCGTGCGTGTACCCGAGCAGGGCGACAGCGCGGTCGTAGCTAATGCCGGATTCGGTGTTGGCACCGGCGATAAGCTGGTCAAGAATGGAGAGCGAGTCGCGCACGGAGCCGCCGCCAGCACGGATGACGAGTTGAAGCACCCCGGATTCGACGGGTACGTTCTCTTCGCCGCAGAGCTTTTCGAGATAAGGCAGAAGAACTTCGGGCGGTACCAGCCGGAACGGGTAATGGTGGGTACGTGAGCGGATGGTTCCGAGAACCTTGTTTGGCTCTGTGGTGGCAAAGATGAATTTGATGTGCTCGGGCGGTTCTTCCACGATTTTGAGCAGGGCGTTGAACCCTTCGCGGGTGACCATGTGCGCTTCGTCAATGATGAAGATTTTGTAGCGGTCGCGCACGGGCGCGAGGGTTGCACGTTCACGCAGGTCGCGGGCGTGGTCTACGCCGCCGTGGGATGCCGCATCCATTTCGATGACGTCGAGGGAGCCGCCGCCGTCGCGGGAGAGTTCGCGGCAGGAGTCGCATACACCACAGGGGGCGGGGGCTGGTCCCTGGGCACAGTTGAGGCAGCGTGCCAGGATGCGTGCGGAGGTGGTTTTGCCGCATCCGCGCGGGCCTGAGAAGAGGTAGGCGTGATTGACGCGGTTGTTGGTGAGCGCGGTAATGAGCGGCTCGGTGACGTGTTCTTGCCCGATGACTTCGGCGAAGGTCTCGGGGCGGTAACGGCGGTAGAGTGCTGTGCTCACGGGTGACCTTCTGGTTGACGACGCGGGGTTCTACACTATTTTAGTTCACGGATGCACGCATGGGGCCTGGTTTCGTTACCGGCGTGGGACTGAAGCCGCGAAGCGTGGGCGCGCTATGACGGTGTGTTTCTGCTGCGAATGTTTTGGGCATAAAAAACCTCTTACGCACCCGTCATAGCTCGAATACCCTTGCTACCTTCCGGTCCTGGGGGAGTTTTCCAAGATAACGCCACGTAAGAGGCACGTACCAGTCTACCTGATTTTGCGGTGCTTGTGAATTTGGGTGTGTGGGGTGGGGCTGGTGTGGAGGAGTTGAGGTTTTCGTTGTGGGTAGTGTATTCTATTATCCGTTCGCCTTTTTGTAAGGTGTTCAGCTGGAGGATTCGCCTAGCGGCCTATGGCGCACGCCTGGAACGCGTGTTGGGTTCACGCCCTCGGGGGTTCAAATCCCCCATCCTCCGCTCTTCCCCCGGTCTCGATTTTTTGAGGCCGGGGATTTTTCTTTCTGGTGTTTGGGCGCGGCAGCTGTAGGAACCGCAGCTTTTCCTTGTGAGTCTTTGTTGTGGGCCGGCGCGGGCTGCCATGCTTGTTGCGGGGCAGTTAGGGGGAGAACGAAAACGGACTGCTGTTCCGCGCCATTGGCGTAACGCACAGCGAACACACAGTATTTCCCCGTAAAATAGTGGGTATGATTTTCAAGAAAGTGGGTGCCCACCGGCCTTACCCCCAGCACGGTATGTCGAATGCCGACTGGGGGAGTATTCCGCCACAGCAGGTGAGATTGGATTGGCTGACCACTACTCAGAAAACACTTGATCTTGAGACTCTGCTGGCGGAGGACTCCACCTATTTCGGTGACTTGTTCCCGCACGTGGTTAAATGGCAGCAGGAGCTCTACTTGGAGGATGGCCTGCATCGTGCTTTGCGCACCGCGTTGCACAGCCGGTCTGTTATGTACGCGCGTATCCTTGACTTGGATACGCTTGACCCCAGGCTGCTGCCGCAGGGCGCTAATGCGCAGAACGGCTAGGCGACTAGCTTCCCTATAGACTCAAAGAACCCCCGAGACCTTGCGGCGGGGGTTCTTTGCTATCTGCTGTCAGTAGGCCGGAAACCTGCGAGGGGTTTACAGCTCACGGTTCGGCTAGGCAATACTCAGGTGCATCGACTCGCTGTTTGACTCGTCGTTAGAGTGAGCGTTGGCGGGTGCCTGGGGTGCGCCGTCTAGCTTGATGGGCTGGCCGTCTGTGTCGAATCGTGCACCCAAGCCCATCTGGATGAAGCGGATGGTGCTTTGGATCTGCCGTTCACGGGTGTCTTCGTCGGGGGCGTCTTCGGTGCGCCCTGCACTGGAGGAGAGCGAACCGTGTACGAGCATCGCTAGTTCCCTGATGTCGTTTTCGGGGATGTAGTGTTCGGCGATGGCCGCTGAGAGGATATTTGCCAGTACCATCTGCAGCTCCCCGTACGTGCTTGCCGAGTTTCGCGTAGGATTCGGGGAAAGCATGGAACGCATGGCTGGCCCGGGGGGTAGGTGGCGGCGTGCGAGGTCTTCAATCTGCAGCCGAATATAGACGGCAAGCTGGTCGATGGGGTTGTCGACGCCTTCGAGTCCTTCATCAAGTTCTTTAATGAACCTTTCGGTCTCGTCTAGGGCGTAGGCTACCAGCAGTTCACCCATGTCGGCAAAATAGTTATAGACTGCGGTGCGGCCAATGCCAGCATTTTTGGCGACATCGGTCATGGTGAGGCCCGGCAGGCCGCGCGAGTACAGGAGCTTGCCAAAAGATTCGAGGATGGCACGTTTGGTGTTCTCACGCTGGGCGGCGTTGGTGGCTGCAGAAATACGAGGCATAGTGACACTTTACCGCAATGCGTCAGTAAATAGCGAATGGGTGAAGGTTTTTAACCTAAAAAGTTTAAAAAAACCAGCAACTTTAGGGTAAATAACGGGAGTATTACGTTCATCATCTGTGTCCTGTAAAGCTCGCGGCACACCATGCGGGTGAGTCGCACAATGAAATCAGCAGCGGGTTTGCGGACAAACTATGAGGGGCTACAGGTACCCCAGGCGGGTAGCCATCGCCAGGTCATTACGCACCAACTGGGTGATGGGGTAGTTCCGGTGCCCTTGCCCCGGCATAACGTGCAGGGCCGTGCGCGCACCAAGCCTCGCATAGAACTGGCCGCCTTCTTGCGCTGCAACCTGTGCCGACCACATCCCACCGGATCGCGTGTCGTTCAGAAGCCTGGGGGGAGCGGCCGTCCTTATCGCCCACATGCCAGCTCAATAATAGGTGGCTGAGGGATATATTGGGGGCGCGGTGCTGGGTTGGGATGCCGTCCGCACCGCCGCCGCCAATGAGGGTGGCGCCTCCTCCTATCATTGCGTCGGCGGCGTGTAATAGCAGCTCGTAGGCAATGAACTCTGCGCCACCGGAGTAACCGGCAAGCCACACGCGGGATCGGTCGTACCCGTATCTCTCATGCAGATCTGCAGCGAGGGCGCGGAATACCCGGCCGTTTGCGCGGGCACGCACCCACCAGTTCGTGGTTGCCTCACGCAGCACACCCTCATTAACGGTTCCCGGTGCCAGCACGGGCACCAGAAGCATGCGGTGCTGGTACGCAATATCCGATAGTTCTTCTCGCAGGGTGGAGGTGCGCCGCAGCAGGCGGCTGCCGGAGCGCAGCAGATAGTCGCCATCAAAGAAGAAAAGCACACCGGGAGAGGAACCTGCGCCTTCCAGACGGTGCGCATTCCCCACCCGGTAGTGCAGGGTACGCCCGTGCGCGGTAAACGGCAGATACCCCACCAGTTCGGAGGAAGAAAGCAGAGCTGGCTCAAGCATACGGCCCGCACGGCGTGCGGCGCGCATAGCGGCACTTAGAGGGGATGGCAGACGGGGGATATGCGCGGTATTTGTGTGTTTGCGCGGGTCCCTCTTGCTCATACCCCTATTTTACCGGGTGAATTGGAGGCATCGGCCAGAGCGTACTCCACGTTCGTGCCCCTGCGTTAGGGGCCGTATCAAACCGCTGAACTTTCGCGCGGATTCTGAGTTTACCCCCTAAGATCGGTGTGCAACACCTGCGATGCCGGGTGAGAACCCGTCCACTCTTGCTGCTCGCGGGCCCTGTCAGAGAGCGAATAGAACCATTTAATGTGCTCACATACGCGCTCATAGGCGGCCTCTTCATCACGAGTGGAAATCGCCTCATAGATTCCCCGGTGCTGATCTTGCAGAGTCTGCTTAACCGCAGCCCAGTCACGCAGCAGCGGAACCGCCTCCTGCACGTAACTGATAGTGGCCATATGCAAAGAATCAATGACCGTATCGAGCACAATATTGCCGCTCAAGCGGGATAGCTCGTAGTGAAAACGTGTGTCGCAGAAATGGAACCGCTCATTGGAAATATCTGGCGAATCCATCTCCGCCAGGTGCTCGCGGGCATTCTCTAAGGCGAGGTCACGCTCAGCAGAATCCGGGGCGTTCGCGGCGGCACGTGCAGCAGGCCCCTCCAGCAGTAAACGCGTGGAAACCACGTCTTTAACGGGCAGGTTGCGGGTGGCAATGTGCATGCGAAGCGCCCAACTGAGCGCATCTGAGGGCTCAGAAATAACGATAGCGCCGGATTTTGGGCCCGAACCGGTGCTGGAACGAATCAGTCCCAAAGCCCCTAAAATACGCAGGGCCTCACGCACTGATGGGCGTGAAATACCGTACTGTTCGGCTAGGGTGCGTTCAGATGGTAGCCTATCGCCCACACGCAGCTCCCCCAGACGCAGCCTGCGTTCAAAGTTTTCGAGCAGGATGCTGTAACTACGCTCTTGCATGATCGTCCCTGAGCCTGTTGTGCGCGTCATGAGTATGTCCCATTTCGTGTGAAATCTGAAAGTGACTTTTAGCTTGTGCAACTCTCCAGGGTGCAAAACCCTGTGGGTGGGTGCCTGAGGGCGTGTACGCCGCCTGGGTGGGTTCGTCATAGAACCACGCCCAATGTTGTGCTCTGCAAGCCTACAGTATTTTTTTATGATGCCCGCACTGCCTTCCGGTAGTGGCGGCGGGCGGTGCACCCTGTGGTGCCCCGCCCCGCCAGCTCGCTCGTTACGGAACCCTAAGGGCTAGGGAATGAGGAACGAGAGGATATTGGTCTGCAGGAAGACCAGCAGGCAGACGACCACGAGCATCGCAAACGACCAGGGAACCACGGCCTTGAGGATGTCGGACTCCTTGCCCTCCATATCCACAGAGGTGGCCGCAATAGCCAGTGACTGCGGCGAGATCATCTTGCCGACCACACCACCGGTGGTGTTTGCTGCAAGCATCAGCTCGGGGGTAGCACCGCTCACACCAGCATGCTGCAGATTCTCGGCAGCGGATACCTGCAGCTTGGAGAAGAGCGCGTTTGCGCTGGTATCCGAGCCGGTCACTGCGGTGCCGATCCAGCCCAGCACCGGTGCCAGTACTGCGTAGATGGTACCCAAGCCCGCCAAGAAAGTACCCATTGCGACGGTCTGACCCGAGAAGTTCATGACGTATGCCAGTGCCAGCACCGAGGCAATGGTCAGAATCGTCCAGCGCATACGGTAGATGACCGAACCGAACTCGGCGAAAACGGCTGGGAACTTGAAACCATACCGCCCCTTCTCGTTGAAGAAGAAGTAAACAACCGCAACGATCAGGCCCGAGATAATCAGCAGAGTACCGGGGTTTGAAAGCCAGGTGAAGGTGTAAGGGGCGTCCTTGACGGGTGTGCCGTCCTTGGTGACCAGACGGGAGCTGAGCGCGGGGATATTGATTTTAATAGCCACGGTCTTCAGCCATGCCTTCAAACCGGCATTGAGGTTCACGAGGCCGAAGATAGCGACCACAATCAGGTAGGGCAGCAGAGCCATCCACACGCGCACTGCGGGCAGTGCCTCTTTCTCCTCAGACTGTGAAGGCAGGCCGTAGCGTTCACGCACGCCCTCAACACCGCGCGGCTTCCAGAAGCGCAGGAAGAGCACCGCAGCACCCATCGAAACAATACATGCCACCACGTCGGTGAGGTTGTAGGCGGGAGTTGCGGCGGTAATCCACTGCGCAATAGCGAAGGAAATACCGATAACGAAAGCCGGGAGCCACCCATCCTAACACCCTTCATACCGTCAAGGATGAACAGCAGAATGACGGGGACGAACATCGCCAGGAACGGTGCCTGGTGACCAACAATAGCTGCGATCACGTACGAGTCTTTGCCGCCAACGTCACCAGCGGTCACAATCGGAACAGCAACAGCGCCGAACGCCACGGGTGCGGTATTAGCTAGCAGCACAGTAATAGCAGCCCTTGAGCGGCTTCACACCGAGAGCAAGAATCATGGTTGCGGTAATTGCCACGGGGGCACCGAAGCCAGCCAGAGCCTCAAGCAGGCCACCGAAGCAGAACGCAATGAGGATTGCCTGGATGCGCAAATCACCGCCGCCGAGACGGTCAAAGGTGCGGCGCAGATCTTCAAAACGCCCTGAGAGCACGGTGATCTGGTAGAACCAGATGGCCCCCAGAATCACCCAGCAGATCACCAAACCGTAGATAGCTCCACGCAGGGCGCTAAGACCGGCCAGATCGAACGGCATCGTGAAGCCGAAGGAGGCAACAAGAATGGATGCTGCTAGCGCGACAAGGGCCGACCAATGGGCGCGAGCTTTGACGACCAGAAGCATAATGAAGAACGTAAGCAGCGGTATGGTCGCCACAAGCGCGCTCAGTGCGAGGCTTCCTCCCACGGCATCGGTGACGGCAGTGAACTTATCCACTGGTAACTCCTTTGGTACAGGAATAGATGTGTGGTCAGACCATTACCCGGTAAGGTTACCCGCTGCTGTTCCATAGACCGCAGAGGTATGTGGTCAGACCAATAAAGTGCTAGTTTGAAGAGTACATGATGCTGCTCACGTGGGGCAAATAGGGTAGGGCGGTTGCAGGGTGTAAATGCTGGTAAAACCGCGCTATGAGAAGCATATGGAAAATATTTCACGATTCGGCACGCCGCTTAATGTGATTGCAAGGGGCTGGGGAAATGCCTTCGTTAGCCTGGGGAGTGCCTGCTTCAAGACGCTGACAGTCAGGAAGAAACGGTAGGGGTTTAGGCCCCGCTGATGCGTTTGGGGGAGAAAATCTTAAACCCCACCCTCAGAGGTAGGGTTGGCATGACCTTAAGAAGGGTGCGGCAACCCTAAAAATAAGGTAAACCTTAAAAATAATTTGGTGAAAAAAATGTGCGGTATTTAAATTAAAGAAATGCCCGACCGATAGTGTTAAATGTACTGTAAGAAGAAAAGTTTAACACCTAAATTTTTCCGCCCCGCCTGCCTTTGTGACCCGGCATATCAAGGAACGCTAACACCTAGCAGCTATGCTGCCGCGCTGGTGCGAAACCGCCGCTGCAACAGCAGGCGTCTTCCCACTTAAAGAGGCGGCGAGAAAAATTTAATTAACCAGGAAAGGAGCGGACAATAAACATGCGCATCGCACTTTTCTCAACATGCATTGTAGACGGCATGTATCCGCGCGTGGCACGTGCGACCGTCGAAATCCTTGAACGTCTGGGGCACGAGGTGGTATACCCTCCCGGGCAGACATGCTGCTCCCAGATGCACGTGAACTCCGGCTACTTCGACGACGCCTACCCCATTGTCAAGAACCATGTTGATGCATTCTCCGCCTGGGACTGGGACGTAGCTGTGGCACCGTCGGGCTCCTGCGTGGCTTCCCTGGGGCACCAGCAGCCTATGATCGCTCGCCGCAAAGGTGATGAGGCGCTTGCTGTCAAAGCCGAGCAGATTGCAGCCCGCACCTTTGAACTGTCCCAGTTGCTGATTGACGTTCTGGGCATTACCAACGCCGCTGAGCAGCTCGGCTCATACTTCCCCGAGCACGTGACCTACCACAGCTCATGCCACGGCATGCGCCTGCTGCACCTGGGAACCCGTCAGCAGGATCTGGTGCGCACCGTTGAAGGTATTAAATACACCGAAATTGAGGGCCTCGATCAGTGCTGCGGCTTCGGCGGAACCTTCTCCTTCAAAAACGCTGATGTTTCCGGTGCGATGGTCTCCGATAAAGCGGCCAACGTGAGAAGACCGGCGCATCCGTATGCACCGGCGGCGACTGCTCCTGCCTGATGAATATTGGCGGCGCTCTCTCCCGTAAAGGCTCACCCGTAAAAACCATTCACTTTGCCGAAATCCTCGCCTCCACTAAAGCGAATCCGCTGAAGATTGACGGCAACGTAGAACTCGCCTTCGCATAGAAAGTAGGTTGATGATGACTTCCACTTCAATCCCCCTGGGTATGCCGAAGGTCGTGCACTACGGCGAAGGCAATATCTTTGAGAACGAACCGTTCCCCGAATACGCTAAGCGTGAGCTGAAGAATGACCAGCTGCGCAATAACCTGCGTTTCGTAACCCACGCTATTCGCAATAAGCGCGCCCGCGTCACCAGTGAGCTGCCCGACTGGCAGGACCTGCGCACCACCGGCGAAATGGTGAAGAACTATGTGCTGTACAACCTGCCGCAGATGCTGGAGCAGTTCGAGCGTAACTTTACCGCGCGCGGCGGGCACGTGCACTGGGCGCGCGATGCTCACGAGGCAAACCAGATTGCTCTCGAGCTGATTCGCGAACAGGGCGTGGACGAGATTATTAAGATCAAGTCCATGGCAACTGCCGAGACCGGTCTGAACGAGTTCTTGGAAGAGAACGGCATTAACGCCATTGAGACCGACCTTGCGGAAGAAATCGTGCAGCTGGGCGAAGACCGCCCCTCGCACATCCTGGTTCCGGCAATTCACCGTAACCGCCGCGAAATCCGCGATATCTTCCTCAAGAAGATTGAAGGCTTAACCCGGATATTACCGATGAGCCTGCCGAGCTTGCGGAGGCATCGCGTAACCGTCTGCGCGAGAAGTTCCTCTCGACCAAGGTCGCCGTTTCGGGCGTGAACTTCGGTATCGCTGACACCGGCACCATGACCATCGTAGAATCCGAAGGCAACGGCCGTATGTGCCTGACCCTGCCCGATACCCTCATCTCGTTCATGGGTATTGAGAAGCTGCTGCCCACCTTCCAGGACTACGAGGCATTCCTGCAGCTTCTGCCGCGCTCCTCCACCGGTGAGCGCATGAACCCCTACACCTCCATGTGGACGGGCGTAACCCCCGGTGACGGCCCGCAGAACCTGCACGTAATCCTCATCGATAACGGCCGTACCGCAGTGCTGGCCGATGAACTGGGACGCCAGGCGCTGCGCTGCATCCGCTGCTCTGCTTGCATGAACGTGTGCCCCGTGTACGAGCGTGCCGGTGGTCACGCCTACGGTTCCACCTACCCCGGCCCGATCGGTGCGATTCTTTCGCCCCAGCTTTCCGGTATTGAGGCGGCGCACAATAACTCGCTGCCGTACGCATCTTCACTGTGCGGTGCCTGCTACGAAGTGTGCCCCGTGAAGATCAACTTCCCCGAGGTGCTGGTGCACCTGCGCGGCAAAGACGTGGACGCCAAGCACGCTGCGGGCGAATTCGCGGGCCGGAAGAAGCACGCACCCACCCAGATGGATGCCATGATGTACGGTGCTAAGAAGCTGTTCTCCTCGGGTAAGATGATGGCAGTCGCCGAGCGCGGCTTGCCCATGTCACGCCTGATTACCGGCAAGAAGCACAAGATCTCTAAACTGCCCGGTATTGTGGGCGGTTGGACTGAATACCGCGACATCCCCGAACCGCCCAAGGAATCGTTCCGCAACTGGTGGCGTAAAGAAAAGTCAGGCGCACCCGCCCGCGACAGCGCCCAGCGCGTGGATATTGCAGCCCTCATTGAAGCGAATAAGGGCAAGGCCGCTGAGGCTGCCGCTAACGCCAAGGCCGCGATGGACGCTCAGGCAGCGCATGACCCCAAGGAGAATGCATAAATGTCATCAGCTAAAGAAGACATCCTCGCCCGCATCCGTACTTCCCTCGCGGATGCGCCCGTGGCGCCGGAACCCCAGCGTAACTACCGCCGGGTGAGCCACCTGAACCAGGAGCAGACCATTGAGATGCTCGTGGACCGCCTCATTGATTACAAGGCGAACGTGTTCGAAGCGACCGAAGCGAATATTGCGGATGTGATCGCTGAGCGGCTGGGGGAGACCTCGCACTATGTGGTTCCCGTGGGCCTGAACCGGCAGTGGCTGCCGGAAGACACCCCCACCCGCACCTGTTTCACCGACTCCGGCAGCACCCTGGAGCCGGGTGCCCTGACGGTGCACCAGCTGGATGCTGTGGATGCGGTGGTCACCTCCTCAACCGTTTCCTGCGCTGAGACCGGAACGATCTTCTTGAACTCCAACCAGGATGAGGGGCGGCGCGCAATCTCGCTGGTACCGGACCACCACATTTGTGTGGTTCCCCGCTCTACCGTGGTTGAGCTGGTGCCTGAGGCGATCGATCGCATCACTTATGAGCGCCCGGTGACCATGATTTCCGGCCCTTCGGCAACCAGTGATATTGAGCTGATCCGCGTGGAGGGTGTGCACGGCCCGCGTACCCTGGACGTGATTATTCTCGACCAGTAAGCCCATAAGGGACACTCATAAAGTGCTTATCATCCCCCTGTGCCGTTCGGGTGCAGGGGGATGACTCGTACACATATTTATACTATGCGAATGGGTATCGGCAGACCGTGTTTGCGTTGTGCAGAGATACTTAAGTGGGCGGGAGAGATCTCGAAATAACAGTATAAAAATAAGCTGTTATGAGTACAGAAGTGTCTCGAAAACCGCTACATTGACAGAAGAGTACCAACAAGAATATCCTGTTATGTTCCACAAAAACGTGGAACGTGCACCCCCGTACACCCGTAATCCGGTATGGGCGCGGGGGAAGCGCCAGCCACCTCCAGCAAGGACTGGGGTCCAGTAGAAAGACAGCACCAATGGCACAGTTGCAGCAGGTCATCCTCCGCCGTACCGGCATTTACCCTCTTAATAGCGTCCTCGCGTCCGACCCTGTTCCGCAACATGAGCTGCATCAGCGTGTGCGCGTGCTCGCCGAGCTGGGGATGGTCCTCTCCACCGAAAGCCAGAAAACCCTCATGCGCATGAGTGAGCATGAGCTGGCCGATCTTATTGCAGATTGGAAGCACCTGCACGGCGGTGACCGGGGTGGGTGCGCCTTCCGTAAAGACTTCGATATTATCGAGCCCACCCTCACTGATACACAGAGGTACACGGAGCAGATGCTTCACTACGTTACCCGGTTTATGGGCCGCAGAGAAATGGCGAAACACTTGTGCCTGTACACCGTTGCCTGCCCCTGCTGCGACGCGATCTGGTGGTTTGCCAATAACCAACCCTACGGTGATATTCCCGATGCGCAGGTCATTACCGATTTCCGCCCGTACGACTGGCAGCTGGCGTGCGAGCGTGGGGAACTGTCCAACAGTGAACGGGATCAGCGTGAGGTGGTGCTGCTGCGTGGTGAAGGGCGCATCGTGCCGCTAATATGCTCGCTCTTCACCGAAATTGCAACCCAGAACCAGGTGTACAGCGAATTCGACCGGGCCGATCTGCTTACCCTCGCTACCCACCTGGTGTTTTACGATGCACTGCCCACCCTAGAGGGACCGTTCGCCTTTCGTGAGAACCTGGCGTTTTTGGCGGCCGCAATATCCACCGATTACGCCCACCAGGCGCGCACCCTCAACGAGGTGCTGCGCATTGCGGTGGCTCTTAGCAACATTAACCTGCTGGGGACTGAAGGCGATCTGAGCCTGAGTGACCCCAGCCGGTTTAAGCTGCGCCGCCATCAGCGCACGTTCATAGCCCGGCTCATTAATACCCTCTGCGAGCGCGACTATGAGGCCGCCTGCTACGACACCGCCACGCACGCGGAGCGTTTTAAACGGCTGGCGCGCACTATCCACCCTGGGGAATACCCCTCCCTCGTGTACCTGAATGTGTGGGCTGACGCCCTCTACAACGGTGAAATGCGCAGTTATGAGTCTGAGGTGGATGCCGCCTACCGCAGCTGTGACGTGGATAAGGTAACGCGGGTGCTGTCCCGCCGCCCCGGGGTGTTTGCGCGTCAGCTCAACCGGGCCTTGCGGTACTTCAGCGGCGATCAGCAGCAGGTTGCTGACGCGTTCTGCCAGGTGGCGCCGCGTGTGGCTGCGCCTCTTCTGGTGCAGATGCACAATATGTACACGAATATAGCTGCTGGTTCGGGGCAGCACCGCCTCGTGATTGATAAGGCAGGGGTGGGGTCGGTGGTCCCCGCTGGCTCGTACACCCAAGGCAGCTTGAGTTGGGCCTGTACGCCGTGAAGAGCGGTTTGTCGGGGCGGCTGAGCGGGGTTCGTGTGCATGTTCCCCACGATGTGGGTTCCTTAGCCATGCCTCTGGGTAACCGTAACGCCAGCGAGTCTCTGCTGGGGTTGAGCCGCTACAACCGTGTGCGGCTTGACCCCCAGGCGATGCAGGCGAAAAGCCCCGCTAAGAACAGTGTGATTCGGTTGTTCACCTACTGGAACTCACCCGCCGATGTTGACCTTTCGGTGCTGCTGTACGACGCGAAAGGTGCGCTGCTAGACCGCGTGTGGTATGGCAGTCAGCGGGCTAAAAAGTACTGCTACCATTCGGGGGACGTGACGAACGGAACCGGCGGTGCGTGGGAGTTTATTGACCTGAAAATTGCGCAGGCCCGTGAGGACCGGGTGCGGTACGCGGTGCCCACCGTGCAGCTTTACGCAGGGCACAGCGGGGAGAACACCCTTGCGGATGTGAACGACCTGTTCGCCGGGTTCATGCTTCTACCGCGTGTTGGCGTGGGTAAGAATGTGCATGAGGTGAGTCAGGTGCGCACCAAGTTCACGCTCACGTCGCGGGCGCGCGGTTCGCTGCCGCTGATTTTGGATCTGAAGGAGCGCACCATGACGATTACGGACGTGGGTATTCGTTCCGGAGTGAATGTTATAGAGTCTGGCCCCGTCGTGAAGGCCATGTTCGAGCTGTTCGCCCACTATGCACCGTTTACGGTGGCTGACTACTTGAATCTCACCGGTGCCACCGTGGTGGGGGAAGATGAGGAAGCCGATATTGTGCTTCAGCCGACGGTTGCCTCGCTCAGCCAGCTCTACCGGTATAAAGGGCTATAACGCTGCACGCAGTAGCCCATGGGTCATACCGGGGCTTCCTTGTATGGAGCGAAAGCTGCACATAGTGAGCGGGTTCCGGGGGTATTGAGTACACACAAGATCTGCTGATGACCGCGTGAAAGCGCCCTGTGTGCCGGTACTGTGACCGGCGCACGGGGCGCTTTATTTTCACCCGGTTGGGTGCCTGCCATGGAACAAGCAGCAGGTAATGTTAGGCGCGTGCGTCGAAGTGCTGCAGGCCGGAGTCTTCGCGGCTACCGCCCTGGCCGTCGCCAACGTCACGGTAATCGCTGATCCATTCGACCTTCTGCACCCACTTGACCATCTTGTAGCCGTGCATGGAATCTGCACGCAGGCGCAGGGGGCCGCCGTACACATCCGGCAGGGGCTTATCGTTCATGCCCCACGCCAGGATGGTTTCGTCTTCCATTGCCATGGAAATATCCAAGCACTCGTAGTAGGGCTCGGTCGGGCGGCCATCGTAGGTGTGGCCCACGTGCCCGTAGGAGGTGACCATCACGTACCGGGCGTTTTCGTCTTTCTCCACGAGGGCAAGTACGTCGCGTAGGCGCACGCCTTCCCACTTGGCGATGCCCGTCCACCCCTGCATACAGGTGTGCATCGTAATGTTCACTTCTTTGCCGAGAGCCTTCAAATCGTCAATGCTCAGCGACTTCGGCTCCTTCACCAGACCGCCTAGCTCTAGGCGGTAGTCCACGAATTCGTTCTCGCGCAGGCGGTTCCATTCGGTGCTTTCACGCTCTGTTGGCGGGCGGGTGTTCACCCAGTGGAACGGCGAAATATCGGCATCCGTGAAGGTCTTCTTCTTCACCTGCCGGGAGGTGATGCGGTCAAGGAATACGTTACGGACCGGCTGGGTCAGACCCCAAATGAAGGTCTGGGTGAACCGCAGGTCACGCAGCGACCAGTACGAGGCGCCTAGCCACAGGGCCACGGCTGCGACCACGCCAACGATCAGCATGGTGACTGCCTGGGCGAATTGGGCGGCGTCAATCTCGTTGTAGCTCTTATTCAGCATCATGTGTGCAATGTTGTATTGCGGGTGCACGATGAACACCAGTGCTACGTGCATGACTGTAAAGACGCAGTAGAACGCCATGCCCAAGAAGTGGATGGAGCGGGCGGTCTGGCGGTTGCGGAACAGCCTGACGTAGCCGGGGAAGCGGCCGCAGAACGCGGGGCTCATAATGGGCCCGGTGGCGATCATCAGCGGCGCCACAATGAACACCACGGTGAAGTACATGAGCTTCTGAAGGGCATCGTACGGCTGGAAGTGCTCAATGGAGGGCACTTGGAAGCCCGCGTAGATTGTGAGCGAGTGCCATGCCTCGGGGAAAATCTCCCAGGAGGTGGGTACGATACGCCGCCACTGCCCGGTTGCGAACAGCAGGGTCACATAGATCAGGCCGTTCACCACCCAAATAACCGTGGCTAGGGCGTGCCATGCGCGTCCCAAACCGATCTGAGCCTTACCGGGTAGCGAAATAAGAGGGGAGAGGCTTCGTTGATCGTCGCGAGCGGTGTATTCGCCAGGGACGGTCGAAACCTTGTCTTTTGTAAAACGGAGCCATTCGGAGCCCGGGGTGCAGTGATTATTCCAGTAAAAGCGCGGGTGGGAGGCGATAACTTCCCAGCCTGAGCGGATGAGGAACCCCATCATCAGAAAGTTAATGAAGTGCGTGATGCGCAGCCAGGCGGGAAAGTCCAGCTCAACACCACTCGAACTCACCATTAAAAGAGTGGTATGCATTTTTCTTCCTTCGATAAATGTACGTGTGTGCAGTGGTGTACAGGTGCGAGCGAGGGAACGGGACGGGGTTTGGTGTGCCCCGGAAATCTGTTTGTGTACCGCCTCCTTTCAGCCGGTGTTCTGCCTTGAACTTTATATGGCCTGGGGAGGGTTCCTGCGCGGGGTGCGCGATGTTTAGGCGCACCCCCGAACTGGTTATGGTGCAGGTCACAAAACCCGTATCGAATAATAGTACGATGCGGTTTTTATTCCCCATGTGCCCTTACATCCATATACTAACTGACAGGTTGTCAGTTACGGAAGATAAGCGTCGTAACACGCCGTAAAATTTGCTTTTAAGACGCGAATTTTTAGAATTTTTATAGGGTTATAGAGACATTAAGGCGGATTTATTAAGGGTATCCTTATTGTGTGAGATAAGGTATTTTTTTATATTTACTTCATAAACTATTGCAAGTGTAAGTTTTTAATATTCCTGTGGTTTCTTGGGGGCTTGAAACTTTATTCAGAAAATATAAAGATATGCTTTATTCTATAGCAGTAAAAATGTATATATTATTATATTTCTTGCCCATAACCCACAGTCAGAGAAGACACCCGCACGTCCTAAGCCACAGGATATACGCCGCCCACAGTCCCGGCAGGAGTCTGCGTCAAGCCACACAAAAGGCCACAGGTTCGGCAGCATGTGACCGCCCCCGGCGTATCCAGGCGAGCTGAACCCTATAATGAACGAGACACCGCCCCACCCACCCTCAAGGAACAATAAATGAGCAGCGAAAAAGACCTCCGAGCCTCTTTCAACACCTTCATACAGGACCTGCCCCAGCTTGTTGCAGAAAAAGGCCTTAAACAGGTATACAACCTCTACAAAGCCAACGGTTACGACAGCTTAACCATAGGGGACAGCCCCCAAAGCCAAGTGGACCTTCTGGCAGGGGCCATGACCCACTGGCACAATAACGGGTTCTTCCGTCTGGCCGAGCTCTACGACGGGGTGCAGCTGGAACACAACGACGACTACTTCCTGGCGCTCATGAACCTTAACACCCCGCTGCGGCAGGCACTGCTACGCCACGACCAGCAACTACGCGACGAACTGCTGTGGCAGCTGCTCACCATAGAAGGCACCCCCGAGAACTCGCTCACGAATATAGATAAGTTCATGCCAGGAACCACCTGGCAGGAAGATCTGCTCACCGCCACCCACGAAGGGCTGATCCCCAAAGACCGCCTGCTAGATGCCTGCCTTGACGCATTAGCGCGGGACTTCGCCGCCTACCGTGCCGGATGGTTCTCCCGCATGTACACCACCCTCACCCCCACCGCCGCAGAATCCGCCCAACGGCAGAGCGAACTTGTGAACCTGCTCGGCTCATCAGTGGGAGCAACCATCACCCTGGCGGTCAAGCAGCTCTTAGCGGTGCACCGGGCAGGGCTTCTCGATATTGACCGATTCATCCACGGATGCGCCCCGGCGCTTTTAACAACCAAAGCGAACGCATTAGCGGTACTGAAAATCCTGGAATCCGCATGCGCCACAGGCGGGGACGGGCCGGTCACCGAACTGGCCCTTACCGCGCTGGGACACACCCACCCGCAGGTGCAGGTGGCTGCCGCACAACTACTGGTACGGTGCAACGCAGCCGAAACACTGCACCAGCACGCGCAGAGCCTCAGCCCGGTGGCCCGGCAGGAGCTAGAAGAGGCCAGGCTGCTGACAAACACGGAAGAAGAAACCGCGCAGCATACGGCGGGCTCCGAAGAGCCCTCCTACCCGGTGCCTGCCTCACCCGCGCAGCCAGTAACCCCATTCAGCCAGCAAGACGCCTACGCGCGCACCCTGCACGCCATGCAAGAGGCTGTGCAGGGGCTGGAGAGCGAGCTGCTGTTCCACTGGCTCATGAGTGAAAACCGCGATACCTCAGTGCTGAAACCCCTCACCCGGCAGGCGGAAGAGAGGATACGCGAGCACCGTGCAGGGCATCAGATCGCATACCTCATCCTCAGCGCCCTAGAGCCGGAAAACTCAGCTGTACAAGAATATGAGCAGCACCTAGCGCATGAAAAAAACACCCGTGAACGAGCGCATCCGGGAAATCGGTGAGCGCCTCTACCAAAAACGCCCATACGCCCCTGCTGGCCACCCCCACAGACACCCATGGATGGGTAGACCCCAAAATATTTATGCAGCGGCTAACCCACAATATTTCTACCGGCGCAGACATCCTGGAACAGGATTTTACGCAGGCAATGCTGCGCCTGAACCAGGGCGATCAGGCGACGCACCAGACGCTCATAAACGCCCTGGAAGAAATCAAGCGCACCGCCGATGCTGCGGGCCGATACGCACCATACTTTGCCCGTGCCTGTACCAAACTCAAAGACGCGGGGAAGCCTCCTCACATTCTTGAGAACATCCAGGTGAGCTGGAGCTACCGTGAAAGCGAGACGAGGCGCCCCAGCGGCAAACCCGAATTCGTGTGGTGGAGCCCCACCGTGCACCTGCCCAAAGTACGCGAAGAGCACACACCGGAAGAAAAATATCTGCTCACCTTGCACTACGCGGTCATGAGCTGCGAACAGCTGGCCCTCACCTGCCCCTCCTCCACGGCACCCGTGGCAGTCGGCCTGCTAGAACAGTGGGTCTTCTTCAACGAAGAAGACCACTATATGCACAATATGGTGGGCCTTCTGAGGAGCCACCCGGGCACATGGGACTCCTTGAGCGCACAGGCGCTCGCGGTACTGGCCAACTCAAAACACCAGGTAGACCGTGCCGGAGCCGCAGAGCTGCTGGCGGACACCCTCGGCGGTCGGCTCTCCTACCAAGACGCCATTGCGGGGTTCGCGCAGGCCGCCCCAGCGCTAATGTTCACCCGGTGGGCGCATACCTTCGAGGACATGGCGGCACTAACCCCGCGCATCACCCTGCGGTTCTTAGACGGGCTGCTGCCGCACTGTGAGCGCACCCAGCACGGGATGGGGAAGCTGCTGGGAGTATACGCACAGGAATACTTACGCGTTCACGGCGCGAAGCATAGCGCGCATAAATCCCCGCAGCTAAGCCCCGAGATGACCGCATGGTTAAACGGTTTTAAGGGCTCCTCGCAGGCGGCGAAACACGCACGCACAATCCTTAAAGCTGCTGACTCATAACCCCCGCCTTGAAGAATGAGGCGCAGCCGCGTGCCGTAGATTAGCCCGCCGGCGGTTGTTGTGCGGCACCGGGGGACCCGTCCTTTGGCGCGGTGCTTTTAGCCTCCTGCGCTGGCGGCACCACCGGCAGCATACCTGTTGTCAGGCGCACCTGCGCCGTTTTTCCGGGCCTTTAACGCTGCGATCTGCTCCTTCTGTGACGGCTGCTGATCAGCCGATGCGCCCTGCCGCCGGAACGCCCTCTTAATGGCCGCCGCCCACAGCGGGAACAGCAGCACCGTAAACGCCCCACCGGCCACCAGCAGGGAAGCGGTCGCATCCTCAAGCAGCCCACTACCGGTAGCAATAGTTGTTACCGCCACAATAATGGGCAGGCCCGCCGCCGAATACAGGGCCAGCTCAATCTTCTCACTGGTAGAACGCAGCTCTGAACCGGTATCCGTGAAACGCTCAGCCACAAACACCGGCAGCCCGCGGGCCAGCAAAAATACCCACCACAACCAGCAGCAGCACCAGCGGGAAACGCGCCACCACCGACGGGTCAATCGTCATGCCGCTCACCACAAAAAGAGCGGAATCAGAAACGAAAACCCCACCGTCTCAAGGCGGCGCGTCATCAAATGTAACGCCCCCACCGGCGTGAGCGAACGCAAAATAATGCCCGCCGCAAAGGCCCCGAGCACCGCATCCAGCCCAAAAAGCGCCGCGAACATGATGAGGGTGGCCAGCAGAAACATGGCCAGACGCAGGATCGTCTGGCTGGTCGTATTCGCCTCAGCCGCCATAATCTGCCGCAGCCCCGGCACCTTCTCAAACAGGCGGTGCGGAACAATGGCAGTCACCACCGCAACCGCCATAAACCCCAGCAGAATCAGAATCGCCAGCCCCGGTGAATGCGAAGATAACAGCAGCGACATCGCAAAAATCGGGAAAAGCTCGCCAACGGCACCGTGCACCAGCACCGCATTACCCACCCGGGTACCCGCCGCACCATGCGACTTAAGCATAGGCAGCAGCGTGACCTAAAGCCGTGGAACTCAGCGCAATACCCACCGCAATATAGGTGTTAAAACCCTTAGTGAAACCGGTAATGAGTGCCGCCCCCAGCACCCCCAGCCCAAAACACACGCACCAGGTGGTGATAGCACTGCGGCCCTGCCGGCCGCGCAACGATTTCACATCAATCTCAAACCCGGCAATGAGGAACAACATCCCCAACCCCAGCTCTTTCAGCAGCGGAATACCGCCGTCACTGCCAGAAGCCAGACCCAGCACATTCGGGCCGATCAGCATCCCAAAAATAAGCAGAAACACAACATCCGGGATGCGTTTGCCAATCAGCCGGGATATAACCGGGGACACCAGCGCCACAAGAGAAACCCAGAAAATAGAAACATACTGGGCGGTCCCTCAACACTGGTGCTTTTCGGCGGCGGCACCAGAAGCCACCAGCACCTGCGAAGCACCCGTGACGCCGTGCGCAGCAGCACCGGGGGCGAGCGAACCGACCGAGCCAAGCAACCCAGTAACGCCGAACAGCACAGACATGAAACCTCACAAGAAATAGGGCAGGGGGCAATCAGCCAGCCTTAAGTGTGGCACAGCCCCGGCGAGCATGCATATTTACGGGTGCCCCACAGCAGCCTTGCGCATCCGCTTAGACGCGGATATGCCTCAGGATGCTGAGCTAATATATCCTGACTAGTATCTTTAACCTTTAACCCGACGCGCAGCACACACAGCGCACCGGACTGGGCTGAGGCTCAGCATCTACGTTCTGATTCGACTACGCAGGCACACAGGAGGCAATATGCCCGCAGAAACCACCGCCAAACGCGAGGCTGGTGTAGATTTAGCTCGCGCATTCGCCCTGCTGCTGCTGGTGATGCCCGTGAGTGTAGCACTGAACCTGGTGCCGGAGAACCGGCTGCACTGGCTGGGCAGCGTGCCGCCCGCCGCGAATACGCTACTCGCCGCACTCCTTGGCATTAGCGCATACCTATACGCCAGGAGGGTGACGTTTCCCCAATTTTTTGCCAGCACCGTGGTGCGTGCCATCGCATTCTTCGTGCTCGGGTGGCTGCTCGCCCAAGGACGCGCCTACCAGCCGGTAGCAGCCCACGCCGAATTCCCGATCCTATACGACCTGCTCATCCCGTTCGCCGTGCTGACCCTGCTCACCACACTGTTCGTATACTCACCGCTGTGGGTGCAGGCTGCGCTGACGGCGCTCGCCAGCCCCGCCATTCCCTTCACCTACGAGCAGCTGATAAACCGGGGCTGGGCCGCCGACGACTGGCTGAGCCGCACCATCCCCGCCCTGTTTAACGAGTACACCGGCACCGTGCTGCACAGCGGATTGAAGATGCTCTGGCAGGTGGGGCTGGGCATACTGCTGTGGCGCGCCTACGAGAAGCTGGGCCCTAAAATTGGGGTGCCCGTCGGCCTGCTGGGGCTGGGTGCGGCAGTGCTGTTCTGGGTGAACCCGAAGGCGCAGTCGGGGGTGCTGGCGTGGCCTACAACATTGAGCATTGTGGGGGTGGCCGGGGTGCTGTACGTGTGCGCCGAGGCGGCGCGGGTGCTTGCCGGGCGCGGTGCGATACTTGAGCCGTTCGCACGGGTGGGGCGCATGAGTCTGAGCGCATCCATTGTGATACTTCTGGCGGCAGTGCATGGAGGCACCTACCTGGTGCAGCTGGTTGCCGGTGCCGAATACCGTGCCCCGCTGGAAGGCACATGGCTGACATACCTGTACTGGGTGGGGTTCCTGGCGCTGGCCTGGGGTGTGGGTGCGCTTTTCACCTGGCTGTGGCAGAAGCTGCTGAGCAACAGCACGATCTCACGCGGACCGATTGAGTGTGCGCTTGCCCTCATGAGCGGGCGGGGATAGGGCCCGAACTCGGCGGCTACAGCCCCAACAACCTCAGCCTCGTTCCACAGACTGACCACACGCGCCCTCGACCCACAAGAGACCGAACGCCTCGATTCATCTGGATGGACGCCCATATAGCGAGGCCACTACGAGCACACCGTTACCTTCCGCCCAGGGCGATGACGAGCGTTGCTGCTGCCAGCAGGAGGCTGGTCGGTGTCATCGTCCAGCGTTCGGCGGGGCTGCGCGAGATCGCGTTGAGCGCCACGCTCGCGGCGAAGAACGTGAACGCCACCCAGGTCAAGACGATCACCGCTGCACTGTCTCCGTCCGGGAGAACGCCCGCACGGCTGAGCAGCAGGGCCGCCAGCCCCGCGTACACCAGCACCGACACCGCACTGCCGACGCGGAGCCCGCGCGGTAGAACGCGGTGCTGGCCGCCCCACACGAAACGACCATAGGGGAGGCCCGACGCGGCGAGGATCTGCAGGACGGCGAGCGCCGCCAGCAGTGCGAGCGCGACGACAAGAGCGATGGCGGTCATGCGGTTTCCTCTCGTTGAGCCACCGAATCTGCGAACGCACGTGCCAGGTCGTAACCACTTACGGAACGGGCTGACAGCAGCCCGAGAATCGCGTGCTTCAACTCCATGCCATATAGTCTACCACACATATATAGGACTATACACCTATGGTTTTGGAATCTACGAGCCCACTGGTGCTGCGGTCACCTGTCCAGGGACGGCCCACCATAGCGTGGGCGGCTGCTTATCACAAGGAGGCGGAGAAGCGGGAGTGTCGGGCTAGGAAGAAACCCGAGAAGGCTGAGGCTGCGGGGGCAGTATGTGACTGGGCGCATCAAAGATATGATGATTGTGAGGGGGAAGAACTGTTTCCTGGACGATATTGAGAAGTCTTTGCGAAGGGACTTGCCAATCCTGCGTGGGCGGCGGTTTGTTGTGTTCCAAAATGCGGACTTATCTATTGCTTTGTGGAGGAGGTGATTGAGGCTGGCGGTAGCGTGGGTGTTCCAGGTCTTGCTCGGGACGGTGATGATGAGGTTGGCAGCATGTAGCGGTTCGGAATCGCGCGTAGCGTGGCGTAAAGCCACGGCCCGTCAGTCACAAGACTCAGCATGGAAAGGAATAGATCTTGGGTGAGAAAACCGAAAAAGAGATCCTCGAATCTTTCTTTAAATGGTATTCAGAAACAATAGATCCGTCAGCAGAATTTGATCCAAATGCATGGATGGCCGCCCCTTACAAGAGCGCCTTCATTGTAGTCCCCAGCGGGGGAGGATACGGGAACTACATGCACGTCATAAAAGGAGAAAACTGCATCGGATTCTCGCCAGCTCTAGCCACCCTCGAGTCAATCTATCAGAAACTGCTCGACCTCGAAAATAAGGAGGATGGGTAATGGCGACACCAGAGAAAGCGATGCGGCCCGGTACCGCAGCCAAGCGCGGCACCTTGAATGACTTAAGGAAAGCAGTCGAGGATTATCCGGAAGTCAATTGGAGAAGCTTCCTTTTCTGGGCCATCGGAAACGCGGATCCGACATCGCGTGTCGAGATTGTCAACTGGATGCTCGATCATGGCGCCGACGCGGCTCAGATTACTCATCACGGCAACCTCAATGCGCTGCATATACTGTTCAGTGAGCCTAAGCATGACTACAGCATGGAGGCAAAGGTGCTGCTACGACTTCTCGAAGGCGGAGCAGACATCAACCTCAAGGCGCAAAAGTGGGGGTACCCCTCTTGATGCTCATCAACAACCTGAATATCAAAGATAATGACCTCGGACCATTCTATGATGTAATTTTCTCTTGGCCAGGAATCGACTGGGAAGCCGGAGCAGGAAAAGCGTTCGGCAAACCTGTCACACTGAGGCAGGTCGTCGACCTCGCCGGAAATAGACTACCCGAGATGTGTCGACGAATGCATAAATACCTCGAACACGGCCCATCTCAACGGCCCAATGTGCTGTAACTTTCAATATTTTTAGCGGTTCAAGGCCTGCGCAGCACAAAAGGGTTATTCACGAGGTGTAGGTGAAGATATGTCCCGCGACAAATGGATCTGTCCAGATGCCGTAGAACCCATCCCAACACCCTTAGCGTCAAAGCCACGGAAGCCCGGCACCATTGACGCCACATATTGTGAACGCTTCACCACACCGATAACCTAAAAGAAAGACAAGCGATCGAAGCATCATCCCGAACACACCTTGAGGAACACGAGAAGTTGATAAACGCATTCACACGTGACGATTTCGTGACATGGATGGAACAGCTTGCCCGGCGGCCGTGGCCGATGACCCTTGATGCTTTCACCCATCTTGCCCCGGAACTGGGGTGGCATTTCACTGGGTATCAGTACAGCTTCACGGCAGACTTCGCCGTAGGCACACGAAAAGTGGTGGTCATCGACAACAAGGCAGGCGATGTCCACACGATCTCATTTGTTCTGGCCAAACCCGCTCTGGAAGGGGTGGAATTGCTCACCGAGCTGAACGATTTTTTTAGCAGCTATGTTGCAGCCGCCTCGGAAACTTGGGGACCGCCCATACGGACAGTACAGGGAAGAAACCCCATAGCAGCGTGGACTCTCCCGAAAGCCTGCATCACAGAGATCACCAGAAGCGAAGAAAAAATCCATGCGAAATTTCTCACACCTCAAGGAGCAAGGTTCTACTAGACAACCCTTCTCTTTCATCGCCTGCGAGCAGTATTTAGTGAGGTCTCATGATTTGGCAAGAGTTTGAAGTACACCTTTTCTCCACAATAATAAATTTCACCGCTCGAACGATCTTGATCATTGGCGCATCAAACGAACAAGGGAAAACCGGAGTCCCCTTCGCACAGTTCGCCGGAATCAACGCCCTGTATGGAGGAAATGCCGACATCGTAGCTGAGATCTGTGGGGAAAACATTCCCAAAGACATGGCAACCTTCACACCCCAACAACGCGATGATCTTCAGCAGCTCGGCTTCACTCCGTCCGATGATGGGGTGACATGGCAGCGAAGGCTTCCTTGGCCAGCAATGAGTCATGTCATTTGGGACACGGTTCGGGCAAGCACCCTGCGTCTACGAGACATTGGCGGCATCGAATCACCCGATCAGCTGACTTACAAGGCATGGCGCTACCCCAGCAACAGCACCAAAAATGAAAACGATATCGGTGACAAGAAACTCCGCATTCCCGAACTTGGAATCAGGCGAGAGCAGCAATAATTGCAACATCGCACACTACGGTTAAGCCTTTACTCTCCTCCCCGATCCTCTGACGAGGACGGAGCCCACAGTGCGACCAGATTGTCTTGAACGGCTCACTACGGCACTCACCAATGCGGGCGTCGTCTGTATGCTTCCCATCCTCGCACAGGAGATCAACAGCCTCCCTGACAGAAGATGGAGGAAACCTGCTCGACCGCCCGCCGCGCCCATCCGTATATGCTCTGAACCATTGCAAGTACGAGATCACCATGAGAATGAAACCGGACCCAGGTAGGCCCGAAATTAATTAAAAGGAATCAAAACACTGATAAATGAACTAACAACAAGGGAATATGTGGCATGGATGGAACGACTGTCGCAGCTGTCATGGCCCATGACGCTTGACTCCTTTACCACGATGGCTCCAGAGCTGGGATGGCATTTCACTGGGTATCAGTACAGCTTCACGGCAGACTTCGCCGCCGGAACACGGGACGTGGTGGTCACCGACAACAGGGAAGGAGACGTCCGATCAATCTCCTTCATTCTAGCCAAGCCCGCCCTGGAAGGCATTGACCTGCGGGCCACCCTGAACGATTCCTTCATTCACTACATCACCTCTGCTTCACAGATTTGGGGGAACCCGATCCGGGCCATCCCGGAGAAGAACCCCATGATAGCTTGGTCTCTCCCTCTGGGCGGGACAGCAGAAGTCACCAGGAACGCCAACAAAGTTTACGCAACATTCATCACACCACAGGGAACACCCCCTGCTAGCATTTACCCGACACGCCACAACCATTGAGAGCTTCCATGACCTGGTCAGATTTTGAAACACGCCTCTTCGAAATGATAACCGACCTCCCCTCAAGGACGGTCTTGATCATCGGTGCACGGGATGATCAAGGAAAAACAGGGCTCCCGTTCGTGCAGTTCGCTGGCCTTGATGCTCTGTATGGAGGAAATGCCGACATCATAGCTGAGATCTGTGGGGAAAACGTTCCCAAAGACATGGCAACCTTCACAGCCCAGCAGCGTAATGATTTGGAACGTCTCGGTTTCACTCCAGCCGAAGATGGGTCAACAACGTGGCGACAGAATCTCCCTTGGCCTACCCCGAGCCGCGTTATCATGAACACCGTTCGAGCAAGCACGCTACGTCTTCGAGATATCGGCGGCATCACATCACCCGATCAGCTGACTTACAAGGCATGGCGCTACCCCGACAGAACACCAGAATTGGAGCACGACTCTGGGGACATGAATCTTCATATCCCCGAACTCGGTATTCCGCGAGAGTAAAGGATCAGGACGAGCCCCATAGAAATCTGCTTTCCCAAGACTTTAGCCGCATCTGCCAAAGCTAAGTGCATGACAACTTTGAGAGGGCATGACGGCGATGACAGATTATCTTAGCGGGTTGATCATATTCTTGCGTGAGGCTGAGATTCACGTTCACGGCAACAAAGGGCTTGTGAGTTTTCCCCGCAAGCGAAACATCAACGACGTCTGCTTCTGGGCAACCAATGACACATGGAATGTGGGCTACTCACGCTGGCCCATGGATCCAACAGCAGTTCTCACCACTGCTGATCGTGATGTCTCACTGTGCTGGCTGATCTGCTGCACTGGCAACCTGTATTGCAAGAAGCAGGAATGGTGCTACCTCCTCCCTCTCCGAACCATTTCCGGATTCGCGAACGGCTGGAAAGTTCCCGAACCCCGCGACGGATAGGCACGTAGCGGACTACTGCCGGATAGTGCGGGCGTATTCCTCCATCACGACGCCGGATTCAAAGCTTCGACAACTCACCAGATCAAAGTTCTGTATGACGGCACCAGCATTGCCGAACAGTCGGACACCATCACCAAGGACGACGGGATTGCGTTTGAGAATGAGGCGGTCAATCTCGGGCAGTAGCTCTCCTGCAAGATTTCCACCACCGCAGAGATAGATTGCAAGCCCCTCTTGCTGTTTCAGCTCACGCACAGTCGTGAGCGCGTCAGCGGTGAATGTCACGCCAGCTGGCGGGGTTGTCTCCGAGCGTGTTGCGACGAACTCGCTCAGGTGCGCATAGGGTCGTTCAATACCGGCCGCCCGCGCAATGTCATAACTTGCCCGTCCTGAATGACCGTGTCGAAGCGATTACCCGGCGGATGCATATCGAGCGCCGCGAGTACATGGGCGGGGAGCGCATCGGCGAAGTCACTCAAGTAGACAGCCATATGGTCCCCTTCAACGGGGAAGGCGTCGTAACTGCCGTCCGGTGCGGCGATGTAGCCGTCGATAGACACGGCGACGTAGTAAACCAGTTCACGCATCATATCTCCAATCACTACTTTTGTCGTGGTTAACATGACTTTACCACGATATCAGTAGTACATGCGATAGCATGATCACATGGTCCGTAATGCTGAACGACGCACACTGCTCGCCGACGCCGCTGTACGGGTACTCGCTCAACAAGGCTCACGCGGTCTGACGCATCGGGCGATCGACGCCGAGGCGAAAGCACCCAGAGGTACAGCCTCTAACTACTTTGTCTCGCGCGATGAAATCATCGATGCGATCCTGCTTCGCATCAGTGAACGTCTGCAGCCGGACCCCGACATCCACGCTGACCTTGCCCAGCGACCTCCCAGTGTTGAGCTATTCACCGAGTACTTGCGCGACATTGTCCACCGGCTGACAGATAACCGTGATGCTGCGATAGCGCTTTTCGAGCTGCGGCTCGAAGCCACCCGCCGCCCGCGCGTCGCGGAGGCGCTCACCACCTGGCGGCGAGCAGGACTTCAAGCCGATATCGAGTTCAACGAGAAGATGGGCCTACCCGGTCGGCCTGCGGACATCACGCTTTTCCACTACGCCCTCGACGGACTGCTTCTTGACCATCTCACCGTTCCTGTGGATGAAACTGTCAACCCTGACGAGGTGGTGAGCGTGCTCGCCCACCGACTTCTCGGCAACTAAGGCAACCCAGCACTTTAAAGTCGCCAACACACTGGGGTCTCCCCAAGCCCTCCAGTTCAACTCTGCTCTGCCGCAAGTAGACGCAGTCTACCAACGATAGATCAAACTGCTGCATTTGGTGTCGCCGCTCAGGGCATGCTTGTCACGCAGATACTCCAGCGTCGGAACGAGGTTCTCAATGGGGCCACTGCGTGCTGCGCATAGGCGCTCGCCCTCATGAGCGGGCGGGGTTAGCCTGGCGGCGTGACGAATACGCTGGCACACACGGTGTCTCTCCGATAATCTGGTGCCTACCAGCCACCAACAGAGAGAAACCAGCCCGTGAAGTACTTTGCATACATAGTAGTGGGAAGGACTGGATATGACGGATTCGATGTCCCCCAAACTCCGCAGTCTTTCGCCGATGATACCGAGCAGCGCCTTACTGAGCCCGACTTTTTGGAGGGTTATAAACGTTATGCCCTCGTGGTGTGGGCGCTGCCTGAGGGTGTGGATCATGTGGATGATGTACCACGTGACTCTGTTGCGCTCTCCAACTATATGCAGTGCGGCGGTTCCACACAGGCGATGACGGTTGAGGTGCGTGTGACCCAGGAAGACGGGTCTTATGAGCATTATGTGGTTGCGCGCAAACCCGTGGCAGACCCGGATGCGTGGACCACTATCACGTATAACAATACGCCCTTACAGGTGCACCCCGAGGAGGTTTTCACCGGCGAGCAGGCGGCACCTGTTTTCCGCGCCTACATTGAGGACGGCGTGATTCCGCCGCGCGAGTTGCTGCGTACACTGGATATTTAGACTTTTGACTCGGCCCAGTGGATGACCCGGGCAGAAGGCACATACAGCAAAACCCCCTGAAGATTACTCTCAGGGGGTTTAGGGTTGGTCGGGATGACAGGATTTGAACCTGCGACCTCGTCGTCCCGAACGACGCGCGCTACCAAGCTGCGCCACATCCCGGGGTTACTTCTCGGTACAGCACCGTAAGCAACTCAATAAGGATAGCCCATACCCTCGTCAAGCGCAAACAAAACAGCAACCCCAGGACGTGAGACAGCGTGAGGCTACTTCATGCCGCGAAACCGGTACACAAACGCCGCCATCGCATCGCGGTGAATCGGCTCCACCGGGCGGAACGTCCCATCACCCCAGCCGCGCGTAATACCCTTCGACGCCAGCCACGTAATCTCCCGATAGAACGGGTCGGAGGGGCGGACATCCCTAAACGGTGACTGCTGCGGGGCGTTAAACCGTGGCGAGTTGGCGTAACGGTAGAAGAACGCCGCCATCGCCTCACGGCTCACCGGCTCGTGCGGGCGGAACGTCCCATCACCCCAGCCGCGCGTAATACCCTTCGACGCCAGCCACGTAATCTCCCGATAGAACGGGTGAGACGGGTCCACATCCTTAAACGGAGACACCACCGGAGGCGTGAAATCGGGTGCCCCCGCCATACGGTAGAAGTAGGCGGCTATCGCCCCACGCTCAATATTCTCCCCCGGGCGGTAGGTGCCATCCGGCCAGCCCCTGGTGATGCGTTCACCAGCCAGCCACTCAATCTCGGTGTAGAACGGGTGGGTTGGGCTCACATCCCTAAACCGGTGAGAAGCCGGTGGGGCGGGGCGGGGTTTGACGGCCCAGCCGAGTCGCCCTCGCCTCAAGAACCTGCGCCCGCTGAACCCGGGCGGAGGCCACCTGCGAGGTGTTCTGCGCCGCGGAAGCTGAGGGGTTATGCAGATGCAGCAGCAGCATCTTCGCGGAGGCGCCGCTGCGCAGGTGAGCCGTCACGGGCGCATCCGGTGAGTCCACGAACAGGGACGGGCCGGTGCCCTGCCCGCCGTCAAACCACAGGTTAGGGGTGTACGGGTTAAAACTCACCCAGTCAGTCGCGGAGACCGTCTGCCCCCAGCAGCGGCAGGCTCGTGAGCACCCGGTACTGAAGAGGTTCAGAACCCTGCCGGGCCAGCCCCAGTGAAGAAGCGGCAACCGGTATGACCGCAACATTCGTATCGAACGTATTGGTGTCAATATCGCCCCACACGCCATTGACCGGCAGCGCATCCACCTCACGGCTGGCACCCGCGCGGCGGGAGGAGAGCACCGCCACCGGGTAGTCCAGGCCTATCTGCCGCTTCACCTGAACCGAGTAATCCGCGTAGCCGTCTCTGTCCGTGTCAATCTCAACCTCAATACCGTAGGCCGGGGTGAGCGCATCCCAGTTGCCTCTTGTGGCCACGCCGAAAGAAATGACACCCCGGCCCTGGGAACTGCCCGAGGCACCCAACGCCGGAAGGTTAGACGAGGCGCCCACGTACTGTACCGCCATTGCCCGCGCAGATGAGCTGCCGGGGGCCGGGCCAGACTCCTCATACCCCAGTTCGAAGGCACCCAGCTGCGAAACGTACCCGTTACGTCGTACCGGTGTGCCCTCCGGTTTAATCCGGGCCGTCTGGGAGGTGCCAAACGTTAAGGAAGCTGAAGGGACCATGAGTTCCGACACCGGTTTTGGTGCGGCGTGCAGCGGCACCACCACGGTGGAGGAGCTGTCGGTGAGCGTCACATTGCCGCTGACTGAGCTAAGGTACTGGCGGTACCGGCCGCCCTGGTCCCGGGCCGTGCCCGCATCAAGAGTCTTCGCCAGCTTCTCGGGGTCAACCGTCACCGACACCCTAAACGTGGCCTTGGCGCCAGCGGCAACACTCACGCTTTCGGGGGTTTTGACCTGCACCCCGGCCGTGGTGGTGCGCGCATCAAAACCAACCCGGAACGTGCGCTGCTGCCCGCCTGCGTTCTCCACGGTCACCTCTTTCGTGACTGTTTTCGCCCCGGTGCCGGGGGTCACCTCAATCACCCCAAAAGATAGAGAGACCTGCTGTGGGTTCTGGGTGTTGTATGCGGTGGTTCGCTCATTGACAGCCGCCTGCGCATCCACCCGGCCAGCACCCACACGGTCCACACCCAGCCGTTCGCCCGAGATGGTGCGCACCTCCTGCGAGGCGGTGTTCATGATGCGCGCCTTCACCTGCTGCTGAGACAGAAACGGCTCTTTGCTCAGGATCTGCGCCGCAATACCGGCCACATGCGGGGTTGCCATGGAAGTACCACTCAGACGGAACGGCTGGTTGCCGCTACCCGCACCTGCTGAATAAATATTTGTTCCGGGGGCGGCGACATCGGGTTTCACGAACCCGTCAGAACCGTGTACCCCGCGGGCGGATGAGGCAGCCAGCGTATCCGGGCCCTTCGCGGTAAGAGCCGTATTACGCCAGGCCGCCCCCAGCTCAACCTCCAGGGTTCCCGCCTTCACCGCCGGGTATAGTGTCTGGGCTGTTGCACGGCTTATCAGCACCCCCGGTATGGTGGTGCTTCCCGCGATGGGGCGGTCATCATTCTCCGGGGCCACCATGAGCACGCCTTTACCGTTAGCGGCGGCAACATTCGCGAACCGGCGGGCGGAATCGCACGACGAATCGGAGCCGGAAGCCTCCCAGTGAAGCATCACCCAGCGGCCGCCGAAATTCGTGCCCGTGAACGGTGCGCAGCCGGTCTTATTCGACTCGGGGGCCGCCGTGACGGTGCCGCTCACGCGCGCATTATTGGAGGCAAATGTATACAACGTGGAGTAGCTGCCCGCATAGGCACCGGCAACAGCGGAGGGCCCCTTCACCTCAAACCTGTCAGAGCGGGTGAGGGCACTCTCCGAATTCGCCACAGTTAACGCCGAGGGGTTGTTCGCGGGCGCACCCATAATCGAGTACACGTCCCCCCTGGCTCAGATTCGCCTGCGCGTTACCGGCGGCAACCACCGCCAGCACCCCCTTATCAATCAGGCGCTGCAGCATCGTGTTTTCGGGGTCATCCACCGTTGAGTAGTCGCTGCCGAGGGAAAGGTTCACAATGTTCGCACCATCCGAGAAGTCCCCGTCATTATTGGGGTCCAGGGCCCTATCTAGCGCCTGGCCGGTCATGGAGGAGCTGCCGCTGCACCCAAAGATACGCAGCGGCATCAGGCGCGCCTCGGGTGCGGAACCCGGCCCGATGTGCAGCCGCTGCACATCCGCAGATGAAAGCTTGGAATATTCGCCCCGGAACGTTTTTGCCGTCCGCACCCACACCGTACCCTGCGGCGGTGCCCGCCACATGCGTGCCGTGCCCAGACTCGCTGCAATCCATGGGGTTACTATCGGGTGCGGGGGCGTTATACCCGTTGTAGGCATCGCCGACCAGGTCGTAGCCGCCCACCACTTTCTGCGGGTCGTAGGAGCCTGCGGGCATCGTGGGGGAGGATTTTGCTTTATCGTAGGCCGCCTTGGTGCCCGGGCCGCCAAAATCGGCGTGCGTATAGTCCAGGCCGGTGTCAATCACCGCGATCGTCACGCCCCGTCCGGTCGCCCCCGTGCTGCGCCACGCCTCATGCGCACCTGTGCCCACTACGGAGATTGCGTTCATACGCTCCTTCGGCACGATACGGGAGATACGCACCACATCCGGGTGCCCGGCGAGGCCCCTGATCGCCTGCGCATCACCGGTGAGTGCCACACCCCGCTGCAGGTTGTGCGTAGTGTACAGCACCTGCGAATTAGAGGAAGCCGCTAATGACTGTGCGTTTGTCACCACCTGCGACTGCACGTGGTGCGCCGCGGCAACACTCTGCGTGGTGGGGGATACCTGGCTCATCGGGCTCACCCGGCGCCCACCCCCATCAAGAGCTAAACCGTAGGCGCCCTGGCCAGCCAGCTCCACATAAGCGGTGACGGTTCCGGTGGCCTCTTTCATGGAGGCGGTGACCACCTCACCCTGCCTAGCCCCTCCACAGTGCCCTGAGTGGCGGGGCCCGCGGAGGCGGGGCGGGCTGTGCCGGGGCCGCTAGGGTGGCTGGTGTGCCCAGCAGGGCGGTGCATACGCTGAGCGCGGCCACGCCCAACATGCGCGCACGGTGCGCGCCGTGTGGTTTGAACATCATGGTCCTTGTGAATAGGTATGAACTGGGTGAATGATTGGGGGTCGACGTGTTGTTGCGAAAAATTCTACGGTGAATACCCCCGATAGAGAAGATTACTCCGCCCGCCTCCAAAATGCATCCGCGCGCCCGGCACCACCGATAATGCATAAATATGTGAGCAGGGGGGGGGCAAGGGCAATGCACCACACACGCTCTTCGGTACGCCCCAGTTGGGAGACTATTGCTCGTTATTGAGTTCGTCCCATGAGGCGCGCATCGTCGCAAACCGCCCGCCGGCGGCCGTTAGCGCCTGCGGGGAGCCGTCCTCAACCACCTCGCCAGCATCAATTACCAGCACCCTGTCGGCGGCTAGCACCGTCGATAACCGGTGGGCAATAATAAACGCGGTACGCCCCGACAGCAACGTATTCAGCGCCCGCTGCACCGCCCGCTCACTCGGAATGTCCAAGGAGGCGGTGGCCTCATCAAGAATCACCACATTCGGGTCCGCCAAAAACACGCGCGCAAACGACACCAGCTGCCGTTGACCCGCCGACAGGTTCGTTCCGGCGCGGCCCAGCATGGTCTGGTACCCCTGCGGAAGGGCACTAATAAACTCGTGCGCGCCCACCGCCTGCGCCGCCGCAACAACCTGCTCATCGGTGGCGTTCGGGTTACCCAAACGAATGTTCCCGGCGATCGTGTCAGAAAACAGGAACACTTCCTGAGTGAGCATCACCACTTCCTGCCGTAGCTGAGCGTCTGAGAGCCTGCGAATATCAACGCCATCAAGCAGTACCCGCCCGTCACTCACATCATAGAACCGCGACAGAAGCTTAGCGATCGTAGACTTGCCCGCGCCCGTAGCGCCCACCAGCGCCACCCGCTGCCCCGCCGGTACGCTCAACGATGTGCGCTGCAGCGCCGGAGTGCCCTCCACATAGGCGAACTGGGCGTTTTGAAACTCGACCTCCCCGCGTGCGGCACCCTCAAGAACCTGCCGCTGCACGGGGTGCTCAGCCTCACGCACCTGCGGACGCTCCGCCAAAAAACCGGAAATCTTCTCAAGCGCCGAGAACGCCGACTGGAACAGGTTATAGAACTCGGAGAGCGTCATAATCGGCTCAAACACCCGGTTCGCATAAATAATGAGCGCCAGCAGGGTACCCACCTGCATAGTGCCGCCCAGCACCGCATACCCGCCAATCACCAGCGCCGCCGCCACAAACACATTCCCGAAAAGCATGAGAGTGGGGGAGTAGATGCCGAACATCTTAATAGAGTCCATCACGCTCACCCGGTACCGTTCGGCCACAGCGGCGTACTCTGCACGCGCCGCCGCTTCCGCGCCGAACCCCTTGACCGCGCGAATACCGGTGAACGTCTCAACGAAGCGGGTGGTCAGCTGCGCAGACTCGTTCCGTAAAGACCGGAAAATACGCGAAATACCGCGCTGAAACCAGCGGGTCAGCAGGTAAATCGGTACGCCCGTAAGCAGCAGAAGAACCCCAATACGCCAGTCCAGCACAAAAATGGCCACTACCGAGAACAGCATGTTCAGCAGGGTGGTCACCAGCTGGCTTAAACCGCTGCCCAAGAACGTGGCGATCGTCTCAACGTCGTTCGTCAGACGCGATATGACCCTGCCCGAAGTGTACGACTCGTGAAAAGAGACGCTCAGCGCCTGCGAATGTTTAAACACTCGGGTGCGTAAATGCAGCAGCACCCCTAAGGAGACGCGCACCGTATACGCCACATTCGCCCATGTGGCGCCCGCATTTACCAGCACACTCACCGCAAACACCGCTAAAAGTGTCAGCAGCGGGCCGGTGTCGCCGTGCGTGATTGGGGTAATCGCCGTGTCGAGCACCCGCGCTATGAGCACCGGCTGGGCTGCTGCCGCAACAGCCGCCACCAGCACCGAGACGACCGAAGCCGCCAGCGCCCCCATGTACGGCCGGAGCATCTGCCGCAGCAGCGCGAAGGAGCGTTTCCGCGCCTGCTTCTGCTCCTTAGGGAGTCAGGTTCGTGCGCTCGTGCGGGGCTTTAGCCCCGGTTAGCTTCATTGGGTGCCTCCGCCCTCCCCGGTGGGGGAGCCCTCACGATTCTGCGTGCTCTCAGCGGCGGCGGATACCTCACCCTCGGCAATCCCAAAGAGCATGTCCGCAATATGCGCCAGAGACGCGGGGGCCTCCGGTTCGGCGCTCATTAACGCACGGTATGCAGGGAGTTTCATCAGCTCGGTGTGCGTCCCGTCGGCAACGATTTTCCCGCCCTCAAGCAGCAGAACCCGGTCTGCTAAGGCCACCGTGGAGGGCCGGTGAGCCGTCAGCAGAGTGGTTGCCCCACCCAAGTTCCCCTCACCGCCGCGCAGGTTCGTGATGATGCGCTCCTCCGTACCCACATCCAGCGCCGAGAACGGGTCATCCAGCAGAAGCACCGCCGGGCGTGCCGCCAGCGCACGCGCCAACGAAAGGCGCTGCCGCTGACCACCCGAAAGGCTCAGCCCCTCCTCGCCGATGACGGTATCCACGCCCTCAGGCAAATCCGCCACGAAATCGCAGGCGGCAAGTTCAAGAGCGCCCGTTAGGGTCTGCTCCAGCTCCTCTTCGCTGTATTCACCGCGCACACCCATCAGCACGTTCTGGCGCACCGTACCCGAGAACAGCACCGCCTCCTCAAACACGAAAGCGGTCTGTGCGCGCAGCACCGGCAGGGGCATGTCGGCAATATCTTCACGCCCCAAGAGGATGCGCCCGCTGGTGGGGGAGTAGAAACGCGGAACCAGCGTCAGCGCCGTGGACTTGCCGCTGCCGGTGGCACCCACCAGCGCAACCACCTCGCCCGCGAACGCCTTAAAACTCAGCCCCCTCAAGCACCCCGCCCGGTGCGGGCGCATCGGTGGCGTGTTCTTCGGCACTGTGTTCTTGGGAGCTGGGCTCTGGTGCGGGGTCGTAGGTAAAGTGCACGTTATCGAACGTCACCGATAAAACACCGCCGGAAGGGATAGGGGCCTGCTCGGCTGCCTCATCGGTGAGTACTACTTCTTCATGCCCGTTTTCGCTCATTACTTCAACATGCCTTTCCATAGCTACCCGGTAGTTTAAATACGAAGAAATCAGTGTGGTTGAACGCAGAACGTGCCCCAGCACCACGGTCAGCACCGCAAAATAGGCGGTGAGCGACCCTAACGAAACCTCCCCCGAGGCCACCTGCGGAACCCCCACCCACAGGGCGATGAGGGTGCTCACCCCAACAATAACCCGCTGATAAAACGCCACCAGCGCCACCAGCATAGACCGCCGGTAATCCAGGGAGTTCAGCTCCTCAACGGCTGCGGTGTACTTCTGAATTTCTTCCTGGGAACGCCCTAAAGCTTTAATGACGCGGATGCCGCGCACCGACTCCTCAATACGGGTTGATACATCCCCGGTGAGCTGTTGAAGCTCCTTAGTGTACGCATTGTATTTACGCACATAGCTCACCAGGGACACCAAAAGTACGGGTACGGTCACCACGAACACCGCCGCCAGCTGCCACGAGGCACCGAACATGAATGAGCTGCCCACCAGGAACATGACCGCCACCGAGATCAGCTGCACCAGCGCGAAGGAGAGCCACCGGCGGATCGTCCCCAGGTCAGACATTGACCGGGTGAGCAGCTGCCCGGATGACCAGCGGTCAATCATTGACAGAGGCGCGCGCAGCAACTTGTCGAAGAAGTTCATGCGCATCCGCATTTCCATCGTGGAGGTCGGATCCACAATCAGCCACCTGCGCCAGTAAGCCAGGGACGCCTGCCCCACACCGATGAGCAGCACCAACGACCCGCCAACCCAAATGCCTGTCTCGGTGGCGTTGCGGGTCAGCTCATCAACAATGAACTGAAGCATCTGCGGAACCGATATTTCAAGTACAGCAGCGCCGATCGCAACCACCAGACCCACCGCCCACCGGCCGCGTATGGGCTTCGTGTACGGTGCGAACTTTAGGGGTGCCCGCTCACCGGCCGCGTAGTCTACGGGCGCCGGGATGGGTTCGGGAGCGGTCTCAAGGAACGGGTTGCGCCGCCGGGAGGTGCTGGTGGCAGGTGTGCGAGTCGTTGCCGGTTCCTCCTGATCGGTTGCGGGGTTGTTAACCCCTGCTGTTTATGGGCGGATGCGCCGTATCGGGCGCTATCGGTGATGTGAGCCTGAGGTTTCTATTATAGACAGCGGCCTCTTGCTGTCTGCCGCGGGCTTACCCTGCTGTGAGGTGCCCGCCCGAGACCCCGGCCGACAGCTGGGTGGTTATTCGCTCTTGGCTGTGAGGGTGACCAGCACCGCCTCCGGGGGGCCAAAAAGCCGCACCGGCGCGAACCGTGAGGTACCCAACCCCGCCGTGACCTGCACCGGCACATCCTGCTGGTAGCTTACGCCCTTAGCGCGTGAAGGCGGTAAATCGCAGTTGCTCACCAGCGCCCGCCCACCCGGTAAACACACCTGCCCGCCGTGCGTGTGCCCGGCGAAAATTGCTTGCGCGCCGTCAGCGACGAACCGTTCAAGGGTGCGCATATAGGGGGCGTGCGCAACCCCGATACGCACCCGCGGGTGGATCCGGTATCAAACGCTTCAGGGGCGAACCCGGGGTGCTGATCGTAACGCAGGTGCGGGTCGTCAACCCCCGAAAATTCTAGGCGCAGCCCGCCGATGCTAATACTGTCATACCGGTTAATAAGCCCCGTCCAGCCGCGTGACTCAAACGCATCATGCATTTTCCCAATGGGAAGCGGCACGCGTGAGCCTTCCTCAATTTCTTGGGGGGTGCGTGCCTGCCACAGGTACCGGGCCGGGTTCTTGAGCACAGGGGCGAAGTAGCAGTTCGACCCCGGCACGAATACGCCCGGGAAGTCCATGAGCGGGTCTAAAGCATCCAGCAGGGGCGGCAGCCCATCAATATGTGAGAGGTTATCACCGGTATTGATCACCAGATCGGGGCGTAACCCCGCCAGCGAATGCATGAACTCTCTTTTACGTGCCTGCCCCGGAATCATGTGCATATCCGAAATGTGCAGGATACGCAGATCTGCCGTCCCCGCTGGGAGAACCGGCAGCCGCTCGTGGCGTACCACAAAAATTATTCAGCTCAATAAAGTGGCCGTACGCTGCTGCGGCGACCCCCAGAACAGCACCGGCGGCAACGGTCTTTTTCAGTACCGAACCGGTGCGTGCTGCAGGAGCCGCCGCTCGGAGCATACGGCGGGACGGGGCGGAATCACGCATTCCATCCAGCCTTTCGCTCATTCAGTTGTATGATTCACTCACCCGTAACCTTAGTTGGCGGTTGAAAGCACCTTCGCGCTGGGTTGGGTGAAGTTGTCAGTGTTGTACTTCGGCGCGACCGCCTTCATGTACGTCTGCCATTGCGCACCCGCGTAGGTTGCGCCGTCCACGTACTCACGTACCTGGCCGTTAATTGCCAGCCCGTTCATGGAGCGGAAGCCCTTTGCCACGTTACCAACCCAGGAGGTGGTCACCAGGCCGCGGGTGTAACCGGCAATCCAGGTTTGTGACGAGTTGTCGTTCGTACCGGTTTTCGCAGCGGACCCTTCGGGCAAACCAATCCCTCGGGTGGAGGCCGAGCCTCCCTGCTGGATCACGCCTTTAAGCACCCAGCTCACACCGTTAGCGATGTCCGGGTCAAGAACCTGTTCACACTTGGCCTGGTATTCCTTGAATACCTCGCCGTTGTTCTTGGTGACCTTGTTCATCGGGCGCGGCTCACAGTACTTCCCCTCGTTCGCAAAGACCGCGTAGGCTGAGGCCAATGTCAGCGGGGACACACCGTTTTTGGTACCGCCAATGTCAGTACCCAAATCGGGGATGCTGTGAAGCGGCTCTCCTGTGCCGTCGTACATGTGCAGGGTTTTAGACATTTCGTGCACATCGCACAAATCCAGCCGTGAGAGCATACCGTACAGGTATGAGTTCAGCGACTGCCGGATACCGTATGCCGCCGTGTTGTACCCCAGACCGCCGTTCACGGCGTTCTTGAAGGTCCACCCTTCCGGCTGGTTGCGGTAGTAGTATTTGCCGCCTGTCTCGTCGTAGCATTTGGCGTTCCACGCGAAACTGGTGGGGTACGACAACTGCGTACCATTGACCATGCCGTTGACGCCCTTGCCGTCCTTAATCCACTGGGCAAGGATCACCGGTTTGAACGTTGAACCGGGCTGGAAGCCATTGGTGCCGCCGTACTTGGCATCAACGTTGTAGTTGAACTGCGAGACCGAATGGTCATTGGCGTCCTTGGGGCTGCCCCATTCTGTGTTCTGCGCCATCGCCACCACATTACCGTTGGAAGGCTCGATGCTGGTCAGTGCGGTGTTAATGTCGTTAGTGTTGGTTGCCCCAGGCTGAGTGGATTCAACTGCCTGCTTCGCAACCTTCTGCGCCTCCGTGTTCAGGGAGGTGTAAATCTTCAAACCACCGCGCTGCAGCATGGCGTTGCGCTGAATATCGGTGGCACCGTAGGACTCATCCTGCAGGATATTATTCACCACGTAGTTGCAGAAGAAGGCGTACTCGCCAGCGTTGCTGCACCCCTTCTTCACCGGGTGAATGTCCAGGTTCACTTCGCTGGCCACTGCCTCGTCGTACTCTTGCTGAGAGATCTTCCCGTCACGCAGCATGGTGGAGAGCACCACGTTACGGCGTTCAACTGCGTTATCGGGATGCTCGTCCGGCCGGTAGGTGTTGGGGGACTGCACCAGCCCGGCCAGCAGCGCTGACTGGGCAACGTTCAGGTCCTTCGCAGGAATACCCCAGTAGTACTGGGCTGCGGCCTCAACACCAAAGTTTGAGCCGCCCATGTTCACGATGTTCAGGTAGCCTTCAAGGATCTCGTCCTTGGACTTGTTCTGCTCCATCGAAACGGCCAGCTTCATCTCTTTGATCTTGGCGAAGTAGTTCTTGTTCCCGCCCAGGGTGGCGTTCGCGTCCTCACCGTTCTGCTCAGCAGCGTTAACGATCAGGTTGTTCACGTACTGCTGGGTGAGGGTGGAAGCACCCTGACGTTTGCCGGGATTCATCGCGTTATTGAAGAACGCACGTCCAATACCGACGGCAGAGACCGCGCCGTGGCTATAGAAATCACGGTCCTCAACCGAAATGATGGCGTTCCGCATATGCGGGGAGATCTGGTCGAGCTTCACCTGTGTACGGTTCTCTTCGTAGAAGGTGGCCAGCTCGGTCTTACCATCTGCGGCGTAGATCGTTGAGGGACGTGCCAGGGGCCCCTCTGAAATCTCATCCGGTAAGTCTTGGAACCAGCTCATGGATGCGTTCACCACTGAGCCAGCGCCTACGACGGGCGGCACAACAATGACCGCCACCAGAAAACCTGCAATGACGCTGTAAGCAATAAACTGCAAAAGGTCGCGGCCGCGACGTTTCTTAGGAGAAGCCATTCCCCCAGTTTAGCGGATATAACTGGGAACTGTAGCCGCCCACGTCAGCCCGCTTTTCATGCCCGGCATGCCGCCGAACAACCTCCTTAGGGTGTCTTAATATTTGGTGTTAAACATGAAGGTGCCCGCTGTGTTCTGTCACGTACCCGTGAAATGACTGGTGATATTGTACAGTGCGCCCCCAAAGGACTACCCTAGGTGTATGAAGAAATGGGAATACGCAACTGTGCCTCTGATGATCCATGCTACTAAGCAGATCCTCGACAGCTGGGGCGAAGATGGCTGGGAGCTTGTGACGGTACTCCCCGGTGCCTCCGCACCTTCCGGCCCGAACCCCGCAGGTAATATGGTTGCCCCCACGCAGGGCAACCCCATCGCCTACTTTAAGCGCGAAAAGGCGCAGTAGTATACGCACCGCCCGGTGACCGCCCCATCTAGGGGTCGCGGCACCGGGTTTAGCGTCTTTTGCTTGTGCGGCCGCGGACAACCCCGCGAAAATATACCGCTTAAGGGCATCCTTAAACCAATCGCCGATCCCTTACCCACGGAGAGAGCATCATGACCGAACCCCGTATAGAACAACGTATCCGAGACCTAGGCTACGAGCTGCCTGAGGTTGCTGCGCCTGTGGCCGCTTATGTTCCGGCTGTTGTCTCCGGCAGTTACGTGTACACTTCCGGGCAGCTGCCTTTTACGAAGGGGGAACTGCCGGCTATTGGTAAGGTATCTGCCAGCGGGCAAGCAGGCTTTGTGGCGCCTGAGGACGCTAAAAAATATGCCGCCATTTGTGTGTTTAACGCCTTGGCCGCCGTAAAATCTGTGATCGGCGATCTTGACCGGGTGCGCCGCATTGTGAAGGTTGTTGGTTTTGTCTCTTCTGAACCGAACTTCACCGGTCAGCCCGGCGTTATTAACGGTGCATCCGAGCTGCTGGGCGAGATTTTCGGTGAGGCTGGGCAGCACGCCCGTTCGGCGGTTGGCGTGCCTGTGCTCCCGCTCGATTCCCCCGTAGAAGTTGAGATTATCGTCGAATATGCGTAGCGAACTGTACACCGGCGCTATCCCCGTGGCGGGTTCCTCTCGCGTTTATTCCGGCAGGAAGAGCGCCCCCGCCCCGCGTACCGAACAGGTGCAGCGGCTGTACACTATCCCAGACTTTATGCGCACCGCCGCGGAGACGTGGGCGAACGAGCATTCCGGGGAGGCAGCCGGTACCGCCGAAACCACCGGGTGCGCCCTCAAGCATGCGGCCTCCGTTATTTTTGTGCGTGATGGCGACGACGGGCTGGAAACTATCCTTACTTACCGGCCCGGCTGCTCTCCTTTAGGGATTGTTGCTTTTCCCGGCGGTATGGTCACCGCAGAAGATGCGCAGAATATCCCCTGGTGTGGCGCGGATGCGGAGCATTGGCAGCGCACCTTCGCGTTCGGTGACGCAACGATAGCCCATAAGGTGGTGGTCGCTGCGGTGCGTGAAACCTTTGAAGAAACCGGGCTGTTATTGGCTGGTGAGGACGAGGGAGTGTAGCCGAATACACCGCTGGCAGCGACCAGATGAACCACCGGGAGGCGATCTCGGACCGCGACGAAACCCTCAGCAAATACTTGGCGATGAGCGGACTAAAAATCCGGGCTGATCTGCTGCGCCCTGTGGTGCGCTGGCAGTCGCCGGACTTCTGCCATAAACGGTACGATGTCGCGTATTTCACCACCGCCGTGCCTGTCGGCCAGCAGGCAAGCCTGCTGAAGGATAAAGGTATTTGGGGTGACTGGGTGAACGTGCGGGAGCTGCTTGCAGGCCGGGCCACCAGCGACCTCGGTGACCGTATTAACCAGCCCGATACCGCCGGTAAAACCCTTGATGAGCTGGTCACCCCCGGGGTCATGTGTACCCTTGAATCCCTGGCGAAGGTCGGTACGAGCGTGGCCTGGTTGGCTAAGAAACGAACGGTTGAGGTGAAAAAACCCATCCTTGTTAAGAACGACGGCCAGTGTATGCTCTCATTCACTGAGGTGGTGAAGGCCGCCCCGCGCACCGGAAAGTTTGGCGCGGTGGCTGCACCAGCAACCTCAGTCATTCCTACAGTCACCCCTTCATAAAAACGTGGAAGGCCGGATTTCCGCACAGCGCGGAAAATCCGGCCTTTGTTGTAGGCAGATAATCACAGTGAAAGGAGGAACCTCATGATTCGCAAAATTCAGCATAACGCTTATGGCGATCCCAGCGTTCTAGAAATGGTTGAGACAGATGAGCCTACACCGGGCGAAGGTGAAGTCCGTGTGAGGGTCAAAGCGGTCAGCCTGAACCCTGTGGATTTGAAAACTTTTGAGGGGGTATAAGCCGCTTCGTGTCGCAGAGACGATTAACCGTTTGCGTCACCCGTCCTGGTGGTTTGGCCGCGGTCCCGCACGTTTTCCGAAGGGTGTGGGGCGTGATTTTTCAGGTGTGATAGATGCTCTCGGTCCCGGTGTGAACAATGTTGCTGTGGGCGATGCGGTACTGGGAACCTTGCGCAGCGCTCCCGGCTCCGGCGTGACGGAAGGCTCCCTGGCTGAGAAGTTGGTGACTTCTGCCCAGAATATTGTTGCGAAACCTGAGAACCTGAACTTTGAGGTTGCCGCAGCCTTGGGCGTCGCCGGGGAGACCGCGTGCGGGGCGTTCCGTGCAATCGATCTGAAACCCGAGGATGTGCTGGTTATCAGTGCCGCATCCGGCGGTGTGGGAGCCGTGGCGGTTCAGCTTGCGGTGCATCGGGGAGCAACAGTTATCGGTATCGCATCGGAGAAAAACGCGGAGTTTGTGCGCTCTCTGGGGGCTATTCCGGTTGCTTATGGCGATGGTTTGAAGGAGCGTATTCTCAAGGCGGCCCCAGCCCCGGTTACGAAAATACTTGACTGCTACGGCGGGGACTATATCCCATTAGGGGCAGAGCTCGGCCTGAAAGGGTCCGCTATGGGCACGCTGATTCCTACACCGAAGGCGATGATGAAGGGCGCGCAGTTTACGGGGGCGCGGCATGCTCAGCCCGGTGACCTGAAAGAAGTCGCCGATCTGGTGGCATCGGGAGATATTGACGTGACCTTAGCGCATGTGTACCCGTTCAAGCTTGATTCCATCCGTGACGGTTATAAGGAACTGGGCACGGGACATGTGCGCGGTAAACTTGTGGTCACTATTCCCTAACAAAAGTCGAAAACTATGAAAATTTTAGTATCTGGTGCTACCGGAAACGTGGGTCGTTTGGTCGTGGAACAGGCGCTTGCGCGTGGTCATGAGGTAGTTGCACTTGCCCGGAATCCGCAGAATCTTCAGATTGAGTACCCGAACCTAACCACAGGCGCTGTAGATATTCTTGATGCTCAGGCCCTCAAACCCTGGCTTCAAGGCGTAGATGCGGTCATTAGTACCGTAGGGATTGGCACCTCGAAAACCCCGACAACCCTTTACTCTGCCGGGACAAAGAATCTTCTGGACGCCATGCAGGAGCATGGGGTGTCACGTTTGGTTGTGATCTCTTCGGAGGTCGCCGAACATTGGGCTCATCAAGGGCTCTTCAAGCTCTGGGTGGTGTTGCCGCTGCTGCAGCACTTTTTGGGCGCGACCTACGATGATATGCGGCGTATGGACGTGGTGTTGTGGGAAAGCACCGCGCAGTGGACGGCGGTGCGTGCCCCTCGCATTCAGCCGATGAAACCCAAAGGTTCTTATCGGCTAGATGCCCACAAGCCGCTTCGACGCGGCTGGATGATTACCCCAGCGGATATGGCTACTGCGTTGCTCGATATTGCCGAACGTGAGGATCTGAACCGGCAGCACGTCTACGTTGCTAACTAGGGGATACCTCACGGAGAAAAGGACACCTGTTATCGCCTGCGTAAATGTGAGGGGAGCGGGTATACGAAAACCGCATCCGAAACCGTCGAATAACACGACGTATCGGATGCGGTTTTGTGTGTGAAGACTTCAGATGTCCTCAGAGAATTTAGCGTGAACGCTGACGCAGACGCGGCAGGTCGAGAATGACGACCGCGCGTGCCTCCAAGCGAATCCAGCCGCGGGAGACGAACTCGGCCAGAGCCTTGTTCACGGTCTCACGGGACGCACCCACCAGCTGCGCAAGCTCTTCCTGAGTGAGCTCGTGGGCCACGAGGATGCCGTCGGTTGCGGGGCGACCGAAACGATCCGCCAGGTCCAGCAGGGCCTTAGCGAGACGCCCGGGAACATCCGAGAACACCAGGTCTGCCAAGGCCTCATTTGAGTGGCGCAGACGGCGTGCCAGGGTCTTGATGACCTGGTCCGAGATGCTGGGGTCCTGCTGCTGGGCGCGTTTGAACGACTCGTGCTTAATAGCAGCCAGGCGGGTCTCAGAGACAGCCACGGCATTGGTAGAACGCGGGGAGGGGTCAAAAAGTGCCATTTCGCCGAAGACATCGCCGGGGCCCATGATAGCGATCATGTTTTCACGCCCATCGGCGGCGGTGCGGCCAAGCTTAACCTTGCCGGAGAGTACGGCGTAGAGCTGGTCGCCGGGGTCTCCTTCGTAGAAGAGCACGGCGTTACGGGAAAGGTCGATTTCGGTAATATCGTCGGTGAGCAGCTTGAATGCGGCGTCATCGAGGGTCGCGAACAGCGGCGAGCGGCGCAGGATATCTAGATCCATTGTTTTGTTCTCCTTGAATATGGGTGGGGTGCGAGCACCCCCTTGTGTGAGCATTCCGGCTGGTGCACCTGCTCGAACCTATGAGCTGAGGGGCCCAAGAACCGGATGTGATATATTCAACTTACTGTTATTGAGATTACCTCAAAAATCTTATTTATGCATCTGAAAACGGTTGGCCGAAAGCAAAACTTCCTGGGAATTTTTTTAAAAAAACTAAAGATTTTCACAGCTTTAACCCTTTAGCATCAGTACATGAGTGCGGCGTTTTCCACGCCATCATTCATTATTTCTTTATATTTCAAGAGAGGAACGCTTGTGTTTGCTAACCTGAGCCCCCTCGACATTATTATTCCCATCATCCTCGTGCTGTATTTCCTTATGGGCTTACGAAGCGGGTTCTTTACCACGCTCGGAACGTTCTTAGGGTTGGCACTGGGTGTGTGCGCCGCCGCATGGCTGGTGCCGCTGGCGGTTGCCGCCGTCAGCCCGCAGTGGATGCTTCCCACCGCTATCGGGCTCCTTTTGCTATGCCTGGTGATTGGGCAGTGGCTGGGTGTCATTGCTGGCAGGAGTATCCGTAAAGTAACAGATGTCACACCTATAAAGGGTGTGGAGAGGTTCTTCGGCGGCGTGCTGAACGTAGCCGCCTGCGCCCTCGTACTCGTCGTCATCACCCTATCCATGCGCACGGTACCCATCCCGTCAGTGAACACGGCGCTGGGCGAATCGAAAAACTCTCACCTGGATGGTTGAAGCAACCCCATCTGCCGTGAAAGACCGCATCGACAGCGTCCGCAACGATGTACTCACCGCAGGCAGCATCCCCGAAGTCAAACAGCTGCTCTACCCCGAGACGAACGCACCTACCCAGCAGGTTCAATCCGATGCACTTGAGAACGCCTCATCCTCAGTAGTGCAGATCCTGGGTGCCGCTGAGCAGTGCGGATACACCTCCACCGGCTCCGGGTTCGTCGCTGGGCAGGACCTCGTAGTCACCAACTCGCACGTGCTTTCCGGAGTTACCTCACCCACCGTGCAGGACTCACGAGGACGCACCTACCCCGGCACCGTGGTCTACAACAACCCGGCGCAAGATCTAGCGTTCATTCGTGTGCCCCGTTTGCCTATCCAACCGCTGCAGGTGGCCAACACTAACTCCGAATCCGGCGAAACCGTGACCTTCATGGGCTACCCGAAGGGCGGCCCGTTCGCCGCGAAACCCGCCACCGTACAGGGCGTGGGCAACATTCAGACCATCGACTCTGAAACCGGTAAAGCCAACCCCACCCGCCAGGTGTACCAGATCGCCGCAGACGTGCAGCACGGTAACTCCGGCGGCCCGATGCTCACCCAAGACGGCACTGTAGTGGGCGTGGTCTTCGCAAAAGCAACCGAAGGCCAGACCGGCTATGCGATAACCGCATCCACCCTGAAGCAGGCGTTGGCTGCCAACGGCAATAACACCACGCCTGTCTCAACCGGCCAATGTAAAGCACGCTAGGGTGAGCAGCACACCCTCATAACCCGCGTACAGCGGACTAAAACGGGGCGCCCGGTACCGAAAAAGGTACCGGGCGCCCCGTTCGCTGATGCAAAGCCCCGTGTTAAATATCGTCTTTAAGGTACTCGGCAATAAAATCAATAGCCATCACATACCCATAAGCGCCCGCACCACTAATTACGGTGGTTGCCTGCGGGGACACATACGAGTGATGCCTGAACTCCTCACGCCGGTAAATATTCGACAGATGCACCTCGACGACGGGCAGCTCGGCGGCCTCCAGCGCATCGTGAAGCGCCACCGACGTGTGCGTGTACGCTGCCGGGTTAATCACAATCGCAGCCCCACGGGTGCGGGCCCGCTGAATCTCATCCACCAGCTTCCCTCATAGTTTGTTTGCATAAACTCAACATCAAACCCGTGCAGGGCGGCACGCTCACGCACCGACAACTCAATATCAACCAGGGTGGTGTGCCCGTAGATTTCGGGGCGGCGGTGCCCCAGCAGGTTCAGGTTAGGGCCATTCAGCACAAAAATAGTTGCAGACATACTTTTAGTGTGGCACATTGAAGCGTCCCCGCGCAGGATGCACGCCCACCAAACCACCCCGCCACCACTATTTAGGTTCGTGAACCAGCCGCTTGAGACTGGCGGCAGCAACACTGTTTCTGCAGTGACCGTGTAAGAGTAACCAGTATTGAAAAACCATCAGTATATTCTCATTAGCAGCGGCAAACGCGGGAAAACCGGAAAATTCCGGTTTTCCCGCGTTTGCTTGCACGTGTTTGGGGTGGAAAAACCCTCAGGCATGAAGTGCTGAGAAATGGAAGCACCAAGCGGTTTAGCATAAAAACTAGTCTGACCCCAGACACTGAGCCAAGAAGTCTGCAGCCATCACCTATGTGCGGGTGTCTGCTCCTCCGCCCACTGAGCGACCGTGGGCCCAAGTAACTCTGCATTCTTAGGAGCACGCAGAACACCCTCAGCGAGCGCATCTAAGACAGGATCTACAACGCTTACTTCTCGACGATCACCTATGGCGTGCAGGTAGGTTTGGGTCAGTTCTGGAAGCCAAATCTGCTCGGGCCCAGCGATCTGCCGGTTACGCGGGCTTTCGGCTGCAGTCTGAACAAGTACCTTAGCCACAGTCTCCACAGCGATGGGTTGAATCAGCCAGTTTTGAACCTTCACGTTGGTCTCGGTCTGTGTGACGGCTGCAGGGTTAAGAGCGAACTCCATCCACTGCGCAGAACGGACGATGGAGTGCGGAAGGGAACTGTCCTCTAAAACCTTCTCCTGCGCTCGCTTGGCGAGATAGTAGTCAAAATCGTCAAATGCGGGGTGGTCAATATTGCAGATGGAAAGGTGAACCAGATGCTGTACCCCAGCATGCTGGCAGGCTTTCTCCAGGGTTTTGGTAACGTCTGAAAAAGTATCAACCAGGCTGGCCGCGGGGTCTGCAGGAAAAGCGTTGGACGTGTCAATGACCACCTGGGCGCCGTTCAGAGCCTCAGCTAGTCCTTCTCCGGTATGCAGATCGATGCCTGTGGCACGAGAGAGAGCAATGACCTCGTGACCTGCTTGCTGGGCGGCGTGAGCGGTGGCGCGACCAGCTGTTCCGGTGGCACCTACAAGAGCGATCTTCATGTGTCCTCCTGAGGAAATCTTTCAGAGGTGGGTACAACTCCCACTATGAAATTGTTAATGTAGATCGATTAATCGTAGTTACCCTCTCAGAGTTGAGCATGACTCATCTGGGGCGCATTAGTATTATCAAAATAACGCAGATACCTGTTCCGGCTCTAGATGCCGCGCCAGGAATTCTAAGAATTGTTCAGAACAAAAATCTGTGCAGGCATATCCTGTGTATGGCATATTTACCCGCTCAAAAATGGTAGAAACCGTGCGGTAACAGCGAACTTCGGAACCCCTAGCTGGGAAAAGCAGACAAAAACCGGTAGGCTCGCGCTATGAGCGCATCCGCACCGAAAAGCACCACCGACACAGACCCAGATCTACAGCTCACCGAGGAAGAACGTGAGCTGCTAAGCATTCGCACCGTGCCCGAGTTTGAGGCAGCACAGGCGGCACGCCGCCGCGCGAAAGCACTCGCCAAAGCCCCCGAAAGCCACCTTGCCACCGTGCGCCGCGCCCGCAAAATCAACCGTATCCTGGGCGAAACCTACCCCTACGCCGTGGCTGAACTCGACTTCACGAACGCCTTTTGAACTGCTGATCGCCACGGTGCTCTCGGCGCAAACCACCGACGTGCGCGTCAATCAGGTAACCCCGGCGCTCTTCGCCCGCTACCCGGATGCGCCCGCCCTCGCCGCCGCCACCGAAGAAGAGGTCGAACCCTATATTCAATCCCTCGGGTTCTACCGCGCCAAAGCGAAATCTATTGTCAAACTCGCCCGCCAGCTCACCGACGACTACGACGGAGAAGTGCCCGGAACACTCGATAAACTGGTGAAACTGGCAGGAGTCGGGCGCAAAACCGCAAACGTGGTACTCGGCAACGCTTTCGGGGTACCCGGGCTAACCGTCGATACCCATTTCGGCAGGCTCGCGCGCCGCATGGGATTCACCCCCGAAGACGACCCCGTAAAAGTCGAACACGACGTTGCCGAACTGATCGAACCGCGCGAATGGACCGACTTCTCACACCGCATGGTCTACCACGGGCGGCGCATCTGCCACGCCCGCAAACCCGCCTGCGGGGTCTGCCCCATCGCCGACCTGTGCCCGTCCTGGGGTGAAGGCGAGACGGACGAAATCAAAGCGCGTAAACTCATGAAATATGAAATGGCACCCGGTCGTGAACGCCTGCACCTGCGCTTCCTCACCGGTGCCACACGCCGCCAACTGCACGCCGAAGGATACCCGCTGAGTGCTTAACACTCCGAACACTGCCGCCGAACAAGCCCGCGATGCACTCGCGAACCTTGCCGCAGGAAAACTCGATGTCAAGATAGACTCCCTCATGCGGTACGCGCCCAATAGTACGCTCTCCAAAGAGGCAGCAGTGCTCGTTCTCTTCGGAGTACTCGATGATGAACCGAGCGCATCCGCAGACTTTGACGGATGCCCAGAGTGTGTGGGCGAGAACCTGGACGTTCTGCTTCTGGTGCGGGCGGATACTCTGCGCTCACACGCCGGTCAGCCTGCATTCCCGGGCGGCAAAATCGACCCCGAAGATTACGAACTGGCGCGCCAGCAAGGAATTCCGGTGGGGCGCATCGCCGCCCTGCGTGAGGCCGTGGAAGAGACCGGGCTTGACCCTGCGGGCGTTGAAATTCTGGGGGAGCTGCCGACCCTGCCGCTTGCCGTGAGCGATTTCAGGGTGACCCCGGTGCTGGGGTGGTGGGCTTCACCCACGCGGGTTGGCGTGGTCGATACGAACGAGTCTGCCTTGATTGCGCGGGTGCCTGTGCGGGATCTGCTCAACCCCGCCAACCGGCATACGGCATACGTGAAGCGTGGGCACATAACCCATAAAACCCCGGCGTTTGAGGTTGCGCACTCGCACGGTGATGCGCGGGTCGAGTTCACCGTATGGGGGTTCACCGCGATCGTGCTCGATAAGATTTTTGATGCGCTCAGCTGGACAGTACCGTGGGATGCTTCGGTACTTAAACCAGCGCCCGCCTTAAAATAAGCGGGCCGGGTACGCAGAAGGGCCTGCTCCCCAGAACCGCACAATGCGGGGAGCAGACCCTAGCTTAGGAGTATTCGCAGCCGGTATTAGTGGCTGGGAACCACCGGAGCGGGAACACCCGGGTCATCCGGGTAGTCCTTATGCGAACCGCTCGGGTCGCACCAGATCACCTTAATACGGCCGTGACCGTTGGTGTCATTGGTGCCGAAAGTACGGTTATTGTGTGCCCAGAACTTCTTACCGTTGGAATCCCACATCTCGATCCCCGGTGCCAGGTAGCTGCCGCCGGCACCGCCAGCACCAGCGGATGCGAAAGCACCCGAGTACCGGAACTTGTTCGAGCTGCCCTCAATATCCTGTTCCTGATCCGGGGCAGTAACACGCACACCCTGACCAATGACGCTGCCGGAACCGCCGCCGCCGTAGCCGCCGCCACCGCCGCCGGAGACCGCGTACACGTAGTAGCTGGCGTTGTCGTACCCGTCGGCGTAGTGACCGCCGTAGGTCTCAACCGCACCCCAGGCACTCACACCGTCAGCACCGTTAACGGGCTCAGTGGGGTTGGAGGTGCTGTTGCCCTCTGCGCCTTCAAAAGCTGAGGAGAAGATATTGCCATCGTCTGAGAAGTTAATGTATCCACCCGTCGGGTGATCGAATTTGGCGTAGCTCAGGTATTCCTGGGTGACCCGGTCCTGATCTATGGTGGGGGCTTCACCGCCAGCGCCACCGGTTCCGTCGCTGCCGCCTTCTGCGGTGCCGCTGCCCTTACCGCCGTAGACGGTCTGCTCGTAGTCGGGGTAGTTCTCCAGGGAGGTGCTCGCGTCGCCGCCGTCCATGCTGTCCACATGCTGCACTACTGTGACGGTCTGGCCCTCAACGCTCTGGGGGCTCTGCTGCACCTGCATACCGCCGCTGCCCTGCTCACCGATGGTGAGGGTAGCAGTCTTGTAGCTGCCTTCCTTGGTGCGGGGGTAGTCGTTGGTGTTGTGCTGCACGGTAACACCCGCGCCGCCGCCGCCGCCAGCAATAGCGATAACTTCCTTAATGGTGAACCCATCGCTTTCCATACGAACAATAGCGGATGCGCCACCACCGGAGCCACCGTACTGGATCTTTGCGGGCTTCAACTTATCAGGATGAACTGCGCCTGGTTATTGCGAATACCTACCTGAGAGTCGGTGGGAAGAGCAGCTGAGGAACCGCCGTCACCAAATCCTTTACCGCCTTCAGCGGGGGTGCCGTCAAAGTTTGCGGTACCAGCAGCGCCAGTCACGAAGGTAAGGGTTTCGCCGGGGGTAACATCAAGGTAGCCGGCCACCTCGGCACCAGCGCCGCCGAAGCCGCCACCGTACCGGTCTTCGTGAGTGGAGCCACCCGCGGCACCACGCACATAGAACTTAATCTGGTGCACGTCAGCGGGGACTGTCCAGTGGTCGTAGACCTTTTCGCGGGTGTTGCCGCGCGGGGGCTTAGCGTAGTGCTGTGAGTTAAACGTTTTATCTGCTACACAGGGCTCGACCGGCGATGTGGCGAACGCCGGGATGGAGCTAGAAGCCATGACCACGGGTGCCGCCCAAGCCGCGCCGGTAACAAGCGTGCGGCGTGAGAGTTTATTCTGCATGTTTATATCCTTGCGAAGTACTGATATACACACGCCGATGCCCAGTACCGTGCCCGCCCCTAGCGGAAAAAGGGCGGGGTACGTGAACACAACGAGCGTATATTGAGTGTTGTGATGCGCGGTAGAACCGCGTATACGGTGAATATTCTACTCGTAAAGTCTTTCATCTTCCATATATTCATGCATATACTGAATGCCTTGCTGTAACCCTGAATCTCAAGCTATAGCTCAAAATTTACCGCGCGGTTCCCACGTCAGTAAGTGAATAATTATTCTATAAATTATGTATTTTGATACATTTTAATCATTTCGTAATAATTGGGCCATACGATGCGCCGCAGAAATATACGCTCACCCGGCATTCAGGCACTCAAGCACCCTGGAAAGAACTCTAAGGCACCTTCTGAAACTTAATTGAAGCGTTAAAAATGCCAAATATTTTTAAGAGGCCCAAATCATAAAACGACACAGAAACTAAGTTTAACCTTATAAAATACTCATCTAAGACTCAGTATTTCTTCTCTTTAAGAAGACACTACTTCGCCTCCGCATAGTTCCTCGTAACCGTCACAGACACCGGAAAATCCACCGGAACCCCACCAAAGAGCAGCTGCGCAGCCTGCTGAGCAGACTCCCGCACGATCGCCTCAACACGTTTCGCCTCAACAGAAGGGCCGCACAATACCAGCTCATCGTGCAGAAAATACACAATCTTCGTACGCATCGGGCTGCCAAAAACTGTTTCACTCAGCAGGCGCGAACGCACCCTGCCCATCCAGCACAAAGCCCACTCCGCCGCCGTACCTTGCACCACAAAATTACGGGTCATACGGCCCCACGCACGAGACGCAGAAACCGCCCGGGCCTCCGTAGCACCCGTTGAACGATCCGCCACCGTGCGCCGCCACGCGTCGGAAGGGGCAGGGGAGGTGCGACCTAAAAACGTGGTGACCTGCCCGCCCTGCTCGCCAATACGCGCCGCCCGCTCCGTAAACTCCATAGCGCGCGGAAAAAGCTGCGCAATATGCGGCAGCAGCGCCCCAACCTCGCCGCTGCGGCCCCCATACATAATCGCCAGCAGCCCCACCTTCGCCTGCGCCCGCTCAGTCAGTGCCAGCCCGTGAGAACGGCTCAGCTCGGCAATACCCTCGTACAAGTCGGTGCTGTGCCCCGCAACGCCACGTCCCGCCGCAGCCAACGCCTCATCCCGGCTGAGCGCCGCCAGAATACGCGGCTCAATCTGTGACCCATCGGCCACCGTAAACACTTGATGCTGTGGGGCTATTATTGCCGAACGGATCTCCGCAGGCAGCTGCAAAGCACCCCCGCCGGAAGCACCCCACCGTCCTGTTGCTGCACCGCCCACCTCAAGGTGCGGGCGGAAACGCCCCTGGTGCACCCACGTATCAGCCCAATTCCAGCCGTTAGCAGTCCATATCCGGTACAGCTTCTTATACCGCAGCACCGGGTCGATCATGGCGTGCCTTTCCTCAGCTCGCGCCGGGTTCTGCTGCGCCCACGCCTTCAATTTCCATGAACGGGTGCTCTCAACCTGCGCGCCCGCACGCTGAAGCGCCCGCAGCAGATCCTGCGGGGAATCCGGGTTCAGCTGCGGAGCGAACAGCACACGCCGAATATGTTCAGCAAGCTCAACCATTTTCGCCGGATGCTCGCCCTCACCAGGGCGCGGCCCCAACAGCTGCTCCAGATTTTTATGGTGCTCCTGCGCATCGAACGGGATGCCCCAGTGCCCGATCTCCGCGGCAACAAGAGCACCGGCTGACTCCGCATGAGCCAACAGAGAAAGCCGGTCAGGGTGCGCGGCAGCGGCAATAGCGTGCAGCTGCGCCGCGAACTCTCCGAACGTCGCGGCAATAAGCGGGGTACGTGATGCTGGGGAACTCGCATCATCGGAGCGCACGGCTGGCCCAGTAGAATCCGCTGAAGACTGCTGGGCAGCAGAAAAACTCAGATCATCAAAGAGCGCCTGCTGACCGCTCACCTGCCGGGCGGGCGGCAGGTACCCGCGCGGTGGTTCGTGGTGCGGTTCGTGCATCAGCTCAAGCACCGGCGAATAACGAACATGCCCGCCGGGGTGGGTCGCGGCAGCACTGAGAATACGCTGCACCAGCCGCAAATCATGGCATAGATGCACCCGTACCTGCGCCTTTAACAGGAGGGGGCCAAGCACACGCGTATCGGCCCACACCCACCGCATCCGCGCACTCTTGCGCGCATCAGCGCGGGACTCAACCTCACGCACATAGGCGGGCAGGTTCTCGGTGCTCACCCTGTGCGCACGCACAATACGTGGGGCCGTGCCGGGGGTGCTGGAGGTGACCGTTTCTTCCCCCGCACTGGCTGGCGCATCAGCAGAGTCGTTGGCGTGGGCCTCGGCGGCAGCCTCTACATGGAAAATACCCCAGTATGCGGTGGATGAGCCTCCCGCAGGGTTCTGAAAATGCGCAGGTTCCCCGCTGTTTGCAGCATCGTTCACTGTGTTGCGCGCAGAGACGGCGCCGGGGGTCTGGGCGTCGGCGTTATCTGCGGGAACAACGAGAATGTACATACCTTCCATTATCTCCTCTGGCCGTACTGCCCGTCCTGTGGGTAATTTGTATGGTGCATACTGAAAACCGCTAAGTTGCGAATGTAGAGAAGGAAATTACCTTCCTTTACCTTCCTAAGAGTCCATGTATGTTCTTGGCAGCACAGCCCAAATCCTATTTTCCCCTTATTGGGTATGAACGTGTTGGGTTTCAGTAGCTGCTTCTTTCTGAGTGGTACTGCTATAACGGCAGAATACTTCGTCTCCTGGGTAAGGGGCATGAGATAGGTGCGTGAAGACGAAAGATATGGACGCTGCCTCGGACATCCTCACACCCCTTCTCCCTTGCAGCAACGTCTATAAACAGTAAAAGTATTGAAAAAGGATATATAAGCACATAAACCCACAAAATACTGTTTCACAAAACGTCATAGAAGAGCTTCATATGTGAATAATACGTATGAAACACTGTGAAAAAACGTGTGGAAAGCCGGGGGCACGGCCCAAAATGAAAAGTTATCCACAATATCGCAGAGCCCCGCCCCGCGTACGCGCAAAACCCGGTGAAATAGTGCCATGAACACCGCGCACCCCACGACAGCACCGAGTAACATCCCGGCACCGGCCCGGGCCGCTACCCACGCCGGTCACCCCGCGGCGGCACCCACACCCCGTCCTCACAGCTTCGCCGCCCCTGCCGCACCAGGTGTGGTAGGTGTCCACACAGGTAATGACCTATCGCCCGTAGCCCCGCTTCTGGTAAGCTCAGCCACCAGCGACCCCCAGTGCGGCCGCACCCACCGGAACCATTACAGCCGCCCAGCCCACCACCCAAAACCCCGAAGAGCCGGCGGCAGAATCCCGCAACATGCCCGCCATCATAGGCACCGCCGAAAACCCCACCGCCCGAGAGATAGCCCTGCGGGCAATGCGTATCCTACTGGGCGAATCCTCAGAATACGGACGCGAAGCCTGCGAAAACGCGCTGCAGACCGCCATTGACGAGCGGGAAGAAAGCATTAGCGCCACCGTGACGCTCGCACCGGAACACCCCGCCTCTTCCGAGACAGCGCAGGAACCGGCACCGTCAGCCCACCCCGAAAACCCGGACGATACCCCCGGCAGCGCCCTGCACGACACCGCTCTGCGCTACCTGCACCACGAGCTGCACGGCATGGGGGCACTCGAAAACCTGACCGGCATACCCCACCTGAGTGACATATATGTTAATGGCCCCGCCGACATTTGGGTGCAGGCCGCCGGGCAAACCCAGCCAACGGCGCTCACTCTCGGCAACGAGGCGCGGGTGCGTTCCCTCGCCCAGCGGCTTATCCGCGCATCCGGCGGCAGGCTCGATGCGGCCCATCCGGCCGCCGATGTGCAGGATACCCACGGGCGGCGCATCCACGCCGTTATACCTCCGCTGGTGCCCCGCACCCATCTGTCGGTGCGTGTGGCGGCTTCTCGCAGGCAAACCCTTGAAGACCTAGAGAAAACGGGTATGTTCGACGCCGATACAGCCGCAGAACTGCGGAACATTATTACCGAGAAGAAAAGCTTCATTATTAGCGGCGGCACCGGAACTGGAAAAACCACCCTGCTCAACGCGATGCTTGCCCTCTGCCCGGCTAATGAGCGGCTTCTCACCCTCGAAGACACCCCCGAATTAGCGCCCTCCCACCCGCACGTGGTGGCTATGATGACCCGCGCCGCAAACACTGAAGGAACCGGAGAAATCAACCTGGGGGAGCTGATTGTTCAGGCGCTGCGCATGGCTCCAGACCGTCTTATCGTGGGGGAGTGCCGCGGGGCAGAAATCACGCACCTGCTCACCGCCATGAACACCGGGCACACCGGTGCAGGTACCAGCCTGCACGCCAACTCAGCGCGTGCCGTACCTATGCGACTGGCCGCCCTTGGGGCGCTTGCCGGGCTGGACGCCCGCACTGTTGCTCTTCACGCGGCCACCGCATTTGACCGTATTATCCATCTGCAGAAAGACGGGCCCACCCGCCGGGTGGAGGGGATCTACGAGCTCGCGCTTGAGCGTGAAGAGCTTACCGTCCGGCCCGTATCCTCCCACACGGTACCCAAAATACAACTTTCAGAATTTGAACTTCCGCAATACACCTCAGCTGGAGTTCCTTCACCTGCCGGTGCAGACACTACCCCTCACCTGAAACTTGCCACCGCCGAAGACCTCGCTCCATCCGAGCCTGTTATGGAAAGGCGCCTCTATGTTGCCTAAACAGCCCACCCCAGAAGAACTTCGCCTCTGGCCGATGCTCTGCGTGCCATTGCCGTTCAGCTTGATGCCGGGCTGAGTCAAGCCCAAGCTATTGTCGGCGCCCTCACTCGCATCGCCTCCGACCGCGCAGAGCACTCACAGGCCGCCCCCGCTCAGCTGTCCTGGTTTGCGCGCCGCGGATACCGGCAGGCGAGGCAGGATATTGCCACTCTATTCACCGCCCTAGGGGCCAATGCCGAACTGGGGCTGCCTCTTTCTCAAGCCTGTCAACAGTGGGTTCACACCCACACCGGCACCGCCCGCCAGCACAGCGTGCAGCGTGTTAACGAGCTGCTGGTATGTCTGCATTTGAGTGAGGCAACCGGGTCCGCACTGTCGGCTACTCTGCGCCGTGCCGCCGAGCACGCTGAAGAAAGCATTGATGCGTTACTGGGGCGAGAAAGCGCGCTCGCCGCGCCTCGGGCCACGGGCCGGATCCTCTCGCTGCTGCCCTTTATTGGGTTGGGGCTGGGGGAGTTAATGGGCACTTCACCGGTGAGCGTGCTGACTGGTTCAATTGCCGGGGCGTGCGCCGGATTAGTGGGGGTTGGGCTTGCGCTTGCCGGAAGACGCTGGACGGCGGCCCTAGTACACGCCGCAGAAACCGAGACCTTCTAAAAACACCAAAGAACTGCCGGAAAACCGTGAAAGGAGTGAAACATGGATGATCTGCTGATAACCGTCAGCCTATTCGCCCTGTGTGCGGCCTGCGCCCTGTCGATTGCACGCCGTATGATCAACCGCAGAAATGTTCAACGTGAAACAAAAAAGAATAAGCATTCTTTATTTTCTGATGGGGTTTCCCGTTCTCACACTACGGCGCATCTGGACTCGCAGAGTGTAAAAACCCGTCTGCCGTTACGCACTAAACGCACCGGGCAGACTGCTGAAAAAAGCGCAGGGCCTCGTATCGACACGGCTCTTGCTCTCGAAATACTCGCCGCTCAGCTCGACTCCGGGCTGGGACTGCACCAGGCACTCACCGCCTTAGCTGATGCGCTACCTGACACCCCTCCGCCGACTCAGCGAAAACGTAAAAAACGCTCTGAGAATGCCGCACCATCGCAGCCTCAGGGAACGCCCGGGCGGCTGCGCAGTATATGCGCTGCCCTCACCCTGGGGGCAGACTGGGATACCGCGTGGGCACCGCACACTACCGACCCGCTCTTAGGTGAGTTGGGACGCATCCTCGCACCGGGTTACGCCTCTGGGGCACCCAGTGCCACCCTGCTCAGGCACCAAGCCGATGCGCACCGCACCGGTAACCGCCGTGCTGCCGAACGCGCCGCGGGGAAACTCTCCGTAGCTCTCGTGCTGCCGCTGGGGTTGTGCTCGCTGCCAGCATTTATCTGCCTGAGCATCATACCGATTTTTGGTGTCGCTGCTGCCTACCTTGGCAGGGTAAGACACCGCAACCCTAATAAAAAAATCCATGAAAGGAAATAACCATGACCGCCGTATACCCCTCCCTTACCGCACTGGCAAACCAAGAATTTTTGGCGACCCACGACACCGGGTGCACCACCGAAATGTGCACACCCCTGTGCCGCCAAGCCTCCCAGTTCGCCCAGCTGCCAACCGGGATGATTGACACCGACCGTATTACCGCCGCGTATACCGCCACTGGGGCTAACACCGCCGCCCACGCCTCGGTGGGCGACCCTGAAGAAGGCGCCAGCACTGCGGAATACGGTATTGTGATGCTCGCCGCCGTCGGTTTCGCGGGGCTGCTGGTGGCCATCCTCAAATCAGATGAGGTACGTGAAATGCTGCTGGGGGTAATCCGTAATGCCCTCTCCATTGGGTAGAACTATGCGCCGCCGCCCGGGTGTTCCCCCTTTAGCTGGTACACCCGGGGCGGTGTGTGATTTCCTGCTCTACCTGGTGGGAATTGCACGCCTTGGCAGCCGTAATACATCAGTAAAGAGTGAATAATCATGCGTATATATTCGCCGTGGCGGGTGTGTGAACCCTCCCCAGCACCCGGCCCCTCAAAAATACGTTCCGCAGACCCCTCTGACGCTGAGCACGGGGCAGTAACCGCCGAATTCGCGGTGGTGCTGCCGGGGGTAACCCTCGTACTGGCCCTTTGCTTAGGTGCCGTCGCAACAGGGGCGGCACAGGTTCGGCTAGAGGATGCTGCGCGGGTTGCCGCCCGCGCCGCCGCCCGGGGAGATGCCGAAGCCAGCATCCACACGGCCGTCTCCCAAACGGACCGGGATGCCGCCGTGAGCATTGCCCGCGAAGGGAACACGGTGCGTGTGAGCGCCGAACGGAAAGCACCCGGGGTTATCGGCGCAACCACCGGCTGGACGCTCCACGCGCAGGCAACCGCCAGCGTCGAAGGATCCGAGGGGCTGCAAGATACTGGGGAAGCCGCACACCATGAAGAATAAACATTCTGTACTACGTGCTAATACGCCCACACCCCGCACCGCCTCGGCTGGGCGTGCCACAGAAGAAGGCAGCGGCACCGTGCTTGCCCTCACCATTATCGCCGGGGTGCTTATCCTCACGGTACTCACGCTCGGAGCGGCGGGCGCCTACACCGCCCACCGGCGCGCCGCCACTGCGGCTGACCTGAGCGCTCTCGCCGCCGCCGACACGCTCAGGGGCCTAAGCGAAGGAGAACCATGCGCGAACGCCGCGCGCATCGCCCAGGAAAACGGGGCGAACTTAGCCGCCTGCACCGAACCTTCCCGCCCCGACACGATGGATGTGCGCGTCAGTGTTCCTATTACCGGCCCCTTCGCTTTCCTGGGCGACGCAAAAGGCCAGGCGCGAGCGGGGGCACCCGATGACACCGGTGGCGAGTAGCCATGTGCGGGCCATAACGGGCCCTGCCGCAAAGTGTTCACGGCACCTCGGTGCTGTATCAATAATGGTGCCGCTAGACGAGCCATCATCCCAGCACGGCACCTAGTAAAGGGCACGTCTGCCCTCACCGCGCCGGTGCCGCTACCCGGCCTCATCGAGTGAGTGCAGCATTGCCCGCAACAGGTTTTGCGCGCCCGCCTTGGAGAGCGGTTCGTTGCGGTTGCCGCATTTGGGGGACTGCACGCAGGAGGGACAGCCGCTCTCGCATCCGCAGGAATCAATGGCGTCCAGGGTTGCGCCCAACCAGGTGCGAGCTGCCTCAAACCCGCGCTGGGTAAAGCCTGCTCCGCCGGGTGCTGCATCGTATACGAAGATGGTGGGGCGTTCCGTATCGGCGTGGTACAGGGTGGAGAGTCCGCCTAAATCCCAGCGGTCGCAGGTCGCAATCAGCGGTAGTAAGCCGATGGCGGCGTGTTCGGCGGCGTGCAGGGTGCCGGGTGCATCCGGCTCAGCCACGCCGGCGGCAAACAGGTAGCTCGGGTCAAAGGTAAACCAGATAGCCTCGGTCATCAGGATGCTCGGCGGCATCTCCATCGGCTCATCGCCCAGGTACTCACTGCCGTACACCGAAAACCGTTGAAAGCCCATAACCTGATCGGTCACCTGAACTCGCCCGCGATGCAGCGTCAGACCAGCAGTACCGGGCTGAGTACCGTCGAACTCGTACCGCACACCCGCCTTTTCCTGCAGAATCTTCACCTCGGTCGCCTCAATCGCCCGCGTGTAATAGTCGGGGTACACCCGCGAGAGCAGAATAACGCGCGCCGCTTCATCCAAGGACTCCACCAGGTATTGGGCGTTCTGGTGAATATAGATAGCACCCGGGTGTCCCTGAGTCATTGCCTGCGCCGAATCCATCGTGCCGATCAGCGAACCATCCTCGGCATCAATCAGCTGATAGGGACCACCGCCGGTGGCACGCAGATCCACCAGATTCGTCGCCGACTCCGCGTGCGTCCAATACCAGCCGTCCGCCCTGCGGCGCAGATAATTCTGCTGCACCAACCGGTTAAGCAGAGCCTCAGTATGCTCGCCGAACAGGGAAAGCTCCTCGGCACGCAGCGGAGACTCCGCCGCGGCAGCGCACAAATGCGGCGAAAGCACGTACGGGTTCGTCGGGTCGAAAACGGTAGCCTCCACGCTCTGCCCGAAAATCGCCTGCGGATGATGCACCAGGTACGTATCCAACGGATCGTCCCCAGCGACAAGCACGGCGAGCGCATCCTGACCCCCGCGACCGGCGCGCCCAATCCGCTGAATAAAGGATGCGCGGGTTCCGGGCCAGCCGACCACGAGCACCGCATCCAGCCCGGAAATATCGATACCCAGCTCAAGCGCAGAGGTACTTGCCAGCCCGAGCAGTTCGCCGGTGCGCAGCCGATGCTCAAGCTCACGGCGTTCCTCGGGCATATACCCCGAACGGTACGCCGCCACCCGATGCGCCAGCCCCGCCTCGGTCTCATCAAGGTAGCGCTGCGCTCGCTGGGAGATCAGCTCGGCACCGCGCCGCGACCGTGTGAAGGCAAGCGTGCGGGTGCGTGAGAGTACCAGGTCGGTGAGCATCTGCGCGCCCTGTTCGATAGCGGAGATACGCTGCGGTGCATGCTTTTCCGCCTCGGAACGGGTGTCGAAGGCGCTCGCGCCGGCGGCGAGCTTATCGGTCACCTGCGTATCGGGCAGGAACTCCGGTTCCCATAGGATGACGGTGGATTCTCCGCGGGGTGCGGTCGATGCGGTAATCGCGTCAACGCTCCCCTCGGGCACTCCAATGAGCTTGGCGAAAGACTCGGCAGGGTTCGCGCTCGTGGCGGATGCTCCGTAAAACACCGGATTTACGCGGTAGAGCGCGCAGACTCGGCGTAGGCGGCGCAGCAGATTGGCGATATGCGCGCCGAACACGCCGCGGTAGCTGTGCACTTCGTCAAGCACCACATAGCGCAGCCCGCGCAGGAAGTTCGCCCATTGCCGGTGGTTGCCCAGAATCCCGTAGTTGAGCATATCCGGGGTGGTGAGCACAAAATTAGCGTGTTCGCGCACCCACCGCCGCTCCTGCGCCGGGGTGTCGCCGTCATAGGTGGCGGCGTTGAGCCCGGGAAGATGATAGGAGGTGATGGCGTTGAGCTGGTCGGCTGAGAGTGCCCGCGCCGGTGAAATATATAGAACGTTCGCTCTCTGATGGAACCCTGCGGAACCTGCATCCGCTGCCGTGGTGCTAAGCGGTTCACGGTGCACCCCGCGGTAGAGGGCATCGAAGGTAGGCATGAGGTAGCTCAGCGATTTTCCGGATGCGGTCCCGGTCGCCACGATCACGTGCCGCGCCGTTGTGTCCGACTCATCGTGCCCCTGCCCGGATACTCGCCCGAAGGAGAGCCGGTGCGCGTCTTCGGCGAGTGCAGCATCGAAGGCGCAATGCGCTGCCTGTGCCGCCTGCGCCTGGTGGGTGTACGGTTCGTGCACGCCCAGCGACTCGAAGGCCTCAATCACGCGCGGGTGCAGCCAGTGCGGCCACGGCGAATACTGCCCTTCACGTGCGGGAATGCGGTGCACATGGGTGATTTGCGGGGGCAGCGAGCCGTCGTCGGGGAGCTTGGGCATGAGCCTGCTCAGCTGCTCGCGAAGGTTCTCGCCGGGGTGCGAGGCAGGGGAGAATCCGGGGTGCTCATCAGCCGGGGAGTCGGGGGAAGGTTCGGGGCGCATCACACCATTGTAAAACCTCGGGTACGGTAAACCGGCGTGGGCAATCGTAGGGGCGCCCGGTATGTTCCGCTCGCCCCAGCAGGAAGGTATTCGCTACCAGAAAACGGCGAAATCAGCCGGTGCAATGGGGCAGAAAAACGACGAGACATACCTCATGTTGAAGACACCACATGCACCCATCATCGTGGGCGCATCCTGCGGAAAAACAGGGATTATCGGCCACGTTACGGCACGAGCACCGCCGCCACGGCACACACGATGTATCCAGAAAGCGTAAAATAGGAGGGTGGCTCAGAATCGAATTATCTTGTATTACCAGTTTGCCCCCATAACCGACCCCGTGGCGGTCATGCTCTGGCAGCGTGCCCTGTGCGAGAAGCTCGGTTTGCGCGGGCGCATCCTCATTTCCAAACACGGCATTAACGGCACGCTCGGCGGCGAAATCAGCGCGGTTAAGGCGTACACCAAAGAGACCCGCCAGTACCCCGGCTTCAAGAACATGGAATTCAAATGGTCTGAGGGCGGTGCCGAAGATTTTCCCCGTCTGTCGGTCAAAGCACGCGATGAAATCGTGGCGTTCGGCGCTCCCGACGAGCTCAAAGTAGACGAAAACGGCGTGGTCGGCGGCGGCGTGCACCTCAAACCCGAAGAGGTAAACAAACTTGTAGAAGAACGCGGCGATGAAGTCGTCTTCTTCGACGGACGCAACGCATTCGAGGCCAAAATCGGTAAGTTCAAGAACGCCGTGGTGCCCGATGTTCGCACCACCCACGACTTTATTCGCGAGATCGAATCCGGTAAGTATGACGATCTGAAAGATAAGCCCGTCGTCACCTACTGCACCGGCGGCATTCGATGCGAAATCCTCTCCGCCCTCATGAAGAACCGCGGATTCAAAGAGATCTACCAGATCGACGGCGGTATTGTGCGCTACGGCGAAAAATACGGCGATAAGTCCCTGTGGGAGGGCTCGCTCTACGTATTCGATAAGCGCATGCACATGGAGTTCACCCCAGATACCGTCACGATCGGTCAGTGTGAGCGTTGCTCGGCACCGTCTAATAAGTTCGAGAACTGCTCGAATGAGAGCTGCCGCGAACTTGTGCTCCTCTGCCCCGAGTGCGCCACCGACGATGCGAAACGCCGCTGCGTGCCCGAATGCGCGGTGGACCGCCAGAGCGCCCACGCTGGTATCTCATGAGCGAGTCCGTACAGGCGCCCGTGACGGTTTCACCCGCGCGCATTGAAAAACACGGCTCTTTGCTGGTGGCGGGAGTCTCCCAGGTGTATAAACTGGGGGACGATTCACGCCGCTGTGGGATGAGCTGAATCAGAAGGCATCCCCGGCGATGCTCGATATTCTGGCGGTCACCCAGTATATTGGCGTGTGCACCCAACCCAGTACCGATGGTTTCGTGCGCTATACGGCCGGTATTTTGGTTGATGACCGTGCCTCGGCACATAAACTTGGGCTGGGTCTGCTGGAACTTCCCGCGAGCACCTATGCGGTGGTTGAGGTTACCGGGCCGATTTCGCGGTCTATCCCGGCGGGTTTTGAGAGCTTTGAGCGTGAGTTCTTCCCGTCGCATCCGCAGTACCGCCCGTTAGGCGGCTTGGAGGTGTACGGTCGCGGCGATATGCAGGCGGCAGACTACACGATGGAACTGTGGGTTCCGCTGCTAGAGGTTCCTGCCTCGGCATAAAGCGCTCCGACTAGAACTTCTTGGTCTTCTCCCAAGCCTCTATTTCGCCGGGGATCACCGCGAACACGGGGTGCACCGCGGGCTTACCGGCCTGGGTGAATTTCGCGAGACGCTCGGTAAGAATAGGCTCCAATCGACATCTCGCCCGGCAACTTTGTGTGCCAGAAAGCTCAATTCGTAGGCAAGCTGGCCCTCGGTCACGGGAATAGAGCTCAGGTTCTTACCCCGCTCAGCGGCGATTAGCGAACGGTTGAAGGAATACCCGCGCAGATGCGCCTCATTGGCGAGCCCATGCAGATAAGCCCCAATTGCCTCCACCGGCTGAGAATGCGCACGAAACCGAACGAGCTGAGGATGATTCGTGTACCCTCGGGTGAGCCCGCGCAGCACTTTCTGCGCAAGCAAGCTCTCTCTCACGCCAGCACGCGATCAGGGCGCGACGGTCAAGAAGGGACGGGTGGGCAGACCAAATACGCATCCACCCACTATACAGCTGCAGACCTGCGCTCTTAGGTAAAACAGCAGCGGCCCGCCCAAAAATTATTGAGGCAGAATGCACCTATGGGGGCGCTCGCATCTGAACAGGATGCGAGCGCCCCACAGTGGTGCAGGTGCCTTGAGGCTACGAGTTCCGCGCTAGCTATGCCCAGTATTCTGGGCTTTCGGGGGAAGGTGGGTCGGGCTGCTTATTCGGATCTGATGGGCAGAAAGAATACGTAATTGTGCCGTCCCTGATTTCTCCCCGCCATTCTGCCCCGCCTTCAGCATTAACATAGGGGTTGAGTACATCGGGAGACACAAAGTTTCCGCCGCCGCCTCCTCCTCCCGAGGCAACGCCCACGAATGCGGCATCATCATACATATACACGGGATTTTCGGATGCGGCAGCCACCGCCGAGCCGGATCCGCCTCCACCGTAGCCCGCGCCACCGCCTCCGGAAACAATGTATCGATACCATTGCGGTCATCGCTTGTGTTGCCTGCAGTATTGAGCGCATACCCGTAGGCAACAACGCCGTCAGCCCCGTTGCCGTTGGGCCCAGAGCCCCCGGATTTGCCTGCGGTATTTCCGGTATGAATCTCTGTTCGTGAGGTTGAGGAAAAGGTCAGCTCTTTATCTCCCGTAATAGTGGCGAGGGCGCCGCCGGAGCCGCCAGCCGTGTTGCTGCCATTCGACCCGGATGGAATCAGAATCTCGGCGTCGTAGTGCTGATAGTAACGTTCCTGCCCCGAGCGCCCCAACCCTTCGGACACAAAGTCAGTGCCTCCGTAGCCTCCCTGACCAATATATAGATCAGAGGTTTTATAGGACTTTGGGTCGTCTGTTATCCAGGTTCCCCCGTAAGAAAGGACGTGTGTGAGCCCGCGTGCGCCTGCGCCTCCGCCGCCTCCAGCGATGGCGAGTACGGTTTCTTGGGAAGTTTTCGCATCGACCATAACGATTGCCGAAGAACCACCGCCGGAGCCCGAATAGACCGTAACCTTATTGCTGTGGCTGTTCAGCTTGCCCTGTACATCTGACCCCAGCGCGGTGGGTAGTGCCGCAGACGAACCGCCGTTACCGTACCCTTCGCCGCCTTTGGCGGGGCGGTCATAATATCCGACGCCGCTGGCACCCACATAGAATTTGATGCGCTGCCCGGGTGTTACCTTGACAGTTCCTTGAATATAAGCACCACCGCCTGCGGTTCCGCCGGTTCTGTTATATCCTGTGGCTTCCGAGTACCGTGTCGCCAGACTACCGCCCGAGCCGCCGCGCAGGTAGAAGCGCATATACGAGGCGTAGTCGGGAACCACAATTTCTTCGTAGCCTTTTTCACCGGCTGCACGGTTTTGCGCGGCGGTGCGCACATCCTTGGCGAAAATATCGTAGCTTTTATCGGGGTCTAGGCAGGGGCCGTCGTCGGCAGATGATGATGCGTATGCCGGAATAACGGCGGTGCTCAGCACAAGCGGCGCAGCCCATGCGGTTCCGGTCACCAGGTTTCGGCGAGAGAGGCCTCGTCTCATGAGAATATCCTTGCGTTTGAAGTTGTCGTGAGTGTTTGCCGTGCGCAATGGCCCCAAAAAAACCGCGCTGCACCGCCAACTCAAGGCTGGTGGGGCTTCGTAACGCGTGCGTGACGTCATGGTCAGCGAGATCCACTGTGACAGAGCGTTGCCATTATGTCATGACCTGTCTTATATCGAATATTTCCTAAAATTCAGGTGCATCTTGAAGAGCCGAGCCAGAAAAACAATGTCTGTAGTACCTGTGCCTAGAAAATAATGAATCATATGGTTTTTCTGCCGGGGGCTTATACATAAAAGATTTGAACGAGGTATGGATATGCTAAGGGTAGAAGAAATGCACATTCGTTACCTTGAGGTAAGTATTGCGCGTAAAAAATACAAATGAATCATTACCTAATATGACGCATATATTTTTATGTCGAAAAGCGTATTGACTAGTAGTTATATAAGTGGGTTTTACTCATATTATTTAAAGTTTGCTCTGTAAAGTAAATAATTGTATGCTGAATTCTCATACACGAGGAAATACCCCTGTAGGGCAATACGAAAGGCATAACAATGAACGCATCAGAAACTCAGAAAACCGAACTTGCGGTACAAAAATCTTGAACCACAGCCGGGCACAGAGAAAAAAACTTGGTTTTCTTTCTTTTTGGGCACTGGGCCGAAATTCCCCGGTTCGCGCGTGAACAGCGCATCCGAATCTTTGCACCAGGCTATCGACTTGGCGGTAGGCGCCGAAGACATCGGCCTGGATGGTGCTTTCTTCCGCGTGCACCATTTCGATCAGCAGCAGGCAACCCCGTACCCGCTTCTGTCGGCGATCGCCGCTAAGACCAGCCGCATTGAGCTTGGTACCGGCGTGATCGACATGCGCTACGAGAACCCGCTGATATGGCCGAACTCGCCGCGATGGCCGACCTGATTTCTGCCGGGCGCCTGCAGCTGGGTGTCTCACGCGGCTCGCCCGAATCCGTTATCCGCGGTTTCGAGAGTTTTGGCTATTACCCCGCCGAAGGTGAAGATGAGAGTGCGATGGCACGCCGTCACCTTGATATTTTTATGAAGGCTATTCGGGGTGAGGGTATGGCACCCTCCGCGCGGGTGCAGGGCAAGTACGCCCCCGTGCAGCCGCAGTCGCCCGGCTTGAGCGAACGTATCTGGTGGGGCGCGGGAACTGACAGCACCGCCGTGTGGACTGCACGGCAGGGGCTGAACCTCATGTCTTCAACGCTGATGCTCGAAGATAAAGGTGTGCCTTTCGACCAGCAGCAGGCGGAGCAGATTCGCCTCTACCGCGAGGAATGGGTCAAGGCAGGGCATACCCGTGTGCCGCGTGTTTCGGTCTCGCGTTCGGTGATCCCCATTATTGATGCCGATTCGGCGCGCTATTTTGGCCGCCGCGCGCAGGAAGATTCGCAGGATTACACCGGTATTATCGACAATACCTTCTCACGGTTTGGGCGCAGCTACATTGGCGAACCTGACCTGATTGCCGAAGAACTCGCTCGTGATGCTGCCGTTCAGGCGGCAGATACCGTGCTGCTGACCGTGCCGAACCAGCTGGGCGTGGACTTCAACCTGCGGATGCTCGAATCCATTGTGAAGGACATCAAACCCGCGTTGACGGTAAAGGCATAGCGGAGTTCCGCCCCCACAAGTTCAAGTGAGAATACCGCGAGCAGGTGGTTTTTGGCCGAGCAGGTAGTATTTTCCTACCTGCTCGTACCAAAACCACCTGCTCGCGGCGTTAAGAAACGGGGCGCTTAGAATGGGGAGTATGGCTGATGAACTGTACTCCCGCATCCCCGACACCCCCATAAGCGACGATACCGCCCGGCTTGAGCGCATCCGAGGCGCCCTTGAGAAGCTTAACTACAGCTACGACGGGGTGCGTGAACTGCTGGGGGAGCGCGCTTTTGAGGCAATGGCGCGCGACCAGGTTGTGCCCGGAACCTGGCGGGTACAGAACATCCTTGACGATGCGAACACCACCGACCCCGACCGCCGCCTGGCGCGCATGATCGGGTTTTTCCTGTTCGCACGCACCCTAACCCGCGCGGAACTTGCCGATGCGCTCGGCGGCGAACCCGCGCTGAATGACTTTATCGCGGCAAATCTCGTGGAACTGGCGGAGTCAGAAAATACCCGCACCCCCGAGAACCCCGGCGAAGAACCGCAGTACCGCGCCGTGTTTGACCTGCGACCGCATTCGGCTGATGACGGCACCGAGCTGTGGGTGGCCTCTGATTTGGGGGCGCATCAGCGACCCGGGGTGCTGCGCAAGGACCACGTGCTGGGTATTGGGCAGGCGTCTCTGACTCTGGCGCAGATTACCGAGCGCACCCCCGTGGCGCGTGCCCTTGACGTGGGGACAGGATGCGGTATTCAGACCTTCCACCTGCTCGCCCACGCAGACCACGTGACGGCCACCGATATTTCGCCGCGCGCCCTCGCCTTCGCCCGTTTTAACCTGCTGTTGAACGCTCCCGCCCTGAAACTCGATCCGCAGAACCTTGAAGCGCGCGTCAGCCTTCGACAAGGCTCTTTGCTGGAACCCGTGGCGGGGGAACAGTTCGACCTTGTGGTCTCAAACCCGCCGTTCGTCATTACCCCGCGCCGCGCAGACGAAAGCAGCGACGACCAGTTTACGTACCGTGACGGCGGGCTGCCCGGCGACGATATTGTCAGCACGCTTATTCGGCGCATCCCCGAGGTGCTGGTGCCCGGCGGGCGCGCCCAAATGCTCGGCAACTGGGAAATTCACCGCGACAACACCGGCGAGGCGCAGCCCTGGGACGCGCGCCTGCGCACCTGGTTCGCCGAATCAGCCACCGGCACCCCGAGCGAGGCGTGGGTAATTCAGCGCGAAGTGCTCACCCCCGAATCCTATGCGGAAACCTGGCTCAAAGACGCGAGCGAAAACCGCGACCGCGACCACTACGAGAACACCTACCGAGCCTATCTCGACGACTTTAAAAACCGGAACGTTCATTCTATTGGGTTCGGGATGCTCTGGCTCCGCCGCCCGGCGCACACCACCGAAACCGCACCCCTGAACCGGTTTGAAGACATCACCTACCCCATAGCCCAGCCCATCGCGCAAAGCATCACCGAGGCCGTGGCACGCTTCGACCGCCTTACCGCCCTGACCGATCAGGCGCTCGCCGAAGCCCACCTCGTTCTCGCCGAAGACGTGACCGAAGAACGCCACGGCCGCCCCGGCGCCGAGCATCCAAACGTAATTCTGCTGCGTGCCGGATCCGGGCTGTGCCGCACAATTCTGCTCTCAACCGAAACCGCCGGATTCGTCTCCGCATGCGACGGCGAGCTGAGCATCGGGCAGATTTTAGGTGCGCTCGCCGTGCTTCTCGGCTGGGAAGACTACACGCCGGATGCGCGCGCCGCCTTCGGCACCGAGAACGAGCATCCGCGCGACACCCTGCTGGTCGCTATTCGAGAACTCATCGAAAAAAGTTTTCTGCACTTCGCAGACGAAAACAGCTAACCCCCGGCACCCCAGCGGCGGACCCGTAAAACACGCCTTTGCCGCGCCGAACATCACAAATTTCGGCACGAAGAAACCCCTACACTAAAAGAATGACTATGCAAGACACCCCAGATACCACCAAGAAAATGAGCGCCGAAGACTGCTGGGCGCGCCTGCAGGCCAACAATCTAGGGCGACTCGTGCTCACCGACGGCAACTTCGTAGACGTGCTGCCGGTCCTCTACGGGGTAGCCGACCACGAAATCTACCTGCGCACCACCCGCGGCGACCGTTTCTCCGCCGTGGTCATGAGCCGCCGCGTCTCCTTTGAAATCGACGAGGAACTAGAGAACGGCATCCGCTCCGTGATCGTGCAGGGCGTGGCGCACTGGCTGCCGCCCGAAATGACCCCGCCGCTCGTGCACACTTTCGGCCTGCGACACTACGAAAGCGGGCACCTCATGCAGTGGGTGCGCATTGTGCCGCGCAAAGTGTACGGGCGCGAATACCCGCTTCTTCCCGCCCAGGGCGAAGGGTATTTTCCATACAACTAATTTCGCCCGCCAACCCGCCTAAGGCCCATACCTGCGGTTGCCAACTCGATACAGACGTGCATAATAACTGGTATCGTTGCATCCACACCCTTAATCCAAACACAAGCTGTAAAACGTGATAAGACACATGCGTGATAAGCGCACCTAATAGGCGTAACCGCCAGAATGTGCGCTATTGTTGTATCGCATCTACACCATACAAATATGAGGAGAGCCGTGCCCACCAAGGCAAAGAACGGAAAAGCGCTGCTGATCGTTGAGTCACCATCGAAGGTGAAGACTATCAGCGGTTATTTAGGAAACGAATTTCTGGTGGATTCGTCCATGGGACATATTCGTGACCTGCCGCAGCCTTCCGAACTGCCCGAAAACCTGAAAAAGGGCCCGGTCGGCAAGTTCGCGGTCAATATCGACGACGATTTTGACCCCTACTATGTGGTTAACCCCGACAAAAAGAAAAAAGTCGCCGAACTCAAACGCAAACTCAAAGACGTTGACGCCCTCTACCTCGCAACCGATGGTGACCGCGAAGGTGAAGCGATCGCTTGGCACCTCAAAGAGGTTCTGAAACCCAAGGTTCCCGTCTACCGCATGACCTTCCCCGAAATCACCCGCGAAGCCATTGAACGCGCCTTCGGGGAACTGCGCGATATTGACCTGCACCTGGTCGATGCTCAAGAGACCCGCCGTATTCTTGACCGTATCTACGGTTACGAAATCTCACCCGTACTGTGGCGCAAGGTCGGCCGCGGGCTATCCGCGGGTCGCGTGCAGTCCGTGGCAACCCGCCTCGTTGTTGAACGCGAACGCGAACGCATGGCCTTCGTCGCCGCCAACTACTGGGATCTAACCGGACATTTCATCACCACCAGCAGCGAGGGCTTTGACGCCAAACTTGTGGCGGTCGACGGCACCCGAGTTGCCACCGGTAAAGACTTCGCCGACGACGGCACCCTCACCTCCACCAAGGTCACCCACCTCTCAGAGGCGGATGCGCGTACCCTCGCCGAAGCCCTCACCGCCGCTCCCTTCTCGGTGCGCTCGGTCGAAACCAAACCCTATAAACGCCGCCCCGCCGCGCCGTTCACCACCTCAACCCTGCAGCAGGAGGCGGCACGCAAGCTGCGCTTCTCATCGCGCGTGACCATGCAGGTTGCCCAGCGCCTCTACGAGAGCGGCTACATCACCTATATGCGTACCGACTCGGTGGCCCTCTCAGACCAGGCCGTGAAGGCGGCACGCCGCCAAGCATCCGAACTCTACGGCACCGAATACGTGCCCTCCGCGCCGCGCACCTACGCTTCCAAGAGCAAAAACGCGCAGGAGGCGCACGAAGCAATCCGCCCCGCGGGTGACGCCTTCCGCACCCCCGACGCCGTGCGTGGCACGCTCTCCAACGACGAATACCGGCTGTACGAGTTGATCTGGAAGCGCACCATCGCCTCGCAGATGGCAGACGCCACCGGTTCGACCGCATCCGTGCGGTTAGGGGCAACCGCATCCAACGGGCGCGATGCCGAGTTCGCAGCATCCGGCACCGTTATCACCTTCCGCGGCTTCCTTGCCGCCTATGAGGAAGGCGTAGATGCAACCCGCCTGGCAGAACGCGACGCCAAGAACGCCGAGAAACGCCTGCCCGTGCTCGCGCAGGGCGACTCGCTCACCGCTGAGAAACTTGAAGCCACCGGGCATGAGACCCTGCCCCCGCCCCGCTACACTGAGGCTTCGCTCGTGAAAACTCTTGACGAGCTGGGCATTGGGCGCCCCTCCACCTACGCCGCCGTGATTTCAACGATTATGGATCGCGGCTATGTGCAGGTGCGTTCCGGCTCGCTCGTGCCTTCGTGGACCGCGTTCTCGGTGGTGCGCCTGCTCGAAACCAGTTTCGGTCCCTACGTGAACTACGAATTCACCGCGCAGATGGAAGAAGACCTTGACCGCATTGCCCGCGGCGAAGAATCGCGTGTGGAGTGGTTGGGCGACTTCTACTTCGGCGGCGGGGTGCAGAAGAAACGCGGGCTCAAGCCGATCGTGGATAATCTGGGCGATATTGATGCCCGCGATATTAACTCGATCCGCATTGCTGACGGCATTGTGCTGCGCGTGGGTAAATTCGGTCCCTACCTTGAGGCTGAAGGCACCGTCAATACCGAAACCGGTGAAGTTTCTGACCCCGTGCGCGCCAACGTTCCCACCGATTTGGCGCCCGACGAGCTGACCGCTGAGAAGGCGAAAGAGCTGCTTGAGCAGGGCAAATCCGATGGGCGCGTGCTCGGCACCGACCCCGCCTCCGGGAACCAGATTATCGCCCGCGACGGGCGCTACGGCCCCTATGTCACCGAAGTTATCGAAGAGATGACGGAGGAGCAGATTCAGGCGTACCTGGATGCGCAGCCCACCGAATACTACAAGAACGGCAAACCCAAGCCGAAGAAGAAGCCCAAGCCCGCTAAGCCGCGCACCGCATCGCTTTTCAAATCTATGGATTTGGCGACCGTAACCTTAGAGGATGCGCTCAAGCTCTTGAGCCTGCCGCGTGTGCTCGGTACCGATGCTGAAGGCAACGAAATCACTGTGCAGAACGGGCGATTCGGCCCGTACCTGAAGAAGGGCACCGACTCGCGGTCGATTGGGTCTGAGGAAGAAATCTTCACGATCACCCTTGAACAGGCGCTCGATATTTATGCGCAGCCTAAACAGCGCGGACGCGCCGCCGCTAAGCCCCCGCTCGCCGAGCTTGGTGTAGACCCGAACAGTGAAAAGAATATCGTGGTCAAAGACGGGCGATTCGGACCGTACATTACCGACGGCGTTACCAACATTACGGTTCCGCGCTCGGAAACCATCGAATCGCTCACCCATGAGCGCGCCGTCGAACTGCTTGCCGAAAAGCGTGCTAAGGGGCCTGCGAAGCGTAAGACTGCGGCAAAGAAGACGACCGCCAAGAAGAGCACCGCGAAAAAGACGACCGCTAAAAAGTCCACCACTGCAAAGAAGACTGCGGCTAAGAAGGACTAGTCCTTTCTTCACCCCAATAATACGGATACGTGGCTCACGAAAGTGTGGGCTACGTATCCGTTTGTTATGTCTGTACCTTCGCTTAGCGTGATTTGTATGGATGCGCGGCTTGCGCTCGCTTTACAAGGCGACCAGTCACGACGGCTCCGCTTCGCTTTGCCGTGCGCGACAGCCTTAGGCGCTCGCTGCTAGTCGCACTCTCTGGCCTGTGTGTGCATCCACGTGCAACGGGCGAACTCGCGCATCCCCGGCGGTGGATTGCGCGCATCATGCGGCGACTTGTGCCACACTTAATGAAGTTGTACGTTATCCCGGCGGTGGCTGGGGGATAGGAGCGCGCCGTGCGCCTCGGTGTTCTTGATGTTGGCTCAAATACTGTTCACCTTCTGTTGCTTGACGGCCACCCGGGCGCCCGCCCCGAGCCGTATGCCTCGCATAAGATTCCGCTGCAGCTGGTGCAGTATTTGACACCGTCGGGTGATATTTCTGATGAAGGCCGCGCTGCGCTGACCGAGTTCGTGAAGTCTGCGCGCGATTTCGCCATTGAGAATAATGCCGAAGATCTGCTCGCCTTGCGACCTCTGCTATTCGCGAGGCCGGTAATGGTGCTGAGGTTTTGCAGTATGTGCGGTTGAAGACCGGCGTGAGTTTGAGCGAGATTTCGGGCGATCAAGAGGCCGCTATCACCTATTTCGCTGTGCGCCGCTGGCAGGGGTGGGGTGCGGGGCGCATCCTGAATTTTGATATTGGGGGGAGGGTCTTTCGAGTTCTCCACGGGCACGGATGCCCTGCCGGACGCGGCAATGTCGGTTCCGTTGGGCGCCGGCCGCCTGACCCGCGAGTTCTTTGATGAACAGCCGCCTTCGCCGAAGCAGACGAAGCGGCTGCGCAGGTATGTGCGTGAGCAGATTGAGCCGGTGGCTCAGCGGTTGCTGGCATTTGGCGAGCCGAATATGGTGGTGGGCACCTCGAAGACGTTCCGTTCGCTGGCGCGTATTTGCGGGGCGGCACCGTATTCTGCGGGGCCGCATGTGAAGCGTGAGATGCATGTGACGGATTTGCGCCTGTGGACTCGCCGCATGGAGGCTATGGCTCCCGCCGAGCGCGCTGACCTGCCCGGTGTTTCCCGGATGCGCGCCGACCAGGTTCTCGCGGGTGCGATGGCGGCTGAGGCTGCGATGGAAACCTTCGGTATCGAAACGATGCGTGTTTCCCCCTGGGCTCTGCGCGAAGGTTTAATCTTGAGGCGCCTAGAACACCTAGCGGAAGGTACGAGCACGCCGCTGGATCCGAAGACCTTGGTGGGGGAGTAGAGACGCACTTAGCGGGTCAGGGAAGCAGAGGCTAGTGCGCAGCCGGGCTAATGAGCCGTTCCACAAGGGCTACCATCAGGTCCTTTTCTTTCGGGTTGCTCATGGCAACCATCAGGGTCATTGCCGCTAAGGCGTTGTTGGAGACGAGCGGTGTGCCATCGGCCGAAAACAGCAGGTTATTCTGGGCCAGAAACTCAATGAACAGGGCCGCGGCGCTGCGCTTATTCCCGTCAACCAGCGGGTGGTCTTTAACCATAAGGTACAGTAAATTCGCTGCCTTTTGTTCGGTAGTTTGGTAGAGATCCTGACCCGCGAAGCTCTGGTAGATGGTAGCGACGACCGACTTGAGCTTATCCCCGTTTTCGATCCCGAAAAGCTTATCTTGTGGGAATTCGCTGCGGGCGCGGGCAATGATCGCCTGCGCTTCGGCATGAGTGAGCTGCCACACCGGCGCGTTCCCGGTGGGTTCACTGGCAGAGAGCGTGCCTTCGTCGTAGTCGCGCAGGGCTTGCAGGCTCGGTAGATAGGCTGCGAGTACTTCACCAGTACCGGCCACAAGGTGGTTATCTGCCCGCCCATGACTTCTACGATCTGCCCGAGCTGCTCAAGCCGCTGCTGGTTAATGCTGTACCCCTGCACCAGGTATTCGCGCAGGCGATTGGTGGCCCAGATACGGAACTGCGTGGCCGTGGCTGATTTGACCCGGTAGCCCACAGAGATAATGGCATCAAGGTTGTAGTGCGGGATCATCCGCTTGACCTGCCTTTTGCCTTCCTGACGAACCTGTCGGAAATCCTGGCAGGTTGCCTCTTTTAGCAGCTCACCCTCAGCATAGATGTGTCCCAAATGCTCAACGATGTTCGTGCGAGATGTCTCAAATAACGCTGCCATCTGTTGCTGACTGAGCCACACAGTCTCGCCCTCTATTCGAACATCAATAGCGGGCTGATCAGTATGTGGCTGGTAGATAATGATGGAGTTATTAAATTCGTTCATGTGACAAGAGTTACGGTGGATATGTGTTTCCATTATGGCATGAATTCAGCCGGAATTATTGGGCACAGTCCACCCGCAAGTTTTAGGACCGCTGGAAGAGAAACAGCGTACAGCGGCTAGTACAAGGCTCGCGCTGACCCTGTGAAACCGAAGAACCTATTTTGAGGAGTTTTTGTGCCTATCTACAAGCAAGAAGAATACCCGAGCGTGATCGAGCGTATTAAGACTAAAATCGCTCAGAAGAATATCGATTTGGGGCCTACCGTTTCGGAGGCAGACATTATTGCTTTCGAGCGTGCCTGCAATACCCGCTTGCCGCAGGCGTATCGGCTGTTTCTGCTGGAGGTTGGTGACGGCTGGAACGACCCGGCGACGGAGGGCATTAGCGCCAGCCCCATTCACCGGCTCGCAGAGATTGAGCACAAAGACCTTTCCCATCCTCTAACGCTCACGGACGGCTGGCTTTGGGAGGATGAGGAGGACGAAGAACAGCTGAGTGATGAGTCTTTTGAGTGTAATCTGGGGAACCAGGGTGTTGAGCTCATGGATGAAGGATGCGGCATGACCTATGAGCTGATTACCGCCGGGCCATGCGCCGGTGAGGTGTGGAGCTTCTCGGATGTGGGCGTTAGCCCCTGCTGTGAACGCCAGGACTTCCTGGGCTGGTTTGAGCTCTGGCTAGACAGCGACGGCGACCCTGACTATTTCAAGGATTATGTCTACGAAGAAGACGAATAGCATATGCTGCAGGGGTTTATCAGGCCCCGTGTGCCTGGTTTTGATGCGGTTGAGCACCTGGAGGAGGTACTAGTACGCTGCTGAACCCGAAAACTTTGGTGGTGGAGTAAGGAGGAGCGGCTACATAAACCGCCGATACTTTCGTTTACTAGGGGAGAGCCGTATAGTGTTGGGGACAGCTATTAAAGAATAGCTGTCCCCAAAACTCTACAGATTGATTAACTCTCTGTATCTTCTGCTGCTACGTCTTCCACTTGTACGGTGGTGGCTTCCTCCCGCCATTCGTGAAGTTCTTCATTAAGAGATCGCAGTGTGTCTAAAAGTTTAGCTTTCTCTTTGGGATCTTTCACCTCACGAAGTTTATTCTTCGTTTCGTCTATTTCTTGGAACTTATCTTTAAGGTATTCTTTCTGCTCTGAAGTCAGGAATTCACAGCTAAGGGGTAAGCCTTCGGAATTTAGAATAATAGGATAACCTTTATCGGTATCTACTGTGAAATCATTATCAGGTGAGCCAAAAAGCGTGTTTTTGCAGTTTTTTTCGTTATAAAACTGAGGGGCGCAGCCAGTGAAGCGAGAAGAAATGTCGTGGTATTTACTGTAGCCGAAATATATTTCACTACAGAAAATAGACCCGCTAAAGTCAGCCTCGCTCTTGTAGGTGGAGCCGCCGAAGTCAGCCTCATCCCGGTAGGTGGAGTCGCTGAAGTAAGCCCGACTCTGGTAGATGGAGTCGCTGAAATTAATAGGTTTTGCGTAGTAAGAGTTCGTAAGGTCTATTGGGTAGAAGAAGGTGCTTCCCGAGAAATCATATTCAAAGTCTGACCACGCCCCCGGCGTGTTTTTGCCTGGGCCCTGTATGCGGTCGTGAATTTCTTTAATAATACTGAGGCGAACGTCTGCTTCGGAATCTAATATGGCTTTGTCTATGTAGAATTCTTCTTTTTTATCTTTATATATCCCTTCAGATGTAGGGCTGTCCTGAGATAACTCATCATAATGAGAAGCAAGAGTAAATGGGGAACGTATGTAGGCGCAGAGGTTATTGATGATAACCTGTCCTTCTTTGAGCCTTTCAACCTTAGGCAAACTTTCTTCTTCAAGCCAATCATCCACAAGCCTAGTAAGTGTATAAATGCCGCCAGTGCGAATAGATGTTTTCTCATTACCTAGTTGTTCTACCGCTTTAGCATATCGTTCGCGCCGTTCCGCCTTAACCCAACGCTCATGTTCTCTGTCATTTTTCTCTTTGTCTTGGTCGTTCTTGAGTTTTTCATTATTGTTTTTGCGAAATGTTTCGATAAGACCCATCACCGCAATAGCGCCACCAGTGATGTAGAGAAAAGCTAACCGAAGGTTGCTCTGAGCCAGTAAAACAGGGGCACTTTTATCGTTGGCTGGTTCTCTGGGAGTTTCAAAAACTTGCTGTGGGATAGAGAGAGCACAGGCTAGCCCGGTACTAGTAATCAGCAGAATAGCAATAGGCAGCCACCACCGTTTTACCCATAACCATACTTTGTATATTTTAGAATGCTCTTCATCGTGCTGTTTCTTATTGCTCATCGGTGAGTAGGCTCCTTACAATGAGTGCGTGTAATTACCACAGTACCGCATCTTCATATCACGTCTCAGATTTTTCTGAATTTTGACTTAAGGTTTACCTTACAAATATTTAATGGGTGCAGGGATGTAGTACTTTGCGTATTCAAAGCTACCTATCATCTCAAAATAGGCGTGTAAAAGACTCTGGCCGGGGGGGGTGCCTAACAGAATAAGCAGTCGACCGGTATTTTGTTCAATAAGAATTAGACCCATAGAGTTTTGGGACAGTTTTGATGACCACCCCGGAGCTTTGCGGGCTGACTAGCTCTTTGTATCTTCTGCTGCTACGTCTTCCACTTGTACGGTGGTGGCTTCCTCCCGCCATTCGTGAAGTTCTTCATTAAGAGATCGCAGTGTGTCTAAAAGTTTAGCTTTCTCTTTGTTGTCTTTTACCTCAAGAAGTTTATTATTTGTTTCTTCTATTTCTTGGAGTTTACCTTCAAGGTATTCTTTCTGCTCTGAAGTAAGGAATTTGCAGCCAAGAGGTAAGCCTTCGGAATTTAGATTAATAGGATAACCTTTATCTATATCTACTGTGAAATAATTATTATGTGACCCAAAAAGCGTATTCTTACGGTTTGTCTTGTCATAAAATTGAGGGGCGCGGTTTGTAAAACAAGAAGAGCTGTTACTGTATTTGCCTTTACCAAAATAAGTTTCACTATAAAAAATAGACCTGCTAAATTCAGCCAAGGTCTGGTAGGTGGAGAGGCGGAAGTTAGCCCCGCCCTGGTAGGTGGAGCCGCTGAAGCCAGCCCAGCTCTTGTAGGTGGAGCCGCTGAAGTTAGCCCCGCCCTGGTAGGTGGAGAGGCTGAAGTCAGCCAAGTTCTGGTAGGTGGAGAGGCTGAAGTTAGCCCCGCTCTTGTAGGCGGAGTCGCTGAAGTTAGCCCAGCTCTTGTAGGCGGAGCTGCGGAAGTTAGCCCTGCCCTGGTAGGTGGAGCCACTGAAGTTAGCCCAGCTCTTGTAGGCGGAGCTGCGGAAGTTAGCCCCGCCCTGGTAGGTGGAGCCACTGAAGTTAGCCCAGCTCTTGTAGGCGGAGTCGCGGAAGTTAGCCCCGCCCTGGTAGATGGAGCCACTGAAATTAATAGGTTTTGCGTAGTAAGAGTTCGTAAGGTCTATTGGGTAGAAGAAGGTGCTTCCCGAGAAATCATATTCAAAGTCTGACCACGCCCCCGGCGTGTTTTTGCCTGGGCCCTGTATGCGGTCGTGGGTTTCCTTCATGATACTGAGGCGAACGTCTGCTTCGGAATCTAATATGGCTTTGTCTGCGTAGAATTCTTGTTCTTTATCTTTGTAGATTCCTTCAGGTGTGGGGCTGTCTTGAGATAACTCATCATAGTGAGAAGCGAGAGTAAACGGGGAACGGATATACGCGCACAGGTTATTGATAATAACCTGCCCTTCTTTGAGTCTCTCGGCTTCAGGTAAATTCTCTTCTTCAAGCCAATCATCCACGAGCCCAACAAGTGTATATACGCCACCCATACGAACAGACGCTTTCTCATCGCCCAGCTGCTCTACCGCTTTGGTATACCGCTCCCGACGTTCTGCTTTACGTTCTTTAAAAGCATTTTCATCGAATTGCCGGATTTGTTCTTTGAGAACTTTCGTCTGGTGTTCTTGATTTTTGAGAGCTGCATTAATATCTGCATTTGCTTTGGTGCGGTCATTAGTATTCTTGCGGTAGGTTTCAAGTAGACCGAGTGCGGCGATCACACCGCCGGTTGTGTACAGGAGCGCTAAACGTAGGTTACTTTGTGCAAGAAGTTGTTCAGCCGTTTTCTCTTGGAAAAAAATAACCGGTAGAAAAATCATGAGAACTAGGCCTAACGCTGCCCCACCAACCAGAAGCCACGGAAAAGCCTTCTCAAACCACGCCATAAACTTGGTTTGCTGATATACCTCTGGACTACCAGACGATTTAGTCTCTACATCCTCGCGTTCTTTAGGCATCGATTATCTATTCCTCATGAGTGAGCGATTTATTCCTTTTCTACACTACCGTAGATAAGCCCATCCATGCGGGAAATTTAGCTGCTAAGCGGCAGGGTAGTAACGTCTTCCGGAAGGCTCGTAGCTCTTCACTGAAACCCTCCAACTTCTCCTGAAGTTCTCGCCGCTCTTGTGGGACCTGCGAGTCACGAAGATAAGTTCGCGCCTCGTACACCTCCCGGAACTTTGCCGCAAGATAGTCTGCCTGTTCTGTAGACAGAAAACCGCATCCCAGAGGAAGACTGTCAGATCCGAGAGCTATAGAGTAACCGCTATCTTCAACCACAAAATCATTGCTGGATGAGCCAAATAACGTTGCCCGCGCATCTCTCTCAGCAACAAAACAGGGTGCGCTCTGAACAAACCGCGAAGGATACGGTTCCCCGAAGAAGTCGGTACCAAAATTCAGGGCACCGCAGAAAACAGACCCATACAGGGAAACCGCGCCCTCAAAGACAGAATCACTCACAAAAACTGAGTCCCGGTACAGCGAACCGTCGAACCCGGTCTCGCCCCGATAGGTAGAGCTATAGAATAAAGCCTCATCGTAGTAGAGAGACTGATCGAAGAAGACCGAACCACCGTAAACAGAATCGTGGAAGGAAACCTCACCATAGTAAACAGACCAGCTGAAACGCGCCGAATCATGGTACGTAGATCCGCTCCACTGGACATCACCAAAATAGGTTGAATCGTTGAAGAAAACCCAATCATAGTACGTAGAATCGACAAAATAGGCGCTTCGTTCATAGGTGGAACCGCTGAATTCGGCGCTGGCATAGTACGTACACCCGCTGAAATCAACGGAATTCTGGTACCAGGAATCCTTCATATCAACCGGGTAGAAGAAAACACTATTCGAGAAATCGTACTCAAACCCAGACCACGAGCCTTCTACATAATTCCTTCTGTCACCCTGAGGAAAATGGCGCAATCGGCGGTGAATTTCCTGCAAAGCCTGCTGACGAACCTTTGCTTCTGCTAAAAGCTCTGCTCTGTGTACGGAAAAACTCTTGGTGGTTCTCTCGATAGCTGCCGTGTGGGTTGGGCTTATCCTGCGAGAGCTCATCGTACCGAAATGCCAGTTCAAAAGGGGCGCGGATGTAGGCGCAGAGAATATCATATAATGCGTTGACCCTCTGTGCTCCTTTCCTCCGTGGATAAGGATTTCATCGGCAAGGTATTCATCCGCCAGCGTCACGAGCGCATGAACCGCGCCCTAGCCGTGTGTATGAGTTGGCAGAGTCGAGCAGTTCGACAGCTTTGAGAAATCGCTCCTGCCACGAAGCGTACAGAGTGCTCTCGTCTCTGGCGGTCATGGCGGGTTGCTCCTTGCGTGGTGGTTGGGGTGTGCCCCTTCACCCTACCGTATCCTTGTTCGCCGCCTCCAGATTTCAGCCGCTAAAAAGGCTCTTTATCCGAATAAAGAGGCGAAAAGTACGCTTTATTCGAATAAAGAGCCTTTTTACGCAAGAAGCGCAAGAGACAGGGGAGAGGAACCCCTAAACCCCTACCTGCTGGCGGTCTTGCTCCTGCAGCGGGATCGTCGTGATCTTCTCACGCCAAGCGTGCAGTTCCTCAACAGTAGACTTCAGCCTGCCCGAAAGTTCCTTGGTCAGACTCAGCCTATCGGTGCTGCGCGCATCGTCGCCGTGAAGATACTGGGTGATCTCCTGCAGTTCGCCGTTTTTATGGGCCAAGTACTGCCGATGCTCCGCAGCCAGCGGCGGGCACTCGCTCGGCAGCCCGGAGGCACCGGTATCAATAGCGTAGCCCTGCCCCAGCGAGAAGACATTCTCCGTCGGTGCGAAGAACGAAATATACTGCGCCCACGCCTCAACATTCATGAAAGCGGGCGCCGCGCCGGTAAAGACAGAACCCTGGAAGGTCACCGCATTGCCATACACGGAACCCCTAAAGAGCGCTTTGTCGGCATACGTCGAATTCTGGAACCCCGCCAGACCGTAGTACAACGAGCTCGTGTAATTCGCCCACTTGCTGTACACCGAACCCTGAAAATCAGCCCAACCGTTATAGACAGACCGGCGGAAGTACACATCGCCGCCGTAACGGCAGTTATTGAAATGCACGTCGTCCGTATAGACAGACCCGCTGAAATCCGCCCGATGATAGGTGCAGTCGCCAAAACTTGACACCCGCGTGTACACGCAGTTATGGAAGTTCGCCTGATTATGATAAACGGAATTGTTGAAGGTTACCGTGCCGGTGTAGACGGAGTTATGGAAGTTCGCCTGATTATGGTACTCAGAACGGCTGAAATCCACCGCGCCAAGGTACGTTGAGTTACGGAACACCGCCCAGTTGCGGTACGTGGAATTCACGAAAGTTACCGTCTCATGGTACGTAGACCCGCTAAAGTTCGCCTGATCCAGGTACAGGTTGCCGCTAAAGTCTGCGGTGCTGCGGTATACGGAATCGTTCAACGATGCCGCGCCGTGGTACGAAGACCCACTAAAGTTTGCGTGCGCCAGATAGGTAGAACCGCGGAAATCCGCCCAGTTACGGTAGACTGTGCCGCTAAAATCGGCTTCGTACATGTAGGTGCACCCGCTGAAATCAGCGGTCTTATTGAAGAAGACTCGGCTGAACTCGATGGGGTAGAAGAAGGTGCTTCCCGAAAAATCGTATTCAAAGTTCGTCCACGGGCCGTCCTGGTAACCGCCCGCATCCGAGGGGGCGCGCAGACGGTCACGAATCTGCTGCATCAGGCCGAAACGCAGCTCAGCTTCTTCGCGCAGAAGGGCGCTCTTCGCGTGAAATACGCCGTGCGTAAGCTCCAGGGCATGCGGGTCAAAAATCGGCGGAGACTGAATGTACCCGCTGATCTTATTGACAATGCGCTGCCCCTCCTTATTGCGGTCTTCGTAGCTTAAAGTTTCGTCCTCAAGGCATTTATCGACGAGCGCAAGCAGGGTATAGAGACTTTTCTGCCGCGTTTTCGCCTGCTGATCCTCAAGCTGAGCGGTAGCTTGCTGGTAAATAGACTCGCGTTCTGCACGTGTAACGCCAAAAATATCAACGCTTTTGTGGGCGACCGTCGCCACGCTTGGCCGGTTCCGGCGGGATGAATATGATGAGTGCGAGAACTGTGAGCACACCGCCGATCGCATACAGCACAAGTGAGAGAGTGGTTTGTTTGGTGAGGAATGGAATAATAATTGCGGCTATTACGCAAAGGATCGCACATATAAGAATCGACCAGGCGATAGGTCTGGCAGTCCGCGGCTTAGAAGGTTCTAAAAGCGGCGGCTCTGTAATGCTTTGTATGCGTGACTCTGCGTTGAGGCGGTGGTCGTCCATGACGGGGCTCCTTGTGGCGAGTGGGTGTCTAATGCCGTACTTGTCGTAGAGCTAGTCTTCAGCAGGAATTTTACACCTTTAAGTTGAATCTGAGACACCCCACGCCACATAAACAGTGTTTCAATATTCCGTGACAAGGCGTTATTTTGGTAACACTGCACTTAACAGGTGGAGCTTTTACCCGCTCTTATGCGCTGTTACGCGCGAGAATATGCGGGGTATCTAAAATCCAGAAGCGAAGACCGTGTTCCCATGCAATTTTTCGCTCCCACTTTGGTACCACTGCGAAAAGTTTCGGACAGAGAGTGAGCACCCGACGGAAGAACGAACGTCGGGTGCTCACTAGGGAGGTGCTCTCACTGACACTGTGCGAGGGTCTGGAGGGGTCTACCCATCCCTCCGTACCGCGTGCATGTAAAACGTCAAGCACGCCACAAACTCAAGGGGCACGATCGTGAGCGTCCACAGCGCATCCAGCGCCAGGTTACCGCTCGTAAGCAGTCGGAACCACAGCGGAGAAACCGCCACACACAGTACCGCGCCTAAAGCATTGACGGACCGCACCAGCCCGGTGCCCATCCGAAAATTGAAGCACACGTTCGCAACAATATGCCCCAGCGCGTATACCAGAATGAACTGCCCCATCGGGTGGAACAGTATGTGGCTCCAGTCGCTAGTCAAATCGCCACTCACCAGAAGCGCGAAGAACGTCATCACATACGGGAGTACCATAAACAGAACGCGTACCGTGTACCCCACGGATGCCAACGTATGCCTGAAGGTAACCTCACCCGAGCCACGCTGCGGGATACCGTGCGCACGCTCAACGCCGCCTAAGGCGGTGTACGCTCCCGCAGATGCTGCTCGTGTGCTCATGATTCCCCCAAAATATGGTTCGCAAGCATGTCTGGTGTATAGGTTGAATTTCTATACTATGCCTTCGCGGCATTAAAAACCCTCATACTCAGGGATGATTTATCAAAACTTAATGTTCGTAAGCTAAATGCAACTCAGATATACACATGTTCAACCGACGGTTTGAAGGCGCTATACCGGGGAAGAAGCACGAGTGTCTAGTAAATAAGGCATGACGTCACAGTCTGTAACAAATCGGCCGATTAGGCAGGTTTTTCTAGGACTAGAAGTGTCTGCAGTCCTTTGACGGGGTACACAGGCATTTAGTCCCAAACCGTGCCAGCCGATAGTTTTCCGCCGTAGAGCCTGGTGTTTTTCACAAGAGCGTGCATAAAGGTCGGATGCGCCAGGATCGTACCCGGCGCATCCGACCTTAGACTGCGAGAAAACGACCGCCTATTCGCGTGCTAACCTCTCGGGTTCAACGTCGTCCTTCGGCTGCTCGATAATCGAGCGAGCCGAAGCAATAATCACGCTCAGAATAATATCCGCCATGATGAAGATATAGGCTCCGGCTGAAGAATCTTCACCCGACCAGCCAGCATAGACGATCGCCGTGACGATCAGCAGAATAATACCCAATCCGGCGCTAATTCCATTCAGGATGCGCATGCCCTTTGTAGACTTCGAGCGCACCGCGAAAATGCACGCCGCAATCTGCACGAGCATATACACTGCGCCGCCGTAGCCGAGCATCATGTTGAAGGTTCCGCCGCCGCCAAAGCCGAAACCATACATCACCAGGCACGCGGCAAGCAGAACAGTACGAATCGCGGTTACCGTAACAATGGTCTTGAGCTCGCGCGAACGTTTTTGCTCGGGGGTTTTCTCGGCACCCGCAGGCACCGCCCCTGTAGTTGCGGCTATCTGACCGCTTGCCGGTGCCCCGACCGATACCGCCGGGGTGTTCGCCGTAATGATCGGAATTGCGGATGCGGGTATGGTGTCTTCATACACCTTCCTAGCCCCGGTTTTCTCTGCGGGAGCCTGCGCCTCGGATGCGGTGGACTCGGCAGGGGCACTATACCCGCGCTCTGCCCGAGCGGCAGACATCGTATCGGCGATGGACGAGAATGCGCCCTGTTCCTGGGCCTGGGCGGGAAGCTGGCGGGTCCTCACGTCTTCCGCGTCGCCAGCCTCGTCAGCATCCGGGCGCGAGATGGACTGCGGAATGTTATCGGCAGGTTCAGCCTCCGGTGCCTCCGCGTGTGCGACGGCGGGTTCAGGAGCCTCAGAATCCTGTGGTTTCTCCGAAAGATATGAGCTTAGCGGGCCCTGCTCAGGTCGGCTCTGTACCGGCAGCTGACGGGTCTGCGTATTTTCGTGGTGAACAGCCTCGTCAGCGTCCGGGCGCGAAATGCTCTGGGGAAGCGCCTCCGCAGGGGTGTTCGTATCGATCTCAACGGCGGCGGGTTGAGCGCTCTCGGCCTCGGCAGGCTGGGGTTTTGAAGTCTGTGAGCCCCACGGCGTGGATTGGGCAGCGTGAGCGCTCTCGGCAGAAGAATCCTCGGCAGATTTCTCAGCGGACTCTTGAGTCTTCGCGTCTTGCGGATCCTGCGCTGCCTGCGGGGTTTGGGCGGGTGCATCCGGCCCAGCATCCTGAGGGGGCAGCGAGTTTTGGGCAGGTGATTCTTCCTGCACGTGCTGCACAGTCGTCGAAGTCTGAGAGCGTCGAGGATTGCTGAAAGGAGCACCTCCCTGGTGGTGCGAATCCTGTATGCGCTCAGAGGTATGAGGATTCTTATCGCTCATCGTGTCTCCCTCGGATGCTGTGGCTGGTGTTAAAGTCTGTGGGCAGGTGTTGAGCCGGTGCGGGCGGGGTGGTTTTTCCGCCCTAGAAAATCCAGCGGGTGCTAGGCACCGGTAAGAGCTCAGCTAAGGCGCGGTCAGCGGTATGGCTAGGCTGCGAGCTGGAATTTCGCGGGATAACCTCTGCAATAGTACCCAAAACGGGCACGAGTTGCCTAAACACCCCGGAAATATTGGGCTCTTTAAGGATAGCGAGAGATATCTCCAAGTCAGCGTACAACACGAAGTTACCTTGCACAACACCATATGTATAGTCGAGCTTGAGTCTGCAGTCGGATGCGCGGCAGGCACCCTTTTTCGGGTGTGTGTATAGCCCGGAAAACCCGGTGAATCTTTGCCCGCAGTACTGTAGTTATGAAACCGACGGCGGGTAGAAGAATCTGAACACACCTAAAATAGATGCACTGTAAAGTAAATTATTATAGCGGCATCCACACAAGAAACCTGTGCATGCCACCTGTGCGACACGCGTAAAGCACGCGAAATTCCCTTACAGACGCTCAGCCAGCCGATCTTAACGCTGGCCAGACGTTACGGTCTGCGGGATGGTTGTGTTTTGTTGCCCAAGCGCATCCACAGGTATTTGACACCCCATGCCGTGCCGACCGCTACCGCGAAAGGTGCATACGCCTGCCAGTCTTGCCCGGCGAACCCGAGAATCAGGGCGCAGGCACTTAGCGGGGCGTTCATCGACAGGCTCAGGAAAGTGACCGCGCCCAGCAGCCCGGCGGTCCCGAGAAGTTCTGATGCATGAAGCGTTCCCGCGCCCGGTTGAAGTTGAGTCAGCGTCGGGAACACGAGGATTAGAGTGCCTGTAAGCACGAAACCGCAGGCGGAACCCAAGGCTAACCCCGGTGTGAGCGTGCCCCCGTAGGCGCCGTTACGCAGGCTCGCCACCACCAGGATCGCTTTAGCTGCCAGCAACGCGAGGGCATAGAGAAGCGCCTGGCTTAAGGCGGTCGCGTCAAGCCTGCTGGAGCTCGAAGATAAACCGGATGCGGCATCGAAAATATGCTGGGTCAGCGGGCGACCGTTCCCCAGAATCTCTGGCAGGAAAATCGAGGTCACCGCCACCAGCGCAAGTACCAGAGGAAGCCGCCAGAGCACGTTCCGATTCGTAGTTTTGCGTCTCTCTGCGCGCTGAGACGCCGCCCGGAACCACAGCGCCAGGGGAGTGATAGCCAGACCAAGAACAACCGCGAGCAGCAGCGATTCACCGGTGGTTTGCAGCTGCGGGACGGGGTAGGTGGGCGCATCCGAAATCACCAGATGCGCGGTGCAGGTTGCAACAAGAACCAGGACCGCACCCGTGAAAATATTGCGCAGCGACAGCGCTAAACCGAGAGCCTCAAACAGGAAAACAAAACCGCCCACCGGAACCTGGTACACAGCCGCTAAACCCGCCGCCGCAGCTGAGGCTACCAACACCGGGCGCACGGTCTGCGGAATGCGCATCAGATCCGCCAGACGCCCAGCAAACAGTGCGCCCAGCTCGCGCGGGGCAACCTCTTTACCCACCGGTGCACCCGCACCCACGGCCACAATCTGAGTGAGGCTGTGCAGGGTTTGCCGTAGAAATCCCGGGTGGCGCTCCTGCGGAGTTTCGCCGCGAATCTGCGCCTTAATGGACACCAGCTTAGTGTGCCGCTGAAGTAAAAACCAGATGATGGAGACCGCCACGCCCACCGCGATCAACACCAGCACACGTCGAACAGTATCGCTGTGATCCGTCACGATCGGATGCTCCGCCTCCGTATGCCCGAACGTGAGCTCCTGCATGATATCCAGAAGGTAGTGCAGAATAATCGCCCCGCCACCGGTGGCCGTGCCAATCAGCACGGTGCACAGCAGAAGGTGGGCACAGCGAATCAGACGTGTTTTCATCGTTTTACATTCTAGCCGCGAACCACAGCTCTTTTTTTGTACCGGAGTACATGCGGGGAGCCGCCGGATCCGGTGTTGGATTGTATGCTAGATAACATACCCCGTGGTGCGGACGGCATGCGCCCCGCGACACGAACGAAGCAGACAGTAAGGATCGAAGATGACCGAACATATAGCATTCCTCGGTACCGGCTCCATGAACGGTTCCATCGCAGCCGGGCTCATCGCGGGCGGATACCCAGCAGAAGCTATCCGCGCCACCGTGCGCAGTAAAAACTCCATAGACCGCCTGCGCCATCAGTTAGGGCCTAACGGGCGAGACGCCGTCGTGATCGGGTGCGAGCTCAAGCCCGAAGCCAACCGTGAGGCGGTCAGCGGCGCATCCGTAGTGCTTCTGGGGGTTAAAACCCTATGGAATCGTCGAGCTGGCGCGCGAAATTTCGCCCGCCCTCGCCCCGGATGCACTCGTCATTTCGGTGGCGGCAGGAGTCACCCTCGATACGCTGCAGAAGGCTCTTCCTGCGGGGCAGCCGGTTATCCGCTGTATGCCCAATACGCCCTCAAGCGTGGGTAAAGGCGTGCTGGCGATCTCGGTGAGTGAGGCAGTGACTGAGAAGCAGCTTGCGCTCGCCGAGAAGATCCTAGAGACCGTAGGCCTAGTAGTGCAGGTGCGAGAAGACCAGATGGATGCGGTCACCGCTGTTTCGGGGTCCGGTCCCGCCTACGGGTTCCTGCTGGCGGAGACTATGGCGAGTGCCGGTGTGAAGCTCGGTCTGGATGAAGAGACCGCGCAGAGGCTCGCATCCGCAACGATTGCGGGAGCAGGGTACCTGCTGGATAGTAACCCGGATGCCGCCGCTCTGCGCAAGGCTGTTACCAGCCCGAATGGAACCACGGAGTGCGCTATCAATACCTTTATTGACAAGGGACTTTTCGATCTCACCGAGGATGCGATGCGCGCCTGCGCCGCCCGCTCCGCTGAGCTGAGCGAACAGTACACGGCTGACTAGCCCCCGCCTCCTGCCTACTCCCTACATAAAAAGAGCCTTTATTTGAATAAAGGCTCTTTTTATGACGAAGAAGGGGAAGCCAGAACCTACGGGCGAGCCGCGAAACGCTCGATCAGATCCACCTGCCCCGAGACAATCAGAATATCCCGGGAATGGATGCGCGTTGCCGCATCCGCGTAGGTAAACTCCTCGCCAGGAGACTTAATACCCACCACAGACACCCCGTATTTCGCGCGAATATCCGACTCTGCCAGGGTGAACCCGTGAGTTTCCTTCGGCGGGCGCATCTTAGCAATCGCGAAATCGTCGTCGAATTCGATATAGTCCAGCATGCGCCCCGACACCAGGTGCGCGGCGCGGCGGCCCGCATCCGCCTCCGGGTAGACCACATGATGCGCGCCAATACGCTCTAGAATCTTGCCGTGTGAGGGGGTGATCGCCTTCGCCCAGATACGCTCAACCCCCAGATCGACCAGGTTCGCGGTAATCAGCACGGAAGCCTCAATTGAGGTACCCACACCCACAACCGCAGACCCGAAATCGCTTGCACCCAGCTGCCTGAGCGCGTCAATATCGCGGGCATCTGCTGAGACCACGTGGGTGAGCACGCCCGTCCATTTCTGCGCAATTTCGGGGTCTTTCTCAATGGCGAGAACCTCTTTATTCTGGGCATGAAGCTGGGCGGCGGTCGCTGAACCGAACCGTCCCAACCCAATAATCAGTACGGGGGCGTTATGGTTACTAGCCAATGACGGGCCTTTCTTCGGGGTACTTATACAGGCGGCGGCGAGACCTCAGCGCCAAACCGGTGGCGGCGGTAATGGTGCCGATTCGCCCAATAAACATGAGCAGGGAGAGCACATAGATGCCTGAGGGCGGCAGTTCCGTGGAGAGTCCATTTGATAGTCCGCAGGTTGCGTATGCGGAAATGACTTCAAAGAGCACGCGCATGAGCGGCTGGTCTGTTATCGCCAGCAGAACTCCGGTGCCCACAAGTACAATTCCGGTACTCATCATCGTCACCGAAATAGCGATGCGCAGCGCCGACACCGGGATGGTGCGCCCGAAAGGTCATCACAAATTGGTCGCCGCGTGCCTCCGCAATAATTGCAAGCATAATCACGGCAATCGTGGTAACTTTCACGCCGCCTGCGGTAGATGCTGAGCCACCGCCGATAAACATGAGCACGTCGGTTATGAGGCCGGTGACCGGGCGGATATCGTTCATATCGACCAGGTTGAACCCGCCCGAGCGCGTCATGATGGAAGCGAAAATCGAGCTGAGAATCTTCTCGCCCGCGCCGTAATTGCCGATAGTACGCGGATTTGCCCATTCGGCTATGCCCCAGAGCAGGGCACCCAGCACGAACAGGATGCTCGTGGTCGTCACCGTGAGTTTGGTCGTTAGAGTCCAGTCGCGGGGGCGGAAGGGTTTCTGCTGAATCGTCATCAGCACGGGGAATCCGAGTGCCCCCAAGAACACGGCGATACTGACGGGTGCGAGCACGAAAAAATCGTGTCCATAGGGTACTAAGCCATCGGAATGCGGGGTGAACCCGGCGTTATTAAAGGACGAAATGGCGTAGAAAATACCGTGCCACAGGCTGGTGGGCAGATTCTCGCCAAGAAGCAGAAAAACGCGGGGTAAGAACGAGGGCGATCGTCGATTCGATCCCGATTGAGGTATAAGCGACGGTACGAAGCACGCTGCCGACCTCACCGAGACGCCCGATACTGAGCTCTTCCTGCGCGATAAGTTTAGAGCGCAAGCCCATTTTTCGCCCGATCGCCAGGGCAAGAAGCGAGGTCATGGTCAGCGCACCTAAACCACCAATCTGACAGGCGAGCAGAATCATAACCTGCCCGAATACTGACCACTGGGCCGCTGTTGAAACGGTCGTCAAACCGGTCACGGTCACCGCACTAGTGGCGGTGAAGAATGCGTGGTGAAATGGCGCAGGTTCGCCCGTGACCGAAGAAATCGGCAGGCTCAACGTTACGGTGAAGAAAATGATCACCAGAAAGAAGGATGCGATAGCGGTTCGCGAAGGTGAGGAGAAGACAGTCGTATCAATAAGGTTGCGCAGCTTCTCGTAGCTTCGGATATCGAAGGGGTTGAAGCGGCGAGTGACCTCTTCCTGTTCATACATCATCGGCGATGTAGACGGAACTTTGCCGATAGCGGTGGAGATGCGACCCTCAGAAAAATCGCGCACCCGTTTGCGCTGATGCGCGCGCAGACGACGTAGATAGCGTCCCACGGGTGCCTCCTTTCCGATCGTGCGCAGAGTTTGGGCGGGGTACGGTCTTGGTGGGGATGTTTAGCTTTCTCTAGTGTATCGCCCAGGCATGCAGCTGAGCGGAACATCATAGGTATTTCTAGGGATAATGTTGGAACGGTTGTTGTGGTGCATGCATTGTGTGGGCGTGTATATGCCCATAAACGATATATAGCTAGAACGGAATATTATGAGCATTTGGTAATATACGCGGAAAGCTTAGCGAAAAACCGCGTAGTTTCAGGCTAGAACCCATAAAACAGGTATCGAGCATACGCCGAAATATGTCATAATCGCTATATGCAATCAGACGTTTTTCAGTGATCGCGGACCCCACCCGCCGCAATATCGTTCATCTTCTGGCTGAACAAACACGTACTGTTGGTGCCGTTGTTGAGCACTTGAACATGAGCCAACCCACTATTTCAAAGCACCTTAAGGTTCTACGTGAGGCACGGGCAGTCACCGTGCTGGTCGAGGGGCAGCGCCGCCTCTATTCGCTGAACCCTGAAGTATTTGACGAGATCACCGCCTGGGTTGCCGATATACAGGCGATTGCACACAGCACGAAGGAACAGCGGGAGTCACAGATTAAACAGGCTTCCGTGATTGAGGTTGTCGATGTTGTCGAGTCCTCAGGCGATGACACCGCGAAAACCGAAAAGACTGAAGAGCCCAGCGCCGAGGCCAAGACTGAGAAAACTGCGCACGCTGGCGAGTCTGAGACCAGCGAGCAAAAACAGCAAGATACAGAGCAGCGCCCTAAAGCTACCGGTAAAACCACCGATGAAACCGCTGGTGAAGCTGCCACTGCACATGCTCAAGATGCACAAGATCGAGATAAGACCTCGGATTCGGATGCGTCCGCCCAGCCTGCAGAATCCTCGTCTGTCGTTGAGCAGCCTGAGCCGACGCCTCAGGAACGTGTATCCAAGACCCTTTCGCAGCGCAAGCGTTTCGAGGCTTTCCCCGGTTCTACCGGTTCCGCGAACGCTGGTGTGAAGCCCGGAGCGAGCCCTGCGGGCGAGCGGGATGCTGAGAAGGCTTCCGGGCAGAAAGATCGCGATGGGCAGGGCGCTTCCCACGAGGCTGGCGCTCATGATTCGCACGCTGAGGGCGAATCGTCGGCTAAGAAGAAGACGACGACTGCCGCGATTGCAAAACCCGCCATTTGATGATGAGGCACGTTCTGCCGAGAGCTCGGTGACCTCCGGTCTGGGGCCGAAGACCTCGACGAAATCCGCTGCGCGCATCGTGTCAAAACCTGCCCAGCAGGCGGCACCCGCCGCATCGGAAGAGGGCACAGAAACCGCCGGAACCGTTGAGGAAAACGAATTTATTCCCATGCGTCCTTTCACGCCTTCGGGGTCTTCCTATCAGGAGAAACCGCAGCAGTCCTATGGGTATGACGACGGAATTGATGACGGTCAGCAGGGGTTCTCGCCCGAGGCTCGCGGCTTTGTTCCCCGGTCAAAGTCACAGGATAAGACCGCACGGGCAAAGCCGGAGGCAGTAAAGAGCGAGAAGACCGACAAGAGCGTGTCAGCTCAGAAGGACGCTGAACCGTCTGTGAAGGGTACTGAGTCGGCTAAGGCTCCCGCGCGTTCGTACGATACGAAACAGCTCCACGCTGAGGCACAGACTCAAGAGCGCACGCACGTTTCAGGCGCTCAGCAGCCTGCCCAGCAAACCGAGGGTGCTAAGCCCGCGAAACCGAGCTCCGCCGAGTCTAAACAGACCTCTCACGCCGCGAAGGCCGAAGCGCAAAAGCCCGTGAAGGACGACGTTCACAAGAGCTCTCAGGCAAAGCCTCAGAAACCCGAATCACCTTCGCCGCAGGCTCAAACTGCCGCGAAAACAGAATCGGCTCAGGCACAATCGGTCCGTGAAGAGGTTTCTGCCCCGAAGCCGGGTTCGGAACGGGCGGCGCAGGCGCATACCGGAAAACCCGGTGCGAAAACCGAAGCGCACACTGGTTCTCAAGAAACCCCAGCCCAGGCTGCGAAACCCGCCGAATCCCCGATACAGGCGGCTGCATCCGAGAAGAAACCCGAGGATAAGCCTGCCGAAGCCACCGCGACCAACGCACAAACCGCCGCCCAGCCCGGCACATCTTCTACCGTGAGCTACGGCATCGACACCGCCGAAAAGAGCACGGAAAATGGGGAACGTGCGGTACAGGGTACTGCGCAGAAAAAGCAGACCGAGAAAGGTCAGGGGAACGCTGGCTCGCCCGATACCAAGGAACCGGCAAAACCCGCAACGGTTAGGTCTGCTAAAGGTACCGCCTCCACAGGTGCTGCAGCAAAAACTCAGGAGCCCGAGAAAAAGCCGGCGACTCAGGTGGAAGAGCCATCGTCAACCGCTCAGGAACCGCAAAAATCGGGTGCTGAAACCCCAGCAGAAGCCGCCCCTGCCGCTGCACAGAATATGACGCAGGCACAGTCCGAAGAGGCTAAGGCAGTGGAAGCTAAACTCGCCGAGAATGCGCCGGTCAAGTCAGATTCCGTGACCTTCACGGCGGTGCTGCCCGTCGTTACCCCGGAAATGAGTTCCGTGCAGGGTGCCCGTCCTCAAGAGGACGAAGAGGCAGCCGATGCCTCTGACAAGACGAAGAGTGCGGCATCCGAAAAATCTGGTAAGAACGAGGAACTTCCGTACCAGACACAGACGGAATACACCTCAGCATTCGGCACTGCAGATACCCCGAAAGAACCCCCGCGCGGGCTGCTTTCACGCGTTTTCGGAAGGCGCCGGTAACATGGATATTTCACAGCATACGTCTCGTGGTGTTGTGCGGTATAGACCGCACGCGTGCACGACGGTTCTCATAGCATCCCACCTCTAACTCGTATAAACGGAGTTCTCATTGGCTATTCATCGCAAGATTCTGCGCTGGCTTGAGACCGAGCTTTTTGAAGGCAATATTCAGCTCGGTCAAAGCCTTCCTGACGATCAGCGGATTGCCCACGCCATCGGTGTGGGGCGTTCCCGAACCCGAGATGCACTCAAAACCCTTGAAGATATGGAATTGATGCGCCTGTACTCTGGGCGCGGTAAAGAGATCATTCCTTATCTCTATGAGGAACCGGCGGCTGCGGCTGCGGGGCCCATTCGTCTGCACATGTCTACATCGCGTTACCCAACCCGCGATATGCTGCAGACCCGCATCCTGCTTGAGAGTTGGGCGGTATCTAATATCGACCCCGACAAGGTCTCATTTGATGAGGTTGATGAGGCCCTTGAGACGCTCCAAGACGATACTCTGAGTATTGGAGAGTTTCTTGACCAGCTTTTGACCTTCCACCACCGGCTGGTGCGTTTGGCGGGTAACGAACTGGTCGTGGGCTTGCTGGTTGCGATCCGCCAGTCTTCCTTCGATTCCCTGCTGTCGCTTATGGGACGTTTGCCGCTGTGGAGCAGCACGATGACGCGCATCCGGGTGGAAAACCGTGCCATTGTAGATGCTGTCAAGGACGGCGATGCCCGCACCGCGCGCGAACTCATTGCCCACCAGCTGCAAGAGCTATACTCCGAAGCTGGCATAGAGCTGGATCAGGCGGCAAATACCCCGAACGGTATGCCTGGTGACCCCTCTGAGGACGACGAGGAATTCCAGGAGGAGGAATACTCCGAGGAAAGCACTGATTCTTCCGAAGAGCCCGAATCCGACGCTGACGTGGAAGAACACGAGGAAGCGGAACCAGAGCAGGATACCGACGAGAATATTCCCGAATCAGAATATAAGGCTGAGCAGGAGAAATCTCCGGCCGCGCAGCTTCCAAAAATTATTCGTGAAGGAACCACCGTTTCACGCCGCCGTCAAGGACGTATGCGCGTGCCAACCCCGGTGGCCGTGGGCTTCGAGGAAGATGAAGCTGGGGAAACCGCATCCGCCGAGAACACGGGTGATATTCCCACGGCTGACATTCCCGAGCAGCAGGAAACCGTCGAGAGCACCCACGAGTCTCCGATCGATCCCCTTGAGGAGACCACGGCGCACGAACCCCAGCTTGAGAGCGTGCAGCCCGAATTTGAGGATGACGTTCTGCCGGTTGAAGAGCCCAGTGAATCTGTATCTGACGATGCACAGGACAAAGAGTCTGCTGAAGAGATAACGGCAGAAAAGGCACCCGACAAGTCTGCTGACGGATCCGAAAAATCCAAGTCTTCGGAAGAGGCACAGGGCAAATCACAGGACGACTCTGCCTCTCACGAAGACTCAACCGAAAGCACCGACGATAAGGACGCTGAAGAGACACCCGACGAACAAGAACCCGTTCGGGAAGTCTATGTCGAGAAGGCTCCGGTGGGTAAAATCTCCGCCGAAGAGCTTGTGGCGACCGGTCTTATTCCGTGGCGCACTATGGGACAGCAGGCCGAGAACGGAACCTCAACCCAGGCCGAAGCTGAGGGGGAGGACGATGTTATTCGTGCACCCCTGCGCCGAAACGTGCCGCCCGTGCGACCCGCGCAGTTTTCGCCGCGCAAGTCCGAAAAGCCAGAGAAAGCGGAGAAGCCCGCGAGCGAGCGCATCAGCCTGATTCGCCGCGTCCGTCATTACTTCGGTCTTGATTTGCCGCATACCCAGGCGGTCAAGCTGGTTGAGGCGCAGGAGGCGGCCGAGCAGAAAGCCGCAGACAACGCGAAATTTGCGACAGAACCTCCCAAGGTAGAGCCTAAGTCCGCTTCTGCTTCATCGCCTGAGGATGCTCCTGCCGCTGCCTCCGCCGAGGCCTCCAAATCTTCGGCGGCTGAGCAAGAGCGGGAAGCTTCCACAGAACCAAAGGAACCAGCGGCGGAGCCCTCGCCCGCGAAGGCGGCAGAGGCTCCCAAGCCTGCTGAGGTGCCGGAACCCTCGAAGCCATCGAGCGGTGCAACTTCTAAGAGCGCCGAGCCCGCGCCGGAGTCAGCACCTTCGGATAAGACAGATTCGAAGTCTGCTAAGCCTGCGGAAAAGCCCGCATCTGCCCCTGCACAGAGCGTAGATTCGGCGAAGCACGAGAAACCCGCCATAGAGACCCCTCAGACGGATTCTTCTGACTCTGTGAAGGCAGATCCTTCGGATGCCCCCGTTCAGAGGGCGGCGGCGAATGTCGAGTTGGAGGAAACTCCGGAAGAGATACGTTCTGAGTTGCAGAGCGCGATTACTCTGGACGAGCCTTCGCCCGATTCGGTGCCGACCCCGACCGCTGAGCCCGTGGCGGTTAAACGCCCCAATCGCAAGGATTCAGATTCTCAGGCTCCGGCAAAGAATGTTTCGGTTGCGGCTGCAGCCATACCGCAGCCCGTTCCAGCGGTTGCCCGCCCGGAAACGGCTAATCTGAGCGGTGTCGATTCGACTCCGGTTGCTCCTGCGGTGAACGAAACCGAGAATAAGCCTGTGGAATCTCAACCCAAGCAGAAGGCTCAGGCAGATACCGAGAAAAGCACCGGTAAAACCCGCCCCGTCACCTTCGGAGATTGCCCAGGCATCAGCAAAACCGGCTTCGAAAAAGCCCGAGACGAAAAAGCCTGCGCCCGTAGCAGGTAGCGCCTCGAAAGTCTGCATCCGCGAACAAGAAGGCTCTGACTGCGGTAGACGCTAACGGTGCTCCGAATCCTTTTGAGGGTTTCGACGTCCTGGGAGCTGTCGAGCGTGCGCATGCGGCGGAAGCGGCTGCTGCTCAGAAGAAGCAGGCAAAGAAACAGAACCCCGCAAGCGAAGCTAAAAAACCGGCTCAGAACGGTGCTTCTAAGGGTGCCAGTGCCCTCTCGAAGGGGAAGAAGAACCGCAAGAGGCGCCACTAGCGCTATCACGCCACCATCTGGGGCGGCGGGAACTCGGGATTATATACCCGTGGTTCTCGCCGCCTCATGTATATCCGCTGCGGTGGAAAAGACATCGGGGGCGAGAGAAAGTTCGCAAAATCGAAGGTTTTCTGCCTTTCAAATGGTGAAAATAGGCTATTACCTTGTACCCTAGGAAGGTAGCGTTCTCAAAACGCTTGGGTACTGCTGTGCCTAAAATGCCTTTTAGAGCGTTTATACCGGTATAAACATACCCGGGTAGCTACCAAACCGGTTTGGTTTGGCCGGGTCTAGAAAAGTGAGGAAATCCTATGGGTTCCGTTATTAAGAAGCGCCGCAAGCGTATGTCCAAGAAGAAGCACCGTAAGCTGCTTCGCAAGACTCGCCACCAGCGCCGCAATAAGAAGTAATTAAGGCTTCTGCGCCCCGCATCCAGCAGGTTCAACCGCAAGGATGCGGGGTGTTTTGCCTCTGGCGCACCAGTGCGTGAACCTAGATGTGGCGCTGTGACCTGTATATATTCCCAACCGAGCATATGTGCGAACAAGAATATAGAGCATAGGGGAACATAACTATCAGACATATATCGCGGGCAGACGTGGGCGCACAAGATCGCGCGGTAGAAACTCAAGAAGCTGCACGGGTATACACTGGGAACTATGCCTGAACCTGTCATTGAACTTCTGACCCGTCCCGGATGCCATCTCTGCGAGGATGCGCGCCTAACCGTAAGCGAAATCTGCGCCGAATACGGCCTAGACTATACCGAGCTCGATATTACCGATAACCCAGATCTGCTCAAACGCCATGAGACCGAAATTCCGGTGCTGCGCATCGACGGCGAAGCGAAGGATTTTTGGCGTATTAACCCCAAACGCATGCGCAAGATTCTCGACAAGAAACTTGCCCGCTAACCGGACACTTCGCAATATATTTTGGGGTAGCGCCGAAAGTCTGAGAAACTGAGAGAATGACTACTCAGCCCACGGTTACGGTTCACCTGATGCGCCACGGCGAAGTTCACAACCCCGAACGCATTGTCTACGGTCGCCTGCCACACTACGCTCTCTCCGAGAAGGGCCAGCAGATGGTGCGCATGAGCGCCCAAGAGTTTGCTCAGCGCGCGCAGGACGGTGCCAAGATTGTGCATCTGGTATGCTCACCCCTGCTGCGCACCCGCGAATCTGCCGCGCCAATCACCGAGCTGCTGGGTCTGGAAGCACATGCGGATCAGCGGGTTATCGAAGCCGATAACTATTTTGAGGGCGAGCATGTCACCAGGCAGGGCCTTCTGCGCAACCGTAAACACTGGGGCAAACTCTACAACCCTCTGCGCCCATCTTGGGGGAACCGTACCTTGACCAGGTAAAACGCATGGCATCCGCTATTCAGGATGCGGCACGCACCGCTTACGACAAAGGCGGCGAAGGCGCACAAGCGATTATTGTCTCGCACCAGCTGCCCATCTGGGTCACCCGCCTGGGGTTAGAAGGTCGCTTGCTGCAGCACGACCCGCGCACACGCCAGTGCAACCTTGCCTCGATCACCTCCCTCGACTTTAAGAGCACGGATTTTGACCATGAAATGCCGCAGGTGAGCGGATATTCCGAACCCGCCTCACCCCTGTACGGCGGTGTAATTCAGCTTCCCGGAAGCTAATCTCCTATAGTTTAAGAACGCAGGCCTTCGCACACACCGATGCCGCCGCCAGCTGGCACGGAAGGAAAGCATGAACCCTATGCCAAACCCACGACGCCGAATACCCCACTCACTCGCCGCGCGCTTCTGCACACGGGCGTGGGTATTTGCGCCACCGCCGCAGGTGCCGTGCTCCTCTCAGCGTGCTCATCCAGCGATGATTCCCTAGCAAAACAGGCAAATTCGGGCGATAACAAAGGCTATATCGCGGGCGATGGTTCCGTCACCGAATACCAGGAAGCCGAACGCGGTGACCCTGTCGCCTTCACCGGCGAACTCTTCGACGGAAAAACCGTAACCGCCGAATCCCTGCGCGGTAAACCGGTACTGCTGAACTTCTGGTATGCCGGATGCGCCCCCTGCCGCGCCGAAGCACCCGACCTGCAGAAACTCTCCGAAGAATTCAAAGATAAAATCGCCTTTTACGGCGTGAATGTGCGCGACGAGAAGAACACCGCGGAAGCCTTCGAGCGCAGCTTCAACGTCACCTACCCTTCCTTCAAAGACGTTACGGGCAAGGTTCTTCTCTCGCTCAGCAAATACGTACCCGCGCAGGCGGTGCCCACTACCGTGATCCTGGACGAGAAGGGGCGCGTGGCATCCCGCGTGCTGGGGCAGGCTAACCCGTCCATCCTGAAAACCCTCGTCGAGACCGTGACGAAGGGTGCCTAGCGTGCCGCACACGCCCGTTCAGCCGCTCATCGCTATTGCCGGGGCAGTGGTGTTTCCCGTGGCGAGCATCAGCTCGACCGTGCTAGACGGCTCGCTGTGGCTGTCGATACCGCTTGCCGCGCTCGCGGGGTTTATTTCTTTTGCTTCCCCGTGCGTGCTGCCGCTGGTTCCGGGGTATTTAGGATATGTTGCGGGGCTGACCGGGGCGAATATACCGGCAACGGGCGCATCACAAGCTGAAGGGCATGCGGAGGAGCCCGTGGATGCGAAAACTTTCGCCCTCGTGAACCCTGCGGCCGCGCGGCACGTAGCGCCAACGGCACCTCAAACACAGGATGTAGTAGACAATCACAGCGTTTCTGCGCCTATAACAGCAGAGAGTAAAGCTCAGACACCGAATGAGTATGCTGTAACTCGCCGTAAAGCCACCTGGCGGTTACTCGCCGGAGTTGCCCTGTTTATCGCGGGATTCTCCGCTATTTTCGTGCTTCTCTCTGTTGTCCTCGCCCAGCTCGGTGCCGCACCCTGGCTCAAGGGGCAGTCCTGGGTCACGATGATTCTGGGCGCGTTGGTTGTGCTTATGGGAATCGTATTTCTGGGCGGGCTTTCAATTTTTCAGACCGATAAGCGCCTGCATCGCCGCTCGATCACCGGGCTGTGGGGTGCACCGATTCTGGGTATAACCTTCGGGTTGGGGTGGGCACCCTGCATCGGGCCGACCTTCGCGGCCGTGCAGACCCTCGTATATACGGGCGGTTCCGGCACCGGCAAGGCAGTCGTTCTGACTCTCGCATACTGTCTGGGCCTGGGCGTTCCCTTTCTGCTTGTGGCATGGGGCATGGGCAGGGGAGTGAGCACCCTGGCGTGGGCGCGAAAACATCGCCTAGGCATACAGCGGGTGGGCGGTGCCGTACTCATCCTGATCGGGGTACTGTTCATGACGGGGCTGTGGACCGAGCTGATGTCATGGATACAGGCGGCATTACCCGCCTACGAACTACCGATCTAAGAAAGGAGGGCTGTCATGGTTTCCGAACACAGCGACGATGAAAACACTTCAACAGAGGCACAGGATACAAACACCGCAAACCGCAAGGCGGGCAAAACCGCAGATGCCGGGCGTGCCGTGAACGCATCCGAGAAGACCAAGAAAACCGGTAAATCAGCGCGCAAGGATGCGCCAGCCCTCGGGTTCGTGGGCATGCTTCGCTGGTGCTGGACTCAGCTGACCAAAATGAACACGGCGCTCATGCTTCTGCTTTGCTGGCGGTGGCGGCGGTACCTGGCTCGATCTTTCCGCAGCGTGTACAAGACCCTACCAAGGTTACCGATTACATTAAGAACCATCCCGGCTGGGGCGAATTTGCCGATAAAATTCAGCTTTTCGACGTGTTCTCCTCGGCGTGGTTCTCTGCCATCTATCTGCTGCTGTTTATTTCGCTGATCGGATGCGTAACCCCGCGAGCCATCAAACACGCGAAAGACTGGCGTAAGCCACCGGCACGCACCCCCAGAAACCTTTCCCGTATGCCGGTGCACCGTCAGCTTGAGATTCCCGTGGCGGATGCCGGGCTGAACCTGAGCGCCAAGGGTGCGATTGAGGATGCGGCGCGCATTCTGAAAAAGAGCCACTACCGAGTTGAAATTCGGGACGAAGAGAACGACCACTACTCGGTCGGTGCCGAACGCGGGTATCTGCGCGAAATCGGCAATATTCTCTTTCACGTGGCGATGATTGGCATTCTGGTAGGGGTCGCCTTCGGCTCGCTCTATGGATACCGCGGACAAAAAATTCTGGTTCAGGATGAAACTTTCGTCAATTCGCTGATTGGCTACGATTCGTTTACCCCCGGCACGAACTACAACCCCGACTGGCTTACCCCGTATGCGGTGACGCTCAATAATTTTCAGGTGCGCTACGACCGCCAGCAAGACAGCCACACCTACGGGCAAGACCTTGACTATAAGGCGGAGCTGACGGTGCATGACCCGCAGGGCGGAACCGAACAGAAGACCCTCAAGGTGAACGAACCGGTCGATATTGGCGGTACCAGCATTTTCCTCTCGGGTAATGGGTATGCGCCCGTGGTGCGAGTGACAGACGGCGAAGGTAAAGTCGCCTACGAGGGCACCGTGGTGGGAATTACCACGGACGGTAAATACACCTCATCGGTGGTGCTCAAGGTTCCGGACGCCAAGCCCAGCCAGCTAGGTTTTGTGGGCATGTTCCTGCCTACCGGCGACTATGCGCGCGGCACCACCGTACCCCACTCGGTAGATTCCGCCCCCGCAAACCCCATGCTGATTTTCCAGTCCTATTCGGGCGATCTGGGGCTCAACTCGGGGCAGCCGCAGAATGTGTACGTACTCGATACCTCTAAACTGCAAGAGCTGAACTCCATGGCACAGGGCAACGGCATTGTACTGAGCGCGCAGAACCCCGAAGCTGTGCTGCCCGATAACAAGGGAAAGATCGAGTTCTTGGGGTATAAACGCTATGTCGGTCTGGATGTGCGCCACGACCCCGGGCAGAATATTGTTCTGTACTCCTTTGTGGTCGCGTTCGCCGGGCTTATCGTCTCGCTTTTCGTGGCGCGCCGCCGCGTATGGGTGCGTGCCCACACCGCCGATGGCGTGCTCGTGGTTGAATACGGCCTGCTGGCACGCGGGGAAGACCCGCGCCTTGCGAACGAGGCCGAACGCCTCACCGATGCTTTCGCCGCCGCTTGGGGGCTAGAATTTGATGATGATAACCATGATGAAAACGAGGGTAAGTAGCCGATGCTGAACGACTCATTAGCGCGCTCCAGCGAACTATTTATGTACATTGCGGCGCTGATTTACACCGTCGTTTTTATTGCGTTCACCTCCGATGTGGTGGCAAACTCGCGCGTGACACGGCGTCTGGAAGGGCGGTCTGAGGGCACCGCACAAAAACCCACCGTCAAGGCGAAGATAAAGGTTGGTGCGGGTGCTGTTTCTGGCGCATCCGCGACGGCGAATACCGCTGCGGATACGGTTCGCACGGGCGGTACCGAACAGGGCACCGGCGAACGCGGCATGGGGTATAAGGGTGCTGCCGCACGGACTCTCGAAGGTGAGGTCGCCGATTCTGCGATGCTGTACACGGGCGTTCGCCGCCCCGCCGCGCGCATCGCCGTGGTTGTGATGGTGCTTGCTGCTCTCGTGCACACCGCCGCCGTGATAATGCGCGGTATCGCAGCACAGCGCGTGCCCTGGGGGAACATGTACGAGTTCTGCACCACAGGCGCGCTCATGGTGTCTGCGGTGTTTCTGATAACCCTCATATTCCGCGATGTGCGCTTCGTGGGCACGCTGGTGTCTGGGCTTGTGCTCATTATGCTGTGCGCCGCCACAATTGGTTTCCCCACGCCGGTGGGGCATCTGAAGCCTGCGCTGCAAAGCTATTGGCTGGTAATTCACGTATCGATTGCGGTGTTAGCATCCGGGGTGTTCACGATTACCTTCGCGATGGCGATACTGCAGCTGGTGCAGACCAGGCGTGAGCAGCGCATTCTGAACGGGAAGTCGGGCGGATGGGCGTTTATGCGCTTGGTTCCGAGCGCTCAGGCTCTAGAGAATTTTGCGTTCCGCATGAACGCGCTGGCGTTTGTGATGTGGACGTTTACGCTTGCCGCCGGTGCGATTTGGGCGAATCACGCGTGGGGACGCTACTGGGGCTGGGACACCAAAGAGGTGTGGACCTTCGTGATCTGGGTGGTGTATGCGGCGTATCTGCATGCACGCGCCACCCGCGGCTGGGCAGGTCCCGCTCGGCATGGCTGTCTATTATCGGCTATGCGTGCATTATCTTTAATTTCACGGTCGTGAATATTTTCTTCTCGGGTTTGCATTCATATTCGGGGTTGTAATCGGGGTCGTGAAACCGAGAGTGATTTATACATAGGGTATTTCGCCGGTATATGATGCGGCAAAAAGTACTCTGGTGCGTGATTATCATCTTCGGGATGTCATTTAGCGGTTCACACGCTTGAAATAGCGGCTCCCGGTAGCTGGCTCTGCACTGTTATATGCCGAGTGGAGAATACCGTGAGTTGAATATGTTTATAACGTGGTATTTCTTGAGAGCAGCTTTATCTGTGTGATTAATGTATTGTGGGCGGTATTAAACACCTACCGGGTGTTATAACACCGCCCACAATATTTATGAAAAATCTCTAGTACCCTGTGTCTTAGTTTTTAGAGCCATCTTGCCCGTCAGGATCGTTGCTTTCGCCGTCAGGACGTTCACCCGCGCCGCCGTCCGCGGATCCGGTGCCCGCATCCTTTTCGCGGGAACGGCGCTGACGGTCGGCTTTTGTCTTGAGCCAGCGCAGGTACTCTTCATCGTCGTCGGGTGAAGATGTTGCCGGTGGCGGTGTGCCTCGCCGGGAGCTCGTGAACCCGCCGCCCTGGTGCGTTTTAGGGGCTCGCACGGCGCGCGGGCGGCCCAGCAGAAGCCACAGGAGAGGTCCCACCACGGGGAAGAAGATCACCGCAATAATCCACAGCCATTTGGGGAAGGTACGCATCTGATCCTGATGCGTGCGCAGCGCATCCAAGAGAGTATATAGAGTTAGCCCCACCACCAGGGCGAAAGCACCAATAATCATCATGGCTCGAATCATAGTCTCTAGTGTTACACACTCTGAGCATAACCAACAATGAAAACTGTCAAATAATCTGTGACGTTCCCGGCGTGCCGCATTCGTTTACTTGGGGGCTTATTGCAACCCCGATACACTGGATGTTATGAACTTGTTCAAGTACACGCTGCTGCGGCTCGGCCTCGTCGTAGTACTCTTTTACCTTTTTATGCTGATAGATGCGGGTATTTTTATTGCTGGTCCCGCCGCTATTCTATGCGCCTTCGCCCTAGCGTATATTTTCTTCCCCAAACTTCACGCCGCCGCCAGCGCGGATATGCGTAAAATTTTCAAACGCGCCCCCACCATCAAAAACAAAGATGAAGCAGAGAACCGCACGCTCGAAGATCAGCTCGTCGATGAGCATAAGAAGGTTTCGGGCGAAGACTTCTAAGATATTCTCCCATCAGCCCTAAATCTGCCTCCATAGAACAAAGATGCGGCATCCCAGTACCAAATCCACCCGGCGGTGGCAGGGGCACGGGAAGCCGCATCTTATGTGTATCAGGTGACGAGCAGGTCGTTTTCCTACCCGCTCGACCAAAAAACTACCTGCTCGGCAGCTCTTAGTCTTTCGCTGCCTTCTGATAGATGTCCCAGACGGGGCGGTCGAAGATCGCACCCGAGACGGACGTATTGTTATCAGTTGCGAACGAGGTTACGCTCTGGACCTTGCCCAGGCCGGTCGCATTATTGTAGTCGGCAAGCCACGGACCACCTGAGGATCCGCCCGCGAACTCGCATCCCGAAAGCGTGGGGAAGTAGTAGGGGGTAATGCGGATCGTGTGGGTGTTGCCCCAGCAGGCGTGCATAACCCTACCGGACTCTTTGTTGCCGGGGTATGCGAAGACGGTGCTCTCGAAGATGGGGCTGCGATCCACGTTCAAACCGTGCCCGCCTACCATATTCACGAGGAGCTGACCCTTCTCGTTGGTGTTGGTCTTGATGAAAGCAACGTCGTGCTTGTAGCTGTCGCCGGTACCGCCTGTGGGCTGGCCGTACTGAACCCAGTCGTTGGCAACACGCAGGTACTGCGCGCTGAAGGTGCCGTGCGGGCGCACGCCCCGGTTGTAGCCGGGAACGAACACGATGTTGCGGTGCCAGGTCTTATTCTTACCACCGTGCACGCAGTGACCGGCGGTTACCACGGTACGCTTGGTGGGAGTGTTGATCGCCGCACCGGAGCATACATAGTTTTTACCGTCACTGGCATCGGTGTAGAAAATCTTGCCGTTGGTGTGCGAGAAGTTCGTTACCTTGGATGCACCCTGAAGGCTGCACACCATTGCGTGCGTCCTTCTGTTCGGGCAGAACAGGGTCTACAGACTCAGCGGTGGTTTCAGGCTCGTCAGCTTCCTGGGTGAGAGTCTGCGGGGTGTATTCCTCACCGGACTCGTTGGTTTCCTCCTGAGAAACGACCTCGGGATTCTGCTCTTCAGTCTCCATCTGAGAGACGGCATTGTTGATCTCCTGCTGGGGGTCCTCTACGTTATCTGCAGGAATAGCGTTTTCCATACGCTCGGTCGTCCAGTAGGTAATGACTCGCGGGTCTCCCTCGGGAATAGCCCCCGGGTTCTCCCCTTCCTGACCTGCCACAACCGATGCCTGGGGATCGGCGTTAAGAACGTCGTCGCTGAGAGGTGCTACTGCGGAAGCGGAATCATCGCTTCTCTCAGAGACGGTGTGGGTGTACGATGCGGAGTCGTTAGGGGTAGAGACCGCATTCGCGGGGATAAAACTTGTAGAAACAAGCAAAGATGCTGCAAGAAAAAAGGGTGCACGCTGCATGGCACCCTGAAGTGAATGGCGCACGAAAGTGTCCTTTCAGGTGGGTAGAGTGGTGATTCAAGAGTCGCTATGTAATTGAGTGAATGATATGCCAACACTTGAAATTACTATTAATGTAAATAAAGATTTTTTCAAATGTCAATATGACATGCAGAAAAGGTATAGATTATGTCATGAAAAACCCACGATGTGGGAACATGTGAGATCCGTCCGCAGCATCCCACATTCCCTGTGGGTATAAAGAGAATCTTTATGTGAATGAAACGTTAGAAAATTTGCTTTATTCACATAAAGAGTCTTTTTAGTATGGGGGAGATGCTGGTAGGATGGCGGGAATACGCGGTAAAAGCAGAGTCAGGGGCATCTTCAGTGAAGTGGTGCTCATCCTTAATACCCTGTGAAAACCTCATTTGTATAACTCAATAAATTTAATCCATGTAGCCATACTGAAATAGCAACTAAAATACTATAGATTAGTGCCACAATTCCTGCTTGTTTGAGAACAGGTATAAGCGCCGGTCCCTGTTTAAACAAAACCGTTACGCAAGAATGAACAATCGGCCCCAGAAGAATAAAAGTTACCAAAAACCAGGGATTATGTGGAACCACAAAAGCACCTAAGAGAAGTGCTATCAGCATTTCCGCACAATAGGCGATGCGCGCCCGCCAATCACCAAGTCGTACCGCCAGCGTGAGCTTACCGGATTTACGGTCAGTCGGAATATCGCGCACATTATTTGCCATAAGCAGGGCGCAGGAAATAAGTCCGATAGCTATCGCAGACACCCACCCGGTCACCGTCAGCTCATGAGACTGCGTGTAGAGGGTACCTAAGGTGGCGACCAGTCCGAAGTAGACAAACACGAAAATATCGCCCAAACCCATATAACCGTAAGGGTGCTCACCGCCGGTATACCCCCAAGCGGCGAAGACCGCGGAGGCGCCAATCGCCAAGAACCACCACTGGTTTGCCAACGCCACCAGAATCAAACCGGAACACATGGCTAGACCAAAGCACAAAAACGCGGCGTATTTGACAGATTTCGCGCTTGCCGCGCCGGAACCGACGAGGCGCATCGGGCCAACCCTGCCCTCATCGGTGCCTTTGATACCGTCGGAATAATCGTTTGCGTAATTCACCCCGACCTGTAGAAAGAACGCCACCAAAAACGCTAAAAATGCATACCAAGGTTTGAAAGCATCAATCTCGTACGCTGCGGCTGATCCGGCAATGATAGGGGCGATGGCAAGCGGTAAGGTGCGCAGGCGTGCGCCTTCAATCCACTCTGCGGGTGTTGCCACGGTGATCCCTCCGATAGCGAGCGTGCGAAAACTGATTCTCGGCGGGGTCTTTAGCCCCTCGTATTTGTGTATTCTCTGTACAGCATACTGTATATAGCCCGCAGGTCGGGTTTGCCCGTGCTCGCGGTCGGAAAATCGGCGAATATCCTCAGGTATTTAGGGGTACCCGCCGCACCCAGTTTATCGGTGCAGAACTCACGCAGCATATCGTATGTAGCCCGGGGAGCATCGGAGGCACTCTGCGCCGCAGATACGCCCCGCAGGGTGATCGCGGCAGCCACCGCCGAGCCCCAGTGCGCATCGGGAATGCCCATAACCGCAGCCTCACGCACCGCCGGATGGCTTTCAAGAACGGCGGCGATCGCGCGAGCGGAAACCTTGACTCCTCCGGTAATAATTACATCATCGGAGCGTCCCAGGATACTCAGCGCTGGGGCACCCTTATTCGCTGGCGCATTCGGGGCAGAGGGGGTGAGCGAGCCGTAATCGTCGGTGCGGTACCACCGGCATCCGTCGGCATCAACGAAGAAGTGGGATGCGGTGCGCGCGCTATCGCCCATATACCCGCTGGCAAGGTGCTCACCACCAAGCCAAACGCGCCCGGTATTCTTGGTGTGCCCTGGCGCAGAGTCGCCGTTCTGCCCGGCATCCGCAGCAGCACTCGCCACAAAACTGTCTAATAAACCCGCGTCCTCGGGAACCACACGCAGCCGCACCCCGGGCAGCGCGGTCCCCGAATAGACGCACCCACCGGCGGTTTCTGCGCTGCCATAGGTGGTGACCACGTTCAGCCCAAGCTCTCGTGCTGCCGTCAGCAGGGATGCGCTCGCCGGGGCACCGCCAAGCAGGATGCCGGTGAACTGGCCGAGCGCATCGTAAATTTCTGACCCCAGTGCGGGGCTGTCTTCGGCGGCTTCTAGGAGCTTATGCACCTGCGTGGGCACAAGAGAAACGAACCGGCGGGCGCAGCTGAGCCGTTCGGCGGCATTCAGAAATACTTCGGGCGTGAAACTAACCCTGTTGGTAACCGATGCAGCAACTACCGGTGTCGTTCCGGCGAGCACCGACCGGGCGAGAACCTGGGTTCCCGCCACATAATGCGCGGGCAGGGCAAGAAGCCATTGCGCCGGGTCCTCAGAAACCACCCGCCGAGGCTTCGACGAACCGATCGAAGGGTAGTCAGCAAAAACCTCTCGGTCGCCCAAGCGGATGCCCGCAACGCCCGCACGCTTAACGCCGTCTGTTTGGGCGCACCCGTGGACCCGGAAGTACCCACCACGAGGGCAATAGACTCCGGGTCTTCTATTCGCCCGCGCGGGTCTTGATTATCGCGAGCACTGTTCGGCAAGCCTCCGGTGAGAGAGCGCTCGAAGGCACGCAGAATTTCCTGCGGATCGGCGGGCTCATCGGCGCTGAGGAGAACCGCGTGCGGATGCAGCGCATCCTGGAGCGGGGCAGGAAGCGGCGTGAGCGGATCGGGGAATGCACCCGTCACAGCGCCTGCTTCGCCGCTATCCACACGGGATGCGCGGGAAGCGCAGGGACCTTCCGACACAATAGAACGGTTATTCTGCAACGTGTGAAACCCTAGAAATAGTAGGGATAGTTCGACCAGTCGGGGTCACGCTTTTGCAGAAACGCATCGCGCCCCTCCACAGCCTCGTCGGTCATATACGCCATGCGGGTTGCTTCGCCCGCGAAAACCTGCTGCCCGAGCATACCGTCATCGGGCAGATTGAAGGCATATTTGAGCATGCGAATAGCCTGCGGAGACTGCCGGGCAATATGAGCCGCATATTCCAGACCCTTATTTTCCAGTTCTGCGTGGGGCACCACATCGTTAACGGCACCCATCTCGTACATGCGCTGTGCATCGTACTCTTTGGCGAGGAAGAAGATTTCGCGCGCAAACTTCTGCCCAACCTGCCGAGCCAAAAGCGCCGAACCGTAGCCTGCGTCGAAAGATCCGACGGTCGCATCGGTCTGCTTAAACTTGCCGTATTCTTCGGAGGCTATGGTCAAGTCCGCGACCACGTGCAGGGAATGCCCGCCGCCCGCAGCCCACCCGGAGACCAGAGCGATCACGACCTTGGGCATGGTACGAATCAGGCGCTGCACCTCCAGAATATGCAGCCGCCCAGCACGTGCGGGGTCAATAGATTCGGCGGTGTCGCCGCTGGCGTAGTGGTAGCCGTCGCGCCCGCGGATGCGCTGGTCGCCGCCCGAGCAGAACGCCCACCCGCCATCTTTGGGGGAGGGGCCGTTCCCGGTCAGAAGCACAGTGCCTACATCAGAGGTCATGCGGGCATGATCGAGCGCCCGGTAGAGTTCGTCTACAGTATGCGGGCGGAAGGCGTTACGCACCTCGGGCCGGTTAAAAGCGATGCGTACGGTCGGCAAGTCGCGCAGGATTTCACCCGTCTCGTCGCGCTGCACCTGGCGGTGGTAGGTGATATCGGTAAAATCCTCAAACCCTTCAACGATGCGCCAGTGCTGCGGGTTGAAAATATCGGAAACCTGGGGAGGGAACGTAACAGTCATGCCCCCTATTTTACGCAGTATGAACCTGCCCATGCTCCGGACCCAAGAGGATACTTCCGTCCCCCTTGAGCGATAAGCCGCGAAGCAGATGTAAAGCGTACACACACTTTTCCGATAAAACCCGTTGATTCCTTGAAGAAATATTGCAGGCCTGGGCACCATATTCAAGGGTTTTGTCGTGTGTTTAAGCGATATCGTGGCAAACACAACGAAACATGTCACGTTCATATTCCTTGCGCATCCACTCCTGCTATAAGATGCTGGAAGAGCCTATTTATGCCCGCCCAGCCACCAAGGACAGAAGAATATGTCAGAGTACACGTCGCGAACTTCTGCAACACCCGATGATTCCCTCATCCACCTTCATGCAATGCGGCATGAACGGTATGCGGCGGCGACCGCGCTTTTAGGGGAGAGTGGATTTGCCACGCGCGTGGGAGGGTTTAACGCTTTGGTGCGTCTTGCCGACGAGTGGCTTGCGGATGAGCGCACCCCCGAAGAACAGCGCCTTGCCGAGGCACAGGTTATTATCGATACATTTTGCGCGTGCATCTATGCCCCATTCCTGCCTGCCTCCAGGCATAAAGACTACATGAGGCTGAACCGAGAACCGAAGAAACGCTGGGACTCCCAGAAAAAAGCACGATTTCGCGCCGAACAAGCCGAATTTCGTGCTGAGGCGCGGTTCCGCCAAACCGTTCTCGATACCATTCACCTGCGGGTTATGACCCGCTATGAGGGACCGGGACCGTGGAGCCGTCTATCCTTCGACTTTTCGGGCAGCGTGTTTTTCTATCCGGTCAGCTTTGGGCGCTCGCAATGGGAAGGACGTCTGAACCTGCGTGGGTGCACCTACTACGCTGAGGCCGATTTTTCGGGTTCCACCTACACCTGGTACTTAGATTGCAGCAATTCCGCCTATTACACAGAGGCCGATTTTTCGAGCTCCACATACAACGGAGGGGTTAATGCGAGCTTCTGCAACTACCGCGGGAACGTCGATTTCAGCGAGTCCGTGTACCGTGCCAACGCCAGCCTGAGCTACAACGTCTACTGGGGTGAAGCTGCCCTGAACGACAGTATTTATGAGGGGCACGCTGATCTTGCCTGCTGCACCTATGTGGGTCATGCAAGCCTGGGGAACTGCGATTACAGGCGCGGCGCAGACCTATTTTTGAGCACCTACGCGACCTTCGCCGATCTTGACCGGTGCACCTACGGTGGGCGTGCGAACCTGAGCAAGAGCGTCTATTACGGTCGGGCATGGTTCTGGCATTCGACCTATTTGCAGGAGGCCACGTTCGGGGATTCTATCTATAACGATTCCGTCGATTTCTCCGATTCGCATTTTGCCGGCCCCGTCAATCTTGAGGATTCGGCATATCTCGACACCACGAACTTTCAGAACACGATTTTTGAGGAGGACAGCCCCTCTTTCGCCCGGAGCGTGTATGTTCCCGAGAATAACGAGCACACGGGGTACAACTATGGGGTGGTGCGCGTGCTGACGCTGGACGAATTGCAGCATCTCGACCAGCTGCGAGAGCCGCGCTACGAGATTGAGCAAGAACTCTTCAACGTTGATGACGCTACGGATGCGAAAACGTACCGCATCCTGCGCAGAGCTTTGCTGGAGGCGAGCCACCCGATCCAGAAATGGTGCCAGGAGCTGATGGCGGGCACGCTCTAAAAGCCGTGTGAACTAGTCCCTAGCCAGAGGCTAGAGCTGAAAATATTAAAAATTTGCCCCGACCCGCGCATTACGGGTCGGGGCAAATCTGTGAGCAGAAGTTCAGACCTTAGCCAGCCTTGGCGAGCTCTGCGGCCTTATCGAACTCTTGTTCAATTTCTTCGTTCTTCTGGTAGGTAGCCAGAGAGACCACGACGGTCACCAGGAAGGCTAGGAAGAACCCGGGGATCATCTCGTAAACATCGATCGTTTCGGTGAGGTTGAAGATCTGGCGCCAGAAGAAGGTGACGACAGCACCCACGACCATGCCCGAGACCGCACCCGGTAGGGTGAGCTTACGCCAGTACAGCGAGAGGATCACGATTGGGCCGAAAGCCGAACCAAAGCCTGCCCATGCGAACTCCACGAGCGAGAGAATCGAGTTGTTCTTATCGAGCGCCATGAGAGTCGCGATGACCGCCACAATCGCTACGCCCGCACGTCCAAGCCAGAGTGACTGGTTTGAGCTGAGCTTCTTCTTCACAAAGACACCGTAAAGATCTTCCACGAGAGCCGAGGAGCAGACCACTAGCTGCGAGGATAGCGTGGACATAATAGCCGCGAGAACGGCAGCCAGAATCATACCGGCGATAAAGGGGTGGAAGAGAATCTGCGCGAGATCCAGGAAGACTGTCTCCGCACTTTCCTTATCGGTGAGAGAAACTTCGGGGTGGGTTGCAAAGTAGGCTACACCCACGAACGCCGTGCTGATGGAGCCTACCACGGTCAGGAGCATCCAGCTCATGCCGATGCGACGCCCGGCTTTTCGCATCCTCGGGAGTGCGCAGCGCCATGAAACGCACGATAATATGCGGCTGTCCGAAAGTAGCCCAGGCCCCAGGCGAGCGCCGATGCGATGCCGATGAAACGTAGTTCCCGCGAAAAGTCCCAGGGCGTCGGGGCGAACGTTGGCGACGGCATCCGTGACGTGGTCGAGTCCGCCCATATTGGTAATAGCCACGATCGGCACGGCAATCAATGCGGCGAGCATCAGAAGACCCTGCACCATATCGGTGTAGGAGGCACCCATAAAGCCGCCGAAGAAGGTGTAGAACATGGTGATACCGGCGACGAGAAGCATACCGGTGAGGTAATCCTGGTGGAAGGACGACTCGAAGAATTTACCGCCAGCAACCATGCCGGAGGAGACGTAGAAGGTGAAGAAGACGAGGATAATAATGCCTGCAAAAAAATACGCAGAATATTGTATTTATCGTGCAGTCGGTTGCTGAGGAACACAGGGGACGGTAACGGCATCGCCAGCGACTTCGGTGTAGCTGCGCAGACGGGGGGCAATGATATTTCCAGTTGATCCCATGCGCCGATTGTCAGACCGATAGCAATCCATGATTTGGAAAGACCGGCTAAATAGACAGCGCCGGGCAAACCCATCAGGAGCCAGCCGGACATATCTGCGGCGCCTGCCGAGAGAGCCGCGACGGTGGGGGAGAGCTGTCGTCCTCCAAGCACATAGTCGTCAAGGTCGTTATGTTTACTGTTTGCCCACAGACCAATCACAATCATGGCGATAAAGTAAATCGCCAGTGCGATGACTTGGAACGTACCGTCGGTCATCTCTCATTCCTATCTAGTGGTTGGGATTCCGTCACGTAACTATCTGTGTAATTATGCGCAACTCTATGACTTTATGAGTGGCTTGGGATACAGTCTAACCGCTCGGAATAGATTTACCAAGTCGTAATGCATTCAGCGTGTTTGCATACTAGTGAATATATATTCACATCATACGAGGTATGCCGTGGTAAAGCGTGGTTTTATGTGGGAAATTTTGGCGAAACGACCCCGAAAATTCGCGGCTCTTGAGGTTGCTTTGACCACAACGTGAACGGGTGGCGTGTGGTGATGCTTTTGCTTCTTATAAATCTAAAGGATTTGTAACGATCCACGGCTTGGGGCTCATGGCTTTAGGATCGAAGTATTCCAGAAAATCCTGCGCCGATTTCGGGAACTTGGGGGCATCAGGAATGGGAATGGAGGCGCGAATCCATTCCAAAATATCGGACTCTGCAAACCCTGCATCCCGAAGCTGTCTCAGCGTTACCGCGCCGTCGCGTTTCGCTAGACGCTTACCTTCCGTGTTGAGGGCTAAGGGGACGTGGGCATAGTGGGGTGGTTCATACCCCAGGAGTGCTGCCAAGTATGCCTGGCGTGGAGCGGAAGATAATAAATCGTCTCCGCGCACCACCTGGGTTACACCCTGATAATGGTCATCGACCACGACGGCTAGGTTGTAGGCGTAGGTGCCGTCGTTGCGGCGAACCACCACGTCATCGACGGCGCCCGTGTACTCACCGGCAAACATATCCTGTACCGTAAATTCACTGATTTCGGCGCGCAAACGCAGGGCGGGAGGGCGTATCTCACGGCGAGATTCGCGCTCGGCATTACTCAGACTGCGACATGTCCCCGGATAGGAGCCGGGGATGCCGTGCGGTGCCGAGGTTGCCTCCAAAATCTCGCGGCGCGTGCAATAGCATTCGTAGAGCAGCCCCGCATCCTGGAGCTTCTGCACGGCGGCATCGTAGGCGGCAAGCCGTGTGCTCTGGCGTAAAACATGGTCGTGGCGCTGCGGGTCTTCGCCGGGCGTTGCATCCCAATCGAGCCCCAAAGATTTTAAATCGGCGAGCTGCTGTTCGGCGGCACCGGGGCGCACGCGATCGAGGTCTTCGATACGCATCACAAAGCGCAGTCCCTCTTGTCGTGCGAGAAGCCATGCGAGAATTGCGGTGCGCAGATTGCCCAGATGCAGGTCTCCAGAGGGGGACGGTGCGTACCTGCCCGCGCCTGGTGAAGCAGGAGCGGGCGTTGCAAAAGAATCCTGGGCGGTGCTGCTGTGTAAGCTCATGGTTTTAATCCTAGCGGCACCTCTAAAAGTGCCTCACGCCATAGGATTCGACAAAAAATAACAAAATAATAACAACCTCACGGGGAACTTCGTGATAAACGTTCGCAAGTGTGTTATCAAACCTTTATAAAAATATTCCGTATCTGACGCTAAAGTCGAGTACCGTTAGAAGTATGGCAACCACGATTGAACTAGCGGACGGTGTTTATCGTATTGCAACCGATAACTACTGTCTAAATACCGGACTCATCCTCGGTCTTGAGAAAGCACTCGTGATCGATACCGGTGCAGGACCTCGACAGGCAACCGAAATTTATGATGAGGTTCGTCGTATTACCCGTATGCCCCTCGTCGTCGTCAATACGCATGCACACCCCGAGCGTTACTTCGGAAACGACGTTTTTGCGGCTATGGGCACCGAAGAGTTTTGGTCGCACCCACGGGCGGCGCGCGCTATCAAGAAATACGGAGATAGGCAGCGCCTGTATGTGGAGACCCTAGAACCTGAGATGGCACACCATCAGGGAGCGGCAACCGATATCGTGGTGCCAAATCATCTGGTTGCTCAAAGCGGGGAAGGCATTACCTTTACCCCGGTTGATCTGGGGGAGCGCTCGGCAACCCTCATCTACTTGGGTCCCGGACATACCGAGGGCGATATCTTGGTGGGCATCGACGACGTGCTCTTTACGGGCGGTCTGCTGGAGCAGGGGACCGATCCATCCTTTGAAGACTCTTTCCCCGATCGTTGGGTAGAGACCCTAGGCGCGCTTCTTGAGCTTGATCGTTACCGCGTCTATGTGCCTGGCTGTGGCGACCCCGTAGAGCGTGACTTTGTGGAACGTTTTCAGGAGACCATGAAGAAGGCTATTTACGCTATTCGCCATTCGACTATTGACCCGAATGATGCGAGTACCACCGCCGCCATGTACCACCTGCCGTATGCACCCGGACCTACCCGGTTCTTGCTGGATCGTATGGCGCAGCTTGACGGTACCGAGGTGCCCACCGACAGCTCTGAAACCACCGGATACACCGGTCCTATCACGATTGGTAGCCTGCACTAGCATAAGCGCAGACATATGACGACTGGGTATGACATATATCGTCATATTCATAAGAATTTCTGAAAACCTCCGCATAGGGTACGTACCATTTTGAGGCTGTGGCGCGTCCCTGCTCGGAGGTTTTACTCTGCGAATTTTAGAAGGGGTAAGGCGCAACCTAAGCCTGGGTATCGAAAATATCGTTCGGGCGGTGAATGCGCACCCGAATACCTGACTCCTCGCCGAAGCCCGCCGCCATGCGTTCCAAATCCGTATTCGGCGCCGCCTGAACCGTGAAGAACCGCTCGATGGCGCGGGCAAATTGTGGATTCTGGGCGAGAGCGCCGTGTTCCAGCGCGGTGAAATGCCGCCTCCGGCATCGTCATAGACGACGACGTCAAGATCGGGCAGAAGCTCCGTCATGGGCAGGTTCAGCGCAGAAATATCGTATTGAAAGGTCAAATCACCGCATATGAGGGTAACCGGAATCGGCGCGCCCGCTACATGGGCGGAATCATCGGCAGCCGTGCGTGCGTTGCCGGTGGGGTAGTAGCCCGCTAAAGAAACGCCGACAGCCGTCGCGATAAGCCCGTCAATGCCGGAAAGCCCGCGATTCGCAAGAACCCGTGCGGGCGCATCGGCACCGAGAGCGGGGGCGATAATATCTAGATCGCGCACAATACTCGACGAGCCGACGACAAGGGTACGGCGCTGCTGTGCGCATGTATTCCAGGTTTGGAGTGCAAGCGCCTGAGCGGGAATTCTAGCAGACTGAGAAGTATGTGCACCATCTTGGTGACATTCCTCGGATGGAATAGAGGCCTGCGGCTGCACTGTTTCAGACTCGGTACAACGATAGGCTTCGATCGACGTGAGCGATGCCTCCTGAGCCCGCCGACCGGCAGCGACCCAAGCATCAAGCCAAGCATCATCGGCCCGCACGCCCGATCCCATAAGCGCAAAGGCCTCAAGTTCGGCGGGTGAATTAATCTCGCGAACGGCACGGGCTCCGGGCTCATACCAGCTGGCGCGCCGAGGCGCATAGTAAGCATGCTGCACATCGGTACGCGCTAAAAGCGCAGAAATAGGGCGCGAAAGCGTGGGATGCCCGCATAAAATAGTTCGCTCGATGCTCTGCCCCAGCTCGGAAGCCGCATGTTCCCCGAGCACCGTCGTGTACTGGGGAATCGAGGTAGCGCCGTGCCGCGCCTGCGAAGAAGGCTCTGCCAGCAGCGGCAGATTCAACGCGCGGGCAAACTCGGCGGCGAACGGCTCGGCACCGTCTCCCGCGATCACCACCGTTTTCGGGCAGTCTGGTGCGCCTTCGGGTTTTAAAGCGGCGAGGACTGAACCGCCTGTTCATGCTGAATCAGCCAAAAGCTTCTCGACAGGACTCAGCTGCGCAGGTTCAAGCTCAGCGGGGTACGATGCGGCCCCCGGGGCGATATGTTCGGCAAGCGATGCGGCCCAGGTGGGAAGAATCTCGGCTGTCCGAGCCGAAGGTGTAAGCGGGGTATCGAAACACACGTTAATATGCGCCGGCCCCACGGGCTCATCGCTTGCGCGCGACCAATCCTGCGCATCGCTGCCCGGTCAGCGCCGCTAAACATGCCATAAAATCGGCGGTCTGCTGCCCCAGGATTATGTTCGGGGTACGAGGTCAAATCAGCACTTGCACGCACAAAAGGGGAGAAAAAAATCGGTTTGAACCGTCGTCTGATTAGCACCGGTCCCACGCAGCCTTACAGGGACGGTCCGCGCTCATGATCGCCAGTGGAACCCCGGCATGGTAAGCCTCCATCACGGCGGGCAAATACTCACCCAGCGCCGTTCCCGAGGTACACACTAACCCCACGGGCAGCCGCGAAGCTTTCGCGATACCCAGCGCCGTAAACGCTGCCACGCGCTCATCAACGCGCACGTGGGCAACCAACGCACCTGCCTCTTCGGCCGCCGCAACCGCATACGCCAGGGGAGCGCTTCGAGAACCTGGGGAAACCACCACATGCCGCATGCCCGCGCGAATCAGGGAATCGAGCACGGCGACGGCGGAGAGCATGGAGTCTGGAGCGGCTGGAGCGGGGGGAGTTTGAACGGTGTCGGCACGGTCGGGGTTTTCAGTCACCCGTCTATTCTAGACCGGTGTTTGGGCGTGTGAAGAATATGGGGTCCCTAAACGGGCAGTTAGCCCCCAGAACACTGACCAGAACGTTCAGAACATACCTGGCTAAAGGCTCGTGGGCAAGGCTTCCTGAAGCACCAGGTAGCACCGTCGGATGCGCTCCACCCAGGCATCCCGCACTTCGCTCTCTGCTTCAACGCGCCTCAGCGCCGACTCCATAGGTGCAACCCGCCGCACCTGGAGTTCGCCATCGCGAGCAAGCAGCGAATCTTCAGTCACATCGGCACTCATCAGTGAGACCGTACTCAGTCCGCACGCATAGGGAAGATCCGGCAGAGCCGCCGCCAAAGACACACCGGTTGCGATACCTACGGAAGATTCCAGCGCCGAAGACACCACCGCAGGTAAACTCGCCTCTTCAACGATCTTCAGCGCGCGCCGAACCCCGCCTAAGGGTGCCGCCTTGACGATAAGCACATCGGCGGCGTGCGCCTGTGCCACTTTGAGAGGGTCACTAGCCTTACGCACGGATTCGTCGGCGGCGATGAGCATCGAAAGGTCGTGCTCGCGCACCAGGGCACGCACCTGCGTAAGCTCATCAACCGTGGCGACGGGTTGCTCGGCATAGAGCAGATCGTACTCGTTCAGCGCAGCGAGGGCTTCGAGAGCTTCGGGGACGCTCCACCCCGCATTAGCGTCCACCTTCAACCGTGCATTCGGGAGGGCACGCCGCGCCGCCGCAACGCGGGCAATATCATCGTCGAGAGTCTGCCCCTTTTCAGCAACCTTGATTTTAAGCTCGTGGATGGTTCCACGATAGTTGTTCAGCACTTCGGGAACCCGCTCGGCGCTCACCGCGGGAAGGGTCGCGTTCACCGGAATAGTGGTTCGTCGAACGGGCGGCGCCCCCAGCCAGGCGGACTCTAACGCACAGGCTAACCATGCCGCCGCCTCATGATCGTCATACTCTAAAAACGGCGCGAACTCGCCCCATCCGGCGGGACCCTGTATCAGCGCACTCTGGCGCCGATTGACCGAGCGGAAGGTCACCCGCATAGGAATATCAACCACCCGAACGAAGCGTAAAACCTGCTCTAACGGCGGCAAAGCTAAGCCCTCAGTGATGAACCCGTATCCCAACCGCGGCACGGATGACATGGCGTTTCTCCTTAAGGTATTCTCGGTAAACTCCCAGCTTGGAATTTAGAAAACACGTATTTTTCATAGCTTAACCTGAGATAGTGTTTTCTATGTCGTGTTTACAGACACCGCATCACAGACATTTTGGAGGGAAAAAGTATGTCACAGGGTCCTCACACATCGCGTGGTCATGTTCCTCGCCATACCAGTACCTCAAATGACACGGACGATGCTACGCGTATTCTATCTCCTCAGACTCTAGCCGATAACGACAGTGCCGATGCCGATGCGACGGTTCCGTTATCGAGCATCCAATCTTCCTATGAAACCGATGATGATGCGACCGAATTTCTGAACCTTCAGGATCTGCCATCTTCCTCACCAGACACGGACGCAACCCGCGCCATCCCGAACCCGCACGAGGCGCCTAAGCCCCATGAAAGCTCTGACACGGTAGCCCTCGACGCTTTTGATGATTCTCCGACCGAAGCCATCAGCGCATCGCAGGATCCGCGTGCTCACTACGTTCAACACACGCGTGCCGCCCAGCCGCAAACCCGTGTGCAGCCGGATATAACCCCTTCGGCTGATTATCCCGCCACGGTTGCCATGCCAACGGGTGCTCCCGGTATGCAGACCACGCCCCCGGGCACGCAGTACAATGCCGCCGCTCATCCCCACGCCGCTAACCCGACGATGAGCGCCGCGAACTATGCCGGATACGGCGCTCGCCCGAACCCTGCGGCCCCCGGAGTGGTCGCTCCCGCAGAAGCCCCCATTCCTAATGATCCGCCGAGTACCAAGGTTGTGGCGCAGCACCTGGGCGTTATGGTGCTGTTCGGCGCCCTGCTCTACGCCACGTTCCAGTTCTTCATCTACAGCCGTACCGGGCAGCAGCTCGACGAAAATGCGTTTACCGAATATGCCAGCCAGTTCGCGGAATACCAGCGTCCCACCCTGGCGGCTCTCGATAACCTGCCGACGATTACCGGCGTAATCGCGGTGATCGGCATTATTATTGGGCTGATCTGGAAGCACCGCATCCTGCCCGCTATCGTGGGTATTCTTGCGGGCACGGGCGCGTGTTTGAGCGTCCACGTCCTCAAGAATTATGTGATTACCAAAGCCTAATTTCGGTATTCAGGAAGCCCTCTTGAACTCCGCGCCGAGCGGGCACACGGCATTCGCCGCTTCTGCAGGTGCCGCGTTGTTCATCGCAGCCCCTCGCGCGCTTCGACCCACGATTGCGGTCCTGGCGGCGATGGCGACCTGCGCTACGGGCGCATCCACCATTATTAACGGCTGGCATCGCCCAGCGGATGTTATCAGCGCGATTTTGGTAGTTGCGCTCTGGACCGTTCTCGGCTTGGGTGTTCTTCGGTACCTGCGCCGTGCAGAATTTAACGCACCGACCCCTCGCGTGGTGGGAGCCATTGCGGTGCCGCTGCTGACGATCGCAAGCCTGTTCCTCTCGTTCTGCGCGGCCGCGATGTATGCGATCACCATGTTTTCCACCATGCCCGGGGGAGTGTTCGTTGCCTCAACCTGCCTGATTTCTGGCGGTCAGCACGGGCACCACGGCGATACTGGTGCGGCTTCTGCGCCCGCGTAACCAGGTATCTTCTCCCTATACGCGCGTGTGGGAATACTAGGGCCGTATCACGTTATGAAATATATATGTCACTGTTTGCCTACGCTCGTAAAACGGGCATAGAATTTAGTATAGTTCATGCAAATTTTAGGATGTGCGTATCCTAAAAGAACAACCATCATCGGCGAAAGGTTAGAACTCATGGCGGGTACTCACGAAGGGCGTGTGATTGTTTTCCCACAGCTCACCGAAGTTCTCACCCCCTTTGAGACTAAGCCGCAGGCGAAAGAAAACTCCTTGATGCCGATGGCGGCAGCATCACCCTAATGGAGCTGGCAGCCGGTCAATCTTGGCACGAACACCACAGCGTACACCCGGTGGTCGTGCAGGTGCTTAAAGGCAAGGTTGATTACAGCGCCAAGGGGCAGAGTATTATTCTGGAACCCGGTAAAATCATCCACACCACGGCAAAGCTGTTGCACTCGGTCACGGCACTCGAAGACTCGACCTTGATGGTCATTATGCTGACCGGAGAATCACATCCGGAGCCTAATATCACTATTGAGGTTGAACAGGTCTAGGGCACAACGCCTTAGAAAAAAATCCCTTTAAGCACGGTAATGTCCCGTATCCAGCGACGGATACGGGACATTGTCGTATATTCTCCCCAACAGGCAAAGCCGTATCAGGAGGTTTCGCGGTTTTCTTTTCTGTAGTCCGTGACGGTCATACCCGTCCACGCTTTGAAAGCGCGGGAAAATGAACTGACCTCGGTATAGCCGGTCAGCAGCGCAACATCCTGAAGACTCAGTGCGGGATTGCTCAAATAGGCGCTCGCCAAATTTTGCTGAGCTCGCTGGCATACAGCCTTATAACTAGTGCCTTCCTCCTGCAGTCGCCGCTGTAGGGAACGCGAGCTCATACCCAAATGTGCCGCCAGCTTCTCAATTCCGAAAGAACCGCTGGGAATCATCTGCGTGAGTTCGAGCGAGACGGTCTGCAGAAAACTTTGCCGCGCATCCAGCTGCATTAATTCTTGATCGAGTGCTGGCTGCACATACTCCCACATGACGTTGTTGCGCGTAGTGAAGGGCAGAGCAAGATCATGGGAAGCGAGCACGAGTGAGTTCTGAGCGGCACGATGAGAAGAGACCCCGAAAAACTCTTTCAACGCGGTACCGTAGGGGCGCGGCGATTCTACTCGCAGGGGAGTAATCTGCTGACCGGTGCCGGTACGCAGAATATTCATCAGAATAATCTGCTCAATGGCTACCCCGCTGGCAGGCAGTACCCCGGTGTGTCCATCGTAGCTAAAACGGATGCTCGTGCGGGTGCCGTCAGGTTCAACTAACACCCGCACGGGACCGGTTAGACGTTTGTACCGTGCGAAACGTCCCAGAGCCTCCGTTCCGTCTTCTGCCGCCAAGGCACCGAAAATCGCCGGAACTATGCCGTGCAGGGCAGTAATATCGCCGTAGGTCAGCAGGGTCTCTTCGCGCGCTGAAGTATCGAGAACCTTGAGAAATCGGTGGTACTGCTCATGTGAGAGCTTCAGAGGTTCGCCTGCGCGGGGCATCCGAAGATCTGCCTGAGCCAGCAGAGCAGGAACTTCTGGATGCTGATCGAGCAACGCCTGCGCCAGCTGAGGGGTGATGGTCATAGCTTCCACGGCGATTCCTCACGTTACATAAAGCGGCGAATGATCTTATCGAAAGTGCGGTCGGGCAGAACCGTGTGCATCAGAACTGCAGGCTTTGCCATGAAACCGATGAGGTAACGGGTCTTAGGTTTTTTCGCTTCAATGGCGTGGGTGATCGCCTTGGAAATAATGGCAGGGTCAGACAGCGACTCCGAGGAGTAGTGGCGGCGCATATTCTCGGCAGTCTTACGGGCAATGCTCTCGTAGGCGCCACCTTTGGCCGATTCTTCCAGTTTGTCGGCGGCGATCATGCCCCAGTCGGTCTTGATGCCGCCGGGCTCGATAATGGATACCTGAATACCGAAGTCGGAGGTTTCCATGCGCAGCGCATCACTGAAAGCTTCGAGGGCGTACTTGGTGGCGTGGTACCAGGCACCCATGAAGGTGGTGAGGCGACCGCCCATTGAGGAGACGTTGATGATGCGCCCGGAGCGCTGCGCGCGCATCTGCGGCAGGACGAGCTGGGTGAGTCGTGCCAGCCCGAAGAGGTTTACCTCAAACTGGTTGCGTGCCTCGTCAAGGGTAACGTCTTCGATTGCGCCGTATGAACCGTACCCTGCGTTATTGACCAGGAACGTCGATGCGTCCCCTGCTCGGTAATAATGGTCTCTACAGCCTTCTTGATGGAGTCTTCGTCAGTGATGTCTAGCTGAAGCGGAATCACGCCGAAGGGTCGAAGCTCTTCGAGCTTCTCCACGCGGCGCGCTGCACCATAAACTGTGTGTCCCTGCGGTTGCGAGATTCTTTCCGCGGTATCGTAGCCGATACCCTGAGCTTGCGCCGGTGAGCAGAATAACCTGGGACATGATATTTCCTTTCAGAGATGTTTTTGTGGATGTATCCCAGTCTACGGGAGACTAAGTTTAGCATTTCGCGCCAGGTTATTAACAGTTCGCGCCAATCTTCATGAGACATAGCGCCGTAAAAGATAGAAAACCCCGCAGATACCTTCCTCACGGAGCACTTGGAGGAAAACGTATCTGCGGGGCTGGTCTGAAACAGGGCAAACGGACTAGGCGTTTGCTGCCGCATCCCTGATCTGCGGGGGTTTCATCCACGTGGGTGGGATCAAGCACACGCGCTAAGAATGTCTTGGTACGTTCATGCTGCGGGCTGCCGATCACCCGCTCGGCGGGTCCCTCTTCGACGACCACGCCATCCGCCATGAAGACGACCTTATCGGCGACATCGCGGGCGAAGCTCATCTCGTGAGTCACCACGATCATCGTCATGCCTTCGTCGGCGAGATCACGCATAATCGTAAGAACATCGCCCACCATTTCGGGGTCGAGCGCACTTGTCGGCTCGTCGAAGAGCATGAGTTCGGGGTTCATCGACAGCGCCCTAGCGATCGCCACACGCTGCTGCTGGCCGCCCGAAAGTTTACTCGGGTAGGCATTTTTCCTTATCTGCCAGCCCCACTTTCGCCAGCTGTTCGCGGGCAATCTTCTCTGCCGTTGAACGATCGCGCCCTAAGACCTTGATCTGGGCAATCGTGCAGTTATCAAGCACGCTCAGATGTCCCGAACAGGTTGAAACTGCTGAAACACCATGCCCATGCGGGTGCGCAAGGCGTTAATATCGGCGTCCGGATCGGTTACCTCGACACCGCCCACGGTAATGGTTTCCCGCATTGGGCTCTTCGAGCAGGTTTACACATCGCAGAAGCGTTGATTTACCCGATCCCGAAGGGCCGATCAGACAGACGACCTCGCCCGGTTCAACCTGAATATCAATACCGCGCAGCACCTCGTTTTTTTGCCATAAGACTTATGTAGCCCCGTGATGCTCACCGATGCCGCCGATGTTACTGTGTCAGTCATGACAATCTCCCAAAGTCTTTGTCGTGGTTACTTGCGTGATGCGCCCGTGCGCTTCTCAAAATATGCGGATAGCTGCCCCAGCGGCACGGTAATAATCAGGTAGCACAGGCCTGCGACCACCAGGGGAGTGAGCCCTGCGCCGGATGCGGTAATACCTTCACGCCCGAATTTCGCCAGCTCGTACTGCGCGATTTGTACACCCAGCAGGTACACGAGCGAGGAATCCTTGGTCAGCAGAATAACTTCGTTAGTCAGCGGGGGGAGCACGATGCGAAATGCCTGCGGAATAATTACCGAGAGCATCGCCCGGGTGTGCGACATGCCCAGCGACCGTGCCGCCTCATACTGGCCCTTCGGAACCGCCTGCAGGCCGGCACGCAGCACCTCGCTGATATAGGCAGAGGACACCAGTCCGAGGGAGAGTGTTACCGGAATGAGGTTATCGACAAACCGGATTTTGAAGGCGAGGGGAATGCCGTAGCCGAAGGTAAAGAACACCAAGAGCGCCGGAATGCCACGGAAAATTTCGACATAGATTGTCGCCAGCCACCGATAGGGTGCGATCGATGAGATACGCATGAGCGCCAGGATAAGGCCAAGGCTTAGACCCACGGCGAAACCCAGGGCCGTGTAGATCAGGGTATTCTTGAGCGCTACTGTAATAACGTTCGGGAACTGCTTTTGCGCAACCTCAAGGTTGAATACCTGGCTGGACAGTGTTTTCCAGTCGGCAAGGGCAATAATAAGAACCGCGATAACCGCCAGCAGAGCATACTGGGAGTACCGGAACATCGCCTGTTTTTTGCGGGGAGATAGTTTATTCTGTGCCATCGTTACACTAACGTAGTCTGTGTTTATCGTGATATTCAGGATGCGCGGCGCACGTTAGCGAACGAACGCGCACCGCGCTAATCGCGGTTAGTTTGCGCTGGATGAAGATGCGGATGAGGACGAAGACTTAGCCTTGGTCCACTTTTCCTTGATCTTATCGAGTTCGCCGCTGGACTTGAGCTGCTGAATTGTTTTATTCGCTTTATCCAGCAGGGCTTTCTTTTCGGGGGCTACCGCACCGGCAATCTGGTCGGCGTTTTCCGAGGTCTGATAGGCGATCTTGAAAGAGTCAGGGTCTTTGGTTAGCGCCTCAGAAATAACCGAGAGGTTTGCCGAGACGGCCTGCACCTGACCGGTCTTCAATGCCGAGAACATGAGTTCGTTGTCCTCGTACTGCACAACATCCGCGCCTTTCTTTGGCATAGGATTCGCCGCTGGTTGCCTGCTGAGCGCCGACTTTGGCGTTCTTAAGATCTTCGACGGAGGAGATCTTGGAATTTTTGGGAACCAGAATCGCTTGGTTGTCTTCGAAATAGACATCGGTGAATTCCATCTTGGATTTCCGCTCGTCGGTCACGCTGATACCCGCGAGCGCAATATCGCATTGTCCGCTGGTGAGCCCGGTGCCCGAATCGAGGCCTTCAAAGCTGATGGAGGTGAGCTTTGCTTCTGCGCCCAGGTCTTTGGCGATAGCGTTTGCTATATCTGCATCAATACCTACGATTTTTCCGTTTTCTTCGTATTCGAAGGGCATGTAGGGGGTGTTGGTGCAGACGGTGAGGACGCCGTTGTTGATGAGGTTTACCTCTCCGTTTTCGCCGTCGGATGCGGTTGAGACGCATCCTGTGAGGACGAGGGGTGCGAGCGCGAGGATCGCGAGGGACTTTTTGAGGTTGGGTTTTGCGGTGAAAATCGACATGGTGTGCTCCGTGTGTAGAAAATTTTGATGTTTTCCATTGTGCACCTGTGCGATAAAGAATGCAAGTGTACCTATAAATATTCACTATTTTTCTGAGTAAATGAAGAATTATGTATGCATAGTATGCATAAAACCAGGAATACTGTCGCGCCGCAGCGGACGGCGGGAGAAACGTGCTGCACGTGCGCAACACCGGGAACAAGAGTGCATATTTTCGTGAGTTAAAGTGTTCGCCACCTCAGATGACGTATCAGGAGGTGCTCAACTACCCCACGGGCGGTAGAACATGCCACAATTGAAGGCGTGAGCAACGTAGAGAAATGTTCAGGGCACCCGCGCAACCCTTGACAAGAAGACCGGCGATATCGCCGCCATGTTTGACACCGTCGCGAAGCGCTACGACCTGATGAACGGCATCTTGTCGCTGGGACGGCACATCTACTGGCGCAAGCAGACCGTCGCCGCCGTGGATGCGCGTCCCGGGCAGAAGGTCCTCGACGTTGCCGCCGGTACCGGAACCTCATCCGAGCCTTTCGCTGACGCCGGGGTTGATGTTATCGCCGCGGACCTTTCCGAAGGAATGCTGGAGGTCGGGCGTAAACGCCGCCCCGATATGACCTTCGTACAGGCGGACGTTACCGACCTTCCTTTCGAGGACGACAGCTTCGATGCCGTCACCATGTCTTACGGTTTGCGTAACGTTGCGGATTATCCCCGTGCGCTGAGCGAACTGTACCGGGTTACTAAGCCCGGCGGGCGCATCGTGGTGCTGGAATTCTCGACCCCAACCTTCGCCCCTTTCGGTAAGGTGTATAAGGAATACATTATGAAGGCGATACCGCCCGTAGCGCGCGCGATCTCCTCAAACCCGGAATCCTATGTATATTTGGCGGAGTCGATTATCGATTGGCCGGATCAGAGAACCCTTGCCCACAAGTTCGCGCAGGCGGGCTGGCAGGACGTCAAATATCGTAATCTCAGCGGCGGAATTGTTGCCATTCACCGTGGTTTCAAACCCCAAAACTAACACTCAGCACATCATCATTGAGCAACACACAGCATGCAGCTACGCACCAACACACCGAAGAAGGCATCGTGAGCACCTCAGAGCAATCCATTGCAGCCACCGATTTGATGGCAGGACTCGATTTCAACCTGCCCGCAGGGTTTGAGCTCATTGCGTCCGACCCGCAGCTTGGCCCCCAGATTCTTACCTCGCTGGCGCGGATTGAAGAGCGGCTTGCCGAGGCTATCAGCTACACCGATAAGCTCGCCGATGTTGCCGCCCGACACTTACTGCTCGCCGGTGGAAAGCGCGTGCGTCCCCTCCTGACTCTGCTTGCCGCCGCTGTGGACGGGCAGATTAACGACGACGTGATTGAGGCCGCAGTGGTCGTCGAACTCACCCATCTGGCGACCCTCTACCACGACGATGTGATGGACGATGCGCCCAAACGCCGCGGCGTCGATACCGCTCAGACCATTTGGGGAAATTCCGTCGCCATCCTGACGGGCGACCTCATTTTCTCGCGTGCCTCGCTGCTGGTCTCCGATCTGGGCACGCGACCCATGAAAATTCAGGCGCAAACCTTCGAGCGCCTGGTGTTGGGGCAGCTCTACGAAACAACCGGTGTACGCGAAAACCAGGATATTCTCGATCACTATATCGCCGTGATCGAAGGGGAAAACCGGCTCGCTGATCGCGGCGGCGGGGGAGTACGGCTCACTCTTGGCGGGCGCCTCCGAAGAGGTTATTCAGATGCTCGCCACCTACGGCGAACTCGTGGGCGTGGCATTCCAGCTCGCCGATGACGTGATCGATATTGTCAGCGATGGTGCATCCTCCGGGAAAACCCAGGGCACCGATCTGCGTGAGGGTGTGCCGACCCTGCCGACTATTCTGCTCAACCGTGCCGCAGAGGCCGGGGACGAATCAGCCCGTCAGGTTCGAACGCTCATTGAGGCAGACCTATCGAGTGACGATGCGCTTGCCGCCGCTGTATCCGCGCTCGCCGCGCATCCGGTCACGCAGGAAGCGTGGCAGATAGCCTATGATTGGGCGGATCGCGCGATTGCAGCCATTGCACCGCTGCCGGATTCTACCGCGAAGGCGGCGCTGGAATCCTTCGCGCACGCCGTGGTGCATCGCGAGAGCTAAACCGCGTGGTACGGTTGCTTCAGGAAGACTTCTTCACGAGAATGCGCATATTGATGCAGCGTAGTGTGTGAAGAACGCCCAGGTGGAGCTGAACTCGATAGAGTTCTTTAAGGGAAACTATGGCCCACAAAACCGTTACCGCATATCAATCTGCCGCAATATTCTTCAGTTCGGTTATAGCGGCTGCGGCAACGTTTGCTATATCGGTTATTGCTGCGTACTTTTTATCGCACAGTGAGTTTAGGCAGTTTCAGTCAGCATTCTGGCCCCTCGTGTTCGGAATTTACGGCATAACCGGCGCTATTCAGCAGGAAACAACGCGGGCAGTCGGGGCGTCCCTTCTGCAGAATCCGGAATCACGAACACACACTAATAGACTTTCATATTCCGCCGTGGCAGCCCTGTTAGGACTGAGTATTGCCGCGATCGTTGTCATGACCTCACCACTGTGGTCCTCCGCTTTCCCCACCTACCCGCAAATGAGTGTTGTACTGATAGCGTTCGGCGTCGTGATGTACGCCGTCTACGCTGCGGTTAGCGGCGCATCCGCCGGGCGGGATTCCTGGTATTTTTACGCCGCTTTAGGCAGTGGTGAGGCACTGATACGTTTGGCGGCAACATTGGCGGCGGTAGTGTTGTCGTGGCACCTGCTCGGATTTGAGACCGCCGTTGTCGTTGCCTCGCTGATCTGGGTTCCGTGCGTCGTATTTTCACGTACCGGGCGGCGCGTCTGGCACGCGAGCATTGATGTTAGTTCGCGGCGGTATGCACGAAATATTGTGATGCTCATGCTTTCATCCGCCGGTGCATCGATTCTTATGACGGCGTTTCCCTTTTTCTTACAGTTCACAACTCAGGATCAAAGCGCACAGTTCAATGCCTTGGTGGCCGCTATTGGTGTTACACGTTCGCCGATTATGATGCCGCTTCAGGCCTTTCAAGGGGTCGCCATATCGGCTTTCTTGAAGCACCAAGATAACCCACTGCGCGCTTTAGCACGCCCGTGTCTGTGGGTCCTGGGAATCGGCGTTTTCGGCGCACTGCTTGCCTATCTTATCGGTCCTTTTCTCTTTGACATTTTCTACTCTAAATATGCCGGTCTTGCACCCGGAATGATGCTTGCTATTTTGACCTTTGAGTCCGCGATTATCGCCGTGCTCGTGCTCGCTGGAAATCTGGCTATTGCCTTGAATATGCACCGTTTATATGTGAGCGGTTGGGTTTGTGCGGCTGCGTTGGCCTTGCTCCTGCTGCACGTGCCGCTGGATGTGGTGAGCCGTACCGAGCTCGCCCTCGGGGCTGCTCCGCTGTGCGGATTCACGGTAATTCTGGTGGGAATCTTGAGGAGTCCAAAGGCAGAGAGCCGTAAAAGTACCGATAAATCCGGTCTCTTCCAGGATGCACCTGCCACTCGGCACGAGAGGTCGTGAGGGCTGAAGATCGAGAAGCGTTAGTTTAAGAATGCTTGTGTTTATCTGTTACATTCCCCTCATAAATCCCACAGAATCCCACATGATGGGCTATCATTGACCAAATAGCCTACATCAGGTAAACCTAAAGAACGTCTGTGCCCACACATCATTGAGAGCACAGAGCACCCGGAGAATCGCGCCCAAACCCTAGCGCGCCTCCGTTCACAACGACATGCCCTGTCTACCCTCAAAGGCGCATCGTCGTGTGACGTGCATACATGAACATCTAGACCGAGGTAACCACTATCATGGGTACAAAACCCGCCAAGACCCCGGCGAAGCGTGAAGGCTTCTCCAGCCGCAGGGTCTTCCTTTTTGCCGCCATCGGCTCAGCTGTTGGTCTGGGAAATATTTGGCGTTTCCCCGCTGTTGCTTACGAGAACGGCGGCGGCGCCTTCATGATCCCGTACATCGTGGCGTTGCTGACCGCAGGCCTCACCTTCCTCTTCTTCGACTACGCGATTGGCCACCGCGGGCGCGCATCGTCTCCGCTGGCATTCCGCCGCCTCAACCGCAAAACCGAGTTTCATCGGTTGGTGGCATATGGGCATTAGCGCGGTTATCGCCATCTACTATGCCGCGATTATCGCCTGGGCGGTGCGGTACATGATTTTCTCGTTCAACCAGGAATGGGGCAGCGACGCGAAATCCTTCTTCATGAAGGACTTCCTGAAAGTGGGGGATCCAAAGCTTTCCTTTGACTTTAACCCCGGCATTCTTATTCCGCTCGTGCTGGTATGGATTTCCCTGATCGTCATCATGGCGCTGGGCGTGCAAAAAGGCGTGGGTGCCGCCAATGTGGTGTTTATGCCCCTGCTGATCTTTATGTTCGTAGGGTCTGGTTGCGTACTCGCTCACCCTGCCCGGCGCGATGAACGGCCTGAACACCCTGTTTACTCCCAACTGGGGTGCGCTAACTAATGGCGAGGTGTGGGTCGCCGCCTACGGACAGATCTTCTTCTCGCTCTCCCTCGGTTTCGGCATTATGGTGACTTACGCATCCTACCTGAAGCCCAAGACCGACCTGACCGGCTCGGGCACCGTCGTGGGTTTCGCCAACTCTGGATTTGAGCTGCTGGCGGGTATTGGTGTGTTCGCGGCGCTGGGCTTCATGGCTCAGGCACAGGGCATCGCCGTAGGCGAGTCGTCGAAAAAGGCACCGGCCTGGCGTTCATCGCCTTCCCCACCATTATTTCGCAGGCGCCGGCTGGTGCGCTCATCGGATTCCTGTTCTTCGGTTCGCTCCTCTTCGCAGGATTCACTTCGCTCATCTCGGTTCTTGAAGTCATTGTCGCCGGTGTGCAGGATAAAGCTGGGACCTCACGCCTGACCTCAACCATGATCGTAATTATCCCGCTGGCGATTATCTCGACCCTGCTGATGCCCACCGCATCCGGCCTGTACGTGCTGGATATCCTCGATAACTTCGTGAATAGCTTCGGTATTCTGGCGGCCGGTCTGACCTCCATTGTTGTGGTTGTCTACTGCTTGCGGGCCCTGCCGACCCTGCGGGATCATCTGAATTCTGTCTCCTCCTTGAAGGTGGGCTGGCTCTGGATGATTCTCTTGGCGGGCGTTACCCCGTTGATCCTGGGGTACAGCCTGATCTCCACGCTCGTGAAGACCATTAATAAACCCTACGAAGGCTACCCAGCAGATCTGCTCGGCATCTTCGGCTGGGGCATGGTGGCATTCCTGATTCTTGGCTCCATCGTGATTTCATTCCTGCCGTGGTCGCATAAGTCACGCGCCGCCGAGGAACCTCCGGCACCGCCCGTTATCGGCGGTAAACTCGCCCACACACATGTGGACGATGCCGCGCTGAAAGCACATGCAAAAGCACAGGGTGAGGAGGCATAATGAGTGGTGCAGCTATCGCTATGATGATCGTGGCAATCCTCATTATCTGGGGCGGCCTGGTGTTTGCCCTCGTAAACCTGAGCAGGCACCCCGAAGAACCTGAGGATGATGCTGTCGAGCAGGCAGCCACCGAATAATACCGTTTACGCGCGCGGGCAGGTCTGCGGACTGTGCCCGGTACGTAGAAATATAGAATACTCGCGCACTCGGCGCGAATAAAAAGTGTTGGCATGAGAACTCTGACCGGTTCTCGTGCCAACACTTTTATGCATCTACGGCAAGGGCTCAGGATTTGTCGGAGGCACTCGCTGCGGAATCTTCGGTGTCTTCGGGCGAGAGCTGCACCGCATCCAGAAGATAGTTCTGTTCACGGTCATCGCCGCCCTCAGAGGACTGAGAAATCTGCACAATAGGAATCATGCCGGTCTCGACCGCCGTGAGCTTCGACGGGCGCGAAGTGCGTGAGGCGCGCACCGCATCCACCGTGAAAATTATGAGAGCCACCCAAATCAGAGATAAGCCAATCCACTTATCCGGGGTAATCCTATCGTGCAGCACGAAGAGCGCCAGGAAGAACTGAATGGTCGGTCCCCATATACTGCACCATGCCGATCACCGACAGAGGCAGCGCCCGCGCCGCCGCTGAGAAAAGAACCAGCGGAGTTACCGTGACAATGCCGGTGGAAGCGAGCAGCCAGAAATGCCCGGGGCCTTGCGAAAACAACGTGAGCTGTCCCTGCGTATTCATCCACCACAGCACCACGAGCGCCACCGGAAGCAAATAAAAGTCTCAAGCGATAGCGACACCACCGGATGCACACTCGACCCCACCCGCGCCTTGAGCAGCCCGTACGTTCCGAAGGTGAAGGCAACACCCAAACCCAGCCACGGAATCTGCCCGTACACCACGCTCATAATCAGCACTGCCACGGTCGAAATCCCGATAGCGACCCACTGAATTTTTCGCAGCCGCTCGTGTAGGAACACGACCCCCAACGCCACGGAGACCAGCGGGTTAATAAAATACCCCAGCGACATGTCAATCGTATGCCCGTGCGTGGTGGAGTACACATAAATCATCCAGTTCGCGCCGATCAGCAAAGACGCGACCGTCAAAATACCCATAGTGCGCGGAGTACGCACCGCCTGGTTAAACGGCTTGGTCAACCGGAAAATAGGGAGCAGAACCGCGCAGAATGCCAGTGAAAAAATCACACGCGAGAGCACAATCTCCAGCGCAGACGAAGACGCCATGAGATAGAAATACAGCGGCAGCATACCCCAGATCGCGTAGGTGGTAAAAAGGCAGATAAAACCATTGCGGGTCTGTGCAGCGTGTGCCGCCGTGCCTGATGCGGGTGCTGTAGCGCTGTGAGCGTTCTGCGCCATAGTGTGAGGGATCCTCCTTACCTGTGAACGAAAGATGAGATGTGAACTTCTAACAACTCTACTCTTCACCGCACTCTTGCACGAGTATGAGGCGCCGACTGGCGGAGGCGAGTCGCCTATTAAACGCCGATGGGGCGCAACATAATACAGCGTTGCACCCCACCGGAATGATGAAATTCCTAGGTCAGGATAATATGCCGCAGGCACGGGGTAAAGACCCTGTACACCTGCTGATACAGCGTTGTCTACAGACCGAAGAACCGCGAGAAGAAACCCTTCTTCTTGCCGGTCTCCTGAGTCTGCTCCTGCTCCTCGTGCTGATCAGCCTTCTGTTCGGCGGGCTTGATCACCGGAATTGCAGTTGCCGGGGTGTTCTCGGTCTGCGGTGCGGATGCGCCGGTACCTGAAGCGGCAGGTTTGGGTGCCTGCTGCGGCTGCTGCTGGGCACCTGCCGCTGCGGGCTTCTGTGCGCCGGGCTGAGGAGTGGTCTGTCCCTGACCTGCACTCGCGCCGGGTTTGTCAGCTGCGCGCGGGGTGATCGATGTGCGGGACTTCGAGGCATCGGAGGCACCGTGCTTCGCCGCCTTAGCTTGACCTGCAGATGTGCCGGTCTGTGCTGCGGCAGCGCCAGCGTTCGGAACAACATCGCCTGGGAGGGTATTGACCGTTACGCGACCGTGCTCGGAATTCTCGCGCGGATCCTGATCGAAAGGGGCCTCGGTATCCGGGTAGAGGTTCTCAGTTGTGCGCACACCCGCCACCGGTTTCTGCGATGCGCCAGCGGGTACAGCGCGCTTTGCGGCCGCCGCGGGAGCCTGAGGCTGAGCCGGTGCTGCTTCTTCCGGCTGTGCATTTTCCTGTGCGGGGGCGCTCTTTGCTGCCTGTGCGTCCTTAGGCGTCTGGGCGTCCTCGGGTTCCTGAACGGCGGGTGCCTGCTCGGCTTCGGCACGTGCCGCCGCACGCTCTGCCGACTGCTGTTCGCGCAGGGCCACCTGCTCTGCAGCCTCGGCAGCGGCGGCCTGCTCAACTTCGGCGCGTTCAGCCGCCAATTCCGCACGGTACTGCTCAGCCTCTGCGGCAAGCTGCGCAAGTTCTTGGGCGGTAACCTCGGGCTTCGCGCGCTCGATACCGCTGATGCGCCCCTCATCGAACCACAGCCGCAGGGCGCCGTCGGTCATGGTGAGTACCACGGTAGCCTCGGTATCCCAGGCGGTATGGAACCCGCGCTGACGCGCATAAGAATTAACGGCGAGTGGATGATCGTGAATATCTTCGCTTTGCAGAGCCTTCGCAATCACGCGCCCTACACCTTTGTACGTGGGCGCATCCAGGGTCAATTCGGGGCTGTCAATCAGGCTCCACGCCCGCACAGACCCCGACGGCAGGGGATAGTGAGCGTATAAACCGGTCACCGTTTTCGTTGCCAAAGTCAGGCGACGCGCCAATCCCTCTGAGAGCGGAATTTCGTCGGTACTCAGCTCCAGCACTGAGTCGCGTTCACCGGCATCTCGCGCCTGCAGCGCCGCTGAGACTACCGCATTTGGAAAATATCCCAATTGCTGCCACGACCAAATCCAGGTTCCACGGTTTTCAGATTCGGTACCGAGCAGGTAGGGTTGAAAGACACCGGATCGGCGGCCTTGAACGTGAGGGACTGTTCGGCGAAGTTTACGTCGTAGTCAGCAGACCCAATAAGTTCAGCCAACCGCGCCTGGTATTCGGTCGAGATAAAGATTGATGCGTCAATAAGATCCTGCAAAGAATTCGTCATAGGTTAAGGGTAACAACCTTTTTGGTGTGAGTACCCACAAACTGCACCAATTTTGTGGGTCGGATGGAGAAAAAATTTGAACAAGAGACAACTTGGTAACCGATGCTAGAACACACACGCAAAAGTGTGTTCCCTAACCTATCATGACGTTATAAATCGGCGTGACGGCGGATGCTTCGCTAAAATCAATAGAGTAGCGGGTAGCTTCCCGCCGGGACCTAAGATGCAAGCTGACGATAAAGGAATGGAAAACCATGACGGATACCCGACGTTCTGAACCGACGAGTAGAGCCGCCCGAACCCAGGATGCGCTCAACCGTATCGGTAGCTGGCTTCTTGATGTCGTCAAGGCTGAGCCCGGGTGGAGCGAGATGATCCTCGACGTAAAACCCCTCGCCGGGCAGGTCTATATTCGCGTGCGTGAATTCCGTGACGGCGAAGAGTACATCGGTTCGGTGGGCCCCCTCAAGGAAGATTCGCCCGTACTGCCCGATCTTCGCAAGCTCCAGCGCGCCGCCTACGACGGCAACCGCGGCACCTGGTTTACCGCATCGGTGGTGGTGGCGGCCAATAACTGGCCCGAACCGAAGTTCAGCGTGGGGGCATCCTATAACCGCGACGAAGAACCGGAAAACTGGGGTACCGAAGGAACCCTGAGCGCTTCGGATGTACGCGAGCATCTGCACATGTTCCCGCGCGATTCCGAGCGTATTCCCGCTTGGGCAACCGAACGTATGCACGGTCGAGCTCGTGATGTTTCGGGCTTGCATAAAGAGACCGATTACGAGGTTCCCAATCCCTACCTCGCCGCTGCACTCGAAGCTTTCAAGAAGGACGTCAAAGAACGAACCCTCATTAACGTAGTGCGCACCATGCTCGGCGGCGATTTGCTCGTGGATGCTTCCGGCTCAACTATTGTTCCCGCAGGGCACCTTGATATTGGTCCCGAATCGCAGCTGCGCTACCAGGTTATTCGCCTTGAAAACGGGATGCAGGCGCTATGCGTATTCTCGTCGGCAGAGTATGTTTCGCAGAGTTACATGCGTGAAAACTCCGACGATGACGAGCTGATTCTGCGCGAACCCGCCGTCAAGATTTTCATGGATTTCTTGAGCAACCCCGACCTTGATCTGATTGCGATAGATCCGGGTTCCAACCACGAATGCTATATTGAGCGCGCCCAGGTGCAGTGGGTTGTGAACTCGCCCCGTAACGACGGCGCGAAAATGGCTCTTATCAACGACAATATGCAGCAGCTTCTCGGATCGTTGGTGGCACCAAACTCTATTCTGGTGGTGGCGATTGACCCCAAGAGTAAGGTACAGGGACCGGCATTCGTCCCCGATGATGAAGGCAACCCCACGAACATGTTGGCGTTCACCTCGCCGATTGAAGTTGCCGCTATTGATCCTGCAATTGAGGTGCGCGTAGCACACGCGATTGAGGTACTGACCCTCGCGGAACAGCTCAACGCCCCGGGTATTCAGATCAACTACTTCAACCCTAGCGCTGTGCTCGACATCAAGCAGATCCGCGAGCTCCTCGATATTGTGCGTGAACAGGAAGCGGTCTTCGGCGCTTCTCCCGCTGGTGCTAGTGCACCCGCATAGTTCATAAAATCCGTCACGCTAAAATCGCCCGGAAGAAACACCCATACGGTGTTATCTCTTCCGGGTGATTTTGTGTTTGGAGAGGGTTGTACTATACAGGTCGGCTTCTATAATGTGTAGCAAAGCTGTTCTCATGCAGTCAGGGAATGACGATATACCCATCATCGACCCGAGCAGGAGATACACATGATGGCTTCTCCCCATACAGCAGAAGAGATAATTAACGGAGTGGGAATATATAAGTCGTTCCCCTCCGCCGGTTCGCGAGAGCAGCTATCAGTGCTGAAGGGAATTGACCTGCAGATTCAGCGAGGGAGCTTTACCGGGATTGTAGGACCTTCAGGCTCCGGTAAATCTACTCTCTTAAACTGTCTAGCGGGTCTTGAGCCGCTGACCTCCGGTACTGTAACTATCGCCGGTACAGATATTAGCTCTCTTCGCGGCAATAAACTTGTGGCATTCCGGCGCGATCACCTTGGGTTTGTTTTTCAATCGTATAACCTGATTCCGGCGCTGACGGCTTATGAGAACGTCCTGCTCCCAGCGCAGCTTGCTGGGTTGCGACACGCGCATCGTCGTGCTCGCGAAGCGCTGCATGCGGTGCATATGTTAGATTTTTCTCTCTCTTTGCCGAACCGTCTCTCAGGTGGTCAGGCTCAGCGCGTGGCTATCGCCCGTGCCTTAGCAAGCGGTGCAGAACTGATTTTTGCGGACGAGCCCACCGGCGCTCTCGACACTAAAACTGGGAATCTGGTTCTGGATATACTGCGCCATCTCGTCGATGAAGAACATCGGACTATCGTGATGGTAACCCACGACTTGGAGGCAGCATCCCGCACAGATACCGTTTTTGTGATGCGTGACGGAACTCTTCACGAAACATTAGAAAGCCCACATACTCCCGAAATTCTAGCGGCTCTCGACCGTGCGGCTACCTACGAAACGGATGCATCATGATGGTAAAGGTTGCGGTGAAACAGCTGCGCCGCACGTGGCGCGTGTGGGTAGGTGCCCTTGTCATGGTGATTGTAGGGGCGACGGGAATTACGGCGGTCAGGTTGCACCTTGCAACGGCAAGTACTATGCCCTCGGAGAAAGCCCGAGCAATTTTCTCGTTGGCATACGGCGAAATAGTGTTTCTCATCGTGGCATCGGTGGCAATGCTCGCTTCCACAGCACGTTATGCTGTTGCGGCAACCCGTGCAGAGTATGCCCGGCTGCAATTGGTCGGTGTACTTCCTCGACAGGTCTTTACGATAGTGCTCGTACAGCTTCTAGCGGTAGGGGTCATAGGCGTCGTCTTTGGCTGCGGGCTGGGCATAGTGTGCGCTCAACCAACGCTTGATTATATGGTTCATCAAACAACCCTTCAGCAGACAGTACCGGTTGTTTATCTGGCGCATTCTATAGTAATAAGCGCTCTTATCGTGCTGGTCGTAACACTCTTCAGCGGGGTGCGGTCTGCACGGGCGGCTAGCCTGATGCCAGCGCTTTGGGCACTTCGTGAAACAGAAGAAACACCTGCCGTAAAATTCAGCTGTGGACGTTTGATCTTTACTCTCGTTTTGGCAGTATGCACCATAGCATTAGCAGTGGGTATACAGTTTGTCCGTATTGACCCTCACCAAGAGCGTGTAGATGCGGCTATTTCAGGTGTAGCGATATTAGGTATTCTCCTAGGACTTTGCCTGATTTCACTGTTGGCAGCACTTGCTCCACTCCTCTCGTCAGGGTTTATCAGTGTATGGAGTGCCATAATTCCCATGAGGTTATCGGCTTCATGGAATATCGCCCGTCGGTTTATACAACATAGCGGCGGCAGGAGCGCTGCAATTCTAACCCCCGTTCTGATAGCGGTAGGGTTGCCCGGAATTCTCTCCACAGTATCTGACACGATAGCAACGGGCATGAGTTCCGGTTCCGGTACCAACTCGGGTGGGCTGAGCGTTATTCTATCTCCTGCGCTTCTCACCACGACTATAGGGGCTGCGACCATTATTTATGGGCTCCTTGAGTCGAAGCCGTGATTTTGCATTGCTGGTGCTAACCGGTGTTTCACGAGCAGTAATAGCGCGTATCGTGGTTTTTGAATCTCTGATGTATGCGCTCAGCTCGTTTCTGCTGGCTCTAGGGGTTATGGCCGTCGTCGGTTTTTCTGTATCAAGCCGATTCCCCGCCGAGACCAAAGTGACCAGCGCACTTGGCTGGGATGTGGCGGCGGTATCAGCAGGGTGCGCCTGGGTTATCCTATGCCTCGCCAACCTTGCGCCTGTACTGAGGTACAACCGCCTCAAACTTGTCAGCACAACATAACCGGTTAAAAATACGGGGTCGGTGACTCCACCTCACTGAAAGTCACCGGCCCCATGCTGCAGCCGTGCGTCATGTTCTCGAACCTACAGGAGAACAGACGCTGCCGTATCTTACGAACCAGATGCGGCGGCTGACACGGCCTCGCGGACGCGAGAACCGAGCTCAGGGTGAACGCTATCCCAGTATTGGAACGCGCGTTCACGAATCTCGTCGGAACGAACAGCGCCTACGTGACCAGAGATGTTGCTGATCAGGCGTTCGCGTTCTTCGTCGTTCATGGTTACCTCGTAGAGGGTGCGCGCCTGCGAGAAATCATCATCGTCCGGGCGCAGGGTGTAGGCGGTGCGTACCAACTCGCCATCAGACTCCCAGCTGCCTTCGCCAGCGCGTTCCGCATCCGCATGCGGGCCGCCCAAACTATTCGGCGCGTAGGTGGGAACGGACGGGTCGTTGAAGTTGTAGCGCATCGAGCCATCATGCGAATAGTTGTTCACCGGCGCTGCGTGGGGTGCGTTCACGGGCAGCTGCGCGAAGTTGGTGCCGATGCGGTAGCGATGCGCATCCGGGTAGGAGAAGATGCGACCGAGCAGCATCTTATCGGGCGAAGCCGCGATACCGGGCACAAAGTTCGAGGGGGAGAAGGCCGCCTGCTCGATCTCGGCGAAGAAGTTCTGCGGGTTGCGATCCAGCACCATGCGGCCCACCTTGATCAGCGGGTAATCTGAGTGCGGCCACATCTTCGTCAGATCGAAGGGGTTAATGCGGTAGGTCTTCGCGTCCTCGTAGGGCATAATCTGCACGTAGAGCGTCCAGGCGGGGTAGTCGCCGCGCTCGATAGCCTCGCGCAGGTCGCGGCGGTGGAAGTCAGCATCCTTGCCCGCCATTTCATCGGCCTGAGCCTGGGTGAAGAACTCGTTGCCCTGCTCGGTCTTGAAGTGGTATTTAACCCAGAAGCGCTCGCCTTCGGCGTTAATCCACTGGTAGGTGTGCGAGCCGAAAGCCGTCCATGTGGCGCAGGGTGCGGGGCAGGCCGCGGTCGCCCATCAGCCAGGTGACCTGGTGCGCCGTTGCGGGGTTCAGGCTCCAGAAATCCCACTGCATGTCGTGATCGCGCAGACCCGAACCGGGCATACGCTTCTGCGAGTGGATGAAGTCGGGGAACTTGATGGCATCGCGAATGAAGAAGATAGGAGTGTTATTACCTACCAGGTCGTAGTTGCCTTCGGTGGTGTAGAATTTCACCGCGAAACCGCGTGGGTCACGCCAAGTATCGGGGGAGCCGGATTCGCCCGCCACGGTCGAGAAACGAATCAGCAGCTCGGTTTTAACGCCCGGCTGAAAGAGCGCCGCACGGGTGTACTGCGAAACGTCTTCGGTAGTTTCAAAGTAGCCGTATGCGCCGGTTCCCTTTGCGTGCACCACACGCTCGGGCACACGCTCACGGTTGAACTGAGCGAGCTTTTTCAACAGCGTAAGCATCGTGCAGAACGATGGGGACCATCGGCGCCCACGGTGAGCGAATGATCATCTGAAGCCACCGGCGTGCCAGTGCTCGTGGTGGTGTAAGAACCGGGATGAATGGGGTTCTGCGGGGTCTGATACATATTTGCTTCTCCCTGTGTTTTTGGTGATGCTATGTGGTTTTCGACGAGCATTCTTCCTGTTTTAGGGTGCAGCTAACGAACACCAAGGCGCTGTTTCACGCCCGGAGTAAGGTGTGGGAATGTGGTTCGTTAGTGCTGAACGCTCGCTGCGGCTTGCACCTGGCTCTTCGCCAGTTCTGCTTCTGCCTCAGTTTGACAGTCTGCGCAGACGCCTCGATACAGGACATCTGCGCTGATAATCGCCATGCCGTGGAAGTCGCTGGGAGTTAGGCAGGGCGCTGAGCCGACAGCGCAGTCTACATCCTGAACTTTTCCGCAGCGAATGCAGAATGCGTGGTGATGGTTATCGCCCGTGCGGGTCTCGTAGAGTCCCCGGGGTTCCCGGCGGCTCAAACTTACGCAGCATGTCGATATTCGTCAGATCCGTGAGGATCACATACACCGACTGCACGGTAATGGTAGGAATCTCTTGCCGCACAGCGGTAACTATTTCCTCGGCGTTGGCATGGGGATGAGCCTGAACCGCACGTAGAACAGCAAGCCGCTGTTTCGTGACCCTGCGCCCCTTAGCGCGCAAGTTTTGCGACCAAGATTCCGTGAGAAGTTCGGTCGCGGATTCTGCTGCCAACGGTAGCACGCCGGTGTGGGAGCATCCGTGAAGAGGGATGCTCGGGTTCCGGGTGTGCGTTCGTATCTAGGGGTTCGGTCATGAACAATACTCTACCGTTAATCTGACTTTTTCACAATTACAATTACGATAAATTCATAATAAGAGTCGTGTTCGGGGTACTTTCACCATGACACTATGTCGCTAAAACCGCGAATTTCTGGGGTACAGCAGAACGCCTGAGACTTCATGTGACCTTGCTCGCATTCGAGGAACCTGTGGATGCGAGAATACGAAATACACGCTGGTGGCGAATCTGGATGTCTGCCTCATATATACCCCGTATGCTGTAATCTAATACGTTCACGGCAACACGATTTTCTAAAGGTACACGCAATGCACAAACACTATAACGGGCTTAAGACCGCCCTTCTGCTGGGCGGCATGGTCGGTCTGCTGATGCTTATCGGCGGCGGCCTTTCAACATACTTCCGCAGCTCAATTTATCTGGGGTTTCGCCCTTGTGAGCTTGGGTACCGTTGCATATTCATACTGGAACTCCGATAAACTCGCGCTGCGTTCCATGAACGCCTACGCCGTTACCCGCGAGGAGGTTCCGGTTCTGTATGACATTGTCGAGGAACTTTCCTCGCGCGCCGGGCAGCCTATGCCGCGCCTATATGTGGCACCCACCCAGACTCCAAACGCCTTCGCGACTGGGCGCAATCCGCGCAATGCCGCCGTCTGCTGCACCGAGGGTATCTTGCAGCTTCTTGATGAACGCGAGATGCGCGGCGTGCTTGGGCACGAGCTCATGCACGTCTACAACCGCGATATTCTTACAAGCTCGGTGGCAGCCGGTATTGCAACTCTGATTACGGCGGCGGCACAGATTGTTGGCTTCGGCTCCATGATGGGAGGGAACCGTGAGCGTGGCGGCGGAAACTTCTTGAGCATAATACTGATGTCGCTTCTGGCTCCCATTGCTACGGCGGTTATTCAGATGGCTATTAGCCGTACCCGCGAATACGATGCCGATGAAGATGGTGCAAAACTCACGGGCGATCCGATTGCGCTTGCCTCCGCTCTGAATAAGTTGGAGAAGGGTGTTTCGCTCTACCCTATGGATCCCAAGAATCAGCAGGTTGTGAATACCTCGGCCTCTATGATTGCGAACCCCTTCGGTGGACTGAAGAACCTCATGTCTACTCACCCACCGATGGACAAGCGCATCGCCCGCCTGCAGCAGATGGCGCGCGATAACGGTCAGCTATAAAACCTGCGTACGTGTTTGTCTTATAGATGAAAGGCGGAGCGGTTACCAAAACTGGTAACCGCCCCGCCTTAATGGTGCGCTGATGCCGCGTGCACAGCAGAGGTATCTAGCGATAATTCACGAACTGCAGATCAACGTCAAGATCTGCGCCTTTTTAAGCAGTGAAATCACGCTCTGCAGATCGTCACGAGACTTCGAGGACACACGCAGCTCATCGCCCTGAATCGTAGCCTTCACGCCCTTAGGCCCTTCATCGCGGATCAGTTTGGAAATCTTCTTAGCCTGATCCTGTGCGATGCCTTCCTTGATGGAGCATTCGATGCGGGTCTCTTTGCCCGAAGCGTAGGGGTCACCTGCGTCCAGAGACTTTAGCGAAATACCGCGCTTGACGAGCTTTGACTGGAAAAACGTCGAGCACCGCGAGAGCTCGTTCCTGGGCGTTTGCCTTAATGAGAATCTTCTCGCCCGAGAAGTCGATCTCAGCACCGACACCGCGGAAATCGTAGCGCTGCGAAACCTCTTTTTGTGCCTGGTGCAGGGCGTTGGAGACCTCTTGTTTATCAACCTTTTGAGACAATATCGAAAGAAGATTCGCTTGCCATAAACCTATGTCCTTTCGTTGTGTTTGTGCGGAATACGACGGTATCTGTCCCTCATAGAATACCTGTTTTCTGTTGCGCTCACAGATAATTTTCAGGTTCTTTGATGCGTTTCTCAGCTGTTGTTAACCTTGAACATCCAGAATAGAAACATGGCTACACAATACTCGTCAACGACCAGCAGTGTGAATCGTGAAGAAGCTCGCGATGCTGAAACCCTGCTGTTCCTTGACCTCTACAGTTCTATTGGTTCTGAACCTGAGAACATCCCTGAGGCAGAGCGAGTGGATGCGGTTCAGAGCGAAGACTCTTCAGATGTTGTTGAGCCTCCTGCCTTCGAGGGAATCGGCTCAACGCTGACAGATCCCAAACTCGTTGCCCGCTTCGAGGGAGTGCGGCGCGATCTTGCTCGTGAGATTCGAAGCGAGATGTGCACAGTTGAACAGGCGCTGCGCTATCTTGAGCATTTGGAAATTACGCTTCTGATGGAGCAGGATGGCGACCTGTAAACTCGCCTGAAAAACAGCCTCCAAAAACGAAAAACAGCCCAAAAAGTTGTATTCGTCACAAAGCTAGGCTCTGGCTTCACAAGTTCATTAAAAACCTGTACAGTAGTCTCTGTTCGCTTGAGCGAACTTCTAGCCTAGCTAGTTCGGCAGATTACCCGAGCGGCCAAAGGGGGCTGACTGTAAATCAGCTGGCACAGCCTACGGGGGTTCGAATCCCTCATCTGCCACCCTAAAAAGAACCCGGTTACTTCGGTAGCCGGGTTCTTTGCATCTGGCACCCTCACACACCCGGCAAAAATGCCCGCTCACGGCAAAAAGACAGGGTTTATGACGCCCTTTAAACTATTTGTTAGTCTGTGAGTGAAAAATTAGCGCAATACACGTGCAAGGTGTAGCGTTATCTCCATGGCTACTATTGAAATCACCCAGCAGAACCTTACCTCGACTGTCGAGGGCAACGATATCGTATTCCTCGATTTCTGGGCAGACTGGTGCGGTCCCTGCAAGCAGTTCGCTCCCGTCTACGAGGCAGCCTCCGAGAAGTACAGCGATATCGTCTTCGGCAAGGTGGATACCGAGGATCAGAGTCAGCTGGCACAGGCCGCAGGCATTACCTCCATCCCCACCATTATGGGTTTCCGCGGCGGTATTCTCGTCTTCTCCCAGCCCGGTGCGCTCAATGAGTCCCAGTTCGAGCAGGTGATTACTTCGATCCGCGAACTCGATATGGATAAGGTTCGTGAAGAAATGGCAACTGCAGAGCAGAACTAGCCATTTCATCATAGAGATAGTTAGGTGATAAACCCGCCCGGTGAAGGGCGGTATATGCGCGTGGAGTCGGTACTTTTTACGGTACCGGCTCCACAGCATGTTAAAAATCCCGGTAATCCGGAATGCTGATACGCGCACCATACCTGGGTTTGCGAATGCCCGCCTCCTGAATAAGGCGCACAACCCGCTGCCGGTGACCGGCGTAAGGGGCAAGCAGGCGGAGCATTCCGGCATCGTCGGTGCGTTCTCCCGTAAAAGCAAACCCCACCGTATGCGCTAAGTGGTAGTCGCCCACGCTGACAGCATCCGGATGCCCGCAGAAACCTTGAAGAGCTTCCGCCACCGACCAGGGGACCAACCCCCGGAATATCGTCGAGCGCAGCCGCAAGGTGCGCGATACGACCGGTTGCCCCAAGGCGTTCGAGCGCATCGGCGCGTTGGGCAAAATGGTAAACCGCGCTGTATCGGGCGGAATCTACACGCGCACGATGCCAATCCCACGAGGGAATTGTGTCCTAGGACCTGAGCGGTAGGGTACACCCGCAGATGAGGAGGCTGTGCCGGATCGCCGCTGAAGGGTGCGGACTCGCCGTATCGCATGATAATCCAGCGCAGTGCGTCAAAAGCCTCCGGTTGGGTCACCCGCTGTTCTACGATCGCCGCTAACATATGCCGGGTGAGCTGCCCGGATGCGCTCAGCCGCAGCCCCGGATTCTCGCGATAAGCACGCCGAATTTTCAGCGGCAGATGCTCGAAAAGCGGGGAGCTTCGCAAACTCTTCTCGGGGATCGTGCAGGCCCAGCCACGCGGGCATAAGGGCTGCAAAGTCTTCAAGCTCGCTGTAGACCTGTTCGGTAGGGGAATGCATCGTCGGGATGTAGCGGGGGAGGACTCCGCCCACAGGCAAACCTGAACCGGAGCATTCAGCGCAGAGGCTGCGCCCTCGAAACGACGGGTAAAGTGCAGTGTCGCGGGTAGCTGCAGCGACGGCGTGCGCGCCCCGATCCACAGAGTATCGTCTGCCGCGTGTGAGCGCTCAGAACGCGGGGCACGTAGACGGTGAAAAGTCGGATCTGCCGGACCGCGCTGCAAACGACCGAGTGTCTGCCCTACATGCACAGGAACGTGCGGGTAAATAAGCGCCTGTATCCCTACCGTGATGCGCGCCGTCAGCGCCGAGGTGCGCATCGGTAAGCGGGAAAGCTCGATGCGGTATGCGGCATCAGGTACGGATTCGGTGGGCACGGCATCCTTAGCGGGTAGGGGAGAAAATATGCGCGTGAGATATATCTTGAGTTAACTGCGTAAAAAAGGCGCAGATCTCGGGATAACGTTTAATAATAGGATACCCTGAGTAGTAACTATATATTTCACAGGTGAGCGGGCGCACCGGCGACGTAGCGTGACTTAAGAACGTGTGTGCTTGCCACCGGGCACCAAACACAACAAACACGAGGAAAACGCATGGCGGCTGAGGTGAGTGCACCCGACTCGGAACCTACCGAGAAATCGGCGAAAACTTCTGCATCACAACATACCGGGGCACATCGTTCGGTGACCGCGGGCAGAGTGCTAGTGGCGATTATGCTCGCCCTAGCGGTTTTTGCTCTCTATTGCTATTACTCCGTTCAGCAGCTTAAGCACTGGATTACCCCTTCATGGGATCTTGCGATTTTCACGCAGATGGCGCAGGCATATTCGCATTTTGACATGCCAATTGTGCAGATTAAAGGGACCGATTTTAATCTGTGGGGCGATCATTTTCATCCTATTCTGGTGCTTTTAGGGCCTGTGTATGCGGTTTTCCCTCGCCGCTGACGCTTCTAGTGGTCCAGAATTTTATGATTGCCGCCAGCGTCTATATGATGGTGCGGTTTACGCAGCGGGCGTGTGCCCTCTCAAACGCCAAACCCGAACCCGCAGGGAACTTTTGTGGGTGTTCTTCTGGGGTGCTGCCTTTCGCCCTCAGCTACGGGGTGCAGCAGGCGGTGGCTGCGCAGTTCCATGAGGTTGCCTTCGCTCTGCCGTTCTTGTGTGGGGCGCTGGGTAATCTGGTGCTTGCCGGTCGCATCAACGCTGATGAACGCTCCCGCTATATTATTCGCGCCTGCCTATGGGCTGCCCCGCTTGCCTTCGTCAAAGAAGATATGGGCGTTACTGCCGCGATGATCGGTATTGTCGCATTCGTCCGCACTGGGTGGATACGCAAAGGGCTCGACGAACTCTTCCCCCAGAATCCTGAGGGTAAACCGCTGCCGCGGGGTGAGCGCATCCGCAATACCTTTAATTCCTGGGTGAAGACGCGGGGTGCCGCTGAATCAACCATGCTGATACTCTGGGGTCTCTTCTGGTCTTATGCCGCGGTTGCGCTTATTCTTCCGCTCTTTAACGCCAACGGGCAGTTCGATTACGGCGATAAGGTTGATGTATACGGCGCTTTCGCCGATCCGCTCGGTTCTGCGATCACCATCTTTAACTATGACCAGAAGGTCTGGACGATTCTGCTGCTGCTCTTTTGCGGCGCGATTATCTGGGTTGCGAGCCCGTTCGCTATCGTCATTCTGCCCACGCTCCTGTGGCGTCTGCTCTCAAATACGGAGGCGTATTGGCTGAGCACCTGGCACTACTCGCTCGTGCTGATGCCCGTGGCGTTTCCTCGCTCTTCTAGAGGTTATCCTCAACCTGCGGTACGGGAAGGTGCTGGCGCATCCAAAAGCCGCTTGCGGAGGACGAAGAGTCAGAGGATGAACCGGCAGAAAACTGGGGATAAACCCATCGGGTGGGTCGAGAATCTGCGCCAATCCGTCCGCCGTGTTCCGCTCTGGTTCTTCCCGGCGGTTGCGCTGTTGGTCTCGATGATTCCGACCGTTACACCCGCATCCGACCAGCCGCTTGCCGATTTGACCAAGTCTTCGTTCACCAGCAACCGGCTGACGGCCTCCGAAACGAGCCGTATGCAGGCGGTTGAGGCGGTACCGCAGGATGTAAGCGTCGCGGCAGACCTCTCGACCCTCACCCAGCTGATTCCGGGGCCGAACCGTCTACTGGATTGGGCATGCGGGAGAACCGGCACCCGACTACGTGGTGATCGATAAGCGCGGCTCAGCGTGGGGAGGTAACCCGCCGCAAAACACCGCACAGTATGCTGCTGACCGCTACGGGCACCCCTATGCGCAGGTGGGTACCTACGGTTCCCCTTTGAGGTCGTGCGTAAAATATCTTAGGGCGTACCCATCCCACCGCCCTGCGCGCTGCATTCCGCAAGCGCGCAGTAGTACTGGGGAAATAGCCTTGCACATCCATGTTTCCATGACCTGAAGGGGCTATTTTTCCTTAGAACCCGGCGGCGAAAAAAACCGGGGTTTGCGCGCATCCGGCGCGTTGCCGCACCAAAGTAGGGTACACTTATAAAGACGGGTACCCCCTGATACAGGTCTTGTGCGCCCCCTAACCGGTCGAATCGGTTACTAACCTCATGTCTGGCGCCGAACTCAAAAATCACCGAACTCAGTATGCTATGCCGCCTCGTGGCGTCAATACACATCGCACCTCATTCCAGATGTGCCGAGACTTGCGTGTCACCGAGAAATTCAAGACCAACCCCCAGCGTAGAGAAATCCTATCCCTGAGCGCCTCCGCCTTACCGGATGCCCGGGTTGCGTTGTCTTGCTCGCCCGCCTGATGATAAGGCGCGCAGAATGTGGCTGGAATGTGTAGGGGAATCCGAACGGCGCCGAAAAGCGTGCGCCCGAACACCCCAGCAAAATGAGGAAAAAGTGACTGAAAATATTCCTGCCGAGAACACCGAACAAGGCGCTAGGCTCGGCAATACCGAAGAGACCTTATCTGTAGAAAAAACCGTTGAAGAATCTTCCCTAGAAACCGGTGAAAAACCCGCGAACAATAAAGCAGACGCTGCAGAAAGCATGACAGCAGAGCCTAGAGAAGACAACGCGGCCGCTAAGAAAAATACTGAAGACAATACTCACGAAAGCCACGAAGAAGAAGGCCCCCGATTCACCGACCTGGGACTAGACCCCCGAGTGCTCTCCGCGCTTGAAGAAGTCGGCTACGAGAAACCTTCCCCCATCCAGGAACAGACCATCCCGCTGCTGCTCGACGGCAACGATGTGGTGGGTCTGGCGCAGACCGGTACCGGCAAAACAGCAGCCTTCGCGCTGCCCGCGCTCTCCCGCATGGCAGAACTTGCCGATATCAACGGCGTTTCCCGAGACACCCAGGTGCTCGTACTCGCCCCCACCCGTGAGCTCGCCCTGCAGGTTGCCGAGGCCTTCTCCTCCTACGCAACCCACATGGAAGACTTCACCGTGCTTCCCATCTACGGCGGCTCACCCTACGGACCCCAGCTTGCCGGACTGCGCCGCGGCGCACAGGTAGTCGTCGGCACCCCCGGGCGCGTGATCGACCACCTCGAAAAGGGCTCGCTCGACCTCTCAAACCTGCAGTACCTGGTACTCGATGAGGCCGACGAAATGCTGCGTATGGGCTTCGCCGAAGACGTAGAAACCATTCTCGAAGGCACCCCGGACGCCAAACAGGTGGCACTCTTCTCAGCCACCATGCCCAACTCGATCCGCAAAATCGCCCAGCAATACCTCAACGACCCCACCGAGGTGCGCGTCAAAACCAAGACCACCACCGGGGCGAACATCCGCCAGCGCTACATGCAGGTCATGCACTCCCACAAACTTGACGCCATGACCCGCGTGCTCGAAGTCGAAAACTACGACGGCATTATCGTCTCGTGCGCACCAAAAAAGAAACCGAAGAAGTAGCCGATAAACTCAAAGCACGCGGTTTTCAAGCGGCAGCTATTAACGGCGACATTCCCCAACAGCTGCGCGAACGCACCGTGGATGCGCTGCGCGACGGACGCATCGACATTCTCGTAGCAACCGACGTAGCCGCCCGCGGACTGGATGTTGAACGCATCTCCCTCGTGGTGAACTACGATATTCCGCACGACACCGAATCCTATGTGCACCGCATCGGGCGTACCGGTCGAGCCGGACGCGACGGCGAAGCAATACTCTTCGTAACTCCGCGCGAAAAATACATGCTGCGGCAGATCGAAAAGGCAACCCGTCAAAAGGTTGAGCCAATGCATATGCCTACCGCGCAAGACGTGAACAGCAGCCGTAAACAGCGCTTCGCCGAGCAGATCACCGAAACGATCGAAACGGAAGACCTAAACTTCTTCCGCAAGATCATCGAAGACTATGAAAACGAGCACGACACCACGGCAGAAGACATTGCCGCCGCGCTCGCCGTCATCGCACAGCAAGGTCGCGCCTTCTTCCTCGATGAAAACGACGATATTGCCCGTAAATCCCGTGCTTTCGCCGATGACACCAAGGATCGCGGCAAACGCGGGCCTAAGAAGGGGGCGAAACCACAGCGACGAAGGCATGGTGAACTACAAACTCAACGTGGGCCGTGCCGCTCGGGTCAAAGCCTCTGCCATTGTGGGTGCGCTCGCAAACGAGGGCGGTATTAAGGGTTCGCAGATCGGTTCGATCGATATTCGCCAGCACTTCACGATCGTGAGTCTTCCCGAAGACCTGCCCAAGGGTTTCTTCGATCGTCTGCGTGATACCAAGATTGCCGGTGAGTTCATCAATATCCGTAAGGATCGGGGACCTCAGGGAGGCGGTGGCCGCGGTTTCCGCCGCAACGATCGCCGCGATGGCGGATTCCGGTCTCGTCGGGATGATCGCCGCGGAAAGTCGCACGGTAAACGCTACTAGTCTGTGAAGGTTGGCCGTAAAATAAGGCGTTTCGTTATTTCATAAAAGCGGGATGCGCCCGCCGGTATTGTGGACGGAAAAACCGGCGGGCGTATCCGCGAATAAACGGTGTAAAAACGCCTATTTTTAGGGCTAAAACAAAGTGTCACAGAACACCTAACCCTTATTTGCGCGGGTGGTTTAGGATACTGTAAACTTTTATCTGTTGCCCCGATAGCTCAGTGGTAGAGCGCCATCTTGGTAAGATGGAGGTCCCGGGATCGATTCCCGGTCGGGGCTCTCGCATTGGCCTGCAAGGTTGATGTTCTGGCGGTGTAGCTCAGCTGGTTAGAGCGCACGACTCATAATCGTGAGGTCGACGGATCGAGCCCGTCCACCGCTACGCCCCGATAGCTCAGTGGTAGAGCGCCATCTTGGTAAGATGGAGGTCCCGGGATCGATTCCCGGTCGGGGCTCAGCTAAGCCTGTCTCGTATGAGGCAGGCTTTTGTTGTACCTGCTGGCTTTCATGAAGGAAAACGTGAGAGCGTCGGATGCGAGTATAGGCACGCCGTGCGCGCATTAAAAGAGGACTGAGGTCGTCCCACGACCGATGGACGGACATGCGCGTAGGCGTTGTCTAGATGAGCATCCATAATAATGAGTCCTTGAGCTTGACCTTAGCCCCTTGCCGGAAAAACCATGTTCCCGGCGAGGCATCAAGACTTTCCGTTACTCGGTTTTCTGGAAGATCGGCAGCTCCGAAAGCAATTCGTAGCTTCGAATGCGGTCTTCAAACTCCCACGGCGTGCTCGTGATAATCACTTCGTCTGCACCGGTGCGGGCAACCAAATCTTCGAGCTTGCTCTGAACCGTTTGCGGGGAACCGACCACCGCCTCCTGAAGCATTGAGGAGATATGCCGTTTCTCGGCAGGACTCCACAGACCTTTTCCATATCGTCGACTGGCGGAGAGAACTGCGGACGCCCGCGAATAATCCCCAGGGCGTGCTGTTGCGCAGTCGTGAAAGAGACGCTGCGCCTGCTCATCTGTTTCGGCAACCAGCGACCCTGCACCCACAATAACGTAGGGTTTATCCAGGGTTTGCGACGGGGTGAAGTTATTGCGGTAGACATTGAGCGCATCCTGCAGGGCAGCCGGGGCGAAGTGCGAAGCAAACGAGAACGGCAGACCCAGCTTAGCCGCCAAAGAGGCCCCGAAAGTTGATGAACCCCAGGATATAGAGCGGCACATTGGACCCTTGCCCGGGGATAGCGTGCACGCGGCGCATGGGGGAGGGCTCACCCAGATAGCGCTGAATCTCTTCTACCTCGGCGGGGAAATTCATGGCCGCAGAATTATCTCGACGAAGCGCCTGCGCGGTCATAGGGGTCGGTACCGGGCGCACGACCCAAACCCAGATCGATGCGCCCGGGATGGAACGCCTCTAAGGTACCAAACTGTTCTGCCACTACATAGGGGGCGTGGTTGGGAAGCATAATGCCGCCCGACCCCACCCGGATACGCTCGGTTGCGGCGGCGAGCTCTGCCATCACCACGACCGTTGCCGACGACAGCAGCGAACCCGCGTTATGATGCTCGGCAACCCAGAAACGGTTGAACCCAAAACGCTCAGCCGCCTGCGCCGCCTGAACCGTCTTGCGCATGGTTTGCGCGTGAGAATCATCGGGGCGCGTGGGCATAAGATCGAGGACCGAGAACGGGATAGACATGATGGCTCCTTTCAGAACGAGAAAAGTACCCTTTTAGGCTACGCTCCCTGTATTCATGGATACCGTCATGTTCGCGGTAAGCGGCAGCAGCTACGGTACCAACCCGATAGACTGGTGGGTATGAGTATTAACCCTGACATTGTGGGTCGAGTGTACCCCGCCGAGGGCACCTACGCCGTTGGCCGCGAGAAGATCCGGGAATTTGCCCGCGCCGTACACGCCGAAAACCCTCTGCATCATGACGTTGAGGCGGCACGCGCCGCAGGGTACGCAGACCTGATCGCCCCGCCCACCTTCGCTATCATCCTGTCTCAAGCAGCCGATGCCGCTCTGATTGGTGATAAATCTGCGGGCATCGATTTCTCCCGCGTAGTGCACGCCGACCAGCGCTTTACGCATCACCGCCCCATCGTGGCGGGGGACGAATTGCGCACCGAAGTTCATGTGGATGCCGTGCGTGTGATGGGTGCGGGCGCCATGCTCACCACCCGCGAAGAAATCACCGATGCTGACGGTAAACCCGTCACCACCTGTATTTCATCCCTGCTGGTACGCGCCGACGAGGAGGGCGAATAATGTCCGTAAACTTTGCAGAACTCGAAAAAGGGCAGGAGATCGGCTCCCGAACCGTTGAGATTTCGCGTGCATCGCTGGTGCGGTATGCGGGCGCATCCGGTGACTTCAACCCGATTCACTGGAACGAGCGTTTTGCCCAGTCCGTGGGGCTTTCCGGTGTGATTGCGCACGGTATGCTCACGATGGGCACCGCCGTGCAGCTGGTGAGTGACTGGGCGGGCGATCCGGGTGCAATCGTGGACTACCAGACTCGCTTTACTAAGCCTGTTCCGGTTGCGGATGCGCCCGGCGGCGGCAACCCGGACACCCCCACGAATGCGCTGACGATCACCGGCAAGGTAGGCGCCGTGGATGAGGATGCGCGCACGGCTCGCATCGACCTCACCGTTACCGCCGATGATGGTGAGGGTACCCAGCAGAAGGTTCTGATGAAGACTCAGGCCGTGGTGAAATTTGCCTAGCCCGCGCGCTTACAATCGATACTCTATGTGACTGTGCCTTGAATTATGGCAGATCCGCTCCGACTACGGGGTGGGCCTGCCATAAGGTTTATCTGACCCTAACGGAATAAAACGTTACAGACCGGTATTCTTAAAGACATGACTGAAAGCTGCTGAGTGAGATCACTACCGCCCAAGTTGGCGGCCCTGCCCGCACATACATCCGCGCCACGACTGAAGCCGAGATTGTCGAGGCCGTTTCCTCCGCCGATGCTGCCAACGAACCCGTGCTGATCGTGGGTGGCGGCTCAAACCTGCTGGTTTCTGATGCCGGGTTTGACGGTACCGTTGTGCATATTGCATCCACCGGGGTTGAGGAGCTGCCTATTCCCGCATGTGGCGGCGCGAATGTGCGCGTGCAAGCGGGTACCGTGTGGGATGATTTCGTGCAGTTGAGCATTGAAAAAGAATGGTCTGGCCCGGCGGCACTGTCAGGTATTCCCGGGACCGTGGGTGCAACCCCCGTGCAGAATGTCGGCGCCTACGGGGTGGAGGTTAGCGAGTTCATTGCGTCCGTGCGCACCTGGGACCGCGAGACGGGAAAGTTCAAGACTTTTGCGAACGCCGATCTGCGTTTCGGCTACCGCGATTCAATCCTGAAGCAAAACATGGTGAACGGTTCACCGCGCTATGTGGTGCTGACCGTGGATTTCCAGTTCACGCTCGGCAGCCTGTCTTCACCTATTAAGTATGGGGAACTGGCGAAGAGCCTGGGTGTGCAGGTGGGGAAGCGTGCCGAATCCGCGCTGGTGCGGGATAAGGTTCTGGCGCTGCGTGCCTCCAAGGGGATGGTGCTGGATGCCTCTGACCGCGATACCTTCTCGACCGGTTCGTTCTTCACTAACCCGATTGTGCCGGTATCTGTGCTTGATTCTTTGCCTGAGGATGCGCCGCGCTTCCCGGTGGTAACGCGCACCGGAGTGTTCGGAACCGAGCAACAGGAAAGCGAGGAGTACGTGAAGCTCTCCGCCGCCTGGCTGATTCAGCACGCCGGGTTCGAGAAAGGCTTCGGGCTCGAAGGCGATGCGCGCGAGATTGCGGGCGGTCGCGCCTCGCTCTCGACCAAGCATACGCTGGCGATTACGAACCGTGGGGATGCCACCGCTGAGGATATTTTCGCGATCGCCCGGGCGGTGCGCGCCGGTGTTGCCGAGAAATTCGGGGTTGAGCTGGTGCCCGAGCCGGTTGTGGTGAACGGGAAGATTTAGGACTCTTCAGCCTCTTATTCCCCTGCGAATTCCGCGAGCAGATAGGATTTTGACGAGCAGATAGCGGATTGTTATCTGCTCGTCAAAATACTATCTGCTCGCGGTTTAGCAGGGGCGGCGTTAATCCAGCAGGTCTAGAATCTTGTTGTAGGTTTTGGCGTTGCGCAGAGTCAGCTGGTTTGCGAAGGCTTTCTTTGACATGAACTTGCCGTACTGCGCTTTCTTATAATCGGGTGTGCTGTAGTTGCCGAAGTAGACGGCGCAGGTTCCTATGTGAAGCACCTCGTCGGGAACATCCAGCGTTTCGAGCTCGGCGGCTAGTGCATCGCGATCAGCATCAATGGTGAAAAACATGGCGTCCAGGCGAGGCATGTCCTCATTCCACCACTCGGGCAGGTTGTGCGCATCCTTGCGGTATTCGTCAGCGGTGAGAAGTGAGAATGGAATCTCGAAATCGTAATGCTTCGCCAGCAGATCGGTGATCTCCTGTGCCACGGTGGTTTTATCCCGCGAGCTCACAAATAGCAGGTTCCCCGAATTTATATAGCTTGTGACGTTCTCGTATCCCAGTGCAGCCAGCCGCTTTCAGCTCGGGCATCGACACCTTGCGCAGCTTCCCCAGGTTAACACTCCTGAGCAAAAGAATGTACTGCATATGCTATGACTCCCTTCTTGAGTCTGCGCTGAGCAGGGTAAAAATGTGGTCGAGGTGTTGTGTGACATCCGCTATCTGATGTTCCGATAGGCTCGGATAAAGTCGATGTATAGCTTGGCGAATGGCTTTATTATAGTCTATGGCTTTGATGTCCTGCAGTAGCTGAGGGCTTGCTTGAAGCGTCTTGCGGCGCTGATCTTGAGAGTCGGTACTGACCGTAACCGCACCTTCTGTGATCATGGCATTAACCATTGTTGAAACACGGCTCTGTGCTAGATGGGTGCGCTCTGCTACCTGATTGATAGTCGTGTTGGGGTGCTGCACAATATCCTCAAACACCATAGCTTCACTTGGATGTACCGACATATGGGTAAGTGATCCAGCCGTGATAGTAATATCGCGCAGCATGCGTGCAAGTTGATACAGTTCCCCCAGAGTCATGATTCCAGTATAAAAGGTGAGGTTCAGACATGAATATATCTGCTAAGATATATCTGTGGAGATATAATTATGACGCTGATAGATATTTTGGTTTCTTGTGCCCTGATGATATTGGTGCTACGGCAAATTAGAGGGCGAAAACTCACAATTTTTAGCCTCATCTGGCCAATACTTCTCGTCGGATGGGCTGTTATTGAATATATGACGGGCTTCCCCCTGCATAACAACGGGTGGATGCTCATCATTGGATGCATAACGATCGGGCTAATTCTCGGCGTGGCGTGCGGTATGACGACGGCAGTATATACACAGAACCGCCAGATATATGCGCGTGCAGGCGGCTGGGCTGTCGTTTTCTGGCTGGTCGGGATGAGCGGACGTCTTGTTTTTGGATTATATGCAGAACATGGTGGGGCGGAACAGATTTATCGATTTTCTCTCGACTGCTCCATTCCTATGGACGCATGGGCCAGCGCCCTTATCATGATGGCTCTCTGCGAGGTTATGAGCCGCACCTTTGTACTAGCGTGGAAACTAATTCATGTACGCCAAGCTCTGCCTGCTGCCGCATCATGATGCTGCACTTAGCACATCTGACCTTACTCTTTCGTAGCAGTGGAAGCCTCGTAAAACCACGGCACCGCTACATCGTCTTCATTCTCCTGTGAGGGTACGCCGGGGGCAACCGGAAGATGCGGAATCAGCAGATCCACCTCGTCGCGGCGCAGAATCTCGGGGTCGGTTACCGCAGGCACGAACCCGGGAACCCGATCCCAGCTCCAGTAGTAGAATTTCTCGGGTGAACTCCAGGCGATCGTGCTGAACCCGCCGCTGGAGTTCTCATCAAACTGATCTTTGACCCGCGCTTCATAAAGGTACGGTGCCCTCTCACCGGTCGCCGGGTTTACCCCGTACCAGATGCGCGTGATGAGCGCCCGCAGCATGGTTTCACCCGTATTGACGTGCACCGAAGAGACCTGGCCGTCCTGGTCGTAGAGAACCTTGCCTTCTCCCGGCGCGAGTACGGGCGGCTCGGTTCCCAGAGAATCCACAATATGCCCCACCAAGGCCTCAATATAGGAGCCGCGCCCTGCAACCTCATCGCGAAGCTCCCAGGTCAGGCTCCCTTCAGCATCCAGGATCGCGATGGCGCAAGTCTCCCAGTCGGTGGCACGCCATTTCGTCAGATGCTCCGCCACAAACACCAAATTGTTCTGCCAGCGGCGCATGCACAACGTAAAATCAGTGCCGAACCAAGGCCTTCTGCCGCCCACATTGGGCATGAGCTCGGCGTAGACTTGGCGGTCGCCCTTCATTGAATCCCAATCGGGTTCGCAGGCGTCCAGATACATTCTGAAGGGGACGCTTTGCGGGCTTTGAATTAAAAACTCCCCGGAAACGAGCTTCTGCCACGGATACTGGGCGCCACGAATATCCTCACCCTGCTGAACCGTCATGGGCCAGGGGGTAAAAGTAGCCCGATAAGCGGAGGCGGGTGCATACGTGCGTTTCGCCCGTCGGTAAGGTGCCGTCGGCAAGTAGGGGAGTATACGGCGTACGTACTCGGGAATATCCTCGCCCGTGTCCGGGGGATAGATGAGGGATCGGTATGTTCGAATGTGTAGCGCGCATCTTCGGTTGGAACACTCCATGCCAGCTGAGCCGGAGGGTGGCAGTAGCTCAAAACCGTTGCCCGGTAGTCGGTCGTCACGTCAAGGTATGTTCGAGAACTGCATTTGGTAACGTACGCCAGCCGAATAATATTGTCACCCTGGCGCATATGGTACGAGCGATACTGTCTGTCTTTAGACAGATCGAGAAACTCGCCATCCCCAAGCTCCAGATGCTGTACGCTGAGGCTGCGGTACAGTGCCATGAAGACCGCCTCAATATAGACCGAACGCTGCGGGTCATCATCGTGCTGCTCCCAGTGAAAAGCGAAATTACGATCCACCCGGGCGCGCGCGTACGTGCGGTCAGAGGGCTCTTGCCAGGTCAGAAAAACGTGCGCCGTGAAGTAAAGATAATCCTCATCAGCTTTGAAACTAAACGTGATGTTGCCTGAGAAATACGTGTTCCGATGTACCAGATCGCCCCTAAACCGATGCGGGTTTTCGGGGTCGAAAGGGTAAGGGTTCAGCTCCGCCATCAGGTGAAATTCCGAACCAATATAGTGCAGCACCCCGGATCCCAGATACTCAGCAGGATGCCTGCCTGCGACCGGTTCACCGTTCTCAAGCGGCGCGGGCGTATGGGCAATAGGCCAGGGAACATAGGTGACTGCGGGGGTTTCTGCCATGCCGCGCTCCTTGAGGTTGATGTCTAGACCGTTCTATCTCACTTGAGATACGCACTGAGCCCCACCCTGTACACAATAATGAGGCGGCAACACGCGATGTTTAGCCATCATAACGTATCGGCACCTGGAAATACGTCAACGCCTCATAGTGTGTGCCTGCGGCGTGCCCCGCAGATTATGCACCCTCCCCTTGCCTTCTGTGACTCTATGAGCACCTGATAAACAAAGGAAAAAGCCGAGAAGGTGAGAGATTCCCACCTTCTCGGCACACTATGCTTCACATCATTCCTGCGTTGGAGGTTTTAGCCGCTAGAGCGATTTCCCGCGCTTTTCGGGCAGCGCGAAGGTAGTAACCGCCGCCAGAAGGAATGCCGCCGCGAAAACAGCGAACAGTACTCCGGTGCCGCCGAAAGAGATGAGCGGCGGAACGATAAGCGGCGCCAGAATCGAGGCGATGCGCCCCAGTCCGGCCGCCGTGCCCGTGCCGGTGCCGCGCAGTCGGGTGGGGAACACCTCCGGGCTAATGGCGTAGAGCGCGCCCCATGCGCCCAGGTTGAAGAACGAGAGGAAGCACCCACTGAGGATAATGTAGAAATCCGAATGTGAGAGGCCGTAGCATACCGCCGCGCCTGCTGAACCAGCCAAAAATACGGCGAGGGTGGCTCGGCGCCCCCACTTCTCAATCAGGTAGGCGGCCACTGCATAGCCGGGTAGCTGCGCTAAGGTCATGATCAGGGTAAACGCGAAGGACTTCACTAGGCTGAACCCCTGTGCACTCAGCAGTGAGGGTATCCAGATAAATGCCCCGTAATATGAGAGGTTAATGCAGAACCACACGGTACACAGCGCCAGCGTGCGTTTACGCAGTGGAGCCGACCAGATGGAGGTTGCCTCCTGGGTGTCGTTGGCAGGAGCCTCAGGTGCATTGCCGCTGGCGGTTTCATCCGCGTGAGTTCGTGTGCTGAGGGCCGCAGAGCTCTCAAATTCGGCAACCACTCGTTCTGCCTCGTCAGTGCGCCCTTTCGACTCTAAGAACCGCACGGATTCGGGTGTTCCCCAACGAATAATCAGCGAATACAGTGCCGGGATCACGCCGATGGCAAGCGCCCACCGCCAGCCGTTTGGGTTCGGCACAACAAAGGTGCCGATAAGCGCCGCAAGAATCCATCCGAGCGCCCAAAACGCCTCCAAAATAACGACCACACGCCCACGAATAGCGCGCGGCGAAAATTCCGACATCAACGTGGATGCGACCGGCAGCTCAGCCCCGAGCCCCAGCCCCACAATAAACCGGAAAACCATTAAAACGGCCAGTGAACCGGCGAGTGCGGATGCGCCCGTCGCCAAACCGTAGACGAGCAGCGTTGCGGCGAAAACGTAGCGTCGTCCAAAACGGTCAGCGAGAAGCCCGCCGACGGTAGCGCCCAGAGCCATACCTAAAAAGCCGATGGAGCCTAGCCAGCTTGTTGCGGTGGGGGAGAGCGCCCACTGTTTGGTCAGTGCCGCCATGATGAAGGAGATCAGCCCAACATCCATGGCGTCGAGCGCCCAGCCGATACCGGTGACGCCCAAGAGCTTGGTGTGTTTCTTAGTAAAGGGAGAGTTTCTAATCGTGCTGTCAGAGAGGTCTTTGCCATGAGGAGCCTAAGATAATGCGGAGGTAGTTACGAGGGTTAGGTACCTAAAGGGGAATTTTGTTCCCGTGTCTATAGTTTACATCAACATAAGGTAGTAATGACCTAAACATGTCATATAAGGTCTTAAAACCTCTGAGAGTCCCGGGAAATACAGTGTTCGCCCGCAGGCAGCACAGCACTGTCTAGCCGCGAGAACCTGGCGATACGCTCGAAAACAGCACGAATATACGCCATGCGGTCGTGATTTGTATCGACAATATCCCACGCTAGCAGAGGAGCCTGGGGTGTATTATCGGCATCTCGGGTGGAGGCAGGATGCGGTACCGCATCCTGCGAAACCTGACAGTGTGCCAGCACCTCACGGCCCACGGGCAGGCCATCACGTATCTAATACCGATTGGATATGCGGGGTAAGACCTGCAGTAACCTACGAATGTCCCTGTGTATAGGCGGGCGCAGCGGGCAGATGCTCTAAGATGGCGCGCACATCGGCGGGGATCTTGGCGCCAATGACCGGATCAACAGTCAAAATGTTGTAGGCGTTGTGCCAGTAGCGTGCATCTTCTAGAGGGACGCTCCAGATGAGGCGGGCACTGGGATAGACGGTACCGCGTATAACAGCGCTGTAATCGGTTTCCGTGAGAACTCGCACGGGGTCATTCGTGTGTGCCTTAACATCAATCGCGCGAAGAACACGATCGCCGCAGCATAGGTGAGCGGAGTCCAGAATATTCCTCTCATTCATAAACTCCATATACTCGCCCTCGGCAAGAATGGGGGGCATCTTGAACATGCTTGCGTGAATGGTGTTGATAACGGTTTCGATAAATTCCATGCGCAAGGGGTCGGAATCGCGCAGAGTCCAGCTTAGGTTCAAATCTTTGTCAACAATTGCTACAGCATATTGATGGTCGCGATTTTGCCAAATAGTATCAGAGGATACCGCAAACTGTAATTCATCATGAAATGCTCGATAATAAAACTGTAAATCTTGTGCAATATAAATATTGCTAAAAATAAGATCGGCATAAAACTGGTATCCCGGGGGATATCCGGGTTTAAAAAGGGGAGGAACGATGTATAAATCAACGTAATTATCATCGCTCGTTTCAAGATGCAGCTTACCGGGATGCAAATATTCTGCCGGATGCGCACCCGGCTCTGGCTTTCCATCAATCAGGGGTCGGGCATGGGGAACCGGCCAGAGTGTAAATTCTGTTGTATAGGAAATTTTTTCCATGATTCTCTCTGCGTGTGTAGAGGTGCATTTCCTTAATATGAGGTAAAAGGTCTAAAAATAGAAGACATTGCCATATTGTTATCAAATATTTATAAACCTTGTCCGCTATTAAGGTGTTGTGATAACAATACTATAATCTTTTGGCGCCGCGATAGTGAGGGTGTCATAAAAGATATTTTTTACGATGTTAGGCTATCAGGGAGTTCCCAGGCGCGGGTGCTAGGCTGTTGCTGTATCGTGTACGCACAGGTGAGAGCCGCCCTGAGAAGAGGTGATGTGTGAAAACCTTAGAGGATGAAGTTACAGAGAGTGAAACCAGCAAGTTTCACCTGTGGCTAGAGAAAAAGAAAGCTCGGATGCACGCTCACCCGGTGCTGAAACATCTCTACAAGCCTCTTGTGATTGCCGTAGGCGGCTTCTGTTTCATTGCCGGTCTGATTATGCTTGTCACACCTGGCCCCGGCTGGCTGTTTATCTTTATCGGTTTGGGAATCTGGGGAACCGAGTTCGCATGGGCGCATCGTCTGAATCAGCGACTCAAAAAGCTGGTGATTTCACTCTGGCACCGCTACGTAGCCTGGCGTGAAAAACGAAAGCCCAGAAGGCAGCGCGTAAAGCATAGCCTGAAAGACGTACCTGTCTACTTTGAGCCTGTGCCCCGCATCCTCAATCAGGATGCGGGGCACACGTTTATCCGCTAGGCTCGGGGCAACCAGAAAGCTTATTCACCAAAGCGGGTACAGGTAACGTTTTGCTCATTCCCACGCATATCGTTCAAAGCTTGTGGGCTAGGCTCAACATACGTAGGCGCGGAACCGTTCTTACGGCACCGCGCCCACGAGTTACTTTGAGAAGGCTACTTTAGAGCTTTCCGACCGCGATTTGAGCATGCGGCGCACCGGCTCGGCGGCACCCCACAGCAGCTGGTCGCCCACCGTGAAAGCACTAATGTACTGCGGACCCATCGCCAACTTGCGGATGCGCCCCACCGGAATATTCAGCGAGCCGGAAGCGGCAACCGGAGTCAGACCCTCCATCGTGGCGTCTTTAGTATTCGGAACCACCTGGGCCCACTGGTTATCTTCAGCGATAATGCGCTCAATCTCGGCAACCGGCAGGTCTTCGGTCAGCTTCATCGTGAGCGCCTGAGAATGCGAACGCATGGCCGCGATACGCACACACAAACCGTCCATTATCACACGGTTATCGCCCTCAAGACCCAAAATTTTGTTGGTCTCGGCATCAGACTTCCATTCCTCGCGGGACTGCCCATTGCCCAGGTCAGAGTCAATCCACGGGATCAGCGAACCGGAAAGCGGAACCCCGAACTGCGCGGTATCCAGCTCACCCGAACGCTGCTTAGCGAGCACCTTACGGTCAATCTCCAGGATCGCCGCTGCCGGATCGTTAAGCTCGGCAGACACCTCATTGCCGAGGTCGCGGAACTGCCCCAGAACCTCGCGCATATGACGGGCGCCGCCTCCCGAAGCCGCCTGATAGGTCATCGAGGTGGTCCATTCCACCAGACCCTGTTTGAAGAGACCACCCAGCCCCATGAGCAGGCATGAGACGGTGCAGTTGCCGCCAATAAAATCTTTCACACCGGATTCGAGCCCGCGGTCAATCACATCACGGTTAATGGGGTCGAGCACAATAATGGCATCATCGTTCATGCGCAGGGCAGAAGCGGCATCAATCCACAGCCCCTCCCAGCCGGACTCGCGCAGCTTCGGGTGAACCTCTTTCGTGTAGTCACCGCCCTGTGCGGTCACAATAATCTTATGCTGGCGAAGCTCATTCAGATCGTACGCATCCTTCAGCGTAGAAGGTTCAAGCGTGCCGTCGAAGGTGGGGGCTTCACCGCCCACATTGGAGGTTGTGAAAAAACGGGAGGAATATCGTTGAAATCGTTCTCTTCAAGCATGCGCTTCATCAACACGGAACCAACCATGCCGCGCCAACCTACAAAACCTACTGAGTCACCGGGATTAAAATTCATAATTTCTAGTCTACCCCGTGTGCCACATATCGCGTGGAACAGCGTCATAACCCCTAGTCAGTATGGGGAAAGACCAGGTGAAGTGCGAGGAGCGTGATGAGCTGTGGTGTAAGACGTTGCGAGGTGAACGAATGTACCTCAGACAAACGAGACTACACTTTGCCGTTCGCACAGGCGAACGTTACTGTATGGGATTTCCGTGCCAGGTACATCAGAGGCGGGCTAGGGTCTGAAATGAATAATACATGGGATTTTTCCCGCCCGAAGCATCCAGCAGGTAGCCGCGCTCGCTCTTCTCCCAGGCGCTTTCACCCAGGATGCGCCATCGCGCCGGTTCGTCCGCAGCCACAAATCCTTCTACCGCGAGTTCGGGGGCGTAGGTATCGCCCGTAATCTCGTTACCTTCCTGACAATAGAAGAATGTGCGTTCGATAATCTCGACGCGACCAAAGGAAGGTAAATCCTCGCGGGAAAGCGCCTCCACATAGACGGAGCCGCCGCCAATGATCCAGGCAGTAACTCGCTGATGTGGCGAATCCGGGTGCTGGTTATCGTTGGGTGTTAAAGGCGTGTTGCCCGCGAGGGTGAGAGCCGCATCCAGCGACGGAACCCAAAGCGCGCCATCGCGTTTAAGAGGCGCGGCTGAATCGCTCGTAATACTGCGGCTGATGACGATATTGGTGCGCTCGGGCAGCGGTCGAAAACGCGGTGGAAAAGATTCCCAAGTGCGCCGCCCCATGATGACGGGCTTACCCATGGTGACGGTTTTGAAATGCGCAAGGTCTTCGGGGGCACGCCAAGGCATGGTGCCGTCGCGCCCAATAATACCCGCATCGGTCTGCGCCCAAATAGCGCCGAGGCACGGTTGTGCGGGGGAGGGGGATTCATCTTCACGCATCGATTGTCCTAAACCGCGATGGGGGCAGAAATCCCCGGATGGTGCTTATAATCGATGAGCTCAAAGTCTTCATACTCGTAATCAAAAATAGAAGGTTTCTTCGTTTTGATAACGAGTTTGGGGTACGGGTAGGGCTCACGCGGGGGATAGGGATTACCCTCGGGGTCGTTGCCGTAACCGAGCTGCTTTTTCACCTGTTCCAGGTGGTTGGAGTAGATATGACAGTCGCCGCCCGTCCATATGAACTCGCCGGGTTCCATACCGACCTCGTGGGCTATCAGGTAGGTCAGCAGGGCGTAGGAGGCGATATTGAAGGGTACACCCAAGAACATGTCGGCGCTGCGCTGGTACAGCTGGCACGACAGTTCCTTCACACCGTCAGGGCGCTCGTGCACGTAAAACTGGAACATGGCGTGGCAGGGCGGCAGTGCCATCTCATCAACCTCGGCGGGGTTCCATGCCGAGACAATGTGGCGGCGTGACGACGGGTTCGTTTTGAGAGATTCGATCACTTTCGCGATCTGGTCGATGGTGCCGCCGTCGGGGGTGGGCCAGGAGCGCCACTGCACCCCGTAGACCGGGCCGAGGTCACCATTTTCGTCAGCCCATTCATCCCATATAGTCACGCCGCGTTCCTGCAGCCAACGTATGTTTGAGGAGCCGCGCAGGAACCACAGAAGCTCGACCGCCACCGATTTGAAGTGCACACGCTTGGTAGTAATCAGGGGGAAAGAGTTACGCAGATCGAAGTGCATCTGCCGCCCAAACACGCCGAACGTGCCGGTGCCCGTACGGTCTTTGCGCTGAGCATCGGCGGCAATAGCATCACGGTTCTCATCAAGAATTTCGCGCAGCAGATCCTCATAGGGCGTTGGGATGCTCTGCTGACCAGAGGCGTGATGCGCGGGCGTACTCATGGTGACTTGACTCCTGGGCGTAGATTTTTAGTCAAAATTCTATTGTACGAGTCTCTCAGATAAATTGGGCTGTGCTTCACCCTGGGCGCGAAATAGGTGGTTGAGGTATAGAGGGGTATAGCGTTAATTATTTTTTTGTGCCGCCAACTCCTAACGACTTTATGGCGATACTCCACAAGGGGTGGGTATTCTGCTCCTGGGTTATCCTCATCGAAGTCTTTGATAATAGTGGCGCGGTCTTCAAAAATATTCCAAGACCTGATCAAGGTGGTTCCGCGACACCTCCATACCGTAAAGTACATGCGGTGGGTCGTAGTCTCCATTCCCATACCAGGAATGCCGATACCGTAAGTCATTATCCGCACTTTGCAGAATCTGTGCCATCCACTTTTGCCTGCAAGTATTCAGGGCCTTTATCGTCTCGGAATAACGCGTCATAGTCCCGCAACACCACGAAAACTCCTTTACTCAAATCCATCCAATGCAAATCTTCCATGTACTCATAGATCAGATTTACTGGATCATCAGGCATTCCATAAGGATATTCAATAGACCCTAAAAGCTCCTTAAAATATTCATTCTCGGTCCTTGCCTGGACAAGAGCAGAGCAAGAAAACTCAATAATTTTCCACCCCTGCTTTCGTAGAAACTCTAGTTGCCGCTCTAAGACGTCATCATCTTCCTTTACATACACAACTGGGAAGAAGCTATTGCCACGCCCATCGTCGTAGTAGCCCATAAATTGTTTACTCCTTGGCTATCAGTGCGTTGTTAGCTGTTCCCGCCGGTATAGGATGTGCTCTCAGGGTACTCATCAGGATCATCAATCCAGTCATCTCCATCTTCATACAGAGGATCCGGAAAACCATTCGGGAAAAACAGTTTCTTAAACCTTTCCACCCGTGACCAAGGATACTTTGCCCCGTCAGCAGCGACCACGATGCTATCGTTGAAAAACTCTTTCACCCGCGGCAAGCTTTCCCGTGAAATATCAAAACCATACCCAACCAAAACTTCATACAGACCGCTGCCGTGTAATTGGCGAGTGGCGTAATATACTTCCATTTCTTCCAGAATATTTACGCATAAGCTCACGTCCTCGTCATCCACCACAAAGAGGTCATCAAAGTTTTTATACAGCACAAACAGTCCTTGACGCATATCAAACCAGTTAATCAGACAGGCATCTTCAGAAGCCCAACGCAGGTTAAAATCATCCGGAATAGCATAAACACTCTCAATACTCTCAACCAGACGATAGGCAAAATCCAACGTGGTTTTTACCCCGGCACAGTCAACAACAATAACCTTCCACCCCTCCGCTTCCAGATAAGGCAGCATATGGTCCTCCCAGTACCCATCTTCACGGATGAACAAAGGGGCGGTAAAAGGCTTTGAACGTATATGTTGATAAACCATTTCTATTCTCTCCCTTACTCTACTATCAGGATAAACGTGTGATAATGATCCGGGCTGTAATAGATACTGCCATTACTCCCCACTATCAACCGGTCATCACCACGAGTCGTCTCAGGCTTCCCGTTAGTCTTCAACCCAATTTCACTGTTTTCACCGATCTTAGGTTGAGGAGCCATGAAATCCATTTCCGTATACGTAATAGGATTCCCCTCAACAGCAGTTGCGGCAGAACAGCCTCCGTAACTTTCTTATTTGTTGACAGGCATAAAGATATAGAAAATTAGTTGTCCGTAACTTCGCTATAAGCTACGGACAACTAAACTCAAGAAAGAACATGATCGATTATTCGGGATCGTCAAACTCGCTATGCACCAGGTGCACTTTCGAGGCAAGAACAGGGTCATACAATGGTGACTCAGGATAATACCGAGGATCAGCAACATAAACACCCGTAGTCTGCGAACTATGGGTAGTAACACCAAAAAGCTCCCCATACTTATCGTAGAGAGGATCCGGGGCACCATTCGGGAAGTTTCTGCGCTGTTCTTCCTCAAAATCAGACCAGGGATACCGCACACCCTCACCAGCAATCATCACATTTTTCCGCACCCATCACATCCTCAAACTGTGGAATATACGAGGTGGGAAGACCAACACCATACCCCACCACCACAGGATACTGCTCGTAAATATACCCACGAAGATCAGAATAGTGATAGCTCATATTTTTCAAGAAGCTTGATCGCATATACTGCTGAAGACTCTGGATCTGCATCATGATGCATAGATAAAAAAATCTCCAAAGTTTTTTTATAGTAGATAAAAAAACCTTGCCGCATAGATACTCCAGATATTTCCCCGACAAGATTTTCATACCATATCGGACTGATATATTCGTTATCACCAACGCTAAAATTAAGTGCCCGTAGAAGCCTCCTGCCAAAATCTACTATATCTTCCACACCAACACAGTCTACTTCAGCGATATACCACCCCTGCTGCTGCAAACGAGGCTTCATGATTTTCTCCCAGTACCCACTCTCCTGAGTGAACACAGGAACAATGAACTCATCCTTATATTCGCGTATATACTTCATAGTGTTTATACAGAAGGGTCTGGCTCGTCAAATTCACTATGTACCAGGTGCACCTTGGAGGCAAGAACAGGGTCATAAAACGGTGATTCAGGATAATACCGAGGGTCCTCCACAAAAACTCCTGTCGCATCATCATAGTCATTGGTAAATCCGTAGACCACCCCTTCTTTGTCGTATAGAGGGTCCGGGGCTCCGTTCGGAAAGTTTCTGCGCTGCTCTTCTTCGAAATCAGACCAGGGATACCGCACGCCCTCACCGGCAATCATCACATTTTCCGCACCCATCAGCTCCTCAAGCTGTGGAATATATGAGGTGGGAAGACCAATGCCATACCCCACCACTACAGGAAACTCTTCATAGATATTTCCACGTAGCCTGGAATAATGATGAACTATACGTTCGATTAGCTGAAGCATGAACTCAGCCCCATACCCCTGATGCAAATCAGGGTGGGTAGAGAAGATATCTTCAAAATTCTTATAAAACACAAAAAGGCCTTTGCGTATATTAATGCCGTAGATGTCAGTGATATTATCTTTGACCCCCATAGCGTTAATGTATCCATGCTCAGGAACTTTGAAGTTGAGTTCACGTAGAAGCCTTGTGCCGCAATCCTCAATATCCTCTACATTTGTACAGTCTACTTCAGCGATATACCACCCCTGGTCCTGCAAACGAGGCTTCATGACTTTCTCCCAGTACCCGCTCTCCTGAGTGAATACAGGAATAATGAACTCATCCTTGTAGTCGTATTTATACCCCATAGCGTTTATATAGAGGGATCTGGCTCAGTAAATTCACTATGCACCAGGTGTACCTTGGAAGCAAGCTCCGGGTCATAAAAAGGTGATTCAGGATAATACCGAGGATCAGCAACATAGATACCCGTAGCCTGCGGATCATGGTTTATAACCCCACCAAAGAGCTGACCTGTCTTATCGTATAGAGGGTCCGGGGCGCCGTTCGGGAAGTTCCTTCGCTGTTCTTCTTCGAAATCAGACCATGGATACCGCGTACCCTCACCGGCAATCATCACATTTTCCGCACCCATCAGCTCCTCAAACTGTGGGAGATACGAGGTGGGAAGACCAACGCCGTACCTACCACTACAGGATACTCTTCATAGATATATCCACGTAAGGTTGAATAATAATAAACAATATCTTCAATCAGTTGGAGCATAAACTCGGCTCCATAACCATTATATAGATCAGGATGGGTAGAGAAGATATCTTCAAAATTCTTATAAAAAACAAAGAGGCCTTTGCGCATATTAATGCCATAGATATCCCTAAGGTTTCCTTTGACCGCCATGGCATTAATATATCCATGCTCAGGAACTTTAAAGTTGAGTTCACGTAGAAGCCTCGTACCGCAATCCTCAATATCCTTTACCCCAGCACAGTCTACTTCAGCGATATACCATCCCTGGTCCTGTAAACGAGGCTTCATCACCTGCTCCCAATACCCACTCTCGTAAGTGAACACCGGAACAATGAACTCATCCTTATATTCTTTTTCATAAACCATATAGTTATTTCCTTAAGAAATCCTACACAGGGGGTATTCATAAAAAACCTACTTAAGTCCCTTATGAATAAACCCTTAAGCAACATTCCAAAATTTTAACCTCAAATGCTATCACGTCTATCCCATTCCTATAAGCCTCGGACCATCTAGGGTACACCGAAACTCTATTCGGTAAGCTAGTTGACTTCATTATTCTGACTACTAATCCGCCAAATAGGTTATACCCGAGCGCACAACCTCAGTCATGCCAGCCTTATCTACCGAATCCATGACCGAACACAACGCAGCTGATAACAACCGTGACTCAGCATGCGGACTAAACCGGTACTGCTGCAGGCTAGGTTTCTTACCCGCAATCAAGGTCAGCATAAAATTCTCAAGCGACCAGTCAGAAGCATCTTTGACGGCCTTGACCATATCGGACCCATGGGCCTGCACCCATGCCTGATCTATAGATTGATTCTCGAACCCAGTACCCGTTGAATTAAGCGGATACAGGCTGAACCTCAAGACGACTATTCATCCACAGGATATCCTGCATCACCCGTAAACGCGGGACTCTCCGGGTACCTTTCAGGATCAAAAATCCAATCCCCCCGCTCATCACACCGAGGAGCCGGGAACCCCTGAGGGAAATATTTTTTCTTCCGCTCCTCATGCCAAGTCCACGGATACTCCACCACCTCCGGGCCAGCAATGAGGATCTCGTTATTTCCTGTAAAGAACTGCTCCACACGCGGCAAAGAAGCCCGGCTCACCCCGAACCCGTACCCTAAAGTCACCTCATAATCATCCCCAGACCGAGGATATGGGCTAGGACGCATCGGATAGTTCAGACGCATTGAGTCAATGATATTTACGGCATAGATAGCGTAACTATCGTTCCCTAAACGGTCTGCCATCGACAGAACGTCCTCAAAGTTTTTATAGTACACAAACAGTCCCTGACGCAGATCAAGCCAATCGACTGCAGTAGCGTATTCATAAGCCCACTCTGTATCGAACTCATGCAAGAAAGAGTCCCAGTCGAAATCCAGGGCTGTTAAAAAACGACGCCCAAAGTCCCGGGCATCTACCACCCCAGCACAGTCAACCTCTGCGATATACCACCCTTCACGCTCAAGATAGGGCTTCATACAATTCTGCCAATACCCATCTTCCTCAATGAAGATCGGGGCAATGAAGGGCTTTGAAAGACTATGTTCATACGGCATAAGCTTTTTCCTTTCAGGCTTAGTCAATAAGACGAATAAAAGTTAGATAATGACCTGGACTACGGTCCGTATTCTTTGTTTATGTTAACTTTCAGATGTTCTTATCTTGTACATCGTTTGTTATCGGTGTAGGTGGTGCTCTCTGGGTACTCATCAGGATCATTAATCCACTCCGTACCATCCTCATACAACGGGTCAGGAAAACCATTCGGGAAGAAAAACTTCTTGCTCTTTTCCACTTCAGTCCAAGGGTACTCTGCCTCGTCTGCCGCGATGACTACTCGATTTTCAAAGAACTCTTCCATCTGGGACACGTTCTCTTGTGAAATATCAAAACCGTATCCCACGAGTACTTGATATGATCCACTACCATGTAGTGGACGACCAGCATAATTTACCTCCATGATCTCAAGGATATTTACACATGCGCTTATATCATCATCAGCCATAGTAAAAAGCTGCTCAAAATTCTTATACAAAACGAAAAGCCCCTGCCGCATATCCCTATCCCTAATCAAGCATGCTTCTTCGGATGCCCAACGCATATTGAAACCTTCGGGAAAACTGTAGTAGGGGTCGATAGTTTAACTAACCGCCTGGCGAAGTCCATGTACGATACCACCCCAGCACAATCAACAGTCATGACAGCCCATCGCTCTGCTTCCAGATAGGGCAGCATATGGTTTTCCCAGTACCCATCCTCACGGATAAACAAAGGAGCGGTAAAAGGCTTTGAGCGTATATGTTTATAGACCATCATTATCTTCTTTAATGTAAGTACAGGTTGGAACCTAATGATCTACTCAGGTTTCTATCAGTCCCAGCTCCTAACGACTTTATGGTGATACTCAACAAGGGGTGGGTATTCTGCTCCTGGGTTATCCTCATCGAAGTCTTCGATAATAGTGGCTCGACCTTCGAAGAACTCCAGCACAGTATCGAGTTTTTCCCGAGACACCTCCATACCATAAAGCACATATGGCGGGTCATAATCACCATAAGCAAATTGGCTATGACGGTACCGCAGGTTATCGTCTACGGTTTGTAGGTGTCGTGCCATCCATTTTGCTTCAGAGTGGTCGGGACTGTTCCAAGGTGTAAAGAGTACATCGTAGTCTTTGAGGATGACGAAGACTCCTTTGCTTAGGTCGAGCCAGTCGAGGTCTGAGATGATTTCTTGGGTCCAGCTCATGTAATTATCATCTGGGAGTTTGTGCGGGAGGTTGACGGCTCGGATGATTTCGAGGGCTCCTGCTTGTGGGTCTTGGGAGGCTGCTATGTTTTTGCAGGATATTTCGATGATGGCCCATCCCTTATCACGCAGGGCTTGAGCTTGGCGCTCTAACACCTTGTCCTCAGTGATGTAGATAGCGGGGAAGAATGTATCATCTGATTCATCCTTGTAGAAACCCATAATTGTTTACTCCTTGGCTATCAGTGCGTTGTTAGCTGTTCCCGCCGGTGTAGGATGTGCTCTCGGGGTACTCATCAGGAGCATCAATCCACTCCCCATCCTCATACAACGGGTCAGGAAAACCACTAGGAAAATATTTCCTTCCTATTGAGACCAAGGGTGCTTAGCATCAGGGTCGGTAAAAAACTACTTCGTGACCCGGTTCCAGTACCCGCTCTCCTGAGTGAACACAGGAACAATGAACTCATCCTTATAGTCGCATTTATACCTCATAGCGTTTATATAGAGGGATCTGGCTCGGTAAATTCACTATGCACCAGGTGTACCTTGGAGGCAAGAACAGGGTCATAAAATGGTGATTCAGGATAATACCGAGGATCATCAACATAAACACCCGTAGTCTGCGAACTATGGATAGTAACACCAAAAAGCTCCCCATACTTATCGTAGAGAGGATCCGGGGCTCCGTTCGGGAAGTTCCTGCGCTGTTCTTCTTCAAAATCGGACCATGGATACCGCACACCCTCACCAGCAATCATCACGTTCTCAGCGCCCATCACATTCTCAAGCTGTGGAATATACGAAGACGGAAGACCAACGCCGTACCCCACCACCACAGGAAACTCTTCATAGATATACCCACGAAGATCAGAGTAGTGATATACCATGTGTTCGATTAACTGAAGCATGAACTCAGCCCCATACCCCTGATGCAAATCCGGATGGGTAGAGAAGATATCTTCAAAATTCTTATAAAAAACAAAGAGACCTTTGCGTATATTAATGCCATAGATATCAGTGATATTACCTTTGACCCCCATAGCATTAATATATCCATGCTCAGGAACTTTAAAATTGAGTTCACGTAGAAGCCTCGTACCGCAATCCTCAATATCCTCTGCCCCAGCACAGTCTACTTCAGCGATATACCACCCCTGCTCCTGTAAACGAGGCTTCATCACCTGTTCCCAGTACCCGCTCTCCTGAGTGAACACCGGAACAATGAACTCATCCTTATATTCGCGTATATACCCCATAATGCTTATACAGAAGGATCTGGCTCAGTAAATTCACTATGCACTAGGTGCACCTTTGAGGCAAGAGCAGGGTCATAAAATGGTGATTCAGGATAATACCGAGGATCCTCCACAAAAACTCCTGTCGCGTCATCATAGTCATTGGTGAATCCGTAGACTACCCCTTCTTTATCGTACAGAGGGTCCGGGGCTCCGTTCGGGAAGTTCCTGCGCTGTTCTTCTTCAAAATCGGACCATGGATACCGCACTCCCTCACCGGCAATCATCACGTTCTCCGCACCCATCAGTTCCTCAAGCTGTGGAATATACGAAGACGGAAGACCAACGCCGTACCCCACTACCACAGGAAACTCTTCATAGATATTTCCACGTAGCCTGGAATAATGATGAACTATACGTTCGATTAGCTGAAGCATGAACTCAGCCCCATACCCCTGATGCAAATCCGGGTGGGTAGAGAAGATATCTTCAAAATTCTTATAAAAAACAAAAAGGCCTTTGCGTATATTAATGCCGTAGATGTCAGTGATATTATCTTTGACCCCCATAGCGTTAATGTATCCATGCTCAGGAACTTTGAAGTTGAGTTCACGTAGAAGCCTTGTGCCGCAATCCTCAATATCCTCCACATTTGTACAGTCTACTTCAGCGATATACCATCCCTGTTCCTGTAAACGAGGCTTCATCACCTTCTCCCAGTACCCGCTCTCCTGAGTGAACACCGGAACAATAAACTCATCCTTATATTTTTTTTCGTAAGTCATCATGATCTCCTTTAGAAAATTCGTACAAAGGTCTTATAGTGATCAGGAGTGTAATACATACTCCCATCCGAACCCACAATTAAACGCTCTTCACCAGCAGCATTTACATGATTAGGAATACGTGATCGCCTCCTAACCTTGTATTTTGTATAATCTATCTCATTCCCAGCGTAATCATGTGTGGGAAGGATACGAGCCTCCTTATTATCAAAAGGCAGAGGATCTGGCACATTCCCGAAACCCTCAGGTTTATGATCCTTATTTTTCCAGTATACTTTCCCATCTTCATAAAGAGATTTAGCTGTTGGAACCACATCATCAGGGATCGTCCCAGTATACTCATCCAGATTAGTCACCATAAATTTATGGGAACCAACCTGAGCCTCAACCGTATTACCATGTCGGGTAACATTTCTAAAACCAGTCATCGCTGTATCTAGATTAGGCTCACTAACTTCAGGACGCCACAGAGCAAATTCAGGCCTACCTTTCGATAAATCAGCAGAAGATCCTTGTCCTTTACGCGTTTAAAGTACTCTTCTCGTAGTTCTCGAGCCTTATCAACCCCGTACACGTTGTACGTTCCAGGCTCTTCAGAAGGCACATACCGAGAGCTGTCCTTAGTACTCGTCACAAGAGTCTTTTTGAAATCATCACCAGCAAGATATGTGGCCGTCTGATCACCATTTTGCAGCTTAGAACCCGGAGGATGCTCCACCCAAGATGCATGTTTACCATCTGTAGCAGGTTTCTCTAATGATGGAGAATCACCCGCCACACCTTTTGCCGGAGGCAGGTTCTCAACCTTCGGTTCCTCAACAGGTTTCAGCTGCACATTGGGTTCGTGTACTGTTCCTGATGTCGTGTGATCGAGAGATCCGGTATGGGTAGGTTTGGGACCGTTGGGTATGTCTATCTGATGTGGGCTATTGTGCGGCGTGGGGTGCACTTTGGGCACTACGTGCTCGATGCCCAGCAGGCTGGTGCGCGTCCATGTGGCAATGCGGTCTTGGATTCCATTGATACGGGTTTTGACGGCATTAACGGTGTTTTGGGTTTTAATGACAACAGGGGACGTCTTAACCCGATCAACCGTTCTGGAGATAACGGGGACTTTCATCGCCTGGTTGCCGGTGGCGCGTGCTACGGGCGGCCCGGCTTTGAAGAGCATCCCTATGAGTGCGGCTGTGAGTGCTTCTTTCCCGCCTTCCTGAAGGGCGTAAGCCTGCACTTTATCCCAGTCGATATTGCCGTCGGGGGTGTGGAAATCCATGCCATCAGCGGCACCGTTGGCGGCACCAGAAATAAAACCAACACCGCCAGCCAAAAGGATACTTGTCGGTGCTATGAACAGGGAACCAATAACACCTACAAGAGCCAGAAGGCGCAGACTCTGCTGCATGAAACGTTCGCCTTCTTGGCTCTGATACTTACGGTAATCTGCAACCGTCATGGGGCGCTCACCCCGAGGGTCCACATACTCCAGCGGATTATTGCCTGCATATGCGTAAACGTCAGCAAACCAGGATGAACCAGCTATTGCGGCCTTCGGGTCTGTTGAGAGGAAAACGACGTGAAAGGGCTGTCATAGACGCGAGCGCCTAGCATATCTAGACCGGCTACGCGTAGCGACCCTGCACCCGTGAACTCGAAACCGGTGGGCAGCCCGGGCACCGGGGTAGCGCTTGCAGAGGGCACTCCCCAGTCTGTCGGCAGTCCGGGTGTGCTACCTAATGCCGAATCGAGGGCGTTGCCGGTCAATCCCGGGGACGTTGAGGGTATGCCAAGGTGTCACTCCGCCGGGTATACCCGCCTGCGAAAAGCCGCCGTCAGAGCTGGGCGCGCTCGTTGCCCCAGCACCCAGAAGATGCGGAATACCCGACCTGGCATCCCACATGAGAGGCACTGTAATGCCCTCACCATCAGACACAGCGGATACCTCACCCACCGCATCAGAAATCAGTGAAGTGCGTGAAATACCTAAACGTGAGGAAACAGAGTCTGTTACCGATGTCAGACCGCCGTAGGCACCCCAGCTATATTTGCGAGAGTATGAGGTGCCGGTGAGCTTATCGGTCGTGACTTCACCACTACGTTCGCCTGCCAGATTGTAGGCGTATTCCGTGATGGTATGAGCGGCAAGCTCCCCAGCGTCGCCTCGTGCACCTGCGTATGCGCGAGCCTCAACGGTGACTAACTGGTTCGCTTCGTTATGGGTGAAGATACGCTCACCCTCCAGAACACGAGAGCCGGCAGCCGAGCGTTCAGACCCGTTAGAACTATCGAGAGCAAAGACGCGCTCGCGTACCATGACTCCGGCTGTGTACTCCCACTCCCACACGTGGGATGCTGAACGGGCGCCCACAAGCTGCCCGGCATCGTCATAGGAGTACAGCACAAGACCATCCTGTGAAGTATCAGATCCCGTTGAGTCCAGCCCAATCACGCGGCCGTTATGGTCACGGATCACTTGTGTGCGTTCAAGAACCTTTGATTCTTCAAACCCTCGGACATCGGCGAGTACCTGTTCCCGCACATAGTCTGAGATTAGCCCGGTAGTGCGCTCGTGCGTCCAGGAAGACACCATATCTCCCACCCGAATCCGCGTGAGACGTCCCAGAGGATCGTAGGAGAATACTGAAGAGATAACGTCGTGAGCGGGCTGTCCCGTGGCGTGTGTTGTTACAGCTACCGTTCGACCGGCGCCATCTACGGTGCGTGTAGATTTGCGTAAGGGGTTACTGACGTGATCAGATAACCATCGGCATCATACGAGTACGTCAGCGTATATGCGCCGGTTTTGATAAAGGTATTCAAAGCGTGAAGACGCTCGTGTATATCATCGTCTGCATGAGCGTTGCTTTGATCGTCCGATCTTAGGAATCCTGAACGGCTGCGAGAGATCAGACGGTCGGAGGAATCATAGACAAAACGATGCTCAAGGTACGGCTTTTCGGTACCCGCAAAGGCGGAAGAATCGCGATCCCGGAGTGCAGAAGCAGAGGCATAGTCACGCACCGTCACGGTCCGATGACCAATAGATGATGCTCCGGAGGAGTACGAATACTCCGCCGCGCACACACCATTGACGCTCAAAGACGCGAGCAGACCGCCACCCTGATAGTCGTAGGAGTATGCACGGGTTCGCTCACCATTATTTTCAGACAGCAGACGACCTGCAGCATCGTAGGTGTACGTAGATGTTATCTCTGCCGTAGAACCCGCGCCCTTAACGGTGCGGATGAGCTGACCTGCGGCGTCATAAATATACGTGGTGACCTGGCCGGTCGCATCCAGGGTGCGCACCATCTGCCCAGCAGCGTCATACTCGAAATGGGTGCGGTACCCTAAGGCATCTACAGCAGTCACTAGCTGGCCGGCTGCATCATAGATGAATCTGCGGGTACCAGCGCTGTTATCACTCATGCGGATCAGGCGTGAGCATCGATCGTATGCATACGTTGCCGTGCGAGCCCCATGCTGCACCCGTACAATCCGGCCAAGGGCATCGTACGTCGTATGCTCAGTTGTGCCGTCAGGATAGGTCCGGGCAATAATTCGAGATGCGGCGTCGTAGGTTAGCGTTGTGTACGCCCAAGCGGTAGGCTCTTCCCACTCCACGTTCTCGCCCACCGTCGGCTTCTGTTCGGGCACGCTTAGCCCCACGCCCATACGCCGCAGACGCCCGGCTTGATCATAGTCGAATGTTTGGGTACGTCCCGCCGCAGATACCTCGCGTATCAGCCGGTTTGCCGCATCGTAGGTGCGGCGGGTGAGCCCGCCATGAGCATCAAGAGTTTCAACGGGATTGCCTGCGGCGTCATAGGCTGTAAACTCGGTAACAGTTTCGCTGTTTCTTGGGGATGCACTCGGTGACTTTGAGTTTTGAGATGCACGTCTAACCGGCTGCGAAGAGGTGAAATTTTGGGTATTGTTCTCGCCCTCAATAATCACCCGTCCCAGATAATCGACGTGACGGAATGAAGATCCGAGTATGCCGCCGGAGAACGTAGTTTCTTTGCCCGTTCTACGGTTTACAGTGCGGTGCGTAACAACGCCAGTAGCATCCGTAATCTGGCTAATTTCGCCAGCCAAGTCGTAGTCAAACTCACTCCGGGCACCCAGAGGATCTGTTACCGCAATAAGTTGTGACAGGCCATCGTATTCATAGTTGGTTACGGCACCGAGGGCATTAATAGTCTTGACCAGGTTGCCCCAGGCATCAAATACTGCACGGTTGGTACGACCCAGTGGATCCGTGACAGCGGTGAGCTGGTTGCCGTTATTGTACTCAAAGTGCGTGACATGACCGTAAGGATCTGTCAAAGAAACGGGCAGCTGACCCATAGGGCGCGATGTATTGTGTGCACGGTGAGTGTCGCTTGACGTAAGGTTTTGGCGAACAAAAGCAGGAACATCCAGCTCTTCGGGAGCAAGCTCAGGGTACGTGAGAGACCAGCGTGAACCGGCAGCATCCGTAACCGAGGCGATTTGCCCGGCGGAGTTCCAATGGGTAGAGGTTACGTGGTCTAGAGCATCCCTAACCTGCACTATTCGACCGTGTTTGTCGTACTCTAGATGGGCTGTATCGCCAACGCCGTTTGTTATGCTGATCAGTTCTTGACGTGCGTTATAGGTGTATGTGGTACGTACACCGGTGGGGTCAGTAACGCTTAGAAGGTTGCCGTACTCATCCCAGCTATATTCTGTAGTATGCCCATTCCCATCAGTCATAGTGATGGGGTTTGGGTTTGCACCTGTTGGTTCGTAGGTATATGACACTACCACGGGATCACCGGGGTTGAGCCGATCACGAAAATCACATACAGAGGTCGTGAGCAGGCGGTTATGTTCGTCCCAGGTGTACTTAGACAGTGCGCCCTCGGGGGTAAGTTGTTTCGCTAAACGACTGTGAGAGTCGTAAGAACGGCTTATCGTAGAACCATCGCGTTCAGTAACGCTGATGCGGTTGCCGAACTTATCGTAGCGCATGACTTGGCGGCTGCCATCAGCAGCCGTCATAGAGCTAAGACGTCCGTGTTCATCCGAGCGCCAAATATTAGAGCTGTCGCCGGTTATCGCGTCAGCAACAATCGTCATAATGCCCGGAGCATAGACGAAAGACACTTCACGGGAATGTTCAGTCAGCTGGTGGACCACACGTCCTTGGCCGTCATAGGTATTAGTGACTTCACGGTGGCCGTTCACGTCCCAGACTTCTTCAATAAGGCGCTTAGCGTTATGGGTGTAACGACGAATACCGTCAGGGACGGTTAACCGCTGCTAGCAGATCATCATCGTCGTAAATGTAGGTGACGGTATCAAGTATCTGCACATCATGATCTATAAGGTAGGTGCTGGCAGATTCAGGGCGAATACGGTTATCACGGGGTGAGCTGCCGTAGCGTATCTGAAGACCTCGACCTGAGGCCGGGTGAACAATGTCAGTCAGCTCTAACGCACCCGTTGCGGAATCCGATGAGTAAAGAGGCAGTGTTAAGGTTGCATAATGCCCCTCCATCACGCCTGTCCAGGCACCAGAAGGATCGTAGAAGTATCGAACGTGCTTGGAATTGTAAACAACCCAATAATATGCGGGCGCGGTGGGTGCGCTGACCTTGCGCCCAGCATTCTCTGCCGTCTTGATTGCTTTTGTCGTCGCTGTGGAAACATAGCTGTAAAGCTCGTCGCCGGGAACAGTTTTGCTAAGCCAATACGATTCGGAAGGAACACGACCAAAACCGTCGCCCATACGAGGGAATGCAAGAGTCCGACCATCAGGCGTGTGCCATACAGCGCCCGTGTTACTCAACGTAAGCTGAGTATCAAGCGTAGAAGACCAACCGAGACCAAAGATGCCCGAAGGAGCTTCTTCGGGATAGGTAACGGCAACGCTGTTATACATACGTTCAAGTTTGATGAGCGATGCCGCAGGAGCATGCTCGAAGGAGAGATCACACTCATGCTCAATGAAATTCCCTGTGGCAACATTTACGGGATCAAGCGCATATCCCGCTGAGTATACCGCGCCGGTTATTGTCGCACGAGAAACGTCAATACTCGGACGATCTGTAGAAATTTTCTGTTCCTTCAGATAATTCCGGATATACCCCGTATTAAGGTACTGCGGATAATCCAAAAAATCTGCTTCAGAATAAATAGGGCCTAACATTCCTTGAGAACCAGCCGTCGCGAAAGCTTCCGCAACAGTGAGAATCCAACGAACATCAGATTGGTTAGCATCAACCCATTTTGCTAGCGAGTTAAAAAGGCTTGTAGCATCAAAAAAACCCCATGACGTATGCTCAACAAAAGAGCTATAGCATTTGGTGATATTGGAGTAAAGCTCAGCAATTCTTTGATCTGACTTAGAGTTCTTTTGCGCAAATGTCACGAGGTTGCCGGGAATAGCCGAGGTAGTCTCGGTAGCATCCTGGGCGGCGTCCCGAGCTCTCTTTTCGGCGCGATGCGTACGGTTGCGCCCAATAACCTCTGCATTTCTGCCCGTATTACGGGATTTGATAATCGGGGCGCGTTCGTCGAACTTGGGACCTTCGTTATCTAGATTAGGCTGTGGTTGGGGAGGGTAATGAGCAGCGGGATCTTTCTGAAAACTTATAAATGTATTTCGATTATCATTTTCAATGTTATCTCTGATCTTCCGTTTTTCTTCCTCCCAGTTTCGCCATAGCCTCACGGAATTTTTTACGATTCTCATTTTCTTGGTGTGCAGCATCAATATACTTCTGCAGGTCGGCGGCGGCATCGCCTAAGGGCTGTAATCAGATTTTTACATTCAGAGATGGAATACTTGCAGTTCTGATCAAAAACTCGTGCAAAATGCCCTTTAAACTCACGTTGGGCTATGCCAATATACCGCTGCCGTTCCGGAAGCTGTATTTCTAACTTTCTTTTTAAATACCTGAATATACTGAGCAGAATATCGGCATGATTAAAATCGAACTCAACATCACGCTCTAGAACGTGCATGTTGTCGTATTCGCCCATAGTTTATGTATCTTCCGTGATGCGTGGCTGGAAACTATGCTGAACCTAAGTGAAAGGTTGAAGCTCAACTTATGTTACCAGATGTGAACCCCCGATATGAGCACAGCCTGTAGGGGCCTGAGGCGTTGCATGAGCCTGTCTAGTCATCTGGAATACTTGAGCCCCTCGAAAAGTTTTCGAGGGGCTCAGAAACTCTCACTTCCATGCGCATAGACCGCGAAAGTTCTGGTACTAATCAATAACCGGGCGGATGGTCTCAACCGAGACGATACCACCGTGCTCGGCGGTTGAGACCTGCAGGATTACCGCATCTCCCTGGCTCCATATAGGGGTCTTCGGCGGGAAGAATTTTCGCCGAACCCTTCATGAGGTGGCCTTTAAGAGCCTTGAAAACCAGCGGGAGCACGGGGCGATGCGTGCACAGCAGCGAAGGAACTTCCTTTACGAACAGCGATTCGGTCACTTTTGCCGTGCGTTTAGGATGCCCTGCCGCGCCGCTCTCTGAGAGGGACTTCTTCTCTTTGATCGCGATTGCATGGTCGTTCGCATAGGGCGCCACGGTCTGCATGCACCGCAGCCACGGAGACGAAAGCAAACGGGTGGGGGAGTATGCCTCCAACAGGCGGCTATGCGCAAGCGCCTGGCGTTTACCGGTTCCCGCGAGCGGGCGTTCGTCGTCGGCGGCAGTCCAGTTAGACCGCGGTTTTGCCTTTGCATGCCGCATAATGACGACCGGGCGAGTGTGCAGAGTACCGGCTTTATGGTGAGCAACGAGCGCATCCAAAGGCTCGTGGTCGGTGCTGTTGCTCAAGAGCTTGCGTGCCTCTTTGGGGGTTACCCAGCGGATTTCGTCAACTTCGCCTTCGTCAGCGCGGGGATGCTCACCCACGGGCAACTGTGCGGCCCAGTAGAACACATCCTTGGGGCGCCCCGAGACCATATAGTTGGTGACCGCCAGCGGCACGCCGAGGGTTATTCTGAGGGTGACTTCTTCGCCTACCTCACGAACGGCGGTTTCAACGAGCGATTCGCCCGCATCCTGTTTGCCTTTGGGCCAAGACCAGTCGTTATAGCGGGGTCGGTGAATCAAGAGCACTTCAAGTTTTTCCCCGTGCAAGCGCCAGACGAGGGCACCTGCGGCAACGACCGGAGCTGTGTTTTTCGCGGGTGCGGGTGATGGCGAGTGAATTATCGTATACGTGGGCGGAATAGTACGTTGATTCGGTGGTCACGGGATCCTCTACGAGCTGGTAGTGATGATGCGGTGTACTCCCATTCTAGGGGAAAAATCTTCAGAGGCGTCACCGTCCCGTAACCTTGTGTTCACCTTCGTAGTAAAAATCCGAATGTTACGTGGCTTGGCGCCCTGCGGAGCACAATTATGGGCATACAGTGTGGCTTTCAGACCGAAAATTCACTATAGTGCTACTTTTCGGTCTGAAAGCCAGCTGCATATGGATTTTACGGAAAGGGAAAACCGCTAAATCTTGTCGTGGTTCTTCCGGGAGCGCGAGCGCAGGTAATAGGACTGCACATCGCGCAGCGGGTTGCCGTCGGCATCGGTATCGAAACGCTTCCACGTGCCGTCACCCGAGAGGTGCCAGGTGCGGGATTCATCGCTCATGTAGACCGTGAACATGTCGAGCAGGTACTTGATATGGCGGGGGTCTTTGACCCTTACGAGCGCCTCAATGCGGCGGTCGAGGTTGCGGTGCATCATATCGGCAGATCCCGATGTAGACGATGGGCTCACCCGCGTTCTCAAACGCGAAGACGCGCGAGTGCTCCAGGAAGCGCCCAAGTACCGAACGCACCCGGATGTTCTCGCTGAGTCCGGGCACACCGGGGCGCAGGGCGCAAATACCGCGCACGACCACATCGACGGGAACTCCCGGCCTGTGAGGCGCGGTAGAGAGAGTCGATAATCGCCTCGTCCACCATGGAGTTGCACTTGATCTGGATGCGCGCCTCCTTACCCGCCTTATGATTCTCAATTTCGCGGTTGATGCACTCGATGAGTCCCGCTGCGCAGCGAACGCGGGGCGACGAGCAGCGACTTTGTAGGTGGTTTTCGGCGCGTACCCGGAGAGCTGGTTGAACAGGCGCGAGACGTCCTCACAAATCTGCTCGTCACAGGTGATAATGCCGAGGTCTTCGTAGAACCGCGCGGTGGAGGGATGGTAGTTGCCGGTGCCGATGTGTGCGTAACGGCGCAGCTGGTTGCCTTCGCGGCGCACTACCAAGGAGAGCTTGCAGTGGGTTTTCAGCCCGACCAGACCGTAGACCACGTGCACGCCTGCGCGTTCGAGCTTGCGCGCCCAGGAGATATTGGCTTCCTCATCGAACCGCGCCTTAATCTCAACGAGGGCGACAACCTGTTTGCCTGCTTCGGCGGCTTCGATCAGCGCATCGACGATGGGGGAGTCGCCGCTGGTGCGGTAGAGGGTCTGCTTGATAGCCTGTACCTTCGGGTCGGCCGCCGCTTGCGCAAGAAACGCCTGCACACTGGTGGCGAAGGAATCGTAGGGGTGGTGCAAAAGTACATCGTGATCGCGGGTTGCGGCAAACACATCCGCTTCTTTGGCGGTTTCGGCGGCGTTGAGCCAGCGGGAGGTATGCGCAATATGCTTGGGGTAGTGCAACGCGGGGCGGTTGGCGCGCACGATCGCGCCCATACCACGCAGATCCAGTGGCGCGGGGAGCTTGTATACTTCGGAGTCGTCGATATTGAGCTCAGAAATGAGCAGGTCGAGGATCGTGGGGTTGATCGTATCTTCAACCTCAAGACGCACGGGCGGACCGAAACGGCGGCGCAGCAGCTCCTTTTCGAGGGCCTGCAGCAGGTTCTCGGCATCGTCCTCTTCAACCTCAAGGTCTTCGTTACGGGTTACGCGGAAGACATGGTGCTCAACAACCTCCATGCCGGGGAAGAGCGTGTCAAGGTGCTCGGCAATAATGACCTCTAGCGGAATATAGCGGGATTCCTTGCCGGTCGTGTTGGCGGCGCGGGGACCATCCACCGAAATCATGCGGTCAAGCTGATCGGGCACCTTCACTCGGGCAAACAATTCCTTGCCGGTCTGCGGGTTACGAACCAGCACCGCAAGGTTCAGCGAAAGCCCTGAAATATAGGGGAAGGGGTGCGCCGGGTCTACCGCGAGCGGGGTGAGAATCGGGAAAATATCGCGCAGGAATTCTTGGCGCAAACGGGTTTTAGCGTCTGCATCCAAGTCATCCCAGCCCACAATATGAATGTTCTGTTTTTCTAGTTCCGGGAGTATCTGCTCGTGGAATACCTGGGCGTGGCGCTTTTGTAAGCTGTGAGCGGCGGTCGAGATCGCCTCCATCTGTTCGTCAGGGCTCAACCCTGCGGCGGAAGGTACCGCGAGTCCGGTAGCGATGCGGCGTTTGAGCCCCGCCACGCGCACCATAAAGAACTCGTCAAGGTTCGAGGCCACGATAGACAGAAAATTCAGGCGCTCCAGCAGGTACAGATCAGGGTCTTCGGCGAGCTCCAGCACCCGGGAATTAAAATCGAGCCAGCTGCTTTCACGGTCGAGAAAACGCTCGGCCCCAAAATCGCCTTCGATGCTGGGCAGATCGAGTTTTTCTCCCGCCTCAATGCGGTCGGCACGGGTATCGGCACGCTCAATCTTCGAGATATCGTTTCCGATGTGAATCAACCCGGTCAGCGGTGCCGGTTCGGTATTCTTTTTGGTATGCGGGTGGGGTGCCACAGGCTATTCCTTACTATGTTGAGGGACTAAGTTTACGATGCGCCGCTCGTCATCGAGCACAACGCAGAAAGAACGTTCGGTACGGGTATGAGCCGGTAAAGAACCCGCGCCCCACCCCGAATAAACGCTAGATGCTGCCGGTCGAGATAACCGCCGTGGTAACAGCGGAGAGCACGCCCGCATCCACACCGTTAGACGAACTCTTGCCGGACCCGCGTTCGGGGGCATACATGCGATCCACGGTCGCAACTGCGAACCCTAACGATTCGTAGAGCTTCAACGCAGGGGCGTTATCGGCGTCCACATACAGTTCGATTGCATGCAGAGGCTCGCCGTTTTTCGTCGGATGCAAGCGCCAAATACGCTAGGGCACGCAGGGATCACGGTGCGCCCCAGACCGCTACCCTGGGCGTTTGGGACTGACCCCCACCACATAAATCTCACCCGCAGGCATCAGATCATCGAGCGGCTGCCCCGGCTCGGTCTGAGCGGTGGGAATTTTTTTGTCCACGTAAACGCCGCAATATTATGCGGGTCTTCCCGCTCAGAGATGAGAAAAGAACCCCTCCGGGCGGAACCAGTCGCTGCCGGTGCGCTCGCGTAAAGTCCGCGAGAGTCAGGCGACCTTGTTCGGGGTGCTCGGCGAAGGCTTCCGCATTAACGCGAAGCCAGGGGTTTTTCGTCGGCGGGGGTGAAGGTGCGCAACTCAAGCGAGTCGGGCAGGGCGCGCGCATCCGAGAGCTCGGCAAGATTCTCACGGGTTTGCTCGTCAAGCGGAAGTACCATTTTGTACAGCACGCGTACCGGGGTGAAAACCTGCGGCTTTCGGCGAGCTCATTGGCGGGACTCTCAATACCGGTGTCGGTTGCGCTTCCGTGTACCCAGAGATTGTAGTTGGCGGCCTCGCTTCCTAAATCCTCAATAACGCGAGCGAAGAAGACGGGACCGAGCCCCCGCCCGCGCATCTGCGGGTGAACGGCTGCCCTCAAGTACACCGGGCTCGTCAGAGTCTTCGGGGAGGGAACGGCAACGAGCACAGCCTGTAACTCGGGATTATCGGCGGCCGGAGTGAATGCGAAAAACTTGCGGTTTGAACCAGACTCTCACCGCGCACCGCTTTCGAGAGCTCCACCAGAGTTTGCTCGGAGAAAGCCGGGGTGCCGTCGTGCTTCTGTACGGCGCGTGCGAACTGCGTGAAATGCTCTAGAAGCTCAGCATTGAGGGGCATATTTTCGTAGTGCCCAGAGTCGAGGGTGAAGTTTTCGGGTGATGCCGCCATTCTCGCCTTCTTTCACATTGCCTACTGTTTAACTTTACCGGGTGAAAGCCTGCGTTTGAACCGGTTTGATGCAATAAGCGCAATCTTCAGCGCACCAGAAAAAGAAAAGTATTTCGCCGCGCCGTTAGTCTTCGGCAGAAGGGATCATGATGCGTATTCTGCGCGTGGAACGAATATCCCACGTTGCGTACCGTGGTAATCATCTGTTCGTGCTCAGAACCGAGCTTTGAACGCAGTCGGCGAACGTGTACATCGACCGTGCGCGTACCACCATAGTACGAATCGTAGCCCCAGACCTCCGAGAGTAGCTGCGCCCGCGAAAATACTCGCCCGGGATGCTGCGCCACAAACTTCAAAAAGCTCAAATTCCTTGAAGGTCAGGTTGAGTGCCGCTCCCGTTCAGATGCGCCGAATAGGTTTGTGCATCAATGACCAGATTGCCGATGCGGATAATCTGCTGGCTGCGATCATCCGTATCTTTGAGCTCGGGCGCCGTAACCAACAGGCGCAGGCGCGCATCCATTTCGGAGGGCGAAGCCTGATCCAGCACAATATCGTCCACCTGCCACGAGGCGGAAACAGCCGCCATTCCGCCCTCGGTCAGGACAATCATGAGCGGGATAGTGATCCCCGCAGTCTTCAAAAGCTGGGCGGTATTGCGTGCTTTGAGCAGATTTTGGCGCGCATCCAGAATAACAATATCGTGTTCCGTGCCGATAGTACTCAGGGGCGAATCGAGGGGAAGCTCAATCACACGGTGGCTGAGCAGGCTGAGGGCAGGAATGAGTTCTTGCGCTCGTGGCGCATCGCTCAGTAACGCAATGCGGTACATACACCCTCCTGAATCTGCAATCCTTACTCGCACGGTTTTGTACTATTTTACTCATGCCCTTGTGTGCTCTTTCAGGCACAGTACCTTCAACGGAGCTAAAACACGCAGCAGCGGTGCGCGTTAAAGTTATTTTTACCCAGGAGAGAGCGCCGTGATCCGTGCTTTAGCTCAGCTATCTATGGTATTTTTAAGGCATGGACAACATCTTGTACTTAGAGATCTTCTTCATCTGTTTGATGGCTCTCATCTCGGTATGCATCGCCGTTGGTGCATACGCAGTACTTAAGGGTCTCTTCGCAGGGCAGAAGTAGAGCGTAAAATTTTTTGAGCCGAGGAAGGCTCACGGTGCCCCCGGTTAACGCTGAGGCACCCCGGCGGGGGTGCGCAGACAGTGCCGGGGGCTTTTGCATGCCCGGCTCTCGTGCATCCCAGCCTATGGCGAAATAGCCCACGTTTTGAACTGCTGGCCACAGAAAACCCCTAGAATAGAGGAATGGCAATTGAAATTCCAACCAACCTAACCCCTGAGCTCGTTCCCTTCGCGTGGCTTCTGGGTACCTGGGAAGGTACCGGAACCATGTGGTACGAAGGACAAGAGAACACCCCCTTCGGGCAGATTATTAACTTCACCCAAGACGGTCTGCCGTACCTTGAATACCGCGCCGAGTCTTTCCTGCTCGACGATAACGGGCAAAAGCTGCGTCCTATCACTATCGAAACCGGTTTTTGGCAGATCGACCGCCCCCTCACGGATGCCGACGGCGGGTTCGGGCTGGTACCCAAAGATATCGTCCCCGCTTTTGCCGATGCGGAATCGGTTGAAACTCTGCGCAACGAAGACGACGGGTTCAATCTGATCGCCACCATCGCGCACCCCGGCGGAATCAGTGAAAACTACGTAGGCATGATTAAGGGTCCGGTTGTGCGCATGCAGACCGGTAACCTGCTCCGCGATGAAATCTCGCACGACTACGCCGGATCCGTGCGTCTGTGGGGCCTTGTAAACGGCAACCTCATGTGGGACTGGGAGATCGCCGATCAGGAAGGCAACCTGCATAAGCACGCCTCGGCGGAACTGCGCAAGACCTCTTCCATGAGCGGTGATTCGCTGGGCACAGGCATGTTCGGTTCCCTCGATGACGGCGCAGAAGAAGACTCCGCCGAAAACTAGGACCATACCACGCAGAATAAAGCCCGCATACCCGCCGTCCCGCTGCGGTGTGCGGGTTTTGCAGACCGTCTGGCCTCCACTCACGATAAAAACAGCACGAGAGGAACATCATGAGCACTGCCGAAAATACCGCCGCCGATGCGCCCGAATACACCCCTATACCCAGCCCCCTCATGCAGGTACACGGTGCCTTCGCCGCAGACGGCCCGGATGCGGGCATCGCGGCGCATTACGGCAATCCCCTCGCCGAACAGCGTGCTTTAGTCCGCGATCGTGGAGCCACAACGGGGGACCCCGTAGTTGTGGACCGTTCCTCTCTTGGTGTCGTGAGGGTCTCCGGCCCCGACCGCGCCAGCTGGCTCACCTCCCTCGCATCCCAGATTTTGACCGATATGGACCCGGGGGACAGCCGCGAATTTTTACTACTCTCCCCGCAGGGACGCATCGAATATGCACCCGCCGCCGTCGAGGACGGGCAGGCGCTCTGGCTCATCGTCGAAGGTGCACAGGCGGAGCCGCTGACCGACTATCTAAACCGCATGAAGTTCATGCTTCGCGTCGATATTGAGAATATGAGCGGAGAGTACGCCGTTATCGAGACTGCCCGAAACCCGCGCGGGGAACAGGGCGCTATCCATCCGGTCTTTGCGGATGCACTGATATGGCGCGACCCGTGGACGGCACTCGTCGAAGGCGGCTACCATTACAGCGCAACGCCTGATGCGCATCCCGGCACCGACTACGAACGGTACCTGAGTATTATTCCCCGCGATAAGCTCACCACCCTCACGGAAGGCGCTCAGCTGGCGGGCGTCTGGGCGGCGGAGGCGCTGCGCATCGAAGCCTGGCGCCCGCGCGCAGGCACCGAAATCGACAATCAAAACCATTCCGCAAGAGCTGGACTACACCCGCACCGCCGTGCACTTCGAGAAGGGATGCTACAAGGGACAAGAAACCGTCGCGCGTGTGCACAACCTGGGACACCCGCCGCGCCGCCTGGTCTTTCTCGATCTTGACGGCTCTGAGCACACCCTGCCCGCAGCGGGCAGCGAACTCTTCGTAGAGGGCAAGCCCCGTGCGGTGGGGCGCATCACCTCGGTGGCACTGCATCACGAGGCGGGTCCCATAGCGCTCGCCGTCATCAAGCGGGCCGTGCACCCTGCGGCACCTCTGCGTGCGGTAGATACCAGTGAGGCTTCAAGCGATGAATCCTCAACCACTGCGACCGAATATGCCGCAGCACAGACCCTCATCGTCTCTCCCGAGGCCGGCGAAATCGCCCGCAAATCCCTTGCGGGGCAAGACTTCCTCAAGCGCTAACGAACCTTCGAGCGTATAAAAACGCGGGTGCCCGGCCAGAAACACTCTGACCGGGCACCCGTTGCGTTCTGCCTGTGATAGGCGGACTGTCGCCGAACCCTTAGCGGCCGAAGAGAACCGCAGCCTCGTCCCAACGCTCTCGCGGTACCGACTTGAGACCGTCCAGAGCCTCATCAAGGGGAACGTACTTGATTTCGGTGCCCTGAACCGAGACCATCATGCCCCACTTCTTTTCGTGCACCATATCGACGGCGCCCATACCCAGACGGGTTGCCAGCACGCGGTCGTAGCCGGTGGGTGCGCCGCCGCGCTGAATATGGCCCAGAATAGTGTTGCGGGTTTCGATACCGGTGCGTTCCTCAATCTCCTGGGTGAGGTATTCACCGATACCGCCCAGGCGGGGACGACCGTCCTTTTCCGTGCCCTTATTCGCTAGAAACCTCGTCAAAGCCTTCGGGAATAAAGCCCTCGGCAACCACGACAAGCGGGGAACGGCCACGATCGTGCACTTCTTTCACCCAGTGGCAGATCTCGTCCATTGAAACCTTGACTTCGGGAATCAGAATAGCGTGCGCGCCTGCAGCCATGCCGGAGTGCAGTGCAATCCAGCCTACGTGGCGTCCCATCACTTCGGCGACCATGCAGCGGTGATGCGATTCGCCGGTGGTACGAATGCGGTCCATAGCCTCGGTCGCAATAGAAACAGCGGTGTCAAAACCGAAAGTGTAGTCGGTGGCGCGCAGATCGTTATCGATGGTCTTGGGGACACCGATGACGGGCAGACCCGCATCCGCCAGACGCTTAGCACCGGCAAGAGTGCCTTCACCGCCGATAGCAATAATGGCGTCAATCCCGTGGCGTTCCATCATAATTTCGATAGTTTCGGGTCCACCGTTAGGTCCATCAAAGGGGTTGGTGCGCGAGGTACCGATAATAGTGCCGCCGCGGGACGCCAAACCGCGTACCTTCTGCCGCGGAAGATCCATGAAGTCGCCTTCGACTACGCCACGCCACCCGTCACGAAAACCGACGAATTCGTAGCCGTACTTCTTGACACCGTTGAGAACTGCGCCGCGGATAACGGCGTTGAGACCGGGGCAGTCGCCTCCGGAGGTAAGCAGACCGATTTTCATGATGGCTCCTTATGTCTGCGCGTGTTGGGTGTTCTGCGCGTGGGTAAAAATATGGTCTCCGCCAGCGTCGTGCAATGGATGCGCGAGCTCGGGAGACCATCCTCTTAGATACTATTTTAGCCGTGTTTGGGTTATGTGGGTAGCTGTGGAATTACTTGTGTTTTGCCACGAAACGGCATTAAAGTTCAGGTTTTAAATACTCAAAGCGCGGAAAAGCGTCTTATCGGGAGAGAACCATATGTGCGGTGGTAGCTCAATGCTGCCGAGAGAGTGTGTGGTATCTGGGGTGTAACCCAGAAAAGCAAGACATTAGGCAAGAAAGCCATTTCTCTGTTCGCTCCATGGGATAACCAAAGCTCGGGTAATAATCTCGATCATGAGAAAACGTTCAGTAAAAGCCTTGAGCTCCTCACCCCGAACCTACAATGCATATGCGAAGCACCCGCCGGACTTTGCGTACACGTCAGAACGGGTGCCTCATGCATGAGATGTATGCGGTGCGATCAGAAGTGCTTAACTACTCTCTTGAGGACCGCAAAAACGCCTAGGTTTAGCGTGCGGAACCGAGTAGCTTCTGCAGACGGGAGATACCCTCCGCTAGGTCTTCATCGCTCAGCGCGTAGGAGAGGCGCAGATAACCGCTAGGGCCGAAGGCCTCACCGGGAACCACCGCAACCTCCGCCTCTTCGAGGATGAGCTCGGCGAGTTCGGCAGAGGTCTGGGGGTGTTTGCCCGCAATTTCTTTGCCGAGAAGCCCGCGCACATCCGGGTAGGCGTAGAAGGCGCCCTTGGGGCTGGGGCAATGAACCCCGTCGATTGCGTTTAGTCCGTCTACAATTTTGGTGCGGCGGCGGTTGAATGCGGCATGCATTTCCTCAACGTCATTCTGCGATCCGGTGAGAGCTTCCAGAGCCGCACGTTGCGCGATATTGTTTACGTTCGAGGTCAGATGTGACTGAAGGTTGGAAGCCGCCTTGGCTACATCTTCGGGCCCGATAAGCCAGCCCACGCGCCAACCGGTCATAGCGTAGGTTTTCGCCACGCCGTTGAGAATAACGCAGGTATCGGCAAGTTCGGGAACAACCTTGAGTATAGAAACGGAATCAATGCCGTCGTAGGTCAGGTGTTCGTAAATTTCATCGGTCAGCACAAAGACGCCTTTTTCAAGCGCCCACTGACCGATCGCACGAGTCTCCTCCTCGGTGTACACCGCGCCGGTGGGGTTAGAAGGCGAGACAAAGATGAGCGCTTTCGTAGCTGGGGTGTATGCCGCCTCCAGCTGTTCGACGGTGACCTTATAGTCCTGGTCGCTTCCGGCAAAAACCTCGATCGGGTTGCCGCCCGCCAAACGGATGCACTCGGGGTAGGTTGTCCAGTACGGGGCAGGGAGCAGAACATCGTCGCCGTCATCGATCACGGTAGCGAAGGCTTCATAGACCGCCTGCTTACCACCGTTTGTAATAAGTACCTGAGAAGGATCGATCTTAACGCCGGAATCGCGCAGGGTTTTATCCGCGATAGCCTGTTTGAGCTCGGGTAGACCCGAGGCGGGGGAGTAGCGGAAGTTTTTAGGATCATTGAGGGCTTCGCGGGCAGCATCAACAATATGTGCGGGCGTAGGAAAATCGGGTTCACCGGCACCGAAACCAATTACAGGACGTCCGGCTGCCTTGAGTGCTTTAGCTTTGGAATCGACGATAAGGGTTGCTGAGGGTGCGATTGCGCCGATACGGCTGGATATGCGCGCCATATGTGAATGTACTCGCTTTCATAGTTATTCCGCCGTGCGCCTTCGAGAGGGCTCTACGCGGCAGGCGGAATCGTGAATTATCTCTCCTAAAGTGAAACTCGGCGGTGCGTGTGTGAGGCACGTCGAGCCCCTCTTATAAGCATAGAGAACATTGAGGGGATGGAGAAAGTGTATGTGCAAGATTTTTTGAGTACGAAACCCGAAAAGCACAAAATATTGCCTCCAGTACTGTGTAGAAAGTTGCCAAAGACGCGGGGCTTAGGATAGAGTTATGTCAGCACCCCATGAGGGTGTTTTAGTTTGCCTCCTCGTGGGCCCACGGCTACGAGGCATTCGAGGATGTAAACATGTGGAGTAATCCACGACCGACGAAGTTTATGCTTCGAAGGGCGGTGGCTCAATTGGTAGAGCAGCGGTCTCCAAAACCGCAGGTTGCAGGTTCGAGTCCTGTCCGCCCTGCTAGTGCCTCGATGAAGTGTTCTGGCATCGTATAGGATGCGCAACTAGACGTAGAAAGGGGCAGCGAAAATGGCTAAAACTGCCACTGTGAAGACCGCAGATACAGATATTTCTGATGACGTTCAACCTGGCGTCTTTGGTCGTATGTTCCGTTTCCTCCGCGAAGTTATCTCGGAGTTGAAAAAGGTTACCACCCCCACTCGCAAAGAACTCGCCATTTACTTCTTCGGCGTTCTTTTCTTTGTTGTTTTTATGATTTTGTTCATTTCGGGGCTTGACTGGGTTTTCGGTCAGGGATCCTTCTGGGTATTCGGTAACGGAACTCTGTCACCTAATCAAGGCGGGCGATAGTCTTCATAAGGCGCATCCGCGCTTATACCCGTACTATTTATCGATCCCCCGGTGCGGGGTTAGATTCACGATGTAAAGAAAGTAGGAGCGACGTGTCCGAGCAGGAACAGGTACCCGAACTTGAAGAGACTGAGTCAGTCGAGGCTGCGGTTGATACCGAGTCTGTTGAGGCAGAAACCGCCGATGCGCCCGTCGCTGCCGAGAACGCATCCCGATGAGAGCACTGTAAGCCCTCTCGAAGAGTTCAAAGCGAAGCTGCGCCGCCAGATCGGTGACTGGTACGTGGTGCACACCTACTCGGGTTACGAGAACAAGGTGAAAGACCGGTATCGAGACCCGCATCCAGAACCTTGAGGCCGAGGACGAAATTTTCGAGGTTCAGGTTCCGATGGAGACCGTCGTCGAGTACAAGAACACGGTCAAGAAGACTATTCGCCGTGTGCGTGTTCCCGGTTATGTGCTGGTGCGTATGGATCTGACCGACCACTCGTGGGGCGTGGTGCGCCACACACCCGGTGTGACCGGTTTCGTAGGTCAGGATGCATACAACCCGGTGCCGCTGCGCATGGATGAAGTTTTTCGACATGCTCCTGCCCGTGTTCGAGGAAGACCAGCAGAGCAAGGGACTGCCGACCCCGCAGCCCGTAGTGGAATCCGATTACACGGTGGGCGAGAATGTGCGCGTGAAGTCCGGCCCGTTTCGAGGGCATGGATGCTACTATCTCCGAGATCAAGCCGGAGTCGCAGCAGGTCGTAACCCTGATTTCGGTCTTCGAGCGCGATACTCGGTGACCCTGGAATTCAACCAGATCGAAAAGATCTAATCTTTTGTTTTTCACTATGTGAAAGGCTCTTTATATTGAATAAAGAGCCTTTCATTATGTTTAAGAGAACTCTAAAAATTTAGGATACTCACCGAATAAACGTTACATATCAGCATGATAAATTCCTTGCATCTGGAAGGGTGAAATGGCAGGGTGGGTAGTGTCTGCCATAGAGAATACTCCCGCCTTGAAAATCGCTTCGCCATGTGAGTGGACAGAGATAAGGAGAAATAGATGAGTTATGAGCTTTTGACGAACCGTAAAACCGAGAATCGTCATAAAAATTACCGCCAGGTCAACGATATTTTCTTCCTTGTTGTTCACTGGTGGGACGATAAAAAAGGATTGTCTTTTGATAGCAATGTGAATTTTTTGTGCAAAAATAACAATAAAGTTTCCGCACACTATGTTTCGGAGGGCGGTCGCGTAGCGCAGATCGCAGAAAACGAGGATGTAGCGCTTCATGCAGGTAACTGGAATATGAACGTTGCCTCAATCGGAGTCGAGAACCGCCCTGAGGCCGACTCCGATGACTTTGCAACCCTTGCCGAACTTATCGTAGATATTGAAACCAAGATTGGGCATACGCTCTATATCATCGGACATCGGGATGTCGTTAGTAGGTTATGCCCCGGTGTGTACTATCCACGCATTCCAGAGCTGATTAATCGTGTAAATACCATCAAGTCTCAGCGCGGAAACGCTCCCGCTCCTTTGACCGAAGAACAACGTGCAGATATGCTTTCTCGACTGCAAAACATTAAAAATAACCCCTGGGTAGCTGTAATCGTGAGCGGTGGTGGAAAGCCCCATTTTTCCACGCTCACCGTGCTTTAGTCGTAACATCATGCTCATAGATACGAAGGTGTACCGTTGTCCGCAAAAACGGTACACCTTCGAGTTCTGTGATAACCAAGAGTTTTCCTGAACCTGCGTGCACTCCAAGCTAACCAGGTCAGGTGCGCACTTCGCCTCTGCACCCTAGAGAGCGAGCCGTCGGCTAAAAGGGTCGTCGCAAGAAAATCCAGTGGATTAAAAGCGGCTTTAACGCTAGAATATTCGTTTGTGTATGCGCATGCTCACGCTTTCATGCGCCCGCACGGGTGACCGCGCCACGGTCACCGTCTGCTGGCGTACGCTCCTGTACGTCAGTTTCCCAGCTAAGAAAAGGACCTAACATTGGCTCCCAAGAAGAAGGTCACCGGCCTTATTAAGCTGCAGATCCAGGCAGGCGCCGCTAACCCGGCTCCGCCCGTCGGCCCGGCACTGGGCTCGCACGGCGTGAACATCATGGAGTTCTGCAAGGCATACAACGCTGCTACCGAATCGCAGCGCGGTAACGTGATCCCCGTTGAAATTACCGTATACGAGGATCGTTCCTTCACCTTTATCACGAAGACCCCTCCGGCTGCTGAGCTTATCAAGAAGGCTGCTGGCGTTGCTAAGGGCTCGGCTGTTCCCCACACCACGAAGGTTGGTTCTATTACCGAGGCTCAGGCACGCGAAATTGCTGAGACCAAGATGCCCGACCTGAATGCGAACGACCTAGACGCCGCAACTAAGATCGTTGCCGGTACCGCTCGTTCCATGGGTATTACCGTCGAGTAATTAAGCCGTTTTCGGCACCGCGGTTTTCCGCATTTTAACTTGTAAATGCCCACGTTTGAGCGTGGGATGTGGCAGAGTCGAGCGCGGCTCACGAGACCACAACTGCATAAGGAGATAAGCAGATGGCAAAGCGCAGCAAGGCGTACAAGGCGGCTGAAGCCAAGATTGAAGAGGGTAAACTCTACACCCCCGCTGAGGCAGTAGCCTTGGCGAAGGAGACTTCCTCCGCTAAAACTGATGCAACCGTTGAGGTGGCTCTGCGCCTCTCGGTTGACCCCCGTAAAGCCGATCAGATGGTTCGCGGCACCGTGAACCTGCCCCACGGCACCGGTAAGACCGCTCGCGTGGTTGTTATCGCAGCTGGCGATAAGGCTGCCGCAGCTGAGGCAGCGGGCGCTGACTTCGTGGGTTCGGACGAACTGATCGCTAAGATCGCTGGCGGCTGGACCGACTTCGATGCGGCAGTTGCAACCCCCGATATGATGGGTAAAGTTGGTCGCTTGGGTAAGGTTCTGGGTCCCCGTAACCTCATGCCGAACCCCAAGACCGGCACCGTGACCATGGACGTTGCGAAGGCTGTTGCAGACATCAAGGGCGGCAAGATCGACTTCCGCGTTGACCGCAACTCGAACCTGCACTTCATCATCGGCAAGGCATCCTTCTCTGCTCAGCAGCTGGAAGAGAACTTCAACGCCGCTCTGGAAGAGATCAACCGTTTGAAGCCTTCCTCAGCTAAGGGTCGCTACATCTCGAAGGCTACCGTTGCGACCACCTTCGGCCCCGGCATTCCGGTTGATCCCGCATCCGTAGTTTCGGCTGCAGCCTAAGGCTGGGACTCTAGGAAGCCTGCGGGCTTCTCAGACGTGAAAGAACCCGCTGCCCATGTGTACTGTATGCACGGGCGGCGGGTTTTCTCTATTCTGGCACCATATCCCATAAGATTTGTAGAAGAACCACCCAGCCTGAAGCAGGCTTAGAGCAACACGCTTCCGTTCCACATTTCCGCTCCCATGTTATTTCCCAGCGGTTCTGCCGACATATCTATTCTGCATAAAACCGTCGGGAATAAACGGAGCTTCTTTCCCCTTATGTTTCGTGGCGTTAAAACGCTGACACACGATCTTCGCATCGCTCTCGAAGGGGCGAGCGCCGCCGTATACTGTGCATATACCCCGGGAGGATTACATGAGTACTGCCGCCGCGCATCCCGTACCTTTGGGTACGCCCACCACCACAAAACCGTTCCCTATTCCGACGAGCTATTTTTCGGTAGCGCTGGGAACGAGTGCGCTGGGGCTGTCGTGGCGGTACGGTGCCACCGCAAATTTGGTACCGTCCTGGGTGGGGGAGAGTATACTGGCGCTCGCCTCGGCAACCTGGCTGGCGCTGATCGCGGCGTTTGCCGTCAAACTTATAACCCGTCGCGATGCGCTCCAGAACGAACTTCGCGATCTCGTGATGTGCTGCTTCTTGGCGCTGGTTCCGGTCACCACCATTGAGGTCGGGATATCCGCGTACCCCTATGCGGCACCGCTTGGGTATACGTTGATTTTTATCGGTGTGCTGGGGCAGCTGGCATTTTCGATGTACCGCACCGCCGGGCTTTGGCGTGGAACGCATACGGTTGCGGCGACAACCCCGGTCATCTACCTGCCAACGGTGGCCGCGAACTTTGCTTCCGCGTCTGGGTTAGGGGCGCTGGGACACCGCGACTGGGCGATGCTGTTCTTCGGTATGGGTCTTCTCTCGTGGTTTAGCGTGGAGGCCGCGATCCTGGGCCGCCTGCGCACCGAACCTGCATTGGATCCTGCAGTACGCGGCATTATAGGGGTTCAGCTGGCCCCTCCGTTTGTGGGCGGTAATGCCTATCTGGCAGCTAATGGCGGGCACGTGGACTGGGTTTCCTAGTGCTCACCGGTTACGGGGTGCTTCAGCTGCTGTTCCTGCTTCGCTTAATGCCGTGGGTTCTCAAGGCCGGGTACACCATGAGCCTGTGGGGATTCTCCTTCGGATTGGGTGCTATGGCGGGTGCCGGAATGCACCTGGTCGCGGTTTCTCAGCTCGTGCAGCTCGGCTGGGCGCTGTGGATTCTTGGCACCGCACTGATCGCGGTGCTTTGGCTCGGGATGTTGGTGCTGGCGATACGCGGCAGGCTTTTAGTGCGGTAGCTTCATCGAATACAGATCGTCAGGAACGTGCGGGCTGTGGCGCTGCTTTTCGGGTAGAATGCCGGGAGGTCATAATAGAAGCATGACGACTCAAGGTTCAACACCTCAGCCTTCCTCAACGACGACTCACGGGGGGCTTCAGATTCGTGGCGTCGCGAAGAGTTTTGGGACGGATACTCATGTTCTGCGTGAGATCGACCTTGAGGTGGAGCCGGGCGAGATGGTGTCGCTGGTGGGCGCATCCGGAACCGGTAAGTCTACGCTTTTGCGCATTATCGCAGGGCTTGAGGAAGCCAATGCCGGACGTATTACCTATGCGGGCCAGCCGTTGAGCGCCGGGCAGGTAGGGTTCGTTTTTCAGCACCCGATTCTGTACCCGCATCTGTCGGTTCGCAAGAATATTCTTTTTCCAACTACCCTGCGCGGCTACCGCCAAAAGGCCGATAAAAATTACTATACGGATCTTATGGATGCGCTCCAGATTGGCGAGCTTCAGCACCGCAAACCCCAGGAACTCTCAGGCGGGCAGGCGCAGCGTGTGGGTATTGCGCGCGCCCTCATTCGCAAAGCACCTGTGGTTCTTTTCGATGAGCCGCTGGCGAGTGTTGATGAGGAGCTGAGTGCAAGTATTCGGACAGATATTGCGCGTCTGCACGCCGAGTACAAGTTCACGGGGCTGTACGTGACGCATGATCAGAATGAGGCACTGCAGCTTGGGCAGCGCGTGGCGGTTATGGATGCCGGGTACCTGGTGCAGGTCGATACTCCCGAGCATTTGCTGGCAAATCCGCATACGCTGCAGGCGGCGCGGTTGACAGCATCGCCAGCCCTGAACGAACTGACTCTCACGGAGGGGCAGCATCTTCCTGAAGGGGCTTCGCTCTATGTGCGTGCAACCTCGCTGCGGCGTGTAGAGGGCATTGTTGAGAACCCCTTGGAGAATACGATACTGGTGCAGATTCAGGGCGTACTCCCGCAGGTGGGCGGTACACTCTACCGTGCTGTAACGCAGGCAGAGGCGACTTTATATGCCGCGTCGCATGACGGTTCGGCGCGAGTTTCTCTGCAGGTTTCCGGTGGGCAGCCCCTCGAATTTTTTGAGCCGGATGCGCTCGCCCTGCCCGTCCTTACATCGGGGGAGCGGGTACAGGTGCAGGTTCCTCCGCATCATTGCTTTATCTTTGCCGACGGCACGCGGCACTATCTGTAAAGCACAAGGTCCTAGAACTTCACCAGCCTCATGGACATAATGAGCTAAAGCGACCAGAACAGGCATGGTCAGAAAATTGTTTTCATGAACGACAGGCCAAAGAATGATTTTTCGCATAGGTACGCTTTCTGGGAAGGAAGAACTTGCTTTTGCCGATTTAACCTGTCATGATGATTAGACCAAAGACCGCCGGTCTAGAGCTATGTGCTGTGCAAATTTCAGTATCTTACCGTCATGAAATACAGCATAATCTCTGATAAGAGCAGATTTCCTATCGGGAAATCGCCGCCCGCGCAGGTGCCCGATGTGACAGTTGCATCCTATATGGATGCATTTTCATGCTGTCTGCCTCGTACGTCTGCGCGTCGGGGCATTTTTTATTGCCCCAAATACTGCACTTATTCGGCGACCTTACAAGAATCGGAAGAAGGAACTACCATGGCGACTCAGGAAAAGATCGCTGCAGTATCCGAGCTGAAGGAACTCTTCGAAGCCTCGAACGCAGTCATCCTGACCGAATACCGCGGTCTCACGGTGGCACAGCTCAAGGAGCTGCGCCGCGCACTCGGTGCTGAGACCGAATACGCCGTGGTGAAGAACACGCTTGCTGCTATTGCAGCAAAGGAAGTTGGCATCAACTCGTTTGAGGGTCAGCTTCAGGGTCCTTCCGCGCTGGCATTCATCAAGGGTGACCTCGTTGATGCTGCTAAGGGACTGCGTGACTTTGCCAAGGCAAACCCCCAGCTTATCGTGAAGACCGGTTACTACGAGGGTGAAACCCTGACCGAGGACGATGTGAAGCGCTACGCTGACCTCGAATCTCGCGAGGTTCTGCTGTCCAAGGTTGCCGGTGGCGCAAAGGCTGCTATTGCCCGCGTTGCCCAGGCTGTGGATGCACTGCGCGTCAAGCTGGAAGAGCAGGAAGGCGCAGCCCCCGCTGCAGCCGAGGAGGCTTCGGAGGAAGCATAAGCTCCCCGCACCTCACCGCGTGAAAACGCACCAAAACTTCAACCCGCCCGCCCGGGCAGGGTACTAATAAACCAGACCGCGGGCAAGACCCGCACCTGATAGTGAAGGAGCCACACATGGCTAAGCTGTCCATCGAAGAACTCATTGCAGCTTTCAAGGAACTGTCCCTCGTAGAGGTTTCTGAGTTCGTTAAGGCATTTGAGGAAGAGTTCGACGTTACCGCTGCAGCTCCCGTTGCAGTTGTAGCAGGCGGCGCTGGCGGCGGCGACGCTGCTGAAGAGAAGTCCGAATTCGACGTTATCCTCGAATCCGCTGGCGACAAGAAGATCGCCGTGATTAAGGAAGTTCGTGCCCTGACCTCCCTCGGCCTGAAGGAAGCAAAGGACCTCGTTGACGGCGCACCCAAGCCCATCCTCGAAGGTGCTTCCAAGGAAGACGCTGAGAAGGCTAAGGAGCAGCTTGAGGGCGCAGGCGCAACCGTTACCCTCAAGTAATCGATTTCTTCTCGATTCTTATTACGCTGGGCGGCGCATCCACTACGGATGCGCCGCCCAGCGGCTTTTTAATCCCTCAAACACGAAACGTGTTGTTCTTACAATACGCAGGAAGGAATCTAACCCCGGAGAAACCTTTAAGCTGTACGCCAGCTGTGGCGATGCTGAGTCTGCCTGTACATCGGACAATAAAAGGCGCATGACCCTAGGGAAGGCGTTCATAGGCTGGTATGATAAACGCTTGAACCCCCACGCAGAGGTATATTGCCAACAGCCGGGGGAGCAGAGCACAGATATCTGAGAGTTGGAAAGATCGAGACCATGAGCCCGAAGAAAACCAAGACCTCAAAGAACGCATCGAAAGCACGCCCCGAACGAGACCTAGCCCTTGAGGCACAAGACGTTCTGGATACCTTCGGCGCTGCTGTTCGATCTGACCGCGACTATCCGGCGTTGCATTTAGCGCCTCCGGTAGGAAGACTGAATGACCCCAACGGGCTGGTCTATGATGGGCACAACTACCACGCCTTCTACCAGTACTCGCCGCTTCACCCCGAACGCAAAGTGTACTGGCGCCACGCCGTGAGCACCAACCTCGTAGATTGGAAAGACGTGGGGACCGCGCTGGTTCCGAATACCCGCTACGACTCCCACGGATGCTACTCGGGCTCGGGTATTCGCGTGAAGGGCGGTTTCGAGTTCTTCTACACGGGCAACGTCAAAGACTCTAAGAATAAGCGTGAAGCCTACCAGATTCTTGCCACCGCGGGTAAAGATGCGAGCCCCGTTCGCCAGCTTCCGCCGCTTATTTCTGGTCCTCACGATGGTTACACGGCTCATTATCGTGACCCTCACGTATTTGAGCGTGACGGAAAATGGTGGATGGTCATCGGCGCGCAGCGCAAAGATAAGACCGGCGCCGTGGTCGTGTACACCTCAGAGGATCGCCGCGACTGGAAATTCAAGGGCGAGCTGGGCATCAAGGCTAAAGAACTTGAGAAATGCTACATGTTCGAGTGTCCCTCTCTGCTGCAGCTGCGTGACGAAGTCACCGGCGAGATACGGGATGTGCTCATCTTCAGCCCGCAGGGTTTGAAGCCGATGGGGGAGAAGTACCTCAACATCTACCAGAGTGGTTATATTGTGGGTAAGTTCAACCCGAAAACCCTCAAATTCAAGGTAGAAACCCCTTTACTGAGCTGGATGCGGGCTTCGAATTCTACGCCCCGCAGACTATCTCGGGCACCGGAACCTCAGCGGCTCAGGATGCTCCTCACGACGAAACCGTGATGATCGCCTGGTTCGGCAATGCCGAGCAGGACGACCAGCCGTCCTGGTCGAAACGCTGGGTGCATATGATGACCTTCCCCCGCGAACTGCACTTGCGCGACGGTAAGCTCTATCAGCATCCCGTGCCCTCAGCTTGACGACGCCATGCCGCTTCAGCCAATCGAGCCAGACGAGAAAGGCAAGCTCAAAGAGCTCAAGGATGCGCGCGTCTTCCGTCTGCGCGGCCGCGTGAACGTTGCCGATGAACGCGTGAAAATCAAGATTAAGGATACGCACGGCGTGGCGCTGAGTATCGTACTGGATCAGGATTTCGTGCAGATGGATCGCGGCGGAACCCGCTACACCGAGGGAGGCAGCCTGCGCCGCCGCACCCTCAAACGTGCTAAGACCCGCCAGTTCGAGCTGCTCGTCGATGGCTCGGCTGCCGAACTCTTCGTGGGCGGTAAGCTTGCGGCTTCGCTGGGTGCAGAGGTATTTAGCGCCCGCACCTTCTTCAAAGGTGAGAAACGCCGTGTTCGTCTGACCGGCGGGAAGGTTCTTTCGCTGGAGTATGCTCGGAAAAACTAGCCCCATTAGGGAGTTTCATAAGTAGAAAAAATATATTGTGCAGGAGCCTGGGATTTCATGGTCCCAGGCTCCTATCTTCGGGTACACTGCATACTAACATGTCAAGCGATTGACATATCACGAAACGGTGATTTTTCACCGCCTTTAACACAGACAGCACCTCGGGGTGCCAATCCAAAGGAGAGTACCGTGGACCACAAATCAGTGGCAGAGCGCGTGCTGCAGGATGTCGGAGGCGTGGACAACATCCGCGCGGCGGCTCCTTTTGGACTGCTAGCACTTTACTCCTGCGATCATCCTCAAAGCAAAGGTAGCAAAAACATGTGAATTGGATTTGGAGCATCCAAAACAAGGAGGGTTAATGTATTAGGAAATAACTTCCTAATACATTAACCCTCCTTTATTATCCGTATTCTAACTCTTACATGTGTCCAGAACCATCTCCTGCGAACACATACTCACACCTAAAATTAGTGGTGAAACCAACATTGTCTACTTGGTTAGTCACGACATGCTGATCAAAGGTGATATTGTACACACCTAATCGATTAATGTTTCCGTATTTTTCTTCGCATGCTTTACGGCCAGGACCTATAATCTGTTGCCAATCTGGTCCTTCAAGAAGCTCCCGACCGCTATAGATTTCAGTAATGTCGGAGTAAATGCGCCATGGTGGAGTGTAAGTTACTGCATTAGCAGACGGCATGCCCCCTAAAATAGAGGCTACTGACAATCCAGCGATTAAAGTAAAACTCTTGAGATTTACGCGAGCCATGGTACCTCCTAAGGTGGAATATCCTTACCTAAAACCCAAGCTATATAAGATAAGTTCTTCGCGCAATATTTTTGATAGTATTACAAGATATTAATTGTGCTTGAAAAATAAAATATTTAATTTACCTATGTATTTTGTCTATTTATAAATGACCAGAAATACCTTGTGGCGCCCGCCGACGGTAAGATTACTGTGGCATTTCCCACCGGTCACGCCTACGGCATGCGCACCGAAGACGGGCTGGATCTGCTCATGCACATCGGTATGGATACCGTCGAGCTGGACGGCAAGCACTTTACCCCCAAGGTTGCCAAGGGTGATACCGTCAAACGTGGCGATATTCTGGCCGAGTTCGATATTCCCGCCATCAAGGATGCCGGGTATGTGCTGGTGACTCCGTTGGTCATTACCAACGCGAAGAAACTCACCACCGCTGTACGTGATGCACAGACTTCGGGTGCCTCGGTTGCTGCCGGTGACAACCTGCTTCAAGTTGGCCTCAAAGAGAAAACTTCGGCATAGATTTCACTGAGCGAGACATAAATTTACGCTCAGAGGTGCATAAAGTGCGTGGCACCCCATCATGAAAATCTCTGATGGGGTGCCACGTTTTTCGTTGTGGTGACAATGGTTTCGCAGAATTCCGCGTTACATTGAACAGGGTGTGACGCTGTGCGGAAATGTGTCGTACCTCCTTGTTCGCCTCTGGTGAGTTAGATAACGTTATATATGTCAGTGTTTTCTGCATAAAAATGCAGAGATTGAGAGGGGATGAGAACCCAGCCCAGCCGATAGCCAGTACCCAACCACATGAAAGGTGATCATCATGAATACCACCCCGTACACCGTCCGCCAAGCTCGTCCAGAAGAAATATCGCAGGTTCTTGATACGCTCACCGAGGCGTTCCTGAACGACCCCTATATGTACAAGGTCTTGGGCGAAAAACCGCAGGAAGATAAACTGCGCGCACGCTTTGAAGTCCAGCTCGAAGGCACCTATATGCCTCGCGGATGTGTAGACGTCGCCGTTGATCTCGACGGAAAGATTCTGGGTACCGCCCTGTGGCTTTCTCCCGAAAACCAGCAGACTGATGTCAAACAAGAGCTTCGAGATAACGCGAAGTTCATGAGGATCTTGGGACCGCGTACTATGCGGCATGTGATGGCTGAAAACCGTGAACTGCACAAGTACCGTCCGAAGTTTAAGCACTGGTATCTGCACACGATTGCGGTGCGAAAGGCCGCTCAGGGTCTTGGGAGTTGGAACGGAGCTCCTGCGCCACGCGATTGACCGTTTTCGACGGTACCGCCGCATATTTGGAGGCATCCACCCCGCGCAGTGCCGCTCTGTACGAGCGTCTTGGGTTCATTCCTATGGGCACCTTCGCCTCGGGAGACCCCTATATGGGCATGCTGTACCCCATGAATCTTGAAACCGCTCAGGATGATGAGCACAGCGTATCTGTCCGTGAAGAAGACTCTCACGACGAGGGACATTTCATGATGCGGGAGCTCGTCGGCTCCTCCTCATAGAACGTACCCAATTCATCGCCGCGTGTCTTGAGCACTCGCAATTCTAACGTTGCGAGGGTTCAAGACACGTATTTTTATCTGAAAGTATTTGAGAGGAAATACCCTTAAAGCTTGAGCGGTCGTTTGGGCATATTAGACACGTGATACGGTGTATGCACAACACTCAATCTCGTGCAGGTCGCACCGTGCCACCCAACCGCAGGGTTACCGGCAGAACGTCCTCACCGCCCCTAACGTCTGCGGGTTCTGCATCTTCCTCGGTCTCGGCTGCGATCGCCTCCGTTAAACGCCGAACGGCACGCTCGGCAAGAGCATCAATCGGCTGCACCACGCTCGCAAGTTCGGGCAGAAGTGTGTGAACCGTATCCGTACCGTCAAAACCTATAACCTGAAATTCCTCGGGCACTTGCACCCGGCGGCTCTGGGCCCAGGCCAAGGCGAGCGACGCATAGGTATCATTCGATGCGAAAACCGCCTCAACGGGTTGGGCGCCGCGATGCTCATCAAGATATTCGTACAGCATGTTGCGCTGATGCTCCGCTGACTCGTGAAATCCAAGCTCCAGAAAATCCGGCGATAGTCCCAGCAGCGGTAAGCGCATCCGCATAACCTCTCTGCCGCAAATTCTGTTCACTTAGGGTCGAGGTAATGTGCAGTATACGCCGCGCCCCAGTGCCGATCAGATGCTCGGTCGCTTGCCGTGCGCCCGCATAATTATCGGAACGAATATTGGGGTAAGGACCGGTTTCGGGGCGATCGATAGCCACCAGCGGCGCCTGTACCTGAGGAAGCTGCGCGACGGCCTGCGAATGAGAGCCGGTAATAATTCCGTCCACCTGATGGGCAAAAAGCATATCTAAATAACGGTGCTCAAGCTCTGGCTGCTCATCGCTATTGCACAGAATCACCCGGTAGCCCGCGTTCGCCAAACGCGACTCCAAACGGTACACCATTTCCCCATAAAAAGGATGCGCCACGGTCGGAAAAATAAGCCCGATAATATGCGAACGCCGTTCCTGAAGCGAACGGGCAATGGCATTAGGGCGATAACCTAGCTCGCGGATAGCCGCAAAAACCTTGTCACGAGTCTTCTGGCTCAAATAGCCGCGGTTATTCAACACTCGCGAGACTGTCGTGGGCGAAACCCCGGCACGGGCGGCGACATCGCCGAGTTTGGGCTGTGCCATAGCGCGTCCTTTCGCGTGTCAGATAATCTCCCAACACTATACAGCCTCCCGGATGCACCGAGAACCCTGTGCGAGCCCGTGTTTACAGTACGGCATATCTTCCCTCGTGCGGCAAGTTTTTTTACTGAGCGGGGATCCGGGGTACTGAGGTAATCCGGCCCTGTACAGCAGAACGATGTGCGGGCTAGAAAACAGGCACGAGAATTGCGTGCGTGCCCGCCCTCTGTCCGGTCGCATCCACGAGAGCAAAGTGGGTCGCCTGAGCCAGCCCTGAAAGCATATGAGAGGCTAGAGCGTCCAGAGGATACGCCTTACCCCAGAAACCCGCACCGGCATGAGACGATGCTGAGAACGCTTGCGCAGAGGCGGAATATCTGTAGCGAGTTCGGCCCGATCAAGCGCTGGAATCGGCAGACCGCGCAGCCCCGCCAGGATTACGGGAAGATACGAATATAACGCCGTATACGCTGCCAACGGGTTACCGGGAAGGCCCAGCACCAAACGCTCTTGTCCCGCATTCATGCCCTCTTCGGGGGCGGGAATCTTCGCCGCCAACGCTGGATGCCCCGGTCGCACCCGCACCGACTCGAAAATATACTCGGCACCAATATCGGTAAGCGTCTGCCGCACCATGTCTATCCCGGATGTGCTCGACCCACCCGTAAAAATCAGGATGCGTGCCGTCGAGGTCGTCACAAAGGTGTGGAATTCTTCGGCGATATCCGCAAGCCGCGCGGAAGGACGCACCTCGCACCCGGCCGCTGCGAGAGAGACCTCCAGAAAACCGCCGAACGCATCCCGAACCTGGCCGGGAGAGGGCATACCAAAGGTAATAACCTCGTTCCCCGTGAAGGCACACCGAACCGGAACGTTCTTAAGCACGGGAAGCTCGTCAAAACCATTGACTCCCAAGAATGCCGCGCGCTGCGCCGTCATAAGATCGCCGCGAGAGCTTAGAATCGCGCCGGGAGAAAGCTCCGCGCCCGCATACCGGATATCCGTTCCGGGCTTCGGGGCAGTGTAACCCTCCGCCATGTCAAGATAGTGAATTCCCGAACCGAGCGCACCAGCACCCTCGTACCGGTGGGAATGCTCCTCACGCACAATCGCCTCGGTCCCCTCGGGCAGAAGCCCACCCGTGAGAATCGGGGTTGCCTCCCCAGCGGTAATCGGAACCGCCAGACGGTGAACGTTTGTGCGCGCATCCTCGGGGTAATCCGGCGATACGAGACGCCAGGGCGGTGCACCGGCGACCGCATACCCGTCCATCGCCGAAGAACTATAGTGCGGCACGGGCATGCGCGCCGCCAGATCTTCCGCCACATACCCTGCCGATGGTCGCCTGCAGGGGAGAGCCTCGGTGCTCAGCGTTGGGGTGAGCGCGCTCGCGGCGGCGTGAAGCAGTTCGCGTGCTTCATGCCAGGAAACGGCGGGTGGATGGTGGTGAGACATGGAATCCTCTGCTGAAGTTGATGGTTATTAGTAGTCGAGCCAGCGTGGGGTGCTGTAGCCGAGTTCGTGCGCCTGCTCCCAGGTATCGACGTCGGCAGTATGCGCGGGATCAAGCTCGACGGCGACCGGGGCAAGACGCTTCACAAAAGAGCGCACGGAGGCGTTTGTGCTGCCCTCTGCAAAGACTTCGCGTAGGGGTGCGAACCGGTAGATGCCAACGAGCGGTTGGAAGACTCCCTCCGCTACGCCCCAGTACCCCAGAGCTTCGGTCGGTGCGTCTACTGTGTGCGCGAGAAGTTTCTGCACTGCGGGCGCTATCTGCGGGGTATCTACCCCCAAAATAAGGCACCACGCGGGAGGGGCCTTCTCGCGCGCCGCATAGGCTGCCGCAAGTTTTTCGAGTCCGGCATGAAGCGCCGCCGCAGGACCGGAATAGGGAGGGTCTTCGCGCGTATGCAGTGCATCCGATGGCACCGGCAAGGTTTCGGGGCCTACGACTACGCGCAGCTGTGCCTGCCCGGCGGCATCAAGCGCGCGTTCCAAAAGAGTGTGGGAACCATTGGAAAGCCCGGCCTTCGGGGTGTGATTGAGACGCGAAGATTTACCGCCCGCCACAATAATGGCGCAGAACGTGGGAATCTGGGCGGCGCGGGTTACCGAATGCTGGGTTCGTGTACCGTTATCCGGCGCGCGTAATGGGTCATGCGGTGTGTGCACAGAGGTGAGACCTTCCGGGATGATGGCAGCAAGGGTAGCGTGGTGCGCATCCTGGCGGAAAACATGAAGCAACCGTCAAAAGCGAACGACAGCCCATAAGTCTGAGTTTACCCGCCAGCAAAGGGCGGCAGAACGTCTACGCGCGCATTATCGGTGAGCACGGTATCGAGCTCGGAACGGGTACCGTCGATCAGGAACGAGCACTGGTGCATAACCTGCGCGAGGGTCATGCCGGAGGCAGTTTTCCCGGTAAACGCCTCACCCAATTTTTCGACGAGCGCACGCAGGGTCGGCTCGACCAAATCTGTAAGGCTCACCTGTGTCTCGGCAACGCCGGATGCGGCACGTGCGGCAGCGAAGAAATGTATCTGCACGTTTTAACCTCCGATAGCGCTCATGGAGCGGCTTGCTTGAGCGAACTCTTCAATATCGAAATCAGCGTCTTCTTTGCCGTGAGCGCGCGGCTTGAACCACATACCTTCGCGCCACCGCAAGGCAATATCGCGGTCGCTGGCACCCGAACGCAGCAGGTCGAGCAGGTCGGTTTCGGAATCCGAGAAGAGGCAGGAACGGATTTTGCCGTCGGCGGTCAGGCGAGTGCGGGTGCACGCTCCGCAGAATGATTCGGTGACCGAGGCGATAATGCCCACGCGCCCAAGCGATGCGGCATCTTCGCGCGGGAATCCGGCACTGTCGAGGGCGGTACCCAGCGGGTAGACTTCCCAAAGCTGGGCGGGGGAGTCGCCGCGTTTTTCGGCGACCGTGCCCAGAACGAAGTGTTCGGAGAGCATCGTGCGAATCTGTGCCGCCGTAATCGTTCCTTCACGCGTCCATTTGTGATCGGCATCTAGCGGCATCTGCTCAATAAACCGCAGCTGGTAGCCGCCGTCAAGTGCCCATCGCAGAAGTTCGGGGGCCTGAGCGTCGTTGATACCAGGCATGAGCACAGCGTTAATTTTGATAGGTTTTAGACCCGCTGCTGCCGCGCCGTCAATACCTTTAAGAACCGACCCCAGCTTATCGCGGCGGGTCAGCTCGGCGAAGGTTTCGGGGCAGATGGTGTCGAGCGAGACGTTGATGCGGCTCAATCCCGGCATCGGCGAGCGCCTGCGCACGTTTTTCAAGTCCTATGCCGTTGGTGGTGATCGCCAGCGGAATCGTGGGGTGTTCGCGGTGAATTCGCCCGATAATATCGACGAGGTCTGCGCGCACCAGGGGCTCCCCGCCGGTAAAACGAATTTCTTCGACTCCAAGTTCACGAATGGCGATGTCGGCAAGGCGTGCAATTTCAGCGGATGTCAGCAGATTATTTTTAGGCAGCCACTCCAAACCTTCGGCAGGCATGCAATAAATGCAACGAAGATTACATTTATCAATCAGTGAAATCCGCAAATCGGTGGCGATGCGCCCCCACCTATCTAAGAGCGGACCGCGGTTTGTAATATATGGGGTCTTGCGTGCGGGTTTATGTAAGGGCTTTTGGGCGTCACCAGAATTTTCGGGCGTAACAAAAGCCGTGTTCGCATCCTGCTCAGAAGCTAAGGTGCGTAACACGGGGCCCGCAATAAGCTGTGTCCGGCCTGAACCGGCGGTGTATGCCATGGAATGACCTCAAAGAAAATTCGTATATTAGAGGTGACAATTAGATTATTCCATGTCTGCGGGTATGGGTGATAGTGTGCGTACCTTAAGTTACATCGAGCGCAAACGTACGGCACATTATTATCGCGGCGGGAATGCACGTTATGCGTCATCACAAAAGAGACATACACTATGAAAACAGCTTTGAAGGTCGCCAGTGCCAGCGCGGCACTTTTTGCCTCTGTCGCCATGACCGGATGCGGTTCCAACTCATCTAACACCGATGCGTCTGCCTCTGCTTCTTCGGCAGCATCTGGATCCGTGTCTGGCAAGGTTGAGGTCTATGCGGCTGCTTCCTTGCGCAATGCGGGTACTGAGCTGAAGGAAGCATTCGAGAAGGAAAAACCCTCGGCGTTGAGATCACCTACTCCTTCGAAGGTTCCTCCAAGCTGGTGCAGAAAATCGAGCAGGGCGCAAGCCCGGATCTCCTGATTACCGCCGACACCCAGAATATGGATAAGGCGGCTAAACTCGACGAATTCAAGGACGCCAAGCGCGAGGTTATCGCCACCAACAAGTTGGTGCTGGTCACCGCCGAGGGTAACCCCGGCAAGATCAATTCGCTGGACGACTTGAAGAACAGCGAAGGCGTTGTCGCCGTATGCAAGGTGAACGTACCCTGCGGTACCCTGGCGGACGAAGAGCTCAAGAAGCATCATATTGAGCTTAAGAACGCGACCACCGAAGGCAACGTGAGCGAGGTGACCACCAAGGTCACTACTGGTAACGCGGATGCTGGCTTCATCTATACGACCGACCTTGCCGCCGCTAAGAAAGACGGCAAAAACCTGGGCTCGGTAGACCTGCCGGATGTTCCCAGGAACGAGTACCCCGCAGCACTGACCACCAAGGGTTCTTCCTCCGATGCTGCGAAGAAGTTTAACGAATGGCTTTCTTCGGATGAAGCCCAGAAGATTCTGGCGAAGTACGACTTCGAGCCTCCTCAGTCAAACTAGAATCTTCAGCGCACAACAGCTGTCACGTAACGGTTGCCTTCTGAAAGAACCATGCGAGATTCTTGCAGGAGGCGACTGTGTCGCCGCAGATTCCGAAAGACGTACCCGTGAAAAAACATACCGCTTTCACTGCCGTTCCCCGTTATTTTGCCGTTCCCGCGCTCCTGGGTTTCCTGCTTATTCTGGGCCCGCTTGTGGGTTTGCTGTACAACATCCCCTGGATGCGCCTGCACGACATTATCGACAAAGAAGTTCTCGACGCCGCGCGTCTCTCGCTCACCACTGCCAGTATTTCGACGCTGATTTGCGGGCTTTTAGGCGCCCCCCTAGCGCTGGTGCTCTCTAAAGTTCTCAGCCGCTCTCGCCTGAAAAAATTTGGGGGAGTACTGTATGCGATTATTTATACGCCCGTGATCCTCTCCCCGGTGGTTTCGGGTTTGGGGCTGCTCTTCTTCTGGGGGCGCAAGGGCATGATCGGTGAGCATCTGTACCACTTGGGCATCATAATTCCTTTTACACCCACCGCAGTTATTCTTGCCCAAACTTTCGTGGCTCTGCCTTTCTTCGTGGCGACCGCCGTGACAACCCTGCAGGCTATTCCTGAAGAATATGAGCAGATAGCTCGGGTGGAAGGGGCAAAATCCTCCGAAATCACCTATAGGGTGCTCCTTCCCTTAGCAGCACCGGGAATTGCCACCGCTTTCCTGCTTTCCTTCGCACGTGCGCTCGGCGAATTCGGCGCCACCGTCACCTTCGCGGGTAATGTGCAGGGCAAAACTGAAACTATTCCGCTCGGTATCGAATTGGCGATTGCCGGCGGAAGCATGAGCTCCGCATTGGGTAACGCCCTCATGCTCATAAGCCTGTACGTGTGCATCTTTGGGCTGCTTGGCCTATTTCCGTGGTGAAGAAACTGCGTGCCAAAGCCTCTTACAATAGCTAGTAGATAATTCATCACCATTTGGGAGTACAGATGCACAAGCCCCAGTTCGATGGCACCCCCACCACCGAAGAGTATCGCGCCTATCTGGCGCTTTTACTGCGTGATACTTTTATCGGTCGCGCCGAAAACCTGCCGCTGGCGCGTGCTACCGACCGTATCCTTGCACAGGATGTGCTGGCCAGGCTTGATGTACCGAGTTTCGATAACTCCCAGATGGATGGTTACGCCCTAACCGCCGAGGGCGCCAGCCGTGAGAACCGAATCTTTACGGTGGGGCGTGAAATTCCGGCGGGGCGGCCGCTGCAGCGTTCGCGCGCATCCGACGATTTAACCTACCCGATTATGACCGGTGCCCCCATTCCTAAGGGATATGTGGCGGTGGTGCCGGTTGAGCATTCTGAGCGCATCGAATATCCAGACTTACCCGAATCCTTCGGGCGTCCCAGCGAAAAAATTAGGCTCCCTCAGGCGCCCAAAGGGCAGTTTATACGTCGACGTGGCGAAGACGTGGTAGCTGGGCAAATCATGGCGCGCTCTGGCGAGCGCGTGACCCCCCGCACTGCTGGGTACACTCGCCGCGCAGGGGTATACCCGCGTGACGGTTGCCTGCGGACCGCGTGTACTGGTGTGCACCGGCGGCGACGAGATTCGCCCCACCCTCACCGAAGACGGCGACGATACGGCTACAGAGCTCGCCTATGGCCAGATTTATGATGCTAACGGTCCCATGCTCACCTCAATGTTGGTCGAGGACGGCGCCGTGGTGCGGCGCATCTCGATCGGAGACGATCCGGAGCTTCTGATCGAGCACTTGCGGGAAGAATATGAGACTTTCGCACCGGATATTATTATCACCTCCGGCGGGATCAGCCACGGCAAATACGAGGTAGTGCGCAATGCCATCGCTATGGCACCGTCTTTGGGACTGCCAATTCCGCTTAGTTGGTTCGGGCATGTGAGCCAGCAGCCCGGCGGACCGCAGGGCGTGAACGTGCTGGATTTCAACGGGCATCGCCTGCCCATGATTTCTTTCCCCGGCAACCCCGTCAGTACCCTTATTTCCTATGTGCTGATGCTTCGCCCCTACCTGCGTGCGGGCGGACCTTACGGCACCCCGCACGAGGTGGCCTCGCGCATGGCGACTCTCGAAAATGCCCCGCGCGGCGTGCTCGTCATTGATAAACCGCTGACGGCACCGGCCAATAAACGCCAATTTTTGCGCGGTAACCTGGCGATGGTTGAATCCGAACCGGGAACCTATCGGGTGGAGCTATACCCCGATGTTTTGCCCGGGTCGCATCTGCTTCATCACGCTGCGACCGCCGATGTTCTCATCGAGCTGGCACCGGGCACCACGTACACTGGGGGAGAAGCGGTGCGGTACCACCGCATCCGGCTTACGGATAACTAAACCCGGCTAAAACTCTCACCCCAACACAGATCTTAAGGACATATCGTGACTGAGAAGAATCTTCACCCCGATGCGGCACAGCCAGCCCAAGACTTGACTCATGTGCGCGCCGACGGGTCTGCCCATATGGTTGATGTGACCTTGAAAGACGTCACCACACGCACGGCGCTCGCTGAGGGAACCGTGCACACTCGCGCCGATGTGATCGCCAAGATTTTTGATGCCGATTTGCCTAAGGGCGATGCCCTGCCGGTTGCGCGTGTAGCGGGTATTATGGGTGCTAAACGCACCCCGGATATTATTCCGCTGTGCCACCCGCTGCCGCTGGGTAAAATTACTCTGGATTTTGAGCGTGGCGAGGACTTTGTACGCATTGTGGCGTCGGTGAAAACCCGGGGCGTTACCGGGGTTGAGATGGAGGCGCTGACCGCGGTCTCGACCGCAGCGCTGACGATTTTCGACATGATTAAGGCGGTCGATAAATACGCCGTGATCAGCAATATTCGGGTACTAGAGAAATCTGGCGGAAAATCCGGTGACTGGGCTGTTTAGCGTTTCGCACTTTGCTATTTTGTGAAGCCCAGAAGGAAAACCTATGAACAACAGCATGAGAGGGAGCACATCGTGAGTGCAGAAGAAATCCAGCTTCCCGAGAATCTGACCGGGCTTGTTATCGTGGCGTCTACTCGCGCCGCCCGCGGTATCTATGAGGATAAATCGGGGCCTATCGCGGTTGAATGGCTGCGTTCACGCGGGTTAAGACCCCGGACGCCGTCGTGATCGAAGACCGGCAGATTATCGACTACTTCAACTCCCTCATTGCCGATGGGAAGAAGAATAATAACCTGCCTACGTTTATTCTCACCAGCGGCGGTACCGGGCTGAACACGGACGATCAGACCGTAGAAGCGGTACGCCCGCATCTGGATAAGGAAATCCCCGGAATCATGCACGCTTTCTGGGCGAACGGCCTGCAGAACGTATCTTCCGCAGTGCTCTCACGTGGGGTTGCGGGCGTGATCGATAAAACCTTCGTGATGACTCTGCCCGGGTCGCGCGGCGGGGTTAAAGATGGAGTGAAAACCCTAGACCCACTCGTGGAGCATATCTGCCGCCAGATGGAGGACTATCATGACCACTAAGCCGCAGGGGCTCGACCACAGTGGGGCGCACGGCGCTGAGCCTACTGGGTCGGTTGTCATGTTCACCGATATTACCGAGGAAGCCTTAGAGCCGCTTGCCAACGCCGCGAAGACTCAGGTTATGACAGAGGCCATGGGCGCCCTTGTTGTATTTGACGGCATTGTACGCAACCATGATCACGGCAGTGCGGTGCGCGGGCTTTCCTATAGTGCGCATCCGCAGGCAAAAGAATATATCGCGCGTGTTGTGCAGTCTGTAGCGGATGAGCTAGAGGGGGTTCGTCTGTGGGCAGTTCACCGCGTCGGTCCTATCGCTATAGGAGAGTCCGCGCTGACCGTGCTTGCCGCTGCGGCCCATCGTGGGCGGGCCTTCGAGGCCTGCGAGGCGGTGGCTGACCGTGTGAAAGCCCAGGTTCCCATTTGGAAAGAACAGGAGCTGACGGACGGCAGCACCGAATGGGTGGGCATAGACACCTAGAGACTCAACACGTATTCCCGCGAAAGATACCATCAGGATGAGCTTTATCCCAGACCCCGAGACCGCGCCGGATCCCGTAACTCAGCTGAGCGCGGCCGAACGTGCCTTCTATGCGCGCCAGCTGATTCTGCCCGAGATCGGCATGGCGGGGCAGCTGAAGCTGAAGGCGGCGCGGGTTGCGGTGCTCGGTGCCGGCGGGCTTGGTGCCCCCGCCCTGCTCTATCTTGCGGGAGCCGGGGTGGGCGAGATTATCATCATCGACGATGACTCCATTGAGGTCTCAAACCTGCACCGGCAGGTCATCCACAGTTATGCACGGGCGGGAAACTCGAAGGCAGAGTCGGCTGCCGAAACGATGCGCGCGCTCAACCCCTTCATCACGGTGACCGTTATCCGCGAACGCCTCACCGACAGTAACGCTTTGACGCTCCTCACTGGCACGGATGCGGTGCTTGATGGCAGCGATAATTTTGAGGCTCGTTACGCGGTTTCGGCTGCGGCACAACAGTTGGGTATACCGCATATTTGGGCGGCAATCCTGGGTTTCGACGCACAGCTGAGCGTATTCTGGGCAGGTCATGGGCCGGTCTATGAAGACCTCTACCCGCAGTCCCCCGCACCGGGAAGCGTTCCTTCGTGCAGTACCGCCGGGGTTATCGGGGCGCTTGCCGGGATCGTGGGCTCGGCGATGGCAATGGAGGCTATTAAGGTCATCACGGGTTCCGGAAAGCCGCTGCTAGGTGAGGTTGGGCTATACTCCGCGTTAACAGGAAAATGGGAATATATACCTCTCTTAGCTTCGATGCAAGCAAAACCTAAGAAATCGGCAGAAACTCACCCTCAAGAGAGCCAAGACACTAAAAATCGCTTAATATTTCGTCATAATTCAGGAAAATTGACGGGTAACCATCACACGCAAAAGTTAGAAGACATAACCCCTGTTCAAGTCCGGCAGCTTTTACAGCACGAAAAAATGACCCTTATAGATGTTCGTGAAGCTATCGAGTTTTCTTCTTTTGCGATCGAGGGGGCGATTAATCTGCCGCTGACAGAAATCTTGGATGCTGCCCGCGAAGGCAGTCTTGCCGCGAAAATCCGCGAAAAAATTGACCCCGCATCGAAATATCTTGTGGTCTACTGCACGGGATATACACGGGCGTTGGAGGCAGCACGGGATATTGCTGCCGCTACAGATACTCCCGTGCGTGTTTTAGTAGGTGGAATTTCCGGATGGCTTACAGTCTGAATAACCCTATGAATTTCCTGGATTAGAGAATATTTTTATATCGTATTTGGCATACCAATTTTTGCGATATATTGGCTGTATGGAACAAGCATCACAGACCAAAGGTCCGGATGGACCCCTTACCGATCAGCTGATCAAATTCGGTAAGTTCTTCTCTCGCTGGGACGAGACTGATGACGGTCGTGCGGTCTTCCGTGAAGGCGGTCGCAAAGGCGATACCTTCTACCGCGACCGCTGGAGCCATGATAAAGAAGTTCGCTCAACCCACGGTGTGAACTGTACCGGCTCCTGCTCATGGAAGGTGTATGTCAAAGACGGCATTATCACCTGGGAAGCACAGCAGACCGACTATCCCACAGTCGGTCCCGACCGCCCCGAATATGAACCGCGCGGATGCCCCCGTGGCGCTGCATTCTCGTGGTATACCTACTCGCCGACCCGCGTGAAATACCCTTATGTACGCGGTCTGCTCCTCGAAATGTACCGCGAAGCAAAAGCCCTGCACAGCGACCCGGTTGAAGCATTCCACTCCATCGTCTCCGACCCCGTCAAACGCAACCGCTACATCAGCGCGCGCGGTAAAGGCGGATTGGTGCGCTCCACCTGGGCGGAAGCGCTCGAAATCGTAGCCGCCGCCCACGTGCACACCATTAAGTACTACGGACCCGACCGCTGCACCGGCTTCACCCCGATTCCCGCAATGTCGATGGTCTCCTTCAGTGCCGGTGTGCGCTTTATCCAGCTCATCGGCGGTGTGATGACCAGCTTCTACGACTGGTACGCCGACCTTCCCGTGGCCTCCCCGCAGGTCTTTGGCGATCAGACCGACGTGCCTGAATCCGGTGACTGGTGGGATGCTTCCTATCTGATCATGTGGGGTTCGAACATTCCCGTGACCCGTACCCCGGATGCCCACTGGGTTGCCGAGGTGCGTTACCGCGGCACCAAGGTTGTCTCGGTCAGCCCTGACTATGCCGACAACACCAAATTCGCCGACGAATGGTTGCCCGCACAGGCAGGTACCGACGCTGCGCTCGCAATGGCTATGGGGCACGTGATTCTCAAGGAAAATTACGTGGATCAGCGCGTGGAGTTCTTCGAGGACTTTGCCCTGACCTACACCGACTTGCCCTTCTTGGTTACCCTCGAAACTCGTGAAGACGGCACGAAGGTTCCCTCGAAGTTCCTGACCGCCGCATCCCTGGCGGGGGAACAGCACCAGGAAAACGCCGATTTCAAGACCGCCATGATGGATCGCGAAACCGGCGAGGTCTTTGTTCCCAACGGTACTATGGGTCACCGCTACTCCGAATCCGATCAGGGTAAATGGAACCTTGAATTGGACGGGCGCAAACCCATTCTCTCGATTCGTGATCTGCCGCAGGGCGAGTCCGCCGCTGTCGAGATCAAGATGCCGACCTTCGATAACCCCAAGGGCCACGGCGACATCATGACCCGCGGCGTGCCCGTCACCTATGTTGAGGGTCAGGAAGTTACCACCGTCTTCGACTTGATGCTTGCTACCTACGGTATCGGTCGCCCCGGACTGCCCGGCGACTGGGCCAAGGATTACGAAGACTGGTCGATTCAGAACACCCCGGCATGGCAGGAGCAGATTACTTCGGTTCCGCCGGAGGCTGTTATTCGCGTGGCGCGCGAATTCGCGCAGAACGCTATTGACTCTCACGGTCGTTCCATGATTATCTTTGGCGCCGGTATTTGTCAGTGGTACCACGCGGATACAACCTACCGCGCTATCTTGGCTCTGCTGAACCTGACCGGCTGCCAGGGCCGCAACGGCGGCGGCTGGGCTCACTATGTGGGTCAGGAGAAGGCACGTCCGCTCACCGGTTTGACCAATATGGCAAACGCTTTGGACTGGAGCCGCCCGCCGCGTCATATGATCGGCACCGGTTTCTGGTACATGCATACCGACCAGTTCCGCCAGGACGGTACTCCACCGATTACCTGCAGTCCCCGCTGGGTACCGGCGAGCTCAAAGGCGTACACACTGCGGATGTTGTCGCGCGGTCCACCCGTATGGGCTGGATGCCGTTCTACCCGCAGTTCCCCGAGAACTCGCTCGACCTCGCCGATAAGGCAGAGGCGGCGGTAGCACGCGGAGAAGCTAAGGATAATGCCGATTATGTGGCACAGCGCCTAAACTCCGGCGACCTTGAATTCTCTGTCGAAGACGTCGATAACCCCGTGAACTGGCCGCGTACCCTGATGCTGTGGCGCTCGAACCTCTTCGGCTCCTCCGCTAAGGGTGAGAGCTACTTCCTCAAGCACCTTGTCGGCAGCATGGATAACGTGCAGGGCGCCGATCATGAGGAATCCATTCCGCGTGAGGTCACCTGGTACCAGGAAGCACCGCAAGGCAAGCTCGATCTGCTGGTCACCTCGGACTTCCGCATGACCACCACGACCCTGCTTTCGGATGTTGTGCTCCCCACCGCTACCTGGTACGAGAAGCACGATATTTCCTCGACCGATATGCACCCCTTCCTGCACGCGTTCTCGCCTGCTATCGACCCGCCGTGGGAAGCACGAACCGATCACGATACCTTCAAGGCTCTCTCATACGAGTTCACACGCCAGGCCAAGAAACACCTGGGCACCCGCAAGGATATTGTTTCGGTTCCGCTCCTGCACGATACCCCCGGTCAGATCAAGCAGCCCGGCGGTCATGCACCCGACTGGAAGAGCACTCCCGGCATGTCAGGTGTTCCCGGTAAGAACATGCCGAACTTCATGACTGTCGAACGCGACTACAGCGCGATATACGATATGTACACCTCTGTAGGCCCGCTCTTCGACAAGGTTGGTGCCACCACCAAATACGTGACGTACGATCTGAAGGACGAAGTCGCTCAGATGGCGAAGGAATTTGGTGTGATGGACTCCGGTAAGGGTGCGGGTCGTCCTGCACTGGATACCGACACCAAGCTCGCCGAGTCGATTCTGCGCATCTCTGGTACTTCCAACGGTGAGGTGGCCCTTAGGGCTTCAAGGAACTTGAGAAGCAGACCGGTCTGCACCTGATGGATCTTGCCGAGGGTAACGAGGAACGTAAGATTACCTTCCCCATGACCCAGGCAGCCCCACAGCCCGTGATGACCTCTCCCGAGTGGTCCGGTTCGGAAACCGGCGGCCGCCGTTACGCGCCGTTCACCGTGAACATTGAAAAGAAGAAGCCGTTCCATACCCTAACCGGTCGTATGCACTTCTTCTTGGATCACGACTGGATGCACGAAATGGGCGAGGCACTGCCGATTTACCGTCCCCCGCTGGATATGACCGGGCTCTTCAAGGAACCCGAAATCGGTACTACCGACGGCGTTTCGGTTGCAGTGCGTTACCTAACCCCGCACAACAAGTGGGCTATTCACTCCCAGTACTTCGACAACCAGCATATGCTGACCCTCTTCCGCGGTGGTCAGACTGCCTGGATGAGCCCCCAGGATGCCGAGAAGATCGGCGTCAAGGACGGCGAATGGATCGAATGTGTGAACACCAATGGTGTGTTCGTGGGTCGTGCGGTTGTCTCGCACCGTATGCCTGAGGGCGTGTGCTACGTGCACCACGCTCAGGAGCGTATGATGACGCCGAAGACCGAAACCACCGGCAAACGCGGCGGTATTCACAACTCGATGACCCGCATCCTACTCAAGCCGACCCATATGATTGGCGGCTACGCACACCAGGCATTCGCCTTCAACTATCTCGGACCGACCGGCAACCAGCGTGACATTGTCTCGTACATTCGCCGTCGCAAGTCGCAGGAGGTTACATTCTAATGCGTGTTATGGCACAAGTTGCAATGGTGATGGCGCTTGATAAGTGCATTGGCTGCCACACCTGCTCCGTGACCTGTAAACAGGCATGGACAAACCGTTCCGGTACCGAGTATGTGTGGTTCAACAACGTTGAGACCCGCCCCGGCCAGGGCTACCCGCGCCGCTACGAGGACCAAGAAAAGTGGAAGGGCGGCTGGGTGCTGAACAAGCGCGGTCGTCTGGAGCTCAAGAGCGGTAACCGCTTCCAGAAGCTCTTCTCCATTTTCGCCTCGCCGATTCAGCCCGAGCTCAGCGACTACTATGAGCCCTGGACTTACGACTACCAGAATCTCACCACCGCACCTCTAGGCGATGACTTCCCTGCGGCTAAGCCGGTATCGATGATTACCGGTCAGGACGCCAAGATTCAATGGGGCCTGAACTGGGACGATAACCTGGGCGGCGCCCCCGAGCACGGTCACCTTGACCCGCTTGTGGAGAAGGTGCGCAAGAAGGCTGAGGACAAGATTAAATTCGAGTTCGAGCAGACCTTCATGTTCTACCTGCCGCGTATTTGTGAGCACTGCCTGAACCCGTCCTGTATGGCGGCATGCCCCTCCGGCGCTATCTACAAGCGAGCCGAGGACGGCATCGTGCTGGTCGATCAGGATCGCTGCCGTGGCTGGCGTCAGTGCATCACCGGCTGCCCCTACAAGAAGGTGTACTTCAACCACAAGACGGGTAAGGCAGAGAAATGTACGTTCTGCTACCCCCGTATTGAGGCCGGTATTCCGACCGTATGTGCCGAGACCTGCGTGGGTCGTATGCGCTATATCGGTATCTTCCTCTACGATGCAGACCGCGTGACTGAGGCAGCATCCGTTGCCGATGAGAAAGACCTGTACGAGTCGCAGCTTTCGCTTATGCTCGATCCTTCGGATCCCGAGATTATTCGTTTGGCACGCGAGAACGATATTCCCGAGGCGTGGATTACCGCAGCCCAGAAGTCGCCCGTGTACAAGCTGGCGAAGGAATGGAAGGTTGCGCTTCCACTGCACCCCGAATACCGCACCATGCCGATGGTCTGGTATGTTCCGCCGCTGTCGCCGATTGTGGATCTGCTCAAGGACCAGGGACACGATGCTGAGAACAGCCAGAACCTGTTCGGCGCGATCGAGGCGCTGCGCATCCCCGTTGAATACCTTGCTGAGCTGTTTACCGCTGGCGATACCGAGGTCGTGACCTTCGTGCTCAAGCGCCTAGCCGCAATGCGCGCCTACATGCGTGACATTAATTTGGGCGGCGAAGGCAATGAAGAGATCGCAAACTCGGTGGGTATGACCGGTGCACAGATGTACGAAATGTACCGTCTGATGGCGATTGCTAAGTACAACGAGCGTTATGTGATTCCTCCGGCTCATATGGAAGATGCGCACAACCTCGAAGAGATGGGATGCTCGCTGAGCGTTGATGGTGGTCCCGGCATGTACGGTGACGCATTCAACGACATGGAAGGTCGCCCGACCCCCGTCTCAACTGGCGTATATGAGAGCTCTAACAAGGTGAGCCTCTTTAGCTGGGATGGGAACTCGCGTCCGGATGGTCTGTTCCCGAATACCACCGGAAAGAAGTAAGTAGTGGCTGGATTCTTTTCCAAGCTTATGGGCAAAGCCGATTCCGGGAATACCCCGGAATCGGCGCAAGCCGCGCACGATAACATTGATCCGTTTGATCGTGACTATGGTGCAGGTGAAGACCGAGACTCGGTGATTTACCAGGTCAGCGGCATGCTGTTGAGCTACCCGACGGAAGAAACTCTTGATCTTCTGCCGGAGTTTACGCGCTTGGCGCAGGCAACTGAGAATCCCGATTTCGTGCAGGCCGTGCAAACCGTTGCGGATTGGCTTACGGCTCGCGAGCTTGAAGAAGTTCAGAGCGACTACGTGCAGGAATACGACCTCTCCCGCAGGCACGCTCTGCACCTTTCTTACTGGACGGATGGCGATACTCGCCGTCGCGGCGAAACCCTTCTTCGATTTAAGAAAATGTATCGCGATTCGGGGATGCTCACCCGCCTTAACGGGGAACTTCCCGACTATTTACCTCTCGTCTTGGAGTTTGCGGCGCTGGTGGATCGTCGCCAGGGTCGCGCAGCGCTTCAAGCATACCGTCCCTCATTAGAGCTGCTTCGTTTAGCGCTTCGGGATGGAAACCTCCCACACTACGGGTTATTACAGAGTATCTGCAATACCCTCCCCGGTGTCTCTCCCGAGACTCAGGAACAGGTGCAGCAGATGGCGGGTTATGGCCCGCCCGTTGAGACCGTTGGTCTGAGCGGGTATGCCGATCCGCGGCTGACCCAAGTTAACCCTAATAATATTTAGACCCCTCAAATTAGGAGTACATCGTGTACGCACTCGCATCCGAGCACGCAGCACATGCGGTGCCTGTCGGCGAGCCGGGGATTGTAGACACCCTCCTGTGGGGCGTGCTTCCCTATGTCACTATTCTTGTTCTGATCGGCGGCACTATTTGGCGTTACCGTACCGATCAGTTTAGCTGGACCACTCGATCATCACAGATTTATGAATCCAAGATGCTGCGTCTGGGATCGCCTCTATTCCACTATGGTCTAGCCGCCGTGTTTATGGGACACGTGGGCGGCCTAGTGGTGCCTAAGATGCTCACAGACCTCGTGGTGGACGACCACACTTATCACATTGTCGCTTTGTTAGGCGGTTCCGCAGCCGCTGCAGCAACTATTCTTGGTTTGTTCCTGCTTCTGTGGCGTCGTCGTCGTAACGCACAGGTTTTCTCTGCAACGACGATGAACGATAAGTTTATGTACTTTGTGCTGGTCGCCGTCATTCTGGCGGGTACCGCCGCAACTTTAATTTCCGCTTTTGACCCCTCAGGCGGTCTGCCCCCGGTTAACGGGCATGAGGTGGAGTTCAACTACCGCACCTCCATTGCGGTGTGGTTCCGTTCTATCTTCTACTTCCACCCGGAGGTAGCGCTGATGGTGAATGTGCCTGTTGCCTTCAAGATTCACATCATTGTGGCTATGGTGCTGTTCATTATCTGGCCTTTCACTCGTTTGGTGCATGCACTGACTGTGCCGCTGCACTACCTGTTCCGTCCCTACACCATCTACCGTTCTCGCGGCAATGAGCGCGTGGGCGCACGTCGTGGTTGGGACAACCCGCAAGAGGCGCTCCCACGTGAGCGCGTCAATCGCTAACAATATACACACAACACATAACACAAAGAGGAATCATGAGTGCTCCCACTGCTGAGAGTTACGACCTGAAAAAGGGGCAGCTTTTTAACCTGCTGCTGGTTACCTTCGCCTCGACCGTTGGGTTCTGGGCGTGGACGATTGTCGGTCCGCTTGCGAAGTACTACGCCAAGCCGGATCAGATGCATTTGAACCCGGGAACCACGAGTTTGCTGGTTGCTATGCCTATCTTTATTGGTGCGATTGGGCGTATTCCGGTTGGTGGTCTAACCGATAAGTACGGTGGGCGCATCATGATGAGTCTGGTACTTGCCGTCAGCGCTCCGCTGGTGCTCTTGGTCGGTGTTGCCGGTTCGATGAAGTCGTTCCCCTGATGTTGGTCTTCTCATTCCTGCTGGGTATCGCCGGTACCGTGTTCGCGGTGGGTATTCCCGTTCAGCTCCGCTTGGTACCCGCCCGCTCGTAAGGGCTTTGCAACCGGTGTTTTTCGGTGCTGGTATGGTCGGTACCGCTCTGTCGGCGTTCTTTACCCCGCGCCTGATGAACCTCGTGGGTTACATGAATACCCACTACATCATTGCGGCTCTGTGCGCGGTAACCGCCATCGTCTCATTCTTGTTCCTGCGTGATTCACCGGCTACCGCTAACCGCGAGGTTACCCCGCTGATGCCGAAGATCATTCGGGCGTTCAAGGTGAAGTCAACCTGGCAGCTGTGCTTCCTGTACTCGGTAGTATTCGGTGGCTTCGTGGCGTTCTCGAATTACCTGCCCGACCTACCTGAACAATATCTACGATTTCAACGCTGAGGCCGCTGGTGCTCGTGCCGCAGGCTTCGCGGCGGCTGCCGTGGTCGCTCGTCCCTTCGGCGGTATTTTGGCAGATAAGTTTGGTCCGAAGATCATTACCTTCATTGCGCTGGGCGGCGTATCGGTTTTGGCTCTGGTTACCGCATTCCAGCCGGATGCTGAGCACGTCTACGGTCCCATCTTCTTGGCGATGGCAGCTCTGCTGGGCTTGGGTTCCGGATCGGTCTTCGGCTGGGTTGGCCGCGCGGCTGACCCGAAGAACGTGGGTGCGGTCTCCGGCGTGATCGCTGCTGCCGGCGCCCTTGGCGGCTTCTTCCCGCCGCTGGTGATGGGCGCAACCTACGATGCTGCACATCGTAACTACTTCATCGGTCTAACTCTGTTGGCTGTAACCTCAGCTGTGGCTTTTGCCTCGGCATTCTTGGTCAAGCATGGCGGTAAGCCGGAACATCATAAGGCTGATGCCGCAGCGAAGTAGTAGCTGAGTTTTTCACTCAATTGCTTGTTTCCATGGCTCTGGCCGTTCCCTACTCTGGGGGAGCGGCCAGAGCTTTTTACGTGAGTTTCGTACCCTAAAACCAAATTATGGGGTGGCGATCACAATTTCGGAACAGATGGCTCTGAATGTAGATACCTCTAATTTATTGATTGCGATGCCGGTTTTGGCTGCCGCCGGTGGTCTAGGCGGGTTCTTCCCGCCGCCGGTGATGGGTGTAGTCTATAACGCCGCCGCAAACAACTACTTTAAATAGGATATGCTCTTGCCTGTGACGGCTGCCGCCAGAGTGGGGGATGACGCTCCTGGTATGCGGCGGTAAGAAATCATTCGCCGTGCCGTAACAGGTGGTCGCATGTATGCCGATAAACCCTTATAACATGCGTGTCACAGGGCATATGTAGCTAGAAGTTTGAGCCCACAATATGGGAAAATTAGTACTGTATATACACAACAGCACTGTTGTGAACCGCTAACGGTTTGCGCCGAATAGGAGAAGATATATGTCTTTCATTGACCGTCATCTCGGCCCCCGTTCCGCAGACGCTGAGCAGATGCTCAAAGCCCTGGGATACGATTCCCTGGGAGCTCTGATGGACGACGCTGTCCCGCCTCAGATTCGCCTTCACGGCGAGCTTGATCTTCCCGATCCGTTGACAGAGCAGGATGCACTCGCCAAGATCGCCGAGTATGCCGCCGAGAACAAAGTTTATACGCAGATGATTGGCGAAGGCTATTACGATGCCGTAACCCCCGCCGTTCTACGCCGCAACATTCTTGAAAACCCCGGATTTTACACCTCGTACACCCCCTACCAGGCTGAAATTTCGCAGGGTCGTCTGGAAGCTCTGCTGAATTTCCAGAACGTGGTTATGGAACTCACCGGCCTGGATATTGCGAATGCTTCCCTACTCGATGAGGCAAGCGCGGTTGCGGAGGCGGTTGTGATGATGCACCGCGCCAACCGTAAGGTTAAGAACGGTTTCTTCGCGATTGATTCTCGGTGCCTGCCGCAGGTTCTTGCTGTGGTACGCGGTCGTGCCGAACTTCTTGACATTCCGTTTGTGGTCACCGATTTCTCGGAGGGGCTGCCCGAGGGCGATCTGTACGGTGTGGTGCTTGCATACCCCGCATCCGACGGGGAAATTCGTGACATTGAACCGCTGGTGAAAGCGGCCAAGGAACGTAACGCCTAGTGACCGTGGACGCCGATTTGTTGGCGCTCACCCTGCTGAAGTCTCCGGGGGAACTCGGTGCCGATATTGCCGTGGGCAATACCCAGCGTTTCGGTTTGCCCTTCTTCTTTGGTGGTCCGCATGCCGCCTACATGGCCGTGCATAAGGGTATGGAACGCACTATGCCGGGCCGTCTGGTCGGTGTGTCGCAGGATTCCGCCGGTAAGCCTTCGTACCGTTTGTCTCTGCAAACCCGCGAACAGCACATTCGTCGCGAGAAAGCTACCAGTAATATCTGTACCGCCCAGGCTTTGCTGGCGATTGTTGCCGGTGCTTACGCTATGTATCACGGTCCCGAGGGGCTGCGCGCTATTGCCGAACGTCTGCATACTAACGCGGCTCGTGTAGCGACAGCCCTGGAAAGCGCCGGATACGGTATTGCCTTTGAGCATTTCTTTGACACCGTGGTGATTGAGGCACCGGCTCGCGCAGACGATCTTGTAGCCAAGGCGCTTGAGGCTGGTATTAACATTCGCCGTATCAACGAGAACCGCGTGGGTATTTCGGTTGGTGAATCTCATGATGACCGGGTTCTGGAGCGTCTGGTAAAGGCATTTGGCGCAGAACTTCCCTCCGAGGCAGATGCCAAGTTCAGCATTCCCGCAAATCTGCTCCGTACCGATGAATACATGCAGCACCCCGTCTTCCATAAGTACCGTTCCGAGACCGAGATGATGCGCTACCTGCGCCACCTCTCTGATAAGGATTTGGCTCTGGACCGCACGATGATTCCTCTGGGTTCGTGCACTATGAAACTTAACGCGGCTGCGGAAATGGAACCGATTTCCTGGCCCGAATTTGCGAATATTCACCCGCTTGCACCCGCCGATCAGGCTCAGGGCTGGCATAAGCTCATCAAGGAACTTTCCGACTGGCTGGTCGCTATCACCGGATACGATGTCGTGTCTTTGCAGCCGAACTCCGGTGCAACCGGTGAGTACGGTGGTCTGCGTGCTATTCGTGCCTACCACGAGGCTAACGGTGATCACGAGCGTGATACCGTGCTTATTCCGCTTTCGGCGCACGGCACGAATGCCGCGTCCGCAGCGCTTGCTGGGCTCAAGGTTGCGGGTGTGGCGACCGCATCCGACGGCTCGATTGATGTTGATGATCTGAAGACGAAGATCGAGAAGTACGGCGATAAGATCGCTGGCATCATGATTACTTATCCCTCGACGCACGGCGTGTTTGAGCCTCAGGTATCTGAGGTTTGCGAGCTTGTGCATGCCGCGGGTGGTCAGGTCTACGTGGACGGCGCAAATCTGAACGCGCAGATGGGCTTCGCACAGCCGGGTAAGTTCGGCGGCGATATTTCCCATCTGAACCTGCACAAGACCTTCTCCATTCCACACGGCGGCGGCGGTCCCGGCGTTGGGCCTCTCGCTGCTCGTGAGCATCTGGCGAAGTACCTTCCCGGCGATGCCGCGACTGCGGATGCCGAAGGCAAGCTGCCTAGCGGCGCGGCACTTCCGATTGCGCAGGCGTTCTTTGGCTCTGCCGGTGTGCTTCCTATCAGCTGGATGTACATTGCTATGAGCGGTGCTGAGGGCTTGAAGAAGTCCTCGGAGTACGCGGTGCTGAACGCGAACTACGTGGCGAAAAAGCTCAATGATAAGTTCCCTGTGCTCTACACCGGCAACGCAAACCTGGTGGGTCACGAGTGCATCCTAGATATTCGTGAGCTTACCGACCGCTCCCATGTGACCGCCGAAGACGTGTGTAAGCGTCTGATGGACTTCGGTTTCCATGCGCCTACTCTGGCGTTCCCGGTTCCGGGAACTTTGATGATGGAGCCGACCGAATCGGAGTCGAAGGAAGAACTCGATCGCTTTATTGAGGCGATGGAGACTATCTACGGCGAAATTCTTGAGGTTGCCGAAGGCAAGGTCGCAGTGGAAGATTCTGTGCTGCGCAACGCTCCGCATACGGTGGATGTTGTTTCTGCCGACGAGTGGGAACCGCCCGTATAGCCGTACCCAGGCTGCCTTCCCAGTTCCTTCGCTTCGCGTCAACAAGTACTTCACACCTGTGGGTCGTATTGACGGTGCGGGCGGAGACCGTCACTTTGTCTGCGAATGCCCTCCGATGGAGGCATTCGATCTTGAAGCTCACGCCGAGTAGCTTCGATGATTCGATGAACTTCTGTGTGTCCCGCGTTTTTCGCCTGTTTGTTAGGGAGGCGGGGGAGCGGGGCGCCCGGAAGGCTTACCGTACACACATAAAATAGAATGAATGTTCTTAAAAAAACAAGAATAATCGTTCTGGTATAAACCGTTCTGGCACAAAGCAGTGTATATGACTATGTACTAAGGAGAAACATGTCACCCAAGAAGACCGCACTCTACCCCGTCCACGAAAAAGCTAGGAGCCGCATTTACCGACTTTGGCGGCTGGGATATGCCGCTCAAATACGCCAACGATGTTGCCGAGCATCAGGCTGTGCGCACCCGCGCCGGTATTTTCGACCTCTCCCACATGGGCGAGTTCCGCATCACCGGGCCCGATGCCGCTGCATTCCTCGACTACGCTCTGGTCTCCAACATGTCCGTACTCAAGCCTGGTCGCGCCAAGTACTCGATTCTCGCCAACGACAAGGGCGGCGTGATTGACGACCTTATCACCTACCGCTTGGGCGACGAAGAATTCTTGGTTGTGCCCAATGCCGCCAACATTGATAACGATTTTGCGGCCATGAGCGAGCGTCTGGGTAATTTTGATGTGAAGTTCGTCAACGAATCTGACGACACCTCCCTGATTGCTGTGCAAGGACCGCGTGCCGAAGAAATTCTGCTTGCGGCTGGTGCCTCAGATGAGGATGCGGTACGCGAGCTCAAATACTACGCTTCCGTTCCGGTCACCATCGCCGGAGTAGATGTACTTCTGGCACGTACCGGCTACACCGGCGAGGACGGTTTCGAGCTCTTTGTGCCGAACGCCAACGCTGTGAAACTGTGGGAGGCACTCGCCGCCGCAGGTGAGCCCTTCGGCTTGACCCCGGCAGGTTTGGCGGCACGCGATTCGCTGCGTCTGGAAGCTGGTATGCCGCTTTACGGTCACGAGCTGGGCCTGGATATTACCCCCTTCGAATCCGGCTTGGGTCGCCTAGTTGAGATCGCTTTGGAGAAGAAGACCGTCGATTTCGTGGGTCGTACCGCCCTGACCGAGCTGGCGAAGTCTCCGTCAGAGCGTATTCTGGTTGGGCTGAAAGCCCAGGCAAAGCGCCCGGCACGTGCGGGTTCGTTCCTCGTCGATGCCGAGGGTAATCAAATCGGTGAGGTAACCTCCGGTATTCCTTCCCCGACCCTGGGTTACCCGATAGCAATGGCACTGGTGAAGCGCGAATTCTCCGAGGTCGGTTCCGAGGTAGATGTGGATATTCGCGGTAAGCGTGCAACTTTTGACGTGGTCTCGCTTCCGTTCTACAAGCGCGAGAAGTAAATACTGCTTCATCTCAGGTAACCCGAGCAAGAGGCATAGGGCGGGTGAATGTACTGAAGTATATTTACCCGCCCTTCAGCATGCCTGTGTCGGTATATCGACTCGAAGTTTATCGCACAGGCAAGCCCGGGCGCGCACGCAAACATAATGTCGCCTTAGTTTATCCATGACTTGAAGTAAGCTAGGATGAACTCAGCAGGTTGCAAGATGCTCGGTGAGCATAAACCTCAGGGAAAACCAGCAGACAATGAAGGCTGCATACCGTCTTCGGGCGGTTACATCGGGAGAACCTACAGGTGTACTCCCAGAAGCTAATCCCAACAAACGGACGAACCGCCGCATATAAAACCTGGCGGGCAAGCGCATACTCACACAGATGAAGGAATAATGTGGCACTAGATACTGGCGTTCCAAGTAGTGTGCAAAAACAAGCCGAAGCGCTCGAATACGATATCAGCGTGTTCGAGCTCTTTAGCATCGGCATAGGTCCTTCCAGCTCCCACACCGTAGGGCCGATGCGCGCCTCCAACCGTTTTATCGCCGAACTTATTGACACCAACCTGCTCTCACGCATCACGAAAGTGCATATTGACCTGTATGGATCACTCGCCGCAACCGGGGCAGGCACGGCACCATGAGCGCGGCGCTCAAAGGGTTGTGCGGGCATGTGCCCGAAACTATCTGCCTCACCGAGGCAGACGCCATGATCGAGCGTAATAGCGTGGACGGCACTCTGCCGCTCGCCGGGTATCCTTCCAGTATGTACGGTGCGACGGCTCCCTGCGGCGAGGAGGGCAAAGTTTACGGACCGGTTCTGAACTACCGAGAACTCGATATAACCCTGCGTCCCCTAACAGTGCTTCCGCGCCACACAAACGGTATTAAGATCGCCGCATTCGAGGGCGAGAAGATGCTTTTGGAGCGCACCTATTTTTCCATCGGTGGTGGATTTATTGTCGAAGGTGACGAGCCCGCAACCGGGGGAGCTTCCCTGGAACGCCCACCCTACCCGTTCGGTTCCGGCGCCGAGCTCTTAGACATGGCGAACGAGACCGGGATGAGTATTGCCCAGCTCAAAATGACAAACGAGTGTTCGCTTCGCAGCGAGGCTGAGGTACGCCAAGGAATTCTGCACATCTACAAGGTTATGAAGGAATGCATCGGGTCTTCACTATCGCGTGTTGGTTACCTGCCTGGGCCCCTCAAGGTACGTTGCCGCGCCGGGGCATGGCACCGCGACCTAATGACCGAAGACCCCAATAAATCACCCGAATACGCCATTGACTGGGTGAACCTAATCGCGCTCGCCGTGAACGAAGAGAATGCGTTTGGTGGCCGCGTGGTGACGGCGCCGACGAATGGTGCATCCGGCATTATTCCGGCGGTTTTGCACTATGCGATGAACTATACGCCCGGAATACGGCATTGCGGTCGGGGCAAGCGTGAGGATGCGGTGATCGACTTTTTCTTGGCTGCCGCCGCGATCGGGGTGCTGTATAAGAAGCGTGCCTCAATTTCCGGTGCCGAGGTGGGATGCCAGGGAGAGGTCGGCAGCGCCAGCTCGATGGCCGCTGCCGGTCTTGCTCAGGTTTTGGGCGGTACGAACGAGCAGATTGAAAACGCCGCAGAGATTGCGATGGAGCATAACCTAGGGCTGACCTGTGACCCTGTGGGCGGGTTGGTGCAGATTCCGTGCATTGAACGCAACGCGATGGCCGCGTCGAACGCAGTCACGGCGGCACGCATGGCGCTGCGCGGTGACGGTGCGCATCGTGTTTCCCTAGACCAAGTGATCGAAACGATGCGCCAAACCGGCATGGATATGTCACACCGTTACAAGGAAACCTCAATGGGCGGCCTGGCGGTTAACGTGGTGGAATGTTAGCTCCAAAACGGTAGGGGAGCGCTCGCCCGGAAGCCGCAGGGGCATTCAGGGCGAGCGTTTTTCTTTGATCTTTTATTGTGCAGTCGGTTAGAACACCGGTCGAGTGGTTACCGGTACGGCGAAAGACTGGCGGTCTCCCACCCAACCGTTTGTTGGTACCATGCTCTCCAGGGCGGCTAAAGTCTTTCTGCCTCTAGGTGGTAGCGCATAGCCGCGGCATTTTCCTGTGCCCTCTGCGCATTGCGTGTTCCGGGGATAGGAACAACATCGTCGCCCTGCGCAAGAAGCCACGCCAGAGCCAGCTGGGCCACGGTCATGGAGCGGGACTGCGCAAACGAGGCGAGGGCATCAACTTGGCGCATATTAGCAGTGAGACTGGAACCGTTAAACCGCGGGTCATTCGCCCGGAAGGGGCTGTCGGCAACACTGGTGGTGCTGAGACTTCCGCCAAGCAACCCACGGCCCAGAGGGCTATAGGGGACTAGGCCCACACCCAACTGGCGTGCCGCTGGCACAATATTTACCTCAGGTTCACGCCACATGAGCGACCATTCAAATTGCACGGCGGCAATCGGATGGATAGCGTGGGCACGGCGCAACTGGTCAGCCGTCACCTCAGACACTCCAAGATGGCGTACTTTCCCCTGGGATACCAGCTCGCTCATCGCACCAATTGACTCTTCGATTGGCACCTGCGGGTCTACACGGTGCAGGTAGTACAGGTCAATCGTTTCAGTTCCGAGGCGACGCAGCGACTCGTCACAGTAACCTGCAACGCGGTCCGGGTGGGCATCCAGGTGGACACCGTGATCGCCCCGCGCAATGCCGAATTTAGTTGCGATCTGCAGATTTTCGCGGGGTACGCCACTGGATGCTACGGCGCGACCTACCAGCGCCTCGTTATGGCCCTGGCCATAGCTTATTGCGGTATCAAGCAGCGTAACCCCAGCATCAAGAGCAGCATGAATGGCCGCGATGGACTCGGTATCATCAGCAGACCCGTATCCCTGAGACAGACCCATGCAGCCAAATCCTAAGGCTGAGGTCCTCAGAGCTCCGAGGTTCCGGGTGGCTGGACTATCTGTATGTTGATGTAATGTCATATGAAAAATTTTTCCACCCATACTTCTATATGTCTAAGACAAGGTTTTTATAGAATCCATAACGTTTTATTATGGATAGATGGAACTACGCTACTTGGAATCCTTTGAGGCAGTCGTGCGGTGCGGCGGGTTCACCAAGGCTGCTGCTGACCTGCATCTGGCACAGCCTGCTATTTCCGCACACGTCAAAAGGCTGGAGAAGGAACTAGGGGTCACACTGCTGAACCGCTCCCGAACTGTGACCCTCAGCGCTGCCGGGGAACAATTTTTACCCTATGCTCGGCTGGCGTTGGCGAACCTTGAAGAAGGCAAGCGGCTGATGCAGTCTTTCCACTCGGTTTCAGCGGGTCATGTGCGTGTGGCCGTCACGCCACTCACCGGTAATTTTGATGTTGCTGGTCTGCTGAGTCGATTTCGTGCACGTTACCCACAGGTGACGATTTCGTTGTCTACCGGGCTTATTGCAGAACTGCTGGGTAAGTTAGAAGCGGGTCAGGTTGATGTGGTGATCGGGACCTGCAGGTGCTGCCGACGAACGTCAGGGATGGCAGCGAACCGAAATTACGAGTGAACGGTTGGTACTCATCACGCCGCTTGCAGGCAGGGGTCATGTAAGTACACTGGCTGATGTGGCGCATGAGCCATTTGTCTGCTTACCCTCAGATAGCGGTCTGCGCCACCTGCTGAACGAGGCATTCGGCGTAATCGGAGTCGAACCGCGAGTGGATTTTGAGACGCACAGTCCGGCCAGCATCCACGAGATGGTTGCGGCAAACCTGGGATGCGCCATAATCGCGCAGTCTATCGTTGAGAAACAGGGAACAGCAGTGCGGGTGCATCATATTCCAGGTCTTCCCCCGCACCCACCGATAAGTGTTATGTCGGAAGAAGAGCCCGCTCCGCCTACCGCGCGGTTTCTTGAAGAATTGGAGACAACAATTCGAGAACATACTCGCTAAAAAGACCTGATGGGGCGCGGTGGTGAAATAATGAGAGTTTACATAGGAGGAAAAGCGATGGCGATGAAACCTAATAACACCCACGATCTCAAAACCATAAACTTCAATTACGATGCTGACGAAGAGCTCTATGTGAGCGACCCGGTGGACGTGCCTGCGCTCAAGAAGGCATCGGTAACGTTTAGTTTCGATATGCAGACTCTTGACTCTGCCGGGTGGCAGCGTATTCGTGCCGCGATTAACAACCTCCGTTCATCCCGATACCGATATTTTTGCCCAGGCAACCCCTTATGTGTACCAGTTCTACCGTATGTATTTTGATATGGCGGATGAGTACGACTGGGAACAATACTTGCCGGATATTCCCGAATCTCAGGTGTGGGACTCTTGTGGATCCCATCTGGGATCGGTGCACGGTTGCCTGGGACAATAACAATGTGCTGATTGTGGTGGAAGCCGAGACTGAGTGGGATATTGAGCACGGTATGATGATGGTGCTCCAAACACGGCACGAAACTGGTGAAAGTGGGTATGGCGGTTGAGTCTTACACCAACCCTGACGGCAGTATTTTCTTGCGCGAAGAATAGGATTTAGCAGGGGAGAGCGAGAGGGTGCTCATGCGCGATTTCAAAAGCCTAGGAGATATACTGCGGAAGCTTCTGGAAGAGCTATAAAAAGCTCACTTGAATCCGGCGCTTGCATCTGCTGTACGGGTGTGGTAGACAAAACGCGTGAGCATAGTGTATCGTTAATATTTACGCTTTCCCTGACCTTTGTGCCTTCATATAGCGGTGGGCACGGGCTGAAGGTGACGTTAAACCGTTCGACATCTACTAGCTTTGCACACCGTTTTCGGGGTCTTCATCATGATGTCTTACGGCTCTGTCGCCGGGAGGCAGATTGCTAACAGACATGTCTGTGGAAGGATCCCCATTTTGGTCGCTTCGAGCACCTCTAACCATGACGCCGCTAACGGTGCGGAAAACAATTCCGACCGTCGTATCTCATTCGCAAATTAGTGAACCGTTGAAGGTTCCCAACCTGCTGGCTATCCAGACCGACAGCTTCGACCGCCTCGTAGGTAACGAACGCTGGGCAAAGCGTCTGGAAAATGCTCAGGCAACAGGTGACACCTCTGTACCTGAGAAGTCCGGTCTTGCCGAAATCTTCGAGGAGATTTCCCCGATTCGTGATTTCCAGGAAACCATGCAGCTGTCCTTCTCGGATCCGGAATTCTCCGATCCCAAGTACACCATGGAAGAGTGCAAGGATCGTGACGCAACCTATGCGGCACCCCTGTACGTTAAAGCTGAATTCATGAACCTGACCACCGGTGAGGTTAAGCAGCAGACCCTCTTCATGGGCGACTTCCCGCTCATGACCGAATCCGGTACCTTCGTGATTAACGGTACCGAGCGTGTGGTCGTTTCCCAGCTGGTGCGTTCACCCGGTGCATACTTCGAGAAGGCACCCGACCGCACCTCCGATAAGGACATCTACTCAGCACGCGTTATTCCTTCGCGCGGTGCATGGTTTGAACTTGAAATAGACAAGCGCGATCAGGTGGGTGTGCGCCTGGACCGCAAGCGTAAGCAGTCCGTGACCGTGCTGTTGAAGGCTCTGGGATGGACCGAGGCAAAGATTCTTGCCGAGTTCGGGAACTATGATTCTATTCGTGCAACCCTAGAGAAGGACTCCGTCTCAACCCGCGACGAGGCTCTGCTCGATATTTATCGTAAGCTCCGCCCGGGCGAGCCCCCGACGGTAGAGGCCGCACAGGCGTTGCTCGACAACATGTACTTCACCCCGCGCCGCTATGATCTGGCGAAGGTTGGTCGTTACAAGGTGAACCGTAAGCTCGGTGTAGATGTTCCTCTTGATTCTCCCGAGGCATCGGTACTCAGCCAGGACGACATCGCTCAGATGATTCACTACCTGTGCGCCCTGCACGCTCAGGAGAGCAGCATCCCCGGTAAGCGTGACGGCAAGGAAATTTCCGTTAAGATCGATATCGACGATATTGACCACTTCGGTAACCGCCGCATCCGCACTGTGGGCGAGTTGATTGAGAACCAGATTCGCACCGGTCTTTCCCGCATGGAGCGTGTGGTGCGTGAGCGTATGACCACTCAGGACGTTGATTCCATCACCCCGCAGTCCTTGGTGAACATCCGCCCTGTGGTGGCAGCGATTAAAGAGTTCTTCGGTACTTCGCAGCTTTCGCAGTTCATGGATCAGAACAACCCGCTGGCTGGGCTAACCCACAAGCGTCGTCTTTCGGCGCTGGGCCCCGGTGGTCTTTCCCGCGACCGCGCGGGCATGGAAGTGCGCGACGTGCACCCCTCGCACTACGGTCGTATGTGCCCCATCGAAACCCCTGAAGGCCCGAACATTGGTCTGATCGGTTCGTTGGCAACCTACGGGCGTATCAACTCTTACGGCTTTATCGAGACCCCCTACCGCGTGGTTGAAGATGGTAAGGTCACCGACAAGGTGCGTTACCTGACTGCCGACGACGAGAAGAGCGTTATTATTGCGCAGGCAAACGCCCCGCTGACTAACGAGCGTACCTTTGCTGAGGACGAGGTTCTCTGCCGTGCAGGCGATGGTTCTGGCGAGGCCGTGCTGGTTGCCCCTGGCGCTGTGCAGTACATGGACGTTTCCCCGCGTCAGATGGTGTCTGTGGCAACCGCTCTAATTCCCTACCTTGAGCACGACGACGCAAACCGTGCGCTGATGGGCGCTAACATGCAGCGCCAGGCTGTGCCGCTGTTGGAGTCGGAGGCTCCTGTCGTTGGTACCGGTATGGAGAAGTACGCTGCGCTTGACTCCGGCGATTCCGTGCTGGCGAAGAAGGCTGGCGTGGTATCCGAGGTATCGGCCGATCTGGTGTTGGTCCGCAACGATGACGGCACCACCAGCTCGTACCCGATCATGAAGTTCTCCCGTTCAAACCCGGGCAACTGCTACAACCAGCGTGTTGTGGTGAAGGCCGGTCAGCGTGTGGAGGAGCGTGACGTTATCGCGGACGGCCCTTCGACCGACGGCGGTGAGCTCGCTCTGGGTAAGAACCTGCTCGTGGCATACATGCCCTGGGAAGGTCTGAACTATGAGGATGCGATTATCCTCTCCCAGCGCATGGTTTCCGAGGACGTGCTGACCTCGATTCATATCGAAGAGCACGAAATCGACGCTCGTGACACCAAGCTGGGTCCCGAAGAAATTACCCGCGATATTCCCAACGTTTCTGAGGAAGTTCTCTCTGCACTGGATGACCGCGGTATTATCCACATTGGTGCCGAGGTTGAGGCTGGCGACATCCTGGTCGGTAAGGTAACCCCCAAGGGCGAGACCGAGCTGACCCCTGAAGAGCGCCTGCTGCGCGCAATCTTCGGCGAGAAGTCCCGCGAAGTTCGTGATACTTCTCTGAAGGTTCCCCACGGTGAATCCGGTACCGTGATCGGCGTTCGCATCTTCGACCGCGAAAGCGACGATGAAGACGATCTGCCCCCGGGCGTTAACAAGCTTGTGCGCGTGTACGTTGCGCAGAAGCGTAAGATTACCGACGGCGACAAGCTCGCAGGTCGCCACGGTAACAAGGGCGTTATTTCCAAGATCCTGCCGGTCGAAGACATGCCCTTCTTGGAAGACGGTACTCCCGTTGACGTCATTCTGAACCCGTTGGGCGTGCCCGGTCGTATGAACATCGGCCAGGTGCTTGAGGTTCACACCGGCTGGCTCGCTAAGCAGGGGTTGGAAGATTGAGGGTGACCCGGCGTGGCTGAAGAATATGCCGAACTTCCCGAAGGAATCCGGACCCACCCGCCTGGCGACCCCCGTGTTCGACGGCGCTCATGAGGACGAGCTCTTCGACTTGATGGATCACGCTAATCCGAACCGTGACGGCGATCGTCTGATTACTCGCTCCGGCAAGGCACGTCTGATTGACGGTCGTTCGGGTGAGCCGTTCCCTGACCCGATTTCGGTGGGTTACCAGTACATCCTGAAGCTGCACCACCTGGTGGACGACAAGATTCACGCTCGTTCCACCGGTCCTTACTCGATGATTACCCAGCAGCCGTTGGGCGGTAAGGCACAATTCGGCGGTCAGCGCTTCGGTGAGATGGAAGTGTGGGCGCTGGAAGCATACGGCGCTGCCTACACCCTGCAGGAAATCTTGACCGTCAAGTCTGACGATGTGGCCGGTCGTGTGAAGGTTTACGAGGCGATCGTCAAGGGTGAGAATATCCCCGAGCCGGGCATCCCTGAATCCTTCAAGGTTCTTATTAAAGAAATGCAGTCACTGTGCCTGAACGTCGAGGTACTTTCTACCGACGGGAAGACCATTGAAATGAGCGACTCGGAGGAAGAAGGCTTCCGGGCAGCAGAAGATATGGGCGTGAGCCTAACCCACGAGGAGCCCAGCTCCGTGGACGAGCTCTAATCACAGCCCCTCCTTCGAGGGCAGGGCGTATTCACGCACGATTTTCGTCCCCGCCCATCAACCCCAAGTCTTCGAAACTACAGAAAGAGATTAGGACCGATATGTCCAACGAATCTTCGCTTGGTTTGATGCGAATTGGTCTTGCCACCGCCGACGATATCCGTCGTTGGTCTTACGGCGAGGTCAAGAAACCCGAGACCATCAACTACCGTACCCTGAAGCCGGAGAAGGAAGGCCTCTTCGACGAGCGCATCTTTGGTCCCACCAAGGATTGGGAGTGCTACTGCGGTAAATACAAGCGCGTGCGCTTCAAGGGTATTGTGTGTGAGCGCTGCGGCGTTGAAGTGACCCGCTCTAAAGTGCGCCGTGAGCGCATGGGCCACATTGAACTGGCTGCACCCGTCACCCACATCTGGTACTTCAAGGGCGTTCCTTCACGCCTGGGCTACCTGCTTGATTTGGCACCGAAAGACCTGGAAAAGGTCATCTACTTCGCCGCCTACATGATCACGAGCGTGGATGAGGAAGCTCGTCACGAGGATCTGCCGAACCTGCAGGCGGCACACGACCGTGAAAAGCGTGAGCTGGAGTCTCAGCGTGACGCCGATATTGCCGCTATTTCCCGCGAAGTTGAGCAGGAACTAGCTCGTATTGAGGCTGAGGGCGGCAAGAAGACAGCCGAAAAGCGTAAGCTGCGCGATAATGCAGAGCGTCAGATGGCTTCTGTTCGCAAGCGCGCCGACCGTGAAATTGAGCACCTGGAGAAGGTCTGGGATCGTTTCAAGAACCTGAAGGTTGCTGACCTTGAGGGTGATGAGGCGCTCTACCGCTCCATGATCGATAAGTACGGTCTGTACTTTGAGGGTGCAATGGGTGCTGAGGCTATCAAGAAGCGCCTGGAAACCTTCGATCTAGAGGCCGAAGCTGAGGCCCTGAAGGAGGTTATTCAGACTGGTAAGGGCCAGAAGAAGACCCGCGCGCTCAAGCGTCTGAAGGTTGTAAACGCCTTCCTGACTACTAATAACTCCCCGCTGGGTATGGTGCTGGATGTTGTTCCGGTTATTCCGCCGGAGCTGCGCCCGATGGTTCAGCTCGATGGCGGTCGCTTTGCAACTTCCGATCTGAACGACCTGTACCGTCGTGTGATCAACCGTAACAACCGCCTCAAGCGTCTGCTGGAGCTTGGCGCTCCCGAGATCATTGTGAATAACGAAAAGCGTATGCTGCAGGAAGCTGTGGATTCGCTCTTCGATAACGGTCGTCGTGGTCGCCCCGTGACCGGTCCCGGTAACCGCCCGCTGAAGTCGCTCTCCGATATGCTCAAGGGTAAGCAGGGTCGTTTCCGCCAGAACCTGCTTGGTAAGCGTGTGGACTACTCCGGCCGTTCCGTGATCGTGGTTGGTCCGCAGCTGGAAATGCATCAGTGTGGTCTGCCGAAGCAGATGGCGTTGGAGCTCTTCAAGCCCTTCGTCATGAAGCGCTTAGTGGAGCTTTCGCACGCGCAGAACATTAAGAGCGCTAAGCGTATGGTTGAGCGTTTCCGCCCGCAGGTGTGGGATGTTCTCGAAGAGATCATTACCGAGCATCCTGTGTTGCTGAACCGTGCACCTACCCTGCACCGTCTGGGTATTCAGGCGTTCGAGCCGAAGCTGGTTGAGGGTAAGGCTATTCAGCTGCATCCGCTCGTGTGTTCTGCGTTCAACGCTGACTTCGACGGCGACCAGATGGCGGTTCACCTGCCGCTCTCGCCCGAGGCTCAGGCTGAGGCACGCATCTTGATGCTCTCCTCGAACAACATCTTGAAGCCTTCGGACGGTCGTCCGGTAGCTGTTCCTTCGCAGGATATGATCATTGGCTTGTACCACTTGACCACCACACGCGAAGGTGAGAAGAACGAGGGTCACGCATTCTCGTCGATCGCTGAAGCTCTGATGGCGATGGATCGTCACGATATTGAGCTGTACACCAAGATTAAGGTTCGTCTCTCTGGCGACGAGTTTGTAGCGCCCGAGGGTTGGGAAGCCCCTGAGGGTTACACGCCTGGCGATCCGATTCTGCTGGAGTGCACTGTCGGTCAGATTCTGTTCAACCAGACTTTGCCGAAGGATTACCCGTGGTTCTCTGGCGTCGCAGATAAGAAGGGGCTGGGCAAGCTCATTAACGATCTTGCTGAGAAGTACCCGATGGATATCGTGGCGCGTACCCTGGATAACCTCAAAAACGCTGGCTTCTACTGGGCTTCGCGTTCGGGCGTGACCGTCGCCGTTTCTGATATCGCGACCCCGGCGACTAAGCCCGCGATTATGGAACGCTATGAAAAGCAGGCCTCCGCGATTGAGGATGAGTTTGATGTCGGTATGATTGGCGACGACGAGCGCCGTGAGGAACTCATCAAGATTTGGACCGAAGCTACCGATACGGTCGCTGAGGCTATGCGCGAGAATCTGAGCGACAACGGTGGTCTGAATACCATCTACCGCATGGTTACCTCTGGTGCACGTGGTAACTGGATGCAGGTTCGTCAGATTGCGGGTATCCGCGGTCTGGTGTCTAACCCGAAGGGCGAGATTATGCCCCGCCCGATTAAGTCCTCCTACCGTGAAGGGCTGTCGGTGTTGGAGTACTTCATCGCAACTCACGGTGCTCGTAAGGGTCTTGCCGATACCGCGCTGCGTACCGCTAACTCGGGTTACCTGACCCGCCGTCTGGTGGACGTTTCGCAGGATGTGATCGTGCGTGAACACGACTGCGGTACTCGCCGTGGTTTGGTACTTCCGCTGATCGATGCCGACGGCAACCTCCACCCGGATGTTGAGACTTCTATCCACGGTCGTACCTTGGCAATTGATGTCAAGGATTCTGACGGTAACGTCATCGCATCCGCTGGTGAAGATGTTTCGGATGTGCTGATCGAGAAGCTGTTCAAGGCTGGCGTGAAGGAACTGCGTGTTCGTTCTGTGCTGACCTGCGAGTCCAGCATCGGCGTATGTGCCCTGTGCTACGGACGCTCGATGGCATCGAACGTTCTGGTTGATATTGGCGAGGCTGTGGGCATTATCGCGGCTCAGTCCATTGGTGAGCCCGGTACTCAGCTGACTATGCGTACCTTCCACACCGGTGGTGTTGCATCGGCTGACGATATTACCCAGGGTCTGCCCCGTATTCAGGAGCTCTTCGAGGCTCGCACCCCTAAGGGCGTGGCACCGATTTCTGAGGTTTCCGGCCGTGTGACCATTGAGGACACCGAAAAGTCGTACAAGATCGTCGTTACCCCGGATGATGGTTCCGAACCGCAGTCTTACACGGTTCTTCGCCGTGCAGCTTCGAAGCTGCAGACCGGCGACCACGTTCAGGTGGGCGATCAGCTGGCTGCTGGTGCGGTTGATCCGAAGGAGGTTCTGCGTATTCGCGGTCCTCGTGAGGCGCAGAAGCACCTGGTGAGCGAGGTTCAGGGCGTGTACAAGTCTCAGGGCGTAGAGATCCACGATAAGCACGTTGAGGTTATTGTGCGTCAGATGCTCCGCCGTGTGACCGTCATTGAGTCTGGCGATACCGAGCTGCTGCCCGGTGAACTCGTGGACAACATTGTGTTCCAGAAGGCTAACCGTAAGGCGCTCGTTGAGGGCAAGAAGCCTGCCGCTGGCCGTCCTGAGATGATGGGTATCACCAAGGCTTCGCTGGCCACCGAGTCCTGGCTGTCTGCCGCATCCTTCCAGGAGACCACTCGCGTTCTCACCCAGGCTGCGATGGAGGCTAAGACCGATCCGCTGCTTGGTCTGAAGGAGAACGTCATCATCGGTAAGCTGGTTCCGCCGGTACCGGTTTGGCTCGCTACAACGATATTGAGGTTGAGCCCAGCCAGAAGGCGCGTGAGGAGCAGATGCAGGCGTTTGATGGCTTCGGCTACCAGAGCGCGTTCACCCAGCTGGGTGAAGACCCGTACCCCTACGCCAACAGCGGCTACATGGCTGTTCCCTTGGACGAGTACGGCCGCGGTCTTGAGTAAGACTCACATAATGGGTTCGTAAACTCGATCGTGAATCGGACCTAGTGTCCTAAATGATGGAGGCGGTCTCGGGAACTTCCCGAGACCGCCTCCTGACGTTAGCTAGGGGAGAGGACTACTCTATCCCAGTATTAAGTGATGAATACCATAATATATTTACTATGCTGGGCGGTGTTCTCTCCGAGTTCAGCTAGATTAACAGGATTTTAACCTGTATAGTCTTTATCCGAAGTACCTAGCCTCGGCGTGGAATTCACCACCGTGATTCCTTGTGATAGTTAATCGTGAGGTCTTGGGTCAACGAATCAATGGCAGTATGGATACCGTCCTTTGGTGTTGCCTGTGTGCTGACACCTAAATGCCATTTTTAAGTGTGCCCAAAAACTTTTTCATAAGAAATAAGTTTAAACTCGCTGAGAGCAAGAACCCGTGTGCCTAGATGGGCTACGGGCTTCTGTAACCGAGAGCATTTCGTGGCAACACAAAATGCCAGTAAGTTCCCAAGGACTTGAAGACAGATAAGTCCACATAGTAACGGAGAAAACGTGCCTACTATTCAGCAGCTGGTCCGTAAGGGCCGGACTCCCAAGGTCGTTAAGACCAAGGCGCCCGCACTGAAGGGCAACCCTATGAAGCGTGGCGTGTGCACTCGCGTGTACACCACCACCCCGAAGAAGCCGAACTCGGCACTGCGTAAAGTCGCTCGTGTCAAGCTCAACGGTGGTATCGAGGTTACCGCATACATTCCCGGTGAGGGTCACAACCTGCAGGAGCACTCGATTGTGCTCGTTCGCGGTGGCCGTGTGAAGGACCTCCCCGGTGTTCGTTACAAGATCGTTCGTGGTGCTCTGGATACCCAGGGTGTTAAGGGTCGCGGCCAGGCTCGCTCCCGCTACGGCGCTAAGAAGGAGAAGAAGTAATGCCTCGTAAGGGTCCCGCTCCCAAGCGTCCCCTCGTAAACGATCCTGTTTACGGTTCTGCGCTGGTTACCCAGCTCATTAACAAGGTCCTGTTGGACGGCAAGAAGTCCGTGGCAGAGCGCATCGTATACGGTGCTCTTGAGGGTGTTGAGAAGAAGACCGGTTCTGATCCGGTCGTCACCCTGAAGAAGGCCATGGACAACATCAAGCCCTCGCTTGAGGTTCGTTCCCGCCGTGTTGGTGGTGCAACCTACCAGGTGCCGGTCGAGGTTCGCCCCGGCCGTTCCACTGCTCTAGCTCTTCGCTGGTTGGTTGGCTTCTCGAAGCAGCGCCGCGAAAAGACTATGACTGAGCGTCTGATGAACGAGATCCTGGATGCATCCAACGGTCTCGGCGCCGCTGTCAAGCGCCGCGAAGACACTCACAAGATGGCCGAGTCCAACAAGGCCTTCGCACACTACCGTTGGTAATTCTCCGTTTACAGCCTGTCGAGGTTATGGAGCCTGGCAGGCTTTCGGAGTATCTCATTTAGGGAGAAACGTGGCACATGATGTGTACACTGACCTGAACAAGGTCCGCAACATCGGTATTATGGCGCACATTGACGCCGGTAAGACCACTACTACTGAGCGCATCCTGTTCTACACCGGTATTAACCACAAGATCGGTGAGACTCACGATGGCGCTTCAACTATGGACTGGATGGCTCAGGAGCAGGAGCGCGGTATTACCATTACCTCCGCAGCTATCACCTGCTTCTGGAAAGACAACCAGATCAATATTATCGACACCCCCGGCCACGTTGACTTCACCGTTGAGGTGGAGCGTTCGCTGCGCGTGCTTGACGGCGCGGTAGCGGTATTTGACGGTAAGGAAGGTGTTGAGCCTCAGTCTGAGACCGTGTGGCGTCAGGCTGATAAGTACGATGTCCCCCGTATCTGCTTCGTCAACAAGATGGACAAGATGGGTGCGGACTTCTACTTCACCGTTCAGACTATTATTGATCGCCTGGGTGCAAAACCGCTCGTTATGCAGCTGCCTATTGGCGCTGAGAGCGACTTTGTCGGCGTGGTTGACCTGCTTGAAATGAAGGCATACGTATGGCCTGGCGACTCTAAGGGCGACGTGACCATGGGGGCAGAGTACGAGACTCGGGAGATCCCCGCTGACTTGCAGGCTAAGGCTGAAGAGTACCGCGCAGAGCTGATCGAGGCTGTTGCCGAGTCCAGCGAGGAACTCATGGAGAAGTACCTCGAAGGTGAAGAACTCACGATTGATGAGCTCAAGGCTGGTATTCGCCAGCTGACCATCAACGGCGAGGCATTCCCTGTGCTCTGTGGTTCCGCATTCAAGAACCGCGGCGTTCAGCCCATGCTGGATGCTGTGATCGACTACCTGCCTTCCCCGCTGGATGTTCCCGACGTTGAGGGTTCTAGCCCTTCGAATGAGGAAGAGAAGCTTACCCGTAAGGCGTCTTCGGATGAGCCTTTTGCGGCTCTGGCCTACAAGGTTGCAGCTCACCCGTTCTACGGTCAGCTCATCTACACCCGTGTGTACTCCGGTCACGCGGCTCAGGGTCAGCAGGTTCTTAACTCGACTAAGGGTAAGAAGGAGCGTCTCGGTAAGCTCTTCCAGATGCAGTCCAACAAGGAGAACCCGGTTGACGAAATCACCGCGGGTCACATTTATGCGGCGATCGGTCTGAAGGATACGACTACCGGTGATACTCTGTGCGATCCTGCAAACCCGATCGTGCTTGAGACGATGACCTTCCCCGCTCCCGTGATCTTCGTGGCTATTGAGCCTAAGACCAAGGGCGACCAGGAGAAGATGTCGACCGCAATTCAGAAGCTCTCCGCTGAGGACCCCACCTTCACCGTGTCGCTGAACGAAGAGACCGGTCAGACCGAAATCGGTGGTATGGGCGAGCTTCACTTGGACATCATCGTTGACCGTATGAAGCGTGAGTTCAAGGTTGAAGCTAACGTTGGTAAGCCTCAGGTTGCATACCGCGAGACCATTAAGAAGACCGTTGAGAAGGTCGACTACACCCACAAGAAGCAGACCGGTGGTTCCGGTCAGTTCGCGAAGGTGCAGGTTTCCTTCGAGCCGCTGCCTCTGGATGGCGAGGAACTGTACGAGTTTGAGGATAAGGTGACCGGTGGTCGCGTGCCTCGCGAGTACATTCCTTCTGTCGATGCTGGTATTCAGGACGCCATGAAGTTTGGTGTTCTGGCCGGTTATCCGATGGTCGGCGTGAAAGCGACCCTGATCGACGGTGCCTACCACGATGTCGACTCCTCTGAAATGGCGTTCAAGATCGCTGGTTCTATGGTCTTCAAGGAAGGCGCTAAGCGCGCTAACCCTGTCCTGCTGGAACCGCTGATGGACGTTGAGGTGCGTACCCCCGAAGAGTACATGGGCGACGTTATTGGCGACCTGAACTCTCGTCGTGGTCACGTGCGTTCCATGGAGGATGCATCCGGCGTCAAGATCGTCAAGGCTCTCGTACCGTTGACCGAGATGTTCGGCTACATTGGCGACCTGCGTGGTAAGACCCAGGGTCGTGCAGTATTCTCGATGGCATTCGACAGCTACGGCGAGGTTCCCAAGAACGTCGCTGACGAGATCATTCAGAAGAGCCGCGGCGAGTAATTTCCCGTCTCTTCCCTGAGGGCCGCGGGTTGAGAAGCCCGTGACCCCTCACTAAAATTTTTAAATAAAAATCCACCATTGAAGGCATGGACAGTTTCATCTCTGCCGCGTAATCCGCTATTCTAGACGCTAGACCGTTTTTTGCGGGTTGCGCCGGAGCGAAGATCCGGGTGCATGTTTTCAATACGTTCTAGGAGGAACACTCTTGGCTAAGGCTAAGTTCGAGCGCTCCAAGCCTCACGTTAACGTCGGTACCATTGGTCACGTTGACCACGGTAAGACCACCCTGACCGCTGCTATCTCCAAGGTTCTGGCTGACAAGTACCCGGACCTGAACGAACAGCGCGACTTCGGTATGATCGACAGCGCTCCTGAGGAGCGCCAGCGCGGTATTACCATTAACATCGCTCACATTGAGTACCAGACTGAGAAGCGTCACTACGCACACGTTGACGCTCCCGGTCACGCTGACTACGTCAAGAACATGATTACCGGTGCTGCACAGATGGACGGCGCAATCCTCGTGGTTGCTGCTACCGACGGTCCCATGGCGCAGACCCGTGAGCACGTGCTGCTCGCTCGCCAGGTTGGCGTGCCCACCCTGCTGGTGGCACTGAACAAGGCTGACATGGTTGATGACGAAGAGCTTCTCGACCTCGTCGAGATGGAGGTTCGTGACCTCCTCTCCTCGCAGGAGTTCGACGGTGATGACGCTCCCGTGATCCGCGTGTCCGCTCTGAAGGCTCTCGAAGGTGACCCCGAGTGGGTTGCTAAGGTTGAGGAGCTCATGGAAGCAGTTGACACCTACATTCCGGATCCGGTTCGTGAGACCGACAAGCCCTTCCTTATGCCCATTGAGGACGTCTTCACCATTACCGGTCGCGGTACCGTTGTGACCGGTCGTGCAGAGCGCGGTACCTGAAGATCAACTCTGAGGTTGAGATCGTTGGTATCCGCCCCATCCAGAAGACCACCGTGACCGGTATCGAGATGTTCCACAAGCAGCTCGACGAAGCATGGGCAGGCGAGAACTGTGGTCTGCTTCTGCGTGGTCTCAAGCGTGACGACGTTGAGCGTGGTCAGGTTGTTGTGGAGCCGGGCTCCATCACCCCTCACACCGAGTTCGAGGCAAACGTCTACATCCTCTCCAAGGATGAGGGCGGTCGCCATAACCCCTTCTACTCGAACTACCGTCCTCAGTTCTACTTCCGTACTACTGACGTGACCGGTGTTATTAAGCTCCCCGAGGGCACCGAAATGGTTATGCCCGGTGACAACACCGAGATGACTGTTGAGCTGATCCAGCCCATCGCTATGGAAGAAGGCCTCGGCTTCGCTATCCGTGAGGGTGGCCGCACCGTTGGTTCGGGTCGCGTTACCAAGATCATCAAGTAATTGCCGTAGCAACGACAATTCGCTGATGATGCGTTCAACAGTTTGATCTTTCAACGCTAGCGATTTTAGAAGTCCCCCTGCATCATTGAATGCAGGGGGACTTCTACGTTTAACACTCCGCAGAGAGGGCGCTTCTGTGAGCGATAGTTTATGTTTGGCATCTAACCCCAGTGGCAGTACACCCCCTAACCATAAGCACGGCTGGGGGAGGGCATGCCGGGGTGGATTGGGTACCTTCTTTTAGCGTGTCCTGCTTGGGCAGGCTTTTCTAGAACACGCTAAAAGGTAACGGGGTAAATAGTCCGGGATTGCATTACTTCACCTTACCCGTGCCTCCCTTATCCTCTCCATAAAAAGAGCCTTGATAGTGAATGAAGCGAAGTTTCCAACACTTTGTTCACCATCAAGGCTCTTTTGTAGGAGCTAGAACATCAGGAATATTCTAGGCTTGAATATTTCCGTTCGGATTGTTGTGCTGTTGTGAGTACCCCGGATACTGCGTCTGACCATTGGGCTGGTTATAGCCTTGGTAAGGTTGCTGCCCTGCCCATGGCGCCTGTCCATAAGGTGCGGATGCAGCATTTGGAGGAACGAATCCGGCAGGCGCGCCCTGATACGGGTTCTGCGGAAGAGCGGGAGCTTGTTTATCCGCTGAAGGCCCCTGATCGCGAGCCAGCAAACGCCATACAACACCAGCAATGAGAAGTACCGAGATAATCATGAGCGTGAGCGGGTTGAGCCCGTTGAGTAGAAGCGCAAGATCTACCGTAACGAGAGCCGCGCTGACAAATACCCAGATACGGTCAAGAACAACGCTGACGAGTACAGTCAGGAGAATGCCCAAGAGCATGATGACCGCACCTTGCTGAAGGTAACCAGTGCCCCATGCCATGATGGTGAGGAGCCCCTGTAATCCTATAGCCGTGTAGAGCAACGCCGCAGAGATACCTTGCTGAGCGGGGTGTTTCTCGATGAGGTTCCGGAGTATCTTAGATGCCACAACAGCAAGCAGAATGAGGATCGCAGCTTCCAGCAGGCTCTGGAAGAATCCTGTCACCGAGAAATCCAGAAGGATTCGTGTAGTAAATGCCACCGGTGCGGCAACGATGGCTGTTGGCAGCATGCGTTTAGTGCTGACGGAGGCAAAGCTCAAAGCTGTAAGACCCCACAGCAGGGCGCTCTGTACCGTATCTTCGGAAGCAATCGAAGCAAAGTCCAGAAGGCGATAGCTATGATCGCCGGAACCATCAAAAAGGTGTTGTGCGGACCGTAGAATCGGGTGCTGTCATTGCGCTGAGAAACCAAATAGTTTTTCGAGGACCGGGCAGGTCCGTGGAGCGGAAGCTGAATAACTTGCGCTGAGTTCTCCAACTGCACGTTAAGAGGCTGAAGCGAATCATACTTGCCGGAGATTTCGCGCTTCAGCAGGGTTGTTAGACCGTAGAGGACTGCACTGCATAGGGCAGCGGCAAGACCCTGGTAGATAACATATTCAGAGAACCGTGCGTGATTGAGGTTCAGCATATGATTGGTAACGGTATAACCTGTCAAGAGCAACGCGATAGAGGCGCATACTCGGAGTATAGCCAGGTTTGCTGCCTCCCCGAGCCCCCACAGCACTAGAACAGCAAGGGGACAGAAGATGGCGGTGAACAGAGCGTTGTCTGAGTACGCGAAGGGAGCGATGAAACCGGGCAGACACGCTGTGTAGAAGATAATGTAGAACACGATCCGTTCGCGTGGCTGGCGGCGAGTCATGTACAGAATTCCGCTCAGCAGACCTTGAATAAGGAGCAGTCCAGAGGCAGTGAGGAATACCTGATCAGAGGCAATGCTATTGGAAGCCCACAGCACAATGACTGACCACAGCATCGGGAACCTAGACGTCATAAACATAATATGACGTTCCGAGGTTTCTTGAGGAATAATGTAAGACATTCCAAACATATAGATGCTGGTCAGAACCAGAACCCCGACTGCCCACCAGTCCCCAGTGGGGAAGAGGTAGTTCATCGATGTTGCTGCAACGCCTAAACCGCCTAACGTGAGATAGATACAGATGAGAGGCACAATCTTTTGATCTTTATACGCACTCGATGCTCGGAGCGTCAAGAAGCCAAGAGCCAGAACCGCGAGAAGAGCGACAACATAGAGCGAGGTATCAAGGGCTGGGTCAACAACCTCGCGGGGAGTCCACGTGAAGATCGAACGCAGCAGAAAGAATACAACTGCCATAACAAGGTACACCAGAATTTCCCGGAAGGCTGTCAGAGAACGTTTCTGGGGTAGCATCTCGTAACGGAGCGCGGCGAACAATCCAAGAGCGGTAATGGTGAGAGCACCTGCTAGGAGGATACCTCGTACGCCCCATCCGAGCTGAAGCGTAAAGAGTAGGTGTATGGTACCTAGGAAGAGGAATATCTTCGTTGTACTCGATACAAGGAGCTGAGGCAGCTGAAGCTTGCGGGCGGTAAGCATGAGAATGCCCGCTGTTACGAAGTACAGGTAGAAAGCGGATTCGTGCTGGCCTAGCAACATCAGGCTTAACCCACTGCTTATTCCAGTGATCAGGTATACGTACTCCTGAGCAAGAAGATATTTGCGGTAGGCAACAATAATACCCACGCAGAGCACAGCAAATACCCATGCACGCGGAAAGGTAACACCGTCTAGATGCACAAGCAGCATAAATTCTAGCCCAGTTGGGAAAGAATCTATATTGGTCAGAAGTGCATGTGGCATTTCGATAAAGTGACGAATGCAGCAAAAATAATGCTTATATAGGTATCAATCCGAACATCCCAGCGCATTATGGGATGCTTGGGTAGATTCGTCTTCATTTCACGCTGCATAAGGGGGTACCCTACCAAGACTGCGAGAAGGTGCAGCGCATATAGACCCATGAGGACTATCGTGACGGTAACGGGCCTCTCTAAGCCCCAGCCGAAACTGATCAGGGCGATGAACGGGTAGAGGCGAGCCTGAATGTAGTAGTCAAGCTTGCGTTCCAGAGCGGTAAAGACGAAAGCATGAGCCGACATAACGGAGAAGACTATGCCCATATCAGAGCTGCTCATCTGCGGTATAAAGAAGAGCACCACGATCGCTGTGACGGGAACGAAAATACGGGAGGATTCTAAAAACCCCTCACGCAAACCAGTAGGTACAAGGCGCGAATTTAGGCGTATGAGCAGGCCCAGGATAATGGCGAGTACTGTGAGCGCGACGAAGTACCACACAAAGGGGAGAGCAGCCACGTTCGTGGCGGCAAGCGCATCCGAGACGAAGAAAGAAATAAGAACATAAGCCATCACCCTGTTGCGCATAAAAGAGCAGGCTAGAATAATCGCAGCTGTGCCAACGAGTGAGACCAGCAGCCAGATGAGGCTTCCGTCATTCCAAAGCCCCAGAACATAGGTAGCAATACCGATAAGGGGTAAAAGTGCTAAGCCTGTGGCGGTGAATGAGTAGGATGCGATGCGCAAACGTGCCACGGTTTGTAGGTAATAAGACCTGCGCTGTAGAAAAGTAAACTACCTAATCCTAGACCAGCTACACGAAGAATAACGCTGGTCCTATCTTGTGAGGTGATTGAGGTGATGAACAGCGCCGCAGAACCGATGAGGAGCAATGATCCCAAATAAAGCAAAACATTGAGGAAAAGATCTTCAGCACGGCGGCGTGTCAAAGAACGGGTGTCCCGCTGAGTAGCTTGCATTGCTGTCTGTGATGGATCAGAATACCACGCTGTCTGTGGGTTTTGACCCTGCCAAGGCATCTGTGCCTGAGGGTATGAATACCCGGCTGGTGTCTGAGGAGACTGCCCTGAACCCTGCGGCTGAGTGCCGGAGGGGAATTCGTGGTTGGGGGTAGACATGATATTTACTCCTTTAATGATTTACCTATTTTCACCATAGACGAATGCGGAGCATAGATTCTTTGATTTGATGCTTTATTCGGCATAGAGGTTTCTGGAAAAAGAATGAGAGAATCCTGAATGCGAAATAACCGCATTTTTAAGGAGTAATTCTGGTTTTCGAGATTTCCTCTTGATAAATTCTCTGGACACTCAAACGATATGAAAAAAATTAATGAACCTCAGCACGAGAGTCAGGCAGGACTGCGAAACAACAATGCAGATCTTCGTAGATGTCTGTGTTTTTAACAACAACCCTTGAATCTGCTTGCGTGAGATGGTGAGTTTTGAGAGAATGGACGACGTTGTAAAAGCGTTTATCTGTTCTAGATAAGCCCACATATGACCCGGTCCGAGGAATGAAGGGACGAGTCTGTCTTACGGCA